>Ga0224555_1000066_pt1 | contig 130721 bp, 104 predicted proteins | sample 714S23034metaG_FD_180687 | JGI IMG/M metagenome (GOLD analysis project Ga0224555, IMG submission 180687) | Peat soil microbial communities from Stordalen Mire, Sweden - 717 S2 30-34 | ecosystem: Environmental > Terrestrial > Soil > Wetlands > Peat | place: Sweden: Norrbotten County, Stordalen...
AGGGAGGAGGGAGCAGGGAGCAGGGAGCAGGGAGCAGGGAGCAGGGAGCAGGGAGCAGGGAGCAGGGAGCAGGGAGCAGGGAGCAGGATAAAGCATTGATGCAAAAGTGGTTCGGCGGTCAAGTGGGAAAGTAGAGGCAGGCCCAGTTTTGAAGTTCTGGTCCCGCGTTCGCGGGGCGTTGCACGTCCTGGTTCTCAAAGAAGGTGAGGTGAGGTATTGATGCAGACTATGACAGAAGCTCCAAGACGAAGGGCCCTGGGCAAGGGCCTTGAATCGCTGCTGCCTCGGGTTCAGGCGGCGGCTGAACCGGGCGCGCCGGAAGCGAACGAGGGCAAGCCGCGCGAGATTCCGGTGGGCGAGATCGACCGCAGCCCCTACCAGACTCGATCACGCTTCGATGAGGTGCAACTGGCGGAGCTGGCCGCGTCGATCACGGCTACCGGCGTGGTGCAGCCGATTGTGGTGCGGCCGCTGCCGCATGGACGGTTCCAGCTGATTGCTGGCGAGCGGCGGTGGCTGGCGTCGCAGCGCGCCGGCAAGGAGACGATCCCCGCCATTGTCCGCCAGGTTTCCGACGAGCAGGCGATGGAGATGACCATCGTCGAGAACCTGCAGCGCAGCGATCTGAACCCGATGGAGCAGGCGCGGGCCTTCGATCGGCTGGCGCGGGAGTTCCAGCTGACGCAGGAACAGATAGCGAGGCGCACGGGCAAGGATCGGGCATCGGTGGGGAATTTTCTGCGACTGCTCAAGCTGCCGAACGAGGTGCAAGGGCAGGTGGAGGAAGGGGTTCTGACCTTCGGCCATGCCCGGGCGCTGCTGCCGCTGGAGGATCCGCAGACGATCTTGAAGGCGGCGCAGAAGGTCAAGGCGCTGTCGATGTCTGTCCGGCAGACGGAAAGCTATGTGCAGAAGCTGCTTAGCCCGGCTCCTGCAACATCGAATGGCGAACAAAAGGAGAAACAAATTGATCCCAATGTGCGCGAGGTTCAGGAGTCGCTGCAGCGGGCGCTCGGCCTGAAGGTACGGATCGAAGACAAGAAGGGGCGCGGGCGGGTGATCATTGAGTACGGCCAACTGGAGGAGTTCGACCGGCTGCTGGAACGGCTGCGGAGGTAGGAATTTGGATCAGGCGGTGCGCGGAACCGCAGCGCGTGTCGTATCGCCCGTTTGGGCTCCCGGAAACAGCTGCTTCATCATTTCGGCGGCACGCTGCATGGTATAACGCGAGGCGTAGCAGGGATAAGCCCGCTCGGTCATGGCTGCGCGGCGCGCGGGCGAGGCATCGAGCCAGCCGCGGAGCAGCCGCACCGTGCCTTCGAGGGTATCGTCCTCGATAAGTGCGGCGCCATCTTCCTGAATTTCCTGCCAGATATTGACCTTATTGGTGGTCAGCACCGGCCTTCCAGCAGCCAGTGACTCGGCCACGACGAGGCCGAAATTCTCCTGGTGCGAAGGAAGGATAAAAGCCTCGGCGGAACGCAGAGCCCCCCATTTGAGGTCGCCGACGATCATTCCCGGCCAGTGAACGCGGCTGCCGATCCCTTTTTGAGCGCAGATACGCTGGAGATCCGCCTGAAAGCCCTGCTGATCCGGCCCGGCGACGACCAGGTCGACATCGGGATGCTCGGAAGCCACCCCGGAGAACGCCTCAATCAGCAAATCGCATCCTTTTTTTGTGTGCAGGCGCCCCATAAAGAGCAGGAAACGCCGATCGCGCAACTGCGGAAAGGATTGATAGAGGAGCTGCCTCTGGGAATCCGGATCCCCTTCGGGCTCGCAAATTCCCTGCGGGTACAAGACGGCATGCCACTCGTTGGGGCGGAAGCTGAGCCTGGCAAGGCCCGGCTCCAGAGAACTCGTGAACAGCACTGCGGTGGCATCGCGCAAGACCGGATACTGGATGGGCCAGTACAGCATCTTCTTGAAGTGCTTGAGCGGAAATCGCTTTTTGAACCAGGGGTCAAGGGATCCGTGCGGGAAGACGGCATAGCACTTGCCGGCTCGAAGGGCTGCAGCGCGGACTGCAACACAGGGAAACGTCCAGATGCCCTGGGCAACGATGCCATCGAAGCGGCTCGCGTTGGCGCGGAGCCACTTCCACATCCGCGGCGAAAGAGAGTATTTGCCCAGCCAGCGCTGGCCGACGGCATGGACTGGACAGGGGAAGTCCCTTAAAAAGGGGGCATCAGGGTCATCGTTGCAGAGGACCTCGATCTGGGCGTTCGTCCGCCCATAGGCCAGAGCCAGTTGGCGCGTGACCTCCGGGGGCCCTCCATCGCGCGGAGAAAGGCTGGTGATGACGTGAAGGATACTCATCCGGGACTGCGTTGGCAGGGGGAGCAGCGAAGGTGTGGCCAAGGCCTGCCTCATTCTATCGAGTCCCAGGAAGAAGCTCTACCTATCTATCGGCCGAACAGCGCGGGAATTGGGGTTGAAAATCACTTCCACGTCACCGTGGGCATAATTTGGGTCCGGTCCACCCGGTCTTTGTAGCGAATGGCAAAGTGCAACAAGGAATCGAGCAGGGACTCGGAGAGGCAGTGCGGCACCAGACCGAGATCGCGCAGATGGGTATTCTTCGCGTTGTAGTAATGCTCCTCTTTCTCGACGCGAGGATTCGGCACGTGGCGCACCTCGACGTCCAGACCGGCGTGCGCTCCAACTTTCTGGACCATCCGGGCCAGATCCAGCACGCTGAACTGTTCGGTGAACTGGTTGAAGACGCGGAATTCGCCGCCGGCAGCGGGATTGGCAACGGCGATCTCGATGCAGCGCACCGTGTCGCGAATGTCGAGGAAGCCGCGCGTCTGTCCGCCTTTACCGTAGACCGTCAGCGGGTGCCCAATGGCGGCCTGAATACAGAATCGGTTCAGGGCGGTGCCGAAGACCTCGTCGTAGTCGAGGCGATTGATGAGGAGATCGTCGCGGCCGGTCTGCTCGGTCAGAACGCCATAGACGACACCCTGGTTCAGATCGGTGGCGCGAAGTCCCCAGATGCGGCAGGCAAACTGGATGTTATGGCTGTCGTGTACTTTGCTCAGGTGGTAGAAGGAGCCAGGCTGTTTGGGGTAGGGCAAGCGGTCTTCGCGCCCATTGTGCTGGATGGTGATGTAACCCTCTTCAATGTCGATGTTGGGAGTGCCGTACTCACCCATGGTGCCAAGTTTGACGAGGTGAATATCCTTGTTGAACTCGTGGATGGCGTAGAGCAGGTTGAGGTTCCCAACGACGTTGTTGACCTGGGTCATGACAGCGTGCTCGCGATCGATCATCGAGAACGGGGCCGAGCGCTGCTCGCCGAAATGCACAATGGCTTCCGGCTGAAATTTGCGCATGAAACTCTGCACGAAGGGATAATCGGTGATGTCACCGATGAAGAGCTCGATGTTTTTCCCCGTCAGTTCGCGCCAGCGGTCGACGCGATGGCGTATTGGCGCAATGGGAGTCAGCGTGTCGATGCCCAGGCTGAGATCCCAGTGGCGGCGCACCAGGCTGTCCACAATGCCGACTTCGTAACCGCGGTCGGAGAGATCGAGGGCGGTCGCCCATCCGCAGTATCCATCACCACCAACAACCAGTACCTTCAACGTTTCTTGCTCCGGTGTGCAGGATGAAGGTCCGGAATCTGGGGATCTCCGAACGCAATTGCAATTCAAATCCGCTGCAGTCCCGACTGCGGAACGCAGCTGGTTGCCGCTGTTTACGGCTTTGGACAGGGGCACGGCGATGAATCTCCGTACCCGAGGGATTTCCGACGGGATTCTCAGGAGCCTGCTGCTTCGCTGGTCAAAGGTTACAAAAAAAACATCCCGGGGTAAACCTCCGTGCCCCGTTTTTGCTCAGGCGGGTAGTTACTGCAGTACAGAAATCGGACCTTCTCCGATCCACCTTCCAATCGATGCGCTCTTCGTTTGAAAAGCCTCGGCGAATCCAGGATGGCCCGCGCGCGAACGGCTGGCCCATAGACGCGGTTGTCGGCCCCGCGGTCGCAAACGAAAGTTCGATTTCAGAAGGTATGGCGACCATACACCCGGGGAAGAGGAAAAGCGGTCCCCGCCGGAGCGAGTGGTAGTATCAGAAACCAGCCGTGGGCCATCCCCTCTCGGGCGCGCGGCAATGCTGTCCACCCCCAGAGGATCGAACTGCTGTGGCCACGCCTGAGATTCCGCGAGGGCTAAGCCCGGAGGAAGTCGTCGCCGAGCGCTATGTCGTGAAGCGGCGGCTGGGCGCAGGCGGGATGGGCGAGGCGTGGCTGGCGGAAGACCGGATCCTGCACCGCAGGCTGGTACTGAAACAGCTCAAAGGAACGCAGGCTCGGGCGGCATCCGATACGGCGCAGGCCGCACAAAGCGGGCACCTTTTGAGCGAGGCGAAACGCGCCGCAGCAGTCGAGAGCCCGCACATCGCGCAGGTGTACGACGTGTGCAGCCATCGCGGGGAATGGCTGGTGGCGATGGAGTACGTCGCAGGGCAAAACCTGCGCGCCGTGCTGGCCACGCCGCTGACGGCGGAGAGGTTCTTTTCCCTGGCACTGCAGATCGCCGAGGCGATCGAGGCCGCCCACGCCAGCGGCATCCTGCACTGCGACATCAAACCGGAAAACATCATGGTGACGGAGCAGGGCTTTGTGAAGGTGCTGGATTTTGGTCTGGCGCGCATGATGGCGACTCCGGGGAGCACCGGCGAGACGGTGAGCCTGGCGGGCGGCGCCCAGGGATTTGCCGGGACGCCGGGGTACATTGCGCCGGAGGTGTTGCGGGAGAACCAGCCGACGGAGCGGTCGGATATTTTCTCGATGGGCGTGGTGCTGTACGAGATGGCGGGCGGGAAGGCTCCGTTCAAAGGCAAGAGCCTGGCGGACAGCGTGCAGATGACGCTGACCGGGGATCCGGCGACGCTCGATGTGAAGGCGCGAGGATTGCCGGCAGAACTGAATCGCGTGATGCAGAAGGCTCTGATGAAGGATCCGGAGCGCCGGTATGCGACGGTACGGGATCTGCTGGTGGATCTGAAGGACTGCGCGTCCAGCGGGAGCGCTTCGCGTCGCCGGCTCAGGATCGCAACCGGAGCCGAGGACCTTGCATCCAGCGGGTCCGCTTCGCGTCGTCTGTTCAGGATCGCAACCGGAGCGAGTATAGCCGTGGTGCTGATTGCTGCCATTGCCGGGGGTTGGATTTTGGTGCGGCGGTATGAGCATCGAGCGAGCGCGGCAAAGGCAGTGACAGCCGCGGCGAGGATGCGGCTGCTGGCGGTGCTTCCCTTCCAGGTGATTCCCGAAGATGCACAATTGAGCGCGTACAGCGAGGGGTTGCGCGATGCAATCACGTCGACCCTGGCGCAAGTGGCGCCATCGGCGAAGATCGAGGTGCTGGCGGCGAGCGAGGTGCGCGCGCATGCTCTGACGACGCCGGAGGAAGCGCACAAGGAGCTGGGCGCGGATCTGGTGATCGACGGCAGCTACGAACAACATGGGAATCAGGTGCGCATCCGGTACGAGTTGACCGATGCGTCAGCGAGGGTGACGGGGCAGCCCGGAGAAGTGCGCAGCACCTCGGACGATCCTTTCAAACTGGAAGACGACGTGGTGGCGGGGGTGCTGGAGATGCTGCGCGTTTCGACAGCCAGCGCTGCGGCCGTGACACAGAACTCTGGGGCGCATTCCGGGACCCAGGTGCCCGCAGCATATGAGGCATATCTGCAGGGCATGGGATATTTGCGGGATTTCGACATCGCCGACAATCTGAAAAATGCGGAAGAGAAGTTCACTGAAGCGACCCGAGCGGATCCGGACTTTGCATCGGCTTATGCGGGGCTGGGCGAGGCGCAATGGGCGCAGTATCAGGCGGGCTCCGACGCGGCAGAGGTTGGGCGAGCGCGGGAAAGCTGTGGCAGGGCCATGACGCTGAACGCGCAGGTGGCAGAGGTGCAGATATGTCAGGGAACAATCGACGATGGGACGGGCAATGCGAAGCAGGCGCAGCAGGAATTCCAGCAGGCGCTTCGGCTGGATCCGCAGAGCGATACGGCCCTGAATGGGCTGGCACGCACGTATGAGGAGATGGAGGAGCCTGACCAGGCACAAAAGGTGTATCAGCAGGCGATCGAGGCGCGACCTTATTACTGGGCGAATTATTTTGCGCTGGCGAACTTCCTGATGCGGCGCGCGGAGTACGGGCAGGCCGCAACGGTGCTGCAGCAGGCGGTGGCGAAGTTCCCTGCGAACAGCTTTCTGATGCGGCGGCTGGGGGTGGCGGAATTCCTCGAGGGCAGATTCGACGAGGCGGCGGCCACTTTCCAGAGCGCGATTCAGGCCAGTCCGCACGCCGAGGCGTACATGGATCTGGGCCAGGTGTATTTGCACCAGAAGAAGTTTGGGCCGGCGGTCGCAGCGTTGGAATCGGCGGCGGGGTTGAAGGCGCATTCGTTTGCCATTGAAGCGGACCTGGCCGATGCGTATGCGTGGGACGGGCAGGGAAGCCGGGCCAGGGCGCGCTACCAGGACGCGCTCGAACTAAGCCGGGCGAGCCTGAGAGTGAATGCGCAGGACCTGAACGCCATGATGGTGGAGGCGTACTGCGCCGCGGCGCTGGGCGAGCGAGGCACGGCCCTCGATGGGCTGAATGCCGCACTGCTCCATGCTCCCGAAGACGCGGAGGTGAATTACTACGCGGCACGGGTATACGCGCGGCTTGGGGATCAGGGTGCGGCGCGGGACTGGGCACAGAAAGCGATCGCCCACGGTTATTCGAAGGCCGATATCGGCAGCGCGCCGGATCTGGCGGGGATCACGCCGGCCGGATGACCGGCAGACGAATCTACGGCGTAATCCCGAGGTGCGGGTCGCGGCACTCGAGGCGGCGATGCTGCGGGTCGTGCGTCGCAATCGGTGCGTTTGGATCCACGGTCAGGAACTGGACTTCCAGTTTGTAGCGACAGCCGATGGCTTCGTGTTTTGGCTCAGCGGTATCGAAGTTCCCGGCGAAGTTGAAATCTTCTTCGTGAAATTCCCGGCTGAAGGGGTGGGCGGGGCAGGCGCCGCCTGCGGCGCTGGTTTTGTTGATGGGGACGAGACGCCGCACGCGGAATTGGCGCCCATTGCTGGACTGGAAGACGATGTGTTCCGCCTGGGCCGCCGAGATGCACATCGGCTTGTGATCGGTCATCTCTGCGGCAGTGGGTTTGTCATAGGCGCAGACGTCTTTGCGGCTCATGTGTTCCACGTCAATGACGCATTTGCGGCCGCGGGTTCCCTTTGGCGCGTCCCATTTGCAGAGGTTCTCAAGGTCGGTGTCGGCGGCGCAGACCTGAACGCCGCTTTGTGGCGGGGGTGCGGAAGCGGGGCCCGAAGCGTGACTCGCAACGGCAGCGGCGAGCATGGGGACAAGAGCCAGAACGGTGATCTTCACGAGGGCCTCCTCGAAGGCGGTAGGGAACGGGCGGAAAGGTTCAGGGGGAAGGCAGCCAGCATAGCCCCAGGAAGCGGGGGGCGCAAGTGGCGCGGCTTAGCCCAGGTAGCGGACGTCCATGACGGTGCAGTCGTCGTCGGCGGCGAGCGACCCGGCAAAGAGCTCGACACCGGAGAAGATGTCGTCGAGGGTGAGGTTTTCGAATTCAGGGGCGGTGAGGCGCGGTTCTCCGTAGAAATCGCCGTTGGGGGCCGAGGCTTCTGTAACACCGTCGGTTACGATCAGCACGCGCGCGCCGGGCTGGAGCTGGACAGTGCCGGAAGAGAAGGACGCGCCTTCGATGAGGCCAACGGGCAGGTTGGATTCTGTGAGGCGCGAGCAGCCGCCGGAATAGAGGAACGGCGGAACGTGGCCGCAGTTGATGTACTCCAGATGGCCGTTGGGCGAGATGCGCAGGACGGCCATGGTCGCGTACTTCTCGATGTTCTTGCTGCAGATATAGCGGTTGACGATTTCGGCGATGGTGTCCAGCGGCTGCCGCGCCACCAGCAGCGAGTACATAAGCCCCTGCAGCGTGGCGCCGAGGATGGCGGCGGAGATTCCCTTGCCGGAGATGTCGGTGACGACGACGGCGAGCGCTTCTCCGTCTTCGATGATGTCGAAGAAGTCGCCCCCGCATTCGCGGCAGGGCACGGAACGAGCAGCTACTTTGGCCCAGGTGAGAGTGGGGGGGCGGACGGTCATGAGGCCGCGCTGAATTTCGGCGGCGATGTTCATTTCCTGGCGGTACACACGCTCGCGCTCTTCGGACACGGCCAGCTGAGCGTTGTCGATGAGGGCGGCGGCGTCGGTGGCGATGGTGCGCAGCAGGTCGTTGTCGATCTGGGTGAGGGAGCCGGGGCGAAGGCGGCTGTCGAGGTAGAGGAGGCCGAGGAGTTCGGATTCCTTTGCGGCGCCGGGGCGGCGTTTGCGCAGAGGAATGCAGATGACGGAGCGGATGCTGTGCGCGACCATGCTGGCGGAGCGGGTCTCGGGGTCGGCGCTGAGGGTGTCGGTGACGATGAATTCGTTGGAGGTGTTCACGGCCTGGCGCATGGCTCCGTGCGAGAGGGTCGACTGATCGGTGAGGGCTTCGCCTTTGTCGTCGCGCCCGAGGGCCAGAGCCATTTCGCCCGCTTCGTTGCGCAGGAAGACGTAGCCGCGCTCCACCTGCGTGAGCTGGAGGGTCGTGTCGAGAAGAGCGGCGAGGATCTGGTCGACGGCGTCCGAGGTGTTCAGCTTGCGTGCCGATTCGAAGAACCAGCGCAGCTTGTCGAGGGCGTTGCCGGAGGCGTTGACCTCGGGGATCTGCTCGATGATGTCGCGGAGGGTTGAGGTGTCGTGGGGGACATCCATGCCACTGCTCTCCGCGGTGATGCGGAGGCTGGGGCCGTCGAGGGCACCGAAGTGGATGACGTCGTTGCCGCCGATGGCCTGACGGCCGGGGGCGGGCTGGCCGTTGATGAAGGTGCCGTGACGGCTTGCCTGATCCACGATGAAGCAGTGATCGCCTTCGACGACGAGATCGGCGTGACGGCGGGAGACGAAGGGGTGGGCGAGGACCAGGTCGTTCTCCGGGAGGCGGCCGATGGTGAACGGGGAGTGCTCAATGGTGATGGTGCGCCGGGTGGCGCCGTCGGTAAGGAGGAAGGAAACCGGGGCCGCGTTGGTGGTGGACATGGTGGCAGCGATTATAGACAAGGCGGCAGCTGGGAGCTGGTAGCTGAAAAGCGATCAGCTAAAGGCCGGTTAGCGAAAGGCGGTTGGCCAAGAGCCAAGGCGAGCGGCAAGCCAGGGCGCGGATTTCTCCTCTCCGCGGCCTGGCGGGTGCCGGATCGGGACGGGGTTTGCCCGACTGCCGCTCTGAGCGTGTGCGCGGCCATGATTTTCGGACTCTTTCCGCCGATAAACCAGACATCCGGAGCAGAAGGGGTTGAGGGAAAGCCCTCGCCGCTGGGGAAGGAGTGTGTGCTGGGTGTACGCGACAAGGCACGACCGTCCGAGGGCTGCGGCATGAGTGGGGTCGCCGGGGAAGAAGCTGCGCACGCGGTTCTGAGCAGGGTTGCGGACGAGCTGCGCACGCTGCTGGCCGAGTCTGAGAGAGAGATGGAAGGGCTGGGCCACGATTTTGAAGCCCTGGCCAGCGAGACGAACGCGATCCTCGAAACGGCGGGGGTGATTGTCAGTTGCGCGGAGAGCGAGCGCATGGCGTCGGTGCTGCCCGGGGTGCAGAAACTGGCATCCGCGGCGAAGGCCTTCATTCGCGGCCGGTTGCAGGCCACCGCCGGCGTGCTGGACACCGTCGTTGCCGAAGAGAAGCTGCTGGAACGGCTCACGCAGCTGACGCGCGGGCAGAAGGCGATCGTGCGCGAGACCGGGATGCTGCGGGTGCTGACCAACATCGAGGTAGCGCGGCTGGGAGAGGTGGGCGCAGGTTTTCAGTACCTGGCGCATGAGCTGGACGACTTCTCGCAGTCGGTGGCGCGCAACACCAGCGAGCTGATGGAGCAGACCGATCGGCGGAGAAAGGCGATCGGAGAGACGCGGCGGACGCTGGCGGAGGGGCTGCCCGGAATGCGGGAGGAGTTTGCGCGCATCGAGAAGAGGCTCGAGAAGGCGCTGGGAGAGATCGATGCGGCGCTGGGAGAGCTGCGCGGGACGCCGCAGCGTTTCCGGAGCGTTGTGGAAGAGGTCTCCACGCAGATCGCGGGGGTGGTCGCCGCGATTCAGGGGCACGACATCACGCGCCAGCAGATCGAGCATGTCGAAACCGCCCTGGCGACGATCGGCGATGCCCTCGAGCGGGGAGACGGCGGCGCGGAGGCCAGGATGGGGCTGGCGATCCAGAGCTATCAGCTGCGTAACGTGCGGCGGACGATCGATGGATGGATGGCGCAGATCCGCAGCTGTCTGGACGGGATCGGGCACATTGCCTCGTCGGAATTGATGGCACTGGGACCCGCGGTGATGAGACAGGAGAGCGCGCTGTCCGCGCAACTGACGCACATCGACCGTTTGGAGGAGGAGTGCGAGTCGGGCGACGCGAAGGTGCAGGCGTCATTTGCCGGCATCTCGGGACTGATGCAGTTGGTGACCGAGCATCTGAAGCGCTCGAAAATGGTGCGCGACCGGCTGCAACTGCTCATGTTCAACTCCATCGTCGAGGCGAGCCACCTGGGCACGCAGGCGGACGGCATTCTGGAGATATCGACCAGCATCAAGCGCATCTCCGCAGCGTGGGGAGGGATCACGACGCAGTCCGAGGAGGCGACGGGAAAAATCCGGACGCTGGTCGAGGAGAGCCATGGGACGGTCGAGTCGTTTTCAGAGGCGAGCTACGCGGGCCTGCGCGAGGCGCGCGAGCAGACCCTGGAGGGGCTGGAGGTTCTGCGGGAGGCGGCCAGCTGTGCGGAGACCCACGGGCGCGAGGTGGAGAGGGCGGTCCAGGGCGTGCAGACGAGGATTGCCGAAATTGGCGCGACCGGCGAACGGCTGGACGCCGGCTTCCTGCGGCTGGAGAGGGCGCTGAAGGCGATGGAAACGCTGCGGCGGCAGCTCGACTACGAGGCCGCTGGCGGCGGGAGTTTCGATGCACAGGCCGTGGAGCAACGCTTCTCCGCGGACTACACGACGGAAATGGAGCGCGCCGTGCACCGGGCTGCGCTCGCAGGAGGGCCGTTACCGCCGGTGGAGCAGATCTTTGCCGGAAACAGCGTGGAACTTTTCTGAGCGCCCGGGGACCGGGCGGAGGAGGGCCGGCGGGACCGTTTTGGGAAACAGGAATCCGTTTCGGGAAAGCGCGAAACGGAAGACTTTCGATTCTGGAGAAACCCCTGGTTTCTCCGATGAGGGGGATATAGGGTCGCAATGAAGCAGGTGCTGACAGTAGACGATTCGGCGAGCGTGCGGCAGATGGTCAGCTTCACGCTGCGCAATGCGGGCTATGGGGTCACGGAAGCCGCCGATGGGCGGCAGGGCCTCGAAAAAGCACGCCTGGAGAAGTTCGACCTGGTGATTACGGACCTGAACATGCCGCAGATGGACGGGATCGAGATGATCAAGGGCATGCGCAAGCTGCCTGCGTACGCCTTTGCGCCCATTCTGATGCTGACGACCGAGTCCCAGCCGGAAAAGAAGGACGAAGGCCGCAAAGCCGGAGCCACAGGCTGGATTGTGAAGCCGTTCCAGGCCGAGCAGCTGATCGCCGTCGTGCAGAAGCTGGTCCGTTAGCGGTGGGAGGAGAAGCAGTCCCGGTGACATTCGATCCAGGCGCGGAGCCGGGCCTGATCCGGCTCGCGGGAGAAATCGACATTTCTCAGGCCGACGAGCTGAAGCGGGTTCTGCTGGAAGCGCTCCAGGAAAAAGGCGAACTCCGCATCTCGCTGCAGGCGGCAACCGGCATGGACATGACGGGGGTGCAGCTGCTGTGGGCGGCCGAGCGCGAGGCCCGGACAGCGGGCACGGCTCTGACATTGCAGGGAACGCTGCCGGAGGCGCTGCGGACAACGCTGCGCGAAGCCGGATTGGACTGCTTCCTGCTGGCTGGTCAGCCCGAGCTGTCCTCCGAGGTGCACTAGTGGCCGTTGAAAACCAGCTCGATCAGTTTCGCCACGGATTCCGTGAGGAGGCCAGGGAACTGCTGGTGGAACTGGAATCGGTGCTGCTGAAGCTGAATGAGGAACCGGGAGACGAAGGTCTGGTGGGACGGGTCTTTCGCGCGCTGCACACCATCAAGGGCTCCGGCGCGATGTTCGGCTTCGACGCGCTGGCGGCCTTCGCCCACAAGCTCGAGAACGCTTTCGACGAGGTCCGAAAGGGCCGTCTGGCGGTGACGCCGGAGCTGGTCGATCTTACGCTTTCGGCGCTCGATCAGATCCGCGCCATGGTCGAGGAGGGGGATGGCGCCTCAACCGTGGACCCGCAGGCGTGCGAAAAGATTCTGGCGCAGCTGCGCCGGCTTACCGGAGGTGCGGCAGCGGTCGGGGCGCCTGCTCCGGAAATGAGGGTGCTGGCGAAGGATCCGGATGCACCAGTGTCTTCTCCGGACGCTGGCGCCGAGCACGTCTGGCGGATCCGGTTCGAGCCGGGGCCGGACCTGATGCGCTATGGCGCCGATCCGCTGCTGCTGCTGCGCGAGCTCGGGCGCATGGGGCGGCTGACGGTGCAGGCGTCGACCGCGGCGATTCCGCCACTGGCCGAACTGGAGCCGCGGCGCTGCTACGTGAGCTGGGAGCTGACGCTGACGACCTCGGCCACGGTGGATGCGATCCGCGATGTGTTCATCTTTGTCGAGGACAGCTGCGAGCTGGCGATCGAGCCCGGCGAGGAGGAAGCGGGCAGCGCTCCGGAAAAGATCGCGGCGACGGCGGGGGCGGCGAAATCCGAAGCGGCTGGCTTCGACAAGCCGCAGCCGGCGTCCGACGGCGACCGCATCGCGAGGGCGCTCGAAGAGAAACGCCGCAGTCCAGGCCGGCGCACGACCGATCAGTCCGACACAGCCGTCAGCCTGCGCGTACCCGCGGCGCGGCTCGATCAGCTGGTCGATCTGGTGGGCGAGCTGGTGACGGTGCAGGCGCGGCTGAACGAGGTTGCGGCGCGATCGTCCGATGCCGATGTGCAGGCGGTCGCGGAAGAGATCGAGCGGCTGACTTCGGCTCTGCGTGAGAACTCGATGACTCTGCGCATGCTGCCGATTCGCGCGACCTTTGAGAAATTCCGCCGCCTGGTGCACGATCTGGCGCGCGACCTGGGCAAGAACGTGGAGCTGACGGTCGAAGGCGCGGAGACGGAACTGGACAAGACGGTCATCGATCAGCTGGGCGATCCGCTGATGCACCTGATCCGGAACAGCATGGATCACGGCATCGAATCACCGGAGAGGCGCGCCGAGGCGGGCAAGAAGCCGGCGGCCACGATTCATCTTTCCGCCCGTCACTCGGGCGCCAGCGTGCTGATTGCTGTCTCGGACGACGGCGCCGGAATTGACGCGGAGGCGGTCCGCCAGCGCGCGGTCGAGCGCGGCCTGACCACCGCCGACGCTGCGCTCACCGAGACGGAGATTTTCTCCTTCATCTTCGAGGCGGGCTTTTCGACTGCAAAGCAGGTGACCGACGTCTCCGGGCGCGGCGTGGGCATGGATGTGGTGCGCCAGAAGGTGGATAGCCTGCGCGGGTCTATCGATATCGCCAGCCGGCGCGGTCATGGGACAACGGTGACCTTGCGCCTGCCGCTGACGCTGGCCATCATCGACGGGCTTCTGGTGCGGGTGGGCGAGGCGTTCTTCGTGCTGCCGCTGGTTTCGACCCTGGAGTGCATCGAGTTGACGCGCGAAGAGGCCGAACAGGCCAACGGCAAGCAGGTGGCGAATGTGCGCGGGCAGGTTGTGCCGTACATCCGGCTGCGGCAGTACTTCGCCGTGGAAACAGCGGCGCCGGAGCGTGAACAGATCATGGTGGTCGAGTGCGAAGAGGGGCGTTGCGGCCTGGTGGTGGACGAGGTGCTCGGAGAATGCCAGACCGTGATCCGGAACCTGGGCCGTCTGTACCGCCATGTGCAGGTGGTTTCCGGTGCAACGATTCTGGGCAACGGCACGGTGGCCCTGATTCTCGATCCGCAGCGACTGGTGCAGGAAGCCGTGCGGGCAAAGATGCAGCGCGAGCGTGGGCGGGCGATGAGCTCGGCGCGCGAGCGCGAAAACGGGCATGCGCGCGACAGCACCGCGCCGCTCAGGACCGATCGATGGGGCGCCGGAGCGGTAGCCGGCGCGAGTGTTTAACGAAGTTCAGCAAGCAAGAAAGGGCAGGAACGATGCCGAATACGGGGATGATGGAAGGACAAAAGGGAAACGGCCATCTGAAGGCCAACGGGCACGCGGTGGCGGGTCGCGCGAACGGCGCGAAAGAACATGCCACAGACGAGGCGCTGTTGGTTTCGCAGGAAATTCTGCGGCTGGTGGAAGCGTCGAAGGAGGGCCGTCTCTCCGAGCGCGGCCGGCCCGAGCAGTTCACCGGGATGTATCGGGAGATGGTCGAGGGGATCAATGAGATGCTGGACGCCATCCTGCTGCCCATCGGGGAAGGCAACCGCATCCTTGCGCAGATTTCCAGCGGCAAGATCGATGAATTGATCGCCGCCACGTATAAAGGCGACCACGAGAAGATGAAGGTCGCGGTGAACAACGTCGGCCTGGTCCTGCAGAGCCTCCAGAAAGAGCTCGACCGCCTGACCGACGCCTCGAAAGAAGGCCAGCTACAGGAGCGCGGCAAGCCGGAGCAGTTCCAGGGCGCGTATGCCGAAATCGTGCGCGGCGTCAACGCGATGCTGGATGCCATCCTGCTGCCGATTGGGGAGGGCAACCGCATTCTCGCGCAGATCTCCTCCGGCAAGATCGACGAGCTGATCGCGCAGACCTACAAGGGCGACCACGAAAAGATGAAGGTTGCAGTCAACAACGTCGCTGGGGTGACCCAGGCGTTGCAGAAGGAGATGGCGCGGCTGATCGAGGCATCCCGGGAGGGACAGCTTTCCGACCGCGGCAAGCCGGAGCAGTTCCAGGGCGCGTACGCGGAGATTGTGCGCGGCGTGAACACCATGCTGGATGCGATTCTGCTCCCGATTGGAGAGGGGAATCGGATTCTGGCACAGGTCGCGTCGGGAAGGATCGACGAGCTGATTGCCCAGACCTACAAGGGCGATCACGAAAAGATGAAGCAGGCGATCAACAACGTTGCCATCGTTCTGCAGGGCCTGCAGAAGGAGCTGACGCGGCTGATCGAGGCGTCCCGGGAAGGGCAGCTGTCGGATCGCGGCAAGCCCGAGCAGTTCCAGGGCGCGTTTGCGGAGATTGTGCGCGGCGTGAACACGATGCTGGACGCGATTCTGCTGCCGATCGGGGAGGGCAACCGCATTCTCAGCCAGATTTCCTCGGGCAAGATCGACGAGCTCATCGCGCAGACCTACAAAGGCGATCACGAGAAGATGAAGCAGGCGATCAACAACGTGGGCAGCGTGGTCCAGGGGCTGCACAAGGAGCTGGACCGGCTGATCGAAGCGTCCAAGGCGGGGCAGCTCTCCGAGCGCGGCAAGGTGGATCAGTTCCACGGCGCTTACGGGGAGATTGTGCGCGGCGTCAACGCCATGCTCGATGCAGTCATCGGGCCGCTCAACGTGTCCGCGCGCTACGTGGACCAGATCAGCAAGGGCGACATCCCGGCGCGTATCACCGACAACTACAACGGCGACTTCAACACCATCAAGAACAACCTGAACACGCTGATCGACGCGATGAACGCGATCACGGCAGCAGCCGAGCAGGTGGCCAAAGGCGACCTGACGGTGAGCCTGACGGAGCGGTCTGCCCAGGACAAGCTGATGCAGGCTCTGTCCGCCATGGTGGCGGGCCTGACGCAGACGGTGGGGGAGATTCGCACCATTGCCGGCGAAGTGGCTTCGGCCAGCCAGTCGATCTCAACCGCTTCAGTCCAGGTGTCCAAGGGCGCCAGCTCGCAGGCCGCCGCCGCTGAAGAGGCCTCTTCGTCGATGGAGGAGATGGTTTCCAACATCAAGCAGAACGCCGACAACGCGCAACAAACCGACAAGATCGCCAACAAGAGCGCTCGCGACGCGCAGGAGAGCGGCAAAAGCGTACTGGAAGCGGTCGCCGCGATGAAGGAGATCGCCAACAAGATCTCGATCATCGAGGAGATCGCCCGGCAGACCAATCTGCTGGCGCTGAATGCGGCGATCGAAGCGGCGCGGGCTGGCGAACACGGCAAGGGCTTCGCCGTGGTGGCGGCCGAAGTGCGCAAGCTGGCCGAGCGCAGCCAGAAGGCGGCAGGGGAGATCAACCAGCTCTCCTCGACCACGCTGCGTGTATCGGAGAAGTCGGGCGAGATGCTGGACAAACTGGTGCCGGACATCCAGCGCACGGCCGAGCTGGTGCAGGAGATCACGGCGGCCAGCAAGGAGCAGGACACCGGAGCCGAGCAGATCAACAAGGCGCTGCAGCAGCTGGAGAAGGTGATCCAGCAGAACGCTTCGGCGGCCGAGGAGATGGCGTCGACCACCGAGGAGCTGAGCGGGCAGTCCGAACAGCTGGTGAGCGCGCTGGCCTTCTTCAAAACAGACGACGAAACCGATGCGCCGCGGCGGGGAGGAAAGCCACCGCGTCCGGTGCACGCCGCAAAACCCACATCCCAGGCAGCGGCCGGGGGGAACAAAGCGTCGGCGAAAGGCGGAGTCAAGTTGCGCCTGAGCGACAAAAAAGACGAACTGGACGGCGAGTTCGAGCGCTACTGACCGGTGGCGGCGCGTCGCCTGCAACGCGGCGCGCCGTCCTGCGGCGCACAGGAGAGGAATTGGAGAGATGAGTGTGAGCGAAATTACGGAAACCCGGCAGTACCTGACCTTCCGCCTCCGCAATGAGATCTTCGCCATCGACGTGGCGAAGGTACGGGAGGTGCTCGATCTGACCACGATTACGGCGATCCCGCGAACGCCGGAATTCATGAGCGGCGTGATCAATCTGCGTGGCAGTGTTGTGCCCGTGGTCGATCTGCGGCTTTGTTTCGAGATGTCGAAGACGGAGAACACGCGCAACACCTGCATTGTGGTGGTCGAGGTGCAGCTGGATGGCGAAGCTACGGTGATCGGCGCACTGGCCGATTCGGTCGAAGAGGTGATCGATCTGGAGCCGGATCAGATTCAGCCGGCGCCGCGCATCGGCACGCAGATTCGCACCGATTTCATCCGGGGCATGGGCAAGCGCGATGCGCAGTTCATCATGATCCTGGACATCGATCGCGTCTTCTCGGCCGATGAGCTGGCTGCGGTGCGGGGTCAGACGGCGGAGGCGGCAGCTTAGGAGACCGGGGCGCGCGCCGCCCCGTCCTCTCCCGAGTCCATGCTATGAGTGTCCATGAGGATCAGCTCTCCGGCCGCGATTTTGCCCGGCTCACGTCGTTCATCTATGCGGAGGCCGGCATCTGCCTCGGCCCGGAAAAGAAAACGATGCTCGAGGGCCGGCTGAAACAGCGGCTGCGGGAGCTGCACATTGAGTCGTACGGGCACTACTGCGAGTACCTGCTGGGTGCGGATGGCCTTCGCGACGAGAAGACCTCGTTCATCGACGTAGTGACCACGAACAAGACCGACTTCTTCCGCGAGCCGAAGCATTTCGACTACCTGACGCAGCGGGCGCTGCCCGAGATGATGTCGCGTTCGGGCGGCCAGCCTCTGCTGTTCTGGAGCGCGGGCTGTTCCTCGGGAGAAGAACCCTACACTCTGGCCATCGTGCTGAACGAATACGCGGAGGCCCATCCCGGCTTTCGCTTTCGTATTCTGGCCACCGACATCTCCACCCGCGTGCTGGGCCGCGCCGAGCTGGGGATCTATTCAAGCGACACCGTAGAGCCGATCCCGGCGCCGCTGCGCCGCAAGTATGTCATGCGCAGCCGTGAGCGCGATTCCGACCGCGCGCGCATGGTTCCGGAACTGCGCCGGCTGGTGGAGTTTCGCCGCCTGAATTTCATGGACGCCGATTACGGACTGAGCGAAAAAGCCGAAGGAATTTTCTGCCGCAACGTCATCATCTATTTCGATCGGGCCACGCAGGAAAAGATCCTCCGCAGGCTGACGAATCAACTGAAGCCGGGGGGCTATCTGTTTGTGGGCCATTCCGAGACGCTGCATGACATGAATCTTCCTCTGGAGGCGCTCGGGCCGGCGCTCTACAGGAGGCTCCATGGCCGCGGATGAGGAGAGAGCAATGGCAGATATTTACGTGCAGCCGGGTGAGTCCCATCTGGTACAGGAGCCGACGATTCTGCGCACGGTGCTGGGATCCTGCGTCGGAGTGACCTTCTGGCACCGGCGGCTGGGCATCGGAGCTCTTTGCCATCCGATGCTGCCGAATTGCCCGCGTGAACACGAGAGGCTCGGCGTGGCGGCGGCGCGGCGATACGTAGACTTCGCGATCCGCGAGCTGGGGAAACGGCTGGATGCACTCGGCGCGCCCCGGCGGGAGACGGAGGTGAAGCTGTTCGGCGGCGCCGACGTGCTGAAGGTCGAGCGCGAAAGCTCGGATCGACCCACCGTTGGCCGGATGAATGCCGACCGGGCGCTCCAGATCCTCGCCGAGGAGGGCTATTCGGTCATCGCGCAGCGGCTGGGCGGGCCGAGTGGGTTTCACATCGATTTTCTGACGACCAACGGCGAGGTTCGGTTGCGAAAACTGTAGCGTCGCCAGAGCCGTCGAGAGTTGCGACAAGGGGAATGGGTTTGGCAAAGATTCGCGTATTGATCGTCGACGATTCGGCGGTGGTTCGGCAGACGCTGACGCATGTGCTGTCGTCCGATCCCGAGATCGAAGTCATCGGTTCAGCCGGCGATCCCTACGCCGCCGCCGAAAAGATCGCCGAACAGGTTCCGGACGTGATCACGCTGGACGTGGAAATGCCACGCATGGATGGCGTCACCTTCCTGCGGAAGCTGATGTCACAACACCCCATCCCGGTGGTCATCTGCTCGAGCCTCGTGGAAGAGGGCGCGCAGACGGCGCTGGAGGCGATCGAAAGTGGCGCGGTGGAGATCGTCACCAAGCCGAGGCTGGGGGTGCGGCAGTTTCTCGAAGAATCACGCACAACCCTCTGCGATGCGGTCAAAGCAGCCGCCGGAGCGCGGCTGCGGCCGATCAGCCCGCGGCGCACCGTCGAACCAAAGCTGACCGCCGATGCGGTGCTGGGGCCGGCCACCAGCGCAATGGCGAAGACCACTGAGAAGGTGGTGATGATCGGCGCCTCGACCGGCGGCACCGAGGCTCTTCGTACTCTGCTGGAAGCTCTGCCCGCGGATACGCCGGGCATCGTGATCGTGCAGCACATGCCGGAACTGTTCACGCGCGCCTTTGCGAGCCGCCTGGACGGCCTGTGCGCCATCACGGTGAAGGAGGCCGAAACCGGGGACACGGTTTTGCGCGGCCGGGCGCTGATCGCGCCGGGGAATCATCATCTGCTGCTGCAGCGCAGCGGCGCGCGCTACTACGTTGAGGTCCGCGAGGGACCGCTGGTTTGCCGGCATCGGCCATCGGTCGACGTTCTGTTCCGCTCCGCGGCGCGCTACGCGGGTCCCAATGCCGTGGGTGTGATCCTGACCGGCATGGGCGACGACGGCGCGCGCGGCATGCTGGAGATGCACCAGGCCGGAGCCACTACCATCGCTCAGGACGAGGCCACCTGCATCGTCTTCGGGATGCCGAAGGAAGCGATCAAGCTGAATGGGGTGGACAAGGTGATGCCGCTGGAGAGCATTGCCGGAGGCATCCTGCACACGGCGCGATAGAGCGTTGGATTGGCGCTGAGCGCCTTTTTCAAAGCTAATCGGAGCCACGCCTGCTGTTGAGCAGTACCCCACCCCTGCCCCGGCAGCAGGATCGCACTCGAAAATCCCTTCCCGCCGGGAGTCGTATGCCGCAGAAGCGTTTTCTCCTGACTCTGATACGCCGAACAGCACCACCCCCCACGCGCGTGACGGACCGCACGTATGTCCGAATCTGGTACATTCTCCCCGAAAAGTTGTAGTCCGCCGCGCCAGTTTGGTGACGGACTTCCGGGAATCGTTCGCTATAACAGCAGGAGAATGCGTGGCTCAGGACCCGCGTGGCCGCTGCACGGTCCTTCTGAGCTGTAACTCCTTCCCTTTTTCGCCGCTGAATTGCCGTCCCGGTCCTGCTCATCTCGGCGATCGCCGGGTGCGGCCTTGCTGGTCATTCAAGGAGCTGCCGGGTTTGCGCCAACTCCGCCGTCCACTCGATGTGCCGCCATTTCCTGCTGCAACAGGAAGGAAGCTGTCGGCGTCACGAGCCGACGCTCAGAAATCGCGAGCTGCACTGCCATGAAGGAACTGCTCTGGAGCTCGAAATCCCCGGAGCTGGACGGCGCGGAAATGGCGCCGCCGCCATTTGCCTTCGGCACCTACGATCCCTTTGCGGCGCCCGAACCCTCCACAGCGCTCGATTTGCGGGGATTCATCCACATCCTCAACAAGGCGCGTTATCTGACGCACGTTCGCGAGCGCGTGGACTGGAAATCCGGCATCGCACGCTGGACGCGCTCGCGGCAAAAACCCCTACTATTTGAAAACATCAAGGACTACCCGGACCAGCGCGTCTTCACGAATGGCCTGGCGAATCCCAACTGCATCGCGCTGGCACTGGGGTTTGAGTCGGGCATTCCGATCGACAGCGTCATGGCTCGGGCACGAAAACGGCTGCGCGAACCGATTGCCCCGAAGATGGTACCCACCGGACCGGTGATCGAAAACGTCGTGCCCGCGAGCATGATCGACTTTTTCCAGTTCCCGGTACCGCAGTGGCACGAGCGCGACGGCGCGCGGTATCTGGGTACCTGGCACCTCAACATCAGCCACGATCCGGAAACGGGCCAGCGCGGCGCGGGGATGTACCGGATGAAAGCGCTCGGCCCGAAGCAGGCGACCCTGGAGGCCTCGCGACGCAGCGATCTCGCGCGGCACATCGCGAGAGCGGAGGCAAAAAAGATCGAGCTGCCGCTGGCGATCGCGATTGGCGCTCCGGAAGCAACGGTGATCGCGGCCCGCGCGCTTTGTCCACAGGGTATGGACGCCTTCGATCTTGCCGGGGCTCTGCAGCAGAAGCCGGTGGAGCTGATCCAGTGCGGGCACTCCGAGGCGCCGGCATATTCCGAGATTGTCATCGAGGGCTTTGTGCATCCGGAAGAACGGGTCGACGACGGACCGCACTTCGATTATCAGGGGAAGCCGCATACGCATCCGAAGGCGTATGTGTTCGAAGCGACGCGGCTGATGCACCGCGACGAGCCGATCTTCCGCGGCAGCGCGTTAGGTAAACCGGGCGCGGAGGACTATCAGGTTCTGGCTTTTCTGGAGGAGCTGAAACTGCGCAACGCAGGCGGCTCGCGTCTGTGGGACCTCGTGATGAGCCTGTTCAGCTAGCCGGCACAGGCGAGACGGGCGCGAATTGAACACCGGTCATTGGGCTTGACACTGGACAGGGCAGAAACTATCGTCGAGCGTTAGTAAACGTTTACGCAAGAGTCCGGCGCCTTCTCCGACATTCCGTCCTGCCGGTCGCCGGCAATCTTTTCCTTCCTGACCCGAGGGGGACCCATGCAATCCGTTTCGAGAAGGCAGTTCGTCAAGAAGGCCGGCCAGGCGGGCGCGGCGGCCGGCATCGCCTCAGCCGCGAGTCGGCTTGGATGGGCGCAAAGCCAGGCTTCGACGCGCATCGTCATCGACTCCACGCGATCGATCTCCGCGATCGATCCCCATATCTACGGATCGTTTCTTGAACACCTGGGACGTGCCATCTACGAAGGCATCTACGATCCGCAATCGAAGTTTGCCGATGCCAACGGATTCCGCACCGATGTGATGAACGAAGTGAAGCAACTCGGCGTGCCCATCATTCGCTATCCCGGCGGCAATTTCGTCTCCGGATATCACTGGCTCGACGGCGTCGGTCCGAAGAAGAATCGGCCCACCGTGCTCGATCGCGCATGGGACACGCTCGAGCCGAATCAGTTTGGCACCAACGACTTCATCACATGGGCGCGCGCGGTGGGAGCGGAGCCGCTCTTCGGCCTGAACTTCGGCACCGGGACCGCGGAAGATGCCGCGGCGCTGGTCGAGTATTGCAACGTAGAAAAGGGAACGAAGTGGAGCGAGCTGCGCCGTTCGCATGGCTACGACCAGCCGCACAAAGTGAAGTACTGGTGCGTGGGCAATGAGATGGATGGCCCCTGGCAGATCGGCCACATTCCCGCCCGCGAATACGGCCTGAAGGCAACCGACGCCGCGCGGCAGATGCGCGCCATCGATCCCACCGTGAAGCTCGTCGCCTGCGGCTCGAGCGGACCCTTCATGCCGACGTATATCGAATGGGATCGCACCGTGCTCGAAGAGTGCTACGACGTGGTCGATGGGATCTCGCTGCACCGGTACTGGGGAAACACGGAAGAAACCAACCACGACAGCCAGATTTATATGGCGATGAACCTGGCCATGGATCGGCAGATCGAGGAGATCATCGCGGTTTGCGATACGGTACGTGCGCAGAAGCGGTCGGGCAAACAGCTGTTTCTCTCCTTCGACGAGTGGAACGTGTGGTACCGGGCGCGCAGCGGTAACGATGTGGACGGTCACGGGAAATTCGCGCCGCACCTGCTGGAGGAGCAGTACAACCTGGAAGATGCGCTGCTGGTGGGAGGGCTTGCGAATTCCCTGATGCGGCATTCCGACCGCGTGAAGCTGGCATGCCTGGCGCAGCTGGTGAATGTGATCGCGCCGATCATGACCAACGAGGACGGCGTCCTGCGGCAGACGATCTACTATCCCTACGCGTGGGCACTGAAGTATGCGCACGGCAACGCGCTGAGCGTCGAGCAGGAGGGGCCGGGGTATCCGGTGCCCCACCTGGGACGTCCGATCGAGGATATCGGCCTTCCGGTACCGGGTTTTGGCGAAGTGCCGTGGCTCGACGTTACGGCGGTTCACAATCCGGAAAAGCGCACTGCGACCTTGTTTGTGTTCAACCGCGACCTGAACAAGGACCGGGACCTGGAAATTGTGTGGCGCGACCTGACTCCGGCGAGCGTCACGACGTTCGAAACCCTCACCGGGCCGGATCTGAAGGCGCTGAACACCTTCGCTGATCCGAAGCGCGTGGTTCCGCAGACGCTGGACAAGCCGAAGACGGGATCGACGATGACGGTGAAGCTGCCGGCGCGGTCGTACTCGGTGTTGTCGCTGGCGGTGTAGAGGGATCAGGCCGGGCTGAGGGACAGCGCGATTCCCTTCTCCCATTCCTCGAGCATACGGTTGCCGATCTGCTCGAACTCCGGATGCTGCTTCTGGTGGCTGCGCACCTCGGCGAAGGTGGAGGCGATCGCTTCCGCAACCCGCGTTAGGATTTCGCGCACGCGGGCAGGGGTGGCTCCGAGGCGCGTCTCACCGAGGCGTCGCAGCTCCTTCGTACTCGCCCACCTGGTCGATCCGTTCATGGTGAGCGCCATGCTGTCGCTGGGAAGGTAGACCGACGTTGTCACAACATCGTAGACCGGTGCAAGGCGCGCATTCCCCAGCACATCGTCGTACAGGATGCCAAAGTTCTTCAGATGCGCGTCGCCATTGCGCAAGGCGCAGTTCAGGACGATCAGGGTGAAGAGGCGCTCCAGATCCTCGCCGATTTGGGGTGAGTTCGCAAACTGCGTGAAGCGTTTCACGATCGAGGTTTCGTAGCTGCCGCGGTACTTCTCCTCGGTGCGACGGGCATTGAGGACGCAAAAATCCTCGAATCCGCGGTACGTGCCATCCGGGCGAAGGTCGAAGCGATCGACGACCAAAGCTGAACCGTCTTCGGCGAGACGATAGCGGGGGACCTCGAGCCCGCATCGTTCAGCGGCCTGAAGGCAAAAAAACTCATTGGCCGCGAGTTGCGGATATTCGTTCTGGTCCCAGAACTTCACGATGTGCGTGGCGCCGCGGTAGCTTTCCGAAATTCGGGGCTTCGACTCACGGAGCGGGATCGATGCCGCTTCGTCGCGCACCAGCACCTTGGGCTGCACGCCGCTGATGCCGGAGAAGGTGGCGAACTTCTCGAGAAGGTAGCGGTAGAGATCGCCGCCGCGGCTGTTTTCGAGAATCTCATCGACTGATTGAAACGGAACTTCTTCGTTCAGTTGCTGCGTCTCGCCGGAATAGCGAATGCGACCGACCTGCGAACGGCCGACGATCTCGAGCAGATCAAAATCGTCGAAGGTGCCGGTTGCTTTGGCGAAGGCGAGACGCAGTCTCTCCCGCAAGACGCCTTCGGGGAGATTCATGTCGAAGATGGGGGGCAGTCCGTAGGGCAAATCCCAGGAGGAGAGCCGCACGGGCATGGTCACCGAAACGCCGCGGGCCGGAGACGCACCGGGCAGGTAGAGGAAAGCACTACCCCGAGGGCCGAGCCGATCGAGGAGTCCGGCGTCAGCGGCGTCGGTCCAGACCCTGATCATCTTGTTCCTCTTCCCTTTCCTCCGCCATCAGGTCGTCAAGCGTGGGCCGGCGAGGGGTTGACTCGCGGAGACTAAGTTCCAGCCCAAGCGCTGCAAGGATGTTGGTGATTTTGTTGTAGCCAAGTTCGCCGATGCGGCCATTCTCCAGGGCATCGATGGTCGAGCGACTGACTTTTGCCTGCTTCGCGAGCGCGGTCTGGGTCAGGCCTCTAGCTTTTCGTCTGGCAATGAGTTGCTCGGCAAGGGTGGCGAGAGGCAGCACATGCTCAATCTAACACGCAAAGTCGGCGTTTACATGATAATTGCGTTATATATTAGTCAAAGCGGCAATCAAATCCGCATCGGCATGATGATGTAGCGGTACTTGTACTCTTCCGAGCCGTCTTCGGGGCGGATCTGGCCTGCCGATTGTGCGTCCTTGAACTCCAGCCGCACTTCGCCCTCGTTGCCGATCGCCTTGAGAAACTCGATCAGGTACACCGAGTTGAAGCCCACCACGATCGCATCAAAGGTATACGGCGTTTCGATGGTGTCCTCTGACTCGCCCGCATCGGTCGATGACGAGGAGATCTTCATCTCGTTCTGCTCGAGACGCATCTTGATGGCGCCGGAGCGCTCGTCGGCAAACTGCGCGACGCGCTGGATCGACGCGGACAGATCCGGGCTGCGGACGATGACGAACTTGTTGTTGTCGCGCGGCATCACCGCTTCGTAGTTGGGGAACTGCCCAGTGAGCTTGCGGCTGGTGAGCACGCGATGGCCGACCCGGAAGAACAGTGTCGAGTCGTCGTCGGCAAACTCGACGAACTCTGCCTCAGTGCTGGAGAGCAGCGATTGCAGCTCCTGCAGCGCCTTGCGCGGCACCAGCGTCTTCTTCTCGGTATTGATGCCGGGGAAGTTTTCGCCCCCCTTCTCGATGTGCGCGAGACGATGGCCGTCAGTGGCGACCATGGCAATAGACTCCGCCTTGAGAATCAGCAGGGCGCCGTTGAGGGTATAGCGGGATTCCTCATTGGAAATCGCGAAGATCGTCCGTGCGATGAGCGTGCGCAGTGAGGCGACGGGAATCTTCGTCGCGCTGCCGTTGGGAAATTCAGGCACCTGCGGAAAGTTCGCGCGGGCCATCCCCACCATGCGCGTGTTGGAGCGCCCGGCGCGAATCTGCACCCAGTGGTTCTCCAGCAGCTTGATCGACATGTCGCCGTCGCCGAGCAGGCGGATGTAGTCGTAGAGTTTGCGCGCCGGAATGGTGCACGATCCAGCCTTCTTGACTTTCGCCGCGCAGCTGGTGCGGATGCTCTGGTCGAGATCCGTGGCCGTGATCACGATCCTGTCACCGTCGGCTTCCAGCAGGAAGTTGGAGAGGATTGGGATCGTAGTCTTGCGCTCGACAACACTTTGCGTGGCGGTCAGCTCACGCAGAAGATCCTGACGGCTGACGGTGATCTCCATAGTCGCTCCCTGAACCGCTTTTTCCTCTTCGACAGCCGGCATAACGCTTCCCCCGAATCGATTGGACTCACTGTACACCAGGCAGGACCGCAGGCCGCAAGGGTCCAGGCTCGAAGAATCCATTCTAGAGTCACAGGGCCAGAATCCGCTCTCTGGAAAACCCGGTGTTTTGGTGGGACTCCCACCGGCGGGCGCTCCCCGGCGACTACTACTACTACGGTATGAATCTTAGATTTCTATACTTCTCTAGTAGTCGTAGTCGTTCGCACTGGAAAAGTGGAAAGGCGAAAGGAAACCGCTCGCAGAGCCGGGCGGAAGAGGGGGCGCGTTTTAGAAAACGTGGGTGAGGGAAAGAGGACAATGCGGAAACCCGGGGGAAGGAGGGCTTCCGAAGCACAGGATCTCCACCAGTTGCACAGCTTTCTGGGAAAGGAGTGTGGAAAGGAGAGCGCCGCAAGTGGAAAGGGAGGATTGAGCGAGGCGGAGCGCGGGTCCGGGGAGAACCTGCGATGCACAGACCGGATGTGCGTAGGGCATTGTGTCCGGGAAAGCGACGGGGAGGGCGGGGGAGGAAAAATCGGTGCGAAACTCTCCGGCGCGGAGGGTCAGTCCGCGCTCGTGGTGTCGTTGTGACTGATGGTGATGCCGCCGTTGACCGTCTGCACGTACACGGTGGATCCACCCGTGCCCAGATCGGTGCTGAGGTGGTTTTCGATCGTCCCCTGCACGGTCACAGGGAAATTGACATTGATACCGCCATTCACTGTGCCGGTTTCCAGGTGCGCGTTGTAGTGCTCCGGAACGCGGAGATCGATGCCGCCGTTGGTCGTATCTACGTGGAGGCCACTCCCCTGCCAGTGATCGCCGGCGAGGGAGACGTTCAGGCCGCCGTTGACCGTGTGGCCGTTGACGTCACCGGAGATGCGATCCAGGGTGACGCCGCCGTTCGTCGTTTCGAAACGCAGGTTGCCATCGACTCGCGTCAGGTCGATGCCACCATTCATCGTGTGCAGGTCTGCGGCGAGTTGCTGCGGCACCCGCAGGTGGTAGTCGATACTGTAACCGCTGCGGCTGAAGAAATGGGAATGCGGACCGTGATCACGGAGCTCACCGTTGGCCGCATCGATGACGACCTGGCGCAGGACATCGTTGGCCTCGGAATCCGACGGTGCCCACGCCGTCACGCGGGCTTCCAGTGCGACGTCGAAACGGTCCTCACCGATGACTTCAATGCCGCCATTGACGGTATCCACGCCGAGGTGACCCGAGGCCAGAGCGAAGCTGGTGCGGCGCATCTGGCAAACGTGGGCTTCGCCCCAGTGCCGGCCGTTGTCGTCGCAGTCGCCGTTGTGCCAGTTGCCGGTCTGAGCCTGAGCGGCGTGGACGTGCCGGTGGGAGTGGGGGAGCGAAACGCCGAGCAGCACGATGGCGGTGAAGCAGACGATAAACAAAGCGAAGCGGCGCATGGCACGAACCTCGCTCGGTGGGTACGCAGATGGAGACATGGCAGTTCCCTGGATTGCAGTTTGGGGGGAGCCCAACAGGGGAAAAGGAAGCACGTGCCGTGCCGAACCGCGCAAGGCCTGGAGGGGTGCCGATTCATCGAGTTACACAAATCAGGAAGTGTGTGCGGCTGTCCGGAAGAAGGATTGCCTGTTCAGGAATGGACATTTCGCAGAGGCTTCATCGCTTTCGTTCCCAGAGCTCCTCATGACGGTCGTCGCGAAAACGAATCCCTGTGATTCTTCCTTCAGAGTCACGCTCGAACGTCAATCGACGTGTCCCCCCGGTCGGATAGAAAAACGTCGTTGCGTTTTCCGGCAGCAACTCAGTTACTTCGCCGATGCGGTCCCGCGAGAACAGGCGCTCTCCCTGGCGGAACACGGTGGCGACCACTTCATTTTGGTCCTCGTATTCGCCGGCGTACGCGTTGTAGACATTCGGGTCCACCTTCGCCGGAACCGGGTGCACCGGAACCAGGATCTGCTCGGCCAGGGGAGAGAGCTTCGGAATCGCGCTGAGCCGCTGCGCCAGCAGCCAGTGGGGCAAATCGGGCTCGGCGTAGGCGCGGTCCCACACGTTGTGCTTGATCCCCGCGTACTCCCAGAAGCGGACGTCGCCGCCGTTCGCCTTCAGCGCCTGATACATGAGCAGCGACTGGCGCGCACTGACCACGGGGTCGTCGGCGCCATGAAAGATCCAGGTCGGCGTGCGCCCCACGGCGCGTGCGTATTCGGCCGGCAGCGTGTTCACCTCGCGCCAGCGATCGGGCTGATACGACCAGAAGACGCCACCGCACACCGGCACGAGAGCCGCGAATCGGTGCGGGTACGCTTTCGCGATCTCCCAGGCGCCGTATCCGCCCAGCGACAGTCCCGTGATGTACACGCGGTCACGATCGCCGCGAAACTCCTTCACCTCCGCATCGAGCGCCGCCATCGCCATCGCCATCATGTCCGGATCGGTCCAGTGATGGTGGCTGAAGGGCACCTGCGGCATGACCACAACGAACGGCCAGCGCTCCGGATGCAGCCGAATCGCCTGCGGCAGGCCGATCTGCGTTTCGTCCATGCCTTCGGAACCGCGTTCGCCGGAACCGTGGAGGAAGAGAATCACCGGCCAGGTCTGCTGCCGGTTCCAGCCGTCGGGCAGGTAAACGACAAAGCGGTGCAGGTTGCCGTTGACGTCGACGCTGCGGTTCAGGAAGCCGGTGTCCTGCCGGTGCGGAGCGGCATGCCCAGGCAGAGAACAAACAGAGAAAAACGATAAGAATAGGACGAGACGTCGGACCATCGCAGGTTAGGACAGGGTACAGGGTGCAGGGCACAGGGTACAGATAACCGATGATGCAATCCTGGGAAGGTTCCTATGCGGGTGCCGCGATACCCTGTCCGGGAATGGACGCCGCTGCGGGATTTTGGACAGGCGTTGCGGGGCGCAGTGCCGCTAATCCGCTACCAAGTGCCATATTTCCTTCGCAGTTAGACTTTTGGCAGGATGGACTCGCAGATGCAGCAAGAGATCGAGGCTTTCTGGTCAAAATCAGGAGGAGCCAGTGTCCGACTTCTTCGGTGATCTTCGAGTTGCCGCGCGGCGCCTGCGCCATTCGCCGGGATTTGTCCTCGTCGCGGTTCTGTCGCTGACCATGGCGATCATGGCGAACCTGGTCGTCTTCGGGGTATTGAATGCCGCGGTCCTGCGACCGCTCAACGTGGCTGGGGCCGAACGGCTGTTGCAGATCGAGCACAAGGAGCACGGCTACATCAGCCACTCCTACCCCGACTTCCAGGATTTGCGCGCCCACAATTCGACGTTCAGCGATATGGCGGCGTTCCGCATCGGCGAGGCTGCCGTGAGCAGCGGCGGTGGCCTGGCAAAAAAGAGCTGGATGTACGAGGTTTCGGGCAGCTACTTCGACATGCTCGGAGTGGAGCCAGAGGCGGGCCGGCTCTTCCACGAGAGCGATGAGCACGGGCCGAACTCTGCGCCATATGTCGTGCTGAGCGATTCGTTCTGGCGTGCTCGTTTTGGGGCCGATCCGAGGATCATCGGCACCACCATCGATCTGAACAAGCATCCGTTCACCGTGATCGGCGTGGCGGCTCCCGAATTCCACGGGACCGAGATGTTCCTTTGGCCGGATTTCTGGGCGCCGATGATCAATGAGGAGCAGATCGAGGGCTACAGCTACCTCAGCAAGCGCTATAACCATGGTCTCTTCGTCGTCGGCGAGATAAAGCCGGGTGTCACCGCGCAGCAGGCGTCGAACGACCTGAACACGGTTGCCGCGCAGATGGAGAAGCAGAACCCGCAGGACGACGATCACCTCGGCTTCCGGCTGGTGAAGGCGGGGCTGTTCGGCGATCAGATCGGCGATGCGGCACGGAGTTTCCTGGCGGCGCTATTGCTGCTGGCTCTGCTGGTGCTGACGGCAGCCTGCGTCAATCTGGCCAGCATCTTCGCTGCCCGTGCCGCCGATCGCGGCCGCGAACTGGCCATTCGCGTCGCCATTGGATCGAGCCGCTGGCGTGTGCTGCGCCAGGTGCTGGCGGAAGCGGCGCTGTTGTCGGTGGGCGGGGGAGCGATCGGAACTATGGCATCGGTAGCGCTGATGAAGCTGATGAGCCAGTGGCATCCTGTTCCGACGCTGCCGATTCACGTGACGGTCCCGGCCGACGCGCGCGTGTACGGAATCGCCGTGCTGCTGGCCGCAGCCAGCTGTGTGTTGCCGGCATTGCTCACAGCGCGGCAGATCTGGCAGATCGACGCGATGCAGGTGATGAAGGGAACCGCGCAGACCATGTTCCGGCGCATGACCGTGCGCGATGTGCTGCTGGGACTGCAGGTGGCTCTGTGTGCGCTTCTGGTCACGTGTGCCCTGGTCGGCCTGCGCGGAATGAACCGGCAGCTGCCCGCGCCGATCGGCTTTGAGCCCGAAGGCGCGGTGCTGGCGCAGACCGAGATGAAGATGGCGGGCTACTCCGACGAGTCGTCCCTGCCCGTGCAGAAACGCATGATCGAGCAGGCGTCGCTGATTCCAGGCGTGACTGCAGTGGGCACCATCGACGAGCCGCCCCTCAATACCGGAGGCAGCAGCACGCCGGTCTATCGGGAGGGCACCCAGGACTTTCGTGATTCGAACAGCGCTCTGACGGCGAAGTTCTTCACCATTTCGCCGGGCTATCTCGAGGGGGCCGGGACGCGGCTGATCGCCGGGCGCGATTTCACCTGGAGTGACGTCAAGCAGGCCCCTCAAGTAGCCCTGGTGAATGAGACGTTCGCGCGTACGCTCTTCGGGAGTCCGCACGCGGCCATCGGCAGGCACTTCGCGGAACCCGGCACTCACCAGGCAAACCTGTATGAAGTGGTGGGCGTCGTCGAGGACGGGAAATACGACTCCCTCACCGAAGCTCCGCAGGCGGCGATGTTCTGGCCTCTTGCGCAGAACAACGATAACGACGTGACGCTGGTGGTGCGCTCCAATCGCCCGCCGGCCGAGATAGCGGCCGCGCTGGCGACGATGATGGCGAAGATCGATCCGAGTCTGCCGGTGACGATCCAGAGCTGGCCCGATGCGCTCGCTTTGGTTCTGTTCCCGGCGCGCGTTGCCACTGTGGCACTCGGCGTGCTGGGATTGCTGGCCGGCATTCTTGCCGCCACCGGAATCTTTGGCATGGCAAGCTATGCGGTCGCGCGGCGGCTGCGTGAGATGGGGATTCGTGTGGCGCTCGGCGCGCAGCGCGCGCAGGTGCTACGGGCTGCTCTGGGCCGGACGATGCTGCTGCTGGGCATTGGATCGGTGGCAGGACTGGTGCTGGGCGCACTCGGCAGCCGGGTGCTGGCCAGCATTGTGTATGAGGCCACGGTTTACGATCCGCTCGTCGTTACAGGAGCAGTCGGTGCGATGGTGCTCATCGGCATTATGGCCGCCGCGGTTCCTGCGCAGCGGGCGGTGAGCGTGGAACCGGCGGCCTTGTTGCGGGAGGAATAGCGCGTCGAAGATTGTGTGCCGGGCGCACTGGCGATTCGCATTTGTTGGGAAGCCCTACAATGGCCGCGGAGGGATTTCCTGATGAAGCTCAACCGCCGCGACTTTTCCCGCCTCAGTGCGATGACGGCTCTGGCCGGCGCCCTGCCGAATCTGGACGCACAGACCGGCGGCGAAATCTCGCAACGCAAATTCCGCTGGTGCATCGTGGCCCTGGGCCGCATCTCGATGGGACACTTCATGCCCGCGATCGAGCTGTCGAAGACGGGAAAGATCACCGCGCTGGTGAGCGGGCATCGCGAGAAGGCCGAAAAGCAGGCCGCGATGTACAACGTACCTTCTCCGTCGATTTACGGTTATGACAACTTCGACGACATCGCGCAGAACAAGGACATCGATGCCGTCTACATCGCTCTGCCCAACTCCATGCACGCGGAATACACGACCCGTGCCGCGAAGGCCGGCAAACACGTACTGTGCGAGAAGCCGATGGCGACCAGCGTGGCCGACTGCAAGGCGATGATCGAAGCCTGCCGCAAACACAACGTGAAGCTGATGATCGCCTACCGCTGCCAGTACAATCCCGTCCACCTGAAAGCCATCGAGCTGATTCGCTCCGGACAAATCGGACAGGTGCAGGCCATTGAGAGCGCCTTCGGGTTTCCCATCCAGCCGGGCGAGTGGCGGCTGAACAAGAAGCTGGCCGGCGGCGGACCGCTGATGGATGTCGGCGTCTATTCGCTGAATGCCTGCCGTTATCTCACCGGCGAAGAACCCGGCGACATCAAAGCAAACTCCTCGGTGATCGACCACGACGGTCGTTTCAATGAAGTGGAAGAAAACGACGGCTGGACGATGAAGTTTCCTTCGGGCATTCTCGCGAGCTGCAACACGACCTACGGCGGAGATACCGGCGGCGGTGGATTCTTCAAGGTGCACGGGTCGAAGGGTTGGATCGCGATGGAGCCGGCGTTTCCCTATCAGGGCAAACTGCTCACCGCGCACCTGGCCGGTGGACAGGACCTGAATATGCCCGAGCCGGACAAAGATCCATGGGACTTCGTACGCCAGGCCGATCATCTGGCCGAGTGCGTCTGGGAAAACCGCGAGCCGAAGACTCCGGGCGAAGAAGGCCTGCGCGACTTGACCTACATGTCGCAGATTTATGTGGCGGCGGGGTTGAAGGGGCTGTAGCGCAGACTCATCTGCGCCGAACAGTGCGTCTGCCCGTACGGCCAGTACTAACCGTTCAACGTTTCCTGCAGTTTGTTCAGGGTGCTGTTCAGGTTTTTATCATTGCGGCGCTGCTCATCGATCTTGCCGATCGAGTGCATCACCGTAGTGTGGTGCTTGCCGCCGAACTGCCGCCCGATCTCGGGCAGCGACGCTTCCGTCATCTGCTTGGCCAGATACATCGCGATCTGACGCGGCACCACGACCGCGCGCGAGTTGTTGCGCTGCTTCAGCTCTGCCACGCGCATGCCGAACTGCTCGGCCACCGCGCGCTGGATCGACTCAATCGTGATCTTGCGCACCTGCGTGTCGATGAACTGCTTCAGGCACTGCTGCGCGGTCGGCAGCGTGATCTCCAGCCCGTTGAGGCCGCACCACGCGATCAGCCGCACCAGCGCGCCTTCCAGCTCGCGCACATTGGTTCGCACATTCGAGGCGATGAACAGCGCCACATCCATGGGCAGCGGCTGCGGCAGATGCTCGTTCTCCGCCTTCTTCTGAAGGATGGCGACTTTCGTTTCAAGATCGGGCGGCTGAATGTCAGCGATCAGGCCCCACTCAAAACGGCTGCGCAGACGATCTTCCACCTCGGCCAGCTCGCGCGGCGGCCGGTCCGAAGCGATCACGATCTGTTTCATATTCTCGTGCAGAGCGTTGAAGGTGTGGAAGAACTCCTCCTGAGTGCGCTCTTTCTGCGAGAGGAACTGGATGTCGTCGATGAGCAGCACATCCACGGTGCGGAAGCGGTCGCGGAAGCTGGTCATCTTGTCGAAGCGCACCGAGCTGATCATCTCGTTGGTGAACTTCTCGGCCGAGACGTAAGAGATGGAAGCGCCAGGATTGCGCAGCTTCACTTCATGACCGATCGCGTGCATCAGATGCGTCTTGCCCATGCCCACGCCGCCGTAGAGGAAGAGCGGATTGTAGGCTTTGGCGGGCGATTCGGCGACCGCCATGGCGGCAGCGCGCGCGAACTGATTGCCGGGCCCGCAGACGAACGCATCGAAGGTGTAGCGAGCGTTCAGCTGTGCCGCGGTCGACCAGTCGAATCGTGCCTGCTGTGGTCCGGCAGGCTGTGCGGGACGTGGCGCAGCGCCGTTGGCATAGAGATTGGGAATGGGTGTGGAGGACGAAGGCGCAAAGCCGCCGTCTTCGCGCACCCGCGGAATTGTTGGATCCTCGTCCGGAGTGATGAAAGCGACGTCGTCGAACTCCAGATGCAGATTCTCGATCGCTTCCTGAATCAGATCGCCGTAGCGATCGCCGACGTGCTTGAACTCAGGAGTCGGAATGCGCACGTACAACATCCGCTCGCGCGTGTAGCTGTAGCGAGTGGGCTTAAGCCAGGTATCGAACGATTGCCGGTTAACCTTCTTTTCGAGCGCAGCCAGGATTTGAACCCAGGGATTGAGAGCAACAGAAGGCGTGACGGCGAAAGACATGCGCAATCCTCTTGTGGCAAACGCCCGGGAGTGGAAGCGACCGTCTGCGCCGCAGACCGAAATGCAGAAATGCCCAAGGTGATCCCTGGCGTGTGGAAGCAGGGCGATTGCAGGGGCAATTCTGTACTGGCCGGGAGTGGCTCCGATCTGTCACGCATCGGAAGCGACGGTCAAAAAATCCTTCCGACTACCGCTGGGCGTCGAAAAAATCTTAAGTGAACGTTGCCGATAGTAGCACAGCCAGAGGCGAAGAGAAGCGACATCGGAACAGAAAAATTTCGCGCGCACGAAAGTTGCACCGATGCTGGTGAAAAAAGTAAGAGAGAGCGATTTTTGCGGGCAGAAATGCGATGAGATATACTCGATTCTTGCCGCGATAAGTCGTGTTCTCTGCAGTCGCGCGGCCAATCCGAGCCGTTGCGCGTCCGGAAAATCAACGAAACGACGCGATGCGCATCCAGCCGAAATTGAAAAAGATCAGGAGCCAGTTCTTCCATGCCCAAGCGTACTTTTCAACCTAATCGCCGCAGCCGCTCGAAGACGCACGGCTTCCGCAGCCGCATGAAGACCAAAAGCGGCGCCGCGGTGCTCTCGCGCAGGCGTGCCAAAGGCCGCAAGCGTGTCTCCGTCAGCGCGGGCTATCGCGACTAGGTTCGCCGTTCTCATCCCTCAGCCCGGCCGCGGCCAGCGTGGCCGACACCCCCAGGATTGCGACAGAATGGAGATATGCCGGAGGCACGATTTGACTGGCGCAGCGCCCGTCTGCGGAAACACGCCGACTACCAGCGCGTGTATCGCGACAGCCGCCGGTACTCGTCCGCTTCCATGAGCTACTTCTTTCGCGCACGATCGAGCGAGGACCCGGCGGGCGCACAGCCCCGGGTGGGCCTCACTACGGGACGTGTTCTCGGCGACGCCGTGGAACGAAACCGCATCCGCCGTCGTATGCGGGAAGCAGTGCGCCTCCACCTGAGCGAGCTTCCGCCGCGCGTCGACGTGGTATTGCATCCGCGAAAGACAGTTCTCGACATCGAGTTTGCACGCCTCGAGCGCGAAGTTTCGCGCGTCTTTGCCAGCGTTGCGGTGAGCGCGGAGGAAAAGCAGTGAACACAAGCCCGGGCGACAAGCTTCGCATCGCGCGATCCGCCGGCGCTGGCGTACTGCTCTCGCTCTATAAGAGCGCGATCTCTCCCGCTCTCCATGCCATCACGCCCGGCGCCTGCCGCTTTCAGCCTACGTGTTCTGAATATGCGGCGATCGCGATCGCCGAGCATGGAATGCTGCGCGGTGGCCTCATGGCTTTGGGACGTTTGCTGCGATGCCATCCCCTGCATGCTGGCGGCTTCGATCCGGTTCCCGTGAAGCGCGGCGTCTCACACCTCCACCCACCAGGCAGCGCAATTTCCTGCGTTTCGCAGGCAGAGAACAGGTAACGGAAGTCTTGGCAGAGATACAAAATCCCAATTCGCAGGGCGGCAGCGGCTCCAGCGGCGGTGGTGGCGGCGGCGACATGCGCACCCTTTTCGGCTTCATGGTCGTGTTCCTGATCATGGTGGTTGCGTTCCAGTATTTCGCGCCGAAGAAGCCGGAGCAGATAGCCCAGCAGCAAAAGAGCCAGACGGCACAGACACGGCAGAGTGCACCGGCTCCAACCCCGGCCAGCGCTGGCGCCACTCCGGCATCCTCGACGGAACAGAGCACGTCGCCGGCCACCGCCGGTGCCTTCCAGGCGAACAACGAGTCCGACATCGTCGTCGAGAACGAGCTCTACCGCATCACCTTCACCAATCGTGGTGGAGCCGTGAAGTCCTGGCTCCTGAAGAAATACAAAGACGATACGCAGAAGAACCCGCTGGATCTGGTCAATCAGGCGGCCGCCGCAAAGTTCGGCCTGCCGCTGTCGTTGTTTACCTACGACGCCGGCCTGAAGAATCGCCTCAACTCCGCGCTCTACGTGCCATCGGAAACCGGGACCATCAGCGTTGCGGGCGCCGGCTCAAAGACGCTCACCTTCGACTACTCCTACGGCGGGCTCACCGTCCGCAAGACCTTTCACTTCGACTCCAGCTACGTGATCGGCGCCGACATTTCCGTCACGCAGAATGGCGCGCCCGTCGCAGCGCTGCTCGCCTGGCCCTCGGGGCTTGGCGATCAGGCCACGCTGCAGGGTTACGCCGGGGCAAGCATCGCCACGTCGCAGAACGGCAAGAGCGACGACATTGCTGCCAAGAAAGTCGTCGGTGGCGACACGCTGCGCGGCTCCTTTGACTACGCCGGGGTGAGCGACCTCTATTTCGCGGCCATCTTCATGCCCACCACGCCTGCCGACACCGCGGTCGTGACGCAGCATGAATCGCTGGCCGTGCCGAAGAATCCGGCGCATCCCGACCCGAACGCCGTCGATCAGATGCCGCTGCTGGGCGCGGCCGTGGGCGCCGTGGGCGGAGGCGAATTCAGCACCCGCCTGTTCGTGGGTCCCAAGCTTCTCGACCTGCTCGACTCCGTCCACACCACCAGCGGCGAGAACCTCGAGCACGTGGTGAGCTTCGGCTGGTGGGGCTGGATCGCCAAACCCATGCTGCTGGTGCTCCGCTTTTTCGTTACGCACGGCATTCCCAACTGGGGCTGGGCCATCCTCATTCTCACGCTCATCCTCAATGTCGCGATGCTGCCCACGCGCGTCATGATGATGAAGTCTTCGCTCAAGATGCAGCGCATCCAGCCGCAGATGGATGCCATCAAGGCGAAGTACGCGAAGTACAAGACCACCGACCCGCGCCGTCAGGAAATGAACAAGGAGATGTTCGACCTGCAGCGCAAAGAGGGCGTGAATATGTTCGGGGGCTGCCTGCCCATGCTCCTGCAGTATCCGCTGCTCTTCGGCTTCTACCGCATGCTGGAGTACGCCATCGAGCTGCGCCAGGCGCACTGGCTCTGGCTGCCCGACCTCTCCGCGGCCGACGCGATGCATATCCTGCCGCTCTCGGTGATCGTCTCCATGTTTCTCTCGCAGTTCTTCACGCCCTCGCCTGGCATGGACCAAAAGCAGCAGCGCATGATGGCCTTCATGATGCCCGCTGTATTCGGCGTGATGATGTGGAACATCGGCTCCGGCGTCGCGCTCTACTGGGCCGGCAGCAACCTGCTCGGCGTCGCGACCCAAATGGTGATGAACCGCACCAGCATGGGAGTTGAAATGCGCGCGATCGCCGCAAAGCGGGCCGCCAAGCGAGGAGCCAAAACCATTAATGCCAAACGCTAAATCGCGTCACTTGCCGAATGGGTGGCTCAGAACTTCGCCAACGTGATCTAATAACTCGGGGACCGGGTCAACTAATAGTTCAATGCCGATTGACGACTACTCCGCCGCCGCACAAAAGATCGCAGAATTCCTCAACAGCCTTATCCATCTGGGCGGTCTGCGGCTGAAGTTTCGCATCACGGCTGGGCCGGGCGCTGCGGATCCCGCCGGCCTGGAAGCGCGCGAAATCTATGTGGAGTTAGCCGGTCCCGACGCCGGCCTCCTGACCCAGCGCGGAGGCGAGTTGCTTCGCGCGCTGGAGCACGTCGCCTCCAAAGTGCTGCGCCTCGAAAATGAAGAGCACGACAAAATCTCCTTCGACGCCGAGAACTTCAAGGCTCTGCGCGCGCGAGAACTGAAGCTGGCCGCCGAAACAGCCGCCGAGCGTGTGCGCCAAACTGGCCAGCCCTACAGCTTCGCCCCCATGAGTTCCCGCGAGCGGCGCATGCTGCACCTCGCCTTCCGCTCCTACTCCGACCTCGAGACTGCATCGTCCGGCGAAGGCCTGCGCCGCTTTGTCGTCGCCTACCCGAAGGGATACGAGCACCGCGACTCCGAGCCCAGAGAGAGCCGCTTCTCCGGGCGGCGCCGTTAGACTGGCCACATCCCGCCGCCCGGCGAGGGAGTTGCCAACCGTGCAGCCTCATCCGCAAACAAAGGAACGCGAGTCGGTCGCGCAGGAGACAATCGTCGCGATCTCCACGCCCCTCGGCCGCGGCGGAATCGGCATCGTCCGCCTCTCCGGTCCCCACGCGCTTTCTATCGGGCAGGGTCTCGTCCTGACCTCCGCAGAGCTGGAACATGCGCGCGCCCGCCTCGCCGATGTACTCGACCCGGACAGCAATCAGAAAATTGACGAGGCCGTTGTTACATATTTCGCGCGGCCGCATTCCTACACCGGCGAGGATCTGGTCGAGATCGCCGCCCACGGTTCACCTGTCGTTCTGGAACTGCTCGTCCGCCTGGCGTTGCGCGCCGGTGCAAGGCTGGCCCGGCCCGGCGAATTCACGGAGCGCGCTTTCCTCGCCGGCCGCATCGACCTGACCCAGGCCGAAGCGGTCCGCGATCTGATCGAAGCCCACACTCTTTATCAGGTCCGCGTTGCCGCCGAGCAGATGGGCGGCGCATTGTCCCGCAGGATCCAGCCGGCCAAGCAAAAGCTCGTCGAACTGATTGCTCTCCTCGAAGCCGGCATCGATTTTGCCGAGGACGACGTCGAGATCACGCCCGGCCAGGAAATTGTCACACGCATCGATACAATTAATTCTGAGCTTCAGGCGATCGCTGGCTCTTTCGAACACGGCCGCCTGGTGCACAGCGGCCTGCGTTTGGCCATCGTCGGACGCCCCAACGTCGGTAAATCTTCGCTCTTTAACCGGCTGCTCGAACGCGAGCGCGCCATCGTGACCGCTCAGCCCGGAACCACACGCGATCTCGTGTCCGATCGGCTTTCCCTCGGCGGCATCCCGGTGGAGTTGGTCGATACAGCGGGCCTGCGTGAGGCGAAGAACGAAGCCGAAGCCATCGGCATCCGCAAATCGCGCGAGATGCTCGCCGACGCGGATGTCGTTATGGTGATCCTCGATGCCTCGGTCCCGCTCCGCGGCGATGAGCGCGAGCTGATCGCTTCGCTCGCAGGCCGCCGCGCTCTGGTCGTGCGCAATAAATCCGACCTGAACGATGGCGCAGAGGTTGCGCCGGATCTTCCGCTCCCCTCGGTCACCACCTCTGCGCTCACCGGGGATGGCATCCAGGCTCTGCGCGACGCTCTGGCGGAATTCGTACGCAACCCGGCCGGCGAAACTGAATCCGGTGTACTCACCAGCCTTCGCCACTTCGAGGCGGTCAGCGGCGCCATCGCCTCACTCAGCACAGCGCGCGACGCGGTCGGCCAGAAGATCCCTCACGAGATGCTGCTGCTCGACCTCTACGCAGGCCTCCGCAACCTCGACAGTCTCACCGGCGAAACCACCGCCGACGATATCCTGAACCAGATCTTCTCCACCTTCTGCATCGGAAAATAGAGCGTAAAGATGAAACAGTTTCTCTGCCCAAAATCTACTATGCTTGCCGCTCTGCTGAGTCTGGTGGCCTTCATAGCATGCACACCCAAAGGCCTCTCCCAAAAGACAAGCAACGACAGCGGTAAGCAGAAGGTCATCCTCGACACCGACATCGGCGACGACATCGACGATGCCTTCGCGCTCGCGCTCGCCGTCTCCAGCCCCAAACTGCAGGTCATCGGCGTGACCACTGCCTGGGGCGACACGGACTTGCGTGCCCGCCTCGCCACACGCTTTCTTCGGGTCACCGGCCATGGCGATATCCCGGTCGCCGCCGGACCAAAAACCCACGCCTCCTCGACGTTCTCGCAGGCTCGCTGGGCCCAGATCGAGCCGGAGCCGGTGAAGGGGTTTCCCGACGCGATCGACTTCACTCTCAACGCCATCCGCCGCAACCCAGGCCAGATCACCCTCATCGCCATCGCTCCCTTCAGCAATATCGGCGCCCTCATCGACCGCGACCCCGCCACCTTCAGCCGGCTGAAGCAGATCGTCCTCATGGGCGGATCCATCTATCGCGGTTATGGCGACCTCGGCTATCTGCCGGATCGTGGCCCCGAGCCCGAATACAACGTCATGATGGATATCCCTTCCTCGCGCAAGCTCTTCGCCTCCGGCGTGCCCATCGAGATGATGCCGCTCGACTCCACGCAGCTGAAGTTCGACGAAACGATGCGGGACACCGTCTTCAGTCAGGCGACGCCCATGACCGATGCGCTCCTGTCCTTATATGAGGAATGGCGTGCCTCAACCGGCAACGCGACCCCAACGCTGTTCGACGCGATGGCCGTAGCCGTGGCGATCAATTCCGACCTGTGCCCAACCCGGCCGATGGACATCGAAATCGACGACAAGGGACTCACCCGGCCCGCCGCCGGCGAGCCTAACGCCGACGTCTGCCTGCGCTCGGACTCGGATCAGTTCTTCCACTTCTATATCCCTGCGATCCTCAACGCGCCGCATCGCTAGAGAAAAAATCAGCCCTCGGACCGGCGGCTCGTTTCGCGAGGCGAGATAAGTCCCGCTCAGCTGTGCCACCATAAGTCAGTGCGGCAAGACGGACACCGGACGCGCAGCGCATGACAGCATCAGCCCACGACCGATTCGACCTCACAGGACGCGTGGCGCTGGTCATTGGCGGATCGTCGGGGATCGGCCGTGCCATCGCGCTCGGCCTGGCCGATGCCGGAGCCGATGTGGTCGCCAGTTCGCGCCGCAGCCGCGAGGTCGCCGATGTGGCGAAGGAGATCCGAGCCAAAGGCCGCCGCTCCCTCGCCCTCACCTCCGATGTCCTCGAGCGCGCAACCCTCGAGAATCTGCACAGCGAAACCGTCGCCGCCCTCGGCAAGGTCGACATCCTCGTGAACGCGGCGGGAACCACGAAGCGCATGCCCACCCTCGAGATGCCGGAAAAGGATTGGCGCACGATCCTGCGCACCAACCTCACCGGAATGTTCCATACCTGCCAGATCGTCGCTCCGGGCATGGTGAAGCAGGGCTGGGGCCGCATCATCAACGTCGCCTCGCTGGCCACCTTTGTCGCATTTTTCGAAGTGGCTGCGTACGGCGTCAGCAAAGCCGGCGTCGGGGCGCTCACCAAGTCGCTCGCCATCGAGCTGGCGCGCCACGGCGTCTGCGTCAACGCCATCGCGCCCGGTTTCTTTCCCACTGAGCTGAACGAGATGCTGCTGGAGAACACGCCGCGCGGCCGCGAAGTCCTCCAGCGTACGCCCATGGGGCGCTACGGACGCCTGGAGGAACTCGTCGGCACCTGTATCTTCCTCGCGTCTGAAAGCGCATCCTTTATGACCGGCCAGATCCTGGCCGTTGACGGCGGCTTTCTGGCCAGCGGAGTCAATCAGTAGGAACAACGCCACTGCGCGCGCCGTTCCCTGCACAAAGAGCGGCCTTCGGACCGGCTCCAGGCACATTGCAAATTCTCTTCTGGCCTGTCTTTGGGCATGCCAGTGTACATTTGTAGGTTGTCTCGACAAGGCTGCCGCCTTCGAAAGGGAACGTGCGCGGAATTCGCCATATCGATCTGACGGATGTTCAGCTGGCCTCAAGCGAAACCGCGCGGCACATCAACCGCGATATCGTCCTGGAGATCATCCGCACCAGCCAGCCCATCTCGCGCGCCGATCTCGCACGCCGCTCCGGACTCCAGCGCAGCACCGTCTCGCAAATCGTCGAGCAGCTCATCCGCGAAAAGTGGGTGCGCGAAGGCTCCGTCGCATCCGCGCCCCGCGGCCGGCGTCCAACCCTGATCGGGCTCAATGAAGATCTGGTTGCCATCGCCATCGACGTTCATCCGAGACAGGCAATTGTCGCAGTCGTCGATCTCAATGGCCGCCTGCTCGCGCGCTCGCTTGTGCCCCTCACCTCGGATCCCGAAGCCTCGACGCGCCTGCTCATCGAATGCATGCATCGCATGGAACAAACCGTGCCGCGCAAATCCATCGAGGGCATCGGCATCAGCCTGCCCGGCCGCGTCGATCCGGCGACGCAGAAGCTCACCTTCGCCCCCAACCTTCACTGGCCGGACTTCGATATCAAGAAAGTCATGGAAGAGAAGATGAGTCTCCCCGTAAAGATGGAGAACGCTGCCACCGCGGGCCTGCTGGCCGAGCTGACCTTTGCTCGGATGGACGGCACGCGCGATGCCGTGCTCGTCACCATCTCCGAAGGCGTCGGCACCGGTGTCCTGGCCAACGGACAGCTGATCACCGGGACCCACGGGCTGGCCGGGGAGTTCGGCCACATCCAGGTCGATCCCAGCGGCCCCCGCTGCGCCTGCGGGCAGAACGGATGCTGGGAAACCTTCTCCTCGTGCACCGCCGCGCTGCGCTACTACCATGAACTGCAGCCCAATGCGCGAACCATCGATTTCCCCGAGCTGCTCAACCTCGCCGAGGAAGGCAATCCGCACGCCGCGCAGGCTATCGAGAAGCAGGCCACCTGGATCGGGCGCGGCCTTCGCATGATCATCGCCGCTCTTTCCCCCAGCACCATCCTGATCACCGGCGAGATCTCTCCCGCCTGGCATCGCTACGGTCCCATCATCGAGAGAGAAGCCGCCCTGCTCACCTTGGCGGGAGAACCGCCCATCATCCGCCCTGGCCATGAAGGCGAGGTCGCCCGCCTGCGCGGAGCCGCCGCTCTCGTCTTCCAGCGTCGAGGGCTCCTCGAACCGGCAGGAGCCGAACAGGTCGACCTGACAGCCGGTTAACATCTTCCTGTCTGCTCGTATCCCACGATACCGCTCCTGTTATTGGCGCTCTTCTATCTTTTCCTGGACCCATCGCGTCGTTCCGGGCGCGGAACCACGCTTGACATCACCGTTTTACGTGGCCTATAGTTCGGGACGCGTATTAACACAGCCCAGGCACATGGGTTTTGAACAGATAGCTGGATTGAAGCGGTTTTTGTTAAGAAATGTGGCAAACCCACGCGTTGCGCATCCTTCCGGCAATTGACTCTGCCGGAAAAGCATCGTAAGGGGCCCCATCGTCTGGACCTCCGGAAAGAACACGTCAACTTTCGGGAGGCAACATGTTAGCGATCGAAACAAATCAGCAGTGTGGCGGGTCTGCGGCCAGGTGTTTACTGCTCAAATATCTTGCATGCGTCTTGAGTCTGCTCGCGCTCAGTGTCCTGCTCGCCGGCAATAGCTCCGCTCAGGTGCTCTATGGCGGCATCACCGGTACCGTCACCGATGCCAGCGGCGCCGTCATCCCCGGGGCGCAGGTCGCGGCGCTGGAGACGCAGACGGGCGTCAGACAGACCACAACTACCAATTCCGAGGGCATCTACCGTTTCACAGCGCTCTTACCAGGCACATACACGGTGACCGTCTCCGGAAAGGGTTTTGAAACCCAGACAACCCCCGATGTGGGGGTTCAGGTGAATGGCATCGCCCAGTTGAACGCCCAACTCAAAGTGGGGGAGGCGTCGCAGACTGTGACCGTCACCACGGCCGCGCCTATGCTGGAAACTGAAACAGCCGTTGTGCAGACGAATATAACCAGCCAACAGATACAGAATCTGCCCATCTTTGGAACCGAGGGAGCGAACTTCCAATCTTTGCTGCGGGAAATCCCCGGCTCGGGGCTTACTTCCGAGACCAATTCAACCGCCGGCAACCCGCAGAGAGCCATCAATACCAACTTCAACGGCCAGTCGTATCAAGGGATCGACACGCGAATCGACGGTGTGCTGGACGCCTATCCGTACCTGCCGGCCAACGTAGCCTACGTGCCGCCGGAAGACGCCATCCAGACGGTGAACGTGGTGACGAACTCCTTCACTGCCCAGGAGGGCATGGCCGGCGGCGCCGAAGTGAACGTGGAGATCCAATCCGGCAGCAATAAGTTTCACGGCGATGCCCACGAATTCCATACCGACAACAACTTCGAGGCGCGGAACTATTTTGATACTGACCCCACGCTCTTCCCCCATATAAACCGCTTCAACCAGAACGAGTACGGCGGCGCCGTCGGCGGTCCCGTCCTGAAGAACAAGCTCTTCTTCTTCTTCGATTTCGACCGGACCACGACGCGCCAGCTGGCGGGTCCGGACACGCGCACCCTGCCCACAGCGGCCATGGCCACAGGAAACTTCGCAGGTCTGCCCGGGAGCCCGATCATCTACGATCCGGCCACGGGCAACGCGACGGGAGCCGGAAAGACACAAATCTCCTGCAACGGCGTCGCCAATATGATCTGCCCCAGCCGCATCGATCCCGCCGCGCAGACGTTGATCCAGCTGATGCAGCCACTCTTCGCGCAGGAAAAGGCAACCGGCAACGGCTTGCTCAACTGGACCGGTAGCGGCACCGCTTTATTCAACCGCAACAACAGCGACAGCAAGGTCACCTGGGTTCCGAATCAGAACACGGCCGTATGGGGACGCTACAGCTTCTCCAAGACGCTGGTTTACGATCCGCCTCTGCTGGGATCAGCGATTGGCGACGCCACCAACGGAGGACAGCTGGGCAACGCTCCGGGCCTGGTGCAACTGGTGGGTATGGGTGCTACGCACGCATTCACGCCCAACCTGTTGTTCGACTGGAATTTCGGCTACACCCGGCAAAACCTGGGATCGACCTTCGATCTCACCTCGCCTCGAGGGCTCGACCAGTTGAAGATTCCCGGAACCAACAACACAGGAGCTCCGGGCAATCCAGCCCTGTATTACGGCTGGCCGGGCTTCACCTTTACCTCCCCGGGCGACCTGAACATCGGGAATGCGCAAGTCGCCAACCCGTTCACGTTTTTGGACGATATGTTCGTCACCGACGCCAATCTGAGCTGGATCAGAGGGAGGCACAACTTCAAGGGCGGCATCGAATGGACTCACACCCTGATCAACCACTTCCAGGCGCAGGGAGGCACATTCCAGAATGCGCGCGGCCAGTTCCAGTTCAATGGCGACGTCACTTCTGAGCAGGGGACGACACCGACCTGGTTCAACGAGTGGGCCGACTTTCTGCTGGGGCTGCCGCAGGAGACTGGAAAGGCAAGACAGCTCTTCAACCCCAATGCGGAGCGATGGGGGACCTGGGCGTGGTACCTCCAGGATCAATGGCAAATGACTCCCAAAATGACGCTGACTTATGGCCTTCGCTGGGAATACTATCCCTTCGGATATGCCGACAACAGTAAAGGTCTTCGATGGCTGAATCTGCAAACGGGCATCGTCTCGATCGGTGGTTTTGGCAGCATCCCACGCAACGACGGAGTCGATGTAGGGAATGGGCAGTTCCTTCCGCGCGTGGGATTCGCCTATAACGTCAGGCCGGATACCGTCATTCGCGCCGGCTATGGGTTGACCGCCGATCCGTACGATCCCTACCATGTGATGCTCAACGCCTATCCGTCCCTGCTTCTCGATACCAACCTGCCGCCGAATACCGCCAATTACGTGCCCGCAGCCAGCCTCACCGGTCTGAATGGCAGCGGCCTGGGCAACGGAAGCTACTCGGTTCCCACCGGCATTGTGCTGATCCCGCAGCCGGATTTGAGCAGCGGTCAGATCGCGCTGCCGAAGAGCGCGGCCACCACGACCGTTCCCAACCCGTACAACCGCGGCTATATCAATTCCTATAACGTCACGGTCGAACAGGAGCTCGGGAAGGATACGGTGTTCAACATCGGCTACGTGGGTGCTTACGACCTCCGGCCGGTGGCCAGTGTCAACGCCAACCCTTCGGCGACGGGAGCGGGCACCGCCGGCGGCGTGCTGAGCCAGAAGTACGGCGCCAACTACACGGGAGGCATCGGCGAGCTGCTTCCTTTGAAGGACAGCCGGTACGATGCGCTGCAGACCTCGTTGAAGTACAGGTTTGCCGGCGGCTCGAATGTCTCCGCGGTCTATACATGGTCCAGGGCGATGAGCTATGCGGACGAGCAGGACCTTGGCGCGATGTTTATCTCCTACGCGCCCGATTACTTCAAGGACTATGGCCCGGCCGCTTTCGATCGGACCAACAATTTCGAAATTTCTTCCGTCGCTGCGTCGCCGTTCGGGCGCGGAGAGCCGTGGTTGAAGTCGGGAATCGGCGGCCAAATCCTTGGTGGCTGGCTCATCGACCCGGTGATCAGCGTCATGAGCGGGCTGCCGTTTACAGTGACTGGAAACAACAGTTCCCTGAACTCAAATGGGTCGAATCAAACCGCCGACCTCATTGCCCCCTTCAAACTGCTCCATGGAAAACCGCCGCGGGTCGGCGTCACCTGCGCGACCGGCGATCCAAAGTGCTCGTATTTTGACCCCAACTCCTTCGCCCAGCCGCTGATTACCAGCGCGGCCAACGCGCATTTCGGAAACACCAACCGCGACGAGTTCCGCGGTCCTGGCTATTTCGACATGGACCTGAGCCTGGTGCGGGACTTCAAGCTGAGAGAATTCGCCACTCTCGAAGTGCGAGGCGACGCCATGGGTCTCACCAATACTCCTCACTTCGCTAACCCAAACCTCTCGTGCGCAGGAAGCGGAACCGCTCCGGGTCCAGTTGGCACCAGCGGCGGATTATGCGGCGGGAACAACTTCGGGGTAATCACCGGCTTCGTCGAACCGGGCGGCTTCTTTGGTCAGGAACCCGGCAACCGAACCGTTTATGTAGGGGCCGAGGTGAAATTCTAAAAGCACCGAATTCGATCTGCCGGCAGTTGGATCTGCCGGCAGATTCATCTTCTGAATCTCCCGGCCGGGACCTCTTCAGTCCCGGCCTCTTTGTTCCTCCTGTTCCTCCTTCTGCTCACCGTTTGATCTGCGAGAATGTTCCCGAGGCAGCTGGAACTGTTCTCATCGAATTCTGCAGCAAGTGCGATCTGGCAGGCGGCCCATCGAGTGGGTCTCGCGCTGCACGTGGAGGCCGCTGAACTGAAGGATGAAACTGGTTCTCGGAAAGGGAAGTGCGCGTGATCGGTCGGTCCCGCCTCGTTCCGCTCTGCTGCCTGCTCCTCACGCTGGCCTCGGCAAACGCTGAAGACGGCTCCCAGGGCTGGCTCCGCTATGCCCCGCCGGATCTCCACGGCATCCCCGCAAGCTACGAAAAAATGCCCGCCGCGCTGGTGAACCTCGACTCCTCCGCCGAGGCCGCCACTGCGCAGAACGAAATCCTCCATGGCGTGCAATCCATGCTCGATCGCATCCTCCGCGTCGAGAAGACAATTCCCAACCACGACGACGCCTGGGTTCTGGGTACCGTTGAAGAAGTCCGCGCAGTACTTCCCGAATACCGCGCTCCCGCGCCAGGCCCTGAAGGCTACACCGTCTCGATCATCACAGCCCATGGCCATCAATACTGGATCGTCGCCGGAGCTGACCCGCGCGGCCTCCTCTACGGCACGTTCCACGTCCTCTCCGGCATCGCGCGGGGACAAAGCTTCGCCTCGATGCAGGCAGCCGAATCGCCCGCCGCGCCCGTTCGCTGGGTCAACCAGTGGGACAACCTCAACGGCACCATCGAGCGCGGCTATGGCGGCCGCTCCATCTTCTTCGACAACGATCAGGTCCGCGCCGACCTCACCCGCGCCGGCGAGTACGCGCGCCTGCTGGCTTCGATCGGAATCAACGGCTGCACCATCAACAACGTCAACGCCAACCCGAAACTCCTCACCCCGGAGATGATCCACGACGTCGCGCGAATCGCCGATGCCTTCCGCCCCTGGGGCGTGCGCCTCTCCATGTCCGTCCCCATCGACGCTCCACAGGTCCTCGGCAGCCTCGACACCTTCGATCCCGGCGATCCCAAAGTCGCCGCCTGGTGGGGCGCGAAGTTCGACCAGATCTACGCTGCCATTCCCGACTTCGGCGGCATTGAGGTTAAGGCCGACTCCGAAGGCCAGCCCGGTCCCTCGAAGTACGGCCGCACCCCTGTGGACGCCGCCAACATGTTCGCCGCCGCGCTTAAACCCCACGGCGGCATCGTGCTCTACCGCGCCTTCGTCTACAACCATCACCTCGACTGGAACGACATCAAGGCCGATCGCGCCCGCGCCGCGTACGACATCTTCCATCCACTCGACGGAAAATTCGCCGACAACGTCATCGTCCAGATCAAGAACGGCCCCATCGATTTCCAGGTGCGCGAGCCCGTCTCGCCCCTGTTCGCCGGCCTGCACGAAACCAACGAGGCCATCGAACTGCAGATCACCCAGGAATACATGGGCCAGGCGCGCCACCTCGTCTTCCTGCCCACGCAGTGGAAGGAAGCTCTCGACTTCGATCTCCACGCAGAGAACCGGTCCACTCCGGTCAAAGACATCCTCTCCGGCAAAACCTTCCATCGCCCGCTCGGCGGATACGTCGGCGTGGCCGACGTCGGCCTCGATGCCAACTGGATGGGGCACCCCATGTCGATGGCGAACCTCTACGGCTTCGGCCGCCTCGCATGGAACCCCAACACCACTGCGGAGAGCATCGCCAGCGACTGGACGCGCCTCACCTTCTCCAACGACCCGAAAGTCGTCACCACCGTCAGCCACATGCTGCTCACTTCGTGGTCCATCTACGAGCACTACACCGGCCCGCTCGGCCTGCAGACCCTCACCAACATCACCGGTCCGCACTACGGCCCCGCGCCGCAATCGCAGGAGCACAACGGCTGGGGCCAGTGGATCAGGGCCGACCACGACGGCGTGGGCATGGACCGGACCGTTGCTACCGGCACCGGCTACATCGGCCAGTACCCGCCCGCCGTCGCGGCGATGTACACCTCGCTCAAAACCTGCCCCGACAACCTGCTCCTTTTCATGCATCACGTGCCGTACACGTATCGCCTGCACACCGGCAAAACCGTGATCCAGACCCTTTACGACGATCACTACCTCGGCGCGCAGGAAGCCGCAGGTTTCGTTACGCAGTGGAAGTCACTCGACGGCCTCATCGATCCCGAGCGCTATGAAAAAATCCTCGGCCTCCTCGAATACCAGGCGGGCCACGCCATTGTTTGGCGCGATTCCATCGACCGCTGGTTCGAAAAGATGTCCGGCATTCCTGACGACCAGCACCGCATCGACCACGATCCCAACCGCATCGTCGCCTCCGCGATGCAGCTCGACGGCTACAAGCCTGTCGATGTCGAGCCGTGGGAATCAGCCTCCGGCGGCAAGGCTTATGTTTGCGACGGCAGCAGCTGTTCAGCCTCCGTGCATCTTGATCGCCCCGCCGGTTGGTACAGTGTTGCCGTGCAGTATTTCGCTTACCGGCGACCCGACACCAATTTCGTGGTCCATCCTGCTCGCTTCAATCTCACGCTCAACCGGCAAATCCTCGGCACGTGGTTCCCGCCCAACGACCTCCCTGGCAAAGCGCCCAACGGCGACACCTCCACGCGTTTCACGCTGCACGGCGTCCCGCTACGCCCCGGCGATACCCTGACCATCGAAGGCATCTCCGATCAGGGCGAGCCTGCGCCCATCGACTACATCGAGGTGACGCCGGAACCTGTACCCCAATCACATCCAGCGCCAGGAAAGCCGCAATGAAGATCACGCGCGCAACCGTTAACATCTGCTCGCCGGGCCGCAACTTCGTCACGCTCAAAGTCGAGACCGACGAAGGCATTTACGGTCTCGGCGACGGCACCCTCAACGGCCGCGAGCTCGCCGTCGCCAGCTATCTTACCGATCACGTCATTCCCTGCATCCTCAACCGCGACCCCTTCCAGACCGAAGACATCTGGCAGTACCTCTACCGGGGAGCGTACTGGCGCCGCGGTCCCGTCACCATGTCCGCCATCGCCGCGGTCGACATGGCGCTGTGGGACATCAAAGGCAAGGCGCTCAACACGCCGGTTTATAACCTGCTCGGCGGCCGCAGCCGCGATGCCGTCCTCGTCTACTGCCACGCCCACGGCAGCGATATCGAAGAGGCCTGCGACGACGTCGCGCGCCACCAGGAGATGGGCTACAAAGCCATCCGCGTGCAGAGCGGCATCCCCGGACTCGACGCGACCTACGGCGTCCCCAAAGGTACCCTGCCCTACGAGCCTGCCGAACGCGGCCTCCCGTCTGAAAGCCGCTGGTCCACCGAAAAATATCTTCTCCACGTCCCCAAGCTCTTCGCCCGCGTGCGCGAGCAGTTCGGCGACGACCTGCATCTGCTCCACGACTGCCACCATCGCCTCAGCCCCATCGAAGCCGCGCGCCTCGGCAAGGAACTCGAGCCCTTCCACCTCTTCTGGATGGAAGACCCCGTTCCCGCCGAACTCCAGGAAGGCTTCCGCGTCATCCGCGAGCACACCACCACGCCCATAGCAACGGGCGAAGTCCTCAACTCCGTCTGGGACGTACACGACCTGATTCGCAACCAGTGGCTGGACTATATCCGCCTCACCCTCACCCACGCCGGCGGCTTCACCGCGCTTAAAAAGCTCGCCGACTTCGCCGCCCTCTACCACGTCCGCACCGGCTGCCACGGTCCCACAGACCTCTCCCCGGTCTGCATGGCCGCCGCGCTCCACTTCGACATCGCCATTCACAACTTCGGCATCCAGGAACACATGCCGCACAACAAAGAAACCGACGAAGTCTTCCCGCACACCTATAAGTTCACCGACGGTTACATGATCCCGGGCGATGGTCCCGGCCTTGGCGTGGATCTCGACGAAAAGCTTGCGGCGAAGTATCCATATCAACGCGCGTACCTGCCCGTCCTGCGCAAGCTCGACGGAACCCTATGGAACTGGTAAACCGCGATTCTCCTGAAGGAGTCATGCTGTGACCAAGCGCTCGACCCTCATCCTCTGCGCCGTCCTCTGCGCCGTCCTCGTCCCCGCGGTCGCGCAACCGGCTCCTGACCACAAAGGCCAAATCTGGTTCGACTCCTCCCAGCCCCTCGACAAGCGCGTCGACGCCCTCGTCCACGCCATGACCCTCGAGGAGAAGGTCAACCAGATGGAGAACCACGCCGCCGCCATCCCGCGCCTCGGCGTTCCCGAGTACGACTACTGGAGCGAAGGCCTTCACGGCATCGCGCGCTCCGGCTACGCGACTCTCTTCCCGCAAGCCATCGGCCTCGCCTCCACCTGGGACGTACCGCTGCAGCACCAGGTCGCCGACGTCATCTCCATCGAAGCGCGCGCCAAGTACGAGCAGGCCATGCGCGATAATCTGCACAGCATCTTCTTCGGCCTCACCATCTGGTCGCCCAACATCAACATCTTCCGCGATCCGCGCTGGGGCCGCGGCCAGGAAACCTACGGCGAAGATCCCTTCCTCACCAGCCGTATGGGCGTCGCCTTCGTCGAAGGCCTCCAGGGTGACGACCCGAAATACTACCGCACCATCGCCACGCCGAAGCACTACGCCGTGCACAGCGGACCCGAGCCGCTCCGCCACGAATTCAACGTCAATCCCTCGCCGCACGACCTCGAGGACACCTACCTGCCCGCCTTCCGCGCCACCATCACCGAGGCCCACGCCGACTCCATCATGTGCTCCTACAACGCTGTCGACGGCGTCCCCGCCTGCGCGAATACGAAGCTCCTGCAGCACTATCTTTACCAGGATTGGGGCTTTCACGGCTTCGTCACCTCGGACTGCGCCGCGATCTCCGACTTCTATTCCAGCCGAGGTCATCACTACTCGCCCGATGCCGCGCACGCCAGCGCCACCGCCGTCAAAGCCGGAACGGACACCAGCTGCGGCCAGGAATACAAATCGCTCGTCGATGCCGTCCACCAGAACCTCATCTCCGAATCCGAAATCGACGCCGCCGTCGAGCGCCTGTTCACCGCGCGCTTCAAGCTGGGCATGTTCGACCCGCCCTCTGAAGTGAAGTACGCGCAGATCCCCTTCTCCGAAGTCGACTCACCCAAGCATCGCGCCCTCGCCCTCAAAACCGCGGAAGAGTCCATCGTCCTCCTCAAAAACGATGGAACTCTACCGCTGAAGCCCAGCCTCAAAAAGATCGCCGTCATCGGACCCAATGCCGCCTCCCTCGCCGCCATCGAGGGCAACTACAACGCCATCCCTTCGCACCCCACGCTCCCCGTCGACGGCATCGAAGCAGCCCTTCGCGGCAAAGCCACCGTCGCCTACGCGGAGGGATCTACCTACGTTGAAGACCTTCCCATCGTTCTGCCGCGCACGGCGCTTCACCCCGCCGCGGGTTCTGAAGAAGACGGCCTCAAAGGCGAGTACTTCAGCAATCCCGACCTCTCCGGCAAGCCAGCTGTTACGCGCATCGACAAAGAGATCGACTTCGACTGGAACGCCGCCCGTCCCGTTCCGCAGCTCCGCGAGACCAACTACAGCGTTCGCTGGACCGGTGTCTTCACCCCGCCCGCGTCCGGCCACTACCAGCTCGCCTTCAAGCGAGGGCGCTGCTACCGCTGCGGCAACGACGAAACCTACGCCCTCTGGCTCGATGGCAAGCAGGTCTACGACAGCACCCAGCATCCTTCCCAGAACCGCCGCGGTGAGCCCGATCCCACCGTCGACCTCGACCTCACCGATACCCGTCCGCACGACATCCGCATCGAATACGTCTTCAAGGCGCAACTTCTGGGCGCGGCCATCACCCTCGAGTGGCACGCCCCCGCCGACGTCCTCCGCAACGAAGCCGTCCAAACCGCAAAGGATTCTGACATCATCCTCGCCTTCGTCGGCATCTCCCCCAACCTCGAGGGCGAAGAAATGCCTGTGCACGTCGCTGGCTTTGACGGCGGCGACCGCACCGATATCGACCTGCCGAAGACGCAGGGAGATCTGCTCGACGCTGTCGCTGCCACCGGTAAGCCCGTTGTCGTTGTCCTCATGAGCGGCAGCGCTATCGCCATGAGTTGGTCGAAGGAGCACGCGGCCGTGCTGCTCGAATCCTGGTACCCCGGCGAGGCCGGCGGCGAAGCGATCGCCAATATTCTCACCGGAAAGACCAACCCTTCCGGCCGGCTACCCGTCACCTTCTACGCCTCGGACTCGCAGCTCCGGCCCTTTACCGACTACAGCATGAAGGATCGCACTTATCGATACTTCACTGGCGAACCACTCTATAACTTCGGCTATGGTCTGAGTTACTCGACCTATAGCTTCTCGGATCTCAAACTAGCTTCCAGGTCGCTCGCCGCAGGCGATCCGCTCACCGCCGAGGTCAAAGTCACGAACACGGGCAGCGGTGCCGGTGACGAGGTCGCCGAGCTCTATCTCATCCCGCCCGCCGGCAACGGCTATCCGCTGCGCAGTCTCGAAGGCTTCGAGCGCGTGCACCTTGCGCCCCACGCCAGCGCCGTCGTGCGTTTCCGCCTCGATCCCCGCAACCTCAGCGAAGTGGACAGCGACGGCCATCGTGCCGTGCGCGCCGGAGAATATCGGATCTATGTTGGAGGATCTTCGCCCGAAACGAAAGCCACTGCAGGCGGCATCTCGGCGAAGCTCACCATCGCGGGGTCAAAGGATATGCCGGAATAGCCGGACTGCCGTCGCGGTCCCTCAGCTTGTCGATGGGCCCTTGCTCCGCAGGGCGAGGCGCAGCAAATTCAGTTTGCCGCGGGACTCAGGATCCTCTTTCAGCCGGGTCCAGCCCGCCTGCACCAGTGCGGCCAGAATTCCCACGAAGAGGCCTGCGAACGTCGAAATGAGAACAATAATCGTGCGCTTTGGAAAGGATTTCCGGTCCGGCCGGACCGCTGGATCGACAACCTGAATCAGCGAGCCTTCCTTTGCCTCATCCAGTTTCGCAATCTCAAACTGCCGCGCCAGGATGTCGAAAATCGTCTCGTAGTACTTCACGTCGCGCAGCTTACGCACGTACTCCAGCCCCCCTTCCGTCAGCTTCCCTTTCGGCATAATCAGCGCGTTCGGGTTGTCCTCCGCGCCGCCCAGCTTTGCCAGCTGTGCCTGCATGCCCGCCAGCTCCTGTTCGGTTTCGATCAGCTGCGCGTTCCCGCCCGAAGCGAAGGTCTTCATCGCCTGGATCTGTACTTCCTTGGCAGCGATTTGCGCTCGCAGGGTCGCGGCTGATGCAATCAGCGCTCGCGCCTGGCTGTCCAGTTCGATCAGCCCCGTTGTCTGCTCGGTCTTCTGCAGCGCCACTTCCGCGCTGGCCAGATTATTCTTCGCCTCTTCCAGCAGCAGCTGGAAGAACAGAGCCCTTTGCTGTGCCTCGGTCATCGCCAGATGCTGCGAAAGGTTCCGGTACTCGTCCACGTAGCCGTTCGCCAACTGCACAGCACGGTCCGGGCTCCGTGCCTCCACTGAGATGTGGATCAGCCCATCTTTGCCCGACCCATCCACGGTCGCGTGTTTCTCGAAGGCCTTGCGCGCATCGGAAAAGAGCTTTTTGTGATACTCCCGCTGCAGGTCGAAATCGTGCACCATGCCGTCTTCGACCGTCTCGCTCTTCAGCATGGCCACATACATATCGTTCGGATTCTTCAGGCCCAGGCTGCTGCCCGCGCCGGCCAGCGCGGCCACCGAGCCGAGGCTCCCCAACTGCGATGCAATTGCCGATCCCAGAGACTGGTTTTGCTGTGGCGGCAATATGGTCACATCTGCCGTGTACCAGATAGGCAGAATCAGCGACACGATGAGAGCCACAACCGCAAACGCCACCGTGATCAGGAGAATGAGCCGCTTGCGCTCGGCCAGCACGATGAGCAAATCGAGAAGTGAGATCTCATCCTTACTGCCGGAATCCGCGGGCCTCGCCGGCGGCAGGCCCCCCGCGCGCTCCTCGAGATCGGAATAACGTGTCTCAGTTGCCATCAATCGCTGCCGGTCTGCCGGCTTGCCTGACACCGTTATCTTACAGGCTCAACAGGCACACCTGCCCCGTCACTGAACCACACTGAGAGCCGCGGCTCCCAGCGCAAACTGGGAGAACAGCTGCGACCAGCCCATGATGCCCCCCAGCAGCGACGGCTTGAACGTCTTGTTTGGAACCACGATCGTATCGCCAGGGTTCATCCGCAGGTTGTCGAACTCGTTGCCCCAGATCCCGTTCTCCGCGGCGCGGCTGATCACCGATCCATCCCCCCGGATGATGAAGATATGCTTGCGGTCGGCATCCTGATTCGGACCGCCCGCCAGGTGCAGATAGGTCCCCGCCCTCCGTCCCGTCTCATACAGGAAAGAATTCTGGTCGTACACCGCGCCCACCACGTTCACGCTGGCGGGCACCGGAGGAACCGCAAAGCGATCTCCATCTTCCAGCGCGATGTCCGGAAGCGCGTCGATGCCGTTGCTGCCCGCTCTGAACTCCAGCACGATGCGCCCAGTCGCCCGCATCTGCCGCAGCCGCCCCAGCAGCTGCTGTTCGCTGGATTGGGCCGCGGCTCCGCTGGCCAGTTGCGCGGGGTTGGCCGTCGCCGCCGCCGCCAGCGAAAGATTGCCCCGCTCCATCTGCATCTCCAGAGCTTCTACGTACTCGTCCATCCGCCGCTGCTGAATCGACCGTGTCGATTCGCGGGTGAATTCTGAACCGTACAGGTATGCGCCCGCCGTAAAACCTCCCGCACGCTGCACCAAATCCCGCAGCGTTTCGCCCGGTAGCGCCGTGTAAACACCGGCATGCACAAACTCCCCGTCCAGGCGGACGAATTTCGTCTGCTGGGCTACCGGAACCCGGATGTCGCCTTGCGAAAAGATAGATACAACATCGCCCGGCCGCAGCAGAAGGTTCTGGCTTGCATCGTGCTGCAGCACCAGCTTTCCCAGATCGAAAGGAAGCAGCACCGTCTTCAGCGTGTCTGGATCGAGACGTTCGATCACGGCGTAGTCCCAGTCGATCTCCGGCGCTATCGGTCCTACTTCAGTGTGCTCCCCCTCCATCGCCAGCGCCGGTCCGCTCAGCTGCCCGGCAGCCAGCGACGCGCTCCCGGCGAGCTGCGAGGCTGGAAGGTTGCGCGCCGACATCGTGCCCATTTGCCCGGCCGCTGCCGCCGACCCCTGAGAGGAAAGGTAGTTCTGCCCAGGCTGACTCAGTTGGTCCGCCTGGGAGTTCGTCAGATCGTTCGACAGCCCCGACTGGCCCGTCTGCCCCGGCTGCGTGTCGCCGCGCGCGGCAGCGTCGCTGGGGACTTGCGGCTGAGTCAGCAGCCGCCGTGGAATCTCGGTCGCCGTCGTCGGCTGGCGCAGATTCGGCAACCGTTGCAACGGCTCAAACTCCGGCCCGGGCAGCCCGAGCTGCCCCCGCTTCCACCAGTAGTTCCGTGTGATCAGGGAATCTTTGTCCGGAATCAGATCGCTGACATGCATTCCTTCGTGCCATGCGAACCGCCCGGGATTCGCGATGTTTCCCCGCATCGTCACGGTCATCTGATAGCGCGGGATAATCGAAAACACATACAACAGATCGCCCTCGGCCAGCGGCGTCGCCAATCCGGCCTTGTCCCAGGCAACCTCCATCGCGTACCGGTCGCGATGCTCGTCGATCCTCTCGATCGAAACCCGCCGCTGCGCCGCCACTCCTGACGCGCCGCCCGCATCTTCAATCGCGTCCTCCAGCGTCTCGCCGGTTCGCAGCTCGTAGATTGCAGGCTTCATGACGCTGCCCGTCACCGCCACCTGAGGACCAGCCGGCGGGATGAACAGAACGTCGCCGTTCTCCAGCTTCACGTCCTTCGACTTGTCTCCGTGTACCAGCAGCGAGTAAAGGTCGAAATCGGTCACGTCGACCCCGGCGCGCCGAAGAAGAATGTGCCGGAACGAGCCGCTCGTCGAAGGTCCTCCGCTGGCGAAAAGAGCGTCCACCAGCGTGCTCAGCGAACTCACGGTGTAAACCCCCGGCCGCCTCGCCTCGCCGGCGAAATAAACCTGAATCGCCCGAATCTGCCCGACGTCGACCGTCAGATCGAAATTCTTGTAAACCCGGCTCACCGCCGACCGCAAATGGGAATCCAGTGCCGAGAACGGCATCCCCGCTACGTGCACCTGCCCCACCTGCGGCAGGTAGACCTCACCCGAACGGTCCACGCGCACATCCGCGCTGAAATTGACCTGTCCCCAGACACGGATGCGGAGTTCGTCGCCCGGGCCGATAACGTAATCGGGAGGGACTGGAGCCATGTCCACCGGCGCAAAGGTCGAAGGAACCTGGCGAAACAAATCCGCTCCGTAGATCGGTAGAATCTGCCCGGTTGTGGACGCAATAAACTTCTGGAATTCTGTCAGCGGCTCGGGTGGAAATGTGATCTGCGTCGGCTGTCGCGTCGACTGGCGGCCCAGGTTGTCGATGTCCCGATACTGAAAAAACCCCGGCTCCTGCGGATTCATCTGCGGTGAAGGAATGGATGAACCTGCCGATGAACCCATCGATGAACCCGTCGGCGTACCCTGCATCTGATTCTCTGAAAATGACGCGCATTGTGACGAGTTCGCCAGGAGTGGGTCCGAGCAGTCCACACCCGTCGCAGGATTCTGCGAATTGCCGGGAATCTCCTGGGCCCGTGCAGAGACGGCGACTAACAGCCACGCGGCGGCCAGCACCAACGGAAAGGGTCTCATCATACGAAGGTAATGCACGAAGTCAAAAAGAGACGCAAGCTGCGCCGCGAAGCGGTTGGTTTCATTGATTCGTGCGAGGAGAATCCCCTGTGACCACAGTCTAGCATGCGCCCAGCCACGTATCGCCTTGTATACCTTTGGGGGATTGATGTGCGCCATTGGTGGACGTTATTGTCGTAATGATCTTCACGTGACATCGGTGCTCGCGTGATCGATTTTGATCCTTGATCTCCGGGCTCCCACGGTATACTGCAGCCAGAAACACCAAAGCCTCTTGATTACAATTCAGTAACAACTTACACATTCGTACATACTCCATCGAGAGAACCCGCCGGAACCGCTGATTTCTTCCTCTGGTTTGCGAAAGTCAGAACGCCAAAGTTGTGATGGGTGGGAATGAGTTCGCTTTCATTTGATAATGTGTTTTCCTCCGACACCTCTGACGCGTCAGCAGGTGCCATGCGCCTTGGTTCGCCCGATCGTACTGCAAAAATCCTGGCTCACCGTACTGATTCCTCCCGTGCGGCTGCCTCCGGCACATCTGTGCCTGCCAGTGCATGGGCCCTCTCTGCTTTCCGCCGTACCCTCGAGATCGCTGTCGCTTTCATCGCCCTGATCGCATTCTCGCCTCTCATGCTTCTAGCCGCGCTGTTCGTGCGTTTCGGATCCGCGGGTCCCGTCTTCTTCCGCCAGCGCCGCATGGGGCGCAATGGCCGCGAGTTCATCCTTTATAAGTTTCGCTCCATGTGCCCTATGAAGGGCAACAATTCCTCCATTACCGTCAGCGGGGATATTCGCATTACCCCAGTGGGCGCCTTCCTCCGCCGGTACAAGCTCGACGAGCTCCCGCAGTTCTGGAACGTTCTTCGCGGCGACATGTCCCTCGTCGGCCCCCGGCCCAAACTGCCCCACCACGAAGCCTTGCGCATGACTTGCCGTCCAGGCATCACCGGTGCCGCCACCCTCGCCTTTCGCAACGAGGAAGAGTTTCTCTCCGAGATTCCGGAAGACCAGCTCGAGATCTTCTACGAAACCTTTGTCAAGCCCGCCAAGGCTCATCTCGATCTCGAATATCTGCGCACTGCCACCCTGTCCAGCGATCTGAAGCTCCTCTGGCGGACCGCTACCGCCTGCCTCTTTTCCAAAGACAATGCGGCTGAATCCGCGGCGACCATCATGCAGTACGAGCATGCCGCCTGCATTCGCGCTGAGAAGTTTCCCTCCGCTTCGGTCGGCCACTCCATACCCAACCCCATCGCCTATCCGGTTACCGCTGGAGTCAACCAGGAACTGTAAGCACATCACGCCGCGCGTCCCCCAGGCGGACGTGCGGCGCTTCCTGCGTGGTCCCACTCCTGAGCCCCCGCGTCTCCTTCCCAATTCGAACCTGCCGCAGTACCACCGATACCTGCGCTAACCAAATTAAGCGCCCTCCTCCCCACCCAGCTCCGAATAATAGGCACATCCTCCCGGAGTCGCCTGCACTCCATTGCCCTTACCACGCAGGCGGCCCACGTGCGGAAACCTGACTGTACTCGCGGTGAACTCTGTGGGGAGTCGTACGCAGGCGCCTGACCTTCGGCCGGGCGCCGTTGTTGAGCCCGATTCGTTATCGCCATCCGCGCGGACCCGGATCCGCTGCAACCGCCGTACCTCGGCGCTGCTGCCTGTCCACCTGCTCGCCGCCGCCGCTCTGAGCCTGTTCGCACAGACACGACCATCCACACAGCCCCTACCCGCGGCCATTCCTGCCCCCTCCGCAGTCTGGAAGTCCGTCGGCCCGCCACAGGTCAGCACTTCGGCCTGGAATCTCGTCTCCGGACGCGTCCTCAGCATTGCCGCCGATCCTTCCGATTCCACCGGCAACACCGTCTATCTGGGCACCGAAGGCGGTGGAGTCTGGAAGTCCACCAACGCCGCCGCCAGCCCCTCCAGCGTCACCTTTACTCCCCTCACTGACAACCTCAGCGTCTGGTCCTCCTCTTTCCTGACTTCGCTGAGCGTCGGCGCCGTCTCCGTGCAGCCGGGCGGCACCGGCGTCATCCTTGCCGGCACCGGCGACCCCAACAGTGGCTCGGACTCCTGGTACGGCGCCGGCTTCCTCCGCTCCACCGACGGCGGCAATACCTGGAACATGACCTGGATCACCGCGGTCAGCCAATATGGCGTCAGCTACGACCTTCTCGGCACCGCCATCGCCGGATACGCCTGGAGCACAACCACCCCCAACCTCGTTGTCGCCGCTGTCTCCGAACCCGGCAACATCACCACCATCGTCAATTCCCTCAGCAAACTCAACACCCTCGGCGTCTACTATTCCCAGGATGCCGGCGCTACCTGGCACCTGGCCACCCTTGAGGACGGAACCCAGGTCCTTCAGGGCGAGCAATACCTCAGCAAGCTCGGCAACGCCGCCACCGCCGTGGCCTGGAATCCCATCCGCCAGCGCTTCTACGCCGCCATCCGCTTCCACGGCTACTATGAGTCCCTCGACGGCATCACCTGGACCCGCCTCGCTAACCAGCCCGGCACCAACCTCACCCTGGCCAGGTGCCCCACCAATGCCGGCGCGGAGGGTTCTCCCGCCTGTCCGCTCTTTCGCGGCGCCCTCGCCGTCCAGCCCTCCACCGGCGACATGTACGCGCTCTCCGTCGACACCGTTAACCTCGACCAGGGCCTATGGCAGGATGCCTGCCACCTGAAATCCGGCAGCTGCTCCTCTTCCACCGTCCAGTTCGCCACGAAAATCGACGACAACCCTCTCCAGTCGCCCGCCGGCAGCGGTACCCTCGCCCAGGCCGACTCCAGTTTCTGGCTTACCGCCGTGCCTTCGCAGCAGGACACCCTCCTCTTCGCCGGAACCCAGGACATCTGGCGCTGCAGCCTCGCCAACAGCTGCGTCTGGCGCAACACCACGAACACCCAGAGCTGTGCCGCCGCCCAGCTCGCTCCCAGCCAGCGCGCCGTCGACACCACCTTCGGCTCCACCGGCCTGCTTTACTTCGGCAACGATGGTGGCCTCTGGCGATCCATCGACGCGGTCAATCAGCAGAAGACCGTCTGTTCCACCGACGACGCCAGCCATTTCCAGAACCTCAACAGCGGCCTGGGCTCTCTCGCGCAGATCGCCGGTTTCTCCCAGGATCCCGCCACTCCCTCCACGTGGCTGGCGGCCCTCGGCCCCCTCGGAACAGCCGCTCCCAGCGCAGATTTGACCGCCCCGTGGCCTCAGGTCCTCAACGGCGAGGGTGACGCCGTCGCCATCGATCCGGAGAGTCCCTTCAACTGGTACGCCACCTCCATCGGCGGCGTCGGCATCAACCGCTGTACGGAGGGCGCCGCCTGCAACCTCGCCGGCTTCGGTACCGTCGCCATCGGCGAAGCCCAGGTCCAGAACGACTTCCAGACCATCCCCGCACCCTGGATCCTCGATCCGCAGAACCCCGCCAACATCATCCTCGGCACCTGCCGTGTCTGGCGCGGTCCCGCCACCGGCAGTGGCTGGAGCCAGCAGAACCTGCTCAGCAGGATGCTCGACAACGTGGACCAGCCGTATTGCGACGGCAACGCCCAGATTAGCGCCATCGCCGCTGCTCCCATCTCCAGCGGTTCCCTCGCCGGCAACGGAGCCGAACAGCTTTACGTCGGCATGGCCGCATCTCTTGATGGCGGCGCCCTGATCGCAGGCCACGTCCTTACCGCCGCCGTGAACAACGATTCCCAGGCCTCCGGCACCACCTGGATCGATCGCTTCGCCTCCCCCGTCACCAATCAGGGATCATTCGGCGGCCACTTCAATGCTGCCGGATACGGCATCTCCAGCATTGTCCCCGATCCGCACGACCCCACCGGCCAGACCGTTTACGTCACCGTGCGCGGCGTCTCCGGCACCTCCGCATTCATCCCCACCGTCTATCGATCCACCGATGCGGGCGCGCACTGGGCCAACATCAGCTCCAGTCTCCCCTCGTCTCCGGCCAACAGCCTCCTCGTCGATCCCAACGACGCCAACATCGTCTACGTTGCAACCGACGCCGGCGTCTTCTCCACGATGAATGTCTCCAGCTGTGTGGCGTCGAGCGGCGCCTGCTGGAACCTCTTCGGCAGCGCCCTTCCAACTTCTCCCGTCATCGGCCTCATGGCCTTTAATCAGGGCGCGACGCAGAAACTCCGCGCCGCCACCTCGGGTCGCGGCATCTGGGAAGTCGATCTCGTTACCGCCGGCATCGCGCCCACTACGGCCTCTATCGTTCCCACATCGCTCACCTTCGCCGATCAGCAGGTCCAGACCACCAGCGCTGCCCAGACCATCACCCTCACCAATACCGGCAGTCTCAACCTGAACGTCTCCAGTCTCGTTATCACCGGCGACTTCATGGAGACCGACACCTGCACCGGCCAGTCGCTCGATCTCCACGGCACCTGCCAGATCTCCGTCACCTTTGATCCCTCGCAGAGAGGCCTGGCAACCGGGCTTCTCACCCTCTACGCCAACATCAGCGGCGGACAACTCACCGTGCCTCTTTCCGGCACCGGCCTCGCGCCTGCTTCGGTGCTCCTCACACCATCCTCGCTCGGCTTTTCCGGCGCCACGGTTGGCTCGCATTCCGATCCGCAGTACGTCACCGTCGCCAACACCGGCGACGTGGCCGCCACCCTCACCAGTGAAGCCGCCACTGGTGATTTCTCTGTCTCCACCAATACCTGCGGCGCCTCCATCGCCCCGAACGACAGCTGCACCCTCGGCATCGTCTTCACCCCAACCGTCTCCGGAACCCGCGCCGGCGTCCTCACCGTCGTCGATTCCGTCGGCACTCAGACCGCTCCACTCTCCGGCACCGGTCAGAACCCACCCACCGATACGCTCTCCCCATCCTTCCTCACTTTCGCGCCCCAGCAGGTCGGCACCACGAGTGCGCCGCAGCCGATGACGCTCACTAACAGCGGCGATCAGATTCTCACCGGCATCGCCGTCGCCACCACCGGCGACTTCAGCGCCGTCAACAACTGCGGCACTACCCTCCAGGCCCAGGCCTCCTGCACGCTCTCCGTCTCGTATGCACCCACGGTCGCCGGTTCCGAACCCGGCAACGTCACGGTGACCGATAAATTGCGCTCTCAGACCATCGCTCTCACCGGCACCGGAGTCGCTCCCCCCGGAGCCTCGGCGCTGCCTGCGTCCATCGCCTTCGGCGGCTATGCCGTCGGAACCACCAGCAGCGTGCAAACCGTCACCGTCACCAACGGCGGCGGCTATGACCTCCCCAGCCTTGCCGTGTCCATCTCCTCAAACTTCACCCTCGCCACCAACAACTGCCCCGCCACTCTCTCCATTGGCGCTGCCTGCCAGCTCGGTATCACCTTCTCGCCCTCCGCCGCTGGCTCTGTCTCCGGATCTGTAACGATCAATGCTACGAGTCTGCCCAGGGCCCTTACCGTTTCTCTTTCGGGGCAGGGCCAGGACTTTGGCCTCTCCGTCAGCGGCTCCTCCACAGCCATCGTCACCAGCGGCCAAACCGCCACCTTCGCCCTCCAGCTCTCCGGCCTCGGCGGAACCACCGGGACCGTTGCCCTCACCTGCGCCAGCGCCCCGCAAAACTCCACCTGCTCCCTGAACCCCACCAGCGTCGCCGTCTCCAGCGCAAACACCTCCAGCGTCACCGTCACCATCGCCACCGGCGTCGCCACCTCGGCCTCCCTGACTCCTGCCCCCGCTTCCACACCTCCAGGCTGGAAAGTCGCTGCGCGTCTCCTCAGCCTCGCTCTGCCCCTCGGGCTCCTCGGTTTCCGCCGCCGTCACGCGCGCAAGTTGCTGCTATTCATCCTCGTCGCACTCGTGTTGACCGGATGCGGCGTGAGCAGTTCCAACGGTTCCGGTGGTGGTGGTGGTGGCTCGGGCGGCGGAGGCGGCGGGGGCACCTCGAACCCCACCCCCTCCGGGACCTACACCCTCACCGTTACCGGAACCATGTCCAACATCGTCCACACTGCGAAGCTGACGCTCACGGTCCAATAATCACCGGTGAGCTCGGTCCCGAACGAGCCAGAGCAGTGTCGGCTTCAGTCCTGGGAACCCGGTTGCCAGGTTTGCAGGATCCCGATTATTCCGCGGCCGTGGCCAGAAAAGCGCCCCCGGGAATCTCCAGTCTGCCGAACACGAAACACCAAACAAAAAGGCCGCCCCTCTTCCGGGCGGCCTGTTTGTTTCCCTATTGTCCGTCTTCTAATCCCTGCCTAGTCGTGCACCGTGTCCACAAACGCCCGCAGCTTCCTCGATCGCGACGGATGCCGCAGCTTGCGCAGCGCCTTCGCTTCGATCTGCCGGATGCGCTCGCGGGTAACCTGGAAGCTCTGTCCCACTTCTTCCAGCGTGTGCTCCGAACCATCCTCCAGGCCGAACCGCATCTTCACCACGCGCTCTTCGCGCGGAGTGAGCGTGCGCAGTACCTGCGATGTGTACTCCTTCAGGTTCACGCTGATCACCGCGTCGGACGGCGATACCGCCTGCCGATCCTCGATGAAGTCGCCCAGGTGAGAATCTTCCTCTTCCCCGATCGGCGTCTCCAGCGAAATCGGTTCCTGCGCGATCTTCAGCACCTTGCGCACCTTCGCCACAGGAATATCCATCCGCTTCGCGATCTCTTCCGAGGTCGGTTCGCGCCCCAGTTCCTGCACCAGCTGCCGCGAGGTCCGGATCAACTTATTGATCGTCTCGATCATGTGCACCGGGATGCGGATCGTCCTTGCCTGGTCCGCAATGGCGCGCGTGATCGCCTGCCGGATCCACCACGTCGCATACGTCGAGAATTTGTAACCGCGGCGGTACTCAAATTTGTCCACCGCCTTCATCAGGCCGATGTTGCCCTCCTGAATCAGGTCCAGGAACTGCAGTCCGCGGTTCGTGTACTTCTTCGCGATCGACACCACCAGGCGCAGGTTCGCTTCAATCAGCTCCCGCTTCGCCTGCTCCGCGTCCATATCGCCCTGAATCATCTCGCGCTGCGTCCGCTTCAGCTCCGCGATCGCCACGCCTGCTTCTTCTTCCAGCTTCTCCAGGTCCGTCTTGCAGTTCTTCTGCTGCCGACGGTATTCCTTCTTCAGCTCTTCGCTGCGGCTCTGCTCGAACTTCTGGTCCAGTGAGCGGATCTGCCGTTCCAGCGTCCGCATCGCCTCGACCGTCTTGTTCACTTTGTCCAGCAGCCGCTTGCGCTCGATGTTGGTGTACTTCAGCTCGCGCACAATCCGCGACACCAGCACCTTCTCGCGCGCGATGCTCCACCGCAGCCGCCGGTGTTCCCGCGGCTTCGCCTTCTGATTCACCGTCGCCAGCTTCTCTTCCAGCTGCTGCGCTTTCTTCTGGTGCTTCACCAGCGTGTCCACGCGCGCAGCCGTCGCGCGCACCCGCGTCTGTACCACTTCTTCGGTCAGCTCCTCATCGTCGAAGATGACCACTTCCTTGATGTTGCGCACGCCGCGCTTCAGATCTTCGCCCAGCGCCACGATCTCGCGGATCACCACCGGCGACCGCGAAATCGCCTTCAGCACGCGCAGTTGCCCGCGCTCGATCCTCCGCGCAATCTCCACTTCGCCTTCGCGCGTCAGCAGCGGCACCGTGCCCATTTCGCGCAGATACATGCGCACCGGATCGTTGGTCTTTTCCAGCGTCCCCGGAGTCAGGTCCAGCTCGACGTCTTCGCCTTCTTCTCCCTCAAAATCGTCACGCTCGGCGCCCGGCCCGATCTTCGGACCGCCTTCGAGAATGTCGATGCCCTGTGTGCCAATGGTTGTGATCAGATCGTCGAGATCGTCGGGCGAGTTCATGTCGCCCGGAAGAAGGTCGTTGACCTCGTTGTAGGTCAGGTAGCCCTTCTCTTTCCCGGCATCGATCAGCTTCTGAATGTCAGCTTCGTATTTGTCGTCAATCGCCAAGCGGATTGGTCCCCCGCGATGAATTTTCGGATCTTCTGTCTCACCTGGAGTGGACGAGGTGCGGTCAGGGCCATTAAAGGCGAACCCAATGCGGCGCAAGGCCGCAGGGACTAGGGCGCACGTCTCCCCGGGACGTCCAGAATACCACCAAAACGGCCTAAATCCGGCAAATTCTGTTGTTTCGGGCCAGAATGGGCCGCTCCGCGTCGTGTCGTCGGGACAGGATCCTCTTCACTTTAGATGTGGAAAACCCCAAATTGTTTCATCCTCCAGCTCCCACGGCCCAAATGGCCCTTCCAGCCGCATTTGCATAACGGGAATCCGCCGTGACTTTGGTGATCCCCCTCAGGCATCCGCCTCGCCGGCCGCCGGCCGCCGACTGCTGACCGCTGACCGCCGCCCCCGCTGTACCCTAAATCCGAACCCACCCGTGGCCTCCGACTTCGCCCAGTCCGTCAAGGAGCAAGCCGACATCGTCAAGATCGTCGGCGACTACGTGCGCCTGAGGAAAGCCGGCGCCCAGAACTACACCGGCCTCTGCCCCTTCCACAAAGAGAAGACCCCCTCCTTCTCCGTCCACGCCGGCCGCCAGTTCTTCAACTGCTTCGGCTGCCACGAGCACGGCGACGTCTTCACCTTCATCCAGAAGATCGAGAACGTCGGCTTCTTCGAGGCGGTCCGCACCGTCGCTCAGAAGGCCGGCATCCCGCTTCCCAAACGCGAGTTCTCCTCTCCGGAAGAGGCGGCCGAACACCGGCAGCGCGGCAAGCTTCTCGATCTCCACGAAGCTGCCACCGCCTGGTTCGAAGAGCAGCTCCGCTCTCCCGAAGGGGCCTCGGCGCGCGAATACCTCACCGGCCGCGGACTCACTGCCGACGGGATCGCGAAGTTCCGCATCGGCTATGCGCCGGACTCCTTCCGCGTGCTCGGCGAGCGACTCCAATCCCTCGCCGACGCCGAAACCCTGCGCGCCTCCGGCCTCTTCTCCTGGAAGGAACAGGAAGACGGCTCGCCCGGGCCGATGTACGCGCGCTTCCGCAAGCGCATCATGTTCCCCATCGCGAACGAAGCCGGCCGGGTGATCGCCTTCACGGCGCGCACGATCGAGACCGGCGAGAAGGCCGGCCCCAAGTACCTCAACTCCCCCGAGACGCCGCTGTATTCAAAGAGTCATACCCTGTTCAATCTCGACAAGGCACGCTCTGCCATCCGCCAGGACGGCGGCGCGATCCTCGTCGAAGGCCAGATGGACTGCATCTCCGTCTTCCTCGCCGGCATTCCGAACGTCATCGCCACCAGCGGGACGGCCTTCACCGAGTCGCAGGTGCGCCTGCTGCGCCGCTACGCTACGCGCGTCATCGTCAACTTCGATCCCGACACCGCCGGAGCCAACGCTGCCGAGAAGTCCATCGCGCTCCTCACTGAGGAAGGCTTCGACGTCCGCGTCCTCACCCTTGAAGGCGGCCTCGACCCCGATCGCTACGTCCGCGAGCGCGGCGCACGCGCTTATGTCGACGCACTCCGCACCTCGCCCACCTTTCAGTCGTACCTGACTGACCGTGCCCGCCAGCTCTTCCCTTCGCGCGATCCCAAATCCAAAGCCGACGCGCTCAACTTCCTTCTCCCCCACATCCGCCGCATCCCGAACCGCATCGCGCGCGATGCCTTCGCCATCGACGCCGCCCAGGCTCTCGGCATCGACTCCGCGCTGGTGCGCGCCGAGCTGAAGGAAGCCGCCGCCAAACGCCGCGACTCCCTCGGCGCGCAGAAGTTCCCGCTCAGCCATGCTGAGCGCATCCTGCTCCAGGCCTTCTCCGCGCCGCGGTCGAGCGACGGCTACATCATTGCGGAGGGCAACTGGCACCAGCACGGCCACGAGATGGCCGCCCTCCGCGCCGACGTCCGCGCCATGGTCGAACAGCTTCGCCAGCGTCCCGACGGAGCCGATCCTCTCACCACCATCACCGATCCCGCCCAACGCCAGATGCTGGCCGAACTCTTCCTCTCCATCCACGACACCGAGCCCACCTCCGACGATGTGGATGCCGCCGTCCTCGCCATCCGCCGCCAGGCCCTTGAACAGGAGCAGCGGCAGCTCCGAGCGGACATCGAACGAGCCGAGCGAGCAGGCAATGCGGCCGAGGTCGCCCGACTGGGCGGAGCGAAGCTCGACGTCGATCGCCGTCTCCGCGAACTCGACTGAGCATGGTAATGGGGGGGTGAATTCCGGGCGGGAGGGGGGGCGATCCCCCTCCTGGCTCGCATGAATATGATTCCATTGAGCCGCCCGTTTTCGGGTGGCCGCCATGTATATGATTTCAGAATTGCTTGCGGGTAAGTATTTTGGTTTGTTATTCGTACCTGCCTTTTCTCCGGCCGGGGGGGCAGGTAAGCGGGTCGGCAGGCCGTTCTAACCCTTCACAGGGTAGACTGGGTGGCCATGAAGAACCCGCACGTGGGCCAGCGAGTTTGGGCTGAGCAGCTGACTGGAACGTTCGTCATTCTGGCCGTCGACGAAGACCACGTCACCGCCGACATTCAATCGACGAACAGCCCGGACATTATCGAGAGAAGAGTCTCGCTGCGCCTGCTGCATGCATTAGGCGGGGACGCCAGCCCAACCTCCAGAGATTGATTTTGTTCCCCTGACCCTGTCAGGGTGACTCCCGGATCGCTTTAGGGGTGCTCTGTGTCGAGCGGCTGGCTATGGATTTGATTTCAGAATTGGTTGCGGGTAGGTATTTTGGTTTGTTATTGGTACGGCCGGAATGAAGTCATGTTCAGCAGTCAGCACTTAACTGTGAAGCTCCTGCCGCCGCGAGTGCGCCGGGAACACTCTCGAAATTATCCAGAAAAGCAGCAGCGAAGCTTGGAGTGGATCGTCGCCTGAGCGAACTCGATTAGGCGTGGGCTCACAGCGCCCCACTCGCTTGAACGCTGAATTTAGGCTTTTCGAACGGTGGCGTGGTTATGCGGTCCGGTCTTCGCTAAGCGGGGATCTCGATTTTTACCAAGACATTTAGCGTCGACTCGACTCTCCTCACAGTGACCTTTAGACCCTCGGATCGTATCCCGTCTAGCGCCTCCCAAAGCAGGAGTTGTTGCGGCTTCGGCACCTCGTCTGCTTCGATGAAGGAGTTCGGGTCCAGATTGGCATCACCCACTGCAATATTGAAACCCCAACGCTCGATGGCGCGAGCGAGAGTCTGTTTTCTAGGCAGTGATTTGCCGTTTAGATAATTGTGGAAGGCCTGTCGACTGACGCGAAGTTCTGCAGCCGCCTGCGTAATGGTCAGTTTCTTTTCGCCTAATATTCGCCTAAACTCACCTGCGATGGCATTTCCTAATGTGGTCATGGGCGGTCGCCCCGTGGCACTCGCATGTCCAAATCCGCTTTACACAAGGTCGTAAAGTTAAACTTGACGTAAAGCATTACTTTACAATACCATGACAGATATGATTGGGAAGTACAAAAGCGACGAGGGGGAAAGTCCGATGAGATCGGGATCGAAATATCTAGCGCTGGCCCTCGATGTGCGGAAGCTCACCGATTCCTTGATTGAGTTGGTCGAGGGGGGGACTGTGAGCAAGGACCTGTATGACTCGATCCGCGAAGTTGTCGCCTCGATCGAAGGCGCAGGCAAAAAAACGCCTGTGAAGGCTCTTCGCCAAAGGGGCAAGTTCGGACACTACCCAAGCGTCCTTGCAATGAACGAAGTTGTGAGACCCGAGAAGCGGCAGGAAGTGTTGGAGCGTCTTCAGGGCGTTATCGACCGTCGCAACCGTAAGCGGCAACGGGAGAGTGCACTAGAGGCGATCACATTTTTCGACGCTCTGGAGCGTAGAGCCCTATATCACTCGAGCCAGAACCAGGGAAAGAGAACCGCCGCCCTATCCCGGTGAGTACACGGTCTCAGATTCCGCCAGAGCTAGTTTGGCAGGAAGTCGCCTCCCTCTACCGGTTCATCGAGCCGATAATCAAGGGGTGCGCGGACCTTCGCGACGATTACCCGGTATACACGCCCCCATCGCGCGAGTTTTTCACCCACATTCAAACCTTGGGAACCGAGACGCTCAAATTCCTCGAAACCTTTCCTCAAAAAATCCTAAAAGATCCCAGAACGGCTTCCTCCAAACGGCAAAAGCTATTTTCCCTAAAGGCTGCCTGGGAGGACTTGCATGAGTACGTCAAACCAGCACTTGATGCCGACTCCCTGCACTTGCCCACGCCCCTTATTACCGCTCTGCACGACCGCCTTCACGAGAACCCGAAGTGGAGAGGCTATCGGTTCACGCTATTTCACACCATCGAGGCCAACTATTTTGAAATTCCGGGCAGTGGGGCCCGAAACACGGCAAACCGAATAGCCGATCTCATCGAGGGAACGGCCTTTCCACCATCGCTAGGATTACTCGGCATTCCATACTCGCAGGGAGACGGTTTCTTCCTGAATTGCAGCCTCGCCCATGAAATCGGTCATTTCATCTACCAGGAAGACTCTTCTGCAGTCATCGCAAGCGAGATAGATAACACTCTTCAGAGGATGACGGACGAGATCGGGGAGCTTGAAGAACAAGACACTTTATTCTGCACCGAACTCCTGAGCACCTGGACCGAGGAAATATTCTGCGACCTATTCGCCATCACGAAGATCGGGCCGGCATATGCATTCGCTCTCTCGCAGTTGATTGGTGCTTCGTTCCTAATTGGGCAAAGTGATGGAGAGCCAGCCGATTTCTACTCCTTTACACTCACTCATCCTGCAGAGGTTTCCAGAATTCAGGCACAGCAAAAACTTCTCGACAGGCTCGGATGGTGGCAGGTAATAAAGGACTGGAAATCGGCGCCTGTAAAAGTGCTTCATAGATGTTCGACAGGTAGCGCGCTTTACACCGTGGAAAGCGCTTTCCCTACGGGCGTGACTCAGGAGCGCTTTCTCCAATGCCATAACGAAATGTGCGACTACTTGATAGACTACCTTATGGCTCTATTACCCAAGGTAAATAGAGATGTGCGTACGTTCAAGGAACAAGCTGCGGCCATATCGGAATATCTAAGGCGTGCAGTCGTTCCGTCAACGATAGTTATTGACGGAAAAGATAAATATCCGAGTTCGATGGTGCTGTTGAATGCAGGCTTCCGGTTTATGTTGGAAGACTTGTCCCTCTTGTTTAATAACATTCAAGAGAGTGATTCCTCCTCGATCGAGCAGCGCAGCAGGTTCATTAAGAGAATCGAATTGTGGCTGCTTAAGGCCCTGGAAGATTGTCGTTTATTGACTCATCAGGTTGACTGAACATGGCAGTAGTAACGAAAGGCGAGATTGAGCGACGGTTGCGGCTCAGCATAACTGACCCGCAGTCGTTGGTAATTACACCCCTGTTGCGCCGGAAGCAGATATTTTCGCCGTCCGCCGACGGCGACTCGATAGATCTCCGCCTAGGAAGCCACTTTCTTCTGCATCAAATACCGCCGCTACCATATACTTATCCTTCGAAGAACTCGGCACGGTGGTCGCACGTTCGCGTACAGGTCTCGTTTGGAAGCTACCTCGTCGTGCCAGCGCACGAAACAGTTCTGGGAGCTACGCTCGAATTCATAAAACTGCCGCCTGACCTGTCAGGCGAGATTCTCACCAAATCTTCCGTCGCGCGGACGTTTATCGTTATCGAAACCGCTCCCTGGATACATCCTTCCTATCGAGGATGTCTCACCTTAGAAATCGCAAACGCCTCGAATACTCCCTTGATACTCTACCCTGGACGGTTGATTGGCCAACTGGTATTGTTGGAACACTCTCCTCGGATGTCCACAGTACAAGAGAACAAACTATCTGGGAGCTACCTAGCTCCGGTCTATCCGGAGGCGCCGATATTTCGCGATCCCTTCGAGGATCTAAAAGAGATCGGGGTTCCACACGCAGACATGATTCGTCCCGAGGATCGAATCAAGCCCCGCGACAAAGCGCGTAGGATCATGCGCCGCATCCGGAGCCAAAAAACCGGTTAACGCTCGCGCTGACCGACGTAGGTGATGCCCTCGCCAATAGGACGGTTCGCGTCGACTTCGAGTGAATCGAACGTGCCGGCAAACGCGACGATATCCTCCGCCTCACCCCATTTAGGACGCGACGCCTCCCGAGTCGACTGATCCTGATGGATCCCTCACCACCCGTGAACAACAAAGGCCAGCACGCTTCGAGGCCGCGCCCCTCTCACAACCGGAAAAAGGATTCGGCACCAAGCGGTCCTCCGGCCTCGACGCACTATGCTGGATGTGGCTTCACCTGGAGAACTCGACTACCCAATGAATAAGGAACTTCGTTTTGGACTAATCGGCGCGGGACGCATCGGCCCGGTGCATGCTGAAACCCTTGCTTTCCGCGTGCCTCAGGCACGGCTTGCCGCCATCGCGGACCTGAAGCAGCCGGCCGCGCAGGCGGTTGCGTCTCGCTGCAATATTCCGAAGATTGTCTCCTCAGGGGCCGAGATTATCGCCGACCCGGCCATCGACGCGGTGGCCATTTGCTCTCCGACCGATACGCATGCCGACCTGATCGTGGCGGCGGCCAAAGCCGGCAAGCACATCTTCTGCGAGAAGCCGATTTCGCTCAGCCTGAAGGAGATCGACCGCGCCCTGGCCGCGGTTGAATCCGCCGGAGTGAAGCTGCAGGTTGGCTTCAATCGCCGTTTCGACTCGAACTTTCTGCGCGTACGCCAGGCGGTCGAGTCGGGTGAAATCGGCACGCCGAATCTGTTTCACATCGTGAGCCGCGATCCATTTCCTCCGCCTCTGACTTACCTGCGCGGCTCGGGCGGGATTTTTCTCGACATGATGGTGCACGATTTCGATATGGCGCGCTTCCTGATGGGCGAGGAGGTTGAAGAAGTGTTCGCGGCGGGGGCGGTGATGGTCGATCCCGGCTTCGCGAAGGAGAATGATTTCGATACGGCCGTGGTGCTGCTGCGCTTCCGGAGCGGCGCGCTCGGCACCATCGACAACAGCCGCAAGTCCACCTTTGGGTACGATCAGCGCGTTGAAATCCTGGGCAGCAAGGGGAAGATCGCCTCGGAAAACCGTTACCCGAACCAAGTGATGGTCAGCGGAGAGAGAAGCGTCTACTCCGATCTTCCGTACAACTTCTTCATGCAGCGGTATACCGACAGCTTCACAGCCGAAATCCAGGCCTTCACCGAAGCCGTGCTCGAGGACAAGCCCATTCCTGTCACTGGCGCAGATAGCCGGATGCCGGTTGTCATGGCGCTCGCCGCGGGCAAGTCGAGCGACGAACGCCGCCCTGTTCGCATCAGCGAAGTTTCTGCATAAGACCAGGACAGCACAGCGAAGGCACTCCTCGAAGCGGGAGCCCCAGTGCCTGGACGCGAAGCCGGGTTATTGCTGGAACAGCGGGATGCTCGGGTTCTTCTCGCCGGTCGATGTTATGCCGGAAAGGTAAATACGGGCCGACTTTCGAGGACTTATTTCGCCGAGGAGCTCTAACCAGGAGAATACAAACGACTGCGGCGATTGGCGCCTGGCTTTCGGGTCGAGATGCGCGTTTCCGGTCGGCTGCATGCGATATAATCTTCCGCGGCGATACAAAGCAGCCATGAACTTCTGGAACAAGCTTTTCGAGCCTAATCGGCGATCAGGAACGGTGGTTAAGCCACGGCCGGAAAATCTGCAAGAAGCAACAGCTATACCTGGATGGCGGTCCACTACAGAGAAGCGATGCGGGAAGTGCGGCATGCCTGTAGGTCAGTGGGCAACTGCTGGTAAGAAGTGCCCTCATTGCGGGGTTGTTTGGGGGTTTGAAAATTTCGGCGGAACCTCAACGCCGCTTCACAGCCCCGCGGACGCTCGGAAGACCGAAGTCAGCGAGTTAACCCATCGTAGAGCCCTGGCCAGGGATTCGGTCGAGGCCAAAGATGCCGATGTCCGCCTCACCAGGATCGCCTTTGAGGCGAAGGATGCCGATGTCCGCAGTGAAGCTATCCATTCTCTGACAGATCAGGTACTCCTCGCCCAGATTGCGGCTCGGGAGGAAAATGCGGGAGCGCGCCGTGCCGCTGTCAGTGGGCTAACCGATCAAACGCTCCTTGCCAGGATTGCGGTGGCAGATAAAAGCGGTGCGGTCCGCAGTGCTGCCGTCCGGAACGTAACCGATCCAACGCTCCTCGCCAGGATCGCCGTCGAAGACGAGGAGAGTTTTGTCCGCAGTGTGGCCGTCGAGAAGCTAACGGATCAAACGCTTCTCGCCAGGATTGCCGTCGACGACGAGAATGATTATGTCCGCAGGGCGGCGGTCGATCGGCTGACGATTCAGAAAGATCTGTCCACGGTTGCAGTAGAGGATACTGACCAGACAGTTCTTGCCAGGATTGCGCTGGAGACCAAAAATCAGCAGATCGCGGTGGCGGCCGTCAACAAGCTAACGGATCAGACCCTCCTCGCCAGGATTGCCATCGAGGCCGATTATTGGAGTGGCGGCAAGGATGCTGCCGAGAAAGTAACGGATCCAATGCTCCTCGCCAGGATTGCGCTGGAAACCAAAAAATGGCAGATCGGCGTGGCCGCCGTCAACAAGTTAACGGATCAATCGCTCCTCGCCAGTATTGCCATCGAGGCCGGTTACAAAATCCCGTACGACGGCAATCGGGACTTCGTCAAAGGCGGACTTGGTAGTTTGGCGTGCGAGAAGGTAACGGAACAGGCACTCCTCAGGAAGATTTCGCTGGAGACCACCGACGAGCACGCCCGTGGGGTTGCGGTGGGGAAGCTGACGGATCAGATCCTCCTCGCCAGGATGGTGCTTGAGGACAAGACAAACTATGCACGCACTTCCTACCCATGTTATGCCGAGTCTGTTTGCTGTGCCGCAGTCCGCCAGCTTACCGACCAAACCCTCCTTGCCAGGATCGCGGTCGAACACACGCATGCGCTCGTTCGGGAGAGTGCTGTTGAAAAGCTGACGGATAAAAAGCTCCTCGCCAAAATTGCCGCCGCAGATAACGGTAATGTTCGCCGGGCCGCAACATCTCGGCTCACCAGCATTCGCTGACCTTGCGAATCCGTCGAGACCCCATCCGTGCAACTTCTTCATGCAGCGGTATACGGACAGCTTTGCGGCGGAAATCCAGGCCTTCACCGAAGCTGTGCTCGAGGACAAGCCCATTCCTGTCACTGGCGCAGATAGCCGGATGCCGGTTGTCATGGCGCTCGCCGCGGGCAAGTCGAGCGAGGAACGGCGCCCGGTTCGCATCAGCGAGGTTTCTGCATAAGACTTGAGTGGGTTATGGTTCCAGGCAACAAAGGGCCCGGACGCTCCCACCAGCGCCGGGCCCCTTGTTTTCTTTTCAGGTTTCTCTACGCAGCTGCCGCCTGCTCCTGGGCTGCGGTGCGCTCGATCCAGAAGCTGCACGGCCACACGTTTTTCCCGTCCAGCGTCGGAGCAAACAACTTCAGATCGTCCGGCATCCGCGCGTAGCTTCCCTCCCACCCAGGAAACGCCTCGTGCAGCACCTCGGGATGAAACTGCTGCATCGCGCTCGATGACCACACGACCTTGAACGCCGAGTTGAACGACAGGAAGGCTTCCAGCATGTACTGCTCGCCCCAGAAGCAGAGGTTCGTCTTCACGAACTTCTCCGGATAATCGAGCGGGGTGAAGATGTCGTGGAAATGGATCAGCACGCCGGCGGCGAGCTCGGGCAGAATCCGCAGGCACTCAAACAGGACATCGCTGTCAATCGAGACCACGTGGCTGGAGTCGATGAACAGAATGTCCCCGGCTTCCAGCTCCTTAAAGACGCTCAGCGGCACCTTTTGGACCGGCATCTCCATGAGTCGCGTCAGCCCCGGGATGCCGTCGCGCAAATACCGCGCCGGATGCGGCTCGATGCTGGTCAGCTCGCCCGGGCGCCCCTCAGCCGCGTTAGCCTGCATGGCCGACGCCAGCACCAGGGTTGAGTTGCCGCTGCCGATCTCGATGATCCGCTTCGGCTTCCGCCGCCGCACAAACGCGTAGGCCACCTCCGCGTCGATGCGCTCGAAAAACCCATTATTGAAGTGGAACTGGCGGCGCCCGTCGCCATTGCTCTCGGCGAAGGTCCTCTCCCTCGACAAGGGCATCAGCTCGTTTTGCAGCAACGCGATCTGCTCGTCCAGACGGAAATCGACCCCCGCGCACGGCCGGGCCGCCCTCCAGTCCTTTCCATTGAACGACTTGAGACTCGGTACCGGAAAATAGAAGTGCGACGGCGTGACGCTCACGCCCAAGCGATTCTGCATTACCTCAAATAACGAAGCCAGCGTCGTTCGGACTCTGGCGCTGCGAAGGATGCTTCCCACTCACGACCTCAACGCCCCCGACTTCACATCCGGTTTGGCGTGCCTATCTTTCAGTTCTTAGAGTGATGGAGTCCCCGGAGGGCTGCCTCGCTCTTTGTGAAACCCTGGAGACAACCTTTCGGACCGCGGCGGAATATTCCGGCGCCGGAAATGGGGCGCGGCCACAAGCGTGAGTCACGCCCTGGACAGGGACCTGGGGGTGAATCCTCCTCAAGCCCTGAAGAGCCAGGCGCCGCACAACCCTGCCTGCGCCACCAGCACCACCCCCGTCGCCCACAGGAACGCCTTCCGCCCCCGCGTCTCCAGCGCGTCGGCAAAGACGCCGCCCACAAAAGCGATCAGGAACGGAAGCGCCCAGAGCCACGGCTCCGAGGGCACCCCTGTCGTCACCAGCACCATGAGCAGCGCCGCCACGGCCAGGGGCGCCGTGTTTCCAAAATACCGCGACCGCCGCGACACCGCATACAGCGCGAGGGCACCCAGTACCGCCATCGTGAACGCCGCGTTCGCCGGATTCGCGAAGAACCCCCTTGCCCCCTCCAGCGCTATCCACATCCGTCCCGCCGCGCTGCGGAAAACGTAGCTGAAGGCATCCGGATGGAACCCGTACGACGCAAACAGCAGCAAAAAAGCACCCACCACCCACACAATCAGCAGCGTCGGAATATACGCCCGCCGTCCCTCGGCCACCCACGCCATAAAAATCACCGTGAACAGCAACGCCACCGCAAAGGCCGCCAGATGCGCCGCCGCGGTGAATCCCAGCGCCAGGGTGAGCAGCACAATCCTCGGCCGCCATTTTCTCGGCGGACCCTGCAGGGCATGCGCCACTCCAATGGCCAGGTAGATCGTCGAGAAAACGCCGAACGCCGCCAGAATCTCGTTATTCGGGGTGGTCGACGCCCGCACTACCTCCGGCATAAAGCAGTACAGCGCCAGAGAAATGTACCCCCCTGCGTTGCCGAACAACCGCCGCGTCACCCACCACAGGCACGCGCCCAGCGCCAGTCCGGCCAGCATGAACGGCAGCCGCAGCAGCAGCCTGATCTCCCCCGCCTCGTAGCGCATGTCCCACATCGAGGTCGTGCGCGCCTGCCCCCGCAGAATTCGCTCCAGCGTCAGCGGCAGGCCGGCCGCCCGGTACGCCAGCGTGCCGTCGTGGATATTGCCGCAGGTTGTGAAATAGCCAGCCAGGGGCGACGGCCGCTCCCACATCTCACGACCGCATCGCGCAAACTGGTAGTCCGTTTCGGAAAGCTGCCGCCGCGCGCTCACCCACAGACACTGGCCCAGCAGCACCAGCAGCAGCACCGCCGCGATCTTTTGTGGGCGCTCAAACCGAAATTTCCGCAGCTGGTGGGTCGTCCGCCCTCGAGTCATCAGGACCTCTGCAAGTGTACCGAAGCGCGCACCACGGCGTAGGCTCGCGGCGCTGCTCGCGCTCTGGCTCGTCGTTCCGCGCTTTTTCCTCTCCTCATGGAAAGGCTCACTTCGGCCGATGATGCAGTTGTGTCGCCCCATCGGTGTCGGCGACGCACTGTCATCGCATGCCTTCCATCGCTCCCGCGCCGCCCATCACCGTTCCCAGCCGCTTCCTCGGCCGGCAGCCCATCCTCGATGCCCGCCGCCGCCTCTTCGGCTACGAGCTGCTCTACCGCGCCGGCACGGAGAACCACTTCTCCGGGGACCCTGAACAAGCCACCCGCGAGGTGATCGACCACTGGCTGCTCCTCATCCCCGACTCCAACCGCACCGCCTCCTTCGTCAACTGCACCCGCAGCGCCATCACCGAAGGCCTGGTCACCTTGTTGCCGCCCGCGTCTACCGTGCTCGAAATCCCGGAACACGTCGATCCCGATGCGGAGCTGCTCTCCTCCTGCCTTACCCTCAAACTGCAGGGTTATCGGTTCGCGCTCGATGGCTTTCTGCCGCGCCGGGAGCGCGCTCCGCTCCTCGCGCTGGCCGACTTCATCAAGCTCGACTTCCAGGCGATCGGCTACGACCTGCGCCGCGAGGTCTACGCCATGGCGGCCGGCTCCGGCGCCCGTCTGCTCGCCGAGAAGATCGAAAACGACATCCAGCTCCGCATCGCTGTGAGCGAAGGCTGCACTCTTTTTCAGGGATACTTCTTCTCCCAGCCCGTCCTCCTCGGCTCCCACACCGTTCCCCAGAACTACTTCGTCTATCTCAGGCTGCTGGCGGAGCTGCACCGCGATCCCACTCACCTGCGCAAAATCGAAAAGCTCATCTCCGGCGACGCCTCCCTCTGCTACCGCATCCTCCGTGTGGCCAATTCGGCGCTCCAGGGCCATCCGGGCATGGTCTCCACCATCCGAGAAGCGCTCCTCATGATTGGGGAAGATTCTCTCCGCCGCATGGTCACCGTCGCCATGGCCGGCTCCCTCTCCCATAGCCGTCCCACCGCGCTGCTCTCCATGGCTCTCGCCCGCGCCCGCTTCTGCGAGCTGATCGCCCCTGCGCTCTCCGCTGAGCCGGCGCAGTTCTATCTCCTCGGGCTGCTCTCCCTGCTCGACGTGCTCTTCGAAATGCCCCTCGCCCGCATCCTCGAGACCGTTCCTCTTACTCCTGCTATGAAATCGGCGCTTATGGGCGACGACGGAGTTGCCAGTCGCGCGCTCGAACTCGTACGCGCTCTGGAATCCTGCGACTGGCCCCGGTGCGAGAAGATCCAGAACCAGCTCGGCCTCGCCGAAGGCGTCATCGCCGCTGTCTACACCCAGTCCCTGCGCTGGGCCTCCACCATGCTCGGCGACCCGTCATCCTGAGCGAGCGTCAGTTCGCGAGGGCCCCCTGTCTCCGATCCGGTCACTCCTGACCGCCCCCCCAACCGCGCCGATAACCAAAGAGAATCGCTGGCGGTGCCGGCGACGGCTCATTCTATGTCTGCAGCTCTTGCCTCACCGAAATTCGAAGCTCTGCCACAAACCAACGCCCACGTTCCCACAACCTGCACGCCCAACCGTTTCCTCGGCCGCCAGCCCATCCTCGACGCCGAACGCAACCTCTTCGGATACGAACTCCTCTACCGCGAAGGCAAAACCGACCACTTCTCCGGCGACCCCGAAGTTGCCACCCGCGAAGTCGTCGACCACTGGCTCATGCTCCTCCCCGACTCCCGCCAGGGCACCGCCTTCGTCAACTGCACGCGCAACGCCATCGTCGACGGTTTTGTCACCCTCCTGCCCCCCGAATCCACCGTCCTCGAAATTCTGGAGGACATCGACCCCGACCCGGCCCTCATCAACGCCTGCCTCTCCCTCAAGGCCAAAGGCTATCGCTTCGCCCTCGACGGCTTCCTTCCCCGACCCTCTCGCGCACCCTTCCTCGCGCTCGCCGACTTCATCAAAGTCGACTTCATGACCGCCGACTTCCTCGTCCGGCGCGAAATCTACGCGCTCGCCTCCGGAACCCCCGCGCGCCTCGTTGCCGAAAAAATCGAGTCCGACGCCCAGCTGCGCATCGCCATCTCCGAAGGCTGCTCCCTCTTCCAGGGCTACTTCTTCTCCCAGCCCATCCTGGTCGAGTCGCACAGAGTTCCTCGCAACCACTCCGTCTATCTCAGCCTGCTTGCCCAGCTCCAGCAGGGCTCCACCGACCTCCGCAAGCTCGGGAAAATCATCGCCGGCGACGCCTCCCTCTGCTTCCGCGTCCTTCGCCTCGCCAACTCCGCCCTGCAGCATCACCCCGGCGCCATCACCACCATCGGCGAGGCGCTGCTCATGATCGGTGAGGACGCGCTTCGCCGCCTCATCACGGTCGCGGTCACCGGCGCTATCGGCGATCGGTGCTCCTCTGCGCTCATCGCCATGATTCTCACCCGCGCCCGCTTCTGCGAGCTCATCGCCCCCTCCCTCCGCGAAGATCCCGCCGAACTCTACCTTCTCGGCATGCTCTCCCTCCTTGACGCCCTCCTCCAGATGCCTTTCCCCCGCATCCTGCAATCCATCCCCATCAGCAATGAGATGAAGCTCGCCCTCGCCGGCGATCAAAGCCCAGCCGGACTCAGCCTCGCACTGGTCCGCGGCCTGGAGTCCTGCGACTGGGCACGCTGCGAAGAAATGCAGCACCAGCTCGGCCTCGCCGAGGGCGCCATCGCCGCCGCCTACACCCAAGCCCTGCGCTGGGCCGCCACCATGACCGGCGAAAACCAGCCCCCTCAAACACGCAGCTGAACTGCCCGCCAGCACAATTCCCTTCCGCTCGTTTTTCTGCTCGCCTTTCGCTGACCGGCTTTTAGCCGACCGCTTCTTTGCTGACCAGCTACTGGCTACTGGCTATTTGCTATTGGCCACAGGCTCTGTACCCTGTCCTCCGCACCCTGTACCCTGTACACCATGACCACCCTCCGCACGGCGAAGCGCTTCGTCTTCCCCCTGCTCGGAATCTGGGTGCTCCTCTACTGTTCCTTCTCTCTCTTCAAGCCGCCGCTCCTCGACGGTTCCGACGCGCTGAGCGCCGAAATCGCCCGCGAGATGCTCACCGGCGGCCACTGGCTCACCCCCTTCGCCAACGGCATCGTCTATCCCCACCACCCGCCTCTGCTTTACTGGACCGTCGCCGTGAGCTTCGGCCTCTTCGATGTCTCCGACTGGGCCGCGCGTCTGCCCGTCGCCATCGCCATCCTCGGCCTCTCGATCGCCACGTTCTCGCTCGGCCGCCGCATCTTCCACTCGCCCGCCGCCGCGTTCTACGCCGTCCTCTCGCTGCTCACTTCGTACGGCGTCTTCCTCTTCGGCCACCTCCTGATCCGCGACGTCTTCCTCTGTCTCTGGACCACGCTCGCCCTCAATTTCTTCTGGCGCTCCCTCTCGCAGCAAAAGCGCCTCCTCGAATCCTCCCTCGGCTTTGCTGCCTGCTGCGCCCTCGGCGTTCTCACGGAGGGACTCTCCGGCCTCGTCCTCCCGCTCGCAATCGCCGTCCTCTACCTCGCCTTCACGCACAATCTCGGTCATCTGCGCCGCTGGCATCCCATCCCGGCGATCCTCATCTTCCTCGTCCTCTATCTCCCCTGGCACTTCGCCGCGCGCCACGCCCTTCGCCAGCAGGACCTCCTCAACCTCCTGCCCCGCTTCACCGGTGGCCGCGTCCCCCTCATCGTCTTCTGGCCGCTGCTGCTGCTCTGGATCATCCCCTGGTGCGCCTTCTCTCTCCGCGCCCTCCGTATCGGCGCTTCACCTGAGCCTGATCGCCGCCACCAGGCGCGCCTCTTCTGCGGCCTCTGGATCCTCACAGTCCTCGTCTTCTTCAGCTTTACCGCCCGCCAGGAGTTCAACCTCCTCACCGCGCTGCCACCCATGGCTCTGCTCGCCGGCGGATGGCTGGCCGAAGACGAAGCCCAGCCCCACCACCAGGGCCGCATCGCTGCGTGGATCCTCTTCTTCTTCGGGATCGCGGCCGCCGCCCTCGTCGGGTACTACCTCTTCGCCGCGCCCCGGCCGGCCCCCGGCACCGACATCGCCACCCTGCTCCATCCCAACCCCGGCCACCATGCCGTATTCTTCGCGTCCTTTCTCGACCTCACCCGCGCCTCCATGGGCGCCTTCAAAGTCCCGCTCTGGATCACCGTCATCTCCCTCATCGTCGGCGTCTCCGCCTGCCTCTTCTTCCGTTTGCGCGACAATGCCCGCATGGCCAACTGCTTCCTCGCCGGCATGATCGTCGCCATTCTCATCGCCGCGCACCTCGCCCTCAATACTTTTTCCCCCGTCCTCTCTTCCGAGATCCTCGCCGAAGCCATCCACCCCGAAGTCCAGCCCGGCGACCTCGTCGTCGTCAACGGCTCTCTCGATGGCGCCTCCTCCTTCGTCTTCTACCTCGAGCACAGCGTGCTCCTGCTCGCCCCAGGCTCCGCCGCGGAGGCCACGCCCGCTCCCTGCACGCAGGGTTATTTCGATACTCAAGTCGTCGCCCCCGGCGCCATTGGACAGATCGGAGGCCGGGACGCGCCCCCGCTCGGTCCCACTACGTTTTCCATCAACCACGCAACGGTCTGTTCTCTCTGGCAGGGCCCCGCGCGCGTCTGGCTCTGGACACCCCTCGAAGATGTCCCTGTACTTCCCGGCGATTTCTATGTCATCGGCCGCAGCGGCGGCAAAGAAGTGCTCAGCAACCAGCCCAATACTGGCGGCGCCAGCTTCTAACACAATTGGCTACCCGCTTAGTTGAGTTTGGTTGATCTTCAGGATGTGACGAGCCGTTCAGGGGACTCTGCCTGGCATCGCCCGCGGAATCACGTGGATTTCCACGTTGAGACCCGGCCGCGGCCCAGGAACTACAATGGACAGGGAACCGATGGCTTCTCCATCCGCCGCCAATCCGAACGTGCCCGGCGAAGCACTCGTACAGATCGACCTGGGGCCCCGCCGCCCGCTGCCCAAGCCGGCGTGGCTGCGCGCCCGTGCGCCCGTGGGCGACAACTACCACGACCTGAAGAAGCTGGCGCGGTCGCTCAACCTGCACACCGTTTGCGAGTCCGCCCAGTGCCCCAACATCGGCGAGTGCTGGCACCACCGCACCGCCACCTTCATGATGCTGGGCAACACTTGCACCCGCCGCTGCGGATTCTGCGCCGTTCCCAAGGGCCGCCCTGAGCCGATCGACTTCGACGAGCCCCGCCGCGTGGCCGAAGCCGTCGCTGCGCTCGGTCTCAAGTTCGCCGTGATCACCAGCGTCAATCGCGACGACGATATCCTGGGCGGAGCCCGCGCCTTCGTCATGGTCATCGAGGAGATCCGCCGCCAGGCGCCTGGCTGCCAGGTCGAAGTCCTCATCCCCGACTTCCAGGGCAACCAGAATGCGATCCGCCTCGTCGTTGAAGCGCGGCCGGAAATCCTGAACCACAACACCGAATCGGTTCCGCGCCTCTACCGCGCCGTGCGCTCCGGCGCTCGTTACGAGCGCACCCTGCGGCTCCTCCAGCACGCCAAAGAAATCAATCCCAACACTGTTACAAAATCGGGAGTCATGGTCGGTCTCGGCGAAGAAATGGACGAGCTCCTCGCCGTCTACCGCGATCTGGCCAGCGTCGGCGTCAACGTTCTCACCATCGGCCAGTACCTCCGCCCTTCGAAGGATCATCTCCCCATCGCCCGCTACTACACTCCCGACGAGTTCGCCTTCATGAAGCGCGAAGCGCTGGCCATGGGGTTCCGTCACGTCGAATCGGGCCCGCTGGTTCGCTCCAGCTACCACGCCCACGAACAGGCAGACTCTCAGGCCTCCTCCGGCGTTCGCATCGTCATGTAGCTCTCACGCGCGGCGTTACAATACCTGTTTTGGACTCGTTTTCCTGAAGGACGAACTACTATGGCGCCATCCATTATGGCGGGCATTCCCGCCCTCAAATCCGACTACACGCAACTCCGGAGCCGCATGGATAAAGCCGTCGGCGACTTCCAGACTAACCTCGGCTCCATCCGCACCGGCCGTGCCTCGATCCATATGCTCGACCAGGTCAAAGTCGACTACTACGGCACGCCCACGCCGCTGAACCAGGTCGGCCAGATCACCACGCCTGACGCCAACATGATCGTCATCGCGCCCTGGGACGCGAGCCTGATCGTCGAAATCGAAAAATCGCTCCGGACATCGGATCTGGGTTTTAATCCCAACAACGACGGGAAAATCGTCCGCGTTCCGGTCCCACCCATGACCGAGGACCGCCGGCGCGAAGTCGTCAAACACCTCCACCGCGTTCTCGAGGATCACCGCACTGCCGTCCGCAATATCCGCCGCGACGGCAACGACCTCATCAAGAAAGCCGCGAAGGACAAAAAGATTTCCGAAGACGAAGAGAAGCGTTCCCTCGACGAGATCCAGAAGCTCACCGACGAGGAAATCAAAAAGATGGAAGAGATGGCGAAGAAGAAGGAAGCCGAAGTCATGCAGGTGTGATCGGCCGCCTTCGATAGCAGCCACCGCCGCGCTCAGTCCAGTTCCCCGATACAACAAAAAAGGCCGTCCGCCGTGGACGGCCTTTGTCATGGAGGATGGTGCGTCGTCCGCCCCTACTCAGCCGCGTTCATGCTGCTGCCGGAGCTGACTGGAGCAATGCCGACCTGCAGATAAGTACCCGCCTCCAGCCTGAAGTCGCCCTTCGTGCTTGTAAACGTTCCGGAGTTCTGATTCTTGACCGCGCTGGTAAGAGCCACGTGACCCAGCCCGCCAGGCTGTTGGTCAAAAGCGCTGCTCGCATCCACCTGAACCGGGGGCTGGCCGACCGCCGATTCTCCGTTGGCGTAGTCTCCGCTCTGCGGAAAGGCCGCCAGAACTGTGGCCTTGATCGGAATGTCTTTCCCGTCTTTCAGCTTCGCCGACGTGAACAGAAGACTCACGCTCACCGGGGATCCCTCGTTCTTCACTTCAGCGACTTTGCCGATGAGTTCCGTTCCTCGCGGCAACTTCGTTCCGCCCGCAGTCACCGTTCCGTCCAGTCGCGCCGTGACCGATTGCCCAACCGTGGCATTGCTTGAATCGAGCGTACGATCCAGCTTCGCATTCACTCCGACCAGAGACTGCGCGGACGCAGCTCCCACGGAAAGAAATGACACCAGTGCAAGACCAGAGAAGAAGTTCCTCAACGATGAAGTAATCATGAAAAAATGACTCCCTGCAGAAAATTCTGCCGTTGCGCTTATGCCTTATCTCTGCAATCTCATTCTTCAGACACGCCTGCGCGAACGTAGCTTACGCGGGCGGCGTTCATAGATGGGTATCGCGAGATGGCGCACGCGCGCCAGCGGATCACAACGTGGTTCCGCCAAATGGACCGTGCGTCAGCAACCGGCATGGAATGCCGGAAGAACACAGCCCCAGCCGCACTCAGAACGTCCTGGCCATTACGAATCTCTGTCCTTATGAGTCAACAGAGACCGATCTCAGTGCGTAAAACCATCCTCTGCCATGTTCGACGCAGAGAGATACCGGTTGGATTCATGAAAGGGGTTCGTCCGGAGAAATCAACTTGTCCGAAGTGAGGTTTCTGCGCCTGTTTACACGATCCAAGCGACGCGCTCCAGCTCATTCTGCATGCACTCGAAGCTGCACGAGATGGTTTCCAGCCGCAGCACGGCTTCGCGTACCATTGCGGGATCGGCCCCGTAGCCGTGCCCCATCAGGAACGTCTTCAGCAGCTCGGCGGCCTGCCACGAATCCATGCCCGACTGCAACAGCTCCGTCCGCAGACCTGCCAGTTCTGTCACCGGGAACTTCTCGATTCTGCTGTCACTCGCCATGGTCGTCTCCTCGTTTCGATCAGCCCGGGCTCATTCACCCGAGTGCACTCTCGATTTTTTGACCCTTCACTCTGCACGGTTAGACACCATTTGGGTGAATTAGTGTTGCTGCCGCCCAGGGAATTGATTCTGGCCCTTTCGCGCCATTCCGCGTGGCAGAGCCCTCTGCGGTAACCGTTCGCCGTACACTAAGCGGTGACCCAGGTACAGAAAAATTCATCCCACGAGGCAACCCCGTCCCACCGCGAAGGACCTTCGTGGGGCCTGATGCTGGCGCTGATCGTGGTGGCGATGCTCGTCGCCACGGGAATCGCCTGGATGTTCATTCATCCTTTCTTCATGCGGCACTGAATGGTGCGGCATTCTTCCATTACGTTGCTCCACCGCCCGGGGTTCACTCGTGCGCGTCGTCTTACAATTCCATCGGACACTTTGGGCCTCATCATCCTGTGTGTATCGATCGGAGACGCATGTTGCGCGTAGGACTCACCGGCAGTCTCGGTAGCGGCAAGACCACGGTCGCCGCGATTCTGCGCGAGCGCGGCCTTCGCGTTCTTGAAGCCGACGCTATCGCGCGCGCGATGATGGAGCCCGGCCACGAGGTCTTTCGCGGCATCCTCGATCACTTCGGGGCCGGTGTCGTCCGGCCTGACGGCTCGCTTGACCGGCCGCGACTCGCTGCTCTTGCCTTCTCCGAGGGGCGCCTCCATTCGCTGAACCAGATCGTGCATCCGCCGGTTGTCGCGGAGCAGGAGCGGTTGAGCTGGGAAATTTTCGCCCGCGATCCGGCGGCGATTGTCGTCGTCGAGTCCGCCCTGATCTTCGAAGCCGAAGCGTGGGGCACCGTTCCGGATTGGCGGAAGCGCTTCGACAGGATCATCCTCGTGACGGCGCCGGATGACCTGAAGATCCAGCGCTTCCTCGCCCGCATCCTGCCCACCTCTGCTACGGCAGAGGAGCGCGCCGCCGCCGAGCGCGACGCGCGCCAGCGCCTTGCCGCGCAACTGCCCGACTCGGTCAAGATTCCGCTCGCCGACTTCATCATCGATAACTCCGGCCCCTTTGAGGCCACACGCTTGCAGGCCGAACGCATTGCTGAGGAGCTCCGGGCAAGACTCGGAACGAGAGCTGGTGGTTAAACGTATGTCGTTACAATGATGGGAAGGCTGGTTTTTTGCGCCTGGCTGTGGGAAGGCCGGTGCACTTCGCGTTGAGCGCAAATCTCCGGGTCCGCATCAAAGCTCCACGTCAGCCGCTATGACCTTTCGCCGACTTCTTCTCGTTCTGATCCTCGTGACGGGGTTCTGGTACTTCGTTAGCCACTCCGGTTTCCGCAACGACGCCTTCTTCGGCGGCAAGCCGACCCTCACTCTTACCGAGGCCCACGCCGCACCGGAGTACACGCCGGCGGAGACGAACAACATCGGGGTCTACAAGCGGGTGGTTCCTTCGGTGGTGAACATCACCGCCGGCACCGTTACGCTGGACTTCTTCATGGGACTCGTTCCCCAGCAGGATCAGGGCTCCGGCTTCATCCTCGACAAGCAGGGTCACATCCTCACCAACTACCACGTCGTGGGCGAGAGCCATAACATCCAGGTGCAGACGCACGATAAGCACCGCTACACGGCCACGGTGATCGGCAAAGATCGCCTCCACGATCTGGCGCTCCTGCAGATCAACGCGCCGAATCTGGTTCCGGCGGTCCTGGCCACCTCGCGCGATCTCCAGGTGGGCCAGCAGGTCTACGCCATCGGCAATCCGTTTGGCCTGAGCGGCACCATGACGTCCGGCATCATCAGCGCCATCCGCTCGGTGCGCAGTCCCGAGGGCGGCGCGCCCATTGAAAACGCCATCCAGACCGACGCCGCCATCAACCCCGGCAACTCCGGCGGGCCGCTGCTGAACTCGCAGGGCGAAGTCATTGGGATCAACTCGATGATTGCCCAGAATGGCGCCGAGCAGAACGCCGGCATTGGCTTTGCGATTCCCATCGACACTGCGAAGGCCGTCCTCAACGACTTCCAGAAGTACGGCTATGCGCGGCGGCCTTCGCTCGGCGTTCGCACGCTGCCCATCGGTCCCGATCTGGCCGAGCAGATGGGTCTGCCCGCGCAGTATGGCGTGCTGATTGAAGGCGTCGTCCCCGGCGGAGCGGCGGATCGCGCCGGCCTGCACGGTGGGAACCAGGTGGCGTATCTGGGCAACATGCAAATCTCCATCGGTGGCGACCTCATCGTGGCCATCGACGGGCAGGAGATCACGAACTCGCAGGACATCTCCGAGATCATGAACCAGCATCAGCCCGGCGACGCGGTCACGGTGACGTTCTTCCGCGGACGCCGCAAGATGACGGCGCGCGTCACGCTGGGCGAGGCACACGAGCAGAGCACCTGAGCGCTAAAGCAGCTTCATCGCCTCGGGATCCCACTTCACGATGGCCTCGCGCTCGTAGCTCAGGTTGCTGAGCAGCGCGGCGCCCGCGGCGCGATACCCGAAGACGGCGTCCTCGACCACGGGCTGCCGCGACCGCACTGCGGCAAAGAAGTTCTTCAGGTGGTCGTAGCTGTCGCTGTAGTCGCGCGGGACGATGTAGCGGTCGTTGCCCACGCGGGTGGGCTCGGTGGGCTCGACGAGCGGGTACTTCTCCCGGTAGGCCGCGGTGATCTGCTTCTGCATCGCCTCGGTGAACGAGCCGATCATCAGGCCCGGCTCTTTGTCGCGCGGCACACGATTGACGATCAGCGTATTGCCGGCGATTTCCATCGTGCCCTCAGAGCCGGTGAAGAGGAAGCCCTCGCCCTCGCTGCCGCCATCGACGAAGTTCACGTGAAGCGCAAGATTGAAACCCTCGGGGTAATCGAAGAGCCCGAGCAGCACGTCGGGGACGTCGCGGCCATCTTTCCAGAAGCGCAACCCGCCGGTTGCCATCGCGCGCGTCGGTCCATGCGCGCCGGTGATGAAGTGGATGCCGCTGAAGAGGTGCACGAAAAGGTCGCCCGCCACGCCGCTGCCGTACGCCTTCCACTTCCGCCACTGGAAGAAGTGCTCGGCGTTGAACGGAATCTTCGGCGCGGTCCCGAGAAAACGCGGCCAGTCGCAGGTTTCCGGCGAGGCATCGGGCGGAACCGTGTAGTTCCAGGCGCCGATTGAGGAGTTGCGATCCCAGAAGGCCGAGATCATGTTGAGCTTGCCGATCGCTCCCGAGGCGAGGATCTCTTTGGCCTTGGCATAAACGATGCTGCTGACGCGCTGGCTGCCGATCTGCAGGATGCGCTTCGTCGAGCGCGAGGCCTCAATCATCGCCGGGCCGTCGGAGTAGAGGTGGATCATCGGCTTTTCGCAGTAAACGTCCTTGCCCGCGTTCATGGCGTCAATCGAAGCCTGCTTGTGCCAGTGGTCGGGTGTGCCGATGATGACCGCGTCGATGTCCTTGCGGTCGAGGATCTCGCGGTAGTCGCGCGTGGTTAGGATGTCCGGTCCCCAAAGCTCCTTGCAATGGGCGAGGCGATTGTCGTAGCAGTCGGCAGCGGCGACGACTTTGACGCCGGGGACGCTGGCGGCAATCTTTGTGTCGTACTGACCCTGGCCTCCGGCGCCGATGAGCGCGATTTGAATGCGATCGTTGGCGGCGACGGGCTTTTCGGGCTCGGATTGCTGTGGCGTGAGAAGAGTGCCGGGCTGATCCGCCTCGGCCGCCGCGCGAAGGCCGGAGACGAGCAGCGCCTGCGTGGTTGCGGTTCCGGCGACTTTCAAAAAGCTTCTGCGATTCACGAGTGTCAGGCCCTCCGGGATTCGGTCGATCGACCGCCCTTGCCACGATAAATCCTTTTCGCGCGGCCTGGGCGGAGTTCCAGGCGAAGGTCGAAAAGAGGAGTCGTATCATCGATACGCCATGGCACCTCCCGGACCCTTTGCTGTCTATCCCAGCCTGCGTGAGCGCGTTGTCGTGGTCACCGGAGGCGCGAGCGGAATCGGCGCGGCGATGGTGGAGGCCTTCGCTGCAAACAGTGCGCGGGTCGCATTCCTCGACCTGCAGCAGGAAGCCGGCGAACAGCTGGTCCAGCGGTTGCGAGACACAAACGTGCACGCTCCGGTCTTTGCCCACTGCGATCTCACCGACATCGCTGCGCTGCAGGACGCGTTTGCGAAGATCGACGAGAGACTGGGGCCCGTCGAGGTCCTTATCAACAACGCCGGCAATGACTCGCGGCACTCCCTCGAGGAGGTCACGCCGGAGTTCTGGGATCGGACGATCGCGGTCAATCTGAAGCATCAGTTCTTCGCGGCGCAGGCAGTGATTCCCGGAATGCGGCGTCTGGGTCGCGGGTCGATCATCAACATGAGTTCCATCGCGTGGATGATCCCGTCCACAAACGTGCCCGTCTACGTGACCGCGAAGGCCGCCATCGTGGGCATGACGCGAACGCTGGCGCATGAGGTGGGCAAGGACAATATTCGCGTGAACTGCATTCTGCCGGGCGCGATTGCGACCGAGCGGCAGCAGCGGCTGTGGTTCACGCCCGAATATCAGGCGGAGATTCTGGCGGCGCAGGCGCTGAAGCGGCTGATTGAGCCGGAAGAGGTGGCGCGGCTGGCGCTGTTCCTTGCCGCCGATGACAGCGCTGCGATTACCAATCAGAGCTACGTCATTGACGGGGGCTGGGTGTGAGGCCGGGAGGGTCGGCCGGGCGCGAATTCCTCGGCTTTTCGGTCCTCGCTGTTGTTCGCTCGGTTCGCCGCCCGACGCGAGGGCTGCGCAGTTCCATTGAATTCGCTTCCTCTTCCCCGTAGACTTGCTATAGGGGCGAATTATGCTCAGGCTCACCAAAAAAGCCGATTACGGCCTGATGGCGCTGAAGTATCTGGCCGAGCACGCGGACGCCACTTCGCTGAGCGCCAAGGATATCGCCGAGGCCTACCACATTCCGCCGCAGCTGCTGGCGAAGATCCTGCAGCGGCTGGCGAAGGTGGGGATTCTGCGTTCGCACGCCGGCATGAACGGTGGCTATTCGCTGCTGAAGCCGTCGCGGGAGATTTCGGCATTCGAGGTGATCCACGCGATCGACGGGCCGCTCTTCATCACCTCCTGCGGGCCGAGCCACAGCGGTTGCGATCTGACCGACAGCTGCACCATCAAAGAGCCGTTGTCGCGAGTGAATGACAGCATTTCGGGCCTGCTGCGGAGCATCAGCATCGCCGACCTGGTGGACCAGGGCACCGAAGTTACGGTGCGACGTCAGCCCGGCCAGGAACTGGTGACCATCCAGCTGTAAGCTCGAAGCAGGCGCCGCATACGCCCGGGATCGAGAATGAAACTGCCTATCTATATGGATAATCACGCCACCACGCGGGTGGATCCGCGCGTGCTGGAGGCGATGATGCCGTACCTGACGGAGAACTACGGCAACGCGGCGAGCCGCAGCCACGGGTTTGGCTGGGCAGCGGAGCAGGCGGTGGAGACGGCGCGGGCGCAGGTTGCGAAGCTGATTGGAGCGACGGCGCGGGAGATCGTTTTTACCTCAGGAGCGACGGAGAGCAACAATCTCGCGATCACGGGCGCGGTCGAGGCGCAGGGCGGGCGGGGGCACGTGATCACACAGGCCACCGAACATAAAGCCGTGCTCGACCCGTGCGCGTGGCTGGAGAAAAAGGGCTGCCGCGTAACCGTGCTGCCGGTGGATGGCGAAGGGCGCGTGCGGATCGAGGATTTGCGGCGCGCCGTGGATGAGGCTGGGGACGAGGCGAAGCCGCTGCTGGTGACGATCCTGGCTGCGAACAACGAAATTGGCACGCTGCAACCCGTCGACGAGATTGGCGCGTTGTGCCACGAACGCGGAGTTCTCTTTCATACCGATGCAGCACAGGCGGTGGGCAAGATTCCGATCGATGTGCACGGGAGCAGTATCGATCTGCTTTCGATTTCCGGACACAAGCTGTACGGGCCGAAGGGTATTGGCGCGCTGTATGTGCGGCGGAACGGCCCGCGGGTGAAGCTGACCGAACAGATGCACGGTGGCGGGCACGAGCGCGGGATGCGGTCGGGGACGCTGAATGTGCCGGGGATCGTGGGACTGGGCGCGGCGTGCGAGATTGCCGGAGCGGAGATGGAGGCCGAGTCCGCACGGCTGGCGGGTCTGCGGGACCGCCTGCAGGCGAAACTCGTCGCTGGGCTAGATCACGTGCGGGTCAATGGGGCGGAAGAGCATCGGCTGCCCGGGAATCTGAACATGACCTTCGAGGGCGTGGACAGCGAAACGCTGATGATGGGAATGAAGGACGTGGCGCTCTCCAGTGGCTCGGCGTGCACCTCGGCGAAGATCGAGCCGTCGCACGTGCTGCGCGCGCTGGGTCTGGACGAAGAAGCGGCCCATAGCTCAATCCGCTTCGGACTGGGGCGTTTCAATACCGAAGAAGAAGTGGACTACGTGGCGGAGCGGCTGATCGATGTGGTGAAGAAGCTCCGCGAGATTTCGCCGGCTTTTGCGGACATAACGTAGAGTGTCACTCCGCTTCGAGGATCACGCACTTCAGGTATTCCGTCTCCGGAATATTCAGGATCACCGGATGGTCCGGCGAGGCTCCGCGCACCTCGAGCAGCCGCACGCGGCGGCGAGCACCGCCGGCGGCAGCGCGCAGGGTTTCCATGAAATTGGCGAGCGAGACGTGGTGGGAGCAGGAGCAGGTGATCAGGCGTCCACCCGGCCGCAGCATCTTCAACGCGCGCAGGTTCAGCTCGCGATAGCCGCGCAGCGCGCCTTCCACGGCGCGTTTCGTTTTCGCAAAGGCTGGCGGGTCGAGGACGATGGTGTCGTAGACCGTGCCGGCATCGCTCCAGTCGCGGAGCAGCGCAAAAGCGTCGGCTTCGACCCAGTCCACTGCGGAATTCCTGATGGCATCTGGATTGAGGGTGAGATTCTGCTCAGCGACCTCGAGAGCTGCGCGGGAGACGTCAATGCCAGTGACGCGGGAGCAGACACGGGCCAGATGCAGCGCGAAACCACCCTGGTAGGTGCAGACATCGAGGGCTTCGCCGGTCGCGTAGAGGCCCGCGGCCGCATAGTTCTCGCGCTGGTCGAGGAAGGCGCCGGTCTTCTGGCCGCTGGTTGCGTCGAAGTGAAACTGGAGCCCGTTCAGGCGGAAGACAGTCTTTGTCGCGGGCGTTGCGGGGTTGCGCGCGAACAAGGTCGATGAAGGGGGCACGCTCAACTGCTCCAGTTCGCGAATGCGCGGGTCTTCGCGCTCGAGAATCGTCTCCGGATCGAGGGCATCGCGCAGGGTTTCCGTAACAGCGGCGCGCGTTGCCTCGTTGTCGAGCGCCTTGTGGCGGAGCTGAACGATGACGAGGCCTGCGTACTGGTCCGCTGTAATGCCTGGAAGCTCGTCCGCCTCGCTGAAGACGAGGCGGCACGCATTGTTGCCGGCGTCGAGAAGCGGCGCGCGGCGGGCGATGGCCGCGCGGAGGCGCGTGCGGAGGAGGTCAAGCCAGGCGGCGTCGTCGGAAATGAGTTCCGTTGAGATGAGGCGCAGCGCGATTTCCGATGCCGGGCTGTAGAGACCGGTGCCCAGCAGCGCGCCGCGATGGTCCGCGACCGGAACAAGGCCGGCGGGGATCTGACCCGGCTCGGCAGGCCATTCCTCCACATCGGAGCGATAGACCCACACGTGCCCTGCACGCAGACGGTCGGCGGCGCGGCGTGAGATGCGAATAGCGTTGGGAATTGCGGGCTGGGGCTCGGCGAATTTCGGCGTATCCGGTTTCCGCGCATGGGATTTCGGCGTGCTGGGGCGGGAGTGTGGGCCGTGGTTCGCCCCCGGCCGCTTTCCCGAAGCCGACAGCGAGGCTTTTCGGTTAGCTTGTTTCTTTGGGGGCAATTCGCGTTTGGCGGGCGTTGACATCAGAAGTCTGTAGCAGCACCTTTCGCCGACGAAGCCTGATCGTCGGGCAAAAACTCATCTTCGCACAGTGCAGTCGGGCAAAAACTCATCTTCGCACAGTGCAAAGGAGTGTACTTGAGGGCCTCTCTTCGCCGCGTCGCCGTCGTGCTGATGTTGTTGCCCCTGGCGGCCGTCGCGCGCGCGCAGTCCAGCGCAGAGAAACCGGCCGGCGGGGCGGCTCAGCTAACGCAGAGCGAGCATGGTTCCGCCTCCACATCCGCTCAGGTCTCACCTTCGTCAAATCAGGCGGGGCAGAGCGGGCGTTCCTCAGCGACCGCACCGGCATCAACGCCGAATCCAGCGCCGGCTTCAGCGAATCCCGCGGACCCGGCTCCGCCCGCGCCGACGGTTCCGGTCACGACCGAAATCGGCAAAATCAACGGCGCCTCCTTCCGCATCGACGTCCCAAAAAACTGGAACCACGGGCTCGTGCTCTATTTCCACGGCTACCAGCAGACGCCGCAGGTCTTCGAACCGAAGTACCCGCCCTCGCGGGTGCTGCAGGAGATCCTGAATCGCGGCTACGCGGTCGCCCGGTCCGGCTACGCGGCAGGCGGATGGGCAGTTCCCCAGGCGGCGAGCGAGACCGACGCGCTGCGGCGCTATTTCCGGAAGAAATATGGACAGCCGCGCGAGACGTTCCTGGTGGGCCACTCGATGGGTGGCCTGCTGACTCTCATGGGGCTGGAGCAGGATGCGAAGGAATACGCGGGCGGTCTCGCGCTGTGCGGTGTGCTGGCGCCAGCTGATCTGATGATGCAACGTGCTTTCGCCAATCGTGTCGCCTTCGACGCCTTCTTTCCCGGGGTGCTGCCGGATGTGGAGCACATCCCGCCGACGTTCATGATGAACGACATTCCGACCATCACGAACGTGCAGAAGAGTCTCGACGCGAATCCCGAGCAGGCGGCTCTGGTGCGCCAGATCGCCAATATTCATACCAACCGCGGCCTTGCCGACGTACTGGTCTTCAACACGTTTGTGATTGAAGACCTGCGGCTGAAGTCGGGCGGCAATCCGTTCGACAACCGGAACCTCGTGTACAGCGGAACGGAGAACGATGCCCTGCTGAACCAGCGCGTCCACCGCTATGCGTCCGATGAGAACGCGTATCGCTTCCTGGCGGACTGGTATTCACCCACCGGAAACCTGCACCGCAAGCTGCTGGAGGTGCACACCATCTACGACCCGCTGGTCCCGGCATCCACGACAGCGTGGTACGACGAGCTGACCCGCCGCCAGGGCAATGGCGACGACCTTGTGCAGCAGTACGTCGACCGCGATGGCCACTGCAACGTGACGGCCGACCAGACCGGCCTGGCCTTCGATGAGTTGCTGGCCTGGGTTCACGAGAACAAGCGGCCGACGCCGGGGCTGCTGCCGGGTAGCCCGCCGCCACCGGTCAAAACGCCGCCCACGCCGAAGAATCCGGGGAAGCCGGAGTAAAGCCACGCCCGCCGTTCATGACCCTCTTGCAACTCCCGCCTATAATGGATCATGGCGAGTGTCCAGCCCACCGCGCTCCAGGTTGAGCGGGTCCCCGACCTGTTCCGGGAGAAGTTCGGCAAGCTGCTGGACACGGTGCATGCCAACCGCCCCTCCGACGACGTCAACATCATTCGCCAGGCCTGGCAGTTCTGCCTCGAACACCACAATGGGCAGCTGCGCGCCTCCGGAGAGCCCTACGTCCTGCACCCGCTGGAAGTCGCGCTGGTTCTGGCGGAGATGAAGCTGGACTCGACCGCCATCGCCGCCGGGCTGCTGCATGACGCGGTCGAAGACACGCCGGTGACGACAGAGGACATCGTCGCCAGGTTCGGCGAGCAGGTGGCCCACATCGTCGAAGGCGTCACCAAAATCGACAAGATTCAGTTCGCCAATCGCGAAGACCGGCAGGCGGAAAACGTCCGCAAGATGCTCCTGGCCATGGTGAGCGATGTGCGCGTGGTGCTGATTAAGCTGGCCGACCGGCTGCACAATATGCGCACGCTGGAGCATTTGTCGCCGGAGCGGCAGCGTGGGATCGCGCGCGAAACGCTCGACATCTACGCGCCGCTGGCACATCGCCTGGGCATGGGCAAACTGCGCGGTGAGCTGGAAGACCTGGCCTTTCGCTGGGTCGATCCCATTACGTGGGAGCAACTGCACGAAGCCGTCGAAGCGCGGCGCTCCGAAGGCGAGCAATTCCTGGCTGGGGTCGACGGTTTGCTCTCCGAACGCCTGCACGAGAACGGCATCAAGGCGCGCGTGGAGTGGCGCATCAAGCGCCTCTACAGCATTCACCAGAAGCTGGTGAAGTCGCAGACCTCCATCGATCAGGTCTACGATCTGCTCGCCCTGCGCGTGATCACCTCCAGCGTGCAGGACTGCTACGCCGTCTTCGGCATCATCCACAGCATCTGGCGCCCGGTTCCGGGCCGCATCAAGGACTTCATCGCGATGCCGCGGCCAAATTTGTATCAGTCGCTGCACACAACTGTGATGGGTGAAGGCGGCCACCAGTTCGAGGTGCAGATCCGCACCGACGAAATGCACCGCATCGCGGAAGAAGGCATCGCCGCGCACTGGAAGTACAAAGCCGGCGGCTCGCCGGTCAGCGCGCGCGACGAGCAGCGCCTGGCTTGGGTCCGCCAGCTGGTCGAATGGCAGCGCGACATGACCGATCCCAACGAGTTCCTGTCGACGCTCAAGATCGATCTGTACCCGGAGGAGGTCTACACCTTTACCCCGAAGGGGAAGGTGGTCGTCGTTCCGCGCGATGGCACTCCCATCGACTTCGCCTACACCATCCATACAGAGGTCGGGAACACCTGCGTGGGCGCGCGCGTGAACGGCCGCATGGTGCCGCTGCGGACCAAGCTGCGCAACGGCGACATCGTCGAAGTCATTACGCAGAACGGGCACACGCCGAGCCGCGACTGGCTGACCTTCGTCAAAAGTCCACGCGCACGCAACAAGATCCGCCACTGGCTCAACGAACACCAGCGCGAGCGCGCCATCGAGATCGGACGCAAGCTGCTGGAGCGCGAGGCGCGTAAATACAAGGTCGGGTTGGCGCAGTTTGAAGAGTCGGACTACGCACGCGTTGCCGCCGATTACAGTGTGGCGACCCCGAACGATCTCTGGGCCGCCATCGGATTCGGAAAATATTCAGCGCGTCAGGTTCTCAACCGTTTGGCCCCCGGGCTGGTCCATCAGCCGCAGGAATCCGAAGCGGCAGCGACACCGGCGAGTCCGGGCGCCGATGCGATACGTCGTGCAGTCGCCGCCAGCGGCACCGATTCCCTCATCGTCGAAGGCCAGAACGAGCTGCTGGTCTATCGCGCGCGATGTTGCAATCCCATCCGCGGCGAGGAAATCATCGGCTACGTCACGCGCGGCAAGGGCGTAGCCGTCCATGCGCGCAGCTGTCCCAACGTGCAGAACCTGCTTTACGAGGCCGATCGCCGCATCGCTGTCGAATGGGCGCGCGCTCCGGAAGACAAGGATGGACCGAAGCAGACGTATCCGGTGCGATTCACCGTCCACTGCGACGATCGCGCCGGGATGCTGAAGGAAATAACCGCGGTGATCAGCGACGAGAACACCAACATCCGCACTATGGAGACGCATCTAGGCGATGCGGGGGACGCGCAGATCCAGTTCGTCATTGACGCTGAGGATGTGAGGCACCTGACTCGCCTGGTGCAGGCGCTGCGGCGTCTGCCGGGCGTGCGCGACGTGCAAAGGTCGCAGAAGCTGTAACGCCTAAACCTCTGCTACCGGCGGCACCAGCTCTTCCACCTGGGGAACTTCGAGTCTCTCTTTCCCGCCCACAATCCAAGCGCCGGTCAACACCAGTGCGCCGCCGGCGATTTCCATCAGACTCATGCGCTCGCCGAAGATGATCCACGCGAAGATCGCCGTAAACGGCGCGACGCTCAGAAACAGGATCGAGGTCACCGTCGCAGGCAGATGTCCCAGAGCATAGGTGAGGCCGAAATAGCCGCCAACCTGGCAGATCAGGCCGAGCGCAAGCAGGGCCCACAGCGAACCGGCGCCAGGGATCGCCATCGGCATACGGGCTCCGGCCGCCACGATGAGAAGCACGACTGCGCTCGCCGTGGTGGAGAGCGCGAGCAGTTCCAGCACATCGTGCTGCTCACGCAACCGGCTGGTGATGATCAGGTAGAGAGCAAAGCAAACGGCGGCGAGCACGGCGAGCCCATCCGCAGACGAGCGGGCCATGGCAAGGCGCAGATCGGCCGCCACGATGAGCCCGCTGCCGGCAGTGCTCACCAGCAACGCGATCCAAAACCGCCGTGAAGGCATGTGGCGCGTGAACATCCAGGTGAAGAGCCCGACAAACAGCGGCGCGATATTGCTGAGAAAGGTCGCATTTCCAGCCGAAGTGTGCATCACGGCCGTATTCCAAAACCCCACGTCGCCGGCGAAAAGCGCGCCACCCAGAACCGTGATCCAGAACGAGCGGCGCGACAGGCGGCGGCTCTTGTCGCGCAGAAAGGGAAACAGCGCCCACAGCACGACGCTGGCGATGAGCGTGCGGTAGAAGGCCGAGCAGGTTCCGGGCATGCGTGCCCAGCGAACGAAGATGGCCGACCAGGAGATGGAGATGACTCCACCCGCCAGCGCCAGAAAAGCCGTGACTCTCCGCTCGGGCCGCATGAGGCTCTATCGTACGAGACTGCGAAGAATCCCCAGGCTGTGAATCTTTATTTGCCGCCGTGCGCCGTCAGCTTCACTTCGATGTTGCCCCGCGTGGCATTCGAATAAGGGCAGGTACGGTGCGCGGCCGCAACCAGCTCCTCTGCGCTGGCCTGATCCTGCTCGGGAATCGTCACATCCAGTTCCACGCGCAGGGTGAAGCCTTCGCCTTTGCCCTCATCGAACGGGCCGACTCCGACCTGCGCGCGCACCTTCACGACGCCGGTCTTCTTCTTCGCCAGCATGGCCTGATACTCGACCGCGCCGCCGAAGCAGGCGGCATAGCCTGCTCCGAAAAGCTGCTCCGGGTTGGTCTTGTCGCCTTTGCCGCCCATGCCGGGTGGCAGCGCGAGGTCATGATCCAGCAGCCCATCGGAGCTGCGCACATGGCCGTGGCGCGCGCCTTCGGCCGTTACATCCGCGGTGTACAGAACCTGCATCAGCGAGAATCCTCCACTTCGATCTCTGCCGATGATAAAGGACGGGGGTGAATCTCCGACGTCGTCCTCGATTGCCGCGACCTTAGTCTTCGATTCGACCCGACTCGATCTGCTCCAGCAGCGTTTCCAGATCCGCGGGCAGCGGCGATCGCAGTTGGAGAGGCTTTTCGGTGCGCGGATGGGCGAATTCCAGCTCCGCCGCATGCAGGAAGTTTCGCGCCAGCGCGAGGCTCTCGGGAGCAGGGTCTGCCGTTCGCCGCCCTGGAATAACCATGAGCCGCGCGGGCGCGCCGTAGAGCGTGTCGCCGACGACGGGATGGCCGATGGAGGCCAGATGCACGCGGATCTGGTGCGTGCGGCCGGTTTCGATGCGCACCGAAACCAGCGTGAACGCACCGAAGCGCGAGCTGATCCTGCGCAGAACCGTATAGTGCGAGACGGCCGAGCGTGCCCCCGTGCCGCGCCGCGTTGTCATGCGTGTGCGGCGCAGCAGATCGCGGGCGATGGGCGCATCAATCGTGCCGTGATCCTGTTTCAGATGGCCGTGCACCAGCGCGATATAGGTCTTCCGCATCTCGCGCTGCGCAAACATCTGCGCCAGCCGTGCATGCGTTGCATCATTGCGCACGATCACGATCAGTCCGGACGTATGCTTGTCCAGCCGATGCACGATGCCCGGCCGCTGCTCTCCGCCCACCGACGAGAGCGCGCGATAGCGATGCAGCAGTGCGTTCACCAGCGTGCCGCCCTCCGCCGCTCCGGCTCCGGCATGAACCGTCATCCCGGCGGGTTTGTCGATGACGGAGAGATCGTCGTCCTCATACACGACCTTCAGCGGGATGTCTTCGGCGAATGCTTTCAGTGGCGGCGGCGTGGGATCGCCGAGAACTTCGACGGACTCACCCCCGCGCAGGCGGTACGAGGCGCGCGGGGACTTGCCGTCCAGGCGGACTTTTTTCTGCCCGATCAGGAGCTGCACGCGCTCACGGCTGACGCCGGTCAGCTGGCTGGTGAGCCATGCATCGAGCCGCTGCTTCGCCGCCTCGTCGGGAACTGTATAGGTAACAGTCATTGTTACGAAGGATCAGGCTTGCCGGGACCGGTGAGGCCAGGGGGCCACGAGGGCAGGTTCGGCTGGGGAGCAGGCGGTGGAGGCGCTGTCGAGGGAATCCACCCGCGCTGCACCAGCCAGTTGCGCAAAAGCTCCGGCCAGGTGGAGAGGGGAATGATCGATCCGCAGAGTCCGCAGCCGTGGTTCGCGAAATCGTAGATGTGCAACTCTGCGGGAACCTGATTCTGCTGGAGTGCGCGATAGAAATCGAGGCTGTTCGCGACCGGGACCGTCGGATCGTTGGTTGTGGCAAATAGAAACGTCGCCGGCGTCTCCGCTGTCACCGCGAACTGGTTCGAATAACGATGCTCCAGCGCCGGATCGACATTCGGACCGAGCAGGTTCAGGCGCGAGCCGGCGTGGGCTTCGGGCAGCGTCATGCTGATCACCGGATATGACAGGATCATGAATGCCGGTTTGCAGCTTTCCTTGTCCGTCGCGTCCGGGTGCTCGTGCGGGACCACATCGGCATCGCAATGCGTACCGAGCGTCGAGGCCAGGTGGCCGCCCGCGGAGAATCCCCACACACCCAGCCGCTGTGGATCGATGCCATACTCCGCCGCATGCGCGCGGATCAGCCGCATCGCGCGCTGGCCATCCTCAATGGGCACAGGCCAGTGGTAGGGGGCGACGCGATAATCCAGCACGAAGGCCGGAATGCCCTGGGTATTGAGCCAGGCCGCGATCTGGAAACCCTCGTGGCCGATGGCGACGTGCTGATATCCACCGCCGGGAATGACGAGGACGGCGGTGCTGGTGGAGCGCGACCTGGGGAGGAACGGATACAGGCGCGGGATGTCGGCCTCGGCTTGGCCAAGCGCGCCAGGCACGCCGTTCGGCCACAGGAACACCGGCCGCGGAACACCGGCAGGGAGCTGTGCATGCACGGAGAAAGACATGATCACCAGAAGAAAAAGATGCAGTCCGCGCTTCATCGCGATCAGTATACGCATCACGCTGCCGCTCGCGATGCGAGCGATGGAGCCTTCCATTCAGCGCTGAACGACCGGCTGTGGGGCGGGCTGGCTGTGCAGCCACAGCGCACCGCCGATCAGCACGGCGCCGATCGACAGCAGCTGCGCCAATGTGAGAGCGCCGCCGAAGAGCGGCTCACGCGCCGGATCGCCGCGCAGAAACTCGAGGAAGAAGCGGATCACGCCGTACAGAAACAGCCACGCGCCGGCGATTTCGCCATCGCGACTCGATCCTGCGCGTCGGCCCATCCACACGAGCAGCCCAAAAATCCCCAGCGAAGCGGCCCCGTCGTAGAGTTGGACGGGATGCAGCGCGACTCCGAGCGGCACGCGATACCAGAGATAAGCCACCGGACTGCGATAGACCACACGCCAGGGAAAATGTGTGGGCGTTCCCCATGCGGAGCCGCCGCAGAAAGCCCCAATGCGGTTGAAGCAGAAGGCAATCGCCACGGCAGGAGCGAGCACATCGGCGGTCCGGAGCACCGGCAGTCCTTCTGCCAGCGCGTACAGGGCCGCGGCCAGGACGCCGACCAGCGCGCCGCCCAAAGCAAACCAGACATCCGGCAGCGTGAGCATCCCGAGCAGCCAGAAGGGATGGCTGCGAAACAGGTGCGGGTGCATCAGGATCGGCAGCAGGCGCCCCGTGAACAAGGCGGTGAGAATGGCGATCAAGTCGAGATTCCAGACCTTGTCCGCGCCCAGGCCGGCTCGCCTTGCCGCGAGCACAGAGACGGCAAGCGCCGCCAGCAGGGCCAGCGCCATGCAAACGCCATAGGTCGGTACTCCGATATGGCCGAAATGGAAGAGAAGAGGGTGCACGCGACGATCAGCGTGGGGTAAGGAAAAAGACCGACCCGCTTGGCCGTGGGGTGATGCGCTGGTGAACCCGTCCTAAGACGGTGGGAACTCTCCGCGGTTCTTTAGGCATTCCGGACTGGCGGACACTGCACACCGAACCGATTGTCGAGTCGAGCTCCCTGTTCGCATGAATGTAGGTTCATCCAGCGTTGACCGCCCTCACCTGCTTTGCAGGCCGATCTCTTGACTGGATGCTAACGGTATCGTTGGCAAATTGGCAAGCTGCGAATGTGGATGTAGCGCCTCGGTAACTCCAAAGTGGGATTTCGTTCCATTTCGGAAAAGTGTTCGGCAACAAGCGAACCACCCCCTGGCTACTTCACGCCCTTGCTGGGGTCCCACGCGCCTTCCAGCTTCCGCACGTAGAGGATCTGACCGAGGTGGTAGGCATTATGGGTAGCCTCGTGCTCGATCAGCGAGGCATTGGCCGCGAGCTTTTGATCGTCAGCGGTTTCGAAGGCCGTTTCCCAGTCGGTCATCACCTGGTCCAGCTTCTTCTGCAGATCTTCCCACTGCGCAGGGTCGAATTTGTCGAACGTCTCGTCGTTGTTGCCGCTATAGTCCAGGAGCTTCTCGCCCTTGAAACGCTGGAGAGCCCGGGCGTTCCAATACCAGAGATGATAGGCAAGCTGGCCCACGGAGTGCTGGCCTTTGCCCGGGGTCCAGTTGGCCTGGTCCGCGGTGAGCCCGGCCACAGCAACTTTCGCGGGCGCGAACCACTCTTCTTTGTCGTGCGTCGAATGGAACTGCTCCAGAAGGATTCCCCGGAGCGTGGTTGGGGGATTTTGGCTTTGCGCGGGGGCGGCGAGGGGGAGCGTCAGGAGCAGGAGCAATGCAGATTTTTCATAGCGGCGTCCCTGGAGTGCAATCGTCGCAAACGATAGCACGTCAGGATCGGCGGTTCCATGTCCAGTGACGAGCGGTCGCGAAACGGGGAGGAATGGGCCGGGCGGCGGCCTATCCCGCCTTGCGCTCCTGGCCGAGCACTTCGTCCAGCATCCCGTTCAGCGAGTGAGCGCGGCTCCGGATCGAAGCCACGGTATCCCCCGTGCTCGTCACCGCGGCGTAGCGTTCCTCCAGCCGTGCCAGCTCGTCGGCCAGATTCAAAGCCGCCAGCACGGCCACGCGCAGCGAATCGACGGTACGCCCCTTCGAGGCCACAGCGCGCATCTTCGCATCCACGGTGGCGGCCAGCCGCTCGATGTACTCACGATCGTTGCCGTTCAGATGGTAGGTCTGGTCGTAAATGTCTACCGTAATGGCGTTTTCGTCAGACATGGTCAGGCAATCTCGTCGATCTGTTTCAGCAGCCGCTCCACGCGCTGGCGGACCTGCTCCCGCTCCCGCTCCAGCGTCCGCATCTGCTCCTTCGCCTGCTCCAGCAGCGCCGACTGTGCGTCGAGCAGGCTCTGCAGACGCGTTGCATTCTGCTCGGCCTCGGCTCGCGCGGTGCGTTCACGCTTCACCACTTCCACGGCACGCGTCACGCGCTCTTCCAGAGCGCTGAAGTCGTCGGTGCTGATGGGCAATTCTGCTTCCTGCAGGCTTAACGTCGACATTTTGGGGGACACCTCAACAATTCTTCGCGCAGTATAGCGCCGCGCGCGCAGGAAAAGGCGGCCAAAATGCCCTGGGAGTCGCTCAGGGGGCCATCTTATGCGGTCCCGATTGGCGTCCCCTTCACACGTCGCTATGAAGGTACAATCGAGTGGAGTCCCAAAAGATGCTCTTTCACGTGACACTCGAAAAAGCGGAAGACGGCTGGATGGTGGCCGAGTGCCCCGCTCTGCCCGGCTGCGTCTCCCAGGGCCGCGACGAGAAGGAGGCGCTCGACAATATCCGCGAAGCCATTACCGCGTGGATGTGGGCCGAAGACCAGAAGGCCGTGAGTTCCCTGCCGGCTCACGAAACGCCCATCGTCGTAGCAGTCTGACTCGCCAAAGGCATGTTTCCGCCCTGGCATTGCGAGCCTCTGGGTTTCTTTCCACAATGGCCGGGAAGCAAAGCAAGAGGCCTGAGCGGAGTCCATGGGACAACTGGGCAACATCTCCGGGAAAGAAGCGGTCAGAGCCTTCCAGTCCGCAGGCTGGCAGGTTCGAGGCCAGGTTGGCAGCCACTTAATGCTGACAAAGGCCGGTGAGCGCGCCAATCTCTCCGTTCCCCAGCACAAAGAATTGTCGACTGGCACGCTGCGCAAGCTCATCCGTGCCGCCGGTCTCTCGGTCGAGGAATTCCTCGAGCTGCTCTGAACCTCATTTCAGCTCTTTTCCCTTCGATCCCTGGAACACCTCTTCGTTCGTCCCTGGCCGGCCCACGTCCCCTTTGTGTGGACGATTCGTGTGAGCAGAGATCTGCTGTCCGAGGGTCGGCTGCCGCTCCATGCCGTGCGTCTCGTTCTCTCCAGACTGAACCGTCTGGTCCTGCCTCGGAATGGGCGGCACAGTATTCCGTTCCTGGGATGAGTCCGGCGGTTGGTTCGGGCGTTCGGTCATTGTTCCTCCTTGTCGGAGGAGAGGCTCGCGGAGCCATTCCCGTTGCCTGCCACCGTGCAGTTGTTTCGAAGGACCTTAGTGGAGCAGAGGCTTGATCCTGAACAGCACGAAAACCACGGTACCGATCAGCGTGAGGAACAGCAGCACCAGGATGGTGATCGCCGTTTTGACCAGCGACCGCATCGAACGCACATCTTCGGCCAGTTCGGTCACTTCCAGCGCGTTACGCTCCGTGGCCTCGCGCGCCTTGGTCATGCTTTCCTCGATGCGCTTGATCTCGACCGTCTGGTCCTGCACTGCCAGCCGCAGATCGCGATGCGAGCTTTCCAGCGCACCCACCGTCTGCCGCACCTCATTGCGCAATTCCGACGTTAGCGCTGTGGACTGCTGCGACGGGCTGCTCATCTCCAGCAGCCGCGCGACATAGGGCAAGAACACCCTCAACTGCAGCAGGGCTTTCCACATAGGATTGTGCTCCAGCTCCCTTGGCGACGGCAGGCCGAGGGGGATCGTCTCGAGGTCGGTCGGTTCGTCCACGCCCGCGGACCCCGGCCGGGCCGGCTTCTGCTGCGCCAGCGCGATGAGCCTGTCCACCGCGGATTCGCCCGGGTTTCGATTCATCAGGAGTTCCTTCAGTCACTATAGCCAAACGCGCCTGCCCGGCTCCATGCTTCTTTTCGGGTGTTAACAATCAGGTACCGGGGCCTCATGGCATGCAAGTTCAACAGCGTGTCGGGATGCGCGGCCGGCCAAGAGTACCGTAGGCGTCGCTGCCTGACGCGGCAACCCAGCTGTTAACTGGTGCATAATGACTTCAGGGGCGCATCCCGCGTGAACCTCCCCAACTCCATTACGATGGGCCGGATTCTCGGCATTCCTGTGCTCATCTGGATGCTGTCTCCGCGCTTTCCGCACGGCAGCTTTCACGGCGAGCAGGAAGTCATCGCCGCGCTGTTCTTTATTTTCCTGTCCATCTCTGACGGTGTCGACGGCTACCTCGCCCGCAGCCGCGGTCAGATCACCACCATGGGCATGCTGCTCGACCCGATCGCCGACAAGCTCCTGATCACCTCGGCCTACGTCTGTCTGGTGGAGTTCAACCCGCACGTCGTGAAAGCCTGGATCGTCGTCGTCGTCATCGGACGCGAGTTCCTGGTCAGTGGTCTCCGGTCCATCGCCTCCACCGAGGGCTTCACCATTGAAGCCAGCGACGTCGGCAAGCTCAAGACCGTCATCCAGATCGTCTCTGTCGTTGCCGCCACGCTGGACCATGGCTGGTACGTCTGGCACTGGGGCTGGTTCATCGTCCCCGTCGATTTGATCGCGGTGGTGGGCATCTACTACACCGCGGCCGTCTCCATCGTCTCTGCAATTGACTACTTCGTGGCCTTCTGGCGCAAGATCGACAAAGCGGCCGCCAAACAGCGCACCCGCGATAATGATTATGTGCTGAGCCGTCGCAAGAAGAACCCTCCTGCGGCCGCGCGCAAAGTAACGCAGCTGTAACAAATTACAATCCGGGTCCCCAGGCCCGACAAACATCACCGACTGTTACCGATTGGGGCTGAGCCGCGCTCGCCTGAGACTTTTTAGGTCTCCCCGCGTCCCCTCAACATCCAACATCACCAGGAGCCGTCCATGGATCAACCTGAGAAGCCCCTCCTCGATCCCCAAAATCCCGGCGCTGACGACAATCCGGCAGAAGAACAGAAACGCGATCCGATCTTCGGCAGATTTTCGCGGCGGTCGTTCCTCGCCCAGCTCGGCGCTGCCGGAGTCGCCGCTACCGCCTCGCCTCTGGCCCATGCCGTCGCCACCGAAACCCAGGAGAAGGAAGCCGCGAACGCTGTTCCCGGCGCCGTCCCCGTCACGCTGAACGTCAACGGCAGGGAATACCACATGAAACTGGAGCCGCGCGTCACGCTGCTCGACGCCCTGCGGGACCGCCTGCAGCTCTTCGGCACCAAGAAAGGCTGCGACCACGGCCAGTGCGGCGCCTGCACCGTCCACGTCAACGGGCGGCGCGTGAATTCGTGCCTGAGCTTTGCCGTTATGCACCAGGGCGACAAGATCACAACCATTGAGGGACTGGCGCAGGGTGGGCAGTTGCATCCGGTGCAGCAGGCTTTCCTCGATCACGATGGATTCCAGTGCGGCTACTGCACCTCGGGCCAGATCATGTCGGCCTCGGCGCTGCTGCACGAGCCCATCGGCCCGGAGGATAACGACGTGCGCGTCGCGATGAGCGGCAACATCTGCCGCTGCGGCGCCTACACCAACATTGTTGCGGCCGTTCAGCAGGCCCGCAAATCCACCACCGTCTAAGGAGGCGCCATGGATGTCTTTCGCTATAGTCAGGCTCGCACCGTCGACGGCGCTTTGCGGGCGGCCGGCACGTTCCTCGCCGGGGGCACCACACTCGTCGACCTGATGAAGCTCAACGTGCTGCAGCCGCAGTCCGTAGTGGACATCAACGGCCTGCCGCTTGATCGCGTCGAAACCTTGCCCGACGGCGGACTCCGCATCGGCGCGCTCGTCCGCAACAGCGACCTCGCGAATCACGAGACGGTGAAGAAGAACTACGCCGTCCTCTCCGAAGCGTTGCTCTCCGGCGCCTCGCCTCAACTCCGCAACATGGCCACCACCGGCGGCAATCTGCTGCAGAAGACGCGCTGCTACTACTACCGCGACGTCAACTACGCGTGCAACAAACGCCAGCCGGGGTCCGGCTGCGCCGCGCTCGACGGATTCAACCGCATCCACGCCGTGCTGGGCGGCAGCGAGCACTGCGTTGCGACGAATCCCTCCGACATGGCCGTTGCCATGATGGCGCTCGAAGCCACCGTCCACACGCAGGGTCCGAAGGGCGAGCGTGCGATCGCCCTCGACGAGTTCTACCTCGTCCCCGGCAACACGCCCAACCACGAAAACGTCCTCGCACCCGGCGAGCTGATCACGCACGTCACGCTGCCGGCGCTGGCCAGCGGCACGCGCTCGTTGTATCTCAAGCTGCGCGACCGCCAGCAGTACGAATTTGCGCTGGCTTCAGCGGCAGTCGTGATCCAGGTCAGCGGCGGAAATATCCAGCGAGCCCGTATTGCCTTTGGCGGCGTAGGAACAAAACCCTGGCGCTCGCGCGAAGCGGAAAAGGTCCTCGAAGGCCATCAGGCCAGTCCTGAAATCTTCCGTCGCGCCGCAGACGCCGCCATGGCCGACGCAAAGCCTCTCAAGTACAACGCATTCAAGATCGAGCTGGCAAAGCGCGCTCTGGTGCGCACCCTCGAAGAAACCACCCAGACGGCCTGAGGAGACAGAGATGAGCACTTCGATCATTGGCGCGTCCGTGACGCGCGTGGATGGACCGCTGAAAGTGACCGGCAAGGCTCGCTATGCTCTGGACCATCCGCTCGACAACGTGGCCTGGGGCGTTCCGGTCGCGAGCACGGTAGGCAAGGCGAAGATTACCCGCATCGACTCGAGCGCCGCCGAGCGCATGCCCGGCGTTCTCGCCGTGCTGCATCACGGCAACACCGAGCCCCTCTTCCGTCCCGCCGGACCGTTGGAGCACAGCCGCGCCAGCGAGGCCCGGCCGCCCTTTGAAGACGACAACGTTTACTACTACGGGCAATATGTCGCCCTCGTCGTTGCGAATACGTTCGAGCAGGCGAAAGCGGCTGCCGATGCCGTCAAAGTCGAGTATGACGCGCAGAAACCCTCGATCTCCTTCGACGACGGCCCGATGGCGCAGAAGCCGCGCGTCCACTACACACGCGGCAATGCCGACCAGGCCTTCGACCGCGCGCCGGTCAAGATCGACGAGACCTACATCATTCCGACGGAGACCCACAACCCGATGGAGATGCACGCCACCATCGCGGTGTGGGACGGCGACAAAATCACGATGTACGAGACAAGCCAGGGCGTTGTGAACCACCAGCAGGTCATGTCCGAGATGCTGGGCATCCCGCTCGATCGGATCCTGGTGATCTCGCCCTTCCAGGGCTCAGGGTTCGGCGGCAAGCTGTTTCCGTGGCCGCACTCGCTGCTGGCGGCGATGGGCGCAAAGAAGGTGAACCGGCCCGTCAAGGTGCAGGTGCCGCGCAGCCTCATGTTCACCACCGTGGGGCACCGGCCGATGACGCGCCAGCACATGCGGATCGGCGCCACCCAGGATGGAAAGCTCGTCTCGATCCAGCACGACGTCGTGCAGCCGACCTCGATGGTCGACACCTATATGGAAGCCTGCACAGGCGTGACCACCATGCTCTACAGCTGCGACAACCTGACCGCGCAGCAGACTCTGGTCGAGCGGAATCTCGGCACGCCGACTCCGATGCGCGGCCCTGGCATCGTGCCCGGCCTCTTTCCGCTCGAATCCGCGATGGACGAGCTGGCCATCAAGCTGAACATGGACCCGCTCGAACTGCGCCTGAAGAACTACGCCGAGCAGGATGAAAGCTTCAATCCTGTGCGGCCCTGGTCCAGCAAACATCTGCGCGAGTGCTACCAGACCGGAGCCGAAAAATTCGGCTGGTCAAAGCGCAACCCGCAGGTTGGCTCCATGAAGAGCGACAACGAAATTCTCGGCTGGGGCATGGCCACCGCCACGTGGCATGCTGGCCGCGGCGCAGCCACTGTGCGCGTCCGACTCAACGCCGACGGCACGGCTCGCGCCACCTGCGCCACCCAGGACATCGGCACGGGCACCTACACGATTTTCGCGCAGATCGTTTCCGAGAAGACGGGCATTCCGCTCGACAAGATTGAAGTCATTTTGGGCAGCACCGATTTGCCGCCTGGCCCGACCTCCGGCGGATCCACGGTGACCGCTACCGTCTCGCCGGCGATTGCGCAGGCCACCCAGGGCGCCGTGGATCGCGTGATTGCGGCCGCACAGTCGATCCCCAGCTCCCCGTTCCACCCGGACAACCTGCCCGAGGGCGATCCAGTGAAGCTGGTCATGACCGCCGGGCGGATTCACGCCATGGGCAAGCCGCCCGAAAGCGGCGTGCCTTTCGGCGAGATTTTGGCGGCGGGCAAGCTGGCCGCGCTCGAAAACGAAGCGCGCACCGCGCCCGACCCCGCTAAAGAGCATGAGTTCTCTGCACACTCTTTCGGCGCGCAGTTCATCGAGGTCGCGTGGGACCCCGGCATCGCGCGCCTTCGCGTCAGCCGCGCCCTCACCGTCATCGACGCGGGCCGGATCATCAATCCGAAAGCCGGCCGCAACCAGATCCTCGGCGCCGTCGTTATGGGCATCGGCATGGGGATTTTCGAGGAGACTGTTTACGATCCACGCAACGCCAAGCCCATCAACAACAATTTCGCCGACTACCTCGTCGCCACCAACGCCGATATTCCCGAGATCGAGTGCATCTTCGTGGAGTATCCTGATCTCCACTTGAACGAGTATGGCGCGCGCGGCATCGGCGAGATCGGGCTGGCCGGCGTCGCTTCGGCGCTGACCATGGCGGTTTACCATGCGACCGGCATTCGGGTGCGCAAGCTGCCGGTGCGGATCGAGGATCTCATCGCCGCACCGCTGATGACGTCGTAAATATTATGTCCGAGCTACGGCGGATTCTCGACCTTTGGAAGCGCGCCAGCGCCGAAGGGGACGAGATTTGTCTCGCCACCGTCGTCGCCATCGAAGGCTCGGCTTATCGCCGCCCCGGTGCACGCATGCTGCTCACCTCTTCCGGCCAGCGCGCGGGAACGGTCAGCGGCGGCTGCCTCGAAGCCGAAATTGCCAGGAAGGCCTGGTGGCTCACGGAGGGCGGTCCCTCCATTCAGCGCTACTCCAGCTTCTTCGACGACGACGGCGACATGCCCTATGGCCTCGGCTGCGGCGGCACGGTCCTCGTACTCCTGGAACGCGGCGAAGCCACCGCACAACATCTCGAAGCGCTCCGCCGCAGCGTCGAGGATCGCACCGAGTCCGTTGTTGTCACCCGTACCGATCAGGGATCAGCGGGCACCATTCTGATCCTGGACCACGCCGAACACACCGTCTACGAGCGCGACCCCGGTCCCGAAGCCACTCGCCTCGCCCAGGAAGCGCTGCGCACCGGCAGATCTGCGCACTCCGGCGCATACTTCGTCGAACTCATCGCCCCACCGCCCGCGCTGATTCTCTTCGGCGCGGGGGACGACGCGCAGCCGCTGGTCGAGTTCACCTCCGCGCTCGACTGGCACGTGACCGTCGCTGACGACCGCTCCAATCTCGCGCGCGCCGAGCGCTTCCCCCATGCAGCAGCCGTCCAGAACCTCGAAACAGCCCTGGCTCAGCTCGGTCCCGAAACCGCTGCCGTCATCATGAGCCACAGCTATGAGCAGGACCGCAAAATCCTGCGCGTGCTGCTCGCCAAAGACAGGAAGTACATCGGCGTCCTCGGACCCCGCCGCCGGACCGAGCGGCTGATCGGTGAGATTGCTTCAGCGCTGGAGCTGACGCCGGCCGAGTGCATGGCGCGCCTCCACACTCCCGTCGGTCTCGACCTCGGCGGGCACTCGCCTGCGTCCATTGCCCTGGCCATCGCCGCGGAACTACAGGCCGTCCTTTCCGGGCGCGAGGCTCGCAAGCTGTCCGCGCCGGTTCATGCCTGACTTCCGCTGCGCCGCGGTGGTTCTCGCCGCCGGTGCGTCCACCCGCCTCGGTCAACCCAAACAGCTCGTCCGGATCGATGGCGAATCGCTCCTCCACCGGACCGCGCGCCTGGCGCTGGAAGCCGGATCCTCGCCCGTCTATGTTGTCCTCGGTTTCGACGCCGAGCGGATGGCTGGTGAATTGGCCGGCCTCCCGGTGGAAACCGTTCTCAATTCTGCCTGGCGGGAGGGGATGGGCTCGTCCCTGCGAGCCGGCATGCAGGCGCTGCTTAGGCTGGAGCCGCACCCGCAGGCAGTCCTGTTGTTGGTCTGCGATCAGCCGCGCCTCACCGCCGAACACCTTCGGACATTATTGAAGCGGCATGCCGCGGTTCCGGCCGATGGAAAAATCGCCATCACCGCTTCGTTCTACGCCCAACGGCAGGGAGTGCCGGCTGTCTTTTCCGGGAGCCTGTTTTCAGAGCTGTCAGCAGCCTCAGGCGACCGCGGCGCGCGCGACCTGATTCGCGCCCATGCGGCGGAAGTCGAGGGAATTCCCTGGCCCGCCGGTGAACTGGATCTCGACCGGCCGGAGGACCTCACCACAATTGAGCGGTAATTCTAGCCCATCGAACGGCAATAGTGAGCATTTTAACGCCGGGTTTCATATACTGAATCTTGCTTTCACTATACGAAAATGAGTTCGGGTTTCCCCGCTAACCCCCGCCCTCTTCCGTCGTGTCCCTGTTGCCAGGCGTTTACATACGGGGCTAGCATACGTTGCAGTTCAGTCAAGACGGCAAGTTCCAAAGAAGTAGTGCCATGTCCATCCCCACGACGCTGATGTTCCCAACCCTTTGCCAATCCAGCATGCGGAGCGATCCAATATGGCGTGGTATGCCTACTGCATAACAGAACGACAAGCCTTTCCCGAGCTGCTTCGTCACCGAAAGCCGATTCCGATGGAAGCAGTTACGGGAATCCAGGGAAATCAAATCTTCCTTTACCCAGCCAGTGATTTGGCCGTCATCGTCAGCGAGTATTCCCCCTCCCCAAATTTCACCTCTCAAGCCGGAGTCGAGCACGCCCGAGTCATCTCCGACTGCTTCAAAACCTCCACGGTTCTTCCCTTCCGTTTCGGCACCGTTTTTGCGGACGATGAAGCCCTCCGGCGTTCGATCCGCTCCAACCAGCGCCAGTTCCTCACCAATATCGAACGTCTTCGCGGCAAGGCCGAGATGCACCTTAAGGTCCTCCTCAACGATTGCTGCCGCGACCAGGTCCGCCGCTATTCACCCGAGCCCGTTCCCAACGTCGGCAAAGGGTATTTGTCCAACCTGCGCGAAAACGCCGCCCTGCAGCGCGAGCGCCAAACCAAGGCACGCGCCGTCACCGTCCAGATGCATCGGATGTTTCTCCCGCTGGCTGAGGAAGTCACCTGCAAGCGGATGGACTCCGGCAAGATGCTGCTGGATATCGCGCACCTGATCGATTCCCACGGTATCGAGCGCTACCAGAACAAGTACTCCAGCGCCAGCCTGCTCATGAAGGACTGCCACATGCAGCTGTCCGGCCCGTGGCCACCGTACCACTTCGTGCATCGGCTCACGCATCACACTTCACCGGCGGTCGCCGGCAATGGCGCGCGGCCTTCGGCTCACCTTGCCGCCTCCGCCTGACGAGCAGCTTCGATACAAAAAAGAAAAGCCCCGGCGGACCCACGAACCACCGGGGCTTTCATGGAGGGCAGCAAGGGGCGCTGGCTATTATCCCGCGCCCCGCGCGCCTCTCGTCTTATAGACGCGCGAGACCCGCAGAAAGTTAAATTGAAGTTTTCCAGTTCGAGGCGGCGCCCCGTGCCCTTCGGGTTTCGGTGTGCTGCGTTCTGGAACACAACACCGATGGCGTGCGCCTGCTAATCTGCCCAGAGAGATGACGAACCTCGCCTTTCTTTTTCCAGGACAGAATTCGCAGTACGCCGGCATGGGCCGGGATCTGGCCGAGAAATTTCCCATCGCCCGGCGCACCTTCGAGGAAGCCGACGACGCTCTGGGCTTCTCGCTTTCGAATCTCTGCTTCGAGGGCCCCGAAGACCAGCTCAAACTGACCGAATTCCAGCAGCCGGCCATCTGCACGGTTTCTGTCGCCGCGTTGCGCGTGCTCGCGGAAAAGGGAATCGCCCCTCGTTCGGTTGCCGGTCATTCCCTCGGCGAGTACGCCGCCAACGTGGCCGCTGGATCCATCAGCTTTGCCGATGCGGTGCGCACCGTCCGCAGCCGCGGCCGCTTCATGCAGGAAGCCGTCCCTGCCGGTCAGGGCGCCATGGCCGCTGTGCTGGGGCTTTCGTCAGAAGAAATCCTGCAGGCCTGTACCGATGCGGCCGCCGAAACTCAGAAGGTCGTCTCCCCTGCGAATTTCAATTCCCCGGAGCAGACCGTCATTTCCGGCGAAGCGCCCGCCGTCGAGCGCGCAGCCGAGATGTGCAAAGAGCGCGGCGCCAAACGCGTCGTGATGCTCCAGGTCAGCGCACCCTTCCACTGCGCGCTCATGCGGCCGGCCCAGGATCGCCTCGCCGAGCTGCTGCGCGGACTCACCTTCTCCGAACCCGCCGTACGCGTTGCGGTCAATGTGGACGCTGTCCTGGTCGGCGACCCGGGAGAACTGCGCGACGCGCTCATCCGCCAGGTCACCGGCGCCGTCCGCTGGGTCGAGTCGGTCCGCCTGCTCATCGCGCAGCGCCCGGCCTTCTTCGTGGAAGTCGGCCCCGGCAAAGTCCTCACCGGCCTGATGCGCCAGATCGACCGCGGTCAATCCTGCGTGAATATCGAGGATGAAGCCAGCCTCGAGCGGGTGATGAAGGGCTCGATGCAAAGAGCCCAGGGATAGACGCCCTATTCCCCATCCTCTATTCCTTGCCATCACGGTCCCGAGTACAACTCCACCGGCGAAAATCCAATCGTCTTGGTCGCGCTGTCCACACGCAGGAACAGCGGCTTACTCTTGTTCCCGTTGATGTAAAGCCCAATGATCACGCCGTTGCCCGCGCGATGCGAGACGAAGACCTGATGGCTGGTGATCGTGCCATAGTCGCTCGACGGTCCCCAGTCCTTCGTGAACTCTGTAAGGGTGTACGGCTGATACTGCTGCGGATGCTGCTGCCAGTTCGGGTCGTTGTTCCAGAGCCCGTAGGCCTTGTTCATGTCTCCGCTCTCCACCGCGGACATGAACTGGTTGACCCTGTGATCTGACGGCCAGTGCCAGAATTGCCACGGCAGCTGCAGAAACCAGAGAATCGTGCCGACAATCGCGACCCCCAGCACCACCACGCCGGTGATCGAAAGAACGCGCACCCGCTGAGCCTTGCGCGCGTTAAAGGCAGGAGCATCCATCAGAGTCATCGAACACGCCCCTTTCATCCGTCCGACCCATATCCATCACGCACACTTCCTCTCTTATTCTGACACCTCAGACGCACCCGCTGTTCCCGTCGCGCAACGGCAGACCAATTTCACACGCCGCTCCAGGCTACCGGCTTCCAGCTACAGGCTGTACCGGTTCCGATCCTTGTCCGCCCTTCGCTCCATCGCCAGCTCGATGAGCCTGTCGATCAGCTTCGGATACGGCACACCGGACGCCGCCCACAGCCGCGGATACATGCTGATCGAAGTAAACCCAGGCAGCGTGTTGATCTCATTCACGTAGATGCGTCCCGACTTCCCCGGCTCCATCAGAAAATCCACCCTCGCCAGCCCCGCGCAGTCGCACACCCTGAACGCCGCAATCGCCATCTCCCGAACCTGCTTCGCCTGCGCCTTCGTCAGCTTCGCCGGCACAATCAGGTCCGATCCCTCGCTCAGATACTTCGCCTCATAGTCGTAGAACTCCTTGATGGGCACGACTTCGCCCACCACTGAAGCCTCCGGCGCATCGTTGCCGAGCACCGCCACCTCCAGTTCGCGCGCCTTATCCTTCTTTCCCCCCACGCCCTGCTCCACGACAATCTTCCGGTCGAACTGCGCCGCAGTCTCAATCGCGGATGCGAGTTCCTTCGCGTTATGCGCCTTCGTGATCCCCACCGACGACCCAAGGTTCGCCGGCTTCACGAACACCGGATACTTCAGCGCCGCCTCGATCTTCGCCCGCACTTTCTTTGGGCTCTTCTCCCATTCGCCGCGCAGAAACGTTACCCACTTCACCATGGGCAGCTTCGCCGACTGAAACAGCCGCCTCATCACGTCCTTGTCCATCCCGGCAGCCGAGCCCAGAACGCCCGACCCGACGTACGCGATGCTCGCCAGCTCGAACAGTCCCTGAATCGTCCCGTCCTCGCCAAATGTTCCGTGCAGAACCGGAAAAATCACATCCACGCTCAGCACCTGCTCCGATCCGGCGTGCGTCACCGCGCCTGCCTCGCGCTCAAACGGGACGAGTGCTTCACTGGGCATCGGCGGCACCAGCACCGACTCGCCCTTGCGCAGCACAGCCGCCGGCTGCGTGGCCTCAGGATCGCCTGCCCGCAGGTGCTTGCCGGGCGCGCCGCCCCCAAGCAGCCGCTCCGCGTGCCCCGCCGTCACCCAACGGCCTTCTTTGGTGATGCCAATCGGCACCACTTCATATTTGCTGCGATCGATCGCCTGCAGCACCGAAGCTGCCGACAGCAGGGAAACCTCGTGCTCGCCGCTGCGGCCCCCGAAAAGAATGCCGACTCGTGTCTTTTTCATGTGTCCGCTTGCCATTCTAAAGGGTGCGAATACCTTTCTCAGTACGTCCTTACCAGTACGGCCATTCTGCCTCCGCTATCCGGCGGGGGCCGAGGCGAGTGATACTCAAAAGACGAAGCCCCGAGCTAAAACATCACTCGGGGCCCCGGTCGATTTTCTGCTGCCGGTATCGTCTTCTACCAGCGATACACCGTCAGCGCGTCCAGATAGACATACCCCCACGACGTCCCGCTGCTGGCGCCATCGATCTGGAATTGCGTGATCACCGAAGGACCCCACCCGAGCGAGTAGCCGGAGAACGCCGTAACGTTGATCGGCTGCTCCGTGCCATCCAGCCACACCGCGTGGTACGTCACCCATCCGGAGGTGTTGCGCGTGTACCAGATCTGCAGGTGGTGCCACTGGTTCGGAGCCCAGTTGTGGACGTTGCAATAAGCACTGGAGTGCGCCCATGTGTCGTTGTACTGCGTGGCCGATCCCGAGTTAACGGCGAAATCCCAGGTGTTATCCCAGGTGTCACACTGGAAGCCCATCATGACCGTCTGTCCGTTCTGCATGGTCTGCGCCAGATCGAACTCCAGATTGGAAAAGCCAGTCGAGCTACCGGCGATATAAACCCAGGTGTCGTAGAAGAAGTTCGTCGAGGTGGTATCGTCGCTGAACGACACTGCATACCGCTCGCCGCCAAAGTAACTGAACACGTTCTGGAAATATTTCGCCGCCCCGTCGATTGAAGGCGAACTTGCCATGCTCATCGCTCCGGCTGACGAGCCCGGTGTCCCTCCGTCATGGATCGCCGACCAGTTGCCCAGCGCCTGAATCGAACTCACCCCGATGGCGTTGGAGGGAATCACCGATGTGGCCGAACTGCCGCTCCCGGCGCCGGTACTCGCGCCCGTGACCACGTCGAAAGACACGTCCGTCACGCACACCGCGCCATAGCCGTTCCACACCTTCACATGGACAATGTGCCACCCCGCCGGCGCCGATACCGGTCCATTCATGGACTGCACGTAAAAAACCGCCGTCGATGTGCTGCCATCGAGGGAGTAACCTACGGCCGTGACCGGCGCGCCCGAGCAGGTGCCGGCCGTCATGTTCAGGGTAAAAGGCGAGCCCACCTGTTCGCCATTTGTGGGGCTGTTGACTGTCGTCTGCGCCAGAGCAGGCGCAGCTGCCGTTGCCAGCATCAAAAAGAGAGGAGAAAGAGTTCTGACCAACTTCATCGTATTACCTTCGCGAGGGAGAGATAACGCCACTGCGGGCGGTCCGGCCGGGTTTACTTGCGCGTGAAAGCCAATTGTCGAAGTCCCGAATCGTGCAATCGCAAATCTGCGAACGGTTGATCTTTCAGGGTGCATCTACGCTCTGCCAGTCAGTTCGCACACGGCGCCACAGCAGCCGTCTGAGGCTGATCTGGAGCCCTCCCGGAGCAATCGGGTGCTCGCACCGGCAGGCATCTTGCCGCCCGCGGCACTGAACTTGCCCGCATCGCTCAGACAGAGCGAACCGGCTTTCGACAATCTTTCAGGTGGGCCGTTGTGAGCTTCTTAACCGACGCGAACACTCGATTCGAAACAGCTCAGCAGACCTCTGTGATGAACGGCTCTGAACGAAATTAGCTTTCGTTCCTGGCCGCGCGCCTGGCAACACATGCCATGGCTGGAGCGTAATCCGGCTCTTCCTGGATTAAGGCCCCGGGGTAATCGGTTATGGTTCTGACCGCAAGGCAATCAGTCGCTTAGAGTGTTAACTAATCCTTACATAAGGTAATGAATCAGGCAACCTTTTAACGGTGGAAATTTCGCCTGGCGTAACTCGGCGTGTGCTCCTCACGTTTGCTCGTCCGCCCCCGCCGCCGATCTCCGGCCGGCTGGCTTCTTATCCGCTTGTAGAATTGGCTCCTGATGCCCCCTCCATCGATGATCGTGGCCGGCGTTATGAGCGGCACGTCCGCCGACGGCATCGACGTGGCCCTGGTCAGGATCGCCGCGCCCTCCACGCCTGGCGCCCTTCCCAAACTCACGCTCCTCGCTCATCGCGCCTTCCCCTTCCCGCGCGCCTTACGTAAGGCCATCCTCGCCGCCATGGCCGGCCAATCCGACGCCCGCAACACCACCACCGCCGAACTCGCTCGCCTGCACTGGCGTCTCGGCCTCGCCTACGCCGAAGCGGTCCAGGCCACGATCCGAGACACAAAGCTCAAGCCCGCCCTCATCGGCTGCCACGGCCAAACCATCTACCACCAGGGATTGCCCGCCCCTTACGCGGGCCGTCGCTTCACCTGCACCTGGCAGCTCGGCGAGCCTGCCCTGCTCGCCGCTACATGCGGCATCCCGGTCGTCTCCAACTTCCGCCCCAGCGATATGGCCGCGGGAGGCCAGGGCGCGCCGCTCGTCCCCCTCTTCGACTATGCGTATTTCGTTCATCCCACGCGCGCGCGGATCCTGCAGAACATCGGCGGCATCGCGAACCTCACCGCCATTCCGGCGGGCGCGCCGATCGAGCGGGTCATCGCCTTCGATACCGGCCCCGGCAACATGATCGTCGACGCGCTCACGCAGCAGCTCTTCACGAAGCCCTACGACCGCAACGGCCGCATCGCTGTTCGCGGCGTGGTCCTCGAGCCGGTGCTTCGCGCAGCGCTCAGGGAGAAATTCTTCAGCCTCGCACCACCCAAGTCCGCGGGACGCGAGCAATTCGGCGCCGTGTACGCGGCAAGATTCCTTGCCGCCTGCCGCAAACACAGCCAGCGGCCCGAAGACGCCATCAGCACCGCCACTGTGCTGACTGCGGAATCAATCGCGCAGGCCATTTGCTCCTGGGTCCTCCCCAGGACAAAGTCCGCCCCGATCGACTTCATCGTCTCCGGCGGCGGGGCGCGCAATGGCTACCTGCTCGCCAGGCTGCGCGCGCTCCTCGAGCCCATGAACTGCACGGTCACCACCATCGACGCCATGGGCCTGCCGTCCGAGGCCAAGGAAGCCGCCGCCTTCGCCCTCCTCGCGTGGCAGACCTGGCATCACCGCCCCGGCAACGTTCCCTCCGCCACCGGCGCCTCGCGCACCGCGATCCTCGGCCAGATCACGTATGTCTAGGCACAGATTCGTCCACTGCCTCATCTCTTTCGGTGCCCTGTGCCCGATGCTCTGTGCCCTGATTTTTGGCTGCGCCCAAAAGCCCGACCCCTCCACCGTCACCATGCTCATCGAATCGAGCCCCGCCTCGCTCGACCCCCGCATCGGCACCGACGGTCAGGCCGAGCACATTGACTCGCTCATGTTCGATCCCCTCGTCCACCGCGACGAACACTTCGGACTGCAGCCCGCTCTCGCCACGCGCTGGGAAACTCCCGACCCCGTCACCTGGGTCTACCACCTCCGCACCGACGCCCGCTTTCACGACGGCCGCCCGCTCACCTCGCGCGACGTCAAGTACACCATCGACTCGATCCTGAACGGCACCGTCATCAGCGTGAAGGCCGGCTCCTTTACCACCCTCGACCACATCGACGCGCCCGATCCGGCCACCGTCGTCTTCCACCTCAAACAGCCCGACCCCTCGCTCCCTTTCAATCTGTGCGACGGCGCTATCGGCATCGTCCCTTACGGAAGCGGACGCGACTTCTTCCGTGACCCCATCGGCAGCGGCCCCTTCACCTTCGTCAGCCAGCAGCTCGACCGCGACGTGGTCATCGCCCGCGCACCCAGCTACTGGGGACCGCCCACGACCATCCCGCGCGTCCGCTTCGCCGTCGTTCCTGACGCCACGACGCGGGCTCTCGAGCTCGAGAAGGGCTCCGCCGACGTCGAAAGCAACGCGCTTCCTGCCGACGAGGTCAACGCCCTCGGCCGCGACCCGCACCTCGCTGTCGAGGATGGCCCCGGTACCGTTCTCAACTACATCGTCTTCAACATGCGCGACCGCATCCTGCGCGATGTCCGCGTCCGCACCGCCATTGCGCTCGCCATCAATCGCCCGCTGCTCATCCAGGCGCTCTACCGCGGCCAGGCGCGCCTTGCCGAAAGCCTCCTTCCGCCGCAGCACTGGGCCTGGGTCACTACGCCGCCGCACAACTACGACCCCGCCGCCGCCAACGCTCTCCTCGACCAGGCCGGCTACCCTCGCGGCGCACACGGCATCCGCTTCCACATCGGCATGAAGACCTCGAACGACGAGACCGTCCGCCTCACCGCGGTCGCCATCCAGGAACAGCTCGCCCAGGTCGGCATCGCGCTCGACCTCCGCAGCTACGAGTTCGCCACCTTCTACGCCGACCTCACCCGCGGCGTCTTCCAGCTCGCGCCCTCGCGCTGGATCGGCGGCAACGAGAACCCCGACATCTTTCGCTACGCCTGGGCGACCGCCAGCTTCCCGCCCCATGGCGGCAACCGCGGCTTCTACTCCAGCCCCGAGATGGATCGCCTCATCGCCGACGCCGCCTCAACGCAGGACCCGAAGCAGCGCCTCGCCGACTACGCTCGCATCCAGCAACTCGCCGCGACTGACCTGCCCGACATCAACCTCTGGTATCTGGACTCGGTCATCGTCCACAACCGCCGCCTCGGCACCATCCACCCCAACCCCTCGGGCACCTTCGACTTTCTCCGCACCGCGACTCTGCAGCCCTAACGATAACTAGTTCGACAACACAAGGGGGTTCGATCCCCCGGGATGGGCAATAATATACTTGACAAAATAGAGCGATGAGCGCATGATTGGACCATGAAGCTCGCAACCCTACAGGACGCAATCCTCTACTTCTCCGATCCGGTCCGCTGCCGCGAATACATGGTGGCGCTGCGCTGGCCCAACGGTGTCGAGTGCCCCCGCTGCGGATCAGCCAATGTCCTGTTTCTGGAGAAATACAACCGCTGGCACTGCCGCGAGAAGCATCCAGCCCCTCAGTTCACCCTGAAGACCGGGACCGTGATGGAAGACTCCGCCATCGGGCTTGAGAAGTGGCTTCCCGGCTTTTGGCTGCTGGCGAACTGCAAAAACGGTATCAGTTCCTATGAACTCCACCGGGCCCTGGGCGTGACTCAGAAGTCGGCATGGTTCATGCTCCATCGCATCCGCCTTGCGATGAATATGGAGACTTCTGACAAGATGGGTGGCCCGGATCGCGGCCCCGCAGAAGTCGATGAGACCTATGTGGGCGCAGTCCCAGCCCGGATGCACCGCAGCCGTCGCATGAAGCTCCAACAGGCCATCACTCAGCGCGAGCATAAGACTCCTGTCATGGGGATGCTGGACCGTGAGACTCGCCAGGTACGCGCCCATGTTGTCCCAAACGTGAAACGGGAAACCCTCCAGAACGAGATTCTGAATGGCCTTGAAGACGGCACCACCATCTACACCGACAACGCCAGCGCCTATGATCGCCTTCCGGCCGCGAAGGAATTCATCCACGAAACTGTGAACCATGTCGAGGAATATGTTCGCGGACAGGTGCACACTCAGTGCATCGAGAACTTCTGGAGTCTGCTCAAGCGTGGTCTGCGCGGAACCTATGTTGCCGTTGAACCGTTCCACCTTGACCGCTACGTTGCGGAACAGGTTTTTCGTTACAATAACCGCACCACCAGAGACAATCCGCTCAATGACGCGGATCGCTTCGCGCTGGCAGTATCGCAGATTCCCGGTAAGAGGCTTACCTATGCAGAACTGACCGGCAAGGTGGGCGAAACGAGTGAGCCGTTCTAATTTGCCCGTTTGGGTGAAGAGACAGAAGCGCGGGAAGCACGGCGCGAAACGGGACGTTTAGGCGTTCGCTTCGCAGCCTTTTCAGCATCAAGCGCCGCTTTGATTCTGCTGTGAGGAACAGCAAGTATGCGGCGCGTGAATTCGTCGAGTGCGGCTTTTGTCCCCACTACATCCTTGGCCGGGGTTGTGGGACCATTCGCCATCCACCCTCTCTAGAAAGAGGGTAGGGGATTGTGTGCTCTTAGTCAACCGATCAATCAAATCGCGATTATCGCGCATCCACGCGACGGGTCCGCCAAGGTATTCGCCATGATCGACGCTTATTTGGGCGAAAGCGGCATCCATGAAAACGCCAAGGTGTGCGTCATCTGTGGGTATTTCGGTGGTCTGCCTGGGATGAAACAGCTAGGCAGAAAATGGCAAGCTGTTCTTAAGAAACATTCGTTCAATATGAGAGACTTTCACGCCAAAGATCTTCTTAAACGGCGAACTGCGCGCCCCATGCTGAGCGATCTCGCGGCGGCAATTGAGCAAAGTCGGAGCGCCTACCCTGTCAGCTCCGGAATTGTCGTGCGCGATTTCTTCTCGTTCTCTCGGCGCCAGCGGCGCTTTATGACTGGAGCTACCATCCAGCGCAAGACCAAAAAGCTGATTACAAGCGGCTGTCCCACTAAGCCCTACTTCGTTCCCTTTCAGAATGTCGTCAAGATCGTGACCGACAATACTCCAGTTGCGGAACGAGCGCACTTCAGTTTCGGAACGGATCGAGAATTTGCCGAATACGCGCGCTCGCTCTTTAGGCAGATGGAGATCGCTAAGGAAGCATCGTATCGGGAAGCGTATTCTACTTGGAGAACCCGCAATCGGCTTGGTTCATCCCATTTCCCGAGCGCCTCTGAAACTGCGCAGCTTCAGGCAGCAGACCTTTTAGTGCATCTAACCTATCTTTATATGTTGCGAATCAAGATGGGCGAAGATGTGGCGGAACACACCGACCTTTTGCGCTCGTGTCTGGCTAACGCCAAAAGCCCGCAGCATCACGTTTATCAGGATCGGATGTCGCTTCAAAAAACGCTCGACAAAATTCCGTCCGATCTACTCGGATGGGAAGAGTCAGCGTAACCGTAACCGTCACGATCTCTGCCTTCGGTACTTCGCCTTCATGAGTTCATCATAGAGCGCCGACAGTCTTCGCAAAACGAGAAGCGATCTGCGAGAGCAATCCTTCAACCGCGGATGCGGCCCCAAACTCCTCATTGTCTGACCGCAAGCATGGCCTAAAGTGCCCGTCCACTGCGAAGTTAATCCGCAGTGGACCGATCCCGGTGCGGGTGTACGCATCTGGTTGCCACCACCCGCTAATCTGAATGGATTGAGATGGCACACACCGCAGAAACATCTCGACGCGCGGCATGGCTGGGTTGCTGATCGAATAGCAATGTTCCCCCTGTGGAATGAACACGAGATCGTTGTTGGCGCAAAGAATCGAGCGTACACGGAGTTGCGAGTTCAGTTTAGGAACTTCGTCACGCAAGAGGGAAACCACTCTTTCCCACAACTCTTGCCAATGTTCCCCGATGACAGACGCGCGCAAAAGAGCGGCCTGTAGACGCTGCTCACCTACAGCTTTATCCTTGTCCGCTTGCTCGAACACGCTCTCCCACCCCATTAAAGCCTTCTCCTGATTCCATTCTGCACCTAAATCGCGCACTACAAAATAGGCAATATGTGAAGTTGGGGGTGAGATTGCAGTTCTATCTCCAGGGCGCGCCCCCACAGTCACCCGAAGCTGGAGCGGGGGATTATTCAGGAGGTGGGCTTTGCTGCGCCCCACAAAGCGAAGGAAACACACATCAGGATTGCTCCCGCAATGAGGCGCAGCCCACTCACTCGAATGTCGAGAACCCACATCGCTCCAAGGAGAGCGAGAGCTGAAGTGATCTTATAGCCGAAGCGTCCCATTTTTCCTTGGCGGGAGTATACTCCCACTCAAATAGAAAACGCGCCTGCCAGGGCGCGTCTCCGGTTCGCTCATCCACATGCGAATCCTCGCACAGGGGTGAGTGTCTATGCAACCCTCCATCGTATTAGCGAACGAGATTCTTTCCATTCTGGAGACGGCAGATTCTCGCGACGCCATCAGCGCCCTGAAAATCGCCATGATTCTTCTGCCAGTCAAAATCCCTTCGAGGACTCCGTATGCCACTGTTCAAGTTCTCGAAGAATCTGCTTTAGAAGTGTGATGATTTGCTCAGCCTGCTTATCGGTCATGTGGGCCATTCCTTTGCGTTGATCGCGCCATCATAGCGCTACCGTTAGGCTAGGCTCACATCCCTATTTTGCCAAGTATGTTATTGCCCCGGGATGTTGTTGATTAGAAATAGCACCCCGGGGGTCCGACCCCCTGCTCTCCCGAAAATGGACCCCACCCGAGCGCTGCCGTCGGCCCGTCTCCTGGTACCCTGAAACCATGCCCCTGACGCTTCCCGCAGGACCCTTCCGCGCTTACCTCTTCGACATGGACGGCACCATCGCCGACTCCATGCCCCTGCACTACATCGCCTGGAAGCAGGCCCTCGCCGAATACGGCTGCCCCCTCTTCCCTGAGGATCTTTTCTATTCGTGGGGCGGCATGCCGGTCCGCGAGATCGTCGCCACGCTCAACCAGCGCCACTCGCTCTCCATGCCCATCGAAGAGGTCGCCCACCGCAAGGAGGGCCTCTACTATGAGCTGCTCCCGCAGCTCACCGCCGTCCCCGAAGTCCTCGAGCAGATTGAAGAAGCGCACCAGCGCATCCCCTTCGCCGTCGTCTCCGGATCCACACGCGAGTCCGTCACAAAGTCGCTCGACGTCCTTGGCCTGCGCGACAAATTCGACGTTCTGGTCTGCGCCGGCGACTACAAAAACGCCAAGCCCGACCCCGAGCCCTTTCTTCTCGCTGCAAAGAAACTCAACGTCCCACCGGCGTCATGCCTGGTCTTCGAAGACACAGCAATGGGCATCCAGGCCGCAACGGCAGCAGGGATGCAGTCGGTGCGCATCCTGCAACCCTGGGAAAGGAAGCAGACGCAGACGGTTGGTTGATCCACCAGTGATTCTCAATTGAGGCGGTTTATCCCAGCGCCGTTGCTGCCTCGCCCAACTCCTTCATTCGTGCTACCGCCTTCCGGTCGAACGACACAAACGTGTCACCACCCAGCCAGCGACCCTCCCACGCAATGGCCCCATCCGCGAAGTCTCCTCCGGCCCGCAGCACCGCCAATCCCGCATCGGCAGCCGGTCGATTGACCACCACGTTCTTCGCATCCAACAATGCCTCGACGGTTTCGGCAATCTCTTCACGCCCGAAGTCGTAGACGCTGCGCAACACCCAAACCAGCTCGCATAAGCAGGGCAGGGAAACGGCAATCAGCTCTGCGTTGCGCAGGAATCTGGCTGCGGCTGTGGCCTGCTTCCGGTCGTCTTCCACAACCGCTCGCACCAGCACATTCGTATCGACGGTCGCTTTCATTTCCGGCCCGCCCAGCCCCGGGCAGCCGCTTCGTTGATCTCTTCAATGGTCGCGACTTTCTTCCGCCGCCGCCCCTTGAGGCGCCCGATAAAGTCGTTGATGCTGCCTGTCCCCCGCGCGGCTTCGAGCAGGCCTCGGCCATTCGGCAGCAGGTTCAGCTCAATCCTGTCCCCCGGCCGCACGCCCAGGTGCCGCAGGACTTCCTTCCGAAAAGTAACTTGTCCCCGTTCTGTGACCGTGAGGGTGGCCATGAAGCGATCTCCTCGCTTCCATTGTAATGCAATTGTGCATTACCAGCCCTAATCGTCGTCGTCCTTACGCAGCCCATGCGGATGGGTCAGCATCCAGGGCACCGGCTTGTTGCCCATCGCGTCCTTCCACAGGATCACGTTCAGCTTCACCGGATCGGCGCGGTCCTCGTGCGTGAAGTCCATCTTCGCCGAATCCTTCGCGCCTTCGGCCTTCGGCGCGTTTGCCGTGTAGATCAGGTCATTGTCCCGGTTGCGGTAGTCCGCGCTGAACGCCGGCTGATCGCCGGCTCCGCTGAACTCCGGCGACATTAGTGGTGCGAAGGCGTCGTTGTTGTTCATCGGCGGGCAGCCGAGCAGCGTCAGGATCGTGTGCAGAGTGCTGACCGTGGTGTAGAAGGCGTGATCGACAAAGGGTTGATCTTTGCGCGGCGCGTACTTGCTGATCACCAGAGAGAGCGACCGATGCGCATCCACGTGATCCGCCCCGTCCTGCGCATCGTCTTCGAGCACGAAGAACGCGGTCGAATCCCAGTACCCGCTGTGGCTCACCGCGTCGACAGCGCGACCCACGGCCAGATCGTTATCCGCGACGGAAGCCTTCGGTGTGGGCGAACCCGGCTTCGTGCCCGCGGTGTGATCGTTGGGCAGCCGCAGCATCACGAAGGCCGGCATGGTGTCGTGTCCCGCCTTCAGGTCTGCCGTCCACTGATTGAAGTGTGTCAGGAACTCGTTCACCCGGAGCTGATCCGGAAAGCTCAGGTTGAAATCCGGATACTCCGGATCGAAATGCCCCACCAGCTCCGGCTTCGTCGCCACGTTCTGGTAGATCAGAGGAATGTTCCACGGATAGTTGCTGGTGCCGCCGCCGTAGTTCGCCGGGATCGGTGCGCCCTTGCGGATGAATGCGTGCTCGCAGTAGTGCTTTTCTTCCGGCGTTCCGCCCTGCTGTGGCATCGGCCGATCCTTCGGCGCCTCGCCGGAATCGTCGCAGAACTTCGTCGAGATGAACTCACCGAAGTGATACAGCGTCTTGTGGCTGCGCGCCAGATCGGTCCACAGATAACCGCTCCCTGGCTCATCGATGTCCGGAATGTGCTCCAGCAGCGGATAGCCTTCCTCGACTACGCCCTCGAAGTCGTACGGCCGCTCGTGCCCGCGATAGCCGATCTGCCAGGTGCGCTCGTTGTAGTCGCTGTCGATTGCTGCCGTCGACCACACGTGCCCGTCGCCCGACACTTCACCCGAGTCGTAGAAGTTGTCCAGCACTCCGAACTGCTTTGCCAGCGCGTGCAGATTTGGCGTGATGTCTTCGCCATACATCGTCAGCGACGGATCGCCGTCGCCCGCGCCAAGATCGCCGAGGATCTGATCGTAGGTGCGGTTCTCTTTGATGATGTAGATCACGTGCCTGATCCGGTCTCCGCCGCCCTGGAACTGGATCCGCTTCTGCGCCGCATTCATGAGGTTGGACTCGAGTACTTGTTGGGTCAGCTCGCGCAGATGGGCCTTTACATCGCCCAGCTCGATAGTCGCCAGCGATCCGTGCAGCATGGTTGCAATGTAGGTGTGGGGACGGCCCGCCAGCCGGTTCGGGGCGTTCGGCGGCGGGTTGGGGGCGTTCGGTTGCGGCGCGGCATTCGGCGCGGTTCCCTTGCCCTTGCCCGTCGCCACGTAGAGATGATCGCCGGCAGCCGCCATCGCCGTCGGATACCACTCCGTCGGAATGAAACCGCTCGGGATCACGCGCACATTTGCTTTGGCCGCCACTTTCAGATTGAAAACCGCCACGGCATCCGATCCCGAATTCGCCGCGTACAGGGTCGCTCCGTCATCGGAAACCGCGACCGCGTCCGGCATGGCTCCAAAGAACGACTGGCCCGGCAGGCGCGTGTCGTAGAGCGTCGCCAGCCGCATGGCCGGCCCCGATACCCGCACGGCAGCTACGGCATCGCGATTCACCAGCGCGATGTACAGGGTCGTCTCGTCCGGACTGAGCGCCATCGCGATCGGGTGCGAACTTGGCGAGGTATCGCGCGAAGGCGGCAGCAGCGGCAGCCGTTGCACTACCTTGCCGCTCTTCAGGTCGAGTTCGGCGACCGCCGATCCGTTCCACAAGGACACCCACGCGCGCCGCCCGTCCTTGCCGGCGATCACCGCGATGGGATACGTCGACGGAACGACCGGTCCGCTCGACAGGTCGAAGCGCGTTTCGAGTTTCCCGCTCGCCGCGTCCAGCAGCAGCACGTCGTCGGAGTACTCGTTCGCGACCAGAATCTTCTCCGCGCCGTCGTCGCCCTTCACCACCGTGATCCCGGCCGGAGCCGGAATGGCCCTGTCCTCGGCCATGTCCATCGGGCCGTGATTCTGCTTCTGGCTGCCGGTCAGCTCCCGCAGCGGCACCGGAATCAGCCGCTCCGGTTTCAGCAGGTCCGCTCCGGATGCCTCCGGCGAGAACCGGTACACCCCAATCGCGTTTCCGGTCTGATCCTGCTTGCCGCCCTCCGGCGCGCTGAGCGAGTCGAAGCTGACGTACAGATGCGACCCATCGGCGGAAAACGCGATCCCCGAGTAATACGTCTGCGGCGAAAGGATTTCCGTCCGCGGCTCCGGGTAATCCGTCAGCTTGCCCGTGGTCGTGTCGAGAATCGCAACGGACTGCTCGTAGTTCGACTCCACGGTGCCGAATCCGGCATTCACCAGCGCCAGGTAGCGATGATCCGGCGACCAGGCCGCCGCCATCGGCAGGCTGTTGAGCGGCTGGGGCGATCCGGGTACCGGGCCCAGAATTTCTTTACTGGTTGGCAGGTGCACCGTCTGGGCACTGCAGTAACCAGCCACGACGCACAGAAGCGAAAAGCAGACAGCACGCAGGTTCTCACGATTCATCATCTCTTTTATCGTCTCCGAAATCGGTTAACGCGCGGTGAAGGGAAAGCAGAATGAGTATGCACCGCCGTCAGCGCTGTGCAATATTGCTCACGCGAAATCCGCCCTGATTCCCTCCGCAAAACAGCCTTACAAAAGTGTTACATCCGCCCCCCGTTTCCGGCTGCTACGGTGGAATTACGGCGCAATTTGACCGCAAATCCATTTACCCCAGGTTCCCGAATTTCCTCATGTCAACTCAGGTTGCAATCCCGGAAGCAGAGGAACAGCTTTTCTCCGCGGCTCCTCTCGCAGCAGCTGCGGCTGTCGCGCTCCCTCGTGAAGAACGCATCACCGCGATGCCGAAGCTCGGTCGCAAGCACCAGCATGGAATCAACTGGTTCACCGCCGTCTTTATGGTGATCTTCCACGCCGGCGCCATCGCCGCCCTGTTCATGTTCTCGTGGACGGCCCTCATCTGCGCGCTGGTGATGTGGGTACTCGCGACCAACGTCGGCATCGGCATGTCGTACCACCGCCTGCTCACGCATCGTGGCTACCGCGTTCCGAAGTGGCTGGAGTACGCTCTCGCCGTCTGCGGAACCCTCGCTCTGGAAGGCGGGCCCGTCTTCTGGGTTTCCATCCATCGCGTGCATCATCAGCTCTCCGACCACGAAGGCGACCCGCACACCCCGCATGAAGGCGGCTGGTGGGCGCACGCCGGCTGGATCCTCATCGGCGACTCGCTCAGCGGCGAAACGGAATCCCTGGCGCGCTACGTCCCCGATCTCATGCGGGACCGCTTCATGGTGTGGCTCAGCACATACCACTGGGTTCCCCAGGTTGTGGCCGCGTTTGTGCTCCTTGCCATTGGCGGATGGCCCGCGGTGATGTGGGGCATCTTCCTGCGCGCCACCCTTGGTCTGCACGCCACCTGGCTGGTGAACTCCGCCACGCATATGTGGGGCTCGCGCCGCTTCAAGACTCGCGACGACTCGCGCAACAACTGGTGGGTCGCGCTGATCACCGGCGGCGAGGGCTGGCACAACAACCACCACGCCCATCCGGTTTCCGCCCGCCACGGCCTGCGCTGGTACGAGTTCGACATCAACTACTACGGCATCTGGCTGCTGGAAAAAATGGGCCTCGCCCGGCAGATCCAGGTCGCGCAGTACGACCCGAGCAACCCGCGTCCTGCTGGCACGGCTTAGAACCGCGCGCCCGGGGCCCGGAACCTGAGAAAATGAAAGTGCTCGCGATCCCAAATAGTCGCGGGCACTTTGTCTTTGGTCCCATGCGCCTTTCCGGTCGACGCCGCAACATGGTTCTGTTCACCCTGCTCGGGGTGTGCCTCACTGGCGTTGCCGTCTTCCTCAGCGCCGGCTGGATCGTCCTCAACTGGCGCCGCATCGTGCCCATGGCCATCGGCATCCCCTTCTTCGCTCTGCTCATCGCCGGCGTTGCCCTCAACACCGTTTTTCTCGTTCGCGAAGTCCGCCGCAACGAGCGTCACGACGCTTTCCTGAGCGCCGTCACCCACGAGCTCAAGACGCCGATCGCGTCGATCCATCTCTACCTCGAAACACTCCAGCGCCGCCACGTCGACGACGCCCAGCGTGCCGAGTTCTACAGCCGTATGCTGGCCGACAGCGACCGCCTGCTCGCCACCGTTGAGCAGGTGCTCAAGGCCGGCGAAGTCGGACAGCGCGCGCGCTCCGACGTCCGCGTCTCGGTCGATATGCGCGCTCTTGTCGTGGAGTGCATTCGCACCACCCTCGTGCGCCACCACCTCGAAGACAAGGCCATCACATTAACCGTCGAGGAGCCCCAGCTCGGTATGCTCGTCCGCGGCGATCCCAATGAACTCCAGACCGCCGTTCTCAACGTCCTCGGCAACGCCGTCAAATATTCGCCAAACGGCGCGAATATCCGCGTTGCGCTCAGCGTCGAAGACGGTGCCTGGGTGCGCGTGAGCGTCACCGATGAGGGCATCGGCATTCCCGCCGTCCATCTCAAGCGCATCTTTCGCCGCTTCTATCGCGTGCCCAGCCGCACGGTGCTTGGCACCAAAGGCACCGGCCTGGGCCTCTATCTGGTGCGCACGATCGCACGCCAGCACGGGGGCGATGCCACCGCCGAGAGCGAAGGCGAAGGCCACGGAGCGACCATCAGTCTTCAGCTCCCCCGCATTCTCACACCGCTATTGCGGCAGGAGTAGAAGATGGCACGCATCCTGATCGTCGAAGATGAAGCCAATCTCGCGCAGGGCCTGCTCTTCAATCTGCAGGCCGAGGGCCATGAGGTCAGCGTTGAAGGCGACGGCGACTCCGCCCTCGACTGCCTCCGCCGCCAGCCATTCGACGCCGTAGTGCTGGATGTGATGCTGCCCGGCAAAAGCGGTTTTGAAGTGTCCGCGACTCTTCGCGCGGAGGGCAATTACGTCCCCATCCTCATGCTCACCGCCCGCAGCCGCAGCCAGGATGTGGTCAGCGGATTTGCGGCCGGAGCGGACGACTACCTGCCCAAGCCTTTCGACCTGACGGTCCTGCTCGCGCGGCTCAATGCGCTCCTGCGCCGCATGCAATGGCCCCGCGCGCCTGAAAAGAGCCCACCTGCCTCAGAAGACCCGGCGGAGTTCACCTTTGACGGCCGCCAAATCGACTTTGACTCCCTCGAACTGCACGCGCTGGGCCGCACGATCCGCCTCACCCTGATGGAAGCCGAACTCCTGCGCTACCTCACGCGCAATCGCGACCGCATCGTTTCCCGTAAGGAACTCCTCGAGCAGGTGTGGCACGTCCGCGAGGACACCGACACCCGCGCCATCGACAATTTCGTCGTGCGCCTCCGCCGCTATATCGAAGACGACCCCGCTACACCAAAATACCTGCAGACGGTGCGTGGCGTCGGCTACCGCTTTATGCCGAACCCGGAGTAGAACCTATGGTTGGAAGCTGCAAGCGTTCCGCATCCCTGGAGCCGCAGCCGCATCTGCCAGGAGGGAGGACATCATGAAAGAAGTCACGCTCCGCGTGGAAAACATGCATTGCGGAGCCTGTGTGCGACGCGTGACTCAGGCGCTGGAGAAAGTCCGCGGAGTCACCGTCGACGAAGTTCGCATCGGGGCGGCTCGGATCCATGCGTCCGACGAGCTGCCGGAGACGTCTATCGTTAGCGCGCTCGAAAAGGCCGGCTATCCGGCCATCGTCGAGCGTTGAGGCTCAGTCAGCAATGCCCGCAATCGATACAGCGACGACCGGGAAGACAACCGCGGCAGCGCCAGAGGGTGAAGTCTGCACCATCACGCTCCCCGTCATCGGCATGTCCTGCGCCGCCTGCCAGTCGCACGTCGAACGCGCGCTGCGCTCGACATCCGGCGTCAGCGACGCCACTGTTAACCTGCTCACGAACTCCGCTCGCGTGAGTTTTAATCCCGCCATCGCTAAGCCTGAGGATCTGATTGCCTCGGTGCGCCAGTCGGGCTACGACGCCACGCTGCCCGTGGACTCCGGCACGGCCCCTGTCGAGACTGCTGCGGATGAAGGTCCCCTGCGCGCGAAAGCCCTCTTCACGCTCGCTGGCGGCGTCCTCGTGATGCTGC
>Ga0224555_1000067_pt1 | contig 130134 bp, 108 predicted proteins | sample 714S23034metaG_FD_180687 | JGI IMG/M metagenome (GOLD analysis project Ga0224555, IMG submission 180687) | Peat soil microbial communities from Stordalen Mire, Sweden - 717 S2 30-34 | ecosystem: Environmental > Terrestrial > Soil > Wetlands > Peat | place: Sweden: Norrbotten County, Stordalen...
TTTGTTTCGCATCCACAGTGTAATTACACATTGGCTAAATTTGTACAAGGCAAATCTTGCCTAGTAAGAGCTTGTCCATCATAGTCTTGCATCCAAAATGCCTAATCGAATTCCTATACGGCATTGATCCTAACCCTAATCCCATGTCCCCGCCACCGTTCGTGTATTCCGCGTATTTCGTGGTTTACTCGGCTTACTTCCTCCTTTTCAGAACTTCAGCCTCCCGCCTTTCCCCACCCCCCGGCTGGACTTCGCGGGACGAAGACGGCAGATTACCGGGGCGTTGCAAAGAATTCTTTATGCGTAAGATTGTATTGACAATACTGGCGATGGGCTGCGCGGCAGGCCTTCGGGCCGATGATTGGCCGCAGTGGCTCGGACCGCAGCGGGACAGCGTTTGGCGCGAGAAAGGCATTGTCCAAACTTTTCCGTCCGGCGGCCCGCCGGTGGTGTGGCGCGCTGAAATCGGCTCCGGCTATTCCGGCCCCGCCGTGGCCAAGGGGCGCGTCTATCTCTTCGACCACCAGTTTGCCAAGGCCTCGGACAAACCGACGAATGCGTTCGAGCGCGGCAGCATTCCCGGCGTCGAGCGGATTGTTTGCCTGGACGCGGACAGTGGCAAAGTTCTGTGGCTTCACGAATATAATTGTCCCTACACCGTCAGCTACCCGGCCGGCCCGCGCACCACGCCCCTGGTCAACAGGGGCAAAGTCTTTTCGCTCGGGGCGGAAGGCAATTTGTCCTGCCTGGACGCGGCGACGGGAAAGGTGGTGTGGGCGCGGGATTTCAAGGTGGACTACAACGTAAAGACGCCGATGTGGGGCTTCGCGGGAAACCCGCTCTTGGACGGCGACAAATTGATTTGCCTGGCCGCCGGCTCCAACTCGACGGTGGTCGCTTTGGATAAAGGCACCGGGCATGAAATCTGGCGGGCGTTGAGCGCCAGGGAGCCGGGATATTGTTCCCCCGTGATCTTCAAGGCGGGTGGTGTCCGGCAACTGATCGTCTGGCATCCGGAATCGGTCAACTCGCTGGATCCGGAGACGGGCAAAGTGTACTGGTCATTGCCGTCGTCGCAGACGATTCGCGCCGGCATGACGATTCCGACGCCACGGAAAATGGATGATTTGCTTTTTCTGACTTGTTTCTACAACGGCTCGTGGATGCTGCGGCTGGATGGCTCGAAACCGGCGGCTACGACGGCCTGGCAAAGCAAGCGCGTGAGCGAGAAAAACACCGACGCATTGCACTCAGTCCTGAGCACGCCGTTTCTGGAGGACGGATATATTTACGGCACTTGCAGCTACGGCCAGTTGCGCTGCCTCAAGGCCTCCGACGGAGAGCGGATTTGGGAAACTTTTAACGCCGCCACACTCGACGGCAAGGAAATGCGCTGGGCCAACGCTTTTATTGTCAAGAATCAGGACCGGTTCTTCCTGTTCAGCGAAAAGGGCGACCTCATCATCGCCCGCCTGACGCCCAAAGGCTACGAAGAGATCAGCCGGGCGCACGTCATCGAGCCGGACAATCGCGATGCCGGCCGCGAGGTGGTTTGGTCGCACCCCGCCTTCGCCCATCGCCGCATGTACGCGCGCAACGACCACGAAATCATCTGCGTGAATCTGGCCCAAAAATGAGCGACCGGCGGAATTCAGAGTCGGGAACCGCTGATTGACCGGAGCCGCTCCCCGGCGTAAATTGCCACAGTGAAAAAAGGAGAGCTGCCTTCTCTGCTTTTCAGAAAACTGCTTTTGCAGGTTCTGATCGTCCTTTTGTTTTTGCGCAGTTTCACCGCTCACGCCGGTCTCTGGGTGACGGGCTATTACCCCGGGTGGGAACAGGCGGGCATGCCGGCTTCCAATATCGACTTCACCACTATAACGCACGTCATCCTCTCACCGGTGACGGTCAATCCCGATGGCTCGCTGAACGCTGCCATCAATGACATTACCGTTACCGATTCCTCCAACCTGATCTCCTGCGCCCATGCCGCCGGTCGGCAGGCGCTCATCTGTTTTGGCGGGTCCATCACCGATGCCAGCAGCGAAGCCGGTTTCCTCGGCGCCACAAGCAGTTCCAATTTACCCGCATTCGTCACAAGCTTGACAAACTTCGTGGCCCGCCGCGGCTTTGATGGCGTGGACCTCGACTGGGAACCGTTTTATTCCTCCGACATTCCTCAATTCACCAATTTCGTCATCACCCTGCGGTCCGCGCTCAACGGTTTGACCCCGTACAAGCTGCTCACCGCCGCCGTCGGCGCCTATCCGCCCTACGGAGATTCGCCGACGGCCCAATACGAAATGTTCGCCGGGCTACAGACCCAGTTCGATCAACTCAACATCATGACCTATGATCTGGCAGGCCCATGGCCGGGCTGGGTGACGTGGTTCAATTCCCCGATTTACGACGGAGGCTATCACATCCCTCCTTACGGGCCATTGGTCACTTCCGTGGATGGCTCGGTCAGCAATTACCTAAACAATGGCGTTGCGCCCGGCAAACTCGGCGTCGGCGTCGCCTTCTACGGCGACGTTTGGACCGGCGGCAACGGCGTCGGGCAACCCCGCCAATCCTGGACAACGAACAATGTCCCAGCCGCGACCCAGGAAACTTATCAAATGATTATGACCAGCTATTATCAATCGAATCTTTACCACTGGGACACCAACGCCCAAGCCGCCTACCTCAGCATCACCAATCCCGTTGCCTCCAACGACATGTTCATATCCTACGACGACCAACGCACGTGCCAGGCCAAGATCAGCTTCGTCCGAAACCACGGGCTGGGGGGAGTCATGATCTGGGAAATCGCCCAGGATTATTTTCCAACCGCCCCCACCGGCCAGCGCGCCCCGTTGGTCCAGGCCATCAACCAAGGATTAACCACGCCCAACTTTGCCGGCGTCCTATCAACCGGCGGAAGAGTGGTTCTGAGCTTCGACGGCCTTCCCTTGGGTTATTACTGTGTGCAATATACGAGCAATCTTTCCTCGGGTGCGTGGTCCACTCTCGTCCTCACCAACAATTTTGGTCCGGCTGGCTTGCTGCAAGTCACAGATACCCTCCAATCAGGCCGCACCCGTTTCTACCGGGTGAAAACCCCGCCGTGATAATCGGCAACCGAGAACAGTTCGCTGTCGCACGGCTGGAGAGGGAAATGATACGGAAATGGCGCTGGCGATGCAGGCAACACTTGCTTAAGATAGTTGGTTCATGCTTACGCTTTCGGAAGTCAGCAAATCATTCGGCCCGCGGACGTTGTTCGAGAATGTCTCATTGCAGGTCAATCGCGAAGACCGCCTCGGATTGGTCGGTCCCAATGGCGCGGGCAAATCCACGTTGTTTTCGCTCATCTTGAATGTGGATTCGCCGGACGCCGGCACGATCCAATTCGAGAAGAACATCCGCGTCGGCCATCTCCCCCAGGAAAACGCCCCGGCGGGGGATGAGACCGTCCTGGAACTGGCCATTGCCATCACGCCGGAGATCGCGGAACTGCAACGAAAAATCAAGGAGTGGGATTCGGCGCATCCTTCGGAGTTGGAGCATCGCGAGAATATCCACGCCCGTTACGACCAGTTGGGCGGCTACCAATTGGAGCCTAAAGCCAAGCGCATCCTGGCCGGCCTGAGTTTTCGGGAGAAGGATTTCAACCGGCCCCTGCGCGAGATGAGCGGCGGCTGGGTGATGCGGGCGCACCTCGCCCGGCTTCTGACACAGGAGCCGGATTTGTTGATGCTGGACGAGCCGACCAATCACCTGGACCTGGAGTCGTTGCAATGGTTTCAGGAGTATCTGCGCAATTATCCGGGGGCCATCGTCATGATTTCGCACGACCGCGCATTCCTGGACCAGCTTGTCACTCATATCTTGGAAATCCGCCACGGCAAACTGGTCCGCTATCGCGGCAATTACGAGGCTTACCTGGCGCAGCGCGAGGCGGCGGATCAGCAATTGGCGTCGGCCTACAAGAACCAGCAGCGCGAGATCGCGCACATGATGGAATTCGTCGAGCGGTTCCGGGCCAAAAACACCAAGGCGGCCCAGGCCCAGAGCAAGCTCAAGCAGATCGAGCGCATGGAAAAAATCGAGGCGCCGGTTGGCGATGAGAAGAAAATCAAATTCCAATTCCCCCAGCCCCAACGCAGCGGGTTGAAGGTGATAACGCTCAAGAATGTTCATCATGCCTATGGCGCGAATGTGATTTACCGGGGACTCGAATTCCAGGCGGAGCGGGACCAGCGCACCGTCCTGGTCGGGCCGAACGGGGCCGGAAAATCGACCCTCCTCAAACTGCTGGCCGGAGTTTTGCCGGTGCAATCCGGCGAACGGCTGTTGGGCCACAACGTCAAATCCGGTTACTATTCGCAATACCGCATCGACATGCTCGATGAGGAGCGAACAGTTTTGGAAGAGGGCCTGGACACCCCGCAACGGGTGCGGGAGGAGTTTGTTCGCACCGTGCTGGGCTGCTTTCTTTTTCGGGGCGACGACGTTTTCAAGAAGGTGGCCGTCCTGAGCGGCGGTGAAAAGAGCCGTCTGGCCCTGGTGAAACTTCTGCTGGACCCGCCCAATTTATTGTTGATGGACGAGCCAACGACCCATCTCGACATTCCGAGTATCGACGCGCTGATTGGCGCTTTGCAGCAGTTCAAAGGGACGATTATTTTCATCAGTCACGACGTTTATTTCATCCGGCAATTGAGCACCCACGTCGTACGGGTTGATGCAGGCCATCTCACGCATTATCCGGGCGGCTATCAATACTATTTGGACAAGAGCGCGGCGGTTTCGGCGCAGGCCGGTTTGACCGCGGGCAGCGCGGCCGCTCCCGCGGCCGCGCCAGCGCTTCCGGGTCCGACGGCAAAAGAGCAAAAGCGCAAGGAAGCCGAGGAACGGCAGGCGCGCTACCGTCAACGGCGGGCGCGGGAAGCGGTTGTGGCAAAATTGGAGGCGGAGATTTTACGACTGGAAACGCGCCAAAAAGAACTGGCCACCGAATTGGAAAATCCGGCCACCTACGAAAAACCCGGGCACGCCATGGTGTTGAACCGGGAATTGATGGAGGTCGCCGACCACCTCAAATCGCTGGGCAAGCAATGGGAGGAAGCCGCCGACAAACTGGGGGAAACGCAACAGGCGTAATGGACGCTTGACATGGCATAACGGTGAGCGTTATAGTGTGACGGATGATACGCAGTTTCGCCTGTCGGGAAACCGAGCGGCTGTTCAATGATGAGACATCCCGGCGGTTGCCAGCCGGCATTCAGCGCGTCGCCCGCCGAAAGCTGCTGGTGCTGAATCAGGCGCGGCGGTTGGACGATTTGCGGTCGCCGCCGGGCAACCGCTTGGAAGCATTGAAAAGGGATCGGGCGGGACAATACAGTGTTCGCATTAATGACCAGTATCGGATTTGCTTTTGCTGGCAGGGTGAAGATGCTTTTGCCGTGGAAATAGTGGATTATCATTGACGACTATGAAGACGAACAAGCTGGCCCCGATTCATCCGGGGGAAATTCTCCGCGAGGAGTTTATGAAGCCTAATGGCTTGTCACAAAATGCGCTGGCCCGCGCCTTGAACGTTCCACCGCGCCGGATCAACGAAATTGTTCTGGAAAAACGCGGCATAACGGCAGACACGGCTTTGCGGTTGGCCCGCTACTTCGGCACCACAGCGGAACTGTGGACGGGTTTGCAGGCGGACTATGATTTGCGCCTGGCTCGACATGAACGCGAGGCGAAAATTGAACGCGATGTTCAACCTCTCGCTGCATTACAAGCGGCATGAAGGACTTTGAAATGAACGACGCGCACATGGAGTGCATTAACGCCCTTCACAAGGTTGCGGGACCAAAATCGTTGGCACAATGGGAATGCGGGGAGTATGAGGAAGGCGGGAAGACTACTCAAAGTTTGGCGCGCTGACCAGTTGTATCATCGCACATGATCGTGAAATTTTTGATACTTCCAGTGTTTGTGTGGTTTGCCGCCGCTGCCGCCTCCGCCCTGCCAGCCGGCGGCATCATCTCGGCCAGCAGTTATTCCGGGCAATTCTCCTCCTGCGAAATCCGGGGCCGTCCTCCTTCCGGCCCTTCTCCCGCGGCGATGCGTGTGCCGATGGCGGGCGGCCTGGCTTTTCTGGTCACCGCGGCCCCGCTTTCTCCCTCGGCGCAGTCCGATGAAATCCCGCTGGAGCCGGCGCTGCTGGTCGTATCGTGCGAGCGCATGAAAGGGTTGTTTCTCCAGGAACTGGGCCTCAAGGATGAATGGCGCGGCAAAATTGAATTGATTATCAACTCCTCGCGGCCAAAGGACCAAGGCCCCTCCCTCACGGCCACTCACCGCCTTGGCGGATGGAGTTACGAGCTTGAATTGCCCAAAAACATTCAACCGCGGATTCTCGTTCGTTCGGTCATGCAAACGTTGCTGACGGAAATGGCCAACCGCAAGGCCGGGAAACAATCGGCCGACATTCCCTTCTGGCTGGTGGAAGGATTGAGCGAGCGTTTGCAGGCCTATCATTTGCCGACATTCATCGTCCGGCCCAACGTGCAATCGGCGGGATACAACAAGGTGACCATCGAGGGAATGAAAGCGGTGCAGAACGGCTTGCGCGGGCGCGCGCCGCTGACCTTCCAGCAGTTGAGCTGGCCCGAATGGCCGGATGTCACGGGCAAGGACCAGGCCTTGTACGCCAGTTGCGCGGAATTGTTTTTCGAAAACCTGCTGCGTTTGGACGACGGCGCGGCCAGCCTTCGGCGGATGTTGTTGACAGAGATGCCGGGGCGCCTGAACTGGCAAACTGCCTTTTTGCAGGCGTTCCATTCTCATTTCCCCAGGCTGCTGGACGTGGAAAAATGGTGGGCCTTGATTTGCACCGGCTTTTCTGAAGCGGACCCGTCGCAGCCTTGGACAGGCCGGGAATACTGGCACAAACTGCAGGAGGCGCTGGATGTGCCCGTGGATGTGTATCTGGCCCCGTCGCGTATGCCGGCCAAAGCCCGCGTGACGTTGCAGGAGGTCATCCAGCAATGGGACGCCGCCGCAGCCCTGCCGGCCTTGCTCAAGACAATCCGCGAGCTGCAGGGGTTGCAGTGGGTCTCCTCCCGGCGCGACCTGAACCTGGATGCCTCGGCTGCGTCGCCCTCCTCGCAACGCAACCCGCGCGGCCTCGAGACCTTGCAATTGCGCATGAGCCGTGAATTAAGCCCATTGATCAGCCGTTATCTCACTGTGTTGCTCAACTACGTGAATCAAAGCCAATCCGCCGGCCATCTTCCAAAGGACGCCAGATACGCCGCCTCCAACTTCCGTTGGCTCCAGAACGAGACGGTGCGGCAATTGAACGATCTGGACGAAAAACGGGCCGCGTTACGGGCCAAATACTCCACCGCTTCCGGCGCATCCGAATTGAGCGCCACCGGAGTTCATGGGACAAATTCCGCCCCGGTTTCCAGTCCGCGGCTCCATCAATAAAAACCGGCCTGGCCGCGGATTTGCGCAACCCGCGCCAGGCCTGAACTGAGTATTTATTTTACAGACCGCGTGGCCTTATTGGGGCGCGGCGGGCGCCGGGGCAGGGGCCGGCGTCGCCGGCGTCTGCTGCGCATTCTGCACTTCAGCGGCGGCTTTGGCTGCCGCGGCGGCCTTGGCCGCTGCTTCCTTGGAGGCTTGGACGGCTTCCAGTTCCTGTATGGCTTTGTCGCAGGCATCCAGGGCCGTTTGACGATGGCCGTCGAAATCCTCTTTGGCTTTTTCCAAGTCCGCCTTGACCCATTTCAAATTCCGGATGGCCTGGCTGTAATTATTGATGGGCCGGCCCCGGTAACCCGGCGGACGTCCTTGGCGCATGTTTGGCGGCGGCCCCTGTCCAGGCGGCGGAGCCTGCCCGGCGGGAGGCGGGCCACCCGGAGCGGGTTGGTCTTGGGCGCGGACGTTGTTCAAGGTCAAAGTCACGGAGCCAACGAGGGCGATGGCGACGATAAGGAGTATTCTCTTTTTCATATTCTTGTTATGCTGATAATTGACGAAGCTCGAAATTAATTGAGGAATCGCCGTCTGTAAAGAGTCAAACGAGCCGGGGTCGTTGAATTTGCGGTTGCCTCCCGGCGGCGGCGAATTTAAACTGGCGGCTGATGAAACATCAACTCGATTTCGAGAAGCCCATCCTGGAGCTGCAACGAAAGCTGGAAGAGCTGAAGAAGCATTCCGGGAACAATTCGATCGGCATCAATCTCGAAGAGGAAATCGCCATCATCGAGGGGAAAATCGAGGAGACCAAACGTCAGATCTTCGCCTCGCTCAGCCCCTGGGACAGGATCAAAATCGCGCGGCATCCCAAGCGACCCTTCGCGCTCGATTATGTCTCCTCCATTTTTACCGACTTCTGCGAACTGCACGGCGACCGCTTGTTCGCCGACGACCACGCAATGATCGGCGGCTTTGCCAGGCTTGACGATCACAAGGTCATGATCATCGGCACCCAAAAAGGCCGTGACACCAAGGAAAACATCCACCGCAACTTCGGTTCCGCCCATCCCGAGGGCTATCGCAAGGCCCTGCGCCTCATGCGGCTGGCTGACAAATTCGGTTTGCCGGTCATTTCCCTCATCGACACCGCGGGCGCCTACCCGGGCATCGCGTCTGAGGAACGCCACATCGCCGAAGCCATCGCCGTCAATTTGCGCGAAATGATGATGCTCGAAACGCCCGTCCTGGCCGCCGTCATTGGCGAAGGCGGATCAGGCGGCGCCCTGGGCATCGGCGTCGCCGACCGGGTCTTGATTTTGGAGAACGCCTATTATTCCGTAATCAGCCCGGAAGGTTGCGCCGCCATTCTTTGGAAGGACCGCTCCGCCGCCCCCAAAGCGGCCGAGGCCCTCAAAATCACCGCCCGCGATTTGCTCCAGTTGGGGTTGGTGGACGAAATCGTCCCGGAACCATTGGGCGGCGCGCATAACCAGTTGACGGAAATGGCCCGGACCCTCAAGACCGCCTTGCTCAACAACTTGGTCGCCTTGAAGAACATCCCGCCCGCCGACCGCCTGAAATTGCGCTATCAAAAGTACCGCGCCTACGGCTGGTTCCTGGCCAAGAAGGAAACAGTGCCGGGCGTGGAAGCTTCGGAATCCGTCGGCAACGGCGCCGTTCCCGTCCCGCCCGCTTGAAACTTTTCATTCCGCCCACGCCCCGCACATGACTCTCTACCCGCTGACATTCCAGCCCATCTTCAAGGATCGGATTTGGGGCGGGCGCAACCTGGCCGCGCTCCATGGCAAGGCGCTGCCCCCTGGCCGGCAAATCGGCGAATCCTGGGAAATCAGCGACCGCCCCGGGGATGAGAGCGTCATCGCCCGCGGCCCGTTGCAGGGGAAAACTTTGCATTGGCTGATGGAACAATGCCCCGCCGCCTTGCTCGGCCCGCTCCGCAAAATGCCGCCGCGCTTTCCCCTGCTGATAAAAATAATTGACGCCCGGGAAACGCTCTCCCTTCAAGTCCACCCCCCGGCCGAAAAGGCCGCGCAATTGGGCGGCGAACCCAAAACGGAAATGTGGTACGTGGCCCGGGCCGCCCCCGGCGCGGAACTCTTCGCCGGTTTGAAGAAGGGGGGCAGCCGCGTCGAATTCGAAACCGAGCTTGCCCGCCAGACCGTCACCGAATGTTTCCACCGCATCCCGGTCAAAGCCGGGGACGCCATGTTCATTCCGAGCGGGCGCGTCCACGCCCTGGGCGCGGGGATTGTGGTGTTTGAAATCCAGCAGAACTCCGACACCACCTACCGCGTCTTCGATTGGAACCGCGTGGATGAGCACGGCAAAGGCCGCGCCCTGCACGTCGAACAGTCGCTGGCCAGCATTGATTTTGCCGACATCGAACCGTCCTTGCTGCCCCATGAAACCATTCCGGCCCAGCCGGGAACGATTCGCCCCCTCGTGAAAAACGAGCTGTTCGAAGTCAACTTGCGGCAAATGGCCGGAAACGAACCCTTGCCCCTGGGTGGCGGACGCATGGAGATAATTGGTGTGACAGAAGGCGCTTTGCGCATTGCCAGCGGCGGCGACACTCTTCACTTGTCCGCCGGCCAATTCTGTCTCATCCCGGCCCAATGTCCCCCCGCCGCCGCCAGCGTCTCCGCCCCGGTCTCATTCTTGCAGATTTTCGCCGGCTGAACAGTGCCGCCGCTAATGGGCTTGTTCCGGGTTATGGAACGGGCTGCCTGCCTGGTAGAGGTTCAACTCGGATTGCAGCCGCCCGGCCAGTGCGGATTGCTCCCCGGCCAGACTCAAGGCTTGCTGCACGGTTTCCGCCGCTTCGGAAAAACGCCCCTCCTCCGCGAACGCGGCGGCCATGGTTTCGAGCACGACCGGATTCTTCCCGCCGGTCAGCACATTGGCTTGGTGCGCCAGTTCCACCGCCTTGACGCCATTGCGCAACGACGCCTTCGAACTCGTGGCCAAAAGCAACGCCAGATTATTTTGAATTGACGGATCGTCGGGTTTGAGTTGCAACGCCTGCTGGAATTCGGCCATCGCTTCCTCCGCCTTGCCCTGCTGGAGGAGCGCGTTGCCAAGGTTATTGTGTGCTCCCGCATCATCCGGTTTCAGTTCCAGCGCCCTTTGATAATGGAAAATCGCCTCGTCCACCTTCCCCATTTCCATGAGGCAGATGCCGAGATTGTTGTGGGCGTCCTCGTAGTCTGGTCTGATTTGCACCGCCCGCTGCAACTGGGCAATCGCTTCGTCCACTTTCCCCTTCCCGTCAAGCAGGATGCCAAGATTGTTGTGGGCCTCCGCATAGCCCGGCTTGAGTTGCAGCGCGGATTGGTACCGGGCCATTGCTTCATCCACTCTTCCCTCATGCGAAAATAACACGCCAAGATTGAAGTGTGCCTCCGCGTCGTCGGGATTGATTTCCAGCGCCTTTTGGTATTCGGCAATCGCCTGGTCCCTTTTCCCCTTATCGCGAAAAACATTGCCGAGCTGGTAATGGACGTCCGAATCGCCAGGGTTGATTTGCGCCGCCTGTTGGAAATGGGCCAAAGCCTCATCCGTCTTCCCTTGTCCTCGAAGCATAATGCCCAGATTGTAGTGGGCCTGCCCGTAGTCTGGTTTGATTTCCACGGCCTTTTGGAACCAGACCATCGCCTCGTCCGCGTTTCCTTTCTGCAGCAGGGCCTCCGCGAAGTTGTTGCAAGCAATATAGTTGTTCGTCGTGCAGTCGAGCGTGCGGGTCCACAGGAGTTCGCTGCTTGTCCAATATCCCGTCTGTTTCCAGGCGCAGATCATGAGCAAAGCCAGCACGCCGGCCACCAAGCCACTCAGGAACATTCGGTTCACCCGCCATTCCGCCACCAGCCACGCCACGGCCACGTAAAGTCCGATTTGTGGCAGATAGGTGTAGCGGTCCGCCAGTGGAAATGCCCCCACCGGCTTCAGGCCGATCATCGGCGTCAACATCCCCAAATACCAAAGCCAGCCCGTCAGCAACCACGGCTGCGTCCGCCGCCCTCTCCACACTACCGCGGATAGTCCCGCCAAAAGCATTCCGGCCAGCGCCATTTCCCACCCCGGCCAGCCATGGGGCGGATATGGATAAGCCACCGCCAGTCCTTCCGGCCAAATCGCCCGCCGCAGATAGGCCGCGTAGTAAATCAATGCGTTTCCCGTGCGCGAAACCAGCGTCAGTTGGGCGGCGGGCAGGATGGAGCCTCGCGTCACCAAAACGGTAATCGCGCCCGCGCCGGCGGCCAACGCCAGCAATGGAATCTTCTCCAGGATCAATCCCGAAAGCTTTCGGGATTCGAACCTGTGCAAAGGCCAGTAGTCCAGGAGCAACAGCGCAAACGGCAGCGCCATCACCGTCGGCTTGGACAGCAGGGCCATGACAAACGCAACAGCCACCATCAGGTAGCGGGCCAGTGAGTGTGGCTTGCGGGCATAATGGACATAGGCGCCGAGCGTTAGCATGAAGAAAAAGGCGCTGAGCACATCCTTGCGCTCCGCCACCCACGCCACCGACTCCACCCGCAGTGGATGGATGGCAAACACCGCCGCCACGAACGCGCTGCGCCAAAGAGCGCCGGTCGTCCGGCGCAAAATAAGAAACAGCAGGATGACCGATGCGGTGTGCAACATGACATTGGTGAGATGATACCAGCCGGCATGGAGGCCGTGGAGTTGATGGTCCACCATGAGTGAAAGCATCGTCAGGGGATGGTATAACTCGCAATCCGCATGGGTGAAGACCCAGGCCAGGCTCTTCAGGCTCAGGCCGCCGGTGACCTTCGCATTCCCATAGACATAGACGTTATCATCGAGATTAACGAATCCGAAACCCGCCGTCCGGCCAAAAACGGCGAATGTCATCGCGGCCAGAACCAGGCAGACTGTTGTCACCTGCCAGTGTTGTTTCCACCAGTTCGGGGCGGCGGGCGCTTTTGGCGAAGTTTGCGAACCAATCATATTTTGCGGACTTGGGCCATAAACAAGCCGCGCGTTACGGAGGTGTCAAGATAAAGCTTCCGCTGCTCGTGGCGTCGATGAAAAAGCCGCCCGCGTTGGTCTGCGCCTGGAAGACAACTCCCTTGATCGGTGCGACTCCTGTTGCCGCCGCCGGATCGGCAAAGCTGCCTTTGATGATGCCGGTGCCCGGGTTCAGGCTCAGGTTCAGCCCGGAAATGTCCCCGCCAACACTGGTAAATTTGCCGCCGGCCGATCCATCGACGCTGTTGCTGAACACACCCGTCAAGCCGCCGCCGCTGACCATGACCTCCACACCGGATGAATCCAGCAGCCCCGCATTGTTCTCCGGCAAAAACGACGAGCCGACGACGGTCAGGCTCTCGGCAAATCCGTTGGTATGGAGTTTGCCATCGGCATTGGTCCGGAACCACATGATGTTCGTGCCTGCGAAGCTGCAAGGGCCGCTGTTCGTGTTCATTAAACCGACAACGATGGGGCCTTGGTTCGTGAAGGTAATCCAACCCGCCAACGACCCATACCTCCCATACAGCGGAACATAAAGCGGCCACCGGCCGTCGCGGGAAACGCTCACAGCGGCCGGCGCAATACTCGTATTGTCCGACAGCACGCCCCTCAACGAAATCATGCCCTGCGCGCTCGCGCTGACCGTCCCATAACCGTCGCCGCCGGGGCTTTGCCCGTTAGTGTTCGTGCTGCCAAAAATAAGGGTGTATTTGCCCTGGTTGGTGAACGGATTGGCCGCAGTGTAAGTCGCCCGGTCCGCTTCCAACGCCGCAGTCCAATTGGTCCCAACGGTAACCGTGCCCAAGATTGGCTCCGCGCCGTTGCTCACGTCCAGGCTCAGCGCCACCGCCAGCGGGATGTTTCCCGCCCCGCGCGAAACAAGGTTCGACCACCAGCCAACGCCCGACAGCCCGCCGGAAAAGGAATAACTGCCCCCGGCATTCTGTATCCTGGCGGTGAATTTTCCCAGGGAAGTCAGGTTCAGGGTCAACAGGCCCGAACTTTCAAATTGCGCGTTCGATTCGGCAAACAAGCCGTAGTAGGCGCCAGTCAAATTTGTCGTGAAAGGATTGGTCACGAGGGTGAGCGTCGCCCCCGCCCCGCTGCTTTTCGCCACGCCATATTTGTTGGATGCCGTCAGGCTGTAGGTATAATTCGTCTCACTGGCCTGCAGGTTCGACAGCGTGTAGGTCGGGCCGGTCGCTCCCGGGATCTTCACCGTATTGGTCACGCTGTTCGTGGCCGTTGTCTTCGTCCAGAACATCTTCAGCGGCGCGGCTCCGATCACCTCCGCCGAAAAGGTCACTGAACCTTTCAGAAAATTGGTCTGGTTAACCGGCTGGATCAGTATGGCCGGGGCCAGGTAATCGATGACCTGGACGTCAGCGCTGGGCGGGCTGCCGCCGTTCAATTCCTGCGTGGCAAATAAAGTATTCACTCCATTGGCCAAAGCCACCACCGCCGAGTATTTCCCTTTGTTGTTTGCCTTCGTTGTGGCCAGGGTATTCGTGGCGCTTCCCGTCACGTCGTAAATGGTCACCGACGCTCCGGCGACTCCCGTTCCCTTGATGTTCAGGGAGACGGTGTTCGTCACCAATCCGGTGGCAGGCGATATAATCGCCGGCGCCGGCAGTGGCACCACGCTGACGGAAACCGGAACCGTGGTGGTGCTGGTTTGGCCGTCGAGCGTTTCCGTCGCCGTCAACACATCATTGCCCAGCGGCAGCGGCACCATCGTGGAGAACTCCCCGGACGCATTGGTGATGACAAAAGTGTCCACAAGAGCGCCGTTTGTGGAATCACCTTCATAAAAATCGACCGTGGCTCCCGCTGCCCCCTCGCCGCTGACAACCACATTCGTGTTGGCGATTGTCGGCACATCAAGAATGGGCGGGCCTACATATATGATAATAACAGCGGCCCCGCTGGCATTGGTGGTCCCGTCCTGCGTCACCGACAGGGTGTTCGTGCCAAAATTCAGTGCGGCCAGCGTGGCGTAAACTCCGTTCCCATCAGCCCTAACGCTCGTCGTCGCAACGCCGTTGTTGGAGAGGGTGAGCAGTGAGTTGCTTGGAGCCTGCCCGGTCACAACCACCACCGGCCAGATGTTGGTCAATCGGTACGTATTGGTCGGCGGGAAGACAATGGTGGGGGCCGAAACATTTGTGACGGGGCAATTCAAACAGTCGAAGCCAGTTTGGCCGATGACAATGTCATCGATCCACCAACCGCCGGCGCCGCTCAGGAATTCATTGCCAAAGTCCGTGCCGCAAATCCACCGCAGTTGAATATTCGTTCCGCTGGCGGCGGCAGGAAGGGTGACAATCGTCGTAACGACCCCGCCGGAATTTCCCGTCCAGGCCATGCGGCCAATCAGCGGATTCTGCTGGCTTACGGGGTCCCCCCCATCGGTAATCGTATTGGGATATCCGCCGGCCACGAAACTGCCGCCCGCCGTCAAAATATCACTAAATGCGCCGGCGCTGATGGCGTTGGCCCCGATGGCAATTTCCAACACCCCGCCGTCAAAGGTGGGTTCCAGGTTGTAATTGTTGAGGAAGCTCAGTTCGTTGGTCCCGTCAGGGGGGATGGCAATAGTTGGCGAATAGAGAAAAACCTCTCCCTGATTCGTGGGATCGGGGCAATAGGCCGCGCTCGTGGTCCCATCGTTCGAGCTAAACTCGGTTGTCCACCCGGTCAGGCTCCCTGTTGTGCTGGTGGACCAGCCAGCCGGCAGGCTTCCGGAGCCATCGAAGCTCTGTGTGTAATTCGTCGTGCTGAAAGGCAGTCCCAGTTGAATGCCATAGCTGACCATGCCAAAATCGGCCTGCCCGTCCTGAAATTGCAATGTAACCGTGATCGTCTGCCCGCACGATCCATCCGCGAAGAATGTATATTCGTTGGTGGCAAGGGCGTTGGGGGCCAGCACGCCAATCGATTGTGGGCCGCTTGGGAATGCCATCTCGTTGTTCGCCAGCAGGCTCGCAATGACATCCACCGGCGCGGCAACGCCCGGCGCGGTTTCGCCCCGGTAAACCAGATACGCCTGCGGCGTCGCCACCAGATTGGTCGAAGGAGCGAAGCCGGCGTTTTGAACAACCAGATTAACCGTGACCCATTCGCCGGGATTGACCGCTCCGTTGGTGCAAGTTGGCGCGATTGCCGTCACAGTGTAACCTGCCGCCTGCGGCAGAAAATAGGGAGGGGGCGCCAGCTTATTGATCAAATTGGGCCCATTCATCGTGCCGAGGCCGCAGCACAGGTCGTAACCCGGCACCGCATAAAATTGGTTGGGGCTTTGGGCCCAGGTATTGTTGCCGCTTACGATGTCGTGGAAGCAGATCGTGTAATCCGCGCCCGAGGCCAGCGCATACAGGGTGGGGTTCAGAAAACCAACCGGCGGCGCTCCATTGGCTGCAGCCTGTTGATTGAGCAGCGCCGCAAACCCAGCCCACAGCGGCGCAGCGCAACTGGTGCCGCCCCACCCGCCCTGCGCCGACCCATCGTCGGTGTAGAGATAGCAATTGTCAGCGTTTGCCGCCACGTCCGGCGTGTTGCGCATGGTCGTTGATCCCAGATTGGCTGTCATGCTGATGTTGGTTTGCCACTTGGGTATTTGGTAATAGGTGCTGATGCCGCCGCTGCTGCTTTCAGCCCCATAGCCGCTCACATCGGGGCCGCTGGCCGGGTCCCAGACGACTTCGCTCTCCCAAGGATAGCTGGGGCCGCTGCCATCGACCAGCGTCGTGCCGCCCACCTGCGTTATGCTCGGGCTGTCGGACGGAAACTCCACTGCGCCAACGAAGGCGCCGGCGTCACCGCTGGCGTCGAAAAACGACTGGCCCTGCGCGGCCATTTCTTTGAAAAGCGTTTCGGAGGTCGGATCCTGTGCCGCGTTCCCGCCCCACGAGCAACTAAACTGGAGCGCGTCGGTGTGATTCACCATCGCTTCGAGAATGTCGTCGAACTGGCTGTTGCTCGCATCAGGGCTTCCGTTTTCAAATACATAAATACGTGACAACCCCGGCGCCATGGCCACCGCCAGCTCAATGTCCAACGAGCACTCCTCGCCGTTGTCCCCGTCCCCGCCGTCTTGCGGTGTCGCTCCGCCGTTGATAGGCACAATCACCAGTTGCGGCCGGCTGTTCGCGCTCATCCCGATGGCGTTCTCATAGTCCGTAATGTCGCCGGGATAAAAGCCTTCAAATTCCAGCAGGCCGAGATTCTGGCCCGCGCCGGTCAGGGTGGTGCCGGGCACATAGGCGTCACGGAAGTCGTTGCCCCAGAGTTGCCCGCCCGGGGCTGACCCTTCTTTGGTGGCGGCTTTGGCGCCGCCGTTGACTGCATGGTGTCGGTGTTTTGGGTGCGGGCGCGCCAAGTTGTCCAAACCCCCGATATGTGCGATGGACACTCCCGCGTCCAGCGACGGCTCCATGTCCGGCGCATAGAACGTGCGCGCCTCGGTGGGATGCGGGTAGGTCCGCATTGTCACATGCAAGGCCTTCTCAACGTCCGCCACCGCCCCCTCCACGTCCAGCACCAGGCGATTGGGATATTGCCCGGTCACTTTGAACCTGTGCGCTTTGGCGTAATCAATCAGCGTCTGGTAGTCCCTGTCCGTCGGGCCAAATCTTGCCGTGAACTGCTTCGGGGTCAGATAGTGACGGTAACCGGCGCTGGCAGGATCATAAAGCTGCTGGATAAAGGCATCCAGGCCCTGTGCGTCCCGCGGCGCAAGGCCAATGGCAAGTTTCATTCGTTGCGCCCCGTTCAGGCGGCCCACCGGCTGCAAGCTCGACACCGCCTCCGGCACAAGCCCGCCAGGCGTCTGCCTCCCCGTGGCCGCGCCAGCGGAAGTTGCCAGCAGACTGCCAACAGTCACGATCAAGATAATAGATTTTTTCACGTCCTTGGACAAAAGCCCCTTCCCGATCCTTCATGGAACACGCGACGCAATATGCCAGAACCCGGGCCGCCTTCCAACTAAATCCTGCTCTGTATTCCGCCTCTTCGATTGCGGGTCGTTGTCCTTTGCATTATCGTCCGGCTGAGTCGTGAAACAAACATTGCGCATTCTGGCGGTCGTGGCCCTGCTCGGGGCGCTCGCATTTTGGGCGGTCAATGGGGCGCACCGCGGCTGGACCGTGACGAACATCAAACACGAAACCCCGGATCCCGTCACCGGCCTCACCGGCGTGGCTTACGAAAAAGGATTCATTCCAGGCCTCGATTTCCTGGCGGGGGCCGCGCTGGCCGCCGCCGGCCTGGCCGGAGTTTCGCTCTTGATTAAAAATAAAAGTGGCGGTAAATAAAATCTGCCTGTTTTAAAAATCGTATGAGAACTTTGCGGATCATTTCTCTATTGCTGTCCGTTCCGGCCGTCGCCGCCCTGGCCGCGCCCGAAACCTTCGACTTCAAAGACCCCAAAAACGTCAACAATATCATATTCAAACTGGACGCCCCGCTCGAGGCCATCAACGGCAACGCCAATGGCATCTCCGGCACGGTCACATTTGACCCGCAGAACCCCGGCGCAACGAAGGGAAAAATTGTCGTCGCCAGCGCTTCGCTCACCGTGCCCAATGCCATGCAAACCACCCACATGCGCGGCAAAATGTGGCTCGATGCCGAAAACCATCCCGAAATCACTTTCGAGGCCAGGGATCTCAGCAACGTCAAGACTGACGGCGACAAAACAACGGCGGAAGTCGCGGGGACTTTCACTCTGAAGGGTGTGTCGAAGGACCTGACCATCCCGGTGGAATTCAGCTACTTGAAGGACAAGCTCGGGGCGCGATTGGGCGGGAAACAAAAAGGCGATCTGCTGGTCATTCGCGCCAATTTCAGCATCAAGCGCAGAGATTTCGCCATCCAGCCCGGCAAAAATGAAGACAAGGTCTCCGACACGATCTACCTGACCCTGGGCATCGCCGGAGCCTGCGCGAAATAGCATTCCCAGTTCCATTCCCCTGACGAATTCTTCCGCCCAGTCCTTCCCCGATTACACAATCGGCCCCAATTTATAGTTCCCACCGCGCCGCGCTTGCGCCATAGTAGCCCGCGAACAAACAAAATATTATGGGTTTAATCGATTATCTCAAAACTCAGTTCCTCGAAATCATCCAGTGGCAGGACGATTCCCGCGACACGCTTTCCTTCCGCTATCCCGACATGGACAAGGAAATCAAGAACGGCGCCCAGCTCATCGTCCGCGAATCGCAGGTGGCCCAATTCATCTACCTCGGCCAGTTTGGCGACACCTTCGGCCCCGGCAAATACTCCCTAACCACCGATAACATCCCCATTCTCTCCACCCTCAAGGGCTGGAAATACGGACTCCATTCCCCGTTCAAGGCCGATGTCTATTTCGTCAACACCCGCCTCTTTACCGGCAACAAGTGGGGCACGGCCAACCCCATCATGCTGCGCGACGCTGACTTCGGCATCGTCCGCGCCCGCGCCTACGGCATTTTCGATTTCCATGTCACCGACGTGAAGCTCTTTCTCAAGGAAGTCGCCGGCACCGATGACCATTTCCGCCTCGAGGAATTTTCCGACACCATGCGTTCGCGCATCGTCAGTGTTTTCAGCGACGCCCTGGCCGCGGCCAAGGTGCCCGTGCTCGATCTGGCGGCGCGCTACGCGGAATTGGGCCAGGCCCTCCTCCCGCTCATCAATCCCGCCGTCACCAGCAAATACGGCATCGAACTGTCCAGCTTCATTGTCGAGAATATCTCCGTCCCGGCTGAAGTCGAGCAAGCCATTGACAAGCGCAGCAGCATGGCTGCCATTGGCAATCTCAATGACTTCGTGAAATTCCAAATGGCCGAGTCCATGACCAAGGGCGGCGGCGAAGCGGGCGGCATGGCGGGCACGGCCGCGGGACTGGGCGCAGGCGTGGCCATGGGCCAGCAGATGATGGCTGCCATGAACACCGCCCAAACAACTCCGCCCGTCGCCCCTCCAGGCGTGGCAGCAGCCCCCGAATTGCTTGCCCCTGCCGACGTCGCACAGCGTCTTGGCGTGAGCGAAGCCGACGTCCTGGCCACCCTCGAAAAAGGCGAGCTTAAAGGCAAGAAAATCGGTTCGACATGGCGCGTGACCAAAACGGCCCTGGATGAGTACTTGAAATCATAAGACGTGGCCTGTCATGCCCGAAGCCACCGCCCAAAAAAAATTCTCCTGCCCCTCCTGCGGCAAAATTGTCAAAGGAATGATTGTCAGAGGAATAAATTCAAGTGATTGTCTTTTCCCCATTCCCTTGACAAACATTCCTTTGACGAAATTCCGCCCGGCTGCCCCTTGCTCACAATGCCAATCCACTGCCCACTGACTATAGTTTCTCCAAGCGCGGACGAATTTGAAAAGATCGACTACCGCGTCATGGCGCACGCTTACGCCAGCCAGAACGAATTGGGTCGATTATGTGACGAGTGCGCTTACGAAGCCGATTTGCAGGCGCGCCTGCTGGCCGATGGTTTTCAAACCGTTCAGACCCAGGTTCCCGTCACCGTCACACATCGCGATTTCTCAAAAAAATATTATCTCGATCTGGTTGTTGATCATGCGCTCTACGAACTCAAGGCAAAGACAACTTTCATCGGCGAGCACGAAGCGCAATTGCTCAATTACATCTTCTTGCTCGGAATCCAACGCGGCAAACTGCTCAACTTCCGCCCGCCGAAAGTCCAGGGAAGAATTGCAGCCACAGGTCTGGCGCAGCAAGATCGCCGCCGCTTGACCGCAGTCACAGCACGCTGGAGAGACCTGACACCAGGTTGTGCGGAGTTACGACAGACGATTTTGGATTTACTGGAGGACTGGGGAGCGTTTCTGGACATTGGATTATACCAGGAAGCGCTTATTCATTTCTTCGGCGGCCCGGGCAAAGTCGAACAACGGGTCAGCCTGCGTCGTGATAGACTGGACTTGGGCGCACAGCAGATGTTGCTCCATGTGCCTGGGGTCGCATTTCGCGTCGCGGCGTTCACCGACAGCCAGCGCCACGTTGAAACCCATTTGCGCCGCCTCCTGGCACTGACGGATCTCAAGGCAATCCAATGGATCAATCTGAATCATGCAACAATTGAATACACAACCATCACAGAATTCTCAGAATGATTCAGAATTGGATTTTTCCCATTCCTCTGACAATCATTCCTTTGACAATTTTCTGTTTTCCGGAATCCCCTGATTATGCCCGAAGCCACCGCCCAAAAAAAATTCTCCTGCCCCTCCTGCGGCGGCGAGTCGCAATGGAATCCCGCCAAAAAGGCGCTGATTTGCCCGTTCTGCGGCACGGTCTCGCCCGCTCAGGCTGAACTCAACGCCTCTGGCCGCGAAGTCATCGTCGAACACGATCTGGTTGCGGCCCTGCGCGGCATTCCCGACTCTCAACGCGGCTGGCAGGCGGACAAAACTTCAGTCAAATGCCAGAGTTGCCAGGCCATCTCCGTCTTCGATGCCGCGCGCATCGGGCAGCGCTGTGATTTTTGCGGCTCCACCGCGCTCGTGCCCTACGAGGAGGTCAAGGAGGCTTTCCGCCCGGAAAGCGTCCTGCCCATGAAGATCAGCGACAGTCAGGTGCGCGATTCGATCCGCCAATGGTACGGCAGCCGCTGGTTCGCTCCAAACAAACTCAAGCGCGCCGCCCTCACCGACACGGTCAGGGGCCTTTACATTCCTTACTGGACCTTTGATGCCCAGGTGCATGGCGATTGGACGGCCGAAAGCGGTTATTTTTATTACGTGACCGAAACGTTTCGTAACGCCAACGGCCAAACGCAGACTCGCCAGGTCCAGAAAATTCGCTGGGAACCCAGCAGCGGCGCTCTCGACCATTTCTTCAAGGATGAACTCGTGCCCGCCTCACGCGGCGTTCAGGAGCAAATGCTGCGCAAGATCGAACCCTTTCCGACCGCGACCGACTTGGTGCCTTACAACGCGGGCTACTTGTCCGGCTGGGTGGTGGAGCGCTATCAACTCGACTTGGTGGGCGCCGCCAAGGAAGCCCGCGAAGATATGGACGCCGAAATGCAGCGTCTTTGCGCCGCTCAGGTGCCCGGCGACACGCAGCGCAATCTTGAGGTGACGAACGATTACTCCGGCCAGACCTACAAACACATTTTGGTGCCCATCTGGCTGCTCACCTACAATTACGGCTCGCGCAATTTCCAGGTGGTCATGAACGGTTATACCGGCGTTATTGCGGGCAAATATCCCAAAAGCTGGATCAAGATCACCCTCGCCGTCCTGGCCGGACTAGCTGTTGCCGGCATCGCGCTGCTTCTGGCCCATCACTGAACCTGCATTGCAGAAGTTCTTCGCATCATCAGATGCTCGGGGAGCGCGGGCGTCTCGCCCGCTTCCGCCGGCGTCTCGCCGACGGATTCAGAAAGAAGAAACCCCGGCATATTTCCTCAGCAATGGCCGCAACGCCGCCCTGGTTTTCGCCGGCCAGCATTTCCGCTCGGTCATGATGGCATTCTTCAACGCTGCATGGCACGGCCATGTCGGTTCCAACGGAATTTGCGGCACCGCCCGCGCAATGATCGCCTTGGCCTGGCCGGCGTTCTTCATCAAATTCGCCACCACCATCTCGACCGTTACAGGCTCCTCGCCCGACTTCCAACAATCGTAATCCGTCACCATCGCCAGCGTGGCGTAGGCGATCTCCGCCTCCCGCGCGCATTTGGCCTCGCCCAGGCTCGTCATGCCGATGACATCGTAACCCAGCGCATGATTGCTCAGCGACTCGGCCCGCGTGCTGAAGGCCGGCCCTTCCATGTTCACGTAGGCGCCCCCGTTGTGGACGCGCGCCCCTTCCGCCCGGCAGCTTTTATACAACAACTGCCGCAATTCAGCGCAGATCGGATCGGCAAACGCGACGTGCGCCACAATGCCCCTCCCAAAAAAAGTCTGATCGCACGACCGTTTCGTCCGGTCCACAAATTGATCCGGCAGCACAATGTCGCACGGCTTGTATCTCGTCTGCAACGATCCCACCGCGCTCACGCTGACGATCCAATCCACCCCCAGCTTTTTCATTCCGTAAATGTTGGCGCGGTGATTCAGCTCGCTCGGCAGGATGCGGTGGCCCCGGGCGTGTCGCGGCAGAAAAACCACCGCCCGCCCCTCCAGTTCCCCCGTCAGAAACGCGTCCGACGGCGCGCCAAACGGCGTCTTGACCCGGACCCATTTCTGCCCCGTAAATCCTTCGATGTGATACAGCCCGCTTCCTCCGATTATGCCAATGCGATGTAGTTCCATAGATTCTTGACTGCCGGAGCATAAGTAAAACTTCGCGCCATGGGAAACATTAAACTTTAAACTCCGCTCCCGCCTCTGCATCATTCGCGCCATGATGAATTTATTTGATTTGAGCGGCGAGATTGCAGTCGTGGTTGGCGCCACCGGCGTGCTGGGCGGCAAAGTGGCCGAAGGCCTGGCCCAAGCCGGGGCCAGGGTCGCCGTCCTGGGCCGAAACGACGAACGCGGCCAGGCCTGTGTCCAGCGCATCCACAATGTAAAGGGCGAAGCGCAATTCTTTGCCGCCGACGCCATTTCCCGCCAGAGCCTGCAAAAGGCCGCGGCTGAAATCGAAAAAACCTTCGGCCCGCCGACAATTCTGGTCAACGCCGCCGGGGGCAACGATTCCAAAGTGACCGTGACGGACAAACTCAAATTTGAACAAATCACCGTGGAAGATTGGCGGGCCAATTTTGACACCAACCTGGTCGGCGGCATGTTGGCTCCCTGCCAGGAATTCGGAGCCGCCATGGCGGCGCGCGGCAAGGGGAGCATCATCAATTTTGCCAGCGTATCCGCGCACCTGCCCCTCTCGCGCGTCCCGGCCTATTCCGCCGCCAAGGCCGCCGTCATCAACCTCACCCGCTTTCTGGCCCGCGAATGGGCGCCGCGCCACGTCCGCGTCAACTCCATCACCCCCGGCTTTTTCCCCGCCGAACAAAACCGCCGTCTTCTTTTCAATCCGGATGGCTCGCCTTCCGACCGTGCGCGCCTCATTTTGGCGCATACGCCCATGGGCCGGTTTGGCCTGCCGGAGGAACTGGTGGGCGCGATCATCTTTCTGGCCGGCGAGCGCGCCAGCAGTTTCGTCACCGGAATGGACCTGTGCGTGGACGGCGGCTATCTCGCCCAGACCATTTGATTGGTGCGCTCGCACCCGAATCCTTGGCGACTTCTCGGGGAGCGCGACCGTCTCGGTCGCATCCTTCGGCGTCTCGCCGACGGAACTCGTGCTTTCGGCGTGTTCACCCACTCAGTGAACTTTTCAGCGCGTCGCTAATGTATGGGGCGCCTGCAGAGAAGAAGAATTTTCTGTTTGACATTGCACCTAAAAGGTGCAAATTGGTGCAAATGCGCAGAACGGTGGATTTAGATTCCGAGTTGGAAACCGAATTGTCGGACGTGGTCTCCCTGACCAAGGAGAAGCCGGCCGTTGTCATTCGGCAAGCCTTGCGGGCGGGTTTGCCGACCGTCGCCAGCCGGTTTCAGTCGCCCCGGCCCGCCGGCTATTTCACAGACGACTACGGGGCGGACAAGGAAAGGGTTGCGTTGGAATCGGCCATGGCCAGGGTGAAGCAGAAGCCCGAACGATGAATATTCACCAATGGGAAATTTGGAAGTGCAGGCCGCCGGGTTTCGCGCGCGATCATTGGTTTGTCATCCTTTCCGGCCAGGAACGCCTGGATAATCCGCAAAGGCTGCAAGTCAACGCCCTGGCCTGTTACAAACTCCAGGGCGACCCCAAAAAACTCGATGTCCGGCTAAACGGCGCGGATGGTTTTGACGGCCCAACTGTGTGCCAATGTGATTTCATTTTCGTCCTGGAGAAGGCGAGCCTTCATGCCTGCCTTGGTTCGGTGGCGTGGGAACGCCAACAGGCCATCAAATCCAAACTAAAGGAAGTCCACAGGCTCTGATACTGACGTCTGCCTCTCCCGTTTGCCTCCACCACCAGCGCCTTGTAGCGTCCGCTGAAAACATGCCCGCAACGCTCATCAGCAAAGGGGTCAGCAAAGGGTTCGCACCATAGCTTTGTCCATTAGTGTTCATTCATTGGCTTCTCCCCAGGCGTGAAGTTTGGGCAGGGGCAGGCAAAAGCCTGCATAAGGTCTGATTTTGCCGCGGGCGTTACGTCCCTTGCGGCGCGGCTTCGTCGCGGGGCGGAAATTCAAAACCCACCTTGCCCTGGTCTTCCAGCACAAGGAAAGCGGAGAAAGCCCGGCCGTTCTTCTGCGACACGAATTGGGTCAGCAAATCGGTCCGCCCGGTGTCAATTAGTTTTTTGAGCTGCCCGGGATCGACGGCCTGCTTCAAAATCTCCTTGCTTACTTTGAACTTGCACGGCCTCTTCGCCGCCTGCGTTTTTTCGCAGACGTAATGCGCATCGGTCGCGAACACTTTGCCGCCGCAGAGCGGGCATTTGGCCACCGGCTCGGCCTGGCTGAAATCATGCTGAATCGCCGGTTCCTTGGGCTTGGCGGGTTCCCCGGCCTTCTTGCCCTTTCTCGGTTCAAATTCGAATCCGACCTTGCCCTCCTTGCCCACCACCAGGAACGCCTTGAACGGGCGGCCTTTTCTCGAAATGAATTTCTCCAGCAGATCGGTCCGTCCGCCCGCCAGCAATTTTTGCACCTGCTCCTTTTCGATGGCCCGTTGCAAAATGATCTTGCCGGTGCGGAAAGCGCAGCCCTGCCGCCGGGCGGCCTTCTCGCAAATGTAATTCATCCCGTTCTCATACACGGGCGAACCGCATTGCGGGCATTTGCCCAGCGATTCCTTCCCGGTGAAATCCACCGCCTCCGCCGCGGCCTGCGCGTCGTCATTCTGCTGGCCAAAATCGAATTCCGGCTTCAACTCCGGCGTCAGTTTGATCATCGCGGCGAAGGGACGCCCCAACTTGCTGCGGAACCCCTGCAGCGGCCCGACGCTTCGCTTGGTGATCAATTCCTCGATCTCGGGGATCTCAAATTGCCGTCCCGCCACGATCTTCCACAACGCGAAATCGCATTGTTGACACTGAAATTTCTTGTAGTTCTCCTTGATTACACCTCCGCACTTCGGGCACTTGACCTTCACTTCGCCAAAGTCGCCCGGCACGGTGTCGCTGTCGTGGGCTTTGGCCTTGCGCACGATCTGCCTCGTCATCTCCTCGATTTCCCGCATGAACTCCGGCCGGCCCAACTGGCCCCGCGCCATTTGCCTCAATTTGAACTCCCAATCCCCCGTCAATTCCGGCGACGACAACTCCGGCAAACCCAACCCCCGCAGCAGCGTAATCAATCCAAACGCCTTGGCCGTGGGTTGCAATTCCCGCTGGTTGCGCAGGATGTATTGCTCATAAATCAGCCCCTCGATGATCGCCGCGCGGGTCGCCGGCGTGCCCAAACCCTTCTCGCTCATCGCTTCGCGCAACTCCTCGTCCTCGACCAGTTTGCCCGCCCCTTCCATCGCCGAAAGAAGCGTCGCTTCCGTATAGCGTGGCGGCGGCTTGGTCTGCGTCGCGTTGAGCTCGATCTTTACCGTCTGAACAACCTCATTCGGCTGCACCGGCGCCAGCCGCGGGGCCTCATTTTCGCCTTGCGCCTCCCGCCCATACACATTCATCCAGCCGGCGTTGACCATGACCTTGCCTTCCGTCTTGAACGGTTCCTCCCGCACGCGCGTGATGCGCGTCGAAACCAGAAATTCCGCCGCCGGATAAAACACCGCCAGGAACCGCCGGGTCACAAGATCGTACAGCTTCTGTTCGTGCTCGCTCAAATGCTTCGGCGCCAGGGAAGTGGGGATAATGGCGAAGTGATCCGAAACTTTGGCGTTATTGAAAATGCGTTTGTCGGGCCGCAGCCAATGTTGCCTTAAAATTTCGGCGGCGTACTGCCCGTAGGCCGTGTCGGACAACATTTGCAGCGTGCTCTTCACCGTCGCGATGTAATCCTCCGGCAGCGCCCGTGAATCGGTTCTGGGATAAGTCAGGACCTTGTGCCGCTCATAAAGTGTCTGCGCAAGACCCAGCGTGTTCTTGGCCGAATAACCAAACCGCCCGTTCGCCTCGCGCTGCAACGAAGTCAAGTCATAGAGCAGCGGCGACAACTGGGTGCTCGGCTTCGTTTCTTCAGTCACATGCCCCGGCTGCCCGGCGCATTTATCGCGGATGGCCTCGGCTTGGGCGCGGTCCCAGATGCGTTCCGCCCTCAAATCGGGATCATTGTCTTTTTTGTCCCGGGCAAATTTTTCATCGAACCAGCGCCCCGGGTATTCCCCCGCCGCCGCCGCGAACGTGGCATGCAGCTCGCAATAATCCCGCGGCACATGTTTCCGAATCTTCTCCTCGCGCTCCACCACAATCGCCAGCGTGGGCGTTTGCACCCGCCCCACCGTGGTCAGGTGAAATCCCCCCGTCTTGGAATTGAACGCCGTCAGCGCGCGCGTCCCGTTGATCCCCACCAGCCAGTCGGATTCAGACCGGCAGACGGCGGCATCCCCCAGAGGCCGCATGGTTGCGTCATCGCGCAACGCGGAAAACCCTTCGCGAATGGCGGCCGGCGTCATGGACTGGAGCCAGAGCCGCTGAATGGGCTGCTTCGCCTTGGCATATTGCACTATATAACGAAATATCAACTCCCCTTCGCGTCCCGCATCGCAAGCATTAATCAACCCCACCACGTCCTTGCTCTTGATCAGGCGCACCACGAGTTTGAGGCGGTCCGCCGCTCTTTCAATCGGCTGCAAGTCGAACCGCTCCGGTATGACCGGCAAATGCGCAAAAGTCCATTTGCCGCGCTTGACCTCCACGCCTTCCGGCAGGCAAAGCTGCAGCAAATGGCCGACGGCGGACGTCAGGATATAGTCTTTGCTCTCATAATGGTCCCCCGTTTTGGCGAAACCCCCGAGAGCTTTGGCTATGTCGGACGCCACCGACGGCTTTTCCGCAATAATTAAGGATCTTCCCATTGTTTATGCTCCATCAACGTCAGTACACGCCTTGACGCTTAAATGCGGGAAAGTGGCTTAAAGCCGTCGTTATGTCAATAGCCCCCCTCTGCCAACCCGTCCGGAACGGCGATTGGCAGGGCGCGCAATCCCTTGGCGCCGCTCCTTCTCGCCCTCTGGTCATAAGTCCCATCAATCCCATAAATCCCGTTCCTCCCCCTTGACCTTCCCAAACAGTGCTGTCATTGATTGTTGGATATGAAAAGACGCGAATTCCTCACCTCCTCAATCGCAACCGCGGGCCTGGGGACTCTGCTGGCCGGGTCCGCCGCCGATGCCCGGGAAACCGTCTCGCCCGCCGCGCGCGAGTTCTACGAACTGCGCCTCTATCACCTGCGCCGCGGGCCGCAGACGGAATTATTCGACCACTTCTACAGCCAGGCAGCCATCCCCGCATTGAACCGCGCCGGCGTTGATCGGGTCGGCGTCTTCAACGTCGCCGTCGGGCCGGAAAGCCCGACCATGTATGTTTTATTGGCGCATAAATCGCTGGAATCCATCGCCGCCACGGCGGACCGCCTCGCAGCCGACGCCGATTACCTCAAGGCAGGCGCCGAGTTTATCGATGCGCCCTCCACCAATCCGGCCTATCTCAGAGTGGAGAGTTCGCTCATGGCGGCCTTCGCGGGCATGCCGAAACTGGAAGTCCCCGCTCTGGCCGCCGGGAACAAACCCCGCCTCTTTGAACTGCGCACCTACGAAAGCCACAGCAATAAGGCGAACAAAAAGAAAATCGAAATGTTCAACCGCGGCGAGATTGCCATTTTCCGCCGCAACGGCGTGCAGCCGGTTTTCTTCGGTGAAACCTTGATCGGCACGCGCCTGCCCAACCTGACCTACATGGTGGTCTTTGAAAATCCGGCGGCCCATGACAAGAACTGGGCCGCGTTCGTCGCGGACCCGGAATGGACAAAACTTCGCGCCACCCCCGGCTACGCCGACGCCGACATTGTCAGCAACATCAGCAACGTCTTCCTCCGCCCCGCCCCTTACTCACAGATATAATCTGAGGAGGACACCATGATAAGTTCATGCATCAGAGTTTGGCTGATTGATTCCGCGATAGTCGTGGTTCTTGCTGGCATTGCAGTTTTCTTGTTGCCTCTGGTTTCTGACTGATTCAGTGCAACCAGCAGCAGCGGCGCCAGTAGATTAATTGGGAGCCTGCACCGCGCCCGCTCTGTCCACCCACAAAAACGGCAAGGGATCAGTTCCTTGCATGTCAACATTCTGGTGAGCGGATTCATGGAAACACCTGGCTGGCCGGTTATTCGATTCCCGGTTTTCTGGAGTCTTGTTCGCATATTCGCTTGCGACTCCCCCAAAAGTCTTCCCCCATCGGTCCGATCCGTCCTATTCATCCCACCCCCTCACCGAACGCCTGTCATCCCGGCGCCCGCCCGATTACAAAGTTAGTTTAAAATAATTGTCGTTCCAAACAATCTCTATGATACTGTTGTATCGTAAGCATTGCCTAAATATGGCCATGATGAAAAACTGAAACCTGAACCAACCCAAACTATGAACCCCCGCAACGGCAAAATCGCCCATCTCCCACGCTCCATCCGCGACTTGTTGAACGACCGCCTCGACCGCTCCCAGCCCGCCTCCCAAATCCTCCCCTGGCTCAACGCCCTCGAAGAAGTCCGGGAAATCATCACAGAGGAATTTGAGGGCATCCCCATCAGCGAGCAGAACCTCAGCCAGTGGCGTCAGGGCGGCTTCCAGGAATGGCTGGTCCGCCGCGAGCTTTGCCTGGAGGCCGGCGACGTGACCGAGTTGGCCGAAGGCATGCAGGAGGAGACCGGGCAAGGCGTCCTGGCCGATGACGTGGCCGTGGTGCTGGCCGCCCGCCTCGGCACCCTCATCACCAAATGGGACGACGAGGTGGACGCCAAATTCGAGGCCAAATCCCGCGTCCTTAACCGGCTCTGCCGCAGCGTCGTGCAATTGCAGCACGGCATGCACCGCGCCCGGCGGGAGTCCTTCGAATACGCCCGCCAGTGGGAGGAACAGGAGAAAGCCGAAATGGAAGAGATGAGGCAGAAAATAGTCCAGCCCTCCTTCCCATTCCTCCCATCCCCCGACAGGCAGCGCCCTCGCCCGAGTCTGCCCCCGCCGCCTCCCTTCCTAATCTTAACTTGCCCGCCATAGCTTCAGCGACGGCGGGTCTCCCCACCCCAACAAATGATTTGCCCCCCATAAATCCCATTCCTCCCATTCTTCCCATCGCTCCAGTCTCCCCCGAAGAAGCCGAGGCCCGGGAGGCCCAACACGAGACAGAGTTAGCCGAACAAGGCCATGCCTATAGTGCATATTCTTTGGGAGCGCGCTATCGTGATGGGTTGGGGGTTCCCAAGGACTTGGCCAAGGCACGGCAGTGGCTGGGCAAAGCGGCCTCGCAAGGCATCGGCAGCGCCAAAATCGAATTACGCGCCTTGTTGATGCGGTTCGGAGATTGAGGATGGTTTGTTCATTCAACAGCCTGCTTCTTGACGCTGCTTGCCCGGTTCTGGCAGAATTTCGTTGTGACCCGATGGCAAGATGATGGGACCCTTTTATGAATGGTGAGAAAGCGCCGGAAAGCCATGGATTGCAGGGAGTTTCGCCATGGCTGTTTGGATTGTTCCTTGTGGCCATCACCGTGATTGCCTATGGGCCGGCCTCGCACGCAGGGTTCATCTGGGACGACGATGCCTATTTGACGCAAAACCCGTTGCTGACCGCGCCGGACGGCTTGCGGCGGATATGGTTTTCGCTCGATTCACCATCGCAATATTTTCCTCTCACCTACACCACCTTCTACATCGAGCGCGCCTTGTGGGGTTTGAATCCTGCCGGATACCATCTGGTCAACCTGTTGCTCCATGCCGCCAACGCGCTGTTGGTGTGGCGGCTGCTGGCGCGGCTGCTCGTGCCGGGCGCAGGGCTGGCGGCGGCGATTTTCGCGCTCCATCCGGTGCAGGTGGAATCGGTGGCCTGGATCACGGAGCGCAAAAACGTGCTGATGGGCTTCTTCTTCCTGCTCACGTTGTGGGTATGGACGCGGTTCCTGGATGAAGGGACGGTGCGGCGATGGCGCTATTACGTTCTGGCGCTGGTGTTTTATGCTCTGGCGCTCTTGGCCAAAACGACAGCCTGCACGTTACCGGCGGCGTTGCTCTTGATTTTGTGGCTGAAAAAAACGCCGGTCAATTGGCGGCGGCTGGCGCAGATCGCGCCGTTTGCGGCCGTGGGATTGGTCCTGGGCGTGGTGACGGTATGGTGGGAGCACCACCACCAAGGCACGGAGGCCAGACTGTTTAACATGAGGCCGATGGAGAGCGTGCTGTTGGCGAGCCGTGCGGTCTGGTTTTATGCGGGAAAACTGCTGTGGCCGGCCAATCTCACCTTCAGCTATCCCCGCTGGAATATCGAGGCTTCCGACCCGCGTGCCTATGGCTGGCTGCTGGCAGCGTTGGCGCTGGGCGTGGTGATTTGGCGGGCGCGGGCCTGGACGGGGCGGAGCGTCGAGGTGGCGGCGGCTTTTTTTGCGGTGACATTGAGTCCGTTGCTGGGGTTCATCATGATTTACACGTTTCAATATACGTTCGTGGCTGACCATTACCAATACCTGGCCTGCATTGGCCCAATCGCGCTGGCGGCGGCGGGCGTGACAATATGGTTGGACCGGATTGCTGCCGGGAAATCTTTTCTTCAGCCGGCATTATGTGCGGCGCTGCTGATGACACTGGGTGCCTTGACGTGGAAGCAATGCGGGACGTATGCCAACGTCCAAACGCTTTGGCTGGCGACCCTGGCGCGAAACCCCGGCTCCTGGCTGGCGCACAACAACCTCGGAACCATTCTTCGCCAACAGGGCAAAGTCGATGAGGCGATTACGCAATATCAGGAAGCGCTGCGAATAAAGCCCGACAACGAATCCATCCATTTCAACCTGGCCAGGGCCTGTTACCAAGAGGGCAGGTTGGGCCTGGCGATCGAGCAATTCCAATCTGCGCTGCAAATCGACCCGGGGGACATGGAAGCCCAAAACAACCTGGCCTGGCTCCTGGCCACAGCTCCGCAAGCGTCGTTGCGCAACGGCGGGAAAGCCGTGCAACTGGCCCGGCAGGCCAATGAGTTGGCCGGCGGGAGAAACCCGGTGATTCTTGGCACCCTCGCCGCCGGCCTGGCCGAGACGGGGCAGTTTGGCGACGCGGTGCAGAGCGCACAAAAGGCCATTGAACTGGCGCGGGCCGCGGGGCGGCAGGATTTGGCCGCGAAGCTCAACGGTGAATTGAAGCGTTACGAAGCGGGACTTGCCTTGCATCGGTAGCAACCTTATATGCGCACCATAAATCAATCACAATGGCAGCATAGTCACAATTTCGTCGGGGATCTTGGAACGGCGGAGAAGAATACGCGAAAGGTGATTCTGCTCGCCTCGGCCATGATGGCGGTTGAAATCGTCGCAGGCCTGAAGCTGCACTCGATGGCGCTTTTCGCGGACGGCTGTCACATGAGCACGCATGTCGCCGCGTTTCTCATCACCGCCTGCGCCTACACGGTGACGCGCAAGAACGCAGACAATCGTCTTTACAGCTTCGGAACAGGCAAGGTCGGCGTTTTGGGAGCGTACACCAGCGCCATTATTCTTGCCGGGATTGCTCTTTTCATGGCGGTCGAGTCGGTCAAACGCCTCTTTCAGCCCCTCCTCATCCAGTACAACCAGGCCATTGGGATAGCGGCGGCCGGGCTTGCCGTGAATCTCGTCAGCGCCTTCCTGCTCAAGGACAGCCATCACCCCGCGCACGGACCTGGAGTCGCCGCCCATTCTCACAAACATGACGTCAATTTGAAGGCGGCTTACATCCATGTTCTGGCGGATGCGGCCACTTCGGGTCTGGCAATCATTGCGCTGACGGGAGGCAAATTATGGGGGGCGGCATGGCTTGACCCGGTCATGGGCATTGTGGGCGGCGGCGTCATTGCGCAATGGGCTTACAGCCTGGTCCGGCAAACGCAGGCCATTCTTCTGGACAAGGAGCCGGAGGATTCCGATTTGAGCCGGGAAATACGCAAGTCAATCGAGTCGGACGGGGACTCCGTTATCACCGATTTGCACATCTGGCAGGTTGGCTTAAATAAATTCGCCGCCATCATTTCCCTGGCAGCCCATAATCCCAAATCACCTGAAGACTACAAAACGCCGCTGAAAGGGCATGAGGAACTGGTGCATGTGACGGTGGAAATTCATCAATGCGGGGGCCCCCACGAGGGTAAGGATTCCGCCCCTCCCAAATGAAGGGGCGGCAATCCGCCAATGTTTTATGTGTAACACACTATTTTTATTGCCTAAATATATTTGTGGTGCAATAATTCAAATGTGCTGCGTCTGTTTGATATGAAGATTGATTGTTGCGCCCGGCTTTTGTCCGCCTTGACGGCCGCAGCCATCTTTGGGGCGGGGCGGTGCTCCGGCCAGGATGCCGGCCAGACTAACAGCGCGCCGGCACCGGCTTTGCCCAGCGTCTCCGCCACGAATGAGCAGTTCTGGAACATCCACATGGAGGCAACTTATGTGGGCGATTGGCATTCCTCCTTCCCGGCGCAGTATTCCGGCCCGGAAAGCCTGGACAACCATGCGGCAACGGCGGAGTCGGTGGACTGCGACTTGTTCCTCGGCGCGCGGTTGTGGCACGGAGCTGAATTTCATGTGGACGGTTTGTTCTGGCAGGGGTTTGGCTTCAACCACACCCTGGGCATTGAAGCCTTTCCCAATGCCGAGGCCTACAAAGTCGGCACACAGGCCGGCAACGTCACCCCGGCCCGCGTTTTTGTCAGGCAAACCATTGGGTTGGGGGGCGATCAGGAACCTGTGTCCGATGACGCCCTGCACCTCGCAGGGACGCAGGACATATCACGCATTACGCTGACGGTCGGTCAAATCAGTGTGTTGGATATTTTTGATCAAAACTCCTATGCAGGGGATGTCACATCGCAGTTTCTAAACTGGGCCTTGGTCGGCAACGAAGCGTGGGATTACCCCGCCAACAGCCTGGGCTGCACCACCGGATTTGCGGCTGAATTGAACCAGCCCAACTGGACCGCTCGCTACGGTTTCTTCCAAATGCCGAGCGTCGCCAACGGCATGGCCATCAACCAACAGTACTTGCAAGCGTGGGGAATGGTCACCGAATTCGAGCGACGCTTTGTCATTCATAAGCATCCGGGGGCGGTGCGTTTGCTTGCCTTCCTGAATCGGGTGGATTCGGGAACTTATGCGGACGCCTTGGACAGTCCGGTGCGGCCGGCTGTGGTGGCCGATCCCTCCTACTGCCTGAATTACGGCTTTGGGCTGAACACAGAGTATGAGTTGGCCAAGGGCGTGGGCGCCTTTGCGCGGCTGGGCTGGAACGCCGGCCAGACTCCGGACTGGGCCTATGCCGACGTGTCCAGGTCCGGCTCGGCGGGGCTGAGCATCAACGGGGATTTTTGGCATCGGCCCAACGATACGGTCGGACTGGCGGGGGTCGTGAATGGCATTTCTCGCGTGCAGCAGGAATACTTCAACGCAGCGGGTCTCGGCATCCTGGCTGGCGACGGGGCGCTCAGCTACAATTTGGAAAAGACCCTCGAAACGTATTACAAAGCGCAAATCTGGAAGAATTTCTACGCCACCGCGGATTATCAGTTTGTGATCAATCCAGCCTACAACGCGGCGCGCGGCCCGGTTTCAATATTGAGCATGAGACTGCACTGGGAGTTCTGAGCCCCCGGCAAGCGCCTCATTGCACAGGCGACATCTTATGGAGCGTGGCCTGTACTTTGGCTGAGACTGCGCAAGCCCGCTTGTAGCTCTGCAAACAGGTCAACTCGCCACCGATGGACGCGCCATGGGGCGATGTGCGTTCGTTGGCCAGCATTTGCGCCACCGCCTGGCTGCTGCTCAAATCTTCGCTGATCTGCTCCAACGTGCCGCCTTGGTGGGCAACGGTTTGCGCGTAGGTTTGGCGAAACCTTTCAAGGGCCGGCGCTGCCGTGTCATATCCCTTCGTTTCTGCCGTGCCGCCAACCTGCAATCTGGACGGGTCGCCAGCCACAGCGCTGTTGACGCCGATGTCCGTCGCGTCGCCTCCGGTGAACAAATCCTGGCCAGTGCCGCCGTGCAAGTCGCGCCCGTTTCTGTAAATGGAATTGAATCGAGTGATCAGTTGCGCGGCCAGACGGTTCAACCCGCTTCGCAAGCCGGCCAATGCGCCGTCGCGCGCCCTGATTTTCCCGGCAATGCTGCCGCCAGCCGGCTCGAGTCGTGCGCTGGCGTTTTGCGCCTGGAGACGCAAGTTTTCGTTTTGGTCGGGATACGTGGCCAGAAAGTCAGGCGTCCTTGACCCGCAGACCATGGTGACGCCGCCGATGCTGACGTTGACACCGCCGTCGGCGCGCTGCGTGGAAGTGAGGTTGACGCAGCCGGAAAGTGTTTCCAGGCATTGTTCGCGCTGTTCGGCCAAAAGGCCGGCCTTCACACTCGAGGTCCGCGCCTCCAGGATTTGCTGGTTCAGGGCGGCAATACCATTCAGGTTTTGATTGGCCCGGCCCACGTCCTTTTGGATGGAGACATTTAAATCGTTTCGCAGACAATCCAGCCGTGCCGAAGCGAGGTTGAATTTGGCGGCGATCTCCTGAGCGCATCGCACAATGTCGCGCCGCAGCGGGCGATTTGCCGGATCGCCGTAGAGGTCCGCAAAGGAAGTGAACAACTGCGTCAGGGCAACATCCAGCTCATTGAGCCCGTTGGGGGCGGCGCTGAAACTGAACAATTCATCCAGGCAGGCGCCGGCATGTTGCAGGTGCGCTTGCTGGGCGGCGAGGGCGCCGGTCACACTGGTCTCGGCCAGGAGTTGCGCGTCCAGCAAAGGATCGCGCGCTTCGGCGATGACCGCGGCTTCGAGACCCCTGCCTTCTCCGCCGGCCCGCGCCAGCATCGGAGCGGCGGCGCGGATGGCGCGTTGTTGGCGGGAGCGCCTTTTGACATTGGTGTCAAGCATCGCAACCATAATTTTTGTCCGTCAGTTTGCCTCCGCTTGCAGTTGCGGTTCAGCCCAGGCAGGGACCGGCAATTCGCCGGGGCTTTTGCCATTGGGCGGCTGGACCGTGGGGCAAAGCGAATTCAACAATTGCTGCATCAATTCGACCGAGCGTTTCAGGATCAGATGATTCTGGCGGGCGCGCCGGCGCACACGGAACAGAAGTTCGTTGTTTTCCTCCACCAGCGCCTTGAGTAGCGGCTGGTAATCCGCCGGCAAAAGCGGAATCAACTCCTTAAACGGCGCATTCTCCGGCTGGCCTGCTGACTCGGCCACTGCGCGGCGGCAATCTTCCCGGTGCTTGCGGGCTTCCTGGATGGCCAGGCCTTGGGCCTGGACCAGGTTGATGGATTGGGAAACTTCATTGGCGGCCCGCGTCATCAAGTACTCCCGTTGGCGATCCAACAGGGCAAGCATCTCGCCGTAATTTTTCAACTCGTCACGCAGGGATTCGACCAGACTTTTGACACTCTCGATCATGGATAATACTCGGCTTCCTGAACTCGTTTCTTTAGCAGTGCCGCCTTGCAAAACTGCGATGTTGCCCTGTCCGCCAACATCCTGTGGCGTTTGGCAGCCCGCTTCATAAGTTCTTAATGCGCCGCTCACTTCAACTCTACTTAAGCATCGGCTGTGCCATGCTACAAAACCCTTGTTTTAAAGGGGTTTTGAGGGGGTAAGCCCTCGAAATGAGGAAAAACATGCCACCAGACAGGAGGAATTTGCCACGGGGCCGCTCTTTGCGATTCCGCCGGACACCGCGAGCAATTAAACCATTGCCAGCGCCGCCGTAAGATGGTATCAATTATAAATCATGCCAACAGTCGGCGAACAATTGCGCACCGCGCGCGAAGCGCAGAAGCTGGCCATTCACCAGGTGGCGGATTGGACCAAAATCCGCGGCGATCATATTCGCGCCCTGGAGGAGGGCAATTACAGTGTCTTTTCCGCCCCGGTTTATATTCGAGGTTTTGTGCGCACTTATGCCACGCTTTTGAAGCTCGACGCCGCGCAAGTCCTCCAGCAACTCAACCATGAACTGGCCGATTCCGGACAGCATGAGCCTGCTTTGTCCCAGCCAGCCAGTGGCCCGCTGGATGACGCCATGTTCCACTTTTCGAAGTTCTTCCGGCGGTTGGCCCTGCCTGCAGTGGGGCTGTTGGTCGTCCTGGCAGTGGCCGTTGTCTCCTATTGCGTCTGGCTGCGTTATCAGCACAAGGACCCGTTGCAGGGCTTGGGACCGGGATTGTATCAGGCGTCCTCAGCCGGTGATACCTTGCCGCTTCCACGGCCCGCCAATTAGGGGATTTGCCCTTTTCCGTCCAGTCTCGTAAGTTGTCCCCGTGACGAAAAGCTCAGCAACAAGCCCCGTGCGCGTTGGTCTCATTTCCCTTGGTTGCGCCAAAAATCTGGTCGATGGGGAGATCATGCTCGGCGCCCTGCTCAAGGCCGGAGTGGAAGTCACCAATGAAGCCAGCCAGGCGGATGTTGTCATTGTCAACACTTGTTCGTTCATTGACGCGGCCCAGGAGGAAAGTGTCGATGCCATTTTGCAATCGGCCGAACTGCGCGCGCAGACCAAGCCCGGCCAGGGCCTGATCGTCTCCGGCTGCCTGCCGCAGCGCTTTCGCAACGATCTGCCCGCGCTGCTGCCGGAGGTCGATGCCTTCATGGGGATCGATCAAGTGGCGCAGGCGGCGGATATTGTGCGCCAGGCGCTGGCGCGGCGGCGGGAGAAGCTGGCCTTGCTCGCGAAGACCCCTGGGGCGCGGGCCGGATCCCGGGAACAGATTGCGCGCCGCATGGCGGAGTTGGACAGCGCCAAACCCGCCCCAGCCGAAGCGCCGCCCCTCGCGCCGCTCGTCCAGGTCAGTCTCCGGCCGGGTTACATTCCCGATTTTGCCACACCGCGGTTCCGGCTGACGCCCCGGCATTTTGCGTACGTGAAGATTGCCGAAGGCTGCAATCATCCGTGCAGCTTCTGCATCATACCGCGCATGCGCGGATCCCATCGCAGCCGCGCCCAAGCCGATATCGTGCGGGAGGCGCGGCAATTGATCGCCGACGGCGTCAAAGAACTGAATCTCATTTCGCAGGATTCAACCTACTACGGGCTGGATCTGCGGCCCAACGCCAGCCGGGCCATTTCCTCGCCGGAAAGATTTTCGGCCACCGCCAAATCACTGCAGGCCGGAGCGACGACCCTTTGCACGCTGCTGCGCGAACTTAACGCGTTGCCGGGCGATTTCTGGGTGCGGCTGCTTTACACCCACCCCGCCCATTGGACCGATGAGCTGATCCGGACGATTGCCCAATGCCCGAAAGTGGCGCGTTACGTGGACATGCCGCTGCAACATATTCATCCCAACATGCTGGAACGCATGCGTCGCGAAACTTCGCGGCAGTATATCGTCGATTTGATCGCAAAAATCCGGGCAGGCATTCCGGGCATTGCGATTCGGACCACGTTCATCGTCGGCTTCCCCGGTGAGACCGACGCCTGCTTCGAGGCGTTGCTCGATTTCATCGCTGAAACGCGGTTCGAGCGGATGGGCGTCTTCACCTATTCCCGGCAGGAGGAGACGCGAGCCGGCAAAATGGAAGCGCAGGTTCCCGAGGCCATCAAAAAGCGGCGTCAAAAGTTGGCGATGTCCGAACAATTGAGAATAGCGCGGGCGATTTCAGCTTCGTGCGTCGGGCGGGAGATCGACGTGTTGGTGGAGGGGGAAGCGCATTGGCGGGACCTGCCCAAGGACAACATCCGTTCGTGGGAGCACGGTTTGATTCGTTCCGCCGCAGCGGAGAACAGGGCGGCCGACGGCCGTCGCGGCACATTTATGGTTGGGCGCGGCCAAGCCGATGCGCCGGATATTGACGGACGAGTGTATATCCGCGGCAAGCTGCCCCTGGGCCAATTTGCCCGCGTCAAAATCACCGGCCACACCGATTACGATCTGATCGCCGAGACTGTCGTTTGAACTCAGGAAATGTTTGCTTCGCGGGCGGAATCTGTCTTTATATCGCCAGCCGAAGATGTTTTCCAAAACGTGAATGAACATTCCGAATAAACTGACAGTCGCCAGATTTGCCATCACCGTGCTGTTTCTGGGCGTCATCTTTTCGCGCATTCCACTTCAAGAAACCATCGCCCTGGCTCTTTTCAGCACGGCGGGTTTGACTGATTATTACGACGGCAGAATAGCGCGGCGGGACCATCTCATCACCAACTTCGGCATTCTCATGGACCCGCTGGCGGACAAGATACTGGTTTGCTCGGCGTTTATCGCGTTTGTCGGGCGGAATTGGATGCCGGCATGGATGGTGGTCATCGTGGTGGCGCGGGAATTGGCCATCACGGGATTGCGGCTGCTGGCGGCCTCCAAGAATCTGGTGCTGGCGGCGGAAGGATTTGGCAAACATAAAACGATTTCACAAATCGTGGCCATTCTTCTGATTCTGACCTTCCACAGTTATGAGCAATGGGGGGTTGTGGGACAGGCCCTTTTTGGCTTCCCTTCGGGCCGGCCTTGGATCGGTTGGGCCACGACCCTTTCCGTGGATGTCGCTGTGATCCTGACCTTTTCCTCCGGCGCGATTTATCTGTGGCGCAATCGCGGGGTGTATCTGGCGGATATGTAAGCACCCTGCTCGATTAAATTTTCTTTGCCCCCGCGCCAAAGGTTCTCCGGCTGTCCTGCGCATAAGCCAGGGCTAGGGCCAGGGCGTCGGCGGCATCGGGCGGCGGGAGTTGGGGGAGCTGCAACAACCGCTGCACCATTTTGCCCACCGCCAATTTTTGGGCCGCGCCATAACCGACCACCGCCTGCTTGACCTTGCGCGGCGCGATTTCATAAATGTCCAATCCGGCTTCGGCCAGCGCCGCCAGCGCCGCGCCGCGCGCCTCACCCATGATGAGGGCTGTTTGCAGGTTTTGCGCGTAAAACAGGCTCTCGATCGCGCACACGGAGGGCCGGTATTTGGCCGCGACATCGCGCAGCGTTTGCAAGATTTTCGCCAGGCATCGGGAACGCTCCCAGCCCGGCGGGCAGGGGATGACACCGTGGACCAACGCGCGCGGAATGGGCCGGGCCAACTGGATGACCCCGTAGCCGGTTCCGCGCAACGAAGGGTCCACGCCCATGATAACCTGGTTTCGGTTGGAGCCTGGGCGATAGCTGCCCGCAAAGACCGGAGTGGGAGTAAGCTTTGAGCCGCTCAACCTTGCTTGCATTTGCTCGAATTGCCGGGGTGTGATCGCCATGGTTTTGATTCTGCCAAAGGGCAGGGGAGAAGTTCAAGTTTTTGAGAGGAAATCACCTGTGATGCGGGCTGCCGCTCCAGGTGTCGGCATGAACTTCGACATGATCAAGGCCACGGCCAGGGGTCACCGATGTGCCGATAAGCGTGTACCACGGAAACGCGATCACGAGATGGAGACGCGGCCAGCCCGCCGGAAGGTTCTCCTGCGTCAGCGGGCTGATCCAGGTCATCACCGCCAGCGAACAGACCATGCCAGTGATGACGGGCGCGGCAGGGCCTCGTTTCCAAAAGAGCGCCAGCAGCAAGCCGCCCAGCAAAGCCCCGCTCGTTAACCCGCGCAGCTTGAAGGCTGCCTCCAGCACGAAGGCCGCTTCGCGGCTCAAATACGCCACAAAAATCAGCGCGCCCGCCCAAACGATGGTGGAGATTTTGCTGAAGCGCAGGAAGAAGGCCTCCGACCGGTCCGGAAGCATCTTCTTGACAAAGTCCATCGTCGAAACCGAAGCCAGGGAGGTGAGGGCCGAGCTGACCGAGGACATGGCCGCGGCCAGGATGGCCACTATCAGCAAGCCCTTCAACACATGCGGCACGCCGGTGAGCATGAAAATCGGATAAATGAAGTCATTGGCCGTGATGCCGCCATTCGAGGATACTTTGGGAATCGGAACGGCCAGGGGGTGTGTCTGATAATAAGCCCAGAGCATAACGCCCACGAGCAGGAAGATGAGAAACAGCGGAAAGATGACGACGGCGCTCAAGGCCAGCGCCTTGCGGCCATCGGCCACGGTCTTGCAGGCCAGCACCCGTTGCACAATCAGTTGCTCGGCGCCATGCGAGGACACGACCATGACCGTGCCGCCAATGACGCCCATCCAGATGTTGATCGGTTCCTGCCAGAGGGAAGAGGCATCGACGCGGGCATTGAGCCAGTGCAGTTTTCCCGCCGCCGCCGCCATGTGAAAAACTTCCCCGGCCCCGTGTGGAAAAAAGCGCGGTATATAAAAAAGCGTGAACAGGCCGGCCAACAAAAACAGTCCGAACTGCACGGCATCGGTCCAGATCACCGCCTTGACCCCGCCAATGCAAGTATAGACCAGCGACAGAAGAACAAACAAAAGTATTGCGCCCAGGATGGGATGGCCGCCGCCAAAAGCGCCCAGGACTTTGGATCCCAGCATCAACTGTATCGGGATGGAGGCGACATAGACCCGGACGCCAGCGGCCAAAGTCTCGCTCAGCAAAAAGAACGCGCCGGCAGTCTGGCGCGCGCTGTGGCCGAAGGCATTGGAAAAAAGCTGGTAGGGCGAATAAATCTCGCCCTTGAAATAATGCGGCACCATGACGACGGCCAAAATGACCCGGGCGATCACGTAGCCGATGATCAATTGCAGAAACGACAGATCGCCCTGGGTGGCGTAGGACATGGCCGGCACGCCGATGATGGTGAGCGCGCTGGTTTCCGCCGCCACAATGGAAAGCCCGATGCCCCACCAAGGAATGTCCCTGCTGCCGAGGAAATAATCGCGCGTATTGTGCTGGTTCCTGCCGAACCAACTGCCCAGCGCGATGATGCCGCCCAGGTAAAGGACGATGATGCTCCAATCCGCGGCGTTTAAAAAGCTGGCGGGTGAACTTGCCATTGGGGCCGAGGATAGGGGATGAAGAAGAGCCGATGCCAAACAAATCATCACGGCAGTCCATGGGAACAATTTCGCGGCCCGGGCCTCTAACAAGGGTGTTTGTGCAACTACTTTGGACTTAACCATAAGGAGAACCATGAAAATGAAATTAATATGTCAGATTGCCGCAGGCGCGTTGCTCGCGCTGGCGGGAACCGTGTCCGCCGGCCCATTGCATTTGAGCCGCCAATTCAATGATCCCGGCAATATCCTTATTGCGGATCAATTCAACAACCGGGTGATCGAGGCCACCCCGAACGGCAACATTATCTGGTCCTTCGGCCTGGGGCCAAATGACTTCTCCTCCAACTCGATCATCGGATGCAACGATGCGCAGCGGGTGGGACCATTGACCTTGATGGCTGGCACGGGGACACCTCCCGGCGTTATCCCCCAAGCCACCAACGGCGCGGTGGACAATCGCGTCATGCTGGTGGATCCCTTCGGCAGAATGATCTGGCAGTACGGCCAGTTCGGACAGACCGGGACAGGGCCTGACCTGCTGAACGTGCCGGTGCAAAGCACTTTCCTCCCGACCTACCATGTACTTATCACCGACCAAGCCAACAACCGGATTATCGAGGTGACATTGAATAAAGACATCGTCTGGCAGTATCCCGGCTCCAATACCAATGCCTCGGACCAATTGAACAACCCCAATTCCGCCGAACTGCTGGAAGATGGAAACATCCTCATTTCTGACCAAAACAACAACCGCGCGATCGAAGTCACGCGGGACGATGTGATTTCGAAGACTTACACCGCGGGCGGCACCGTGGGGGCCGTCGCCTTCGCCAGCCAGCTTCCGAATGGCCACATATTATTGACGGATACCACGGACGCGCGGGTTGTGGAGGTTGACGCGCATGACAATGTCGTTTGGGAATATTCCACCACGAATAGCCCGCGCAGCATTCCCATGCCGCTCCCAACACGCGCCATTCGACTGAGGGATGGGGACACACTCATCAGCGACCAGTTCAACAATCGCGTCATCCGCGTCAATCATTTTAAACAAATCGTGGCGCAATACGGCCTGCCCCTTGCTGGAGGTCCCGGCCCCATTGGCGGCAACATCGGCTACTCCACCAACAGCACTCAGCGGGGACTCTACGCGCCTTACGATGCAAAAATCGTCGGCGATTACACTGGATTGACCCCGCCCGTCGATGATGACGGCGACGCGGATGATCAGTGACCCGGATGCTGACCAGCAGGACTACTGGGAAGAATGGCACGCATGGAGGGCGTCGTCGCAGGGTGGGATCGACCGCTCCACTGCCTCGGGCAGGCGGGCCAGGATGGTTTCCAACATTTCCTGGCAGGCCGGGTCAATAAATGTTCCCGGCTCCGTCGCGGCGAGGGCCAGCCCTGAAATAGTTTCCCGGGCATAATGAAGCAATCCTTGGCGCAACGGGAAGGAATAGACGGCCAGAGTCAGACCATAGACCAATGTGTGCCAGCCATCAGCACGACCGGATTCGACGGCGGATAAATAACGTTGGACCGTCCGCTCATCGCGCAAGGGCTTCAAGCGTTGCAATTGCACGGCGCCGATCTTCCGGCTGGCCGAAGCGAACGGGGCCAGCCGAGCTTCGCCCGCCAGTTGCCGGTCCATGGCAATCAATTCGCGTGTTTGGCCGCGGCGCACGCGCTGGCACGCTTCCGCAATGGCCGGTAATTCAAGCGGCAGAAGAATTTGCGTGAGATACGCGTCCAGGAAATTTTGCAATGCCGCCAGGCTGGTGAAGGGTTCAGATGCCGCGCCGGCCAGTGAATGGCAGTCCGGCAAAGTCGCGCGAACTCCCAATTGTTGCAGCAAGGCGCAAAAGTCCCCCAGCAGATTGTCTGCTTCACTCCGCGCGACTTCGGACCCGGTGGAGCGCCGATACGCGCTGTTTTCCGACGGACTCATGCGAACTTGGGCAGGCTGGTTCGCTCAACACAAGACCGCCTGCTTGCAGTAAAACTAGCTTTCTTTGCCATGCCGTCCAGTGACAAAAGCGCAAATTAAAAAATATTTAAGTTGCATTTTTGCGGGAATGAGTCCTCGTAAAATCAAGATCATCACCGGACCGGAAAAATCCATTCTGGTCAGGCGCCGGGAACGCACTACACTGCCCGCATGGCTGGAACACGACATTGTCACCAGTGTGGCTGGGAGTGGACCCTGCCCGGCCAGCCGGGCCGCGGCGATTCATGCCACCGTTGCACCGCGGATTTGCGCGTTTGTTTGAATTGCGTCAGTTATGATCCGCGCGTGGCCCACCAATGCCGCGATCGCCGGGCCGATCCAGTTATGGAGAAGGATGCCGGAAACTTTTGCGAATATTTTGAGATGGCCCGCCGCGAATTCGTGCCAAAAAAAACGGCCAGCCCGCGCGAAGACGCGGCGCGGGAAAAGTTGAAGAAGCTGTTTGGAGATTAAGACCAGCCCTCATCCGGACAAGGAGCGACGCAGCAAATCAAGAGCCTGCTGCGAAGTGACGAATTTGAAGGTCTCGCGGTCGAAGGGATTGAATTGTTCCTTCACTGTTGTTCCCTGTGCATCAGCCAGCGCAATGAAAACCGTGCCGACAGGCTTTTGCGCGCTGCCGCCGCCGGGGCCGGCAATGCCGGTGACAGCCAGGCCGAAATCCGTGCCGTGACGACTCCGCACTCCGTCCGCCATTTGTCGGGCCACGACCGCGCTGACAGCCCCGTGCTCTTTCAGAGCTTCTTCGAGAACTCCCAGCAAATTCTTCTTGGCTTCGTTGCTGTACGTAACCAGACCGCAGTCCAGGACGGCGGACGCCCCGGGAACATTGGTGAGCCTGTGGGCGATCAATCCGCCCGTGCAGGACTCGGCCAAAGCCACCGTTTTCTTTCCCCCGGCCAGCAGATGCACGACGGCCGACTCCAGCGTGGCGTCGTCTTCAGTAAAAATCAGCACGCCCAGCAATTCGCGGACAATGCCTTCCGCCTCGCTGACAATCACGCCGGCCTTTTCGCCGCGCGCAATCAGGCGCACGTCCACTTCGCCAATGCGCGCGCAATAGCCCAATTCCAAACCCTGCGACACGAGAGACTGCAGCGGGCCGGCGATTTTTTCCTCGACCATCGATTCCCCCAGGCCGGTGGTGCGCAGGGTGCGGCAGACAAACGGCTGGGCCGCCGGAAACTCCTTGAGTGCGAGCGGGAGCACCGATTCGGTGAACATCGTCCGCAATTCGCGCGGAGGGCCGGGCAGAAGGATGAGCCAGCTTGGGCGCTTGTCTTCGCGGAAGGGATTGGGGTTGACGTGGATGGCCAGGCCCGGCGCGGTGCCGTGCGCATTGGACAGGACGCGCGCTCCAGCGGGGACCAGGGCCTGGACTTTGACGCTGGCCGGCATGGCGCGCAGCCGTTGTGTGAAATATCCTTCGATACGCGCCAGCACCTCCGCGTCCACCGCCAGCGGGAGGCCGAGCATTTGCGCGATGAGGTCGCGCGTGATGTCGTCGGAAGTCGGCCCGAGGCCGCCTGTTGTCAATACCAAATCGGAGCGGGCCAGCGAGTCGCGCGCGGCGGCTTGGATGGCGGGGCCGTCATCCGCGACGCAGACTTGCCGCGCGACTTCGTAACCGTGGTCAGCCAGTTGGCGGCAAATCCATTGTTGGTGCGTATTGAGAACACGCCCCAAAAGCAATTCGTTCCCGGTGTTGATGAGTTCAATATGCACCGTAAATCTCCGGCACTGTGGGAGCTAATACTTGGGAACGTCAGGGTCGATTTCATCCGACCAGGCGTTGATGCCGCCCTTGACGCTCTTCAAATATTTGAAGCCGTGCCCGCGGAGGAGGTGCAGCGCCTTCATGGAACGGCCACCGCTCTTGCAGTGAATGTATATCTGCTGGTTGGGATCCAGTTCGGAGAAGCGCTGCGGCAAGACGCTGAGCGGAAGGAGCGGGACGCCGCTGACATGGGCGATCTGATATTCGTCCGCCTCGCGCACATCGATGACTTTGATGCCGAGTTTTGGGTCCTCCAAGGCCCGCTTCATATCCTGCACGCTGACTTCATCAGGATTGCCGGCGGCAGCGGCCGTTTCCGGGACGATGCCGCAAAACTGCTGGTAATCGATCAGCTTGGTAATGGTCGGGTTTTCGCCGCACAGGGGGCACTGCGGATCGGGGCGCAGGCGAAGCTCGCGGAATTTCATTTCAAGGGCGTTGAAGAGCAGCAACCGGCCAATGAGGGAACTGCCTTTGCCGAGGGCGAGTTTCAGTATCTCGGTCGCCTGAATGCAGCCGATGATGCCGGGCAGCACGCCCAGGACGCCGCCTTCCGCGCAACTGGGCACCATGCCGGGCGGGGGCGGTTCGGGATATAAACAACGGTAGCAAGGCCCGTTCAAATGCGGGGCAAAGACGCTGGCCTGCCCTTCGAAACGGAAGATGGACCCATACACGTTGGGTTTCTTGAGCAGGACACACGCGTCGTTTGTCAGGTAACGCGTCGGGAAATTGTCCGTGCCGTCCACCACAATGTCGTATTGCGCCAGGATGTCGAGGGCGTTGCCGCTGTTGAGGACGGTGTTGTGCAGGACGACCTCGACGTTGGGATTGATGCGGTGGAGGGTCTCTTTGGCGGATTCGCATTTGGGGCGTCCAACGTCGTCGGTGCCGTGAATAATCTGGCGCTGCAAATTGGAAAAATCGACCGTGTCAAAATCGACGATGCCGATTTTGCCGATGCCAGCGGCGGCGAGGTACATGGCGATGGGGGAGCCGAGGCCGCCCGCGCCGATGCAGACGACGCTGGTGGAGCAGATCTTCTTCTGCCCGGCCAGCCCGACCTCCGGCAGTATGAGGTGCCGCGAATAGCGGCGAATCTCGTCATTATTCAATTGCATAGAAACAATGAAGGGTAGATGAGACCCGGGATAAATCAAGTTTGTCAGCGGCGCGAAATGATTTGCGCCCAAGGCAGGCGAGGAGTCTATACTTGCCCCAATCATGTTGTACGATGCGAAACTGACGGCGGCCTTGCTGAAGAAGGAGACGCCTTTGCGGCCCCGGCTGGCCATGGTGCTGGGGAGCGGTTTTCAACACGCGCTGGCCCAATTACAGGTGGCGAGGGAAATCGCCTACGGCCAGTTGCCGGGCTTTCCGACGGTGGGGGTGACCGGCCACGCCGGCAAACTTGTGCTGGGGCTTTTTGACAAGACGCCGGTGCTGGTGCTGAAAGGGCGCGCCCATTATTACGAAGGCATCGACATGGAGCGGCTGACCTTTCCGGTGCGGGTGCTGGCGGAGTTTGGCGTCCGTTCCGTGTTGCTGACAAACGCGGCCGGGGCTGTGAACCGCTCCTTTCGCTCGGGGGATTTTATGGTGCTGGAGGACCATATCAACTTCATGGGGGTGAATCCGTTGCGCGGACCCGCCTTGCCGGGGCTGCCGCGATTCGTTGACTTGACGCGGGTTTACGACCGCCGGCTCATTGAATTGGCCAGGCACGCGGCCAAGGCCAGCGGGCTGCGATTGCGGAAGGGGACTTACCTGGCGGTGTCGGGGCCTAACTATGAAACACCGGCGGAAATCCGGGCGTTCCGGCGGCTGGGGGCCGACGCAGTGGGCATGAGCACCGTGCCGGAAGCGATCGTGGCACGGCAATGCGGCCTGGCCGTGGCAGGCATTTCGTGCATCACAAACATGGCCGGCGGCGACACCAAATCCGGCGTGCTCGTCCATCAGGACGTCCTCAACATGGGTGAAAGCAAGAAGGATGAGATGGCGGAGTTCCTGAAGTTGTTCACCGAGCTTTACGCCAGGAAAAAATAAGTGCCGGCCTCAAATCTTCCAGTAGGGCTTGGAACTGAGATCGATTTGTTCGAATAATTGACAGATGGACGCGGGGATTTTAGTCATGGCCTCGGCAATCCGCGCGCCGAGGCGGCCGTCATATTCTCCGAGATGAAATTCCGCCAGCAAATCGGCCAGGGCCTTCTTTTGTTCCGGCAGCGTGCGGGCGGGGTCCAGGCGCGACTCCAATTCCGCCGGCGGCAGGGCGATGGCCGGAAAGGCGCGCACAATCGCGGCGGGATCGAGCAGGTAGCCTTCCAATTCGGGGAAATCCAGCGTGAAAACCTGTTGCTCCGGAAGTTCAAGCTGTTCGATGATCTTCCGGCGGGTGAGGCTGGCCAATTCGCTGCCGTTGCCGAAAACAGCGAAGACCAGGGTGTGGACAAAGTTGCTCAAGGCGATGCGCGCATTGGCAAAGTAACTCAAAGTCGCCGCGCCCTCCGCGTCGAGGAATTGAATTTTGACGCCGAAATCAAATTTCCGCGCCCACGCTTCGAAAATTGGAACATGGGCCGCCTGCTCCACGAAAACGATCGCGTCCGCCTCGAAACTGAAGGACGGCTTTACGCCCAGTTGCTCGATGACTTCGCCAGCCTCCGCCGGGGTGACCGGGGTGACGGTGGTGCAGCGCGCGGCGTCGCGTTGCACGATGAAGAGCGAGGATAGGGGGCAGGAAGCGGCAATCGCGGTGGAATGAGTGGCGACAAAAATCCGTTTGCTCCTGCCCTCATCGCGCAGGAAATGAAACAACTCCATTTGCGCGCTGGGGTGAAGGTAGGTCTCGGGTTCCTCGATGCAAATCCAGGCCCCGGTCCTGGCGAGCACCACTTTGGCGATGATGGCGACAAGGGATCGCGTGCCGAAACTTAACTGGTCCATCGAATAAACCAGGTCCTCGTCGCTGGAGTCAATCATACCGAGCGTGGCTTCGTTCTGCTGGGTGGGGGTATAGAGTTTTCCGAGATACGGCACCAATTTGGATACTTCCGTTTCGATTCTTCGAAATTGTTTGGGCTTGTTGTTGTAGAGCCAGTGCAGGACGTCGGGCAGGTTGGAAATATCGGCGGTGAGCGTCTGCTGGCCGAGAATGGGGGAAGAGGTGGGCAATTTGCGCATCGGATCAGCCCATTCGAGGCAGGCGAACTGCTGAAAAACAGCCTCGGCCAGTTCGCAGGAAACGGGCCATGCCGCCGCCGCGTCCGGACGCCCCAGCCGCAAGCGGTAAGGCGGAATCTTTTCCGCCTTGGCTTCCAGCGGCACGAGCTCGGACGGCAGCTCTCCTTTGTGCTGCTTGCAGAAGGTTTCCAACTGCCCGCAGGAAAACTCCACGCCCGCAGGCGCGCCTTTGATGGCAAAAATGACGAACGGCTGGCCGCCTTCAAGATTGGGGGTGGAAAGCTCCTCCTCAAAATGGTCCCGGCTCACGCGGATTTTCAGAGTGAGCGCCGAGAGCATGTCCGAGTTGAGCGCGTCGGCCGCGCTGGTCTGCGAATTGCCGGTGAAGAGTCGGCGGACCAATTCCACCCGCCGTGCCGGGGCGGGAACGAAGTCAAACAGAAATTCCATCGTCTCTTCCGGCCGCTTGCGGTGGATCATCTCGACAATGTCATGGCCGCGGGAGGCCAGGGCGTGCTCGAAACTGACGGCGGCCTCGGAGAGAAACTTGAAGGCGTCGAGGATGTTTGATTTGCCCGCATTATTGCGCCCCATGAGCAACACCACGTTGTTCAGGTTGTCCAGCTCGAGGCGCTTGATGCTTTTATAATTGCAAAGCGCCAGGCGCTTGAGCGTTAGGTGAATCAGTTCAATCACGCACGCTCTTACATAGCTAATCCTGAGGAAGTCTCAAGGGTATTCACGCGCCCGCCAGGGCACACGCCTGCCGAATATCACTTCGGCGGATTATCTCCCGGCGCCCGAGCGGCGGGATCAACCAGGAGTTCCGCGCCTTTTATGAACTCAGTCCGCCGCTTCGCCGGGATGGCGTGGGCCGGAAGATCAACCCGGTTGACGATCAGGGGATCATCCAGCAGTTGCTTGGTATTGACGTTTGATCCCAGGCTCCACTTGCCGTTCCAACACATGAAAAAGCAGGTCGCGGGGAAATTGCTTCTAACGCCGGCCAGAAACCGGGGGTAATCATAGTCGCCCGGCGGATTCTTCGAATCGTGCGGACCAAACTCTGTGAAACCATAGGGCTTGGGCAGGGCGACCAATGCCGCATATCCCTTGATGTGCTTGGGATCGACAAAATCGGTGTAGGCATCCAGTCCCACCATATCGACATAGCGGTCGCCCGGATAATAAAGACCGGCGTTCGGGGCCTGGTTCGGCGCATAAACCCACAGCAAATTGTTCAGGCCTTTGGTTTGGGTGAAATAAACGAACATCTGCCGCCAAAGCTTGATGAAAGTCTCGGGTGTCTGGCCGCCCCACCAGAACCAGCCGCCGTTCATTTCATGAAAAGGCCGCCATAAGACGACGACGCCGGCATCGTCAAGTTCCTTCAATCCGGCCGCAAGCAAATCAAGCTCATGCATCCACCGGCCGTGAGCGTCCGTGGCAGGGTCAAGCAGGCTGGCGATGTCCACGCCTTTATCCCGCAATCCGCCGCCATTGGGGTTGGCCGGATTGTAAAGATGCGCGCTGATCGTGACCAGCCCGCCTTGCCTCCAGTAATCCATGGCGGCTTGATCGGGTCGTCTTGTCTCCAGGCCGCCATTTCGAAAATCTGCGTAATCCACCCCAATGATGGCCGGCCAATGGCCTGTCTTTTGCGCAATCGACGCGAGCAGGCTTGGATTCGCCCCCCGTCCAAAATTGGCGAACTGCCCCGAGACGATCCGGCGGGCCGGCGAGCTGGAAATACTCTGAAAGTACGCCAGCAGCGCGTGTGCCCCCGACTCGGCATTGGTGTTGACTGGTTCGGAAGCTGGCCCGGCCAGTGCCACGGACGCCAGCATCGAAACCCAGAGGAGCGGGGCGAATATTCTCATTGGCCAGGATGCAGGCGCGCTCAAGCCCTGGGGGGCAGTTTGCAGGGCAGGGTCTTGTTTTGCAGCACTGCAAACTTGGGCAGGCCGCCTTCCGTCGGGACTTTGACCTCGCCTTCAATGAGCGGACGCGCGTACTGGACGAATTTCTCGTTCGGCATAAACCCGTCCGCGCTCACCCAATCGCGCGGCAGCAGATGCTCGACGTTGGCAATATCCGACAAGGGCTGCAAGCCGGTGGTTGAGGAATAAACGGGGCCGCCCTGGCGGACGATCTTGACCATGAACCCGCTCTTGCCTTCCACCGCCGCGCGCACGGCCGATTCGCCGCAGGCCGCTGCTTCCTCGGCATCGGTCGCGCTGGCGTAGTGGGCGGCGCAACGTTGCGCATACCCCAGTTTCACCGAGCGCGTCTTGGTGTTCAGCCGGCCATAAACAACCTCAGCCAGCCGATCCGCCGCGCCGGAAAGCACGGGATGCCCGAAGGCGTCCAATCGCGTTTTGTCCGCGCTGTACTCGCTGCCGTCGGGATTCTTCAAGCCTTCGCCCACCACCACGATGCAATAGTGAATGGCCTGGACGGTCGCCGCCACCTTGGAGAGAAAAGCCTCTTCGTTAAACGGAATTTCCGGCAACAAAATAATGTGCGGCGCATCGTTGGGATCGCGTTTGGCCAGAACGGTTCCGGCGGCGATCCAGCCCGCGCTACGGCCCATGACTTCGATGACGCAGCAGGAACCGTCATCCGTGGCCATGCTGCTGACGTCGGCGGCCACCTCCATGACCGTGCAGGCGTTGTACTTAATCACCGAGCCAAAGCCGGGGCAGTGGTCCGTTTGCGGCAAATCGTTGTCAATTGTTTTCGGGATGCCGATGATGCGCATCTCGAACCCGCGCCGGACGGCTTCCTGGTGGATTTTATCCGCAGTGTCCTGCGAATCGTTGCCGCCGGCATAAAGGAAATAGCGAATGTCGTGGGCCTGAAAAACTTTGAACAGGCGGTCCATTTCACGGGCGGCCTTTTCGGGTTTCTTCTTAAAATCAATTTTGTACCGGCAGGTGCCGAGGGCCGCGGCAGGGGTGTGCTTGAGGGCTTCGATGGTCTCGGGCCGTTCCTGGCCCAGATCAATCAACTGCTCGTTGAGAATGCCGAAGATGCCGTTCCTGCCGCCATAGACATGGGACAGACAACGATGACGGCGGGCTTCCTGCACGACGCCCGCCACACTTGCGTTGATTACAGCGGTGGGGCCTCCGGACTGCGCCACCAAAAGATTTCCAATTAACTCTTTCATAAGCATGGCAGGTTAGCAGACCCCCCCTTCCCGATGTAAAGGATAAAGGGTTTGGCCTGCCCTTCGGGGGATGATGTCGAATGCCGAAACCGTAATGAGCGATAAATATCCGGAATGAGCATTCGGCGGGTGAAGGATTCCAAACCGCGAAAATCCTCGAAAAACTTTAAAATTTTTCCTCTATTATAAATGTAATATGTTGGCGGGCAATTGGTTGCAATGTAAAAAAGGCAAACATTAATATTTCACTTTTTTACTTCATCCAGGTCAAGTCGTCACAAGCGGCCTGCCTGAACGGCAGGGACGGTTCTCCAAGCCTTCCGCCTACACAGGGCGCAAATCAGCTTTTGGATACAAGTATAATCATCGTTGCGCCACTTGCATCCTATTACGCGAAGGCCGCCAAAGGCATTGCACACCTCCGGAGATGATTGTACCATGGGTGCATGACTCGATGGCCCTTCCCTTCTGGCGGAATTGTCCTGCTGGCGGAGGCAATTGCGATGTCCCTGGCCGTCGGAGCTCCATCCGGCGTGGCGGCTGATTCCAAGTTGCCACCCTATGTCATCCGGACCTGGCGGACAGACGACGGCTTGCCGCAGAATGCCGTCACCTCCGTCGTGCAAACCCAAGATGGTTACGTTTGGGTCGGCACTTACAGCGGTCTGGCGCGATTTGACGGAGTTCATTTCCATGTCTTCAACAGCGGCAATGCGCCCGCGTTGCGCAGCGGCAGGGTCACCAGCCTTTTTGAAGATCCGGCAGGCACGCTCTGGATCGGAAGCGAAATCGGCGAACTGACAGCTTATGAGTCTGCCTCCGGGTTCCGTGCCGTTGATATCGGCCCTGCATTTGGCCGGCGCAAGATCATTGCCATCAACCTCGATAAAACGGGCGACATGTGGCTGGCGGACCCGGCTGGAATAATGATGCGGTTTAAGGATGGTCTGCGGCTGGAACCAAAAACGGGCCTGGCAGTGTATCTGGCTAACGTTGCTAAGGATTCGAGAGGAAACCTTTGGGTGTTGCGCAACGGCATGGCTTCGGTACTCGAACAAGGCCGTCTCATCCCTCAATTTGGCAGCGATGCCTCCTACCCGTACGTTCAGGGAATTTGTCCGGGCCGGGAGGGCGTATCCTGGGTGGCGAGCGAAGGAACATTTTGGCTTCAGAATCCCGACGGCACAACCAATGGCTTTGGTGTTGCGCCGTGGAATAGGGCTCCATTGGTGGCGTTTTTGGAAACCTCAACCGGCGTATTGGTGGCGGGCACGCAAGACCACGGTCTCTTTATTGTCCGGCCCGGCGGCGCCTTTTTGAATTTGTGCCGCAGCAATGGCCTGCCCACCGATTGGGTTTCCTGCCTGTGCGAGGATCGGGAGGGTAACTTGTGGATGGGCACTGGCGGTAATGGGATCATCATGATTCGCCCCGGGAACGTGACGGTGTTGGACGCTCCGGATCAGTGGCAGGGGCGTCCTGTTTTATGTTTAACCTCCGGGCGGGATGGGACGCTTTGGGTGGGCACGGAGGGCGCCGGCCTTTACCGCTGGCAAGATGGAGAATGGTCGCACTTCGGAATGGAAGCAGGCGTGAACAACTTGTTCGTCTGGTCTTTGTGCGAGGATGCCAGGGCACAACTGTGGGTTGGAACATGGGTTGGCCTGCTGACCCGCCATGGCGAACATTTTGACCTCGCGCCCGGCATGATTGGAGATCTGCCCCCGGTGACCGCCCTCTTTTCCGGCGGATCCGACGAACTCTGGGCGGGCACCAGAGCAGGGCTGTGGCATTACCAGGCAGGCAAAACGACCTGGCTGACACAATCCGGGCCAACGCCGCTGTCCGACGTGCGCTGTGTGGTGGAAGACAGCCAGGGCACGGTTTGGTTTGGGATGCTGGGCGGCGGCTTGGGCAGGCTGGACAAGGAGGGCCTGCGCCTTTTGAACAAGTCGGACGGTTTGAGCAGCGATTTTATCCAATTTCTGCACCCCGACAACGATGGAAGCCTGTGGATTGGAACTTCCGGCGGCGGCTTGAACCGGCTCAAAGAGGGCCACTTCAGCGCCATCGGCACCGCCCAAGGCTTAGCGGACGACATTGTTTGCTGGGTGGAGGATGACGGTCTCGGTTATTTCTGGATCAGTTCCCATGCAGGCATCATGCGGTTGAGCAAACGGGAACTGAACCAGTGCGCCGACGGACAATTGAAATCCGTCCACTGCTCATTGTTTGGCAAGGGAGATGGACTGCCCACGCTTGAGTTCTCCGGCGGATTGCAATCGGCTGGGTGCAAGACTGCGGACGGACGCTTATGGTTCGCCTCCAGCAAGGGTATTGTAGTGGTGGACCCGAAGGGGGTGAAACTGAACGCCCTGCCTCCGCCCGTGGTAATCGAGGCACTGCAGGTCGACGGCAAGCCCCTGGCGGGCTTGAACGGGCAATCAGCGGAGCTGCCCTTGCGCATCCCGCCAGGCCGCCATCGACTGGAGTTCGCTTACACCGGCCTGAGCTACTCGTCTCCGGAAAAAGTCCGCTTCCGCTACCGGTTGGGAGGTCTCGACAGCGAATGGACCGAGGCCGGCAGCAAACGCAGCGCCAGTTACAATTACGTTCCGCCGGGCCACTATGCCTTTCAGGTTCTAGCCTGCAACGATGCCGGGGTTTGGAACGAGAAGGGGGCGACAGTGGCGTTCATTCTCCTGCCTCATTTCTGGCAAACATGGTGGTTTGCCGCGGTGGCCGGAGTGGTTGTGCTATCGGCAGTGGCGGCGGGGGTCTGGCTGGCCGCGCGGCGGCGTATGCAGCGCAAACTGCAACGTCTGGAAAGGCAGCAAGCCATCGAGCGGGAGCGCACACGCATCGCCCAAGACATCCACGACGACCTTGGTGCAAGCCTCACCCGCATCACGATGCTCAGCCAATCGGTCCGCAGCGAATGGGACAACCCGCCGCGAGCCGCCGCACAGGTGGACCAAATCTGCAACACGGCGCGCGAGTTGACACGCTCCATGGATGAAATTGTTTGGGCGGTCAATCCCCGGCATGATTCGCTGGACAGCCTGGCCATTTATTTGGGGAAATTCGCGCAGGATTACTTGCGCGATGCCGGGATTCGATGCCACCTGAACATGCCGGAAGATCTGCCTCCCTGGCCGGTCATAGCGGAGGCGCGCCATAACCTGTTCCTGGCCTTCAAGGAGGCCCTGCACAATGTTGTCAAACACTCCGGCGGAAATGAGGTGTGGGTAACCCTGACGTTGCGGACCGAGGGCATCGTTCTTACCATTCGCGACAATGGCAGGGGATTTGCTCCAGACTTGCCAGTCCACGTGGATCCAACTGGTTCCGACCGCATTGAAGCCGGCCAGGGAATCCCCAACATGAAACTCCGGCTGGCGGAAATCCATGGCAAATGTGATATTCAAAGCGCTGCCGAGGCTGGAACCACGGTCACATTTGATCTGCCGGTTCAAGTGTCCGGTCTGGATAAGTGAAACATGACGCCTTTCTGCCATCGTCAAAACTCACGATGCTGTTTCGCTGGCGCCGCCGATCAACGGAGGGATGATGTCGGGAGATGAATATCAGTGTTTCCATTGTTGAAGATGACGCAGAAACGCGGGAAATCATCGCCGGATGGATCAAGAATACTCGTGGCTTGCATCTTGTCAGCGACTACGGCACCGGTGAACGCGCTGTGGTCCGACTCCCGTCCGACAAACCCGAGATCGTACTAATGGACATCAATCTTCCAGGCATTAGCGGCATCGAATGTGTCCGACAGTTGAAACAACTATTGCCTGACACCCAGTTTCTGATGCTCACGGTTTATGAGGATTCAGATTACTTGTTCAGCGCGCTGGCCTGTGGGGCCAGCGGCTATCTGCTCAAAAGAACTTCGCGCGAAGAATTGCTCGATGCGGTCAAGGATCTTCACTCCGGCGGCTCGCCCATGAGCAGCAACATAGCCCGCAAAGTTGTGCAGTCTTTCAGGCGAGGGGCACCCGGACCAGGCGGCGTGGAGGACTTGACACCGCGTGAACGCCAAGTGCTACAACTCCTGGTGGCAGGCGACCTTTACAAGGAAATCGCCGATCACCTTGGGGTTTCAGTCACGACGGTCAACGCCCATGTTCGCAGCATTTATGTGAAGCTGCAGGTGCGTTCGCGAGGGCAGGCGGTTGCGAAATTTGCCCATCTGACTTCGGCTCCTTAAGAGGAGCGCCCCCGTCCGTTCTCAGCGCCTCGTTAGTTTTAACGAGCATGTTTTTCTTCAACCCTTTGCAGATGCAAGCTACGATTCCTTGAAATGAAATCCATTCTACAGCCATGCCGTCCAGAATGCCGACGCAAGGATGCCAGAAATGGCCGGTACAACGGAGTTTCATCAGCCCGGACGCGGAACTTTGACCACGAAGCTCGATCCGGTAATGAGATAATCACCTAAACTCAACTACCCAATACTATGAAACGAATGAAAAGCATCCCACTTACCATCGCGCTGGTGGGCGCCATTGCCCTGATGTCCGGCAGCACAGCCCAGGCAGGATCAGCAACCCTCTCCAACATCGCCGCCGGCGCGCCCCCCACCCCCGGGCCGTATGACTGTTATATGTTGGATAATACAACCTACTACGGTGAAGCCCAGGCGAACCAGGAGCCGGCTTCAAGCGCCACACTCAATTACTATGCAAACGGCGGCGGCGGCGGCTATTTCCCCGGACAAATATTTACCACCCCGGCTCTTCCGGCGGGCGCTTATGGGTTCTCCCTGGCGAGTGTGACGATCAATGAGTGGGGCAACGATGGAGGTAACATTACCACCACTTTAGAAGACTGGACTCTTGTCGTTTATTCAGTAGCGGCCAATACGCCCTCAACCGGAGAATTTACTGTGACTCCAGTTGGTTCCTACACTTCGCAGCCTTATGAAGTGGCTGACGAGTATTATATCACGTTTGTGCCCGCCGCCGGGACTGCTCCAGCACTCAGCGGCAGCACAGAGTATTGCTTCACCGTCCAGAATGACGGCGGCGGCTGGATTGAAACAGGCGCTGAACCAACATTGGGCAATACAGGGGGGACCGCTTCCCAGTTGGTGGCGGGAGATGGGCTGAGCAGCGAGTACAATGCCGGCGGCTTTCTGATTGACCCGAATGACATGGCCGTGCTCGCGCCGGCTGCTGGTGGAATCATATATGCCACCGATCAGGCGCCCACCTTTCAAGCGATGTTTGACGTCGCATTGACTCCCATCACTTTTGCCGCCAACCCGGTCACGATCGCCACGGCGGGGAACATTTATTCAACCCCGGAACCTGCCTTCAGCAGTGGAACGCCAGTGACGCTCAACTGTGGAACCATTCTTGGTGGCACGGCGCCATTCAGTTATCAATGGCAGGTGTCATACACCGCTCCCGGGGCCAACACCGCCGGCAGTTTCGTGAACACTGGCGGCAACGCTTCAAGCTTGACAGTGACCCAATCCACCAGTGGATATTATCAATATCAGGTAATTGTCACGGACAGCACCACGCCGACCCATCAGACGGCCACCGCCGCTTCGATTGGTTTCGCGGTTGCTCCCGCCGCTTTGACCGTGAGCATGGCTGACGAGGGTGCCACCTATTCGCCGCCCGGTTGTTATGACGCCATCCAGCAACTGGCTGGCGGCGGCGTGGTCTCCGGTTTAAATTACTATGACAATTTCACAGCGTCGCCCCCCGGCAACATCTTTTTTACCGGCAATAATGCTGCGGGATACACCCTCACTTCCGTCCAGATCGAGACTGGCAACAATGGTGATTCGTCGTCTAGCACCACCCTGATCCAGCCTTATTATCTGTGCGTTTACAAGCTCAACACCGCGCAGACAATCGCCTCGCTGGTGCAGGAATATTATTGCCCCGCGTTCACGTTCACTTTTGGTGACTGGGTCGAATGGCAGGGGTTGAGCACACCGCTGGATGCCAACAGCACGTATGCTTACACTTTTAATGAGACGATTAACTCCAGTTGGGCGGGCTTGGACGCAAGTCCCACGCCCGTAGCCACCTCCCCATCCGGCATTGAAGGCGGAGTGGGTGTTGCCGTCTTGATTTCACCCGAAGACCGTAACGTTTCCCCGGACTCCGGCGGCGCTTCCGGCACATTCATAGTGGGATTGACGGACGGCGGCGTGACGGTCAACTGCCCCCAAGCCAATGGTCTGGTGGTCTCGCCACTCGGATCCGTGGCGGCTGGAACGACAGTCAGTTTGAGTGAAACTCCCGGCGGCGAGGCGCCTTTCACCTTTGCTTGGAAATGGGACGCAGGATCGAGCAGTTTGTCGCCCTCGGCGTTTGTGGCTGTTCCTGGCAGCGGTTCAACCCCAAGCATCAACGTCAATACCCCTGCGTCGCCCCTGGCGCCTGGCACATACCGTTTCACAGTCACGGTTAACAATAGTCATGAACTGGACGGCCCCAGCACCAGCCCGGTGTCCTCCGTGACGGTTCTCGAGGGCTTGGGAAGCTGTGTTGTGACCGACCTCGGCTCCTCAAATACGCCGGCTGGCCTGCCCAACAGCAGCCTGGACATTTATGACCTGGTTGACAACTGCGGCGATGACAACAATGTGCCTCCTGGATTAGGCGGCTATTACATCAATAACACACCTCCCGGACAGAGCTTCCAGACCGGATCATATCCGCTTTCTCTCGTGAGCCTCTACGTTAAATTGGGTGGTTTGTCGGGTAGTGGCGGACTTCCCGTCACTGGTCAGCCTTACGCGATCAACATTTACACCGTCGGGGGCACCAACGCGCTGCCGTACGCAAGCTATACATCAGGGACCACGGTCATCCCGGGCTACATAAATCCATACACTACCAGTAACGCGGATTGGCTGTTAATTAACGGCTTTGCGCCGTTGCCGCTGCAGGCCAACACCACCTACGCATGGACGTTTAGCGAGACCTTGTCCGGCGACAGCGGCTGGATGGAAATCGCCACTGACAACCTCGGCACGAGCTTGCTCGGGACAACGTCTGGCAGTGCCGTATCCGTTCCGTCTGGCGGCGGTGGGGTCAATTTACCGACCAGCGGTTCGTACGACGCCGTCTTTGACGCCGTCCTTCTCCCTGTGCTGAACTTTACGCAGAACGCCAACGGATCAATGACGTTGACATGGGGGGCGGGCACCTTGGTGTCCACCACCAGCTTGTCCTCGCCGGCGTGGACGCCGGTCGCCGCGGCATCGTCTCCGTACACCTTCACTCCGCCAGCGACCGGGAGCAAGTTCTACGCGGTCGTGGTTCCGTAATTGCCATATTCACTGGAAGGGGCGTATCCGAAAAGGATGTGCCCCATCCCTTCGGTTTTAGTCGGGTTGACGATGGGTCAGTAAACAGTTTTGCCGTGATAATGCTTTTGCGACAAAGGAACAATGCACGCCAGGGCTAGCAAAGAGCATGCGAGTTCAGGTTGTGAAAGGGTTGGTTGTGATGGCTGCTGGTTGATGGTTCGGGAGAGGGGCGTGTCTGTAAGACGACATGCCCCTCTCCTGCCAGTTGCAACGCAGTGCCAGGATGAAATCGATATATTATAATTTATAAACAAAGAAGAGACCAAGGAGAGACATTAAATGAGTAACTTGAGTAATTGCAGGAGAAACGAAAAATGAAATCCAATTCCAACAAGCAGCAGGAAGTTTCCAATTCTGCTTTTACGTTGATTGAACTGCTGGTGGTAATAGCGATTATTGCCATTCTTGCGGCGATATTGCTGCCGGCCTTGGCTCTGGCCAAATCACAGGCTCTGAAGACTCAATGCCTCGGCAACGAGAAGCAGTTTGGTGCAGCGAATGCCATGTACGCCAACGATAACAAGGATGTGATGGCATTTTGCAACTGGGACGGTGGCAACCAGCTTACCGACCCTTCAACTGGCCAGAATGGAAAAGGCTGGCTCTATACATGCAGCGGGACCATCCCCCAACCAACCGGGGTGCATTATGAAAACAACCCCACTGTTTGTTGGTCTGGCGGTCCGAATGGCGTTCCTGGCGGCGGGTTGTGGTGGCCGTACCTGCACAACCAACTCACCTACCTCTGCCCGGTGGATCTTTCGACCTATGCGACGGGGCCGGATGCATACAGCAAGCGTCCTAACCAACTTTCCACATATATAATGAACGGCTCTGTCGCCGGTTTTCCACAGAGTACCGATCTGGTGTTCCGATCCACAAAGATAAGCGCAGTCTGGAGTCCATCTTGCTGGCTTTTTTGGGAACCTAATGCGGCGGCCGCCCCAGCCGGTGGAGGCCTCAATGAGTACAATGACGGCTCGAATTTCCCGAACACCCCTGTGTCCACTCCACCGGGCAGCGAGGGAATCGGCGTGCTCCACGACAAGCGCGGCGGAAACGTTGGCCGTCTTGACGGTGGTTCCGTATTCGTCACCTCAAACCAGTTTAATCTGGAGTCGAAGGGTCCCCCGGGAGAAGCGCCGGGCGGGAATAGAACGCTGCTTTGGTGGAGCATCTATTATTTTACCGGACACCAGGCTCCTGGATGACTCATCACAACTGCAGCACACTTATGCAGCAGTCGATGAACTTTGAATCCCTTGCAGGGGGAAAGTCTTTCCGCAGGCTTTGGCGATCGTTCCGTCGTCAGCGATTAGTGCGCTGCCAGCACCATGGACACCACGGCATTGAGCCACGCCTTGACCCATGTTCTATAGTAAAAGCCGAAAATCGGGGGGTCTTACGAGGGAAGCCATCGCTCGGAGGTGAAAATGTAGCGCCAAATTCTCGCACAAAGTTGCGGTTTTGCTTGCGTAATAATCAGCCATGGCGCAATTATGTAGAGGAAAAGAAAGCGACCCGTGTATTTTCGAGTCAAACGCACCGGCTCTTATGCCTAGCTGCAAATCGTGGAGAGTTTTCGCGACGGCGGGCAGGTGCATCAGCGGGTCTTGAGCCCCGTCGGGCGCCTGGAGGCGCTCCAGGCCAGCGGGCAGTTGGAGGCGCTGCTGCGCTCCGGGCTACGCTTCTGCCAGAAACTGACCGTTATTGACGCGCACGCGGCGGGCCAGACCGAGCCGGTAGCGGTGAGCCGGGTGGGGCCGTTCCTGGCCAAGATCGACCAGTTGCTCGTTGAGAATGCCGAGAATGCCATTCCTGCCGCCATAAACATGCGTCAGGCAACGATGACGGCGCGCCTCCTGCACGACTCCTGCCACACTTGCGTTGATTACGGCGGTGGGGCCTCCAGACTGCGCCACCAAAAGATTTCCAATTAACTCTTTCATAAGCATGGCAGGTTACCAGACCCCCCCCCTTCCTGATGTAAAGGATAAAGGCATCGGTCCCGCCTCGAAACCGACGCAGGCCGCAAATGGCCCAACCAAACAATTCCGGGGAAAAATTTCCTGAAGCAAAATCTCCTTGACTTACGCAACTTCTTGGATATTTTTACCTCATCGTTAAAAAGACCGTTTTAGCCTGAAACCAAGTAACTATGAAAATGATGCACATCGGCGCGATTTGCGCCTTACTCATCTCTGGTCAATCGGCGGCATTGGCTCAAGGAAGCCAACCCCCTCTCATCACCAACGTCACGGCATCCCAGCAGCCCTGGCCGTCTAAAATCGTCAATATCTCCTATACGTTGAGCGACACCAACTCCAGCACGGACAATGTTTGGATCATTGTGTCCAGCGATGGCGGCAACACCTGGACGGTGCCGGCCGTGAGCTTCAGCGGGACTTTTGGCCTGGGCGTGCCCGCAACCTCCACGCCCACCGTCGAAAGCGTGACCTGGAACGCCGGCAACGATGGAACTGGCAACTACACCACCCAATGCCGGACCCGTGTTATCGCTTGCAACAACGGTATGACTCTTGTTCCGTCCGGCAGCTTCAATCGCGGCGACAACCTCGATGGCGAGAGCGACGCCCCGGTTTACTCCGTCTATGTGAATGCCTTTCTCATGGATAATAACTACGTTAGCGGCTACCTGTGGAGCGCCGTTTACAACTACGGCACCAACAACGGCTATGGTTTCGACAATGCAGGCGGATACAATGGCCTGAGCTACCCCGTTTGGGGAATTAACTGGTATGACGCCGTCAAGTGGTGCAACGCGCGTTCCCAGTACGAAGGCGTGACCCCCGTCTATTACACTGACCCTGCTTGCACCCAGCTCTACACCACCTCTGACGTCAATTCGCTTTATTTGAAAACCAATTCCAGCGGCACGGTGGTCAGCGGTTACCGCCTGCCAACCGAGGCGGAATGGGAAAAGGCCGCTCGCGGCGGCTTGAGCGGCATGCGATTCCCCTGGGGCAACACCGTGTCAAATTATCCCCCCGCCAGCGGCGGCCTGGCGAATTATGACGCCGATACAAGTTACTCTCACGACTTGGGTCCGAATGGTTTCAACCCGGCCTTCTCCACCGGCAGCCAGCCCTACACCAGCCCGGCCAATTCCTTTCCTGCCAATGGCTATTACCTTTACGACATGGCCGGTAATCTCTTCTGTTGGTGCTCGGATTGGTATAGTTCCACCTACTACGCCTCCGGCCAGATCAATCCGCAAGGGCCTTCGGGTTCGTGCTGTCGTGCCCTGCGGGGGGGCGCCTGGAATTTTTCCGCCTACTACCTGCGGTGCGCCAATCGCTTCAGCACCCAGCCGGCCAATGCCTTCAACATTATCGGTCTCCGCTGCGTAAAAGGTTTCTAGTCGGGTTTGAACTTATGACCCGCTTGAAAAGGCACAGAGAGCGAGGGGTCTGGTCACGCGCCTGGAGACGGGCTTTCGCCGTGGCTGCGGGCGTCTGCTTGTTGCTCACTGCTCTTCAGTCAGCCCTGGCGCAGAACCTCGGGGGGGTGGCCTATTCCGATTCCACAATTTACACCCTGGACACCACCGCCTCGCCAGCAGGAGGCGGCGGCGTGGCTTATATGGATTCCGGCAGTTTCGTTCTCGACACGACGGCTGCCGTCCCGGGAGGGGGCGGGGTCGCTTATGCGGATTCCGCAAACTTCACATTGGACACCACCACCTTGACTGCCGGCGGTGGCGGCGTGGCCTTCGCGGATTCCGCAAACTTTATTTTGGACACCAGCAGCTTGATTCCCGGCGGAGGCGGCGTGGCCTTCTCGGATTCTCCAAGTTTCACCTTGAACACCACGGTGGGATCCTCGGTCTGGACAAATACGGCCGGCGGCAACTGGAGCTGCCCAACCAATTGGAGCCCCAACGGCGTGCCGGCCCCATTGTCGGTGGTTTTCCTCACCAATTCCGGCGACTACACGGTGACTTTGGATGTGGACGCTTTCGTCACTTTCCTGGCTTTGGGCGGTGCCAGCGGCACGCAAACTTTATCGCTGGACGGACCGACCCTTACACTGGCCGGCCCATGCTCGGGCAACGCCAATGGCGTCGTGGACATCAACGGCGGCACACTGGCCGGCTCCGGCTCGCTCGCGCTGGCCGGCCCGCTGAATTGGAGCGGCGGAACCATCAGTGCCGCGGTGCAATGCAACGGCGGCAACTGGTCCGGCACCAATGTTCTTTACCTCACTGGAGGACAATTGACCCTCAGCAACCCCGGCACGGTCAACTGGAGCAACCCCAACTTCAACACCGGCATGAGTTCCATTGTCAATAACGCGGGAACCATCAACCTGACGGCTGATATCAATGAAACATGGTCCGGCGGCGCCCGCGCCTTCAACAACTCCGGCGCCTTCTCCGCTTCGGGCGCCCTCAGCCTCAATGACACCTTTAACAACTCGGGCACAGTCAACCTCAACGGCATCCTCCCCAGTGTCTTCGGACCTTTCAACAATTCCGGCGCGGTCATTGTGAACAGCGGCACGGCTGATTTTGCCGGCCTCTACATTCAGACGGGCGGCCTGATTTTGCTCAACGGCGGCGCCATTGAAAACGCCAGTCCGTTAATGATCTCCGGTGGCCTGCTGGCCGGCGGCGGAATCATTTTCGGCTCCGTCTCAAACAGCGCGACCGTCAGCCCGGGCAATCCGTTCGGTCAAATGATCATTGGCGGCGATTATCTCCAGACAGCCGGCGGCGCGCTGGATATACTCTTGGGCGGCACAACCTCCGGCACAACTTTCAACGTCCTGACCGTGAGCAACACCGCCAGCTTGGGAGGCGCCTTGCTGGTCACCTTTACAAACGGATTTACCCCCGCCGGAAGCGAGGTCTTCACCTATCTGAGCGCGGGAGCGCTCAGCGGCGCCTTTGCCGGCGTTTCCCTTCCTTTGAATGCGCAGTTGACTAATGTTTACTCCACTGCCTCGGCTTCCCTGGAGACGTTGGCAGCATCCTCACCGGGGAACCCGCCGCAATTGGCCATAGCGTTGACCCTGTCCAATTGCGTCGTGGTCTCGTGGACCAACGCCAACGGCTACATCCTGCAAACCAACGGCGACCTTGCCTCCGGCGCCTGGACCAATTACACCGGAACCGTGGCGACCACCAACGGCCTGAGCAGTATCACCATCAACCCGCCGACCGGGACTAATTTCTTCCGCTTGATCAATCCGTAGTCAGGCTGTCATTCCGGGAAGTTGAGGTCCGACGGGTGGTACATGTCCCGCCCTAATCCCCGAAAATCCTCGAAAAAGCATAAAATCCTTCCCGCCAACTGGAGTGTAACATATTGGATGGTAACGGGTTGCAAACGCCACGGGCGATGGCGGAAACGGTTGAGATGTTGGAGCGTGGCTGGCGCGAAAAATGTGTTCATCCGCTCGTTCTGACGGCGGCGTTGAATCTGGATTTTTTCTGCACCAGCTTGACTACCATTTTTTTGGACATGCCGCTCACTTGGCTGCCTTCCGCTGTGGATTTGTTTCCGCTCCGCGCCGCCTGCGCCATTGGGTCGTGGGTGCGGGATTTCGGGTCAAAGAACCGGTCACAGAACTTCACCGCCGCGTCATAGACCAGCACGGACATCTGATACGAGTTCAGCTTCTCACATCCCCCGTGCGGCGGAATGAAGCCGGGCGAATTATCGCCAAGTGTCGCCCTCTCCAAGGGACGCCAACGCCGCTATTCTCCGGACCTCCGAGCATTATTGGCAAGCACCAATTGTAAGATGCTGTAAATAAATAGGTTACAAATAAGTTTCATTAACTAAGCGCCATTCAGGACACTTGTACGGCGTTCTATCGCATCCTTTGACCGACGATTCAGTGTTTTCGGCGGTTGGTTTCTACAGCACCGCCCTCAAGTGTCCATGGTGCGGTGCTTAGTTTGGGATGACGCACTTCGCCTTTTGACGGCGCACTCCGCCAAGCGTGCTCCTTTGCGAGGCGCTTTAACTCCATGTACGGCAGAACACGCGTTCGCTGTATTTTTTGAATCAGAATAGTCTCCCTGCCAAAAAGCCAAGAAAGATACCTCATTTGCCGCGATCGCTCCCGCACCTGCACAGGCGGCCGACGCCGAGTGGGCCGAAGCAACACCTGAATGCGCCTTTGTTCTTGTTGCACCCAAAGGAGATGATGCCGGTAGTGGCCCATCTGCCATTCTCGGTGTTGCGCCCGAAGCTCTGCGATTTCGGCTCCATCTTTCCGATCTTTAGATCGTCTTTCCAAAACGCGCGCGCGTTCCCGACGCTGCTTTTCTCGCAAGGCTGCCATAGCCGCGTTCGCGGCCTTCTTGGAAGGCACATACGGGCCGTCACTTTGGGAATTGAGCAATGTCGCACGGCTTGCCGCCGCGCGTCTTTTGTATTCCTTCTTGCTCCGTGGCGTTGAAGTCCCGGCTGAATTCCAGTGTCGCGCCTCCTGCCGGTCCTGAGATCGTGTCTGCGGCAGTGCCTTAATTTGAAATTCTATTTCCTGGATCGGCGACCGACACGTCGCTGTGGCAATACCTGCACTTGACGGCATCTTCAAGAATTATCTCCCCGTAAAATGGACATCGCTTATTCGGCCAATGAGCGTACCCGGTGCAATGCGGGCACCTAACGGCGTGGCGAATGACGCACTCAGAGCACTGGTTACACCTTCGCCGTTTATCCACTGCTAACGCTGTGAGCCAACCCAGCGGGCCTAAAAAAGCACCGAGGAGAAACCCGTGCATTTGGTTCTCGCGCGATTTCCGCCCCAACAGACCCCCCGCCCGCAATCCAAGCAACGCATACGAGGTAAAGAAGAATGTCGTTCACATCAAGGCAAGGTGGGCATGGCGTACCAGTTCAAGAAAGGATGTGAATCGCGGTAAAAATGAAGACAGGTATTTGCGCCCCACGGTGTATTATTGGAGCATCCAAATAGCCGGTCAGTTGTGTGCGTGTGCCTCCAGGCGCTGTGATCTCCGAAAAACCAGGACACGACAAACAAGACACGGGCTTGGCGTCTTTTCGCGTATGATCTCGACGTTTGCCGACCATGCCCTTCTTTCGGATCATGTTCAAGCACCGCCTGCATACCCCTTTAATGAATTCTTTAAAAATCTATTGACGAAACACTGTGTTAACTAAAGTATTCATCTAAGGAAATGGAACAATGGATGGTGGATAATTGACAATGGATGATTTAAGGGCAACGGCAAAGTTGAGCTGGGGGTGGATTTCGAGCCACAGCCTCGATTCTACACCAAGCAATCAGCGGCGGGAGGCCGCGCCGCGGCAGCGCAGCCCTACCGGAAGAGCGGCGAGAAGCACTCGTCTGTCAATCGAATAGAGGAGATAATTTAAAAATGCCACAAATGCCAAAATCCGTGCAATGCCGTGAACAGTGGCCCCGCTTCGTTTCCTTGGCGGTTTTTCAGGACTTCAGCCTTCAGCCTTCCTTCGTATGCGCTTGTGTCATGCCAATTTTGGGCTAGACTGAGGCCATGAGCGCAAACCCACCACAGGCCCAATCCGACGGGCGAATGATTCCGCCGACCGGGCGGAAGCCTTTTATCGTGTTGTTGGCGGTCATGGTCGGGGTGCTCGTCATGGCCGGGGCGGCCGCTTACAAGATATTTCAAACCACGCCGCCTCCGGCCCCCACTGCGGTGGAGACGCTGGAGGCGACGGTGCAAAAGGAATCCGTTGCCCAAGCCTCCGCACGTCGCGAGGAGACCCCGGAAGCAGCCGCGCCGGCGGCGGTTGCGCCCGCGGTGGCGGCGACGGCTCCGCCCGCCCAGGTCCCCCGGATTGAAACGCACACAGATGTGCGGGTGTTGATGACCGCGCTGACGTCGCCTGGCGCCAACGGCCCGATGACGGCGGATGACGCTCAAAAGTGGAAGGAGAGCCTGCAACAACTGGTTCGACAGGGCGCTTCGTCTGTGGCCGCGATTCAGGGGTATCTGGCGCAGAACCAGGACATCAACTTTGCGGGGGTGGAGGGGGCGGATCAGTTGGGGTATTCATCCCTGCGGGCGGGCTTGTTGAACGCCTTGGGACAAATCGGCGGGCCGGAAGCCACGGCGGCCATGCTCCAGACCTTGCAGACGAGCGCTTTTCCGACCGACGTTGCGACTCTGGCGGCGACGTTGGAACAGCAGGCGCCCGGCCAGTATGACGGGCAGGTTCTGTCAGCGGTGCGGGCGCAAATGGCGCTTGCGGCGCAGGACCAATTGGGCGGCGCGAACGTGGGGCCTTTGTTCCAATTACTGTCCGCCGCCGCGGCCAATGGCACGGATGTCACGGCGGATTTGACGCAGTACAGCGCCAAATGGCCTTATTACGCGGCGATAGAGCTGTCCAATCTTCCCAACGGGGCGGGGGTGTCGTCCCTGGTTCAAATGGCGCAAACCGACGCCGGGGGAAATCAATCAGCCGCCACGCAAGCCCTGGCGGAAATGGCGCCGCAAAACAGCGATGCTCTCAAGGCGCTGGTGAACATGGCCGCACAGGGACAACTGTCCGACATCGAGTTGGCGCAATTGGCGCCTTATCTTGGCGGGCGCGTGAACCAGCTCGGCTCCGATCCCAATCCGCCTGGAACCAGCACGCAGGGATTGCACATGGCGAGCGGAAACCAGGATTTCTCGGTGGCTGATCTCCTGAATTCATTGACGCCGTCTCAAATCACGCAGCGTCTGTCGGTGATCGACCAGCTTTTGCAAGCCATCCCCGCCAGCGACACCCAGGGCCAGCAAGCCTTGCAACAGCAAAGGACCGCTCTGACAGGGCGGCCGGGAAAGTGAACAGCCAGCACAGGGGGCACGTCACCAGTATTGGGGACTGGCAGGTATCCCGGGTTCTGGTAGTCTGTCTATTAGCAGATGAGGGCGCAATTGTGCGGGTTTCCGTGTGTGTGTGGGAAGGCGCGAGTGTGGCGCGCAAGTTTTGAGTTTGAATTTTGTTCTCAGAAGGCCGGGGAGCCAACCCCGGCCTTCTCTGTTTTTATGCAGGATTTGCCGACCCGCCATGGCTGGCGTTCACGGTTGGCGGAAAGGACGGTCCGCCTCGTAGAACTGCAACTCGCTGTTTAAGCGCTCCGCCAAGTCCTTTCGTCCTGCCGCCTCGGCCAGCTCAAGGGCCTTTTGCGCGCATTGCACGGCTTCGGCGAATTGTCCGGTTTCGGCGAAGGCGGCGGCGAGGGTGTGAAGAACGACAGGGTTTTTCCCGCCCGTCAATTCATTGGCCTGCCGGGCCAATTCCACCGCTTGTCCGCCATTGCGCAGCGAGGAGTCCGGGCAAGTGGCCAGCAGCCAGGCCAGATTACTCTGGATCGATGGATCGGCCTGTTCGACTTTCAGCGCCTGCTGCAACCGGGCGATGGCTTCGGCCACGCGTCCCTGTCGGAGGAGGGCGTTGGCCAGGTTGCTGTAAGCTTTGCCGTAGCGGGGATCGATTTGCAGCGCCTTTTCATAATGCGCGATCGCTTCATCCACGCTGCCTTGTTGGAGAAGGGCGTTGCCGAGGTTGAGGTGAGCCTGCGCGGAGTCGGGATCGATTTGCAAAGCCCTTTGAAACTGGGCGATGGCTTCGTCCGTTCGGCCGAGGCGGGCCAGGGCACCGCCCAGCATGCCGCGGGCTTCCTCAAGGTCCGGCTTGAGTTCCAAGGCTCGTTGAAACTGCGTCATCGCCTCACTGATTTTGCCCTCTTGCAGCAGGGCGTTGCCGAGGTCGAGATGGACTGTTGCGAGGCCGGGGTTGAATTGAAGGGCTGTTTGAAACCGGTCGATGGCTTCATCCATGCGGCCCAAGCGAGCCAGACACTTGCCGAGACGTTGATGCAGTTCCGCTGAATCCAGACCCATTTTCAGCGCTTCCTGATATTGCGAGGCGGCTTGGTCCATCCTGTCCTGTCGAAGGAAACAGTCGCCCAGAACGAGGTGAGGCTCCGCATAGCGCGGGTTGAGGTGGAGCGCTTGGCGGGAGTGGAAAATGGCCTCATCCAGATTTCCCTTACGCAAAAGAGCGAAGGCAAGGTCGTAGTGGGCCTTGAAGTCGCGAGGGTTGAGTTGCAGCCCCTGCTGAATAAGGGCGATGCCTTCGTCCAACCTGCCGTTTCCCACAAGACCGCCGCCGAGATTGAAATCTGCCATCCAGCAATCGGGATTGAGCCGGAGCGTAGTGCGCCAGAGTGTTTCTTCGTTGGCGTACATCCGGCATTGTCTCCACGTCAAGGATCCCAGAACCAATAGCAACATGGCGCACAACGCCGGCACGAGAAAGGGTTTTGGTTTCCGAAACAAACCGGGCAGGGCGCTGACCCCCGCCGCGGCCAGCGTCAATGGACCCAGGCTTGCCAGATATTGGAAATGATCCGCCACGAACGAATAGCGGAACGGAAACACGTTGAAAAAACCCAGGGCGGGAAAGAGCGTTCCAACAAAGAAAAGCAGCCCCGCCAGCGGCCCGCGCCAGCGCCGCCAGTACAACAGGGCCAGCAACAGCAAGGCCGCGGCCGGAAACAAGTATTGCCACCACACGCCCTGGCTGACATTCCAGCGGTGGTAAATGAAGGCCAAGTTCACCGGCCAGCATAGTTTGGCCAGGTAAAACCAAATGTCCCGCCCGGCGATAAGAATCCGTTGGAGAAGGGAGAAATCAAATTCCGCGCCCGCCGCACCCACGAACTTGCGTTCCATCCAGGCGGTGAATAATCCGGCCCCCAGGCCCGCGATGAAGAAAGGCGTTAGCGCCAGCACATCCCGCTTCCAGGACAACTTGCCGCGTTGCCACCATAAGACGACCAACAAAGCCGCCGGCAGGGTGGCGATGACGGTTTTGCACAACAATCCGAGGATGAACAACCCCAGAGCAAGGGCGTAATTTTCCCAGCTTCGCTTTCGATCAAATCCCAGATACACCAGCGTGGCGCTAAGATAGAAGAGGCCGGACAGGGTGTTTTTGAGTTCAGTGATCCAGGCCACCGATTCGACCTCCACCGGATGGAGGGCGAACAGGGCGGCGGCCAGCCAAGCGCCGGGTATTTTCAGCCGGCGCAATATTTTGGCCACCAGCAAAGCGGAACTGGCGTGGAGGAGGATGTTGACCCAATGATATTCCGTCGTGGCATCGCCGCAAAGCTTGTGTTCCACCCAGAAAACCGTGTGGACCAAAGGATAGTACTGGTGGGTGGCGCCGGGTTGCGTCCAGATGCGAGCCAGGCCGTTGAGAGAGCGGAGCTTTAGGGGGGTAATGTAATCATCATCGTCCCAGATGATTCCGGCGTGCCAAGCCGGTTGGTAGGCCATGATGGTCAGCGCCATCAGCAAGAGCGCCGGCAGCCAATTGCGACGCGCCCTGTCACCCACGGAAGGGAAGGCGGGCGTTTGGGCCTCGTTGTTCATGCGGCGGTGATGCTGCCTGTATCTCCAGGCCAGTTCAAGGGCGCAAGGCGCGTTGTGGAAATTGGAACTTTGAACCGGTGGCGGTGTGCGGTAGGCTGGAGGGCATGTTGTGTTTGCGGGTGATTGGACATTGCGTAGTTCTGTTTGTGCTGATGATCTGCGCGGGCGGCTGCTTCCAGGAGGACAATAATCACCTGGACGAGGAGCAGGACCCGCATTTTCAACGGGGCCGCAACCTGGCGAGCAGCCAGGACTTCAAGGGGGCGGCGCAGGAGTTCGAGAAGGCGTTGGAAACCAATCCCGGCTCGGCCGCGGCCCATTTTGAGCTGGGCTGGCTTTATGACACCAAGCTGAATGATTACGCGGCGGCAATTTATCATTATGAGCGGCATTTGCAGTTGCAGCCCGGCTCGGAGCGCGCGGCGCTGGTCAAGGAACGGATCAGAGGCTGCAAACAGGAACTGGCCAACAGCGAATTTCCGCTGCCCAACAGCCGTAACTTGCAGCAGGAGGTGGATCGGCTCAACGCGGAGAACTCGATGCTGAAACAACAATTGGAGGCGCTCAGAAGCCAGCTTGCCGCCAGCGCCTCGCTTGCCCAAAGCCGCCCGACACCTGCACCGCAAGTTGCCGCCCCCGCTGCCGTCGCGCGCGTGGAAACGCCCCGGGTGTCAGCGCCGCCCGCCCTGGCGCATTCGCGTATGCATATTGTCAAATCGCGTGAAACAGTCACCTCCATCGCCGCCGAGTACGGCATGAAAGCCAGCGCGGTGCTGGCGGCCAACCCGCACACGGATCCAAGGCACTTGCGCGTTGGGCAGAGCCTGGTCCTGCCTTGAGAAAAATGCGTTCCCGGATTTTTTTTGGGCTGATTGCGGGTTTCTGGCTGGTAATGAATTTTTTGCTCTGGCGCTCGCAATCGCTGGCGCACAGCCAGATCGGCAGCGCCATTCCGGTGGAGATTGTCTGGAACAGAATCCTGACGGCGCCGGACAATTCCTCGCTCGAGATTTACGATCACGGGAAAAAGGCCGGGTTTTGCCAGTGGCTGGTGACCGCGGGCGGCGCGGCCCAGGCATTGAACCGGAGTCTGTCCCGGGATTACGCCCCCGAAGGTTTGGCGGCGCAACCGGCCGGTTATGGGTTGAGCCTGGAGGGCAACGCGGTGATTTTTGGCACCAATCGCGTGCGCTTTGAGATGCAACTCCGGCTCTCGACCCAACAAACGTGGCAGGAATTTCGCCTGACGGCGAAAGTGGCGCCCACGAGTTGGGACATTCGCGGCAGCGCAACGGCCCGGAAAATACTGGTCAAAGTCAATGACGACGGCGGCAGTTGGCAAACGACGGTGGACTTTTCCGATTTTGACCATCCGGAAACGTTGCTGAGAGAATTCGGAGGGGACGACCTGGCGGGCCTGGCTGCGGTCCTGCCTTTGCAAAAAGACGCCATCACGCGAACGGCGGCGGGCATCCGGTGGACAGCGAATGAGGATTGGATGAAATTGGGCCATTCCAAGCTGCGGGTATATCGTTTGGAAACGGAAATATTGGGACAGCGCCTCAGCATATTTGCGAGCCGGGCGGGCGAGATACTCCGGGTGGATGCGCCGGGCGAATTGACCTTGCGCAACGAAGCATTCAGTCATTTGTAAAACCATGATCGAATTAACCTCCCTGACAAAAAAATTTGGCGATCTTGTTGCGGTGGACGATTTGACGCTGAAGGTGGAGCGCGGGGAGTTTTTTGCCGTGCTCGGCCCCAATGCGGCGGGCAAGACGACGCTGATCCGGGTGCTGGCAGGGTTGCTCAAGCCGACGCGGGGGACGGCGCGGGTGGCGGGATTTGACGTGCAAACCGCCCCGCTGGAGGCGCGCCGCCGGCTGGCTTACGTGCCGGACTTTCCGTTTCTCTATGAAAAGCTGACGCCGTTGGAGTTCCTGCGATTCATCGGGCAGGTGTTTCAGATGAGCGAAAGCCGGATACAAACGGCCAGCCGCGAACTGATCCCACGCTTCCACCTTGAAGCCTTTGTCAATCGGCCCATGGAAGGTTTGTCGCACGGCACGCGCCAGCGCGTGGCCATTGTCTCGGCGCTGCTGCATGACCCGGAAGTGCTGGTGATTGATGAGCCGATGGTGGGGCTGGACCCGCAAAATTCCCGCGTGGTGAAGGACATCCTGAAGGAACGCACCCGACAAGGCGCCACCGTCTTTCTTTCCACCCATCAGTTGAGCGTGGCGGAAGAAATGGCCGACCGCATCGGCATCATGCACGAAGGCCGGCTTATCGCGGTCGGGACGGGGGAGGAACTGCGGCGCCGGGCGGGCGATGCCGGTCCGCTGGAGCATGTTTTTCTCACGCTGACCGGCGGCGCGCCGCCTGCGGCGTGAGGGGCGGCTGACGCGAAAAACGGAAATTAAACCGCTTGGCATTTCGATGGGTTGATGATTGAATCGGCGGCATCGCTCAGGCAAATGGCCGGGCACGAATTATAAGTATATGCAAAAATATTCTCCAACCGACATCCGCAACTTCGCCATCGTGGGCCATGCATCCTCCGGTAAAACCATGCTGAGTGAGGCCATGCTGGCTTGCAGCGGCGTGATCGGCCGCATGGGCCGCGTCGCTGACGGCAGCACGGTCTCCGATTATCATCCCAGCGAGAAGCAACGGCACATTTCCGTGCAGACTTCCTTGCTGCACACGGAGTGGATGGGAAAGAAGTTCAATATCATCGACGCGCCCGGCTATCTGGACTTCATCAGCGAAGCGCTTTGCGCGCTGCGCGTGGCGGACTTTGCCCTGATCGTTGTCCATGCCCAGCATGGCATCGGCGTCGGCACGGAGCGGGTGTGGAATTATGCGACGGAGCTTGGCATCCCGAAGATCCTGGTGGTCAATGCCCTGGACAAGGTCAATTCGACTTTCGATCCGATACTGGCATCGGCGCGGGAACGTTTTGGTCCCGGCGTCTTTCCCATGAACCTGCCGATTAATCCCGGCCCCGGCTTCAACCAGGTGCTGGACGTGCTGCGCAACGATATCGTCACCTACGACATTGCCGGCGGCAGGGGAAAATACACCGAGCAGCCGGTCGCGGGGCAATGGCAGGAGCGATCAGAAACACTGCACCGTGAGTTGATCGAATATATCGCGGAGTCCGACGACTCTTTGTTGACGAAATACCTGGACGAAGGAAAGCTTTCGGAAGAGGAGTTTCGCGCTGGCATACATACCGCCGTGCAGAAGCAGCATTTTATTCCGCTCTTCTGCACTTCGGGAGAAACCAACGTGGGAGTGGCGCGGCTGATGGATTTCATCGCCAAGTACGGCTCCTCGCCGGCTGATCGCAAACGTTTTGCGGCGGTGGACGGCAGCGGGACGCCTGGGGAGGTGCGCTTGACCGATGCGGAGCCGGTTGCCTACGTGTTCAAGACCATGTCCGAGGCCCATTTCGGTGAACTTTCCTTTTTCCGGATATATTCCGGGAGCCTCAAGCCCGGCAAAGAGCTTTTTAACTCGGACCGCGGCGTGACCGAGCGCATCGGGCAGCTTTACATTCTCAACGGGCAAAATCGCACGATGGTGGAGGAACTGACCGGGGGCGACATTGGAGCGGTGGTGAAACTGAAGGACACGCACACCGGCAACACCCTTTGCTCCGCGGCGCGGCCGATCAAGTTGATGAAGGTGCAATATCCGCAGCCGACCATCCATGCGTCGTTGCAAAGCGCGGCCAAGGGCGAGGAGGACAAGATCGCGGCCGGGCTGGCGGCGTTGCATGAGGAAGACCCGGCGTTCGTCTATCGCGTTGATGCTGAATTGCACCAAACCATCATTTCCGCCCAGGGCGAGCTGCACCTGGATGTGATCGTGGACCGGCTGAAGCGGCGCTTCAACGCCCATGTGGAAATGGGCGAGCCGCGCATTCCATTCCGGGAGACGATCAAGGCTCCGGCGGACTCCAAATACCGCCACAAAAAGCAAACCGGCGGGGCCGGGCAATTCGCGGAAGTCTGGATGCGCATCTCGCCCCTGGCGCGCGACACAGGCGTTCAATTCATCAATTCCTTGAGCGGCCAGAATGTGGACCGGGTTTTTGTGCCGTCGGTGGAGGAAGGGGTGCAGAACGCCTGCCGCGAAGGGATCCTTGCCGGGTGCAAAGTGGTGGATGTCAAAGTAGATTTCTACGATGGCAAAATGCATCCGGTGGATTCCAAGGACATCGCGTTTCAGATTGCCGGCTATTTCGCGTTCAAGGAAGCGTTCATGAACGGGCGGCCCTGCCTGCTGGAGCCGATTCATCAGATCGAAGTCCGCATTCCGGAGGATTGCCTGGGCAAAGTCATGGGGGACATCTCGAGCCGCCGGGGCCGGATTTTGGGCATCGACTCGGACGGACAGTTCCAGGTGATTCGCGCCGAAGTGCCGGCGCGTGATCTTTACAAATATTCCAGCCAGCTTCGGTCGCTGACCGCGGGCCGGGGCATTCACACCGAGAAGTTCGATCATTACACGGAAATGCCGCGAGAGCTGGAACAGAAAGTGATCGAAGAAGCGAAGAAGCGCAAAGCGGAAGCGTCGGTCGCCAAATAGGAAGAGTTTGCCCGGGCACCAATTCATAGCGGCATGAATAATCAATAGTTTTATCCAACGATTTTCCAAGTGACCATGCCCACATTATTTGATCCTGTCCGCATTGGCGCTTGGGATCTTCCCAACCGCATCATCATGGCTCCGCTGACCCGCGAGCGTGCCGGAGCCGAGCGCATTCCCAATGCGTTGATGGCCGAATACTACGCACAACGCGCGTCGGCCGGCCTGATTGTTTCCGAAGCAACTTCCGTCACGCCCATGGGAGTGGGTTACGCCGATACGCCCGGCATCTGGTCATCAGCGCAGGTGGACGGCTGGAAACTTGTTACCCGGGCGGTCCACCAGGCAGGCGGACGCATTTTGCTTCAGCTCTGGCATGTTGGGCGCATATCGGATCCCATGTTTTTGAACGGCGAGTTGCCGGTGGCGCCCAGCGCCATCGCGGCTGCCGGGAATGTCAGTCTGGTTCGTCCATTGAAAGCTTTTGTCACGCCACGAGCGTTGGAACTGGCGGAGATTCCCGGCGTGGTGGAAGCCTATCGAAAGGGAGCGGAAAATGCGCGCAGGGCCGGTTTTGACGGGGTGGAAATTCATGGAGCCAACGGCTACCTGCTCGATCAATTTCTTCAGGACAAGAGCAATCATCGCACGGACGAGTACGGTGGTCCGATTGAAAATCGTGCCCGGCTGATGCTGGAAGTCGCCGACGCCGTTATTTCCGTCTGGGGCGCTGATCATGTCGGAGTGCATCTGGCTCCGCGCGGTGAGTCCCACGACATGGGCGATTCCAATCCGTTGGCCACGTTTGGATATGTGGCGCGTGAATTGGGCAAACGGCGCATGGCCTTTATTTGCGCCCGTGAATCGCTTGGGGAGAAGCGCATCGGGCCGCAATTGAAAGCGGCTTTTGGCGGCAGTTACATTGCCAATGATAAATTCACCCAGGCAACCGCCAGTCAGGTTTTGGCGGCAGGAGAAGCCGACGCGGTGGCGTTCGGCGTTTTGTTTCTGGCCAATCCAGACCTGCCCGAACGCTTTCGACAAAACGCCCCGCTCAATGCGCCGGATCAATCCACCTTTTACTCGTCAGGACCCAAAGGCTATACTGATTATCCCGCTCTCGAAAAGATTTTCGTCCGCGATGCACGGTCCTGAAGCTTACAAGATGTAATTATCCTTTGTTGGATTCCGCGTTGCCAAGCCAGTCCGGGAGGAGTAATTGTTTTCCATGCTTGCGCTTGAAGATGAGGTGGACGGCGATTGGGCCGATTGGAGTCGGCTGACCCCCTTGGAGCGGTGGGGGGAAAGCCAAAAACTCTGGGCGCATTATTTGGCCATAGGAGGTTCCCTTGATCCCGAACCCGATCCGGAAAGTCCTTTCTACGATGGAAGCGCGCCAGGTCCGCGTCCTGTTGATGGGCGGTCAGGCTTGCGTGTTTTACGGCGCGGCGGAATTTAGCCGCGACGTAGACTTCGCCATTCTGACTGGGGCGGAAAACTGGCAGCGACTCCAGTCGGCACTGATGGATTTGCAAGCTGAATGCATCGCGGTGCCGCCTTGCGACATGGATTATCTGCTGCGCGGATTTGCGCTCCATTTTCGCTGCCAGCACGAGGAAGCGCGCGGCCTTCGAATCGATGTGATGTCCGTGATGCGCGGGGTGGAGGCGTTTCCAAAGCTTTGGGAGCGCCGGGCGTCACTGGCGGACGCGGCAGGCACTGTTTACAATTTGCTTTCGCTGCCGGATTTGGTTCAGGCCAAGAAAACCCAGCGCAGCCGGGATTGGCCGATGATTCAACGTTTGGTTGACACAGATTACATGGTCGGCCGCGAGAGTCCGTCGCCGAATCAAATTGCATTCTGGCTGCGTGAATTGCGGACGCCGCAATATCTCATTGAGCATGCGGCCAGGCACGCGGAGGCCAGCCTTCAATTGTCAAGCCGGCGGCCGCTGATTAAACGCGCTATTGACGGAGATGTGGCGGCTCTCACAGCGGGTCTGGCCGAAGAAGAGAAAGAGGAGCGCGAACAGGACAGAATCCACTGGCAACCCCTCAAGGCCGAACTGGAAAGGCTGCGCCATGCAAAATAGCAAGCCCCTGCCGGATAAACAATATAGTTGACTGTACAAAACCATGCACCCCTGAATGAACTTTTCACTCTTATTCAATCGATCGCTCAAAGCACTTGCTGCATCCTGTCTCATCCTTGCGGGCGCTGCGAACGCCGCGTCCGGGGCTGGCACGAACGAACTGCCGGAACGAATCATTTCGGCTGACCTTAATCGAGTCAAAGGCCCTCTGAATACGATGTTCAAAGCCTGCGTCGGCGCCGGGCGCGCCAACGAGGGGCTGCGCGCCGATTGGCAGCGCCAGCTTACGCGCGTCCACAAGGAATGCGGCTTCACTTACATCCGGATGCACGGGTTGTTTTGCGACGACATGGGTGTTTACCGCGAGGACAAGTCGGGCCGGCCGGAATACAATTGGCAATACATCGACGAGCTTTACGATTTTCTTCAAAGCATCGGGATGAAACCATTCGTCGAGCTTGGCTTCATGCCATCCGCCCTGGCGAGAGGCTCGCAAACGATTTTCTGGTGGAAAGGCAACGTGACCCTGCCGAAGGACTTCAACAAATGGGCGGATTTCATTCGCGCCTTCACCGCGCATTTGAAGGAGCGCTATGGCGAGGACGAAGTGAGGACGTGGTATTTCGAGGCGTGGAACGAGCCCAATCTGGGCGGGTTCTTCGCGGGCAATCAAAAGGACTACTTCCGCTTGTATGATGTGACCGCGAGGGCCATCAAGAGTGTCTCGCCCGCTTACCGCGTCGGCGGCCCGGCGACGGCGGGCTGCGGCTGGATTCCCGAATTCATCGGGTTCTGCGCGACAAACCACTCTCCCGTCGATTTTGTCTCCACGCACACGTATGCGGTTGATAAGGGCTTCCTCGACGAAACCGGCGAGGCCGGGACGGTGTTGTCGCAAAACCCCCGCGCCATCTACGGCGAAATGATGGATACGCGGAAAAAGATCAGCGACTCCGCACTGCCGAACCTTGAGCTGCACTTTACGGAGTGGAGCGCCTCCTACACGCCGTCCGATCCCATTCACGACAGTTACCACAGTGTCGCCTTTATCCTCGACAAAATCAAAGGCGCAGGCACAGCGGTGAACTCGATGTCGTACTGGGTGTTCAGCGACATTTTCGAGGAAGCTGGTCCGCGGTTCACGCCCTTCCACGGCGGGTTTGGCCTGGTGAATTACCAGGGGATCAACAAGCCGGCATTCTACGCCTATGAGTTTCTCAACCGCCTTGGTGAAACCGAACTGCAATGCCCGGATGCGGCGTCGTGGGTTTGCACTGACAAGTCAGGCGGCATCCAGGCGCTGGTATGGGATTTCACCCTGACGCATCCCAGTCCGTCCGTGAACAACCAGATCTTCTACAAACGCGACCTGCCGTCGCATCCGAAGTCGGCCGTGACGCTCGCGTTGTCCGGCGTTCCGGTCGGCCAATATTCCATGGCGGTTTATCGGATCGGCTACCGTGCCAATGACGCTTACGCCGCCTACATGGACTTGGGATCGCCGAATCAGCTCTCGAAGCCGCAGGTGGCTTATATCAAATCGATGAGCGACGGCAGGCCGGAACGATGGTCAATCGTCAACGTTGCAGCCGATGGTGCCGTCCACGAAACGTTTGAACTCAGGGACAACGATGTTTGTCTCGTGACGCTCACGAGACTGTGAAATCAGGCTCTAAATCTCGAAGACGGTGATTTCGGGGCGGCAGTTGAAGCGGATGGGGGTGGCCAGCCAGCCGATGCCGGGATTGACGTAGAGAGGGCCGGCCGGGACTTGGAACATCCCCAGGTCGTATTTGCCCACCCAATATGGCAGAACGAAAGCGCCGTAAAATGGCAGCCGCACCTGGCCGCCGTGCGAATGTCCGGCTAGAAGCAAATCAAATGGATGCTTCACCCTTTCCGCCATCAGCGGGTAGTGCAGCAGCATGATGTTTTTGCCGTTCGATTTTGGCGCAAGCGGGGCGGGATTGCCGCCCAAACAGGTGACGCCCGTGACATGGATCTTGCCATCGGCGATGGTCACCTGCGAATCCATCAACCATGCGCCGCCCGTGGCGGCAAACGCCTTGCCGATGGTCACAGTCGAGGCATTGCTCCAATAATCGTGATTGCCCGGGACGCCGTAGAGGGGTGACTTGATTTGTTGCAGGATTTCCAGCGTTTCGGGAATAAAGCGCGACTCTTCGATCAAATCTCCGGTGAAACAGACCGCATCCGGGGACAGCCGGTTGATTTTTGCCACGACGGATTCGAGGTAAGCCCGGTCCCCTTTGTGGTGGATGTCGGTGAAATGGATAATGCGATGGGCTGGTTTGGTTTTGGCGAGCTTGATGGAACGAGTCCTAACCCATTGAGGCTCAAGCCAATTGGCGTCGGCGCAGGCCAAAGCCGGGGTGGCCAAAATCGAAAAAAGTAGAAAATGCCTCCGATTGAACTTGCTGAGTGTCATTCGCAATCCTGGAGAGGATGTTACCATAATCTGGCCGGATAAGCAATATTTGCCGCCTTTTATCGGTGCGTCTGGACGGTGTTTTTCGGAGCACGTTTTGAAGCTTGACGGTTGCGTCGAGTTGGGTAAGATATACAGGCAACGTACAGTTTTTTTGCTGGATTCGTCCAGCGCGAAAGTCGGAGAGCCAGGTTCTACCGGCTTTTTTATTCCCCGTGAGGGGGAAATGAAAAAAGATATGAACGCGGATTTTTTGGCAGTATTGGAATTCTGGGAGCGCGAGAAGGGGATCAGCCGGGACGTATTGGTCCAGGCGGTGGAAGAGGCGCTGGTTTCGGCCGCGAAAAAGGCGGTCGGCCCGGCGCGGGAACTGCGTTGCACCATCGACACCAAGAACGGCGACATCAAGGCCTTCGCCAAGCTGGTGGTGTCCGAGAAGGTCATTTCCAAGCACGACCAGATCTCCGTTTTTGACGCCCGCCGCATCAAGCCCGACGCCCAGTTGGGGGACGAATTGGAGAAGGAAGTCACCCCTGCCGGCTTCGGGCGCATCGCTTCGCAGTATGCCAAGCAGGCGCTGATGCAGCATATTCGCCGCGCGGAAAAGCAACTGATTTTCACGGAATTCAAAGACCGGGTCGGCGACATTATGAGCGGGGTCGTCCGCCGCTTCGAGCGGTCTGACGTCACGATCGATCTGGGGAAATACGAGGCGCTGCTGCCGAACCGGGAACGCGTTCCGACTGAGGAATATCAAATCGGCGAACGCATTCGCTGTTACGTAAAGGCGGTGGAAAGCGGGATGCATGGACCCGAGATCATCCTGTCGCGGGCCGACCCGCAGTTTGTCATCAAGCTGTTCCAATTGGAAGTTTCGGAGATCAACGACGGCACCATTGAGGTCAAGGGGATTGCCCGTGAACCCGGTTTTCGCACCAAACTGGCCGTCCACACCCGGGACCCGAAGGTGGACCCGGTGGGAGCCTGTGTCGGCTTGCGCGGCCAGCGCGTCAAAAACATCGTGCGCGAGCTGAACAACGAAAAAGTGGATATCATCAAGTGGGATCCGAACATCAAGACCTATGTCGGCAATGCCCTGGCCCCCGCGCAACTGAAAGCATTTATCGTGGATGAAGAGCGGCACCGGGTGAAGATCATGGTGGCGGAGGACCAGCTTTCGCTGGCCATCGGCAAGCGCGGCCAAAACGCCCGCCTGACCTCGAAACTGACGGGCTGGCAAATCGACATTGAACCGGAAACGGTTGTCATCTTTGGATTTGAGGAAAAGGTCGCGCAAGCGGTGCAAACCATCGCCGCCATTCCCGGACTCACGCCGGAAATTGCCAGCGTATTGGTGCATGCTGGATTTTCCACAATGGATGCGTTGTTTCAGGCGGAGCCGAGTGATTTGGAACAGATCGAGCAGATCAAAGGGCAGGTGCCTGCGATCGTGGAAGCGATCAAAGCTGAAGCCGCGCGGCGCAATAGCGGCGGGGTCGCCTCCGAGTCCGCGTCGGCCTGATTATATGGGCTGGATGTTCACAGTCTTGGCATGTTAAGGTCATGAGCGCTTTGTGGGCCAATTGCCCGAAATATTATTATGCCCGTTCGTATTTACGATTTAGCAAAGAAACTTGGCATCGAAAGCAAGCTCGTGCTTGTCAAAGCCAAGGAATTGGGCATGAGCGCCGCCAAGGTTCCGTCCAGTTCGCTGGATAAGATCACCGCCGAGTTTCTCGAGCTGGAACTCACCAAGATTTACCCGCAAACTCCTTCTCCCGAAGTGGCTCCAACTATTGCGGCCGCACCCGTCGCCCCTCCGGCGCCAATCACGATTATATCCGAGCCTGCCCCCGAGCCTGCTGTGTCCCCGGCCCCCGTGGAAGCAGAAGAAGCACCAGTTGAAACGCTGGCGCCCGCGCCGGTCGTGGAGGCCGTTGAAGCCGCTGCGCCCGCCCCCCCGGCGGCTCCTGTGGCGAAGGTGGAACTGCCGCCGTCCGCCAAGCCGGCGGAAATTCCGCCACCGCCACCGCCAGTTCCGCCGGCGCCGCGTCTGCCCCGCCTTGGTGAGAAGGTGGGTTTTGTTGTGTTGCCGGCAAGGCCTGCGCCCCGCCCCGCACCCGAGAAACCGTTCGCGCGCGGCTTGGGTGGCGCTAAAACAGATTTTGTGCGGCGTGGCGATATTCGCTCTGTTCGTCCCGGGGCAGCGGGTTCAGGCGCACCGTCTCTGCCCGGCCAAAGACTGGGGCAAAGACCGGCGCAAAGAGGCTCGGCGGTCCCGGCGACGCCCAAGCCGGGGAAATTTGTCCCGCCCACTTCCGGCGAAATCATCACGTTGAAACCGCCCATCATTGTCCGCGACCTGGCGGAGCAACTGAAGCGCAAACCCTTTCAACTCATCGCCGACTTGATGGAAGTGGGCGTGTTTGCCAACGTCAACCAGTCCATTGAGGAGGAGGTGGCGCAAAAGATTTGCGCCAAGTACAATTATCGTTTTGAAGTGGAAAAACGGGAGCGGGGCGGCGGCGCCCACACTCCGGTCAAGAAGGTGGAACTGGACATCGAGGACAAGCCGGAAGACATGAAGCTGCGCCCGCCCGTGGTGACCATCATGGGGCACGTCGATCATGGCAAGACGAGTCTGCTGGATGTGATCCGGAAGGCCAACGTGGCGGCGGGAGAAGCGGGCGGCATCACCCAGCATATTGGCGCCTACACAATTTCCTTTCCGCACCCGGAACGGAAAAACGAACTGCAACAAATCACTTTTCTGGACACGCCGGGGCATGCCGCCTTCAGCGCGATGCGCGCGCGAGGGGCGACGGTGACGGACATCGTGGTGTTGGTGGTGGCGGCCAATGACGGCGTCATGCCGCAAACGCTGGAGGCGTTGAGCCACGCGCAAGCGGCCAAGGTTCCGATCATTGTTGCGGTCAACAAGTGCGACCATCCAAATGCCAATCCGCTGAAGGTCCGCCAGCAATTGCAGGACCGGGGCCTGGTGCCGGATGACTGGGGCGGTGAAACGATTTTTGTCGATGTCTCCGCGTTGACCAAACAGGGCGTTGACAAGCTGTTGGAAATGATCCTGCTCCAGGCCGATCTGCTGGAACTGAAGGCCAACCCGAATCGCCGCGCCAAGGGCAACGTGATCGAGTCGGGGCTGGAACCCGGGGGCCCGACCGCGACGGTGCTGGTGCGCAAAGGCACGTTGCGGGTGGGGGACGTGGTGATTTGCGGTCCATGGTGGGGCAAGGTGCGCGCCCTGATCAGCGAGGAAGGCACGCGGCAGAAAGAGGCCGGGCCTTCCGTGGCGGTGAAGATTCTCGGCCTGAACGGCATTCCGGAAGCCGGCTTGGAATTCAGCGTCCTGGAAGATGAGAAAGCCGCGCGCGATCTGGCCGACCAGCGCACCCAGGAAGCGCGGACGCAATCGACCGAAACCCGGGCCAAGGTCACGCTGGAGAATCTGTTTGCCACGCTCGATGCCACCCAGGCCAAGGCGTTGCGGGTGGTGGTCAAAGCCGACGCGCAAGGGTCGGTGGAGGCCATTGTCGAAGCGCTCAAGAAAATAGAAGGCGGCGAGGTCACGCTGGAGGTGATCCACAGCGCGGTGGGGACCATCACCGAATCCGATGTGCTGCTGGCCTCGGCTTCGGAGGCCATCATTCTGGGCTTTCACACGCGCATCGATGCGGACGTGGCGGATCTGGCCAAGCGCGAAGGCGCGCAGATCAAACTTTATGCCATCATTTATGAACTGATCGATGAGGTCAAAGAGGCGATGGCCGGGCTGTTGGAACCGGATGTGAAGGAGGTCGTGATTGGCTCGGCGGAAGTCCGCAAGATTTTTGAACTGTCAAAAGGCGGCAACGTGGCCGGCTGCATGGTAAGCAGCGGGCGTATCGTGCGGGGCAAAGCCCGCGTCCTGCGCCGAAAAGGCCTGATTTACCAGGGCATCATCCAGACCCTGCGTCGCTTCCAGGATGATGTCAACGAAGTGCGCGCCGGCATGGAGTGCGGAATCCGCATCGAAGGTTTCAACGAGATGCAGGTGGGCGATGCCATCGAATGCTACACCACCGAAAAAACAGCCCCGAAAACGGCTTGATGCCCGGAGGAATCCCATGTCCCTGAGAATGGAACGCGTGCGCGAGATGTTGAAGCGCGAGATCGGCGAAGTCATTCGCCGCGAATTGCCTGTCAGCGAAGTCGGCCTGATCAACGTCAACGACGTCAACGTCGCCCCCAACCTGAAAACAGCCTCGGTCTTCATCGGGGTGCTGGGCGGGGACGCCCAAAAGCGGAGGGCGATGGAGGAACTGGAGAAGAAGCGCAAGCGCATCCAGGGCCTGGTCGGGCGGGGCATCGTCCTCAAATACACGCCGCAATTGCGCTTCATTCTCGATGAGTCCATTGAGCGGGGCAACCGGGTGTTGAGAATTCTGGACGAACTGGAGAAGTCCTCGCGCCTGGAACCGGAATGAAATCCCACCTCAAGATCATTGATCGCATTATTGACAAGATTGCGGAAAGCCACACCATTGCCATCGGGGGCCATATTCGTCCCGACGGCGATTGCGTCGGGTCGGAAGTGGGCCTGGCCCTGGCCCTGGTCAAGCAGGGCAAGGATGTCTCGTGCTGGAACGAAGACCCCGTTCCGCAAAAGTATGCTTTCCTGGACCCTGTCAAACTCCTGCAAAAACCCGACGGCGCGCGGGATTTCGATTTGGTCATCACGGTTGATTGCGCGGCATTTGACCGGCTGGGCACGGTGGCTCCCGCGGTCGGCCGGCGCAAATTCCTCATCAACATCGACCATCATCAGAGCAATACGCGCTATGGGGATTTGAACTGGATTTCGGCGCGCGAAGCCTCGACGGGCGAACTGATTTTCCGACTGCTGCAAGCGGCCGGCTGGCCCATCACGCCTGTCATCGCCGATTGTCTGTTCACGGCGGTTTCAACCGACACGGGTTCCTTCCAATATCCCACCACCAAGCCGCTGACCTACCACACCGCCGGCGAACTGGTCAGGCTCGGGGCGAACTTGGAGACCATTTGCCAGCAGGTTTACCAGTCCTATTCCCTGTCGCGCGTCCGCTTGCTCCGGCACGTTTACAGCCATTTTCATCTGGCGCATGACAACCAGATCGCCTGGCTCTGGCTCAGGAAAAGGGACTTTACCCGCACCGGTGCCGACCGCAGCGACACGGAGGGTCTGATCGATCATATTCGCGCCATTGAACCGGTGGTGGTCGCGTGTGTCTTTGAGGAAGTCGGCGAGGACCTGGTCCGCGTCAGCCTGCGTTCGAAATCCCCGCGCATTAATGTCAACGAAATCCTTTCGGAATTTGGCGGCGGCGGTCACGCGGCGGCGGCCGGCGCGCGCATTGAGGGCAAGCCTCTTTCCGTGCAGCGCCGCGTCATCGGCGCGGTGAAAAAAGCCCTCGAGGCCGCCCGCTGACGCACATGCATGTCTTTGATCCATTCGACGGCGCGGTTCTGATTGACAAGCCGGCGGGGCCGACCTCGCACGACGTGGTGGACGCGTTGCGCCGCGCTTTTCGCCTGGAGAAGGTCGGCCATTGCGGGACCCTCGACCCCAACGCCACCGGCTTGCTGGTCATCGTACTGGGAAAAGGCACCAAACTGTCCGAGAAGCTCATGTGCGATGACAAAGTTTATGAGGGCGCGATCAAATTCGGCGAGACCACCGACAGTTATGACGCCGTGGGCGAACTTGTTTCCTCGCTGCCCGTGCCGCCCATCACGCTGGACGAATTGAACGCGGCGGCGGCCGAATTTCAGGGCGACTTGATGCAGGCGCCTCCCATGGTCTCGGCTGTCAAGATCAAGGGAGTCCCTCTTTACAAAATGGCGCGCAAGGGCATCGAAGTGGAACGCAAGCCGCGTCTGATTCACATTTACAGCTTTCACTTTTCCAGCTACTCGGAACCGCTGGGCCAGTTTCGCATCGCCTGCACCAAGGGCACTTACGTGCGGTCCCTGGCCCATGATCTCGGCCAAAAAATGGGGTGCGGCGCGCATCTGGCTTCCTTGAGGCGGATCGTATCCGGGAAATTTGACGTGAAGGACTCGATTACATTCGAGGACGCCCTCAAACTTACCTCCAGTGATTTGCAGAAGCGGGTGCTGCCGTTCCTGACCCTGGCGCAGCCGTCTTGAACTGCTCCGGCCCTTTGCACGATGAAAGTCATCCATGCCGCTGCTGATTTGGACGCCGGGCCGGGCGGCGTTTGCCTGGCCATCGGCGTTTTCGACGGTGTGCATCTGGGGCACCAATCCGTCATTGGCCAAGCCCTCCAGGAAGCGCGCCAGCACGGCGCCATGCCGGTTGTCGTCACGTTCGACCGCCATCCCAACGCAGTCGTCGCGCCGCAAAATGTTCCGCCGCTCATCTATCCACTCTCGAAAAAGCTGCGGGTCCTGGAGTCCCTCGGCCTGGGCGCCGCCTGCGTCATTCATTTTGACAAGGCTTTCAGCGAGATTTCTGGCGAACAATTCATTCGCGGCCTGGCGCGCGACTTCAAGGGCATTTGCGCCATCTGTGTGGGGGAATCTTTTCAGTTTGGCCATCGGCGTTCCGGCAACGTCGCGCTGCTCCAGGCGCTGGGAGGGGAATTGGGCTTCACGTCCCACGCCCTGCCCGATGTTCTCCTCGGCGGCCAGCCGGTGAGCAGCACGCGCATTCGCGAGGCGGTGCGCGCGCTTCAGTTTGATATGGCGGGGCAAATGCTGGGCCGGGCCTATACCCTGTGCGGGCCGGTCGTTGCCGGCGCGCGTCTCGGACAGAAGCTTGGTTTTCCAACGGCCAATCTCAATGTGGCCGGCATTCTCGTTCCTCCCGCGGGAGTCTATGTCGCCGAGGCGCGTTGGGCCGGGGAAACCCGTCGCGCGGCTGTCAATATCGGGCATCGTCCCACCGTGTATTCGTCCGAAGGCGGACTTTGCGTGGAAGCGCACCTGTTGGATTTCGCCGGGAACGTTTACGGCCAGGAAATAGAATTGACGTTCCTCAGGAAACTTCGCGAAGAACGCCGATTCCCATCGGTCGCGGCCCTGCAACAGCAGATCGAACGGGACGTTGCCGCCGCGCGCGCGATCAAGACATAGGAAGAAGCAGGTCCTATTTCCCGCCGCCGGCTTCGAGGCGTTTCAGGTCGTCGGCGAGGAATTGGGCGACATCCTTGAATTTTTGGATATTTTCAGGTTTGATGGCCATCAAAGTCTCGTGCGCCTCCAGGCAGGTCCGGGTCAATTCCATCTGCGTATTGTTGGGCGCTTTGGCCAGCGGCTCGAATTTATCGCTGGCGGGTTGGGCGCAAGTCCTGATGGCAAAGAGGCCCGTCACTCCGAGGTTATCCAGGGTTTCCGCGATGCGGGGATTGGGGTTGAGCAATTCCAAAGGCTCGCCCAGTTGCACGCTCTTGCCGCCGGAGAGCCTAAGGCCAATCCCGGACAACAATCCCAGAAAGGTGCTGTCCATGGTCAGACAGTCGCACAGTTCAAAGACAAAATGGCTGTAGCCCCTCTGCCAGAGTTCGCTGATCAACTTCTTGAGATCCAGGCTCGATGTAAAATCCGCCCGGCCGTTCACCTTGACGCAGACCGTCCGGTCATAGACCGCCACCATTAATTTTGCCGGGGGTTGGTTCATGGCTCGGATAACATTGCGATGCGATTCAGCCCGGTCAAACCGGGATCAGCCGCCGCTCTTCGAGCGCCGCTTCAACCGGGCGACCGATGATTTGGATGAGTGTTTGCTGCAAGACCAGGGTGGGGTCAAGGTTGCGCGAAATGAGCTTCTGGTTGCACTCCAACAGCATGTCCATGGCTGCAATGAGTTCGCTTTGCGAGTAATTCTGCGCCTGGGGCATGGCCCGGAATAACACATAAGGGTGCATGGAAAGCGGATTCAACTTCTTGTCATCAGGCAGCGTGTCGGCCGGCACGCGCCCGAGCTGCGCCTTGAAGCGGCTGAAGTCCGATTCGGGTTTGAGCCAGCGCCGGGCCAGCAGTTCGCGGATAAAAATCAAAACGCGCACTTTGCTGATCAGGCCGTAAAGCAAGCCGATTTCGTTGCGCTTCGGGTCGCGGCGGATCTCCCAAAGTTCTTGATCCAGACAGGCCAGGGCGCGGTCCAATTTCCGGTCCCCCAGCGCATCTCCCAGGGCGAAGGCGCGGGCCTGCTTGTTGCGCGTCACGATGGCTTTGACATCCTCCACCCCGATGCGGGAGCGTGGCGCAACATAGAGGGACAATTTCTCGATCTCGCTGTCGAGTTGGCGGACGTTGGGGCCAACGCTGGCCACCAACAGGGCCAGCGCCTCGTCGGAAATCTCCATTTTCAAAACACGCAACGCCCGCGAGGCCCAGCTTTCGGCCTGGCTTGACCAATTCTCGTCATCCGCCGACCATCCGGCGAAAGTTTCAACGGACCCGATTTTCTCCAATGTTTTGTAGAAAGACTTTCGCTTGTCCACTTTTCCGGCGCTGATAAGCAGCCTGACATTTCCCCAGGCAAAGGCCTTGAGTTCCTGCGACAGGCTGGCGAGAGTCTCCGTCACAGCCTGCGCGGTGGCGGTTCTTTCTTCGCCCAGAAAATTGCAGTTCCGCAGCCAGACGACTTTGCCGCTGCCAAAGAAAGGCAGTGTTTGCAAGGCGGCGCGCAATCTGGCCAGGCTTCTCAGCGCCTCGCCGGAGTGGTTCACGGCAGCGTCGATGGTTTCGTGGTCCGTGCCCCCGATTTCTTCGGACCATTTCTGGAAGATTTCGCGGGCGCGCTGCTTGACGCCGAATTCATCGTCGCCGCAGACCAGCAAAACGGGCGGGGTGACGGTGGCGGCGGAGGGCATGAGGCGGATTACTCCTGTTCCCCCGCCTCGCCGGTGTTCTCATTGATGCGGTCGAGCACTTCGGTCATGTCTTCGACTTGTTCGAAGAGCGGGGAGGAGACGAAAATGGGACGTTTTTGGGCGGTGGCCAGAGCCAGGCAGTCGCTGGGCCGGGCGTCGATTTCCACGATCTTTCGCCCCAACTCATTTTCCTGCTGCAAAACAAGGCGGGCGTAATAGGTGGAGTTTTTCAGCTCGGTGATCACGACGCGCTCGATGGTCAGGTTGAAGCCCTTGAAGATGCTGTTCATCAGGTCGTGGGTCAGGGGGCGTTCCTTTGGGGTGTCGCGCAAAAACATGCCGATGATGGCGCCCATGTTGTGCTCCACTTGAATGACGAAAACCTTTTGGTTGTTGCCGACGAAAATCGCGCAGCCGCTGTTGGCTGGAAGTATTCCGCGAATTTCCACCGGCAGAACATCACTCTTCATGCCCGAAAGTTACGATATTTGCCCAAAAAAACAAGCACGAACGGAGGCCACAACTTCGCACATGCAGGGTTGCCAACAGGTTGCTGTTTGACTCAAGATGGCCGGCGATGGGTTTGACGAACAAGATATTGGCGGCTTCCGATCTGGCCCGCTGGCGGGAAGGGCTGCGGCGGGAGGGAAAGAAACTGGTGGTGACGAACGGGTGCTTTGACCTCCTGCACCTCGGCCATGTGACGTACCTGGAGCAGGCCAGGCGGCAAGGCGATGCTTTGCTGGTCGGGGTGACGAGCGACGCCGGGGTGCGCGCGTTGAAAGGAACGGGCCGGCCTTTGAACAGCGCGGATGACCGCGCGACGGTTTTGGCGGCGTTGCAATCGGTTGATGCCGTTTATGTTTTCCCGGAGTTGGACGCCAGGGTATTTCTGAAGAGCATAATGCCGGACGTGTACGTCAAGGGTGGTGATTACACCCTGGAGACCATTAACCAGGACGAACGCCGCCTGCTTGAGAAGTTGGGGGTCAAAATCGTGCTGCTCCCGGTCGTGCCGGGAAAGTCCACCAGCGCGCTTTTGGAAAAGATCCATCGCTGGTAAATCAGGCTTGATTCCGCGGACTGGCGGCCTGTTAATCGGAGGCATGGCATTTGAAACATTCCAAGCCAGCCGATGGACATCGGGCAATCATCTCTTTCCCACCCTCATTGAAGTTTCAGACAAGGCGGTGATGCGGCGCAAACGGTCGTGGTTCAGCATCGACGAGATCAGCATCAGCATCCAGAAGGTGGCATCGGTGCATATCAAGACCGGCGTGCTCTGGTCAACGATCATCATTGAATCCTCCGGCGGAAGCGACCCGTTGACCAGCCACGGTCATCGCAAGGCGGACGCCCGGCGCATCAAAGAATTGCTCGAAGGGTACCAGCAGGGAGCGCTTCCGGTCTGAAGCGGCGCGGCGCTCGTCGTTCAATTGTCACCTGATTGTCACCGCGTTGCCGTTGTTTAAGGGATGGCGTCCCTGCCAACGTATTGGTGATGAAGGCCAAGATTCTCGTGGTCGATGACGAACCGGATGTGCTGGACCTGGTGACTTATAATCTGGGCCAGGCCGGCTTCCAAACCCTCACCGCGGCGGACGGCGCGGAGGCGTTGCGCAAGGCGCGCTCCGCCAGCCCGGATTTGATCCTGCTGGACCTGATGCTGCCGGAACTGGACGGATTGGAAGTCTGCAAATTGCTGCGGCGCGATTCCAAAACGAGCGCGATCCCCATCATCATGCTGACGGCCCGCGCCAGCGAGATGGACCGCATCGTCGGTTTCGAACTGGGCGCGGTGGATTATGTGCCCAAGCCGTTCAGTCCGCGCGAGCTGGTGTTGCGCGTCAAGAAGAGATTGGAGAAAAGCGGGGGCGCGCCGCCCAAGACATTGTATTTGTTTGGCGCTTTGCAGGTGGATGTTTCGCGGCACCTGGTGACGGTGAAGGGCCGGCGGGTGGAACTGACGGCCACCGAGTTCAACCTGCTGACACTGCTGGTGCAACGGGCGGGCCATGTGCAGTCGCGCGACCGCTTGTTGCGCGACGTGTGGGAATATGAAAGCCACATCGACACCCGGACCGTTGACACCCACATGCGCCGCCTGCGCGACAAACTCGGGCCGGCGTCCAAGTATCTGGAAACCGTCCGGGGCGTGGGCTACCGGTTTCTGGCGGAGAGCAGCTAGGCGGCCCGGCGGGTCTATGGCTTGATGGGGCGAAGCTTGATGTTGCGGAAGGAGATCGAGCCATGGTCCCCTTGCAACGCGATGGAGCCGATGTCGGATTGGGCGAAGCCCGGCATCATGGAAAACTTGGAAGCGGCGACGCGCTGGTTGAAATCGTCGCTGTGCAAAACGTATTCAAAGTACTTGACACCGTTGATTTCATGCGCGCACTTTCGCGGGGTGACGAGGAGGCGGACATGGTTCCATTCGCCGACAGGCTTGGTGGAATCGAGTGTTTTGCCGGTCTTGGGATCGATGGGGGGTTGATACAAGGCATAGAGCCATCCGCAACGCACCGGGTCTTCCGCCAACTGATTGTCCTCCAGTTGAAATTCAGGGCCTGTGAACCAGACGGCGGGGCCGGTGTTCCCCACATGGAACATGATGCCGCTGTTGCCCGCCGGGGTGATGTTGTAGTCCAGTTGCAAATCGAACCAGTCGTACTGGTTGCTGGTGACAATGTCGCCGGCCTGGCGGGGATTAACGCAGGTGACGGCCCCGTCGATGACCTGCCAGCCCGGGCGGATGCCATCCCGCCTGAAATTGTGCCAGCCGTCAAAGTTCGTGCCGTTGAACAGGAGCTGCCATCCGGCGGCTTTCTCGGCGGCGGTCAGAGTGTTGATCTCCTCTCCGGCGGAAACCATAGGCGAGGCCAGAAAAAGGGAAGCTAAAGCCATTAATAAGTAAATTGATTTCACGTGTATCAGGGTTCCGGCGGCTTATTCCTTTTTCTCCGCCTTTAATTCTATATGAAGCTCTCGCAGTTGTTTCGGCTCGACGCCGGCGGGGGAATCCGTCATCAGGTCCGTGCCTTTGGCCGTCTTCGGGAACGCAATCACATCACGGATGCTGGGTGTGCCGCATAAAATGGCGTTGAGCCGGTCAAAGCCAAGCGCGATGCCTCCATGCGGAGGCGCGCCGTATTTGAAGGCTTCCAGCATGTAACCGAAGCGGGCTTGGACCAATTCCGGCGGAATCTGCAACACTTGTTCAAATACCAGCTTCTGCACGGCAGGCTGATGAATGCGGATGGATCCGCCCCCCAATTCCACGCCGTTGACCACGATGTCGTAATGCTGTCCCCGGACTTTTTTCGGGTCCGTGGTCAGGAACGGGATGTCCTCCGCCACCGGGGCGGTGAACGGATGATGGCTGGAGTACCAGCGGTTCTGTTCCTTGTCGAAACTCAGCAGGGGGAAATCGACCACCCACAAAAAATCGAAGCGATTGGCCGGAATCTGTAATTTGCCCTGGGCTTTCAACAAGTCGGCGCAATAGCCGCGAATTTTGCCCAGGATTTCGCACGCATTGAGCCATTGATCGGCGGCAAATAAAATCAAATCGCCTTCTTCGATCTTGAGCTTTTGTGACAAGGCGGCTTTTTCGGCGTCGTTGAAGAACTTGACGATGGGCGATTTCCATTCGCCGTTCTCGACCTTGATGTAAGCGAGGCCCTTTGCGCCAAAACTTTTGGCGTACTCGGTCATGGTTTCGATCTGGCCTTGCGTGACGGCGGCAAGCCCTTTGGCGTTAAGCGCCTTGACCACGCCGCCGGCGGCGACCGCGCCGCCGAACACTTTGAATTTGCTGGCGCGAAACTCCTCCGTGAAATCGACCAACTCCAATCCAAAGCGCGTGTCCGGCTTGTCGATGCCGTAGCGGTTGAGCGCTTCCTGATAGGTGAGGCGCAGGAAAGGGGTCGGGACTTCGATGTTCAACGCCGTCTTCCAGATTCGTTTGAGCAAACCTTCGACCAGGGCATAAATATCCTCCCGTTCGATGAAGGACATTTCGACATCGATTTGTGTGAACTCGAGTTGGCGGTCGGCCCGCTGGTCCTCGTCGCGAAAACATCGCGCCAGTTGAAAATATTTTTCGACACCGGCGACCATCAGGATTTGTTTGAACTGCTGGGGCGACTGCGGCAGGGCGTAGAATTTTCCGGGGTTGACCCGGCTGGGAACGAGGAATTCGCGCGCTCCTTCCGGGGTGGATTTGAAAAGGGTGGGCGTCTCGACCTCGAGGAATCCCTGTTCGTCAAAATAGAAGCGGGTGGCGGTGGCGACTTTGCTGCGCAGGCGGAGGTTGCGGGCCATTTCGGGCCGGCGCAGGTCCAGGTAACGGTATTGCAGGCGCAACTCCTCATTGACCGATTTGGCAATTTCAGGGTCATCCACCGGGAAGGGCAGGACCTCGGCCATGTTCAGCACATCGAGGGAGTTCACGGCAATTTCCACTTCGCCGGTCGGGATTTTGGGGTTCTGCGTTCCGGGCGGACGTGTCCGAACATTGCCTGTCACGCTGATGACGCATTCGCTGCGCAAGGCGGCGGCCCGCTCGAAGAGGTCGCCAGTCAGGGCGGAAGGGTCAAAGACGGTTTGGGTGCGGCCTTCGCGGTCGCGGATATCAATGAAGATCAGGCCGCCCAAGTCGCGCCTGGAATGGACCCAGCCGGCCAGGGTGACGGTTTGACCGATATGCGCCGGGCGCAATTCGTTGCAATGATGCGTGCGTTTCATTTCAGCAAGGGCGCTCTCCAGAATGGTGGTCGGCAGCGTGGCGCGCCGCAACCAGCCGTGGAGGGGACGTCCGGGGCCGGCTCAGACCTCGAAATCGAAGATCAAGACATTCTCGACCAGCCCCATCGCCATCACTTTGAACCGATCGTGTTCAGGGTGGATGATGTAAGCATCGCGCGCTGCAACATCACTGAAGGTCATGATGAAGCCGTGCGTCAGACCCTGGTTGCGGCTTTCCTGGCTGCAATTGGTGCCCGAGACATAATCGTCAATTCCCGGAACTGTTTCGGACAAATCCAAAACATCCTCAAAGAACTTGCCGATTTGTTCCTCGGTGGTTCCGTCTTTAAACTTCAACAAGACAATGTGTTTTACCTTAGACATGTGGGGGGTATGGTAGTGGCTTTTGTTCCCGGCTCAAGACTTTCTTTGGGCGGATTTTTCGCCATTTTTTCAGTGCCCTGCATCGCCCTATTTCCCGCCCAGCGCCGCCTCGACGGCCTCGACCAAATTAGGCGATTCCGGCGTGGTCTGGGATGCGAACCGCGCCACGACTTTTCCGTCGCGGCTAATGACGAATTTTTGAAAATTCCATTTGACCTCCCCCGGGAAGGCCGCATCAGGCCCCGTCAAGGCCACATAGAGCGGATGTTTTTCCGGGCCTTTGACATGGATCTTGGCCATGAGCGGAAACGTCACATCGAATTTGGAGGCACAAAAGGCCTTGATCTCCCCGGCGGAGCCGGGTTCCTGCCCGCCGAAATCGTTGGAGGGCACGCCGATGACCACCAGGCCTTTGTCTTTGTACTTCTTGTATAGAGCTTCCAGACCGCTGTACTGCTTGGTGAAGCCGCATTTGGAGGCCACGTTCACCAGCAGGACGACCTCGCCCGCATAGGCCTTGAGGGAAGTCGGCTGGCCATTGATATCGTTCAACGGAATGTCTTGTATTGTGTTCATTTTGTCGGCGGCCATCAACTGGCACGCCAGCATCGCACATAAAAACGTGGCCGCAACTTTCATGGTTTTACTTTGGCGGGGATTTGGCAAAAGTCAAACAACTCCCCGCCGCGCCGGCGCGGGCAGACCGGCTGCGTCGGCCGGGCGTTCCGCCAAAAAATCACTGTGACTCGGTGCGACTGGGTGCGACTGTGCTTGATTTTTTGATCGTGAATCAAACTGAATGCAAAGGCGCGGGGATGCCGCGACCATGGCGCCGAGTCTGAATTGAAAATTGGCCATCGAAAATCTGTCATTGGTCATCTGCCGCCAAGGCGGACAGGCATGTTGACTGCCAAGTCCGGGCATCTTGTTCAAAACTATAGTGTTCAGCATTCAGCCTTTCGCCTCAATCCTTAGACTACATATATGCGGTTAATATTCAATTATCAAATGAGTTTTTTAATTATTTTTGGTTGTGATTGGAACTTCCGGCCTTGTGAACTTTGCCCCGGGTCCTAATATCTGATCATCGGGCAATCCCGCTCTATTCAGCAGCAGCACGGCGGCGAACAATGGCGCGGCTGTGACCAACCTTCATTTGCCGTGGATTGCAATTCTGGATGTTACGGAGGTGTCAGCCACAGCGGGGGCTTATTTTCCTCTGACCGGAACAACGACGGCCTTCCCATACACTGAAACGAATGCAGCGGTGTGGGTGCCGGCAAACTTTTCTTCCGTGCTGGCCAATTTTGGCGGGAGCCTGCCCGGCAGCGGAGCGAGTTATTTTTACTACCTGTGGACGAACGGCAACATGAATCCTTCGACGGCCAACTGGGGATACAGCGGCATTTCGGCCGGTTTGACCAGCAGCGGCATGACATACACAACCAATATCATTTCAGGAACCAATTTATGGTCGGTGTGGAAGCTGGTGTCCACGAATAGTGGAGGACCGTTTGCACAGGTCGGAAACCTTGAGTTGTATTAAGGCGATTGCCTGTAACGGTTCGAAAACCAGGAACGGCGGGAGATCAAGGCATTTCCATCGGGCGGCCACGAATTCGGAGGACCAATGGATGGTCATCCATCACTGAAAGGTGCTCAATCATATTGGAACACTTTTTTTGGAACCTTTCCATGATTTGGCCCTCTTAAGCAGGAGGAGGGATGTCAGCTTGGGCTGCATCAACAATCCCGAACAAAAACAGAAATGCCAAGATTATGAAACAGAAATTAAGCTTTGTCCGTGTTCCGCTGGCCATCGCCGCAGCGCTGGCCTTGTCCGCTACCACCAGCCGCGCGCAAGTGAACGTCACGGCCACTCTGACTGATGTGCCGGCGTCGGGCGGGGTATATGATTATACGTTGACACTGAATAATGCGGGACCCGAGGCGGTGGAGAGCCTTTGGCTGGGCTGGATCCCCGGAAGTTTTAATGTGGCAAACCCAACCAGCGCAGGGAACACCCTTGGGTGGGCCGATGTGTTGGATGGCAGTTCCATCCAGTTCGGCGGCACGTCGGGGACGGCCCTGCATGCGGGCAATTCGGGGGTTTTCACTTTTGACAGCACCTCCACACCGGCACAATTCACGTCAGGAACGGCTGGGGAATCCACGGCCTACGGCGTCGATGCCGCCCAGCTATCGTTTACGCTCACGGCAGGACACACCGAGGTGTTTGCTCCGACCGTGAGTTCAGCGCCCGACCAAACTTCCACCTTGGGGCTTCTGGCTGTCGGTTCGCTTGGGCTATTGGCGGTTTCTCGATGGATCGATTTTTCCCGGTTAAACGCCATTGCAAGTTGATGCAAGAACGCCGGCAATCGGGATGGTAAGAGACCGGATGGACGAAGTGGACTTGATGGAAGAAGCCAAGCCCTGATCGGGCGGGGTTGCTTTACATTGGCCTTGACGGAGATTAGGATTGAACTGCCTGGGGGGAAACTATTTATGCCGCAGGCGAGTCAACGCGACGAACAAAAGCATTATTATGGGTGACAGATCTCCGAAAGCGAACCAGAAGAAAACCACACAGAAACAAGACAAGGCCAACAGCGCCGAGCAGAAGAAAAAGGAGGCCGCGTTCGCAAAGCAGGCCGCCAATAAAAAGAAGTAGCCCTCCCTCACCCAACACTTCCCAAGGAGGGCTTTGCGGCGGGTTCTTTTGGGGCAGGTGGACGCGGATATCCCCAAGGTCTAATATTCGTAGCTCTCGCCTTCTTCCGCGACAATGTTGCCCGGCAAAACCTTGTCGCCGAAGATGCGCTTCCGCCGTGCTTCAAAATCCGGTAGTTTGATTTTTTTTCGGCTTGGCGGGCGGCGGCGACAGAAGGGCGATGGTTTTGCCCTTTTTGACGATCTCCACCTGCTCGCCATCGGCCACCCACTTCAGCACGGTGCCGAACTCACGCCGAAGTTGCCGGACATTGGCTGTTTTCATGTTGTGCAACTATAGCTCCAGCAATTTCAGCAATTCTTCGAGTGTGAGATGGTGATGACGGGCGACACTCTTCAAAATACTGTTCAAGGTTCCGCACTTGACAGGATCATGGTCAGGAATGACTTCATGGTGCTCTCCATCCCGCTGGGTTGTGATGCGGATATGAGAACCTTTCTGCCGCGTCTGGGCCTATCCCAAATTCCGAAGTGTCTTGACCAGTTGCCGACCCGCCACGTCACGCGGAAGCTTCATCGCGCCAAAACTTCGTCGTGTACAAAATGCAGCCGGATAATCGAGGGCGCTTTTACCGGGTCTTCAAAATAACAATCCACCGCCTCCCGGACATTCTGACGCAACTCATCGAGCGTTTTCGATTCCGTGTGAATGCCTCCCCCCAATGCCGAGGCCGTGTAGCCGCCGTCGGTCTCGTCTTCGCGAACTTCGAATATGATCTCGCTCATGGACATTATATTATCCCACCACATCCGGCCTGACACGTGCAGGCGCGGCCAGCTTTGCGGCTACCAATCCTTGATAACTTTACCGGGTTGGGTTTTGACGGGCTGGTTTTCGGGGGAGAAAATCAAAGATTTTTCCTCGTCTTTTTGCTCGGAAAGGAGCTGGCGGGCCTCTTCGGGCGTCATCTGGCCGGCTGCGGCGGCTTGTTGGGCCTCTTGCTGTTGCTGCTCTTTTTGTTCGCCTTCTTTGGCTTGGGCCTCTTGTTCCTTCTTTTCCTGGTCTTTTTTGGCTTGTTCCTGCTGGCGCTTTTTCTCTTCCTCTTTCTTTTCGTCTTGCGCGGACTTTTTGTCCTGGCCGTTCTGCTGCTGCTTCTGTTCCTGGTTTTGCTTTTGATTCTGCTGGCTGCTCTTCGATTTGTTTTTGTCCTCGGGTTCTTTGCGGAGCAGTAGCTTGGCAACGGCGTTGAGTTTCTGGTCTGTTGGAAACGCGCGAAGACCGGTGTAAATCGCTTTAGCGGCATCTGCTTTGTCGCCAAAAACGTAATATTGCGCTCCTTCGTGGAAATAGTCCTCCGCTGTCGTCTGTCCGAAGGCCAACGCGGGTGCTGTCAGCAGGCTAAGGATTAGGAGCGACGGCCACACCGTTAATTTCCTGAAGTCTTTTGATGTAATCTGCATAATACTGCGTCGTTGGATCGCTGTTGAGTGAATCTTCCATGATATCAAGCGCCTGCTTATACTGCCGCTGTTTGACCGCTTCGTCCGCGTGCGCTTTGGCCTTTTTGGCTGCGTCGCTCGGCTCCAGGTCCTTTGGCTGCTGCTTGTTGTGCTGCTGCTGTTGCTGCTTGAGTTCCTCGAGTTTGTGTTTGACGAAGGCGAGGTTGTTTTTGGCGTCGGCATCGTTGGTGTTCAGGCGCAGGGCGTTGGTGTAGCTGTCCATGGCCTGCTGCCAGAGCGCTTCTTTTTTGTCAGGCTCCGACAGCGATGCGCCCAGGTAATATTCGGTGTTGCCCAGGTTGTAATAGGTGTGTTCCTGCGTCTGGACATCGGGGATCACGCCGGGTGAGGCGAGGGTGGCGTTGAACTGTTTTTCGGCTTTCTCGAGCTGTTTGGCGCGATAGGCCGCCGCGCCGGCGTCGTAGTGAAGGCGGTAATCGTTGGTGTTCTTTTGCGACAAGCGGTTGTATTCGTCGAACGCGCCCTTGAAATCGCCGGACTGGTAATCGCGGAAGGCGCTGGAAGGCGAAGCTTGTCCGGCCGTTGCGACGAGCAGGAAACAGAGTACGGCGAAGGCCTTTTGCAAAGCGGACCTTGCGGGCGAGTCGGACTCCGAGCGACGCGAACGGGAGCGTTCCGGCAGCAGGAATTCCAGAAGCAGGCAAACCACTGCAAAGGCCAGGAACCAGTGATATTGTTCGCGGTAAACTTTGGTCAGGCGTGTTGTCGCTTCGGTTTTCGGCAACGGAGCCAGGCCGCGGGCGTAGAGCGTCGCCATGGGATCGGCGCCTTGCAGCGGCAGGTAGAAGCCGTTGGCGGCGGTGGCGATTTCGCGGAGGAGTTTTTCGTTGAGATGCGATTTGACCACATTGCCGTCTTCGTCCTTGATGAAGGAGTAATTCCCCTGGTCATCCTTGACGCGCAGCAACTCGCCCGCCGGCGTGCCGACGCCGATGGTGAAAATGCGCATGCCTGCCTCGGCCGCTTCTTTGGCTGCCGCCAGCGTCTCGGCGTCGGCGTCATGGTCTTCGCCGTCGGTAAAGAGCACGAGCACTTTATGATTGTCTTCGCTCTTTTCGAACGCGGCCAGCGTGGCGCGGATGGCGGCGGACAGGGCGGTGCCTCCTTGTGGAATGATGCCGACATTGAGGGCTTCAACACCCTGGCGAAAGGCCTGGTCGTCGAGGGTGAGGGGCGTTTGCAAGAAGGCGGTCCCGGCAAAGGCCACCAAACCAAGCCGGTCGTTGCGGGCCTGCCGCATCAGGTCGAAGACGGCCAGCCTTGCCTTTTCCAGGCGGTTCGGCGCGACGTCCTGGGCCAGCATGCTGCGCGAGGTGTCCACGGCGATGATGATGTCCAGCCCCTTTTGTTTGGCCTCCTCCCAGGCAAAACCCCATTGGGGCCGGGCCAGGGCCAGGAGCACCCCGGCGAGGGCGGCGGCCAGCAAGGCAAAGCGGAAGGCCTGGCGGGCGGGCGAGAAGCCCACCAGCAGAGTGGCCAGCAGGCGCGGCTGGACAAACTGGCGGATTAATTTTTGTTTGACACGCCAGGACCAGCAGAACAGGCCCGCCAGCGCCGGCAGGGCGGCCAGCAGGCACCAAAGATATTGGGGTTGGGCGAACCTCATAACAGCCGGCTCACGGCAGTTTCCTCCAGACGGTGTGGTTTAAGATCATTTCCAACAAAAAGGCCGCCAGGCCGGCAAGGGAGACGGGCGCGAACAGTTCATCGTAATGCTGGAATTTTTTGACTTCGGCCTCGGATTTTTCCAAGCTGTCAATTTCGGCGTAGATGCGGCGAAAGATTTCGGCGCTGTCGGCGCGGTAATATTTTCCGCCGGTTTTCTCCGCGATTTTGTTGAGGGTGTCCTCGTCCACATCGACGTCCATCCATTGGTAGCGTTTTTGGCCGAACTGATCGATGACGGGGTAGGGGGCCTTGCCGCGGATGCCGATGCCGATGGTATAGACCTTGACGCCGAGGGATTGGGCTGCTTCGGCGGCGGTCAATGGGGAGACTTTGCCGGAATTATTTTCGCCGTCGGTCATGAGAATGACGATTTTGCTTTTGTCCTTCAGCCCCTCCAGCCGGTTCAATGATGCCATTAAGGCGGAGCCGATGGCGGTCCGGTTTTCGTCGATCAACCCGATGCGCAGGCGATCGAGGTTGTGCTGGAGAAAGTCATGGTCCAGGGTGAGCGGCGCGGCAATGTAGGCGTCCTTGGCGAAAGCGACGAGGCCGATGCGGTCATTGGGGCGATTGTCGATGAATTTGGAGAGGACTTCCTTGGCCAGCTTGATGCGGCTCTGGCCCTCTCCAAAATCCTCCGATCTCATGCTGCCGGACATGTCGATGGCCACGACGATATCGACGCCGCTGGCCTTGACCTGGGACTCGCCCTTGACGAGGCGGGGTTGGGCCAGGGCGACAATGAACAGCGCCACAGCGAGCCAGCGCAAGGCGGCCAGGAAACTTCCGGCCGAGGAGCGATTCAGCCCTGAAATAGGCCGGACCAAATCGACGGAAGAATAAAGAAAAGCCGGGCTGTGCCCAATCCTGCCCTTGAGCCACGCCAGGACGGGCAGCAACAGCAAAAGCAACAAGACGTATGGATGGGCAAAGGTCATGTTGTGGCGGGAATGGGGGGCGGCGCGGGTTGGGAGGATTGGATGTCCGGCGGCAACAGGCGCGGCTCGGTCTCGTTGACCAGGCGCAGGGCGGAGGCGTGCAAGGCTCGAAGCTCCGTCTCCGTCGGCTCATATTTGGCGAACTTGATCAGGTCGCAACCGGCCAGGAAGTCCGCCAAACTTTGCTTTTGGCTGGGAGTCAATAATTGACTTTCCTGCAATTCATAAAGGAACTCTTCGGTGGTGCGGTCCGGAGCGTGGAATTCGAAACGCTCCTCCAAATAAACGCGAATGGCCCCTGAAACCGCGATGGAAAAGGGCTTTGACTCGCTGATGAGCGACAAGGCGTGGTCGAGCATGCGGCGGGCGCGCACATGGGGGGGAAGCGGAGCCGGCATGCGAATGGTGGCCGCTCTATTGCGCCAATAACGCCAGAGCAACCAGCCGGCCACCGCCAGAACCAGAACGCCGACAATCCAAAAAAACCAGAGCCAGCCATTGGGAATCGCGATCAACGGCTTGAGGGTCTCCTGGAACTCGGGCGGGGCCGCGTTGGTGGCGGCGGGCGGCTGGGCCGGAACGATGAGGGCTGAGTTGGTGTTCATGCTCATCCGTGTCGCCGGCGTTTTTCGCGGGTTTCAAAAAACCGGCCGAGAGCGGCGGCGTAAGGCTGATCGGTGCGGACTTCGATGGCGTCGATGTTGGCCGAACGCAGCAGGCGCAGCAGTTCGGCTTGATGTTTGGCGCGGCGATCCCTGAAAGCGTTGCGTTTGCGGAGGTCGTTGGTGTTGATTTCAATGACCTCGCCTGTTTCAGCGTCCCTCAGGACCAGCCGTCCCAAGGCGGGCAGTTCCAGTTCAAAACGATCGACCATCTGGATGGCGATGACATCGTGCCGCCGATTGGCCTGGCGCAAGGCGGGCATGGTCTGGGGGCCCAGCGTGGGAGACAGCAAATAACTGGAGTGGCGGGCCGGATCGCCTTCCTCCGCGGCGCGATGTTCAAAAAGGAAATCGGAAATGATGACGACGATGGCGTGGCGGCGGGCCATGCGGTTGAGGCTGTCGAGGGCCTCGTGGAAATTGGTCCCGCGGCGGCGGGGTTGGAAGCAGAGAATTTCGCGGATGACGCGCAAAACGTGGCGGCGCCCTTTTTTTGGCGGGATATATTTCTCCACCTCCTCCGTGAAGAGGATCAAGCCGACCTTGTCATTGTTTCGGATGGCGGAGAAGGCGAGGACGGAGGCGATTTCGGCGGCGAGTTCGCGCTTGGATTGGCCGCCCGATCCGAACAGGCCGGAGCCGCTGAGATCGACCACCAGCATCAGGGTCAATTCGCGTTCCTCGACGAATTTTTTGATGAAGGGATGGTTCATGCGCGCCGTGACGTTCCAGTCGATGGCGCGGACATCATCGCCCGGCTGGTATTCGCGCACCTCCTCGAAATTCATGCCCTGGCCCTTGAAGACGCTGTGATATTGGCCGCCGAGGGTTTCAGAAACCAGGCGGGTGGTGCGCAGCTCGATCTGCCGGATTTTTTTGAGGATTTCGCGGGGGATCATACCGAATGGACGGAAACCTTGCCGTCTTCAATAAGCGCCGGTCGCCATAAATCAAGGCACCGGCAGTTCGTTGAAGATTTTTGTGATGATGGTTTCGCTCGTTTTTTCCTCGGCTTCGGCCTCATACGTGACGGCGACGCGGTGGCGCAGGACATCCATGCCGATGCTCTTGACGTCCTGCGGTGTGACATAGCCGCGGCCGCGCAAAAAGGCATACGCCTTGGCCGCGAGCGTGAGGGCAATGGTGGCGCGGGGAGACGCGCCCAGTTGAATCAAGCCCTGCAACGCGTCCATTTTGTAAGCGTCCGGGTCGCGCGTGCAACAGACGATATCGACGATGTAATCCTTCACCTTGTCGTCGATGTAAATGTCGTTGAGCACCTGGCGCGCGTCCAGGATCTGCCGGGCCGAAACGACCTGGCTGGCCGGGGCGATGGCGGTGGTGCGGGCCATCAAGTCCAGGATCTGCCGCTCTTCCTGACGCGAGGGGTAAATGATCTTAAGCTTCAACATGAACCGGTCCACCTGCGCTTCGGGTAGGGGATACGTCCCTTCCTGTTCGATGGGATTCTGCGTGGCCAGGACCAGAAAAGGCTCCTCCAGCTTGAAGGTTTGGTCGCCGATGGTGACTTGCTTTTCCTGCATCGCCTCCAACAGGGCGCTCTGCACTTTGGCCGGGGAGCGGTTGATTTCATCGGCCAGGACAAGATTGGCGAAGATGGGGCCGCGCCGGGTGGTGAAGGCGCCGGTTTGGGGATTGTAGATTTGTGTGCCGATCAAGTCGGCGGGAAGGAGATCGGGGGTGAATTGGAGGCGGGAGAATTTGACGTTGAGGCAGGCAGCCAGCGTCTTGACGGACAAGGTCTTGGCCAGGCCGGGCACGCCTTCGAGCAGGACATGGCCGTTGGCCAGCAATCCAATGGCCAGCCGCTCGACCAGATAATTTTGGCCGATGACGACTTTGCCGATCTCGCTAAAGAGGAGGCGGACGAACGCGCTGGCCCTCTGCACTTCCTCGTTTATGGCATTGATTCCTGTGTTCATAGGCGTTGAGAATACTTATGCCCCAAAAGACAGTCCAACGCGAAAATTCGTTCAGAAAAAGATGAATCCATCAGCGGAGGGACCGGTCTGAAATCAGGAATTTCAATGAAACTCCAAAAAAACCGTGAAAAACCCCGATGTTTTTCCGCAAAAGAATCACAACCTATTGTCAGCAAGGGATTTACAAACGCAGGATTCCATTATTGCGCTTGGAGAATGTAAAACTGTTGCGCGGCGTTCGGATCGACCGCGTTCGTTGCGATGAATCTGAAAATGCCACTCGCCCCCAGCGTGTTTGTCGCCACCGGCACCCACTGGTTTAATGGCTGCGCGGGATTCGTGCTCATCAGCACATAACTTGTTGCTCCCGACACCCCTTTCGCCCCATTGACCACCAGGTTCGTGCCGGCCAGGTTGAGATTGGCGATGACAGGCGGCTCTGCCACGACGCTGATGTCGTCGAGGGCGATGATGCTATTATCCCCTGCAATCCCAAATTGAAGAACGGTGTTGCTTCCTGTCGCCGAAACCACAAACTGCAAATCCATCCAGTTGGTGGCGTAAAAAACCGTCCCAACGCCCTCTGTGTCGAGAATAGTATTTCCATTCCATGACAAAAGAAAATCCCCGAAGTTCAAAGGATCGTTGTCGAACCAAAAGGACAGCAAATAACTTGCTCCCGGCGTCGTGGGCAATGTTTGGGAAAGATACTGATACAACGCGCTGCCATCCGATTCAAAATCTGCTTCGTAATTCCCTGAGTGAGGCGTGATTCCCGAATAGGAACCGCAGGAGCCGTTGTCCACGTCAAAACCGTTGCCAGACACATTCCAGTACGTGAAGTTTCCCGTTTCAAAGCCGCCGTTCAGAACCAGATTCGAATACGGCGTCAGAATGCCGGCTGAAATTGAGCCGGGGGGCGAGTTGTTCACGCCGGCAACCATGCCGCCAACGTTGTTGGTCGCAATGAGCGAGGGGGCGAAAGTGCCGGCGACAGAATAGGTGTGTGATGGGTTCTGGGCGGTGCTGGCCGAGCCGTCACCAAAAGTCCAGTTCCAACTGGTGATGGTGTTGCCGAGGGTGTCAACGCCTGCAGCGGTGAAGTTCACCGTCAGCGGAATCCAGCCAAGGGGAGGGCTGGCGGTAAAAGATACATAGTCGGGTGGCACCGCCACGACGCTGATGTCATCGAGAGCGATAATACTGTTAAGATCTGCAAACCCAAATTGAAGGTCGGCGCTGTTTCCTGCCGCCGAAACCACAAACTGCATTTCCGTCCAGGTGGCGGCGTTTAAAACAGGCCCCACTCCCTCGGTTTCAAGAAGGGTGTTTCCGTCCCATGATAGAATAAATCCCCCGAAGTTCAAAGGATCGTTGTCGAACCAAACAGACAGCAAATAACTTGCTCCCGGCGTTGTGGGCAATGTTTGGGAAAGATACTGATACAACGCGTTGCCATCCGATTCAAAATCTGCGTCGTAATTCCCCGAGTGAGGCGTGATTTCAGAAAACAAACCGTAGGAACCGTTGTCCACCGAAGCGGGGGTGTTGGCACCAGACAAAGTCCAGCCGGTGAAATCCCCCGTTTCAAAGCCGCCGTTCAGGACGAGATTCGAGGTTTGCGCTTGCAGCGCCGCCGGGGTGGCCAACAGGAGCAAGGATAAAAGGATGAGCGATGTTCTTTTCATATTCATTTTTCTTTTGTTTGATTTCCCCGCAACACCAACTGTGCGAAACCGAAAGAGGCGCGATCCATTTACGTCCCTCCGCAGGCACTGGTATGCTCTCGCTGTGAGGGTTTCGGGCGCCGGGGGTGGGGGTGGCTCAAACCCTGTCCAAAACCGAATGGAAGCAAAAGCAAGGCTGCGTTGCAAGATCAATTGCTTGGAATTGAACTTGCCATTGGGCGGCAGGCGTGCGAAGTAATAGGTTCCGCGCTGCAAAAGCGCTTTTGCCTCGGTAGCTCAGTTGGTAGAGCAGCAGACTCTTAATCTGTTTGTCCACGGTTCGATCCCGTGCCGGGGCACTCTCTCCATCAATGACTTGCAACAAATTGGAAAATTCTGGAAACTTGTCTTGGCCACTTCTTGGCCACTTCTCAAGGTTGTGAAACGCAGCACCAAGTCGTGTTGAATATGACGGGTTTGACCGTCCCGGCGATTTCGCCGGGAGGTGCCGGAGCAAAATTGTCGCTGTCGCCTTCCGGTTGGATTCAATCCCGGAGCCGTTCTCCAGCAGCGTCCTTCTACTCTCCTCCGCTGCTCCTGCCCCACCCCGCAATAGCCCCAGTTCCTGCGTTATATATCTTCGAGACGGAGAATCCACGAGCCGAGGGTGGGAATTGAACCTCCACCCGCCTTCGGCCTTTAAATCAGCCCCAGCTCACGCAATGCCCGGCCCGCGCCGGACAGATTCTCCGGCTGCATCTCTGTGTAATTGCGCGAAAGGATGATGCCGCCCGCGCCGCCCTTAAACGCCGCCTTCACCGCCTTGGCCACACCTTCCGGCGTGCAATGCGATTCATCCGCCTTCACCGGCACATCGATATCCACGCCCGGCCAGATCTGCACCGGATGACCCGCCACGGATTCGACGGCGCGATGCGTCTCGCGCCCGACGTAATCCGCGGAAAACCCAGCCGCCGCAAGCTTGTCCAAGGGCGCTTCGTTGTAGTTCAACTCCCGGCCCAACACCTCCAGCGTCGCTTCCGGAGACAGGTCGCCATAAATCGATTCTTGCGCGCCTTTCACAAAACTTTTGAAGCGTCCGCCGGCCACATTGTTGTAAAGCGCCGGGCGGATGAAATCCGAACAGTCCGCCAGCTCCGCCAGGTTTTCCTCCGCGCGCTGGAACGGGCTGAACGAGACATTCTGCCAAACATGCCAGCCCACTTGCAGCGCGGGATTGACCGACTTGACTTTGCGATGGATCGCCGCCTGCAATTCATGACGGCTGGTCGCCCAGAGGTTTTCCCACGCCAGCACTTCAGGATATTTCAGCAGTAATCGCCAGAATTCCGTAAAATAACCGTCGCGCGGCCGCTGGCCGGCCCGGCTGTTGCGCACAAAGGTTTCCACCGCATCAAATCCCTGCCGCGCGCGTTCCGCATCGATGCCGCGATCGCCTCCCTTTTTTCGGCAGAACTCGCAGAAACAGGTGGTGCGGCCCGGGTCCTGTCCGTTGCTTTGGGAAAGGCCCAGCGTATTGAGCAAACCACCCTGACGCTCCGAACCCCACATGATGCCGCCGATGTCATAGGAGCGCGCGTAATCCTCGACCAATCCCAGCGTGAAATTCTGGTAGCCGGGATTGTTGAAACACGGTCCGCCGGGATGGCCCTCGGTGCGGCGGCCATGATGATCCACCTCGTAAAGCGCTTTCCAATTTGGCTGCACCGCCGACGGCAATGAGTTGTCTTCGAGCAGGAAACAGAATGTCCGGATGCCATGCTTGCGCGCGATGGGAATGACCCGCTCCAAAGCATCCATGTCACCAAATTCCGGCGCGCGCATATCCGCCAATGTCAGCGGCGTGTTCTTGTAGAATTGCATGTGGGGCCGCGCGTAATTGCCGCCGTGAAAACCCGCCGGCGCCACTCCGGCGCGATGTGGCTCGTGGGTATAGCTGAAGATGAACAGCGCGTTGACGCCCGCCCGCGTCCGCATGTCATCAAACACCACATCCAGGTCGCGTTGCGCCAGCGGCGCGACACTGATGGGCATTGCCACCGTAACGGGCGGTTTGCCGCCAGGGGAAGTTGTGACCGGCTCGCTCTGCGGTGATTCAGCTCCGGCGAACGTCGCGCCTGCGCCCAAGACGCCAAGCTTGATAAATTTTCTGCGGTTCATCCCGCGAGTATCCCGCCCTATGCGCTGGATTCAAGGCGAATGAGCACGGTTTGGTTTCAGCAGTCAGCCTGTCTGGACGGACAGAAGAGTTTTCGATATGTTGGCCGGCATGAAGTTTTTCACCTCTGCATCCCGCCGGCGCCTCAGCGGGAATGTGTTGCTGCTTTTGCTGCTGCCTTTCCAAGCCCGGAGCGCCGCGCCGTTCTTCAACATTATGGATTACGGAGCGCACAACGATGGTTCGACACCGTCCACAGATGCCATCCGCTCCGCGATCCAGGCAGCAAAGACTGCAGGAGGGGGAACCGTATATGTCCCGCCAGACACTAATCATGACCGCGGCAAACGTGAACACTCCTCTTACGGGCGGACTTCCACGCGGAAGGAACGCGCTTTGTCGCTGGCGTTGGTCCAAATGCAGGTCATCGGGCTGCCGGAAGCTTGCATCCACAGAGTAACTGGATTCCAATCCACCAAATTGGTGGAGGACTGCACCTCGTAAATCCGGCCGGGGACGGCGGACCATTGCATGGTGATCACGCCGTTGGTGATGAAGCTATTGAGGAAGCGGAGGTTGGAGGCTGGGTTGGTTGGATCGGTGCCAGCGATGAATTCCGCGTAATCGGTCATGCCATCGCCATCGGTGTCCGTGAGCCGGGTGCGGTTGGTCGAGACGCTGCCGAAGTAGTATTGTTCGTAAAGATCCGACATTCCGTTGCTGTTGACATCCGGAAACGTGTAGGTTCCGGTGAAGGAAAGCATGTTGGAGGCCAGCAGCGTGTTGGTCTGAGCCGGCGGCGTCACGAAGAAGGCCACGTCGCCGAATTGCACGGTGTACTGCCCTGGCGGGGCGTTGGAGACGGTCATGAGCAGGCCGGTGCCTGCCTGGTTGATCGGACCAGCCAGTGTCAAGCTCCCCGAAGCGATGTTCTTGGAAACGACAATTGTTCCACCCGCCCCGGCGCCCGCGCCTACGACGCCAACGTCATCCACCAGCCAGCCATAAGTCGTTCCGCCTTCAAAGGCCAAATAATCCCAAACGATCTGAATGGGCTGGCCGACATAGGGCGTCAAATCCACTGTTTCCATTTCCCAATCGTCAGAGACCAGCCCGCTGAAGTCCACGATGTATGGAAGATTGCCGGGCGGGGTGCTTGGATCAGTGCTGATGAGGATTTGCCCTTGCTCATAATAGTAAGGATCGAAAAAAATCTCCGAAAAATCAAAGCAGTCCCAAAAAGTCAGCGTGGCCTGGCTGAAACCCGTTAAATCAATGACCGGACTGTAGAGGTAACTGGAGGCGGAGAAAGGAATTTGCGCGCCGTTGAGGTCGCTTCCCCAGGCATTGACACCGGAATGGGCGTTGGTCTGCAGCCCGTTGTGCGGCGTGCCCAGCGTCCAATTGAGGGTGGACCCCAGCCCGGAACTTGTGTCGGGCACCATGGTCCAGCTGGATGCGCCGGATTCGAGATTGTCGAACCACGGTGGCTGCAGGATTTTGGGCGTGGTGAAACGGTAGAAAGCACCCTTATTGTCATCGGTCGCGACGTTGCCGGCGCTGTCGCGGCTGACCACTTGGAAATAGTAAGCGTGGTTGGCCAGTAATTGACCCAGCGTAATGGAGTGGCTGGTGACCAGTTCGGCGTTGTAGGCGCTGTGGTCAAAGATGGTTCCTTCTCCGTATTGCACCAGAGAATCGGCCGCTTCGGAAGTGTCCCACGTCACAACCGCACTGCCCACGTTGGTGGCGGCGGCGACAGCGGTGATAACCGGCGGATTGGTGTCGACCATGGCTGTGGCAATCAGGTTGCTGTAGATCGAGGCATCGAAATAACTGGCCGTCACGACGTCTCCGCTGCGGACATGTAACTGGCCGGAAACAGTAGTGTTGGTCGCCACAAGAGTAATAAACCCGCTGAACAGCCCCGCGTGCAAAGTCTCGTTCAGCGTTATCGTGACCCGATTGGTGAAGGAAGTGGTGAAGAATGTCACTTGTGTTTGGCCCGCGCTGGCCAGGGCGGCGTCGCCCACTTCAACCGTCACCAGCGCCGGGATGGTGTAATCGCTTTGATCCAGTGTCACCGTTCCAATGCCGTTGCCGCCGGGGTCCAGAAAATTGAGCACGTTTAGCAGCAGCGCCGTTTCGTTGTCGGGAGCGGTTCCAGCCTCCGGCACCGCGTCGAGCGGGTAGGAAAGGAAAACCACGCGACCGGGACTGTTCACGCCGGTGGGCGGGTAACTCGCGCCGCAACATTTGCCCGAAACGGGTTCAAACGCTATCGCGGTGGAGTTGGTCGTGGGGGTGAAGGTGTCGCCGAAATCCGGCCCGAACACATCGCCATCGCCCAGGTCCAGGTTGGGGTAGGATGAATAATCCAAGGTTACGTTCATGCCCGAAGTAATGGAGTCGCCGAACATGCCGATAAAGGAGGGGACGCCGAAATACTCATCACAATCACACGCCGCGGGCGGGTCCGGATTTTGCAGGAAGGCGCCAACCTGCAACACGCTGGTTCGGAAAGGCACATCGCCGATTTGGCTGAGGATGCCCATGGATGCCATGAAGAACGAGCCGCCGTGGTTCAAGTAAGTTTGGATCATGGTCTGTTGGGCTGGGGTCAATGTATTGTTGGTGCCGGTGTAATTGATGATGTCGTCCGTGGTCCGCCAAATCACGACACGGTATGGCTGCAGATCGGCCAGCGCGGGCGAGCCGCGATCCAACACCTTCCAATAGGCAAAGCCATACCCGGTTGCCGCCAGCGCGTTGGTGTAAGACCCGGCTGGAATCACCGTCGAACCGTCCTCGCTCTCTCCGTCGTCGTCGTAATCGTCCACCAGCAGCACCGGAGGCGTGGCGACGGCCACGAAGCTGTAGGAAGCGCCGGAGTTGTTGTTGGTGGTCGTATTGCCGGCGTCGTCGGTGGAAACAACCACGAAGTAATAGGTCTCGCCGGCGGACAGATCCCCCAAATTGAGCGCATGGCTGGTCGTCAGTGTCGAGTTGGACGCCACCAGGTTCAACGCCAGACGGTTGGTTCCGTAGTAAATAATCGAGTTGGCCTCTTCGCTGGTCTGCCAGGAGATCGTGACGACACCCAAATCGAAATGAGTAACAACATCACTGATGACCGGCGGACTGAGCACAGCCGTGGCCGACGCGGTTTGTGTGACGCCGGAGGAATCCACATAGGCCGCCGTGATGGCGTCGCCGTTGTGGATTTCCAACTTTCGGCCCGGGGCGGGCGATCCCACCGCGGTGGGGACGGTATTGGTAAACGCGCCATAGCCGCCCGTTGATTGAAGGTACAGCAGCACGCCCAGAGGTTTAGTCGTGCTGGTCAGATTCACAGTCACGGTGCTGCTTGCCGCGCGCCCGGCATCGAGCACCTCCAGCTTGATCGAGCCTGGCGCCGTATAGTTGGTGCGATCCAGCAGCACCTCGCCTTGCTTGGGCGAAAGGAGCGGGCCGGAAATGACCAGCGCGAAATCCTGGTCGATGGCGGACGTGTCCAGACGCGCATCCTCGACCACATTGACCGCGCGCACCTGGATGAAGTAATCGCCCGGCAACGGTTGGGCAAGATGGACGGCCTGGACATTGTTGAGGCTGTCAACGGTCATGGCGTTGGGAATTGATTCTCCATCAACAAACTGGTTGCCCAGATAAACCGTGCCGTCCGGACCGGTCACTTCAAGATTCAACTCATTGACCAGCGCGGGAATTGCGCCTGGAAAACCGGCCACATCGGTATAGGCCAGCGTGATTTTAAGGGATTGGTTCGAGGCCCCCACAAAGGCGTGCCGGTGGTAAACCTGGCCGGTGGTGAGCAACACCGTTTGGTCCACAAATTGAAAATTGCGTTGCGACCCGATGAGATTGGTCAGGCAAACGCGCCCCCAGCCCTCCTGGAAATTGGGAATCGGTCCCGGCCCGCCGTCCGATTCATCCAATTCCGACGCCGAGTTGATCAAGGCGGCTTTGACCAGTGCCGGCGACGGCATGGCATTGGTGTGAGTGCTTTTGTAGTACTGCACGAACGCCGCCGCACCCCCGGCCGCTGCCGGACCGGACATGCTGGTGCCTCCCATGTACACATAATAGTTGTCAATCACCGTCCAGGCGATGGCCGACTCGTCAGGCGCGGCGGACGACGCCATCGATGCAATCCAGGTTCCCGGCGCGACCACGTCGGGCTTGATGCGCCCGTCCTCACATGGGCCGCAACTTGAGAAATCGGCCACTGTGTCCGCCCCATCGTCGTACAGGCCGTAAATTTCGGCGTAGTAGTTGGGAGAGTTTTCAGTTGCGCCGGTGGCGATGACATTCTTGCCGGTGGCAGGACTGTCCAGGGTTTGCGAATCCGGCCCCGCATTGCCCGCCGAAAACTCCAGGATGTACGGCTGGTCTCCGGGCGTGACCGAGTCTGCGTCCCGCACCAGTTCATCAAATTGCGCGGCATCAGTGTCGTATTCGCCCTGGACGTCATTGCCCCAGCTGTTGGCTCCAATTTGCGCGCCGTTGCGCACGGCATCCTGGGTCAGAGTTTCATCGCTGGGGGCGGGGCTGACTTCATTGGCGTTGGCGTCGAAAATGCGCTCGATGAACAGGCTGGCCTGATCAGCCACCCCCAATCCGAACCAGGCGCCGGAATCGGGGTCCGTCTCTCCCGTGGCCGCATTGCCCGCGACAATGCCCGCGCAGTGCGTCCCATGTCCGTAACCGTCCGAGCCGTCTGTCAATGGCGGATAAAATAAAAAACCGGTCACGCGGCCGCGCACATCGGGATGCATGGTGCTGGTATTGCCAGTGTCCAATCCGGTGTCGGCCACGCAAACCGTGACGCCCTGGCCGCCAAAACCAAGCTGCTCGGTGACGGTGGGGGTGGCAACCTGGCCGTCATCGCCACCGACGAGTTTGGACGCCACTTCATCGATCAACTTGCGATGGGATGCCGGTTCGATCCACAGCACAACATCCAGACCTGCCAGCTTGTCGAGCATGGCGGGCTTTAAAACGCCCCGAACAATCACTCCCTGCCGTAACCGGCTTTCGTGGATGACCGACGCCAGGAGGCCGCGCACTCCGGCGAGTTCCTGTGCGGTGGCCCGCGGGGAAAGCAACAAGTTCACCACCTGGGGCGCACTGGTTCGCTGCACCGCCAGGCTGAGACGAGGATGAATCTTGTTTCCGGCCCGATACGGCCCCACCCAGCGCACGAACTTCAAGGCCCGCACCTGCGCCGGCGAGGCATTCGTCAGCCTGGCGATGAAGGCGTCATCTGGTATGTATTTGAGCACATCGACGCCCATCGACTGCAATACCGCCCGTTGCGCCGCCAGGGGGTGCGCCTCGAATTGAATGAGGCAAAGGCTGCTGCCATTGGTCGAGTCAGCGTGAATTGAGGGCAAAGCCGTGCCTGCTGGCGGCGTAAGAATAATTTCATTGCGCAAGTGGATGCTTTTGCTCTCCCCGCTCGTGAGGCCGGCCGGGAAAAGAATCATTCCCATGAGCGCGATGCGCAACATGCGGGCCGGAGAACAGTAATTCACAGATCAAGCATAGTCGATTATGGCGGCGAAGACAACGGACAGTTCCGTCTGGCGTTGCCGGGAACTTGCCCTGTGCGGATGTCCAGAGAAAAATGCGCGAATATTCTCTTGGCGGCGCAATTTTCTTCTTGCGTGCGGCTGTTGGAAGTTTTTAATGGGGCAATTAGTCCAATGCGTTATACATTAGCAATTAACCCGTAACACAAAAACTATATATGGCTAAAGCACTCTCGAAATCACAACTCGCTTCCGAACTCGCCGCCAAAAGCGGATTAACCAAGAAGGCCGGCGCCGAAATGCTTGATCATCTGGCTGCACTGGCCTACAAACACGCCAAAAACACCTTTACCCTGCCCGGCATCGGCAAACTTGTGTTGCAAAATCGCAAGGCCCGCCTCGGACGCAATCCCGCCACGGGCGCGCCCATCCAGATTCCGGCCCGCAAAGTCGTCAAATTCCGTGTCTCCAAGGTCGCCAAGGACGCCATCCTCGGCGCCCGGTGATTTTTCTTGCCCTCTTTCGGCACTCTGATTCTCTCAGAGTGCCATTTTTTTTGGAGCCAACATGAAAATCGCCGTGGTCGGATGCGGGGCCTTGGGGAGTTATTACGGCGCGCAGCTTTGCCGCGCCGGGCACGAGGTGCATTTTCTGCTCCGGTCCGATTACGACGCCGTCCGCGCCGGGGGAGTGGCCGTGCGCAGCCCCGCCGGTGACTTCCACGTTCGCCCCATCTGCGCCCGCGAGCCTCGGGAAATCGGCCCTGCCGACTTGGTTTTGGTCGCGTTGAAAACCACCGCCAATCATGTTCTGCCCCGCCTTTTGCCGCCGCTGGCCGGAGCCGACACTGCCGTGATGACCCTGCAAAACGGCTTGGGCAACGAGGCGGTGATTGCCTCCCTGGTCGGCGCGAAGAATACCCTGGGCGGTCTGTGTTTCGTGTGCCTGAATCGTGTCGCGCCGGGAACCATTCTCCATTTGGGTTACGGCACGGTCATCATGGGTGAATATGGCCGTCCTTCCCAGCCTCGGACTCATGTCATCGCGGACGCGATCGCCGGGTCCGGCGTTCCCTGCAAGGTCTCGGAGAATTTGGCCGCGGCGCATTGGGAGAAATTGGTCTGGAACATTCCGTTCAACGGCTTGGGCGTGGCGGGTGCGGCCGGCTTGGACGCCGTGGAACGGGGCCGGATCGACCCCGTGCAGCCCTTGGGGCCTTGCCTGACCACGGACCTTTTGCTCGGCAACCCGCGCTGGGAGAAACTGGTGCGCGAACTCATGATGGAAACCATTCATGCCGCGCAGGCGTTGGGATTCCCCGTGCCGGACTCCGCCGCCGACCGGCAAATCGAACGCACCCGCGACATGGCTGCCTACAAAGCATCGACCCTCATCGACTTTGAGCGCGGCCAGGATCTGGAATTGGAAGGCTTGTTTCTGGAACCCTTGCGCCAGGCACGAAAGGCCGGCGTGCCCTGTCCGCGGTTGGCCGCGTTGTGCCAGGTGCTGGAACAATTAAGAAGCAAGAAGTAAGAATTATGAAGGGGGATTTCTTAATTCTTCCTTCTTAATTCTTAATTTTCTGCCAAAGTGGGGGCAATGCGACATTTAATCATTTGGTACCAGGACACCCTCGCCTCCGGCGGCTACCCTCTCATCGCCGCTCTCATGGCGATTGAAAGCACGATCCTGCCCGTGCCGAGCGAACTGGTCATCCCTTTCGCCGCGCAACGCGCCCAAGCCACTGGCCACCTTAGCCTATGGGGCATTGCTCTCGCCGGCACTTTGGGTTCCTGGATCGGCGCCACCATTATGTATTGGGCCTCGCGCCTTGCCGGCCGCCCGCTCGTCCTGCGCTACGGCCGCTTCTTCCTCGTGCCCGAACCCAAACTTCACGCCGCCGAACGCTGGGCGGGTCGCTTTGGCTCCTTCGGCGTGTTCGTCGCCCGCCTGCTTCCCGTCGTGCGCCACCTCATCGGCATTCCGATGGGCATCGTCAAAATGGATTTCAAATGGTACTCGCTTTTCACCCTGGTCGGCTCGGCGGTCTGGTGTTCGGTATTGACGTATGTAGGCGTCGCGGCGGGCAACGACGAGCAACTTCTCAAAGGCGACATGCACCGCATCACACTTTGGCTGCTCGGAGCGGTCGTCATCCTGGGCTTGCTCTATTATTTCCTCGTCCACCGCTTCATGTCGAAACCGGCGAAAGAGCTTTAAACTCCCGCCATTAAACCTTAGCCTTTCCTGCCATGACTTCGGTTGAAATTCGGCAATCGTTCCTGGATTTTTTCAAATCCAAAGGGCACACCATTGTGCCGTCCTCCAGTTTGATGCCCGATTCGCCCGGGCTGCTGTTCACCAACGCCGGGATGAATCAGTTCGTCCCCATCTTCCTCAACCAGCGCGCCGCCGACGTTGACAAATGGCCCGGCGCAATCCCCGGCAAACCCACCCGCGCCACGGACACGCAAAAGTGCATCCGCGCCGGTGGCAAGCACAACGACTTGGAAGACGTCGGTTTGGACACTTATCACCACACATTTTTTGAGATGCTGGGCAATTGGAGCTTTGGCGATTACTTCAAAAAAGAGGCCGTTGAATGGGCCTGGGAACTGGTCACGGAGGTGTGGAAATTCCCCAAGAACCGCCTCTACGCCACCGTCTATAGCCCTGACAAAGCAAAGGGCGATCCGAGCGAATTTGACCGGGAAGCCTACGATTTTTGGGCTGCTAAATTCACCGCCGCCGGCCTCGACCCCAAAGTCCACGTCGTCAGCGGCAACAAAAAGGACAACTTCTGGATGATGGGCGAAACCGGCCCGTGCGGCCCGTGCAGCGAAATCCATGTTGATCTGACCCCGGCTGGCGATACCCAAGGTTCTCTTGTCAACAAAGGCGACGCCCGTTGCATTGAGATTTGGAACCTTGTCTTCATCCAATTTAACGCCAACCCGGACGGCACATTTTCCCCTCTGCCCGCCCGTCATGTCGATACCGGCATGGGATTCGAGCGCGTGACCGGCATCATGCAGAACACCAAGAATTTCACCGACTTCACGCGCACCATTTCCAATTACGAAACCGACATTTTCCGCCCCATCTTCGACAAAATCGAAAAACTCAGCGGCAAACAATACAAATCCACGCTGCCAAGTTTCCCGGGGAGCGCGGTCGTCCCGACCGCATCCGCCGGCGTCCCGCCGGCGGAAGCCTCCCCTAAGACTGCCGCGCGAGACGCGCGGCAGGGCGACCGGGACGGTCGCGCTCCCATCTCCAAGGAGCAAATCCAAATCGACATCGCCTTCCGCGTCATCGCCGACCACATCCGCACGCTCAGCTTTTCCATCGCCGACGGCATCCTGCCCGGCAACAATGACCGCAACTATGTCCTGCGCCGCATCCTCCGCCGGGCCGTTCGCTACGGTCGCACCCTCGGTTTTAAGGACCCATTCTTTTACAAACTGGTGGATGTGCTGGCCGACACGATGGGTGGCATCTTCCCTGAAATCCGCGCCAAGAAGGATCACATAAAGGATATCATCAACACCGAGGAAGAGGCATTTAACAAGACGCTGGATCGGGGAATTGAAATATTCAACGGCTACTTGGCTAGCATGCAGCAATGGGATAAAGTAGCCAGCCCAGCAGGGGCTAGGGTCGAAATGCCTGTTAATTGGGCTTTTGCACTTTACGATACTTACGGGTTTCCACTCGATCTGACTCAATTGATGGCCCGCGAACATGGCTTCGAGGTTGACACCGTTGGTTTTGAGAAGCTCATGGACGAACAGCGCGCCCGCGCCCGCGCCGCGCAGAAAAAGGAAATCATCGCCGCTTCCAATATCGATACTTCGCGGCCCACGCGCTTTGTTGGCTTCGATCATTTGGGCGTCCCCGCCACCGTTCTCGACGTCGTTGCTGTGAAGGACAAAATCGCCGTCACATTCGACTCATCTCCACTTTACGCCGAAATGGGAGGGCAGGTGGGCGACGCGGGCGAAATCCAGGCCGGCGGAAAAGTCTGGCACATTGTCACTACTCAGAAAACCGGCAACACCTTCCTGCACTTCCTCGCTGACAAAGACGCGCCGGAGCCGGGCGCAAAGGTGGAATTGCGCGTCGATGCACCACGCCGCGAGGCCATCCAACGCCACCATTCCGTGACGCACCTTCTCCACTGGGCATTGCACGAAGTCGTTAGCCCCGATGCCACACAGAAAGGTTCCTACGTCGGGCCGGACAAATTAACTTTCGATTTCAGCGGCGCCGCGCTTGATTCCGCCCAGGTTGCCGGCGTTGAACGGCTCGTCAACATGCGGATTCTGGAAAATGCCGGGGTGACTTGGACCGAAGTGCCTTACGCCGAGGTCAAGGGACGCAAAGAGATCATGCAATTCTTCGGCGAGAAATACGGGGACGTGGTTCGCGTCGTGCAGATCGGGGGCAAAAGCGGCGGTTTGGACGGCTATTCCATGGAGCTGTGCGGCGGCACGCACTCCCGTGCGACCGGCGAGCTCGGCCTGTTCAGAATTCTGAGCGAAAGCGCGGTGGCGGCGGGAATCCGGCGCATCGAAGCCGTTGCCGGCCTGCGCGCCTATGACAAGACCCGGGAAGACGCCGCCCTGATTTCCAGCTTGGCCGGAAAGGTCAACTCACCCATTGGCGAGTTGGAAAAGCGCGTCGAGTCCCTTCTCGCCCAGCAAAAGGATTTGGAAAAGCAACTGAAGTCCGTCCAGCAAAAGCAGGCGGCGGAGTTGGCTCGCGGCCTTGTTGCCAAGGCGCAAACGCTCGGTTCAACCCCGGCCATCATCGAGAACCTGGGCGCGATGGACGGCGATTTTCTGCAATCCGTGGCTGACGCCCTCAAAGGCCAGTTCAAAGGCGTGGTCGTGTTGGGCGGTTCCGCCAACAATGCCGTCTCCTTGGTCGCCACTGTTTCACCCGACTTCACCAAAAAGCTGCCCGCCGGCAAAATTCTCCAAACCATCGCTCCGCTCGTGGGGGGCAGGGGAGGCGGCAAGCCCGACAACGCCCGCGGAGGCGGTAAAGATGTTTCCAAACTGGACGAAGCATTGAGCAAAGCAGCAGAAATGCTGAAGGTTGGCTGCTAGTTGTTGCACTGAAATCGAAAGTTTCCTTTTCTCTTCGTCCTCCGCGCCTCCGCGCGAGGCTTTGATTTTCTCCAATCCAAAATTCAAAACCAATCCAAGTCGGGCTTTGAGCGATCAATTCTCCATAAAATGTCACGCAGATCACAATTATCGGAGCACCGAAGTGGAATGCCCGGATGATTATGTGGATGTGAACCACAAGAAATGTCCTGCAATTGACAATTGCGGTAATGCCCGGCCAGCATAGCCCTGCGATGTTCTGGAGGTGAAGACAAATTGGACATCAAAGGCCGCTGGAGAGTCAGGCCCTGTTTGGAACGGATAAAATGCCGCCATTATTCAAAATGCCGCCGCAAATCATCCGCCTGGTGCTGCTGACGATCGGGATCGTTTGCATTTATTTCACGGCGCGCTTCTTTCTGGTGCCCCCGTCTTTTGGGCAATACGGCCATTACAGGGCCAACGCCTTGCAGGACATCGCTTCGCGCCAGCCATTTTGGGCGGGAAAAGCTTCATGCTTGGAGTGTCATCCCGACCACGCCCGGAAACTGGCCAAGGGCGAACACAAAACACTTTCGTGCGAAACCTGCCACGGTCCGGGCCGCGCCCATGTGGCGAATCCGGCTGAGAAACTGCCCAAGCTGAACATCAGCATGTGCGTGCGGTGCCATCAGGCCAGCCCGTCGCGGCCGAAATGGCTGCACCAAATCAATATCCACAACCATTACACGGGGAGCGTATGCACCGAATGCCATGTTCCCCACCAACCCAACGAGGTCCCATGAGCGACAACATCAACCGCCGCAGCGTTCTGAAGAACCTGGCTGGAATCGTCGGGGGTTTTCTGGCCATGCCTGTGGCGCGCACCTGCAAGGCGGCGGTGCAGAATGTGTTCGCCGTTTCGCCTGCGCCCAAGGGCTATGATCCGTTCAAGCACAAATGGCTCATGGCACTGGACGTGGACAAGTGCATCGGGTGCGGTCTATGCGTGGAAGCTTGCTGCGAGGAGAACGACGTGCCGGAAGGCCATTTCCGCACCTGGATTGAACGCTACGTGATCACCAAGCCCAAGGCGGGGTCCGGGGAAACGCGCGGCGAAACGTTTGTTGACTCGCCCGACGGCGGGAAGGAGGGTTTCCCGGACTTGCAGATCCCCAAGGAGGACATTCTCAAATCATTTTTTGTCCCCAAGATGTGCAATCTCTGCGAGAAATCGCCCTGCACGCAAGTCTGCCCGGTCGGGGCCACGTTCGACTCCCCGGACGGCGCGGTGCTGATAGACAAGGACTATTGCATCGGCTGCGGTTTCTGCGTGCAGGCCTGCCCCTACGGATGCCGCTTTTTTAATCCGGTGACGCGCACGGCCGACAAATGCACCTTGTGTTACCACCGGATTACGCGGGGCCTCAAGCCGGCGTGCGTGGAGATTTGCCCCTCCCAAGCCCGGATATTCGGCGATCTCAAGAACCCGGTGCCGGACGATCCACTGCAAAAGTTCATCTCCACCAACAAGGTCGAGGCATTGAAACAATATCTGGGCACACGCCCGCGTATTTACTATGCCGGGCTGGATGAGGAGGTTCGATAATGGACGCCACGATTCTCACCAATGTCGTGGATGCGCTCCCGCGGTTCGAGGGCTATGCTTATCCCAACGAACGGTCGCTCCATCCGTTGTGGAGTGTGCTGATCGTGGTCTATCCCTACGTGACGGGTTTGGTGGCGGGCGCATTCATCATGGCGTCGCTGGTGCGGGTTTTCAAGGTGAAGGCGCTGGAACCCATTTACCGGCTGGCGCTGTTGACTGCGCTGGCATTCATGCTCTGCGCAACCCTGCCCCTGCTGTTTCACCTTGGCCATCCGGAACGCTGCTTTGAAATCATGCTGACGCCGCACTTCAGTTCCCCCATGGCAATGTTCGGTTTTGTCTATGCTTGGTACCTGATGGCAGTGCTGCTGCTCGAACTTTGGTTTGACTACCGGCGGGACTTTGTGGAGTGGTCGAGGACGCAAACCGGGCTGCGCGGCATCATCTACCGTGCATTTACCCTGGGCGTGACCGATCTTTCCGAACCGGCCCTTTCCCTGGACGCGCGCATGGGCCGGATCATTTCCATCGTGGGCATTCCCTCGGCCTTTCTGCTGCACGGCTATGTCGGATTCATTTTTGGCTCGATCAAGGCCAATCCATGGTGGGGCAACCCGTTGATGCCGATCATCTTCATCCTTTCAGCCATGGTTTCCGGCATGGCGCTGTGCGTGTTCATCTACATGTTCCTGTGCTGGGCGCGGCGGGTGAGCGTGGACATGCGCTGCCTGGACTTGATGTCGAGCTTTCTCTTTTATGCGGTGGTGATTGACTCCGCCATCGAAGGATTGGATTGGCTGCACCGGCTCTATTCAGCGGAGGAGGGGATTGCGGTGTTGAAATCGGTGGCCACGAGCAAGTTGTTTTACACGCTGCTGATCGGGCAGGCGTGCATGGGCACACTGGTTCCCCTGGGGCTGCTGGGATCCATGCAGCTTGTCCGCAAGAGGGTCGCGGAAATGAATCGCTGCCGGATTTATTTCACCAGTGCGGCGCTCATTCTCATGGGGGTGCTGGCGATGCGGTGGAACGTGGTGATCGGCGGCCAGCTTTTTTCCAAGAGCATGCGCGGCTTCATGAGCTACAAGATGGAATTTTCCGGTTCGGAAGGATGGCTTCTCTCCATCGGGCTGCTCGCTCTTCCTTTCATTATTTTGATTGTGCTCATCAAGTATTTCTTGGCCCTGGATCTGCCGACGATCGAGAATGTGGTGCCGGGCGCCGTGCGCCATCCCAGTTCCCCGGAGACGCAAATTTAGCGGATGGAGAGTCGACGATTTCCCGGCGGACAGGCGTTCGCCGCCGGGAAGCGGGTTAAATCACGAATGCCCAAAGGAAACATGAAGAAAAGCATCATAGTTGCAGCAGTCATCTCCGTGTTGGCGGCGAGCGCCGCGCATGCGGAGGACGCCAAGGCGCTTTACGACAAGCAGTGCGCCAAGTGCCACGGCGAAGACGGCAGGGGCGATACCAAAATGGGAAAGAAACTGGGCTCAAAGGATTATACAGATCCAAAAGTCCAAGACGCGTTGAAAGACGACGCAGCCGTCAAATCCATAAAAGAAGGACTCAAGAAGGACGACAAAACCCTGATGAAACCGGCCGAAGGCTTGACCGAAGACCAAATCAAGGGGCTTGTCACCTACATGCGGACCTTCAAGAAATGAAGACCATAAAGTGTTGGAGCAGTGGCGGAAAGGGTTGCTCCAGCACTCCAACGCCCCGCTTATGAGCACACCCACTCCAACCAACCCGGCGCGCCCGCCCTCCCTGTTTCGTAATTGGGTCTCCCTGGCAGGGGCGGTGCTCATGGCTTCGAGTGTTTTTGCGTTTCTCCTGCTGTTCTTCCTCGATACGGTTGTCTATTCGTCAAATCCGTACGTCGGGATACTCACATTCCTTGTGGCGCCGATGTTTCTGGTTGCGGGATTTGTCATATTTCTATTTGGCGCATGGCGGTGGCGCAGGCGGCTGGCCAAGGCGAATGGAGTCACCCCCTCGTTGTACATCAACGTTGATCTCTCCCGCGCGCATGACCGGCGCGTGCTGGCGGTTTTTGTCCCGGCCAGCGCCGGGTTCCTCCTGCTCACAGCCATGGGCAGTTACCACACGTATCACTTTACCGAGTCGGTCGAGTTTTGCGGAGAAGCTTGTCATACCGTGATGCAACCGGAGTTGATAAGCTACCGGCATTCACCGCACGCGCGGGTCGCCTGCGCCGAATGTCACATCGGCAAAGGCGCCGAGTGGTATGTGCGTTCCAAATTGTCCGGCACCTACCAGGTTTATGCGACCCTGGCGCACAAGTATCCCACTCCCATTCCCACGCCGGTCAAGAATTTGCGGCCCGCCCAGGAAACGTGCGAACAATGCCATTGGCCCAGGCAATTTGTCGGCAACCTCGACCGCACCATTTCCTACTATCTCCCGGACCAGACCAACACGCTGTATTCGATTCGTTTGCTGCTCAAAGTGGGCGGCGGCGATCCCACGCACGGGCCGGTGGGGGGGATTCATTGGCACATGAACGTGGGCAATAAAATCGAATATATTGCCATGGACGAGGCGCGCCAAAAAATCCCCTGGGTGCGTATGACCGACTCCCAAGGCGTGGTGACGGAATTTCGCTCGGCGGGATTTACCAATGACGTGAGCAAGCTCGCCCCGCGCACGATGGATTGCATGGATTGCCACAACCGCCCCGCGCACAAGATGCAATCGCCGGAAAGCGCGGTCAACCTCGCCATGTCCCTGGGCCAAATCGACCCCGGCCTGCCTTATATCAAGACCAACGCCGAGGGCGTCCTGTGCCGCACTTACAAGGACGAAACCAACGCCCTGCAAAGCATCGCCACCACCCTGGCCAACAGTTACCCGCTGGACCCGCGCATCCACCAGGCCATCGCCACGGTGCAGCAGATTTATAAGGATAATTTCTTCCCCGACATGAAAGCCGATTGGCGGGCCTACCCCGACAACATCGGCCACAAGGATTGGCCGGGCTGTTTCCGTTGCCATGACGGAAAACACGTCTCGGCCTCCGGGAAGAGAACGATCAAAGCCAACGACTGCAACGCCTGCCATTTGATTTTGGCGCAAGGCAGCAGCGACCAGTTAAACCAACTCAGCCCCAAGGGCCTGAAGTTTGCGCATCCTTTGGACGAATATGATCCGGCCTACCAATGCACCGACTGCCATAACGGCGGCATGTAAACAACGCCTTCTTTGCAGCTTTGCACTGGCAATCTGGCTGTCGCCAGCCGTCGCGCTGGCGGCTGAGAAACTGTCCAACCAGGATTGTCTTGACTGCCACACGGATCCAACCACCACGCGCACGGCCAACGGGAAAACTGTGCCCATGGCGCTTTTCCCAACCAACCATTTCCCGAAATCCGTCCACGCCAAACTCAACTGCACGGATTGCCACGATTCAGTAAAGGAGATGGTGCATGCCAGCGGCCTGCCCCCGGCGCAATGCGCGTCCTGCCACAAGGAGGAGGCCAAAAAGTACGCCGGGAGCATTCATGGCGTAAGCAAGGCCATGGGGGCGTCCGCCGCCGCTTCGTGCGTCGATTGCCACGGTTCGCATGAAATCCAGCCGGTGAAACATCTCGACTCGCCTGTGTTCAAATTGAATTTGGCGGCGACCTGCGCCAAGTGCCACAGCAACCCCGGCATCACGGCCGAGTACCGCATGAAGTATCCGCAAGTGGCGTCGCAGTACGGCGACAGCATCCACGGGCGCGCGCTCCAGCAAATGGGGTTGATTCTGGCCCCTTCCTGCAATGATTGCCACGGCGTCCACGACATTAAGCGCATTGTCGATCGCAGTTCCTCTGTCAATCATGCCAATATTGCCGCCACCTGCGGGGCCTGCCATCTGGGCATCGAGCAAACTTACAACGCCAGCATCCACGGCCAGATTCTGGCCAAGGGGGACCAGTCGGGCCCGGTTTGCACGGACTGCCACTCGGCGCATCAAATCGAGTCCCCGGCGGGCAATCATTTCAAGGCCCGCAGCGATGAGCGTTGCGGACGCTGCCACCAGGACCGGCTGGCCCATTATCGGGAGACCTACCACGGCAAGGCGATGGCGCTGGGCCAGCCGAATGTAGCCTCCGAAGTGGCCGCCTGCTACGATTGCCACGGTTCTCACGATGTGCTGCCGCCCTCCAATCCGGCCTCGCATCTTTCCAAGGCCAACATTGTGGGTACCTGTCAGAAGTGTCATCCGGGCGCCACGGCCAGTTTCGCCAAATACGTTCCCCACGCCGACCCGCTCGATGCCAGACATTATCCGCAGTTGCATTGGACTTTTGTGGCGATGACCGCGCTGCTGATTGGGACGTTCGCATTTTTTGGCGCGCACACTCTTTTGTGGTTGTTCCGATCCGGTTATCTCTATCTGCACGATTCCAAGACGTTCCGCGAAGCGAAGGTGGGAACTCAGCAGGGCGACGATTGGTTCACCCGGTTTCCGCCGTTTGAACGGTTTCTCCATTTTCTGGTGGTGACCAGCTTTCTGCTGCTGGTGATCACGGGGATGCCGCTGAAATTCTATTATACGGATTGGGCAAAGGTGATTTTTAGCGTGCTGGGCGGGGCGGTTGTGGCCCGCACGCTGCATCATTTCGGCGCTCTTATCACCTTTCTCTATTTTGGCCTGCACCTGGCAAGACTGCTGAGCAGGGCCTGGCAATCCCGCGCCCGCTTTCAGGGCGGCGATTTGCGCTCCAAATTCACGCGGCTGACGGCGGCGCTTTTTGGCCCCGACTCGATGATCCCAACCTGGCAGGATGCGAAGGATTTTGTCGCGCACCAGAAATGGTTTTTCGGCAAGGGCCCCAAACCGCAATTCGACCGCTGGACTTACTGGGAGAAGTTCGATTACTTCGCGGTTTTCTGGGGTGTATTCATCATTGGAATGTCGGGTTTGATGATGTGGTTTCCGCAGTTTTTTTCGCGCTTCATGCCGGGCTGGATGATTAACATCGCGCTCATCGTTCATTCCGATGAAGCGCTGCTGGCGGCGGGTTTCATCTTTACGATCCATTTCTTCAACACGCATTTCCGCCTGGAAAAATTCCCCATGGACACCGTGATTTTCTCCGGCCGCATCTCGAAGACCGAAATGCTGCACGAACGGCGCCGCTGGTTTGAGCGGCTGATGTCCGCCGGCCGTCTGGACGATTTGCGCGTCAAGGACGAATGGGAACGCTGGAAGTCCATCGCCCGATCCTTTGGCTATCTCTTCTTCGGCCTTGGTATCATCCTCTTGATCCTGATCATCTACGCCATGGTCTCGCGGCTGGCGCACTGAATAATGTATGAAGGCTTCCGCCGTCGCGCTGAGCTATTGCGGACTGACGGAAGGCTGATCCGTCGCCGCTTCGCTCTGGCGCGACAAGTGGGCTAAAGGCTGAAGGGTGAAGTGCTTGAGGCGGATGTTTTTTTGACAGGATGGACAGGATGTTTCAGGCGGCGGGAATTCGGGATTCTTGTGTATGGCGTATCCTGGGTTTGGGATTAAGTTGAGGCGTGAGCGAGAATCTTTCGGACGCCGCGCTGGTGCTGGTGGGGCACGGCTCGACCGTGAACGCGGATTCGTCCGCACCTGTCTGGCAACATGCGGATGAGTTGCGCCGACGCAATCTTTTCGCCCAGGTGCAGGAAACGTTCTGGAAGGAGGAACCTTACCTGGCCCAGGTGCTGCGCGGCGTTTTTGCCCCGCGCGTTTTTATTGTGCCGTTTTTCATCAGCGACGGCTATTTCACCGAGGAAGTCATCCCGCGCGAATTGGGGTTTTGCGGCAAGGGAGAAACCAGTTTCCCGCGGGTGCAAAAGCGCGCCGGACAAACGCTGCATTACTGCCGCCCGGTCGGCACGCACCCGCGCATGACGGACGTCCTGTTGGCTCGCGCGCGGGAGGTTGTGGAGGAATATCCCTTCCCGCGCGCCCCCAAGCCGTCCGATACGGCGCTGTTTATCGCCGGCCACGGCACGGGCAATAATGAGAATTCACGCAAAGCGATTGAGGTCCAGGCCGATTTGATCCGGGCCAAGGGCCTCTACGCCGGGGTCCATGCCGTGTTCATGGAGGAGGACCCGCGCGTTGCGGATTGTTACAAGCTGGCCCAAGCAAAGAATATCGTGATGGTGCCCTTTTTCATCAGTGACGGCATGCATTCGCGCGAGGACATTCCGGTCATGTTGGGGGCGCCCCGGGACACGGTGCGGGAGCGTCTGAAGCAGGGGCTGCCCACCTGGCGCAATCCAACGGAGCGGGAGGGTAAGCGTCTTTGGTACGCGGCCAGCATCGGCGGCGAGCCGCTGATGGCGGAGGTGCTTCTGGAACGCGTCGCGGAGGCGGCGGGGAGTTCCGGGATTTAACGGCTTGTCTTTCCAAGGCCGATTGCGCATCCTCCTTCCATGCCAGATATAGCCGATATCGTGCGTCGCGGGACGGCGATGATTACACCCACGATTCTGAAGGGCGTACATAAGAAGCTGCCATTTTTGAAGCTCAAGTTCACTGAGCTGGATGATCCGTCTTTTCCGCATTTGACGGACCAATTGGAATTCCTGGCCAATGTGCTGGAGGACTTCGCGGAAGGGGTCGAGGATGGTTTGCCTTATTCCACCGTGGCGGCAGTGGCGTTCGCGATCATTTATGCGCATCGCCAGTTTGATTTGATTCCGGAATCGATTCCGGAAGGCGGCCTGGCGGATGATTCGGCGGTGGTGCGCACGGTTTTGTTCGAACACGAACGGACGCTGGAAGCGTACGCCGGGCGGCATAATATGAAGTGGCACGCTGTTTCCCTAAAGCCTTGAGCGGAACCTCCGGTGACCGGGCTACTGGCCGGGCACGACATTCAGGGGCGCGGTGGGCGGCGGCGGTCGAAACTTGATTGCGCTCCACCAATGGTCGGCATTCTTTGCCGCCCAAAAAAGAACCAAAATCAACAGCAGACCCATGGCGCACGCCGTGAGGATGGACCTTCTTATCGCTCGCTTTGTGCCGCGCCTTCGGTGGCTGCGGGTTCGCCATTTTAATTTGGACGTTGGTGGTTGGGAAGAAGGCAAAGGAGTGGCCGCTGTATGGGGAGCCGCTTTGCAAAGGCGCGATTTCGAGGATGCCGGTATTGACAATGACGGGTCCCAAGATTCAGGCAGCGAGCCGAAGTCACTTCTTTGGTCCGGACGCGGATCGCCCGCCGGCAGGAGGATCGACCAGGCGGATTGCGCGCGGATTTTCTGAATCATTTTGCGATGTTCCTCAAGAGATTCCGGAGGCACGGCGTCAGCCAGGGTGGACAGGGTTAATTGCATCGTCCAAAAACCGGCCAGGGTTTTGCGCAGGCGGTTGAAGTAGAGATAATCCGAATCAAGACTCTCCTGCTGGACGACGGCCGGGGGCAATGCGACGGAATGCAGCTCAATCGTATGCACTATGTTGCAAGGATGCGGCAAGGCAAAGGGGGCGCGACGCGGGCCGGCCTCGGGGGTTGTCAAGAGGTCGGCGGAATAATCGTTGGCCAGGGCCAGTTTAAACGACTTGGTCTTGGGATCGAGGGTGAGAAAGTCCTTGATCTCAAAAATTTCAGCCAGGAAAAACTCATTGGCGGCGCGGTCATCGCGATAGCGCATCGGGCCGACCCTTTGGGCGCGGGTGAAGCGATGGGCGCAAAGGCGCAGCCTTTTTTGGGCCAATGCCTCCAAACCTGCGCCGGCAAGTTCCTGGCGGAGTGCTTCGGCATGGCTGCCGCGCGCCGCGACCACCACCGCCAAACGAGACCAGGCGCCGGAGGTGTCCAGCAAAATCGATTCCCTCAGCTCATAGACGCTGCTTTGGTCCTGGCTGGCCGGTGGTTCACTCAATTGAGAAGAATGGGCGGCGATGGGCAGGCCCGCGCCATAATTACCGGGCACCCGGTTCAACGCATTCCCACCCCGGCCTTTGAGAGTCGGATCCACCCAGCTTGTTTGCCCGCCGGCCTGGTATTCCACCAGGAGATGATTAAACAGGCCCGGGGCCGGCAAGAACTCCGCGATGGATTTCCGCGACACGATGTTGACCAGCACCAGGCGGGCCGGAACGCCCAAGCGTTTGAGCACATGCATCAGCAGGAAAGACAAGTCCTTGGGATCCCCATAGCGCCGCCGCGCCACTATTCCCGGCGGCGTCGGCGACCGGCCGTCCAATTCGCCGTGAACCGTTAAATGCCGGTATTCATCCTGCACCATCTGGATCGCCCGGTCCGTCTGCTCGAGAATGCTGCCTGCGCCGCCTGCTATTTCCCCGGCGATTTCCCGCACTGCGGTGTCGTTCTCAGCCTCTTTCCAGGCTTCGTCGAAGGCCGCCGCGACCGTCCCCCAATCCGGCCAGTCCGAAATCTGGATCCATGGATGGGCAATATGCCAGCCGGGCGTGTTCTCCTCCTCCGGCAGCCCCGGGTAATTGTCCTGGCTCCAGACCCAAAGATGCTCGCCGTTGCTTTGCTTCTGGACCGGTTGCCATTCCGGCACGGACGATCTCCATCGCATGGGACGCGAGGGATTGAACAGCAGCGAAAAATAGAACTTCCCGACTGGCGCACCCACCGGCAGGGCAAAGAGGCAGGCGCAATACTCCGGCGACAACAGCGTCCGGCTCTCGACCGTATAACACCATTCCAAAACGTCGCCGGGCCGGATGTCTTCCAACATGAGCAGAAGGGCCAGCCGGTCTTGCGGCGCTAAACCAGCAGCCTCATTGTCCACCACGCGGGCCGACGATAAATTGGCATGATCGCACTGCGCCCCGCCCCGCCATTTCTTGATCGAGTGCAATGTGATCTGCTGATGATGGGGATTGAACTCCAGCCGCCACGGGGACTGATCCTGCACGGCCTGCATGGTGTCCAGGCGCAGCGCCACGTGGAAATACGTTTGGCGGAGCCTGGCGTTGATTTGCTGATCAAACAGCAGATAAGTCCTGTCCCCCGCCTGCCCGGCCTTGAAATCAATCCGGAACGGACACGAATCGACCCAGCCAGGGACAGGCCCGATTTGGATGTGGTCTTTGGCCTCCGTCAAAGGCGGTTCAAGCGGCGTGGCTGGAATCTCGGAAACCATCAGTCGTTTTTAACCACATATCAGTTCCGATTTCAATCCATTTCAAAGCAATGCGACCTGTCCCCGGGATTGGAACGGAATGTACCTTTGACGATTGGAGACGGGGGAAGATAGAATGACCGGCAGCGGGCTTGCTTCTTATGAATGGTGATAAAGCGCCGGTGAGTCGTAGTTTGGTGAGATTTCCGCCGTCTTCGCGGGGTGGTGGCTGGCTGGTTGGATTATTCCTGGTGACCATCACCCTGATTGCTTATGGGCCAGTGTGGCATGCGGGTTTCATCTGGGACGACGATTCATTTGTTACTAACAATCCCGTCATCAAAGGCGGGGATGGTTTGTACCGGCTGTGGTTCACCGCCGCCACGCCGGATTACTACCCGATGACTTTCAGCATGTTGTGGGTGGAATGGCGGGTCTGGGCGGACAACCCGCTGGGCTACCATTTGGTCAATGTCCTGCTCCATGCCTTCAGCGCCATACTGCTCTGGCGCGCCCTCTTACGGCTGAGAATCCCCGGAGCGCTGCTGGCCGCGGGGCTTTTTGCATTGCATCCGGTCAATGTCGAATCGGTGGCGTGGATTTCGGAAGGAAAGAACACGCTGTGCATGGTTTTTTATCTTGGCGGGATTTTGGCCTGGCTGGAATTCGAGGACAGCGGCGCGCGGCGATGGTATGGACTGGCCCTGGGCGCGTTCGTGCTGGCGCTATTCAGCAAAACGGCTGTGGCGCCGTTGCCGCTTGTTTTGTTGGGCATCGCTTGGTGGCGGCGCGGGAGGGTGGAATGGAAGGACGTCCGGCAGGTTGTACCTTTTTTTGTCATTGCGGGCGCGGTGTGTTGGGTGACGATGTGGTTTCATTATCATCGGGCAATTGGCCAGGAGGTCATCCGAACGGATGGATTCTGGTCGCGTCTGGCCGGGGCCGGCTGGGCCGTTTGGTTTTATCTCTACAAAGCGGTGCTGCCGTTGAACCTGGTCTTTGTCTACCCGCGCTGGAAGATCGACGCCCGGAGTGTGTTGTCTTACATCCCGCTAATTTTGTTCGCGGCCGCGCTTGTCTTGTGCTGGCGCCATCGGCGGGGCCGGGGGAAGGCGTTGTTTATCGGGCTGGCCTATTTTGTGGCGATGCTCCTGCCCATCCTTGGGTTTCTAAATGTGTATTACATGCGCTACTCGCTGGTGGCCGATCACTGGCAGTATTTTGCCGTCATCGGCCCGATCGCCCTGGCGGCGGCGGCAATGGAGACGCAACTGGGCCGGATGGCGCGGGGAAAACATTTGTTGCAGTTGACAACTGGCGCCGCGCTGCTGGCAGCGCTCGGCACGTTGACGTGGCTGCAATGCGGGATGTATGCGGAGGTGGAAACGCTCTGGCTGGCAACCCTGGCGCGAAATCCAGATTCATGGCTGGCGCACAACAACCTGGGCTTGATATGGCTGGAGGCGGGAGACAGGGACGAAGCCATCCCTCATTTCCAAAGAGCAGCGGCCATAGACCCCGGGCGGGCCGAGGCCTATCTCAATCTGGGCATGGCTTTTGCGCAAAAGGGAAAGATGGACGAAGCCATCGCAGAGTATCAAAAAGCGCTGGCCATTGCGCCGCGCATGGACCAGACGCATGTCAACTTGGGGGTTGCCTTGATGCAGAAGGGAGAGCTGGACGAAGCCATTGCGGAATATCAAAGAGCTTTGGCCATCTCGCCGGGCGTTCGTGGAGCGCATAACAACCTAGGGATTGCCTTCGCCAAGAAGGGGCAACTGACGGAAGCCGTCGCGCAGTTCCAAAAGGCACTGGAAATGGATTCTGATGATGAGGGGGCGCGCAAAAATCTGGCGCTGGCTTTAGACCGACTCTCATTAACACCACCGCCTTAGCCGTAACAATGCAGTTGGACTAGCGCCACCGTTTGTGGATTGATTGTTTTTGTGAATAAAAATGATCAATCAGCGGACACACGCCCGGCTCACCAA
>Ga0224555_1000068_pt1 | contig 128498 bp, 95 predicted proteins | sample 714S23034metaG_FD_180687 | JGI IMG/M metagenome (GOLD analysis project Ga0224555, IMG submission 180687) | Peat soil microbial communities from Stordalen Mire, Sweden - 717 S2 30-34 | ecosystem: Environmental > Terrestrial > Soil > Wetlands > Peat | place: Sweden: Norrbotten County, Stordalen...
CATGCCAAGCCTTCGGTCCTTATCGGAGTGTCTGGCCAAGCCGGAGCCTTCACCGAGGAGGCGGTGCGCGAAATGGCCAGCAACACAATTCGACCGGTCATCTTCCCGCTTTCGAACCCCACCTCACGCTGCGAAGCGACGCCCCAGGACTTGGTGGATTGGACCGAAGGACGGGTGCTGATCGGTACCGGCAGTCCGTGTGAACCGGTGAGTATTTGGGGGAAGAAGGCCGCCATAGACCAGACGAATAACTCGTACATATTTCCTGGGCTTGCTCTTGGGATCATTGCCGCCAGAGCCAAACGCGTCAGCGATAGGATGGTGATGGCCGCGGCTAAGGAATTGGCCCGTCTCGTCCCCACACAAAAGGATAAGAAGGCAAGCCTTCTGCCGTCACTTTCGGATTCGCGTCAGCTCAGTCGCTCGATCGCGCACGCCGTGGGCAGACAGGCGATTCAAGATGGCCAGGCGCAGGTTGCCGACGAAGATAGCCTGAACCGCGAACTGCAAGCCAATATCTGGGAACCAGAGTACGTACCGTACGAACGCAAAGCAGGGAGGACTTGAGATGGCGAGCAGTGAGACGATGGCCCATCGTACCCTGTGGTTTGGATTCGAACAGCGGTCTGATCCCGTACAATAGAAGAGTCCTCGCGCATGAAACGCATCGCCATCCTAGGTTCCACGGGCTCGATCGGTTGCAGCACTTTGAGTGTGGTCGAGAGCTATCCCGAGCGCTTTCAGATCGCCACGCTAGCGGCTGGTAACAATGCTGAACTCGTCTTCGAGCAAGCGGTGCGCTGGAAGCCTCGCGTAGTATCGCTGGCGGACGAAGCTGCCGCGCAAGCGCTCCAGGCTCGGCTGCGGCAGGCGGGTTTAGGCGAGACTGAAATCGAAGTTGTGCATGGGGCCGCGGGCACGGTTCGGGTGGCGACTCATCCCGAGGTGGATTTCGTGGTCAGCGCGATTGTGGGCGTCTCCGGACTGGAGGCGACTTACGAAGCGGTGCGCGCGGGGAAGACCGTTGGCCTGGCCAACAAGGAATGTCTCGTGGTGGCGGGCGAGCTGATCACCGCCGAGGCGAGGAAGCAGGGCAATCCGCTCTTGCCGATCGATAGTGAACATAACGCCGTCCACCAGTGTCTGCGGGGCGGACGGATGGAGGAAGTTGAGTGCATCTGGCTGACGGCTTCCGGCGGTCCATTTCTGAAGACGCCCAAGTCGGAATTTGCCTCCATTACGGTGGAGCAGGCGCTCAATCATCCCACCTGGAAAATGGGAAAAAGGATCACCATCGACTCGGCAACATTAATGAACAAGGGGTTCGAGGTGATCGAGGCCTGCCGGCTATTCAACGTTCCGCCGGAGCGCGTGCAAGTCATTGTGCACCCGCAGTCTACGATCCATTCCCTGGTCGAGTTCGTGGATGGCAGCATAATTGCTCAGATTTCTGTGACCGACATGCGTCTGCCCATTTTGTATGCGCTGACGTATCCGGAACGGATCGCTTCGGAGTTGCGCTTCTCGATCATGGACTTGCAGCATCTCGATTTCTGCCCTCCGGATATGGCTAAATTTCCTTGTCTTCGTTTAGCTTACGAAGCGGCGGCGAGTGGCGGCGCGAAGACCATCGCCCTGAACGCCGCCGACGAAGTCGCGGTGGCAGCGTTTCTGGAGGAGCGGATCGGATTCGAGGAGATCCCGCAAATCATTGAGGAAGTGATGATTGCAACTCCGGCCGGCCATTTGGAATCTATACAGAAGGTGCTTACGCTGGATACCGAGGCCCGCCTTTTTGCAAGAGAAATGGTGAAGCAGCGTCGCCGAAAGGGCTCGCCCGTTAGGGCCATTTCGTAATGGGAATTTTGGAGTAATCTGGGAAAATATGCCGCAGCTTTTGTCTATCCTGCATACCGTCTTCGACATGGGGATCGTGCTCGGACTCATGATCCTAATTCACGAGTTCGGCCACTTCGCCGTGGCCAAGTATTTCGGCGTCCGGGTGGAAGTGTTTTCCATCGGCTTCGGCAAGCGCCTGTTGGGCTTCACCAAGGGGGAGACCGACTACCGCATCAGCGCTATTCCGTTGGGCGGTTACGTGAAGATGTCGGGCGAGAATCCCATGGACGACCGCACCGGCGATCCGGGGGAGTTTCTGTCGCATCCGCGCTGGCAGCGCTTCATCATCGCTCTGGCCGGGCCGGCGATGAACATCATGCTGGCCGTCGCTCTGCTTACGGGCGTGTATATGGTGCACTACGAATACCCCGCTTTTCTCGATGAGCCGGCGGTTGTGGGATGGGTGCATCCGAACACTCCCGCTGAAAAGGCAGGCATCCAGAAAGGTGACAGGATTGTCCGGGTCGAGGAGATCGAGAATCCGAATTGGGAGCAAGTGGACGTCAAGGATGCGCTCAGCCCGAATCAGCCTTTGAAATTTGGCATCGAGCGCGACGGCAAAGTCATGGAGAAGGTCCTGGTTCCGGAGCCATTCGGACCGAATCAATACGGCTCCGTGGGTTGGGCGCCGCAAGAGTCGAGCGTCACCTTGACCATCGTCGAACCCGGCATGCCCGCCCAAAAGGCAGGCATCAAAATCGGAGACCGGATACTCACCGCCAACGGGCAGGAGATTCCCGCGGTGGAAGCTCTCATCCAGATGTTGAGCCACACGAAAGATCAGCCTCTGGAAATGGTGGTTCTCCGCAACGGCCAGAAACTGACTTTCACCGTGAAACCAACGCTCGATTCCGGAGGGGCTGGACAAGAACCTGCCTACCGCATCGGCATCGCCAGCCTTCCTACCAAAGTCATAAAGCTCAATTTCGCGGACGCGTTCAAACGCTCGTTGTCAGACAATAAGAAGAGTTCATTCCTGATCATGGAGTTGCTGCAAAAGATGGTGCAGCGCAAAGTATCCATGCGTCAGGTCGATGGTCCGATCGGGATCGGCAGCGCCGTGGGCGCGGCCGCCCGCGAGGAAGGCTGGACGCCGTTGCTCTTAATCACGGCCGCCATCAGCTTGAACCTGGGCATCATGAACCTGCTGCCGATTCCCATCCTGGACGGCGGCGTCATCCTGCTGCTTTTCATCGAGAGCCTCATGCAGAAAGAGATCAGCCTGCCCATCAAAGAACGCATCTACCAGGCGGCCTTCGTCTTCCTGGTGCTCTTTGCCGTGATGGTGATCTATAACGACCTGGTCAAGACCCTGCCGGGACTCACAAGGATGCCGTAGTTTCTGCTATTCGCTATTCGCCGTTCGCTCCTCGCTGACAACCGGTCGGGGAGCGATCTTCTTGCGGTAACCTGCTAAGATAAAGCTTCCCATATGGCCGAAATTCAGCGTAGAGAAACCTTCACCGCTACCATTGGCGGCGTCCGCGTGGGCAGTAATGCACCGGTTATGGTGCAGTCCATGACCAACACCGACACTGCCGATATCCCCGGCACCGTAAAGCAGGTCGCTGCCCTGGCACGCGCTGGCAGCGAAGTCGTCCGCGTCACCGTCAACAATGACGACGCCGCCAAGGCCATCCCCCACATCGTAGAAGGACTGGAGAAGCAGGGCTTGCGAGTGCCCATCGTCGGCGACTTCCATTACAACGGACACCTCCTGCTGACCAAGTATCCCGGCTGCGCCGAGGGCCTGGCCAAATACCGCATTAATCCCGGCAACGCCAGCATCGGACGCAAGAACGACGACAACTTCCGCACCATGATTGAGGTGGCCGCGAAATACCAGAAGCCGGTGCGCATTGGCGTGAACTGGGGCTCGCTCGATCAGGCGTTACTGACAAGGATGATGGACGAGAACTCGCTTCTGCCGGAGCCGAAGGGCGCCCGCGAAGTGACGATGGAAGCGATCGTCGTCAGCGCGCTCAGTTCGGCAAAGCTGGCCGAGCAGCACGGACTGCGCCCGGACCAGATCATCCTCAGCGCGAAAGTCAGTGGCGTGCAGGATCTGATCGACGTGTATCGCATCCTCGCCGCGCGCTGCCAGTACCCGCTGCATCTTGGACTGACCGAAGCCGGCATGGGAGCCAAAGGCATCGTGGCCTCAAGCGCGGCGATGGCCGTGCTGCTGCAGGAAGGCATCGGCGACACCATCCGCGTTTCGCTCACGCCCGCTCCCGGCGGAGATCGCACCGAAGAAGTCCGCGTGGCGCAGCAAATTCTGCAGTCGCTCGGCATTCGCAGCTTCACCCCGCAAGTCACCGCTTGTCCCGGCTGCGGCCGCACGACCAGCACTTTCTTCCAGGAAATGGCCGAGCAGATCCAGACTTACCTGCGCGAGCAGATGCCGGTCTGGAAGCAGACCCACACGGGCGTCGAAGAAATGAAAGTCGCGGTGATGGGCTGCGTCGTCAACGGCCCCGGCGAATCGAAGCACGCCAGCCTCGGAATTTCTCTGCCCGGAACGGCCGAAGAACCGAAAGCCCCGGTCTACGTGGACGGCCGCCTGTTCACCACCCTCAAAGGCGACAAGATCGTAGCCGAGTTCATCAAGATTCTCGACGACTACGTTGAGTCCCACTACGCGGCCAGAGAAAAAGAAGAAGTCGGCGCGCGCAACTGAGCTCCGACCCGGGGCAACTAATCAGGAGTCCAGCCAAGGTAGTCTTCGTGGCCCCCGAACACCGAGGCCAATTTTGTTGTGCGGAACAGCTCCTGCAAGCGTTGGTTCAGATTGATGAGTTTCAGCCCGCAATGCTGCCTCCTGGCGGACAAGTACACGCCAACGATCGCACCCAGGCCAGAGCTGTCCATGTGGCTGACATCGGTCAAGTCCAGCACGACACACATGGTCTCCGGGATGAGACTGCGGACTGTCGTCTGCAGGAGGGCAGCGGTGCCCGATGTGATTCTGCCGGTGCAACGGACGATGGTTTCCTCGGGCATTCTTATCGTTTCCAGATTCAATTCTGGGAGTGGAATAGGGTTTGCGGCCATGACAGGGCCTCCTTAGTTAGGATGGAATTCGCAGGCGACAACCTGCGCTCCTCGGGATCGGAACTGCCCCTTCAGTCGAACCTCAATCAGCAGTGCAGAGATTGGGCCGAGCTGAACGCCATTACAATACGCCCGGCGAGAGCAAAGTCAAGCCAGACCGGATCAAAGGATGGACGGGTAATGAGGGAGCAGAGCCTTTTTTCGGCTAGATTTTGTCATCCCGAGCGAAGCGAGGGATCTGCTGTTCGCCGCAAAATGCAGATCCGTCGCTTCGCTCGGGATGACAATTCATTAATGAAACCGGAGAAAGCCGTAAGAGAAAGCTGGAAGCTATTTGGGGTGGGAGACGGGAATTGAACCCGCAACCGTCGGAGCCACAGTCCGATGCTCTACCAAATTGAGCTACTCCCACCGCAGATAACGATTATAGCAATTGCGGCGGGAGTTCGGCTTTCGCTGACGCGGACGCGCCTCTGGCAACCCGCTACGGTCTGCCTACGCCCATGTACTGGAATCCCATGGCGCGGAGGCGCGACGAGTCGAGCAGATTCTTGGTGTCGATGATGATGGGGCGTTTCACCAGGTGGCGGATCCTGGCGAAATCGAGCGTCCGGAACTCAGGCCAGCCGGTGGCGACGATCAGAGCATCCACGCCTTCGGCGACTCCGTAGGCGGATTCGCAGTACTTCACCATGCCGTTCAGTTGCAGCTGCGCATCGGGCATCGCCACCGGATCGTAAGTCCGCACGCGGGCTCCGCCGGCCAGCAGGTTCTGCGCCAGTTGAATGGACGCCGATCCCGCAACCGAGTTGGTGTTCGGCTTGAAAGACAAGCCCAGAATGCCGACGTCTTTGTTCTGCACGCTATCGATCGCCGCGGCCACTTTCTGCATGAGCCGGTTCGCCAGGTCCACATTCACCTCGCGGGCAGCATTCAGCACTTTCAGGTCGACGCGGTTGTCGCGCGCGAGGCCGGTCAGTGATTCCATGTCAGTCTCGGCGAAAATTCCACCCATGCCGGCGCCTGGTTGCAGGCAGCGCGGCGCAATTTTCTTGTCCAGCCCCAGCGCGAGTGAGAGGCTAACGGCATCGGCGTTGACGTGTTCGCACAGGCTCGCAATTTCGTTGATGAACGATATCTTGGTCGCCACGAACGCAGTGGTTGCTTCGCGCGCCAACTCCGCTGTTTCGTAATTCGTAACCAGCACCGGAACCCCGCGCATCACCAGCGGATGAAAAATCTGTTTCAGAGAAGAGACGGCTTCGCTCGAAGGCGTCCCGAGAATAATCCGGTCGGGCCAGTTGAAGTCTTCGACCGCGCATCCGTTGGTAAAGAACATCGGCTGGCACACCAGCAGGCTCTTCAGCCCTTTCTCCTTCAGCATTTTTTCAATCTTAGTAGTTGAACCCACCCGGCCCGGCGTGACAATCGACAGCACCTGGAAGCGGCCGGCCGCGCTTGCCAGGCGGAGCACGAGTTCTTCCAATCCCTGCGGGGAATCTTCGGCGAGAAAAATTACCTGCGCCTTGCGCGCCAATTCTTCCGGGTCCGCAGAATAGACCAGCCGTCCCGAACGCACGTTGCGCCGAATCACTTCCTGAAGATTTTTTTCGAAGAAAGGTATGTTGCCCTTCGCCACGTCCATGATGCGCGTGCCGTCGGAATGACAGCAGCAGACGGGCGTGCCGAAATCGGCGAGACAGGCGGAGATGACAGTTGCGAGGTAGCCGGATCCATAAACCCCAATTTGCATAATCTCTCTTTTCGATCAAACCCGCAGCCTGGGATCCGGCGCTTGCTGTGCAGCCCGTTGAATCTATGGTAATCCGACCAATGGACTTGGCAACGGGCGGAAAGTACATGTCCCGCCGAGCCGCGAGATTGGCCGCCAGTTGCGGGTTTTCAGGGGGTATTGCGGACTTTATTGCGGGCTGGCTGCGGACCTAATCCCGGGCTAGGACTTGGACGACAATTGGCCACGGCCCAACGGCACCGGCGCCACGTCCTGCCAGAAACCGCCATTCTCGCGGACGAACATCAACTCCTCCACGTGGACCTGGCGCTTGCCGGGAAACTGCGCCCAACGTTCTCGCGCTACCGCGCACGCCGCGCGCGCCTGCTCATCCGTTTCCGTTTTCAAAATCGTAAGATGCGGAATATACGGCCAACTCTCCTCGCAGCGCAGCCCCTTCGCATTGAGTCGATCGTGCAGTTCACGCATGCGATAAGCAGCGTGCCTCACCTCGATGAACACCGTTGGAGTGGTCGGCAGAAATGTTTCTACGTCTCCCAGTTCGACGCTGAAGGGGACGATCTGGCCGCAAGCCTCTTCCAGGAATTCCAGAGCGGCCGCTTCGGTTCCGGTCAACTCGCGCGGCGGAAGAATCGTGAGATGGGCCGCCAAGTGAGGCATAGTTGGATGGAGTTCCCGGCGCAGTTGTTCCACAAACTCGCCCACCGGATTGCGGACGTATGTCACCAACGCATAGCGTGAACTGGGCATGACCACTGAGGCAAAATTATAGCCTGAGCGCGGCACACAAGGGCAGTCCACCTTTCGGGGGTGTCACGAAGGTGACCTGCATCGCATCATTTATAATCGAATGACGGTCGGGGCGTAGCGCAGCCTGGTAGCGCACCTGCCTTGGGCGCAGGGGGTCCGCGGTTCAAATCCGCGCGCCCCGACCAGTTACTTCTTTGTTTTCAATTCACGCTGCCCGACGTGGATTGGTTCAACTCTGCAACTTGGGTCCATTTGGGTCCAAATACCAGCCGCTCTACACTCTCCACCGCGCGGCGCTGCTCTTCCGGTATCGCGTGCAGATAAATCTCGCGCGTGATTTCCGGCGCGGAATGTCCGAGCAGGGATTGCATCGTCCCTACCGGCGTTCCCACACCATCGAGCATCGTTGCGTAGCTGTGCCTCAGCAGATGCCACGTCACACCTGTAAGCCCAAGCTTCTTCGCTGCGGGCTTCACATGTTTGCGCAGGAGATTACGCCGGTCGAGCGGCAATCCCTCACGCGTGGCAAATACCAGGGCCGTTGGGTCGGCAAAGGCAGGGCGGACGCGTTCTAAAATCTCCGCCGTTTCCTTTCCGATTGGAATAGTCCTCACACTGCGCTTCGTCTTGGGTTTATCGAAGTGGCCTTCATACACCGTTTCACACACACGGAGCATTCGGGCCTTTAGGTCGATGTTCCCCCAGCGTAATGCAAGCAGCTCTCCCACACGCAAACCCGTGAGCACGAGCAGCAACATGATTGAGCGCGTCGGCTCATCCAGCAAAGCAGCCAGGTCCCGTATCTGAGCGGCGTTAAGCACCACTCGTTCCGGTTTGTACTGCCGCCGTGGAAGTTTGGTTTTCTGCGCGAGATTCTCTGCGATGTAGCCCCAATCTTCGGCCGCGCCAAGAATCTTGCTCAGTCCGCACTTGAAATGATGCACGGTCTCCCACGACAGTCCGCCCCCGAGTTTTCGGCTGAGAAAGCCTTGCAGCTCTTCGCGGGTAATATCGCGGATCTGCCTCTTGCCGAAAGCCGGGATGAGATGAACGTCAAGCATGTAGCGGTAGTGTTTCTGGGTTGCGTATTTGAGTGTTGGCAGAACCACGGGCGACCAGTCCTCTGCGACAAAAGTCGCAAAGGTGCGGATTGACTGCGGCCTTGCCGTCCCCTTGTTAATGGACGCCAGTTTCTGAGATAGAACCTGCATTGCGAGACGGCGTGATGGAAACTGCGCGACCGGACCAATGACTTCCGACCTTCGCAGCCGCCCCATCGTGCCGTCGGTTTGAATGACATCCTCCCACCAGCGCGCCACCCAGACTTTCTTCCGGGCACCGCGCTGAAATAGCGATCCTTGCTGGAAACCTCTTCGAGCCATCTTTCCTCCAGGGATGGCCCGTCCAGCTCTCTCTGTGTCGATCTTGAGTGTAATCGACATGTCAAATCGCCTGCCACCCGCTGCGATGCCTTGCGACCCAGGCCAGAACTTCGTCGCCTCGGAAGCGCCAATATTTGCCGAGGCGATAGGCGGGGAGGCGGTCCGTGCAGCGTTTGCGCAGATGTCCATACACCCAAGACACCGGAACCTTGAGAAGTCCTGCGATTTCCTGAACGGTCAAGAGCTGATCGTCAGGCCCGTTCTCGCGCTCACTCTCCATTGAGCGCTCCACATGCCAATCGCGTGGAGATCCGATCGGTTTTGGAATTGCGGCCATGTTTGCAACCGAGTACAGAACGAAGAAATAGATCCGTGTCGCAGGCCCCTGCCTCAGGACAAAACGTTATGCGCTAGCTGCGCGTGGCACAGATTTGATCGATTTCTTCGGCCGTGTCCAATAACTTTTCTGCTGGACATTATTCCTGCAGGTTATAACTGACGGCTCAACTCCGCTTCGCCGCATCAAAATCTCGTTCAACAGGCCATTCCACGCGTGCGATCTTATTGAAAAAGCGAGACTTGCGGAAAAGACAATCATTCAACAAAAACGCCAAGAAACCTTGAGACAGCGGTAGCGCCGACCTTGTTCGGGCCTCAGTCCGCCGCCATTCAGACCGTTCCTGCCGGTCATCCAGAGGGGTACAGAGGGACGAAGGGAAGCGACCTTACGCTGGCTATGTCCTTTATTAGGAGGTCGATGGAGACTTCTTAAGCCGACCTCGCCTATGAGTTTACGGGCAGAATCAATCTAACTTTTCGGACTTATAACCTACAGGAATAATGTCCAGCAGAAAAGTTATTGGACACCCTGATTGAGTCAGGTTAGTTTTGCGCCACACGCAGCCGATTTTAGCTGCTGCCGGAGGCGCAAATGTCACCACGTTGGTCCCAAGTCCATCTTGTTCACTCAATCCAACCCCTTCTTCGGTCGAAGCGGGCGCGTCTAAACGCCACTCTGCTCACCCTACTTATTCTCGTGCCTGTGGCTGCATTGGCCCAGACCGGCGGTTCACCGTTTGACACCGGGTTTACGGCCATCCAAACCCTTTTCACCGGCACCATCGCCAAGGTTGCAAGTCTGGTTGCGATTGTGATCGGTGGATACGGCTTCGCCCACGGCGAACCCGGCGCGAAAAAGGCGCTTGCCGGGGTTGCCGCCGGAACAGGCATTGCCGTTCTCGCCGTGAATGTCCTGAGTTGGCTCTGGGGTGTTTAACGACCTTTCCAGCTACCTTCGATCACTATCACTCAACACGCTTTGTCAGGCGAGAGATTTATGGCAGACAAAACACAGAAGCATCGTACAAATCGGGTCTTCAAGAGCCTGCATAAGCCTCTCACCTACCTGGGTGTGGAGCGCACGTTGTTTTACTTTGTCTGCGTCGGCGCGGTGGGGGCCTTCAATCTCTTCAACTCAATCCTCGCCGGCATCGCCGTTTTCATTGGCGGTTTTGCCTTCGGCCATTGGGTCACGAACAGCGATCCGGCGTTCCTCCGCATCCTGGCGAGGTCCGAACGCTACAAGCTGCGCTATGACGCGGCCAAGCAGCTCATTCCCCGTGGGGAGGTGCTGTGATGCTGCGAGTCGATAAGGTCATCAAGCCGTGGAAAGAGAGCGCGGCCCTCAACGACCACATCAACTTGTACGGCTTCTGGAATGAGACCGCCTTTCTTACCAAGGGCGGCGATGTCGGCATGGTTCTCAGTGTTCCCGGCGTGGACTACGAAAGTCTGGACCGCTCGGAACAAGAATATGCGGTGAAGCGATTGGAGGCGGCTCTGAAAGCCTTTAGCCCCGGCTTTCACGTCTACCAGTATCTCTTCAAGTCGAACCGGCCCGACATACCCTTCGCGAAATATGACGACCCGATTGTGGAAGCTGCGATTGAACAGCGTCGGAAGTTCTTTGAGGCGAAGCGCGATCATCTTTATCAGGTCGAAATCTTCTATTGCATTCTGCTCGAAGGCGCGAGGTCGAAGATCGGCGTGAGTGCTGCGCTCGGCCAACTCTTTCGCGATCCTGCCGGAGCCTTTGGGGAACTGAAAGCGCAGTTCACGAACGACAACATGAAAACTCTACTGCGCACGCACATCGAACGCGATGTTGCGCGACTCGAACAGCGCGTGCAGGCATTCAATCGGCAACTTGCGGATTTCATGCAAATCGAGGTCTTGGGCAGGCGAGGGCAATTCAGGTTTTTCCGCCGGTTGCTTAACTTCGACGACTGGCGCGTTGCGGGCAAGCCGCAGTCCAACCAGTTCCTCGACTATCAAGTCGTCAACTCGAACATCGAAGCCGAGCGTGACCATCTGCGCGTGGGCGATCACATCGTCCGCGTGCTAACGATGAAAGAGGCGATCACCGAGACACGGCCACTGGCGCTCGATGCGCTGCTGAAAATCCCGGCCAACTTCCGAGTCATTACGGAATGGACGCCGCTCGCGGCAGACAAGGCCCGCAAAGAGGTAAACAAGCGCCGCCGCCACTTCAACATGTCGAAAACGGGGTTTGTCTCTCAGATGGGCAATGACGCCACCAAGACAAACCCGCGCGATGTCCTGGTGGACGAGTCGAAGCAGGCCGACATTGAGAATCTTGGCGATTGCCTGCGTGCCTTGGGCGACGGGCAATCGCTCGGCGATTTCTCGCTGACGATTGTGCTCTACGGCCGCTCAAAAGCCGAACTGGAGCAACTCGGAGCCGAGTTCACTGGCATCTTCACCAACGCGGACGGCAATCTGTTTGCCGAAACGTACAACCAGCTCAACGCTTATTTCGCCACTGTACCGGGTAACTATGCGCTCAACCTGCGCAAGCTGTATCTGCTGAACACGAACTACGCCGACCTGTCGTTTCTCTTTACGATCCTTCCCGGCGAGAAGACGAACGCCCATCTCGGCACCGAGTACCTGGCTGTGCTCGAAACGGACAACAGCACGCCCTATTTCCTGAACCTGCATAACGGCGAGGTTGCCCACACGCTGATTCTCGGGATGACAGGGAGTGGCAAGTCCTTCCTCCGCAAATATGCGCTCCAACGCCTGCCACCAAAGCAAATGGAATTGTGGCTGTCCGCCTGAGCTATCAGCTTGCAAACGGCAAACCCGGCGCCGCGCTGGCTTCAGGTGCTGTACTGACTCGCTCGCGTGACATGTTATTCTTTGCCTTCGCTAATCTGCGAACAGGAGAAGAGGATTTGAGTCCTATCGAGAACATCGTTCAAGAAGTGAAGGAAGAGATTGCGAGATTGAGTCAGGTGCTCCGGTTGTTGGGGGGTACACGTACAACAGGGAAAAGATCGGCACGAAAGAGCCCGGCACGACCGCCACGCAAAATATCAGCGGCGGGCAGGAAAAGAATCGCAGCGGCACAGCGAGCACGTTGGGCAAAAATCAGGGCAGCAAAGAAGGGGTGATGCGCTAGCTTAGAATCAGCGGGGCCAGCGGAGGCGGCTACCGTGCCCCGCCTCTCTTCTCCAGTTGACTGCTCGACTGCTCGCTGCCCTCCCGCGCATCTCTCCGCGCCGTCTTCGTTACGATATGTCTCTTATCGTGACCCACTAACGGACGGGTTCGGAGTCAACCTAACAGCCGCAGCCTCACGTCAAGGCACTTTCGCGACATAAACGATGATTCCCTACGGGCTTCCCCTCATTTATTTCACGGTTGCCTGTGACGCCGCGCCTTCCGTGCGGCTGTTCCTGTTGCCTCTCTCGCCCCCGCCACGGGGGTCACTCACAACGAAAGAGGCACATCATGACGACGAAGACTCTCAGCAAAAGCGACCTGGCACAGTTCACCGGTAGTGAAAACTGGTATCGGCACGGGATCAACCGCAAAGTTCTCTACACCGAAGGCGCGCAGCACATTGCCGAGCACGGTGGGGCATACTGGCTTCTGGACGAAATCGCGATCGTTCAGCCCTATAACAAGGATGTCGCCCCCGAGGAATTTCAAGTCTGGAAGCTCGCTGTACGTCCGGACCGAAGCGCGACGCTTACGTGCGATGATGGCACCGGCAAACTCGTGTTCACCAAGGAGATCGAGCACACCGATTTTCCGCTGGATGAAATCACACTGTACTTCGCCAACAACGTCATCCACTTGCCGAGCGAGTACTGAGCAGCGTTAAGCCCGTGCTGGTGACCTCGCTGGCGCGGGTTTTTATTGGTACGCTAGAAAGACACCGAGTGAGTAGTAGTCCCTGACACCGTCGCTCGTGTCTCGATTGGCGTAGACGCGCCAGATGAAATCGGCTTGTGCATCGGCTTTGAGGCAGGAGGTGACCTTCGTCAAGGGAGGTCGAAGCGGTACTGACGGAACGGTCGCTCGCGCGGCGGATTCACCGGACCGACATTCCGAGGTGGTGAGAGAAAGAGGGCTGCGCCATCATTCCGCGTTGCGGGCAGCTGAACTGGCCAGACTGTTCGCCTCTGTGTTGCTCTCTCGCGGGACGTGTGAGATCGAGAAATCGAGCGACCGGGCCAATTTCCGGCAGATCCAGTTCAGGGAGTAAAGCCTCGGGCTGCGGCAGCGGTACCCTCCCCTCATTCTGCTTGGCGATTACCTCAGAGTCTGAAAACACGTGCAACGTTTTGGCATTAAGCCCCAGGGCACATTGCAGCGCCTCTCGCCCGCGCGCTTTCGAGCACCTGTGGATGTTGCTGTGCAAAGTGGTCGATCGGCCCATCTTCACGAATCGCCACGATATGTTCCACGGAAACCTGCCGCCATGTGGCAACGACATAAGGACGGATGCCCTTCACCAAATGCGCGGAAGAACCGGTTTTGGGTGGTCGCTGAGCCACATCCTGGCCGATTTCGTCTCGATCAGCACTTGCTCACCGCACGCTGTCAATTGGCAATGCTGTTGTGTACTTGATTTCGCCCAGAGTAACTGCGGTTTTCGTCCGGATGATCCCTCGAACCTGCATCAGCTTCTTTGTCATGAAAGACGAAAATGTCTGCAAGTCACGAGCAACAACTTTAAGCATGTAATCATGGTCGCCAGCAAGCAAATAGCACTCCAGAACTTCGGGAAATTCCATAATGGTTTTCTCAAAGTCCTTGAGATGGCGGTACTGATCTCTATCTATCACTATGCTGACGAATGCCACGACATCGATGCCCACCTCTGAGGGATTCAAGAGCGCTACATAGCGGGAAATGATCTTATCATCCTGCAGCCTGCGGAGCCGGCGATGACACTGCGGAGGTGAGAGGTTGGCATCCTCCGATAGTTCAACATTCGACACCCTTCCGTCCTGCTGCAGGCGATTCAGAATCGCGTAGTCTATGGAATCCATCGAGTGTTTGCTCATGCAAGATTATATTACATTCCAAGCTATGTGCGCACGCTTTGTGCATCTCAAACACTATATATACGAATGTTGCAACAATATTTCGCGTATTTCTGACTATTATATTTTGCGTGAGAGAAGAAGCGCTCTGGGAACATGAATACGCGAGGAAGTTGTGCACACCGGAGGAAGCGCTCCGGTGCGTGCAATCGGGAATGCGGGTCTACATTCAACCGGGATCCGCCGAGCCGGAAACGCTGGTGGAAGCGCTGATCCGGCGGGCGCTGTTTGTGCAAGATGTCGAGATCGTGCACCTGTTGACCTTGGGGACGGCTCCCTACGTGGCTCCGGAAATGGAGGGTCACTTCCGGCACAACGCGATGTTCATCGGAGCAAATGTGCGTGAGGCGATTAACGATGGTCTGGCCGACTACACGCCGATTGACCTCAGCGAAATCGAGGAACTGTTCGAGAGCGGAGCTATGGCTTTGGATGTGGCCTTGCTGCAGTTATCGCCGCCCGATCCCCATGGCTTTTGCAGCTTTGGCGTGGGTGTGGACATATCCCTGACCGCGGCCCGCCTGGCCCGCTGCGTGGTGGCGCAAATCAACGACCAGATGCCGCGCATCTACGGCGACAGCTTCATCCACGTGAATGACATCGACGCGATCGTCGAATCCTCGCGCCCTCTCTGCGAGTTGAAAAAGCCGGAAATTACCGAGATGCACCTAGCCATCGCCCGCAACGTTGCCGACCTCATCGAAGACGGCGCGGTGCTGCAGACCGGGATCGGCGGCATACCGGATGCGGTGCTGCAGTTCCTCATTGATCGCAAGGATCTGGGCGCTCACAGTGAGATGGTTTCCGACGGCCTGATTCCACTCATCGAGGCCGGCGTCCTGACCGGCGCGCGCAAGAACTTCAAGCCACGCAAGATCATTACGGGTTTCGTCCTGGGATCGAGGAAAATCTTCGACTTTATCGACAACAATCCTATGTTCGAGTTCCACCCGACCGCATATACAAATGATCCGGCTTTCATCGCGCGCAACGACAACATGGTAGCCATCAACGCTGCCTTGCAGGTCGACCTTACCGGACAGGTATGCTCGGATTCTATCGGAACCCGTTTTTACAGCGGAATCGGCGGCCAGGTAGACTTTTTGTGCGGCGCCTCGCGTTCCAAAGGGGGCAAGCCGATCATTGCGATCTCCTCCACTGCAAAGGACGGTGCGATTTCGCGGATTGTTCCCATGCTCGACCCGGGCGCGGGCGTGGTGACATCTCGCGGTCTGGTGCGTTACGTGGTAACCGAGTATGGGGTAGCTTACCTGCACGGCAAATGCATTCGGGAACGGGCCAAAGCACTGATCGAGATTGCGCATCCCAAGTTCCGCGACAATCTGTACGAATACTGCGAAAAAACCAGGTGGCTGCACCGTCCGCAAGCAATCGAAAACACAGTGACATATTAGCGAGGTGAACATGGCGGGTCCGGCGCGGGGTAAGGTCACAATCAGGATCGAAGAGTGCAAGGGATGCGGGTTGTGTGTGGAGTCTTGTCCGCCCAAGTGCCTCGAGTTGGCTCCCGAGCTGAGCCTCTATGGCGTCCATCCGGCGCGCTACACCGGGCATGATTGCACCGGCTGCGGCATCTGCTTTTACTGCTGTCCGGAGCCGGGCGCCATCACCGTATTTCGGCTGGTGCCACCGCCTAAGCCAGTGCCGGTAAAACGAGGAGACAAACATGCGGCAGTTGTGTAAAGGCAATGTCGCTGTGGTTAAGGGAGCAATCCTTGCCGGGTGCCGGGCGTACTACGGGTATCCGATCACACCGGCCAGCGAAATCGTCGAGGCTGCGGCGCTGTATTTGCCGCAGGTCGGCGGGACGTTCCTGCAGGCGGAAAGCGAAGTTGCCGCCATCAACATGGTGTATGGGGCAGCGGCGGCTGGGGTCCGCGTCATGAGTGGATCCTCCGGGCCTGGCCTCAGCCTCATGCAGGAAGGCATTTCCTACCTCGCCGGCGCCGAACTGCCCTGCGTGATCGTCGATGTAATGCGCGGCGGACCGGGCCTCGGCAACATCGGGCCGGAACAGAGCGACTATTTCGCCATGGTGAAAGGCGGCGGCCACGGCAACTACCGCAATATCGTGCTGGCGCCGGCCTCGGTACAGGAGATGGCCGACCTTACCATGCTGGCCTTCGATCTCGCGGACAAATACCGCAACCCGGCAGTCGTGCTGACCGACGGTTTTGTCGGGCAAATGATGGAGCCGCTCGAGCTCGAAATTCCAGACAAAGACCGTGAGATTCCGCTGCCGGAAAAACCGTGGGCGGTCAAGGGAACGCCCGAGACCCGCGCCAATCTGCTCAGCTCCATTTATCTCGAGACCGACGAACTCGAAGAACACCAGCACCGGATGGAAGCCAAGTACATCCGTGCGCAGGAAACCGAGCAGCGCTCGGAGCTCTGCCACACCGAGGACGCTGAGGTGCTGCTGGTTGGGTACGGAATTGTATCCCGCGTGTTGCTTTCCACAGTCGAAGCGCTGCGCAAGGAAGGCGTGAAAGCAGGGCTGTTCCGCCCCATCACTCTGTGGCCGTATCCTGCCAAGGCTCTAGTAGAGGCAGCCGCAAGGGTGCAAAGAGTGTTGGTAGTCGAATTGAGCAACGGACAAATGGTGGAAGATGTGCGCTTGGCGCTGAACGGCAAGGTGCCGGTGGAGTTCTACGGCCGGGTCGGTGGCAACGTACCCTCAGTCGCCGAGTTACGACAACAAGTGTTGACCCGCATGCCCGTGGCGGTATGAGACAAGGTCCGGCGAGGAACTGGTCCCAACAGGACAACGAGGACAACGAAAATGCCAAACGAAAGCGTGAGCAGCGTGGTGGATCCAGAAGTGAAGTCCGAAGGCAGCTCCGAAGCCGGTGCCAAGGTTACCAACGACGGATACGAAACAGTTCATTCCAGGTCGCCGCTGTTCTATGACCTGTACGAGCGCAAATCGGAGCTCAAGCACCAGACCCACTACTGCCCCGGCTGCGGACACGGCGTGGCCCACAAGCTGATTGCCGAGGCGTTGCAGGAACTAGGGCTGCAGGACAAGACGATCTTCGTGAGCCCGGTAGGCTGCACCGTGTTTGCTTATTACTACTTTGACGTGGGCAATGTGCAGGCCGCACACGGACGCGCTCCGGCGGTGGCCACTGGACTCAAGCGCTCCAACCCGGGCAAGATCGTGATTTCTTATCAGGGCGACGGCGATCTGGCAGCCATTGGCACGGCTGAGATTGTGCATGCCGCCAACCGCGGGGAGAAGATCACGGTCTTTTTCGTGAACAACGGAATCTATGGCATGACGGGCGGACAGATGGCGCCCACCACCCTGGTCGGGCAGAAGAGCACCACTTCTCCGTGGGGCCGGCGGCCCGCGAATGAAGGCTTCCCGATCCATGTGGCGGAACTCCTCGCCACGCTCGAAGCGCCGGCCTACATCGAACGGGTGGCGCTTTCGGACAACAAGAACATCATGAAAGCGCGGCGGGCAATCCGCAAAGCACTCGAAATGCAGCGCAACGGCGCGGGCTTCTCGTTTGTCGAAATCTTGTCGCCGTGCCCAACGATCTGGGGCAAGGATCCGGTCGAGGCGCGGCGATGGATAACAGAAAAAATGATTCCTGTTTTCCCGTTGAATGTGTTTCGTGATCGTAAGCCGGAGATCAAGGAAAGCACAGATCCTCCACAACGCTCGGTCGCCGATGTGCTTGAAGTTAGAAACACGGAGACAAGAAATGAGACGACGCGGCATGCACACAATTTTCGCGACCTCAGCATCAAAATCGCGGGCTTCGGTGGGCAGGGTGTTCTGCTACTGGGCCAATTGCTGACCGAGATGGGAATGAGGGAAGGCCTGGAAGTGAGCTGGCTGCCTTCGTATGGGCCGGAGATGCGCAGCGGGAGCGCCCACTGCCATGTGTGCCTGTCCAAGGAACGCATCGGGTCGCCGCTGATCTCGCGTCCCGATATTCTCATCGCGATGAACGAAATCTCACTGCGCAGGTTCGCATCGCAGGTGCAATCGGGCGGGCTGATCTTCTACAACCGCGATCATCTCCCGGCGGACTTCACACCACCTCAGGCGCGGGTGATCTGCATCCCAGCATCGGAGATTGCCGACAAGCTGGGCTCGGCCCGGGTCGCCAATGTGGTCATAATGGGGGCGCTGCTGGAGGAGACCGAGGTGCTCGCTTCCGCTACTGCGATTGGAGTGATTGAAACCATAGTGAGGAAAGTCGAACTGCTGGAGACCAATCGCAAGGCGTTCGATGCGGGCCGCGAGTTTGGCGATAACAGAGCCCGGCTGCGGGCATCCCGGCCAGACAGCTGCCAAGGAAAGAAAGAGACAACTCCAAGCCCCCAAGAGTTGGTTTAGGTTTTCCATTGGTTAATTATCAATTCGAAGGAGCGTCCATGGCGATTCAGAAGACCGATAAAATTTGGCACAATGGCAAGCTCATCCACTGGGACGACGCCTGCATCCATGTAATGTCGCATGTAGTTAACTACGGGTCGTCGGTGTTTGAGGGCATCCGCTGTTACGCCCTCCCTAGCGGCCCAGCCATTTTCCGCGCGAAAGAACACATCCGGCGCCTACTTGATTCGGCCAAAATTTATCGCATCGAGGTCAACTTCACGCGCGATGAGATCATTGCAGGGATAGTGGATACGGTGGTCGCCAACCGCGTGTGGCCGTGCTATATCCGACCTATCATTCTGCGCGGCTATGGCGAGGTGGGGGTTAACCCCTTGAGTTCACCCGTCGAGGTCTACATCTGCAACTACCCGTGGGGCAAGTACCTTGGCACCGACGCCGAGCAGGGCGTGGATGTCTGCGTGTCCTCCTGGACGCGGATTTCGCCCAATACCCTGCCGGCCATGGCCAAGTGTGGCGCCAACTACATGAATTCACAACTTATCAAGATGGAGGCTTTTCTGAATGGCTACGCCGAGGGCATCGCACTCGATGCCAACGGTTACGTCAGTGAAGGTTCCGGCGAGAACCTCTTCCTGGTCCGCAACGGCGTGCTGCTGACCGCACCGCTAGGCAACTCCGTGTTGCCGGGCATCACACGCGACTCGGTGCTAAGGTTGGCCCGCGACCTAGGCATTCGGGCGGTTGAACAGGAACTACCGCGCGAAATGCTCTATATTGCCGACGAGGCTTTTTTTACAGGTACCGCGGCTGAGATCACACCGATCCGCTCCGTGGATAAGATCACCGTAGGCACAGGTACAGTTGGGACAATCACGAAGAAGATCCAGAAGGAGTTCTACGGCATCGTCACCGGCGAGACGTCCGATCGCTTCCATTGGCTAGATCCAGTTCCAGTCGGCAGCGAAAAACCGGTCGTCAACTAGCTTGCTGCCCCGTACTTGGGGCGGGCAATGCAAGAGAGCCGCCCGCCTTAAGTACTCTTCTGGCGGCCGCAGCGACTGGAGAACGGGAGGAGTACCATGCGCAGAATTTACATCGCCAGTTATCACCAGTCGAAATTCGGCAAGCTGATGGATTTGAAAGTTCCGCAGATCATAGCAAACGCAGTCAATGGAGTATGCCGGCAGATCAGCGTTGCCCCCGCCGCCATCGACGTCGGCTCCATCGGCGCTGCGTGCAACTTCACCTTAAATGAGCAAGGGCTGCTCGCTGGGCTGATGGCGTCCGTGCCCGGACTCGAAGGCAAGCCGATCGAGGCCGTCGAAAATGCCTGCGCTTCCGGCGGCATGGCGGTGCTTTCTGTCGGTCACAAGCTGCAACTCGGTATGGGCGAAGTGGGTGTTGCCGTCGGCTACGAGAAGATGCGCGACGCCGAAGGCAAGATGGATGGCGCTCTCGTCGGCAAAGTGCTGGGGTATTTCTCCCATCCCGAGGAGCGTACGGGAAAGGTGTACGTGTTCCCACATCTGTTCGCCGAGGTGATGCGCGACTACATGGCAGTCCACGGCGCGACAGAGGGCGACCTCGCTCAGATTGCCGTCAGTGAATATGCCAAGGCCAGGTACAACCCCTGCGCACAGATGAATAAAGTCCAGATCACACTCGAACAGGCCACCAAAATCGAAGGCAGCAACCGGTACGTGGTGAGCGGATTGCCGCTAAAAACCTATGATTGCTCGCAAATCAGCGATGGTTACGCCGCACTGATTCTGGCTACCGCAGAGGGATTGAATCGGCTCGGAGTTCCCAAGGCAGAAGCCGTCGAATTGGCCGGCTGGGGGCAAGCCACCGATGCGCTCAAGAAGGAGGGTCGCGATGTGCTGCGACCGGCGGGGGCGTATCGTGCGATGAACAAAGCCTACGAAATGGCGGGCGTTAAGCCGGCCGATGTGAACGTTGCGGAGGTGCACGACTGCTTCACCGTCATGGGTGCCATCGGTACCGAGGTGATCGGCAAGGCGCAACCGGGGAAAGGCGCGAAATATTGGGTCGAAGGGAACGCCGAGCCCGACGGTGGATGCGCCATTAATACTTCGGGCGGGCTGATCGCCAAAGGACATCCGGTGGGTGCCACCGGCATTGCAATGATTGGCTGGGCGGCTCAGCAACTGCTCGGTAAGGCGCCGGTCGAAGTGCAGGTGAAGAATCCAAAAGCTGCTGCTACGTTCAACATCGGCGGCCCGATCTGCGCTTCAGTTTGCACCGTGCTGAGACGGGCATTGTAACTGGCAAGATCGTAGAGGGAACCAGGAATCCAGGAGGATCAGTAAGCGAGGAAAGGGCGATCGCGTTCCTAATCATCCTCGATGGTGGTGTCCTAATTCCAAACCTCAACCGTAACGCTTAACAACGCTGTGGAAAAAGGACAAGACGCCATGCATACCGAAGCGCGGACAGAACGAGTCAAGAAATATCCTTACGCTTCTTGAGTCCAAATTTTACAATTTCGAGTTGGCAATTCTCCCGAGACGTGGTCAGCCGCGTCTCGACTGGAAATGAGGTCTCTTGATGCCGGAAACTCTGCAGCTTGCCAATCCCGCCCCACTGACGACTCTTACTGAAGATGAGCTTCTTTTTCGCGACAATGTGCGCCAGTTTGCCGACGACAAAATCTATCCCCTGGCGAAAGAGATGGACGAAAAGGCAATGTTCGATCACGGACTGATCGACCAGTTCTTTCAGCTTGGGCTGATGGGGATCGAAATCCCCGAACAGTATGGCGGCGCTGGCGGCACGTTCTTTGAGGCGATCCTGGCGGTGGAAGAATGCTCGCGGGCCGACGCTTCTGCGGGCGTGATCGTCGACGTGCAGAATACGTTGGTCGCGAATGCAATTTTGCGGTGGGCCAATGAAGATCAGAAGAAGCGCTATCTGCCGAAGATGGCCGCCGACACGGTCGGCGCGTACGCGTTGAGCGAAGCCGGGTCGGGCTCGGATGCCTTCGCGCTGCAGACGAAAGCCGAACTGAAAGGCAGTGACTACGTTCTGAACGGTCGCAAGCTCTGGATCACGAACGGGAAAGAGGCCGGACTCTTCATTTTGTTTGCGACCATCGATGCTTCGAAGGGCTACAAGGGGATCACTGCATTTCTGATCGAAAAGGATTTCCCGGGATTCACCGTCGGCAAGAAAGAAGACAAGCTGGGAATCCGCGCGTCCTCGACTTGCGAGCTGATCCTGGAAGACTGCCGCGTGCCCAAGGAGAACGTGCTGGGCGAAATCGGCAAGGGCTACAAGATTGCCATCGAGAGCCTGAACGAAGGGCGCATCGGGATTGGCGCGCAACTGCTGGGCGTGGCGCGCGGCGCATGGCAATGTGCTGCGAAATATGCGCAGGAGCGCAAGCAGTTTGGGAAGCCGATTTCTGAATTCCAGGGAATTCAGTTCCAGATCGCGCAGATGGCAACCGAGATCGAAGCGGCGCGCTTGATGGTCTATAACGCCGCCCGCATGAAAGATGCCGGCGTAAATTTTGTGAAAGAAGCAGCCATGGCCAAGCTCTTCACCTCGCAGGTGGCCGAGCACGTGACGTCGCTCGCCATCGAAGTTTACGGCGGATACGGCTTCACCAAGGATTATCCAGTCGAAAAATACTGGCGCGATTCGAAGATCGGGAAAATTTACGAAGGCACGTCAAACATGCAATTGGCGACGATCGCGAAGTTGCTGTTGGCAAAATCGTGATTCTACACGGCGGCGACTTAGACCGCCAAGCTTTGGAGACGAGACCATGGACAACAACCTCGTAGGTGTGGTCGGAGCAGGCACTATGGGCAATGGCATTGCCCACGTGTTCGCAAAGAGCGGCTTTGAAGTCCTTCTAACCGACATCGAGGACCGCTTCCTCAAACGCGGCTTAGACACGATTAGCAAGAACCTCGAACGCGAGGTCGCCAAGAACAAAATTAGCGCGCAGGATCGCGAGGCCACCCTGCAGCGCATTAAACCTACGCTTCAGCGTTCCGACCTGGCGTTGTGTGGCTTCATCGTCGAAGCCACCACGGAAAATATTGAGGTCAAGAGCGAACTCTTGCGCGAGGTCGACTCGCTTTGCCGGCCGGAAATCATCCTGGCCTCGAATACCTCGTCCATCTCCATCACCAAGCTCGCGGCCGTAACGAATCGCCCAGATAAGGTCATAGGCATGCACTTTTTCAATCCCGTGCCAGTGATGAAGTTGATCGAGGTCGTGTGCGGTCTACAAACCTCAGGCGAAACCTTCCAGACCGTCATGGACTTGGCCCGCAAGCTCGACAAAACACCGGTCAAGGTCAATGATGCTCCCGGCTTCGTTTCCAACCGCGTGCTCATGCCCCTGCTGAACGAAGCCATGTACGCGGTTATGGAAGACGTCGCCGGTCCCGAGGCGGTGGACGAAGTCTTAAAGCTTGGAATGGCGCATCCCATGGGCCCGCTCACGCTGGCAGATTTCATTGGCTTGGATGTATGCCTTGACATCATGCGTGTGATGCACCAAGGCCTTGGCGACCCCAAGTACCGCCCTTGCCCACTGCTGATCAAGATGGTGGACGCCGGATGGTTGGGAAGGAAAACAGGGCGGGGATTCTACCGATATTGAAGTCGATGAAAGTCGATGATTCGCGATTGATTATCCCCAAAAATCATCCGTCGAGAGCCGACGTCAGGTTTGTCGAGTTCTTCGATTCGGTTTTATCCAGGGGTTCCGCGGCGACCCTGAGGGCCGCCTGGTGGAAGTCTATGTGCCAAGCGGGCACGCAGAGATAACGGCTCGCCGGCACTTCAGAGCGGCTAACACTCGTTTCATGTTGTTAATGGTTTATTCGCAAAGCCGTGGATCTTGCCTGGCCGTTGAAGACGCGCGCCGTCCCGCCGATAAACCAACTCGTGGCCCGCCACCTTGACTACACATCCTTCGGGTGCAAGATCACCTCTTAAGATGACGAGGCCTCCGGTCGGATTGATGGGTTGGCTGAGTGGGCGCACCACTTCTTGGTGCGGCGTCTTGATTGCAGCTTTAGCTTCTTCGCCGGTGCTTTTGCCGCTGACCGTGAGCGCATCGCCGTGGAGAAAACCCGCTTCATGAAGCCGTTTCGCCACGAGAGCTGTGCATAGCCGTGGATTCCTCCACACCGGCTCGTCTCACCTTAAGCTCTTCGAGGTAGTTATAGATTGTATATTTTGAGAGGTTCAGAAGTTCAGCCACTTGGTTGACCGAGTAACGAATGAGGAATGCCCCCTTGGTCTCCAAGTAAGAGATAACTGCGATCTTGTCTTCCCGCGTCAGCTCAGAAATGTTCTTGCCCGTACTGCGAATGGCCTCCTGCATGAGCCGATCTAGCACATCTTCCACGGTGTGCTCGAATCCCTCCTGGATACCAACTTCAAGAGGACTAACCATACGCTGCAGCCATTGTTGAAGCATGACTAATTCCGAAATGTCATAGTTGATGCAAAGGGATCCAAAGACATCCCCTGTTTCCGTTCTGAAAAAGATGGAAGAGGAACGTAGCAGCTTGCCGTCCGGGGTTTCCGTACGATAGTTGATGATGTCCTTGCTGGGCGGGTGCTGCAATAGTTGAAGCCCAAAGACATCTACGGCATCCCCTACCTTGCGACCAGTAATATGGCCGTTCTCAATTGCGATAATCGATTTCCCCGGATCGCTGAAGTCGTGTAGAACCACTTCGCAGTTCTTGCCGATAGCTTCAGCCAACGGCCGCGTTAGTCTTGCCAAAAAATCCAGCAAACCTTTCTTTTCGGCTTCCTCCATGAAGTCTTCCTCGCTAGAGAAGATTAGTTGATTTCGGTCTTGGTGTCAATTTTTGTTTAATATTTGTGTTGACATTGATTTTTTGTTGTGATATCAGATTTGTGTGTTTGCTGCCAATTAATTGCTAACAAATAGCAATACAAAGGGTTACTTATGATTTCGACTTGGCTACCGCGAAGGCTGAAAGCCAATATATTTCCACAAAGATTTGTGCTGCCAGAAATTTATTTCCTTGCCAGAACGAGAACGAGGAAGACTGGAGAGCAAGCCATGAACCAAGCAGCATCGATCATTGTGCTGTTGTCCTGGGGGCGATGGCTCTTAGCAGTCATTGCGGCGCTTCTTATCTTGTCGATCCCTGGAGCCGCGCAAAATGCTGCGGGGCGAGTCATCGGGACGGTTACCGATCAGCAGGGCGCTCCTATCCCCCAGGCTAAAGTCACAGTCACCAATGTCGGCACAAACGTGCACTGGGAAACAGTGACCGACGCTGACAACGGTACGTACCAAGTCCTCAACCTACCGATTGGCAATTACAGTGTCACAGTGGAGCAGGAAGGATTTACCAAGGTCACAACCGACGCGCAACCTCTCACGATCAATCAGTCGCTGCGCATCGACGTGCACATGAATGTCGGCCGAGTCAGTGAGGTCGTTTCCGTCTTAGCGCAGACTGGGCAAGTGGAAACTGTAAATCCTACCGTCGGAGGGACTGTCATCGGCGAGACGGTCCAGAATCTGCCCCTCAACGGCCGCGACACGCTGGACTTGGCGCTGACCCAGCCCGGCGTGACTCCATCCGCAGGAACCCCACTGGTAGGGGTGATTCCCATCGGTGAGTTCAGCGTGGCGGGAGGGCGCGACGATTCCGTAATGTACTTGCTCGATGGTGGCGACAACACTTCTTCGATCTTTGGCGCGCCCGTCATGAATCCCAATCCGGATGCCATCGCAGAGTTCCGTATCCTGGATAGCAACTATACAGCGGAATATGGTCACAGCGCCGGTGGCGTCGTCAGCGTGGTGACCAAGTCGGGCACGAACGAATGGCATGGAAGCGCTTTCGATTATTTGCGAAACGACGCCCTCAACGCCAACACCTTCTTCAATAATGAAGCCGGGCAGCCGCGTCCCGTTTTGAAGCGGAATCAGTTTGGTGGCACTGTTGGTGGACCGATCATTAGGGACCGTGCTTTTTTCTTCTTCGCCTACCAAGGGCAGCGTCAGAACAGCATCACGGTTGGCAGTGAACTAACAGTCTATACACCGGCGGAGTTGAGCGGCGACTTTTCCCGCTCCGCGTTAGATAGCAACGGCAACCCTATTCCCGATCCGGGCGTCGTAGCGTTTCTCCAGACCCACCCATACTTCGTACCTTCCGGGGGGAGTGCGCAGAACGGCATAATTGATTCGGCGAAGATAAATCCCGTTGCTCAAGCCTATATCAAGGCTGGCCTTGTTCCAAGCTCTCCCGACGGAATAATCGTCCCCAATGGCACTGCCACAGACAACCGCGAAGAGTACTCCGGGAAGTTCGACTTTAACGCTACGCAAAAAGACCATATCGTGCTAACACTCGCCAAATTCCATAATCCCGTCGAGATCCCGTTTGTCTCGAGCGGGGCTCCGAATGTTCCTGGCTTTCCCGGCGTCTCAAAAACCGATACCTATCTTGGAACTGCGGCCTATACAAGAACGATTTCACAGACCGCACTGAACGAACTGCGCGTGACCGCGCAACGCTGGTACTTCCTGTTAAATTCTCCGGGACGGCAGCTTCCAGGGCCAGCCACTTTTGGGATCAATAACACGTCCGGTCCGACGGCCGGGCCCGTAGAGATTCTTCTCAATGCTAGCGGGCCTCAGCTTGGGTTCAGTGTCAACGGTCCGGGGATTGATGCTGACACTACCTACGAATTCTCAGACACACTAACGTGGGTGAAGGGACGTCATGTCTGGAAAGCTGGTGGCTCGCTTGCCATCGTGCAGTCCAATGGCACGGCCGCCACAGTCAATGGGATGTTTAATTTCAACGGGCCCGCTGGCATCGGCTCTGGGAACGATCGAGCTGACTTCTTGCTCGGGATTCCGAACAACTATCAGCAAATCCCCAATGGGGGGGCTGCTACTCGCAGCCATCAATATGCGGGCTTTCTTCAGGACGAGTGGAAAGTGGCGCCGCGCCTTGTGCTGACGCTGGGAGTCCGTTACGAGTACAGCACTCCGAAGTTGGATCCGGAGCACCGTCTCTACATGATTATGCCGGGACTCCAGTCGACAACATACCCGAACGCACCCCTCGGACTGGTGTTTCCTGGTGATCCTGGAGCACCACCGCATGGCTCTTATTTCTCCGACAAGAAAGACTGGGCCCCACGCTTCGGTTTTGCCTGGGATCCGTTCGGCAACGGGAAAACGAGCCTTCGTGGCGGATTTGGTGTTTTCTACGATACGTTGCTAGGCGGGGACAACTTCCTCCAGGGTGCCACTCCTCCTTTCGCCGCTGGTGCCTTTCTCCAGTTTGTTCCCTCAAACATCCCTGCGAACGGACCGATTCCTTTCCTATCGTATCCTTTCCAGAATGCATGCGCAGGGTTCGACCAGAATGGTAACTGCACAGCATACGGTGTTCCTTACCCGGTTTCATACCCCATTCCTCGAAATCTCAACTTTGTCACTGCGGGATTCATACCTTTCGGCGCCTCGAGTTTCTTTATTGACCCACACATGGTTTCCCCCTATACCTACCAGTACAATCTTACCCTGCAGCGACAATTGGGAAAGAGCTTGTCAGCAGAAATAGGGTATGTGGGAAACACGTCCCGCAAGCTAACAACGCAGGTCGATGAGGATCCCATAATTCTGGGATTAACTACACGCGTTCTAAATGCACAGCCGGGACTCCAAATTCCAAACGCCTTTGCTCAATGTGTGGGAAATAGCAACGCGGACGATGCAAATTACAGCGGCCTCCTTACCAGCCTCACGAAGCGGATGGGCGACTGGCACTCGATTGGCCCGTCGTTCTTCACGCTCTCGTATACCCTGTCTCACGAGATCGATGACGCAAGCGGACTTTTTCGGAATACCTCCCAGGTGCCGGCCTATAACCACCATCAATTCCGTACTTCTGGTGATTCTGATATTCGAAGCCGCCTGGTGTTTAGCGGGGGCTGGGAACTGCCGTTCGCCCACCTCTGGTCAAGTGGGCCCAAGCGACTGACGAGCGGCTGGAATTTGTATCCGATCGTTAGCGTTCAGTCTGGCTTACCCATGGACGTGAATGCCGGCTTGCCTGTAGACGGGACCCCTGGCCCTTCGGGTGCTGGTGACCAGAATCTGGTGCGGCCCGACCTCCTGACTAAGACTGTGCCAATAGTGGATCCGCATCAGGGTACGTATACGTTTGCTGATGGTACGAGCCACACGGGGAACTACTGGTTCGATCCGACCGTCCTTGGGCCCCCCTCGCCGGGAACATACGGAACATTGCCAAGAAACGACATTCGAGGGCCACGCCGGGTCGACTTTGATTTATCGCTGGAGAAAGAGACCCAGCTCATTGAGAACCGGCTGCAAATCAAGTTCCGCGCGGAGTTTTTCAATGTGCTGAACCACACCCAGTGGCAGAATCCGATCGCTGGCCCAGTTTCGGTTTTTTCTCCACAGCTCGGTCAGATCACATCAACGTTTGACCCAAGAATCGGCCAGCTGGCGCTGCGGTTCACTTTCTGAGGCGCAGTCGGTGTTGCGGTTCAGCGAAAACCGGAGCGCGGAGCAAATGTCATCAAGCTACAAGTTTGGAGCCTCGGGTTCACTCCAAGCCGCGTCAGACTGCGCGGCACGCGCGAGGCTACCATTGGAGGTCCGGGATGTGTACTCAAGAAGAATTCCGTTACCGGTCGTTTTTCGAAAATATGTACAAATGGTTTGGCAGTGTCTTTGACGAAGGCGTTCCATATAGCCGGCACAAGGCCGCCGAGTGGTGGAGGCCGGACGGGAAGATGATTACTAATGGCAAGGAACTTTACGTCGGCTTTGACAGCCTCAACGACCATTGGGAGGCTATGAAAGCACATTTCAAGTCGTTGAAGATTGATCTGCCTTTCATCGAATATATCGAAGCGGACGACAAGGTGGTCATAGAATACACGATCAAAGGCACGACTAAATCCGGCGCCGACGGGGTTGTTCACGATTTAGCCGTCTTCTATCTTGTGGATGGCAAGATCGCGAAAATGCGGGAGGTGGCCCATTTCGAGGGATTTGGCGGGTTAAGGGCCTAATCCCTCCAGGCAGAAGTAAGCGGTAGTTTGTTGGAGAACGTAAGGAATACTGACTCGCTGCCAGTGAGCGCGACGTTCATATTCGGGCCGCACTCTAATTTACGGGAGCTACGTGATGTCTCAAGAGCCAACGCTCAGGTACTTCGGGTGGTCGTCGTTTTCATTTGAGTCTGGTGGGGGCACGATTCTGTTTGATCCACTGTATCGGAAACTGTTCGGAAGGGCCTGGTCCAGTCTCGATGATTTCCGTAGTGCGAAGGTGATTTGTGTCACGCACGGGCACTTCGATCATTACGTAGACGTTGCAGCAGTGCAGAAACAAACTGATGCCGTAGTGGTTTCTTCCCACAAGGTGTGCGAGCACCTCAGGGCCAAGTACGGGGTGAGAAGTCAGAAGCTAATCGCGGTTGAGCCTTTTCAGGAAATCGATGTATGCGGTTTTCGGATTACTCCCTTCGAATGGGGGCACAGGGAGGTCAGGATGTCTACGTTCTTGAGGAAGGGTGTTCTCAAGGCTGCTTTCCTCCCGATGATCCAGTTCGCCTGGCTCAATCTCGTAAGCGCGCCATTCAATGCTCCGTACCTTGGCTTCCATGTTGTAGATTCCAGTGGCATGCGGCTGACGAACTACTGCGAGGGATTCAGTGATGCCATGGACATTGAAGGGATTCGTCAGCTGGCCCGCAGGTTGACGACAGACGTTATGATCGCTGGCGCGCAACTAAATTTCGAAGAGCACGTGGCAAAAGGGGTGGCAGCCATGTCGCCGAGGACTGTAGTTCTTTTTCACCCACACGAGATTTTTTTCGAAAGGCTCGGTCTGAAGTCCTCGTCTGCGGAGACGTTTGCCTCTGCTGTAAGACGGGTGTTGCCGCAGACGGAAGTTATCGTGGCGAAGCCGATGTCCAGTTACACGATGTGTGCAAGGTCCTGATCCGGATAGCAGAACTGGCGAAGAGTCACTGAGCCTGGCGCTGCGGATCGTAAGAGTTCCTCTGCGGTGCCGCTGCCGGAAGCGGTCCGCGGGTGACTTGAGCCACTGGGAGAATAGGGGGCCGCTCGCGCCCCAGAAAGAGCTCTCATATAGCGTCCAAGGGATCGCCAGAATCAGGCGATGGGGTCCGATCCGTACAGAGAGGAGAGTACCGTGGCACTCCTGTTGAGTCGCCGGGATGTGGCCGACCTGCTGACGATGAAAGAGGCCATCGAGGCGGTCGACGAAGCATTCCGTCAGTTTGCCTTGGGACAGGTCGCGATGCCGCAGCGCACAATCATTCGCATTGCGGACCACCACGGACTTCACGTGACGATGCCCGCGTACATCAATGGCCGGCTGGATGCACTAGCGGTGAAGGTGGCAACGGCCTACCCCGACAATCCGGCCCTTCACAAGCTACCGACGGTCATGGGGCTTGTGCTACTCAACGACCCGAGAACCGGGGCGCCGCTGGCGGTGATGGACGCAGGCTTTCTAACGGCCGCGCGGACGGGGGCGGCGAGCGGCGTTGCGACGAAGTACCTAGCACGCCAAGGTGCGAGCGCGGTCGGCGTGTTTGGCAGTGGCGTCCAGGCGCTAGCCCAACTCGAGGGCATCTGCGCGGTGCGCAGGGTCGAATCGGTGCACGTCTACGATGTTGATGCCGGTCGCGCCCGTTCATTCGCCGAGCAGGCGCACAGACACCTGAACGTCTCGGTCGTTCCGGTGGATCAGCCGCAGAAGGCTGTGGCGGGTCAGGACATCATAATCTTCGCTACCAGTGCGACGCAGCCGGTCATCGACGGCAACTGGCTGGAGCCGGGACAGCACATCAACGCGATCGGGTCGCACACCCCACAGACACGCGAACTGGATACCACCGCGGTCGTTCGCGCGAAGGTCGTACCTGATTTCATCGATGCGTGTCTGGTGGAGGCGGGTGACATCATCATCCCGATCACCGAAGGCGCAATCACACGCGAGCACCTGCACGCCAGTCTGGGCGAGATTGTTGCCGGTCGGAGGTGTGGGCGAGAGAACGACCAGGAGATTACCCTGTTCAAGTCGGTCGGGCTCGCATTCCAAGACGTCGCGGTGGCCAGCTTGGTCTTTCGTAAAGCGCGAGAGGCGGAAGCAGGTACCGAGTTCGCGTTCTAGGGGTGGTCACGGCACCGCGGATTCTGTTTGATGGACGGTACGGCGTCTGCCCTTCTTATGCGGATTTGCCCACGTGCCTCTCATCGTCTGGGCGCCCCTTTGGCTCCCTACGCCCTTTCGCGATTGGAGCGCACCCGCCCAAGAGATCGAGGCGTATAGAAAGTCAGAAGCAACACTTGCCCAAACAACACGGGCACATGTCACCTGTGACTCGTTTTAGCACTCAGGAGAGGCACCATGGACAATTTCAAAAGCTATATCGAAGCAAACCGTGAACGTTTCATTGCCGAGTTGCAAGATTTCTGTCGGCAGCCGAGTGTCGCAGCGCAGAACCTCGGAATTGAGGAAATGGCGCTCAAGGTGGTCGCGCGCTTCCAGAGGCTCGGCGCGGAGACGCGACTGATTCCTGTCGGTGGCGGTTCGCCGGTGGTTGTTGCAGAGATTGGCAATGGCACGCGCGTGCTTATGATCTACAACCACTATGACGTGCAGCCGCCCGAGCCGTTGGAGTTGTGGGACACGGGACCCTGGGAAGCGGCGATTCGCGAGGGAAAGCTCTTCGCGCGCGGCGTCGCCGATAATAAGGGGGACCTCCTGTGCCGTATTCAGGCGGTTGAGGCGTACCTGGCCACCGTGGGGGAACTGCCGCTGAAGGTCCGGTTTGTTGTGGAGGGCGAAGAGGAAGTCGGCAGCATCCACTTGCCGCAATTCGTCAAGGAAAACCACACCATGCTGGAAGGCGCGGATGGGTGCCTTTGGGAATTTGGCGAGAAGGACATCAACGACCGGCCGCAGATTTCCTGCGGGATGAAAGGGATCGTCTACGTTGAATTGTGCGCGCATGGCGCAGTACGCGATCTCCATTCATCGCTCGCGGCAATTGTCGTTGACCCGGCTTGGCGAATTACCTGGGCACTGGCAACGTTGAAAGACTCCGACGAGCACATTCTCATTGACGATTTCATGAACCACGTCCGCCCGCCGACCCAGGCGGAGATGGACGCACTCAAAACGATTTCGCTCGACGAAGATAAAATCAAAGTCGACTACGGTATTCCTGCATTCATCAACAATCTGACTAGTATCGAGCTGCTGAAGAAATACCTATACGAGCCTACCTGCACGATCTGCGGCCTGTACTCCGGCTATATCGGCGAAGGCTCCAAGACAGTGTTGCCGAACTACGCGTTTGCCAAGATTGACTTTCGTCTTGTGCCGAATCTTTCGCCGGATCTCGTGAAAGACTTGCTGAAGAAGCACTTGGTGCGACACGGATTTGGCGATATCGAAGTGAAGTTGACCGGGACGGAGGGGGAGGTCGCGCGGTCGCCGCTCGATTCGCCCATCGCGCGTGCGGCAATTGATGCCATGAAAACAGTGTACCCGAGTGAGCCGGTGATTTATCCCACCTTGGCAGGAGGCGGGCCGATGTACCCGTTGTGTCAAGCACTGGGAATTCCGGCAGTCAGCGCCGGATGCGCTTGGCACGATTCGCGTCTCCACGCGCCGAATGAGAACATTCGGCTTGAGGACTATTTTGAGGGGATGTTATTCGTGCTCGAATTAATTGATCATTTCGCGGCAATGTGACAAAGGACAGGTGATTGGCGGAAGTGCTGCTTGAGCGTGTTCCGGCTCGTGCCGGTCAGAGCGACCATGTCGCCGATAGTGGCCCGTCTGTGTTCGCGCACATACTCGACGATTTGTAAGGACAATTCCGGCATGGCCAACAGGACAATTCTTTCTCTCTCGACTTTCTTAGTCAGTCGTTTCATCTGCTGCTGAAGAGCGCGCAGGAAGAACAAAACCCATGGCTCCCAATTCGGCGCGTCGGTTCTGATCGTTCCTTGCGTCTGGCGCAGCGCGAGATAAATAGCCTTCCTTGCTGTGTTCAATCACGCTTTCCAGCGAACTGTAGGGCACATAGGCGTATGGTTGTCGGTCTGAATCATGACATGCACTTCTTCGAGGTCGGTAATCTGTTTGCTGAGCGCAGGCTGCGTTATGTGCAATCTGTCCGCGGCCCGCGTGAAGTTCAGTTCTTCGGCCAAGGCAATGACTGCGTGCAGGTGACGTATTTCAACGCTGGGGAACACTGCTCCACGGCCGAGTTTCGGTGACACAGGCGTTTCGTGCTGCGATTTGTGTGTGAAGCGACAAGTGGTTACGGGCTTAGAATCCGTCCAGTTCTGAAAGGTTTCGTCGAAGGACAAAATAAAAGACAAACCACCGATCCGAAAGCGGCTCCAGACGCAGGTTCTCGGACTTTGTGCCCGATAGACTCGGGAGCCAATCAGACACTCACTCGGGTCGGCACGTCAAACGGCTCCAATTCAGGAAGAGCTACACTGTCCGTCATTCGGTAGCGATTGTCCTCGATTCGACGGCACAGATTCTGGATCTTTTACAGAATTGCATGAAAGGAGACTGCAATGTTGAACGGACCTTTCGGTCGTTATGCTACCGTAGCGAGAGGAGTTATGTTGACTATGTTCTTGGCATTTGTAACGGGGACTAGTGTTACGCAACGGACCTCCGGTAATTATGACAACGGAGCTGCGAAGAGAGCAGGACAACCAGACGGAGACAATAAAGCCCTAATACAGGCGATGTTCCGCGACATCATCGAGCGAGATGTGTTTGACGAACAAGCAGTAGGTCGGTATTTCAGTCCGAAATACGTGCAAAAAGTGGACGGGAAAACGCTAGACTTTACTGGCTTCTGTGATCATTTGCGCGCACTAAAAGGGGCTGTGATGAACGTGCATGTTGCGTTCGAACAGATGGTAGCAGAGGGCAATAAGGTCATGGACATTCACCACGTGGACGCCGACAAACGCGCCGGTGGAAAGATCGCCAGCAGGGTCATCGCGCTGTTCGTTATAGAGGATGGCAAGATCGTGTTTTGCGATGAACTTACGCATCTTGAAGAGGGCGCGGCGACAGATAAAGACTTGGGCTCTCGGTCGCCGTCGAAGCAATAAATTGTGCTGCCGGCGTTCGGTCGACGAATGCGTTGGCGCTAAGAGTGCCGGCCGAACGGGAGACTTGGATGGTTGATTGCCCGCAGTTTGGCCCTAATCTGTTCGCACCCGAGGCGATTGACCCGGAGACGCGGTCGATCAATGACCGGATTGCTGAAGCAACACGGAACTCGCCCCCACGATGGGAGATCCCATTAGAAGTTGAACGTAAGGCGGCCAGCCAAGGGGCGGGTATGTTGCCGCGTGCGGAGCGCCTAGAAAGCGCTGTGACCAGAAACATTCCGGGGCCCGCCGGGGAAATATCCATCCGAATTCTAACACCCCGTGGAGATCCGATCGAGGGAGTGTATGTGCATTTTCATGCAGGTGGTTTTTGTCTCGGCTCTGCCGACGGACAAGACCCAATGCTTTATTCAATCGCCAACAATGCCCGGGTGGCGGCCATTAGCGTGGACTATCGTTTAGCACCGGAGCACCCATATCCTGCTGGTCTCGACGATGCCGAAGCAGCGATTTGGTGGGTGGTAAATAGCGCTCGGCGCGAATTTGGAGTGGAGAGAGTTGTTGTCGGCGGTGAATCTGCCGGAGCAGTCTTATCCTTGGCTGCGGCACTGCGATTGCGTGATCGAAGAAGTTATACCGGGCTTTCTGGCCTAAATCTCTCCCAGGGAGCGTACGAGTTTTCTTCTTTCTTGCCTTCCATGCGTAAAGCCACCAATACACTCATCATTACTCGGCAGACTCTCGAAGTGCACCTTAATCGTTATGCACCGGAGGGATTGAGAGACAAACCAGATATATCCCCGCTCCGTGCCGAGCTGAATGACATGCCGCGGGCGCTTTTCACGGTGGGTACGCTGGATCCAACTCTGGATGACAGCATGTTCATGTACATGCGTTGGATAGCAGCTAGTAATCGGGCTGAACTCGCGATATATCCAGGTGGAATCCATGGTTTCAACTTCTTGCCAACGGCTCTAGGGAGAAAAGCTTGTGCCCACATAGAGCGGTTTATTGCCGATTGCTGCTCGCTGGGAAAAGGTTGATGATTCAAGTTGCTACGCAGGCGAACCAAAGTAGCGAGCGGCAGGATACGCATAAAGGCTCTGGACGCTATGCAGTGGCTTTGCTGACTGTTTGTTTCACGCTTGCTTACGTTGATCGACAGGTCTTGAGCTTGCTCGTGGGACCGCTGAAAGCTAGTCTTCGACTGAGCGACAGCCAAATCGGACTGGTACAAGGCGCTGCGTTTTCAATCTTCTACGTCATCGCCAGTGTGCCGCTGGCGCGATTGGTGGACGCGGGAAACCGTCCACGCATTCTGGCTTGCTGTGTTGCAGGTTGGAGTGTAATGACGGCCGGTTGTGGTTTGGCATCATCTTTCGTCTTTCTGATGCTAATGCGGATGGGAGTCGCGGTTGGCGAGGCTGGTCTTCCACCCGGTTCACTAGCGATATTTGCCGATTTCTTCAGCTCGAAGCGAATCGCCAAGGCTACGACATTCTTCATGATTAGTCCCTACCTAGGCGGAGGCTTGGGTCTATTCGTCGGCGGTCTACTTTATCGAAAGATTGGTCACTGGAAACTACCCATCGTACCTTTCGTTGGGCACGTGGAACCGTGGCAGATGATGTTCTTTCTAGTGGGCCTACCGGGCATTTTTATGGCGCTCCTTGTCGCTGGCACGTTGCCCGATCCGCGTAGTGTACAGAGCTCACCTGTCACTGGAGCTCCTGCTCTTTCTCAGGTAATCACATTTGTTGCACAACGCGGTTTCTACTTGACCTATGTAGGCGCCGTTTCACTTATCGTCTTGCTTTTGTATTCCTACAGTGCTTGGATGCCGGCGGCAATGATGCGAAGCCACAACCTCAACGAGGGGCAAGTAGGGGCAGTGTTTGGGCCGGTCCTGTTAACAAGCGGAATCATTGGTTCACTCGTTGCTGGATGGTTGGGGAGCAAGTCCGAAGAGGCAAAGGCATTGCCTTACGTAGCGAGTCTGCTTATGACGGCTGCAGTGCTCCTAGTAGTTCCTGCGGTCCTTGCACCTATCATGGCTGACTATCGAGTATCAATCACCCTTTTTGGAGTCTCAGTCTTTCTATATAGCGCGATTCTGAGCCTATCGCCTGTTCCCGTTCAATTGATTGCGCCGCCGGGTATGCGAGCGCAGTTGATTGCCTTCATGGGTCTGGTTTACGGTTTGGTTGGAGGCTTGGGCCCCATCTGTGTTGGCCTACTCAGCGAGCACCTACCTCACACTGGTCAGGCACTGGCACGTGCGCTAGCGATAGTCGCGGGAGTTAGCGTCCCTGGGGCGGCGATCCTGTTTTTTGGAGTCTGGCGCGCCATCACAGTCATTAGCAAGACGAAATTGCAAGAAGAGCCGGGCGCCGCCATAAACTAATCATTGCGACCTAATGCGGAATTCAATTCTGGTTTCTTGAGCCTCAAGCTAAGGAGCAGCCACCATGGCCAAGGACGAGCAGACTTCGTCAATGTTCAGCAAGACCCCCGAGGAAATCGCCCTTCGAGTCGAGTTGGAGATGAACAAGTTTCTCCAGGACTCGACGTTCTCTCTACGAGAAAAGGTCGCTCTCGCGTGTCGCATGCTTGCAGATGAGGGACACGCCCGCACGCTCGCCGGGCAGGTTTCGGCGCGGGCCGAGGAGATTGGAACGTTCTGGACAACTAATTTTGGAGCGGGCTTTGCCGATACACGAAGCAGCAATCTCGTTCGTATCGACAGGGAACTCAACACTGTGGAAGGCGAAGGGATGGCCAATCCCGGAGTACGCTTTCATCTTTGGATATATCAGGCGCGTACGGACATCAACAGCATTGTGCATACTCACCCGCCGTATGCGTCGGCGCTTTCAATGATTGGCGAAGAGCTGGCAGTGGCGCATATGGATGCTACCCCGTTCCACGGGGATTGCGCGTTCCTTTCCGAATGGCCGGGGATTCCACTCGCGAATGAGGAAGGCAAACTTATTTGCGAAGCGCTGGGCGAAAAGCGCTCCATACTTCTGGCTAATCACGGCATACTTACGACCGGAAAGGTCCTGGAGGAGGCCGTCTACTTAGCGATTCTGTTTGAGCAGGCTGCGAGGATGCAGATTGCTGCGAGGTCAGTCGGCGCGATCCACACACTGCGTTCAGATTTAGCCAAGGAAAGCCACGACTTCATGCTTAAGCACAAAGTCATCGTGGCGACCTTCAGTTACTGGGCCAGACAAACCATCCGAAAATACAACGATGTCCTGCAATGAAACTATCGACAAGAAGTCTCATCTCGTCTTGGAAAAATGTTATCTCGGCTCGAAGCGTTTCGGTTCGTGGGTTCAATTGTCCAAGAGCGTCGTCGACTCGCGTTTGATGCTCGCTCGATAATGATCCCCGCTCGGTAACGCTCAGAACGGAAACATCAATGACGTAGTGTTGTGGTGCGGCCTGGACCATAATGTTAGTCCACCATGCTTGAGATACGGCGGGGGTACCAGGAGCATGAGGTCACCCTGCCATTCGCTTAATCCGGGCCGACAACCTGGTTCTGCCTGTGTCTTTTCTGTCCGTTATCATCTCCTGAATTTGCCGTCGACTATAGAGGCCTACCGTCAGTGGACGTGGAGTGTCGAGAAGCCATAAGACATCTCCCGAACGAACCAACTGGCGATGCAGAGAATGTACAGAATGTCCATTAATCGAATGCGATTGTCTGTGAGTCGACGGCAGAGTAGGAACAGCTCTCCTACTATGGGCAACCTGGAGCGGGTCCTCGCCTTGATGCGAACGGGTTGCTTGCGTAAGGCGTGGGGTGGCTTTGCTAAACGAGCGGTGGTACCAACCCTGAAGCAGGTACCTGTGCCCGTTCCTAAGACAGAACAAGTATGAGGTTTACGCGTGCTTGGCGTAGCTGGAGGCGGTCGGCTGGGCACATCCTTCACGAAAGGTAGGATTATTGACTGACTATGAGAAACGCAATTCTGGTTAGCCTCGCAGCCACAGCACTTTGCTTGTCGGCGAAACTTCTGAGTAGGCCTTTGGCGGCAACTCCACTACCAGGTACTTCCGGTTATCACCTCGCAAAGACAGTTCCCATACCTGGAGATACGTTTTGGGATTACTTGACTGTTGATTCCGAAGCTCGACGTGTCTACGTCACTCATTGGACGCACGTTGTAGTCATGGACGCCGATACGCTAAAGGTGGTGGGTGACATACCGGACACCCCGCGCGTTCATGGAGTAGCGATTGCGCCTGACCTCGGCCGTGGGTTCACCAGCAATGGTGGGGCAGATACGGTAACCATATTCGACCTGAAAACTCTCAAAGCGCTAGGTACGGTCAAGACAGGAAAAGCGCCCGATGGAATCATTTTCGATAGCTTTAGCAAGCGGGTTTTTGCTTTAAATGGTCGCAGCCAGGATGCCACAGCGATAAACGCAGCAGATGGAAGCGTGGTCGGCACATTTGCGGTGGGGGGCAAACCCGAGACAGCAGTCACAGATGGCGCGGGACACCTATATCTCAACATTGAAGATAAGGGAGAGCTCATCGAGATCGACACGCAGACTTTGACCGTACTCCATCGCTGGCCGATGCCTGGCTGCAAAGAACCCACCGGCCTCGCAATGGATCAAAAGAACCGGCTATTGTTCTCTACTTGCCAGAGCAAGAGAATGGAAGTTGTGAGTGCTGACAGCGGCAAAGTGATTGCTACACCTTCGATCGGTGAGGGTCCTGATGCCGCGGGGTTTGATCCAGAAACGCAACTTATCTTCAGCTCAAATGAGGTCGGAACTCTGACAGTCATTCACGAAGATTCACCGACCAAATTTAGGGTGGTGGATCATGTTAAGACGAAAGATAGTGCCCGCACCATGGCGCTTGATCTGAAAACTCACAAGATTTTTCTGCCTGCCGCCGACGTCGAAGAGATTCCGGGCGAAATGGTGCCGAAAGTCAACCCCGGTACATTCGTTATTCTGGTGATGGAAAAATGAAGGGAGACGGCAGTGCCAAGCCGGCTCCAAAGAGTTTGCTCCCCTTTCGTAAGAAACCCTTGCCTTGAGGGGTTTCACATGGGCAAATGAAACGTTATGTTATGGAACGTTATGTTTTAGGAAGCGAGTGCTTGGAAGTCATTGCCGTGTCATGAAGTAACGCGAGAGGTAGGTCCGATGCACCGACTGGCGATTGCGTCTACTAGAGTGCTCAATCCCTCCCTAGCGGTATTCGCCTCATTTCTTGCTTTTTCACTAGCTATCTATGCACAGAATACCACAGGTCGCGTTATCGGGACAGTGTCCGATGCGAAAGGCGCTGTCATAGCCGATGCCACAGTAACCGTCACGAATACCAGCACCAATAAGCAGTGGCAAGCAGTAACTGGCAGTGAGGGTGCGTACCAAGTTCTCGAGTTACCGATAGGCAGTTACAGCGTCGCGGTAGAGCACAAAGGATTCAAGAAGCTCATAACCACACCGCAACCGCTAGACATCAATCAGTCGCTGCGCATTGACGTGCGCCTTGAGGTCGGCGCGCTTCAAGAGGTTGTTACTGTCCGGTCGGAAGCAGCACAGGTTGAGACTGTGAATCCTACCATTGGCGGGACCGTAACTGGAGCGACAATCCAGAACCTCCCGCTCAACGGGCGCGACACCTTGGACTTGGCGCTAACCCAGCCCGGCATAACTCCTTCGGCAGGGGCTTCCCAACCTAGCGGTAAATTCAGTATAGGTGGAGGACGCGATGATTCTGTAACCTACATGCTGAATGGCGGCAACAATACCTCGGTGACCTTTGGCCTTCCGGTCATGGACCCGAATCCGGATAGCGTGGCGGAGTTCCGCATCGTGGTCAATAACTACACAGCGGAATATGGACGTAGTGCCGGAGGTGTTATCAGTGTTGAGACTAAGTCCGGCACGAATTTCTTCCACGGAAGTGTATTCGATTACCTGCGCAATGACGCCTTTAATGCCAATGCGTATTTCAACAATCAAACTGGTCAGCCGCGCCCGGTGCTTAAGCGCAATCAATTCGGAGGGACGATTGGAGGCCCCATTTCTTTGCCAAAGCTAGTCAATGGTTTGGACCGGTTCTTTTTTTTCTTCGGATACCAGGGGCAGCGCCAGAATAGCGTCGTGGTGGGAAATGCACTCACGACTTATACGCCGGCGGAACTGACGGGAGACTTCTCCCATTCTCTTGATGGCGGGCCGGATCCGGGGGTCGTAGCTTTTCTTCAGAACTACCCTTTTTTCGTAGCTCCAGGGGGGAGTGCGCAGAATGGGATCATTGATCCCACGAAGATAAATCCCGTTGCTCAGGCGTATATCAAGCTGGGATTAGTTCCAACCTCCCCTAGTGGAGTGATCGTTCCGAACGGTACAGCCAGCGACAACCAGGACGAATATACGGGGAGGTTCGATTTTGTTGTGACGAGTAAAGACCAAGTCGGTCTCACACTCAGCAAGTTCCACAATCCTGCAGTTTCCCCTTTTTTCGTGAGCCAACCTCTAGTTCCAGATGTTCCCGGCGCTCCTGTTCTCAATCAAAACGATAACTATTTTGCGAATGCGGCGTACATAAGAACGATTTCACCGAACATCCTGAACGAGTTTCATGTGACTGCACAACGCACCGACGCCATAGAATTTGCTCATGCAAGACAGGACCTTCCGGGTCCACCAAGTCTCGGAATCACTGGCACGAGCGTTCCGACGAACGGCCCTCCACTGATTGTTCTCAATTCCAGCGGCCTCCAGTTTGGATTCCCTCCGGGTGTGGCGAATAGTATTGACAACACTTACGTTTACTCGGACACGCTTACATGGACGAAGGGACGGCACACCTGGAAGGGGGGGGCATCGTTTGGTTTCGTGGAAAACAATGCAAACTCGCCCATCTATGCCGCGGTGTTTAATCTTTATGGAGGGGCTGCCAGCATCGGTTCCGGTAACGATCGAGCGGACTTTCTGCTCGGAGTCGCGGGCGACTATGAAGATTTCCCCAATACGGTGTGTTATACCCGTAGCCATCAATACGCGGGCTTTTTCCAGGACGAGTGGAGAGTGAGACCCCGCCTTGTTCTTACCTTGGGAATTCGTTATGAGTACAACAGCCCGAAGACTGACACAGAGGCACGTCAGTACGATATCATTCCAGGACTTCAGTCGAAGAGGTTTCCGTTCGCGCCTCTTGGGCTGGTATTTCCAGGCGATCCAGGAGCGCCGGGCGGCTCTTATCTCCCCGACAGAAAGAACTGGGCACCGCGCTTCGGCTTTGCCTGGGATCCGTTCGGCAACGGAAAAACGAGTCTTCGCGGCGGGTTTGGTGTTTTCTATGACGTGCTGCTAGCCTTGGACAACCAGTTCCAGGCTGGCACTCCTCCTTTTTATAGTGCTGCCGCTCTCTCATTTAGCCCCTCGAATATTCCTGCGAACGGGCCGATCCCGATCATGTCGGATCCGTTCGGGACGGCAGGGGTTCCGAACTCATCCTCATTACCCCCTCCGCAGGATCTCGACTTTGTCGCTGTGGGATTTATACCCTTCGGGTATCCAGCCAGCAATTTCATAGATCCGCACATGCGAACGCCGTATACCTATCAGTATAATCTTAGCCTCGAGCGCCAGATCGGAAAGGGCCTGGCAGCGGAGGTTGGCTACGTGGGACGCTCGTCCCACAAGCTAACCACGCAAGTCGACGAAAACCCGATGATTGTGGGAACCAGTCAGCGGGTCCTGAATTTGAAGCCAGGACTCCAAGACTTTGAGGGGTCAGGATCTCCAGCCTTCGGCGCGATAGTGACAAATGCGAACGCAGTCACCGCGAGCTACAATGGCCTTCTCGCTTCTCTCAACAAGCGAATGGGCGACTGGCACTCTCTCGGCCAGTCGTTCTTCACGCTCTCTTATACATGGGCTCATGAGATCGATGACGCGAGTGGACTGTTTCGGAATACTTTCCAGGTCCCGTTCTTCAACCACCACCAATTCCGTGCTTCCGGAGATTCGGACATTCGAAACCGCTTGGTATTGAGCGGGGGCTGGGAGCTACCATTTGCCCACCTGTGGTCACGGGGTCCCAAACGGTTGACGAGCGGCTGGACCTTGTATCCCATTGCTTTCTATCAGTCTGGCCTTCCCATAGACGTGAATGCAGGTCTCCCGGGGCCAGCTGGCGGCCCGTTTGTACCCGGGCCGTCAGGTGTTGGCGACTCGAACCTTGTGCGGCCTAACTGGACGGGTGGCGCACCAACGTCACTAAACCCGAACCAGATCCGGACAATTAACGGCAACACGGGGAACTTCATCTTCGACCCGAGCGACCTTGTGGTGCCGCAGTGTTATTCCAGCAGTGCAGCGCCAGGCACCCCCGGAGGCTGTCCACAGCCGACTTACGGGACTTTGTCACGGAACTTTTTCCGAGGACCGAACCGCGTCAACTTTGATTTGTCACTGGAGAAAAAAATAAATCTTACTCGCGAGCGCCTGCAGATGGCGTTCCGCGCAGAATTCTTCAATATTCTAAATCACCCAGAGTTTCAGAATCCCGTCGGCGGTCCAGTTGTGGTTTCCTCCCCGCAGGTGGGCCAGGTCACGTCAACATACGATCCAAGGATCGGTCAACTCGCCCTTCGGTTCACTTTTTGATGACTACACTCGCCGTCTCGCGTATTTTTCGGTTCGTGCACTCTAACCGGATCAAACACGGCTTTCTTGCTGCTCAACAATTAGCTATCGCATAGTGCGCAGGGGATGGTCATGACCCCGGCTCCGATTAGCCGAACCGCTAAAATCGAACTGCGAAGGAGGTACTCCGGTAGCTTTATGGAACGCGTGTGAAAACGCGGAAGGTGTCGAATAGCCAAGGTCCAAAGCAACCACCGTGACTGGTTCACCGGCCTGCAAGCGGCGGAGGGCTTCATCCATCAAGACCCGCTGGCGCCATTCAAGAAAGGTCATGCCGAAGGTTCGGCGGAATAGTCTTGCAAGCGTACGCTCGGTCGCACCTGCTGTACGCGCCCAACCGCCGAGTGTCTGGTTTAGTGTGGGGTTCTCAAAGACGGCGAGTACAACTCGTGACAGACGCCGGTCTAACTTGTCCGCAATCATTTCCCCACAGCGGGGTAAACGAGCTACTCGATCCCTGAGGACGGCGAGCAGCCGGGCTGTCTCAGCTTTGCTCAGCGGTTCATCCGCCAGCTCTCGCAGGGCAGTGAGCAAGCCAACGCACAGCGAATCTACCGCAAGCGCAGTGGGATGGCAGGGGAACCCTGCGTCCAGGCTATTCTCGAGATGCAGAATACTCATTGCAGAGGCTTTCAACGCAGAGAAGCTGTGAGGATAGCCTGGGGGAATCCAAAAGCCGTGGCTTGGCGGTAGCAGATGGCTCTGGTGTTGGAAGTGTAATAGCCCACAACCCTGCCAGGCGTAGCAAAATTCCCCGGCTGCCTCATGACTGTGTGAGGGCGTCAATGCTGCCGCATCGTAAATGCGATAAAAATGCTCCACAAGTGACAGTATCATAAGCGTTTTGTGAGGATTTGTGCACAAAATTTCGAGGCTCTGTCCGCCATTCGAATGACCTTGTCTTAAGCTCGACAGCAAAGACTCAACCTCGTGTGTCATAGTTACCGGCATGTCCACGACGAAGCATCTCGCGTTAGCTGCATTCATCGCCTGTGTTCTGATCGCACCCAGAACTCATGCGCAGTCGCTACCTGCAACGGCAAAGGCAGATTCAGCCGCTGCCGTATTGAACAGCATCCTATCTGACGCAGAGCGCGATTTCGTGGACGTGGCGGAAGCGATGCCTGCAAACAAGTTTGAGTTCGTACCCACCGGCGGTGAGTTTAGGGACGCCCGTAGCTTCGCAGGAACAATCGAACATGTTATTTGGGCAAATTATGTTCTGGCGGGAAAAATCACCGGCTCAAAGCAGCCGATTGATCAAAAGGAGATTGATTCGTTAACCGACAGAGATCAGATTCTTCAGCGACTACACGAATCTTTTGTTGCCGCCCACAAGGCGATCGACAGTCTTTCTTCCGCCAATATGCTTGAGGGTGGCGATGGCAGGGCAGCCCGACTTGGCAGCGCCGCCTTCCTAACCGCCCACACACTCGCTCACTGCGGTGAGCTCGTCGAATACTTGCGCATGAACGGTATCGCCCCTCCCAAGAGCTGGAGCTGAACGTTGGGCCTTATGGTGCCGAACCAACCCGCCGCCGTCAGTCCAAGTCAGAAGCTCGTGCCTGGGCTGATTGGCATGTCTGCCCACACAGACTCTGTATATTGGCACGCGATGCATCGTTGGGCAATGGACCAAATACCTGCGGGACGCTTATTAAACTCACTGAGAGCGATGATTTGTTCCGTGGACTTCTTTCTGCTTGTCGACAACATACGAGCAAGTCGATGGATTGAAGCTCAGCACCAGATCACTGAAGCTGCCAAAGCTGTTGAAGCTGGTGGCGCGCATTTTATAGTAATTACTTCAAATACTGGTCACACATTGTCCCAGGAGGCTGCTGCTTTGCACATCCCGATTTTGGACATTGCGAAAGTGACTTGCGCGGCCACGTTTGCAAGCCGTTGTAAGACTCCTGGCTTACTGGCTACATCGAGATGCACAGAATCAGGCATGTATCAGCGTTGGGCAGGGGATTACGAGTTGGAAATAGTGTCTCCGCCCGTACACATCAGAGATTCCGTCAACGAACTTATATTCGATGAGCTGATTTCCGGCATAGTATCCGATGCTGGTGTTCGGGTCATTATTTCGGCGATCGAATGGTTCGCGGAACACGGGGCTGACTCTGTCATTCTTGGTTGCACTGACCTGACTCTTTTGAGTGAAGTCGTACGTAAATCCAGTCCAATTCCCATTTTCGACAGCACACGGCTACATGCCGAGTCCGCGGCTAGGGTAGCTATCGAAGGCAGAATGCCTTAGCAGGCGGATGCTAGACGCCAGAATGTACTTTCGACTGCCGGAGGCGCCAGGGGCTTTTTGTTCACCGAAATAGCGCGGGTCACCGTGACAATCGGACCCAGGGGCGCGGATAGCCTACCCGCCGTCCGTAGCTACCCGGTAACCGGCAAGCCCGGAGAGACCGCGTTAGATGCAGCGGTTTGCGCGGATGAGCTTTTGGGCTTTCCGAACGGGACACGAGGTCCGCTAATTCGTACCCGCCCTCCGGGCGAAGGAGATTAAAGAATGAGGAAAGGGTCTCTTGTGCTGTCGAGCTTTGTACTTGGGATGATTGCCCTTCCGGCGATCTTGTACCTCTATTTCTTCGTTGGGCAGACGCCAGTCGCGGTCGCGGACAAACCATTCCCTTTCGAGGCGGCAATCGTCAGCGTTCCGTTGCATGCGCGCATCGACCGTGAGATGCCAAAGCAGTCGCCGCTGGCCATGACCGATGACAACCTGGTGGCGGGGATGCAAATCTATCGTGAGCAATGCGCCTGGTGTCACGGTCTGAAGGCCCCGTCGAAGTTTGGGCCGACCATGTTTCCTCGTGCGCCGCAACTGTGGGAAAGACACAAAAACGAGCCGGACGTAGTGGGCGTGAGCGACGATCCGGTGGGCGAGACCTACTGGAAGGTAAAAAACGGAATTCGGTTGAGCGGGATGCCCTCGTATAAGACGTTGTTGACCGAGGAGCAGATGTGGCAGGTCGCGATGGTCCTTTCCGTTGCTGACAAGCCGCTGCTGCCCGCTGCGGCGAAAATCTTCGTTACACGATCGCCGTAACTGGCAAGACTGCCGAGTATGTACGGACGGGAACGTGATGTTAGAGGCGTGTCAGGTACAAACGAAAATTGCTCTGCTGGGAATTGTGCTGGTTATTTCTGCCTTCGGCCAGGATCAACGGTTCAAGGTTAGCGGACAAGTCCTGACGCCAGCCGCAACCGGGGATACTGATTCCGGGCAAGCGCCACTGGTCCTGACGCTGCAAGACGCTCTTAAACGCGCCGAAGCGAACAGTCCGGAATTCCGGGCGGCTCTGACGGAACTAGGAGTCGCGCATCAGGACACGGTGCAGAGCCGCGCGCAACTGCTGCCGAACGTCAACTACAACATGCAGTTTATTTATACGCAGGGGAATTTTGTTTCCAATTTGCCTCCGCCCGCTCCCACCGGACGCTACATTGGTAACAACGGCGTCCATGAGTACATCGCGCAGGGGAACGTTCACCAGGCGCTTTCGCCGGGAATGTTGGCCGATTATCGAAGAGTCGAAGCGGCCGAGGCACTGTCTCGCGCCAAGTCGGAGATTGCGACACGCGGCTTGGTCGTCACCGTGGTGCAGGCGTACTACGGATACGTCGTGGCCGAGCGCAAGTATGCCACCGCGCAGAAGGCGGCTTCGGAAGCGGACCACTTTCTTGGCCTCAGCCAGAAACTGCAGAACGGCGGCGAGATCGCGCGTTCCGACGTGATCAAAGCCCAGATTCAGGATCAGCAGCAACAGCGCGAACTGCAGGATGCTCTTCTGGAAATGAACAAGGCTCGCCTCAATCTTGCCGTGTTGCTGTTCCCGAATTTCGAAGAAAATTTCTCGGTTGTGGATGACTTGCGTCTGCCCGATCCGTTGCCCAGTTTCGTCGAAGTGCAGGCTGCCGCCACCAAGAACAACCCGGAACTTCGTGTTGCGCTTGTCTCCCTGTGGCAAACCGACCAGGAAGTAAAAGTCGCGTGGACGGCCATGCTGCCTTCGCTGAGCTTGGATTATTTTTATGGCATTGATGCCAATCAGTTCGCGGTACGCGATCGAAGCGGACTGCGCAACCTGGGGTACTCGGCCACTGCGACCCTGCAACTGCCTATATGGAGCTGGGGAGCTGGTTACGGCAAAGTGAAGCAAGCGGATTTGCGGCGCCAGCAGGCCCATGTCGAGTTGAGCTTCGCGCAACGCCGGCTGCTGGCCGATCTGCGGTCGTTCTATGACGAAACCGAAACGTCGCGCGCACAGCTCGAATCGCTCGGTCAAACCGCGGAACTTGCTTCCGACAGTTTACGTTTAACTACTTTGCGCTACCAGGCAGGAGAGGCCACGGTGCTGGAAGTGGTGGACGCTCAAAATACTCTAACGCTGGCTCGCAATGCATATGATGATGGTCAGGTCCGTTTCCAGGTCGCCCTCGCGAACCTGCAAACCCTGACGGGGAGTTTCTAAAGCGTGTCTCACATGTCGATTGGCGGGGAAGGGGGCTGCACCGCTCAGGGGTTTCGGCGCCGGGTTTCACTGGCCACAATCGTTCTTGTTCTTGTGTCTGCGCTGGGCTGCTCCAAGGACAAGCAAAAGGAACCGACGGTCGGCGTTCAGGTTGTTCCGGTCAAGAAGGCGACCATCGAGCAGACGGTGACGTCCGAAGCCATCCTGTTTCCGCTGGCGCAGTCGGCGATTGTTCCCAAGATCAGCGCCCCGGTCAAAGCGTTCTACGTGAATCGTGGCAGCAAGGTTCATGAAGGGCAGTTGCTCGCCAAATTGGAAAGCCGCGACTTAGCCGCCGCTGCTCAGGACAATCAGGGAACCTACGATCAGGCACAGGCCGCCTACGCGATCGCGACCGCGTCCACTTTGCCGGAAGAGATCCAGAAGGCGCAGGGCGATACTCAGGCGGCGAAGCTGGCGCTGGAGGCCGAACAGAAGCTCTACGAAAGCCGTCAGGATCTATACAAGCAAGGCGCCCTGCCCCGTAAAGATCTCGATCAAGCTACCGTCAGCATCGCCCAGGCACGAACTCAGTACGAAATTGCGCGGCACCATCTCGATGCACTGATGGCCGGGGGCAAGGAGCAGGGAGCCAAGTCTGCCAAGGGCCAGTTGCAATCTGCCCAGGGCAAATATCTCGGCGCCGAGGCCCAGTTGAGCTACTCGGAAATCCGCAGTCCTATCAACGGCGTGGTCACGGACCGTCCTTTGTATCCGGGAGAAATGGCCGCAGCCGGAACGCCGCTACTCACCGTCATGGACACTACTTCGGTGGTGGCGCGCGCCCACATTCCGCAAGAGCAGGCAGCGTTGCTGAAGGTGGGCGACAAGGCGACGGTCGTGGCTGGCGGCGCAGTTTCGGGAGTTTCAGACAAGGCTCCCGGCGAAGACGATGCGATCGAAGGAAAAGTGACGGTCGTCAGTCCGGCGCTTGATCCCAACAGCACGACGGTCGAAGTCTGGGTGCAAGCGAAAAATCCGAAAGGCCGGTTGCGGCCGGGAACGAGCGTGCGGATTTCCATGCTGGCGCGGGCGGTCGAGAACGCGGTGGTGATTCCGGCGGCCGCCGTGCTCACCGCTCCGGACGGAACCAGCTATGTGATGGTTGCCGCCTCCGACAATAAGGCCCACCAGAAGACGGTGAAGGCCGGAATCCGGCAGGGCGAGCAGGTGCAGATTCTCGATGGCCTCGCGGAAGGCGATCGCGTCGTTGCCTCCGGCGCCTACGGCCTGCCCGACAATACCAAGATTTTCGTCGAGGCCGCCCCGGAGTCCGACACGACGGATCACGCACCGGACGGGGCAGCCGGGGGAAAAGGGACCGAGAAGGATGCCCAGTAACTCGATGGCCGCGACCAACGGTCAATCCCCTTACTGGTTTGCGCGCCACTCCCGCTCCATCCTCGTCTTAATCATTGCGTTGGCGTTGGTAGGAATCTACGTCGCGTTCACGATTCCGGTTTCCGTTTTTCCGGACACGAATTTTCCACGCATTCTGATCGCCGTCGACAACGGCGTGATGCCCATCGACCAGATGATGGTCACGGTCAGCCGCCCGCTCGAAGAAGCCGTGAACAGCGTGCCGGGCCTGCAGCAGGTGCGTTCCATTACCAGCCGCGGATCGGCGGAAATCGATCTGTTCTTCGACTGGAACGTGGACATGTTCCAGACCTTGCAGTACGTGAACGCGGCCCTGGCCAATGCACAACGCGACCTGCCGGCGAGCGCGAAGGTGGAAGCGCATCGCATGACCTTCGCCAGCTTTCCGATTCTCGGATATAGCCTGACGTCCGACACCGTTCCGCAGACCCAGCTCTGGGAACTTGCCACGTACGAACTCAAGCCTCGCCTGAACCGGCTGGATGGCGTGGCCAGCGTGATTGTGCAAGGCGGCCAGGAGCCGGAGTTTCACATCGTTCCCGATCCCGTCCGGCTCTTGCAGGCCAGTGTCACAGTTACCGACTTACTGGACGCGGTGCAACGCACCAATCTGATTGACTCTCCCGGCCTACTCGAACGCAACCACCAGCTTTACCTCGCATTGATCAGCGGACAGGTGCGCGATCCGCAACAGATTGCGGCGACCGTCGTCAAGACCACCGCGGCCGGCGTGCCGGTGCGGGTGGGCGACGTCGCGAAAGTGGAGCCCGCGGTGCGTCCTCTTTATACGGTGGTGTCGGCGAACGGAAAGCCGGCCGTCCTGCTGAGCATCAATCGGCAGCCGGCAAGCAACACCGTGCAGGTGGCGGACGAGGTGCACGCGGAAGTCGAGAGCCTGCGCAAATCGTTGCCGCCCGGGGTCGAGATTCATCCTTATTACGACCAGTCGGACATCGTGAAGCAATCGATCGCGAGTGTCCGCGACGCCATCCTCATCGGGCTCATCCTGGCTTCGATCATCCTCGTGATCTTTCTGCGCGACTGGGGCACTTCCCTCGTCGCGGGGCTGATGATCCCAGCGACCATCGCGCTGACCTTTATCGCGCTCAAGTTGATGGGGGAGAGTTTCAACCTGATGACGCTCGGCGGCCTAGCCGCGGCCGTCGGATTGGTGATCGATACCGCGATCGTAGTGGTAGAGAACATCGTGCTGCACCGCGATGCGGGCCAGACGCGGCTGCAGGCGATCCACAGCGCGCTCGGCGAAATCACCATCCCGCTGGTCGGCTCGACCATTACTCCGATTGTGGTTTTTCTACCGCTCGTTTCCATCACCGGCGTAACCGGCACATTCTTCCGCGCCCTGGCCGTCACCATGTCGGTTGCGCTGCTCGCGTCGTTGGCGCTCGCACTGACCTGGACGCCCGCGCTCAGCCAGTTCCTGATCAAGAGATCCACCGGCGATCCGTCCGGCATAGCGGACGGCCAGGAAGATACCCTTGACCAGATTGCTCCGGAGCCAGAGGTGGAGTCGATCCGTCGTCTGATGGAAGCCGAAGAAGCTTCCCTGAGCGGTTTTTTCCGCAAGGTGATTAACTTTCACGAGCGTTGGTTGCGCCGCGCCCTGGAGCGGCCCCGCTGGCTGACCGCCTTCAGCCTGGCTCTGATCGTGATTGCCTACGCGTGCTACCAGTTTTCGGGCTCCGGTCTTCTGCCGGAGATGGACGAAGGCGGCTTCATTCTCGATTACATCATGCCGGCGGGCAGTTCTTTGGCAGAGACGAATCGGGTGGTGCACCACCTCGAACAAATCCTGCACGAGACGCCCGAGGTCGAGAACACCTCGCGGCGCACGGGCCTGCAACTGGGACTGGCGGCGGTGACCGAGGCGAACACGGGAGACATCTCGGTGAAGTTGAAGCTGTCTCGCAGCCGGGATATCGACAATGTCATCGCCGACGTTCGCGCGAAAATCAAGACGGAAGAACCGGCCATTGACGTGGAATTCGTCCAGGTTCTCCAGGACATGATCAGCGATCTGACCGGGGAGCCGCAGCCCGTCGAGGTCAAGATGTTTTCACAAGATGCCGCGATCCTCGAAGCCTGGGCGCCGAAAGTTGCGGATGCGATCGCCAAAGATAAAGGCGTGGTCGATGTCTTGAATGGGATCGATAACACGATCAGCGGGCCGGCCGTAGTGTTTCAGGTGGACCCCTCGATCGCGGCGCGGGCCGGATTTACCCCCGAAGAAGTTGCGCTCGACGCGGCAGCCATTCTTGAAGGCGAACCGTCTACGACTCCCGTCGTCACTCATGATCGCACTTACACCTTGCGTGTACGCTTTCCAGCCGGGAATCGAGCCTCCCTGGAAGCAATGCGCGACACGTTGCTGGTCAGTTCGACGGGCAAAACGGCTACGCTCGGATCGCTGGCCACGCTGACCGAGCTTCCCGGACAGACCGAAATCCATCGCGAGAACCTGCTGCGGAATGTGGTGGTCTCGGCGCGGCTGGAGGGCGTCGACCTGGGCACGGGGGTTGCCAGCGTCAAGAAAAGCGTGGACCAGTTGCATCTGCCTTCTTCGATTCGGGTGTTATACGGCGGAACCTACCAGGTGCAACAAAAATCGTTTCGGGATCTCATCTTCGTGCTCGTTCTGGCGGTGGTGCTGGTCTTCATTGTTCTGCTGTTCGAGTTCCGGACGTTTACCGCGCCCCTCGCGATTCTGACGTCGGCCGTGCTCTCGATCTGCGGAGTGTTTCTCGCCCTGTTCATCACCCGCACCACGTTCAACATCTCGTCTTTCATGGGGATGATCATGGTGATTGGCATCGTGGCCAAGAACGGTATTCTGCTGCTCGATGCCGAGCAAAGATTCCGAGCCGCCGGACTCTCGCTGGAAGAAGCGGTGATTCAAGCGGGCCGCCGCCGGTTGCGGCCGATCGTCATGACCGCGCTCGCCGCGGTAGCCGGAATGCTGCCTCTTGCGTTCGCCATGGGCGCGGGATCGCAAATGCTGAAACCGCTGGCGATTGCCGTGATCGGCGGCATCCTGCTGTCGATGGTTCTGTCGTTGATCATCACTCCCGCCGTCCACCTGTTCGCCACCCGGCGGGCGCTAACCGGTCCAGCCGTAGCGCCTTCTTGAACATTTTTTGTAGGGCGAGATGTGGGCGGCCCAACCCGCGAACGAGTGTGACGGGCAACGATTTTCCCTTAGGACGGAGAATCCCACTCTCGCGCTATCCCTACCTCGTAGAAGGATCGCAGGGTTTCAAGACGCACACCTCTTTGTAGCCATTCGCTGTTTTCTGTGATGTGGACCTTGCACGGATTCTTCAAGCGAGTCGTCAAGTAAAACGCTTCGAGAACCTCATTCTCGGGCTTCATCCCCGCCATGAGCGTTATCCTGCAGCGTTCGTTCCGAGCGGCCGGCAATACCCACATACGCCCCTTGGTGACCAACCTGATGGAGCGACAGACGCGAACCTCAGTCGCGGGGCCGGGTACGAGAATGACCCTGTCAGCAGCAATGCTCTTTTGCTCGTCTGTTGATAGTTGCTGCCTCTGGATTCCGTCATCTGAGACGAGCATTCGGCGGAAGCCGTAACCGGGATATGCTCCCGCCCGGAATCCTCTTATTTACCGTTCCGGTTCGTCAGGCCTCCCGCAACGATTATCGGAACTCGGTTTCCGGCTTTGCTTCTCGGCGGAGTTCCAGTCGAGCCGCCGAGCGGCATGATACGTTGGGCGTGACCGAAACTCAGTTCCATTTGCCCAACACCTTTTCTCCACAGGAGTCCACTAGTCTGTGTCTGCTTCGAGCCATTGCTTCGAAACCTCGCGGTCGGTGATGTAGACGGACTGGGCTCGCTTCGAGGGAAAGACCCATCCTTCGTTCACCCCCTCCTTGCGAGCCAACAGTGCTACCTTGACGCGCTCGGTTATCGATCCTTGGCTCACGCGAAGACGGCCGTTGGGAAATGATGGGTCAAGGCACCGAAACAGACTTGAGCGGTCGTGCACGTTGGTGGGAAGCGGGGGAGCCCAGTCGGTAGTAATCGGGAATCCACTTCTGAAGCTGCTGCCAGCGAAGACGCCACGGCGATGAAAAGTCTCTCGTGTTTCTCTCGTGTTAGCTCACGACTCAGCAGCGGCCCGCACGAATACTGGGGCGGAAACACGCATTTGACGCGCCTCCACGAGTGTAAGCTGTTGATAATGTGGGGAGATTTGCAAATTACGAATCCGGTGCTCTCATGGTTCCAGCGAGTCCTCGCGAAAGACAGCGCTGGTTCCAAAGCCAATGGCTCCATCTGAGCTAGCTTTGTCGATTGAGGGCAGGCATTTCTGTACAATCGATGCACGAGTTTGGCTATGACCGACAAAGACAAAATTGATGCGCTGGTAGCCCATATCCGCCGGAACCTGGGCGATTTGAACATCCCCATGCCCGGTGGGGAGTACGAGTATTCTGCTCTGCCGCTGTGCGTGACGGATGCCGTGTTCTCTCTCGGCGTACGATACGAGTCCACGGAGCGAACGGTTCGCGACTTGTGCGAACGCTACGGTTGGGAAATGTCGATGAAGGCCGCCTCCGAAGAACTCACCATAGGCGATTTCCTGAAAATTCTGCAACCATACGAAAATCGTTGGGATGATATGGCGCGTGACGTTTTCCGGAATCACCAGCGAACCTCAACAACGTCCGGCATCTTAAAAAGCGAAGCCGTGTACATGGTTTGCAGAATTCTCCAGCACTATGGCGCGGAGACCTTCGCGACTTTCAGGCGCGCGTTGGAATCCGGGCAGCGCGACGATCTGCGGCGGGCGATTACGGCCGTCCGTGGGCAGGGGACGGGCCTATCGTTTAACTATCTGCTCATCCTCAGCGGGGACACAAATGCCGTTAAGGCTGACCGGATGGTCACACGTTTTGTTGCCGACGCTCTGGGAGTGCGCAACGTCAAGCCAGAGCTTTGCGAGCGCCTTGTTCGCGAGGCGAGCGCCATTCTGGGGACCGAATACCCGAAGTTAACGCCGAGCCTGCTAGACCATGCGATCTGGAAGTATCAGCGCGCGCAGGAAGAAACGGCGCACACCGCATGTTGTCGGCTCCCCGGCAACGACCAACCGTCTGAGTCGAAACTTGGGTCCAACTTGGGTCCAGATGCTGACCAACTAGGTCCAAAACCGTGCACAACGACATAGAGAAAAGCTAGACGGGCCAACAAGATAGATATTCGTTCACTGCCTTGGGCGCAGGGGGTCCGCGGTTCAAATCCGCGCGCCCCGACCGATCAAAATCGACCCCCGCTCAAAACGTTGATCTTCTGCAGGGGTGGAGGCCGGGCGGTGTTTCCGTCGAACTCTGCTAGAATACGCGAAATTCAATGTCCTTAGGAGTCGCGCATGCGCCGATGGTGGGTAGTTTTGGCTGGACTTGTTTTGATGGGAATTGTTTGGTCGTTCTTACCAGTGTCTTCATCCCGGGCGGCCACGCCGGAGGCCGAGTTGAAGGGCGCTTTCCGGCGGCCCGAGAATAACGGGTGGACGTTCGTGCATCTGCAAGGTACACCGCACGAAATCGGCTTCCAGAACGGCTACTTGTTGGCGCCGGAGATTGAAGACACGCTGAAGGTTACCATCCTCGAAGCGACCCATGACAGTAAAAAAGACTGGCAGTTCTTCCGGGATGCCGCGCAAAACATGATGTGGCCGCACATTGAGCAGGAGTATCGGGAGGAGATGCAAGGCATCGCCGATGGCGTCAATGCACACGGCGTCGGAATGAAGGTCGATCTGTGGGATGTGGTGGCCTTGAATGCCGCCGAGGAATGGAGCTATTACGTCAAGGAATACGACAGGGTACATGGGATCAAGTCCGCGGCTTCGCTGGCGGTTCCCGAGCATTGCAGCGCGTTTGTCGCGACGGGCAGCTATACGAAAGACGGCAAGGTTGTGATCGCCCACAATAATTGGACGAACTATCTGGACGGCGAGCGCTGGACCATCATTTTCGATATTGTTCCGGCCAAGGGCAAACGCATGCTTATGGACGGTCTGCCGGGTGTCATCCACAGTGCCGACGATTTCGTGACGAACTCAGCGGGGATCATCATTACGGAAACGACGATTGGCCACTACTCCGGATACGACCCGGCCGGGATTCCGGAATTTGTGCGGGCGCGCAAGGCGGCGCAGTATGCGGCTTCCATTGACGATTTTGCGCGCATCATGGAGGAAGGCAATAACGGCGGTTATGCCAATACCTGGCTGGTAGCCGATACCGGGAAAAATGAAATCGGCCAACTCGAACTAGGGTTAAAGAACGTTACGCTGGAGCGGAAAAAAGACGGATATTTTGTGGGCTCGAATTTCCCGATCAATGAGAAGCTCATCCGCGAAGAGACGGACTTCGATCCCCACGATATGAGCGCGAGCTCCAACGCCCGCCACCTGCGCTGGGAGCAACTGATGGCGGAGAATAAAGGCAAGATCGACCTGGTGGCGGCGCAGCGTTTTCTAGCCGACCACTACGACACCTTCGAGAACAAAGAAGATGCGGACGAACGCACACTGGACGGGCACATCGATCTTTCGCCGCGAGGTTCTGAGCCTTGGCAGCCACCTTTCGGAATGGCTGGGGCGGTCCAGAACAAGGCTGCCGATGCGAGCCTGGTGGCAGAAATGAGTTTTAGCGCCGCCGCGGGTCATGCTTGTGGAATGGATTTCAAGGCGGCCGATCATGTGCGCGCGCACCCGGAGTTCGCCTGGCAGAAAGCTCTCCAGCGGGACATGAACGCGCATGCCTGGACGACTTTCAGCGTGGCGAAGTAGCCGGCTTACACACGCGGTGCGCTATATCGGGCGGGCACCCTCTACTTGCCGGGGCCAGCCGGTTTCAGGACCGCCGTATTCCGCTCGTCCGCAGCGATCATGCGGTAGAACTTTTTCAGTTCGTCCATTTTGCTGACCGGGACGCTCAGTTCCTTGATTTCCACGGCACGCGTGTAGTGCAGGACGTTTCCGCTCGCCTCGGTCTTGCTGTGATAGCTTCCAAAGCTGAAGTCCGCATCCGTCGGAGGTGGTAACTCGTCCACTTCATAGCCCGGCGGCAACGCGATATCGAAGCTGTCAGTATCCCGCGACGGCCCTTCGAATTCGATTGGGAACCTTCGCGCCTCCTTCGTCTCCAGCACTCCCCATGACTTGATGCCCAGCACCCGCGGTCGCACCAGCAGGAGATTCCCCGCACTCTTGGCGTAGTTGTCGGACTCGAAACTGTAGTTGAAGCCGAAGGGTTGGTCCGTCAGGTCGAGGTTGATCAGGCTGGCTCGCACAATTTGAAAACTGGAAAGCGATCCCGCCAGCAGGTTTTCGATCGGTTTGATCCGATCCTCGTTCTTCGTTACCGTGCGCAATTGCCAGCGTTCCGACGAAGCTCGATCCCCCAGCCGCACTTCCTTGACATCGCCCTTCAACATTCCGTTGGCGTCGAGCGTCAGCTTGCCCGAGCGCTGGACACTGTTCATCGCCGATGGCTGCTGCGGCAACTCCAGCAGTTCGCCGCCTTCGGGCGTTACCAGCAAGCCGTAATTCGCCTGCAGGTAGCCTCCAATCTGGCCAAAGGGCATCAACTGGTTGGTCGGGTCGAAGAACAGAATCCTGCCCAGCCGGGGATGCTGCGTCACAGCGATTAGCGACGGATCAAGCATGTCATCTGGCAATCTGATGGCAAGAATCACGTGGTTGAACCCGTCGTGAGCCGGCGAGTCACGCGTAACCGAGCCACGCTTCGTGTTGATCAGTACATGGTAGGAGCTCACGCCGATTTCGCGCAGCATGGTGCGCATCAGCGTAGCTTTGTCTTTACAATCTCCGTAACGGTGCGAGAAAACATCGGGAGCGGCGTGCGGTTGCCAGCCACCGATACCCAGTTGGATCTCGACGTAGCGGATGTCATGTTGCAGGAAGCCGGCGATGGCTTGCATCTTTTGTAGCTGCGTGGTCTTCCCCGCCGTCAAACTGCTTACCTGTTGTTTGATCGGTTCGGATGCATCCATCCTCCCGTTAATCAGATTTCCGTACCAAATCCCCATGTCTTGCCAGTTCGCAAACTCGTTCTTCCGCGACGTGCCACCCGGCGGAAAGAATGACACGATCATTTGGCCAGCCACGCCACTTAGCGGCGGCATGTCCGGCTCATGCCTGATGGCTTTCACGTTGCTGACCACCCATTGCCACACATTGCCGCCCCCTTCGGTTGGTTTCACCTCGGAATAGGAAAGCCACGAGGCCTTATAGTCCCAGCCGGGAGGGAGTTGCAGCGAAAAATGACTCTCGCGCACCGGATCCGTTTCCTGGAAGTGCCAGATATCCTGCAGCCAGAAGGGCTGTTCTTCCACTTCATATTCGTAGCCCACGATGTTTCCGGGGTCGGGCGCCGGAACATGTAGGACTCTGTACTTTGTGTCCTGGATCAAATAACCCCCTGCCGCCGGCGACGCAATGTCGATAGCGTCTTTCTCCTTCACCTCGTAGTCTTTGCCTTGCACCGGGATGCACCAACCATGCAGATTTGTGATTTTCCTCTGCGGATTGAAATAGACGTATACCGTGCCATGCTCTCGCCCTTCGGGCCGCAGAATCTTGTAAGCCTCACGTACGTGCGTCCTGATTTTATCCACCGATAGAACGGTCACGTCCGTCTCGGAATAGAGCAACGCCGCGTCGGTCTTCTCGTCATAGGAGGGCAAACTGACGCCGACCAGTGCGCGCATCCACGTGGAGCATCACTGGCCGCGGCGCGCGGCACACTGGTCACCACACATAGCGCAGCCCAAAAGAAAAACAGCAGCGCTTGCCGGCTGGTTATTTGCCTAGTTACTCGCATGGATTTCCCCTGGCTGCACAACGATCTGCACCGCATCGCTGGTCGTCACCTCCTGAAAGAAGTTCCGCAACGACGCGTAGTACTTCTGCTCCAGCAGCAAGATGTCGACGGTTAATTTCCTCGTCAGCCGCAGTGTTCCTGGGCTCTGCTCAACTTTCAAGCTATAAACAACCACTTTTCCATCGTGATCCTGCGGCGGGGGCACGCTGCTCACCTGCCATCCCGGCGGAAGTTCGATGGTCACGTCATCCGCTTTCTGGTGCGGATAGTCAAAATAGACGGGGTGCACCCGGTTGGCATGTTCAAAGAGCCTTTTCTCACCGGCGCTAAAGATCGCGGCAGGAATCACCACTCGCCTGCCGGCATTCGATGCCCAGCCCGGAATCTTCAGGTTAAATTCTGCTACGAGCGGCGTTTCCGAACTGGTCCAGTCCGGCTTGTTGGTCAGTTCCGCCTCGGCGGGCACCGCGATCTGTGACGTCACCCGCTCCTCCAGAAACTTCTTGCGCGCCACTTCGTCCGCGTTTCGCTCCTGCATCCGGTGGTACATGGCTTCCAGTCCGATGTAGGTGACGGTCAGTTTCCCTTCCAGATCCCCGCTGTCGGAGAGCTTCAGTTTTCCCGCACGCTCGATCCGTGACTCCGTGGCTTCCGGAAGCGTGGTCCGAATCCAGCTTCCGCCGTCCTTATCCAGCCGCAAACCCTGCACCCCTGTTTCCGGCCATTCCAGCAACCCAAACGGCGCGAAGGCTCCTCCGGGATCAAAATAGAGGTCTTTCCCATTCAGCTTGACGAGCACAACGTTGGAGTTCAATTTCGTGCTTTGCATCGTCGCTGGAGTGAAAAAATATTCGCGGCGACTCGAAACCCAGCATCCGTAGGCTTCAAAACCCGCCGCTCGCACCAGGCCAAGGAACAACCAGGTCAACTGGATGCCGTTACCATAGCCGCGCTTCCAAACGTCCTCCACGTTTTCCGCCGGTTTTTCTTTCTCGCGCTTTTCCTCCTGTTCGGTTTTCCGCAGCTCGTATGTCTTGTTCCGGATCTGCTGCACCCGGTCATAGATTTTCCGCAGTTTTACGTCCTGCGAGTCGGTGGGCGACACAATTTGCCCCACCGCTTGCTCCATGGCCTTCCGCTTACCCACGAAGCTTTCCAACTGCTCGTTCCGCTCTTTCCCAACGTGCTTCCAGAAACTGTCCTGGTCTTTCTCGGCGAGGCCCCGCTCATAGACAAAATCCAGTCGCGACTTTAACTCGTTCGGAGGAGGCATGAAGTCTTCCGTCTGGAACGCCGGTATGTTGCTCGCTTCCATACGGACGATGTTGTCGGGCCCCTCGTTGGGAGGAACGGTGCCAGAAGGGAGGTTTTGCCAACTCCAGCGCACCGAATACCTCGCGGTGCCCCGGTAGGGCTTCAGCGAGAATTGCGCTTTCTTGGTGAACAGCTCATTGCTCAGGATCCAATGGGACTCGAAAAGGGAATTCTCCTGCAAATCCACCCTATAGAAGTACTCGATGATGCCGCCAACCTGCACGTCCGGAAGAGTGAAAGTCTTCGCCAGAACCTTCAATCCCCTCCCCTTGACCAGTTCCTTTTCGAAAACTTTGCCGTCGAAGTTTACGATCGAGCCATCTGGCTTGATGGTCCGACCCCTTACGTTCACCACGTCCTCGCGTCCCTTGAAGAATGGAATTTCGATATCGGCATGCTTCCGCCCCTCTTCGGTCAGGATCTTGATCCGAAAGTAATTCTCTTCTTGAGAGGTACGGCCATTGTCATCCCGGTCCACCTGCCGGTACAGAATGATGGCGGGCGCTCCCGGCGCCAGCGGTTCGCTGGTCATTTTGAGTTCATCGGGTGAGACCGGGTGGAATCCCACGCCCGCCTTGGCCTCCTGCGCTGCCTGCATCCAGACCGCAAGCCCGACCACCACCCACTTGCCTAACCGAAACATGGTCATCATGATTTCTCCCAGGGTAAGTGCAGGTTCGACAGAGGTATCGAGAAACAGGATTCGCTGCAGGCGGGAAATACGAACTGCAGGGGGACGGGTAACGAGATCCGCGGCGAGAGCAATTTCGCCTCCTCCGAATTCCGGGCCCCCTCGAGCCAGAATTCGGTAACTGAATTGAACGCTTGAGTATAGCTGGAAGCGGCCTTCCGTCAAGGACGGAAATCACAAGTGCGAGAGGAAACGGCGCGCCGCAACAATCCATTCTCGACGCCCAAACATTATCAGTAAGTGGATAGGCTCAGTAGAGAAGAATCGCGACCCAGTAAGTCCCCGTCGGATACGCCGCATTGCGCGCGTAGCAAGCGCCGACCGCAAACTGGCGAACCCCAGGATCGCGCAGCAAACGCAACGCGCCTGGCGGTAGTATCTCGGGCTGGCTCTGCGTATAGGTGATAATTCTTCGATTGTTGTAAGCGGTAGCAAGTAAGTGGGCGTTCGGACGGCTCTCTCTCGCCAGCGAGCAGGCCGCCTCGTTAAGATTCGACGGCGTAAGTTGGCCAAGCTCCGAAAGCCCTGCCTGTTGACGCATCTCATCGATGGCCCGCCCCACTAATTGTCCGCTCTGCTCGGCGGTATACGACGGAACCTGGTGCGCGAAATCCTCGACCACATACAGCCGTCCCTTGCTCCAGATGGCCGCGACGCCCGCGACGTTGAATCCGCGATCGAGCAGGTTCTCGCGGTGCGGGGCCGAGCGCATCAGCACGTCATTCGCGCCCGGAGCGCAAGTGGCGTGCGCGATATTCTCGCCGGCGCGATCCATCTTCAGCGGACTGACATCGGCAATTCTTTCGAGCAGCGAGAGCTCACCTGACAACTGATGCTCCAGTTGCCCGCTCTGAACCATGCGCCGGGCGTGCGCTCGCGCCGCTTCGCGCAGACTTTCTTCCATGCGCAACGGCGGCACGCCGGCGAGTGTGCGGTTCTTGTTCGCCCATTCCAGAAGTTCGTTCTCGGCGGCGGAGTCCTCTCCAGAGGATGATTCGGCCGCCGAGTTCGAGTGGGGGTTGGGCTGATGGTTGCGAACGTCGTTGCCAACATCATTGCCAACGGCGTTGCGAATATCGACTGCTGGCGAAGTTGTTTGTGCGGCGCAGGGTCCGGGATTTACCGCCAACAGCGCGAATGAAAGAGCGAGGGCCGGGAGCATATTTTTACGGTTGGCGTTCAGGCGCGGGGATCGCCGGTAAAGTTCCGCTTTCCATCTGTGACGCTAACCTCTAGAATTCAGCTCAGCCACTTACGATGGACACCATACTGCTGGTTACCGTGCTCGCCGGAACCCTTGTCCTGCTTGGGTTCTCGGCTGTCTTGCTGCGCCGCGTTGCAGCGGCCGCGCAAGTGGATGTAAAGGCGGAAGTTGCGGGTCAGATCGAAAGGCTTGATACTTCTCTTGGCCAGAAGTTCAGTGCCGCCACTGCCGATATGGCCAGTAGGCTGGAGCAGACCAAAGGTGACCTCCGGCAGCAGGTGACAGACCGCATCCAGCAAGGGTTTTCAGAGATCCGCAGCTCGGTCGAGCAGCAACTCACCGCGGGCAGGGAAGAACAAAACCGGAGCCTGAGCGACGGCCGCTCTGAGATGACGGGTTCTCTGCTGCTCACCACGCAACAACTCAAGAGCGAATTTCAGAGTCTGAATCAGCAGACCGCGCAAAGTCTCGACTCGATTCGCGACCGTGTGGACTCGAAGCTGATGGCAATCACCGAGCAGGTGCAGCAGAAACTCGATCAGAACATCAAGGAAGGATTTGCCCAGTTCGAAAAAGTTCAGCAGCACCTGAAGGCCGCGGAAGAGCAGCTTCGCGAAGTCGGCGCTCTGGGCCACTCGATCAACGATCTGAACAACCTGCTTAAACTTCCGCATCTGCGCGGCCAGTTCGGGGAAGCCAGCCTGGAGCGGTTGCTCGCCGACTTCCTGCCTGCGCATATGTTCTCGCTGCAGTCGTCGCCGGGTGAGGGTGGAGGACGCGCCGACGCCATCATCTATTTTCCCGATCGCAAGCTGCCCATCGACGCCAAGTTTCCGCGCGAGCAGGTGATCGCGCTCTTCGAGAGCAACGACAAAGCTGAGATCGAGGCGGCGCGCGTGGCACTGGTGCGCGTGATGAAGGCAGAAGCCAAGCGCATTCAGCAGTACATCCAGCCGGAGAATGGCACCACTGAAATCGCGCTCATGTATCTGCCGAGCGAGACGCTCTACATGGAAGTGATCCGCAACCGCGAACTGGGCGACTGGATGAACGAGCAACATGTTTTTCCCGTCTCGCCCAACACCCTGCTGATGACGCTGCACACGATTGCGCTGGTGCACAAGTGGTACGAAGTCGCCAGCCGCTTCGAGAAGAGCCGCGCTGAACTGGCCAAGGCGCAGAAGTCATTCGACTTTTTCCAGAACCAGTTTGAAAACGTAGGCAAGAACCTGAACAAGGCGCAGGAAGCATTTGAGACCGCACAGCGGCACCTGAAGAGCTATCGGGGGAAAGTTTCCGCGCTCAGCGGGCAGGAACAGTTGGAGTTGGAGTCGTCCGCGCCCGTCGACAAGCCCCTGTCATTGATCGACAAAGCCGTGATCGACAAGGCCGTGATCGACAAAGCCAGCGCGTAATCGCCGCTTCGCAACCGGCAATTCGACCGATTCGGAGCCGCGCCTTGCGGCTCCTCCGTCCCGACGTTCATCGAAGGTTCATTGAACCCGCAATCGTCACTGCACGGTGACGTTGAAGCTGCCGGTTCGCGTGATTCCCGTGGAGGTTGCGGTCACATTCACCGTGTAGGTTCCGGCGGGCGTCCCGTGGTCAATTTGTGGAGGGGGTGTACTACTGCTCCCACCGCCGCAACTGACGATCAGGGCAACGCTGCCGAGGAGAAGCAGCGCGAGCGGCAGTCTCCGGCGCCGGATTCCGGAGTTCGAAAAAGGGATCGCAAACAGGAATACACCTGCGAGCACACCAAAGCCGTACATTCCCACTCCGGCGCGCCGGTCTGAGGTGATCTGATGGGGAGCGGTGGTGGTGATGGTGAGTGGCGCCGTGACGCTGCTGCCATAAAGGTTCGTGGTCGCAGACGGGCAGGTCGCTTCCGTCATGGCAGCGGGCAGCGCGCAGGTAACGTTGATAGGGCCAATGAAGTTATCCGTCCCGACCAGTGTAACCGTTGCCGTACCGGATTGTCCGGGCGCGGTTATGGTCACGTTCGGTATCGGAGAGGAAATGTTGAAGGTCGTGTCGAGAACCGTGACCGGGATCGAGTACGCGCTCTCGGTTCCCATGTAGTACGCGTCTCCACTGTAGGACGCGGTGAACGTGTAATTCCCAGGAGTATCGATGGTAAGAGGGAGGTAACCAGCGAGATAGGCCCATTCAAAGATGCCGGTGGAGTAGTTTCCGCTTATGCTTCCGTTCCTCGGGATGTAAGAAATCGTGCCCGATAGCGGATTGCCGTTCTCGAGAAGCGCAATGGCTCCGGTGGGGGCTTGGAGAATGCTCCACGCGTATACCACCGCGCCGATATTGAACGACTCACCAGAATCGGCGATCCAGACCACCGTGGTCCCGTTATATGTCTGGCTAAGGTTGGGAATTTCCATCTCCGTGTCAGTTACTCCCAGCGTCACCGTCGCGTTCAATGTGGTTGTGTTCGAGTTATAGCTGTTGTCGCCGCTGTACTGTGCCTGAAGGGCGTAACTTCCCAATGCCGTGAATTCGGAGGCAAGCGTCTGGTCTTCCGTGTAGCCCTGGGTGTTAAGAGCGTAGGTTCCCGCATCCAGAGTCTTGCCGTTGTTCGTAAAACTTACGCTCCCCGTGGGACAAGGAACCTGCGTCTGCTGCGGATTGGGCGCGCAGGGAGTGCCCGCCTCGTTGGTGACGTCGCTGCGCAGGAAGAATATCGTGCCGTAAGGTATGGTGGTGCCTATCGGCTGGAATGCATAGGTTGCGGGGTTCAACGCTACCAGCGTCTCTTGCGTCAGGCTGTTTTCCTTTCCGACGGTCACCTTAACCGGCGCCGAGTCGCTGGCTCCGAACGTGGAATCGCCAGCGTAGTGCGCGGTCACGTTGTAGGTTCCGCCGGGAAGCAAGGTGGTCGTGCCGGTGGCAACGCCGCTGTTCAGCGGGAAGAAGTCAATGCCGAGACTCTTGCCGGCCGGCGTAGCCATGAGCGCAACCGCTCCCGTCGGCGTGCCCGTGCCCGACTGCGGAGCGACCGTCACGCTGACGCTGACCGGTTGGCCATGGGTGACGCTGGCCGGAGAGAGATTTGTAAGCGTCGTCGTGCTGGGCGTAAAGGTGGCAGTCGTCCAGTGGTTGACGAGGTTGTCGGCGTTGACCGATCCCAGGCCGGTCGCCATGTCATAGCCCGTTGTCGTGAGCCAGGCAGGGTTAGCGGGATTGTTGGGATCGACCAGCACTCCAAAGCCCCCGCCAGCCGGGGCGGGGCCGCAATTTGGCGTATCGGGATTGCATGGCACCGAGTTATTGCCTTGCGTGATGTCGTAAAAGATGCAGGAATTTCCCGTCACTGCCACCGTCGAGGAATTACAGCTCGCGCCGCTTTGTGCCGCCAACTGGTAGAGAACGTAGTTGGCATTACCCTGCCGCGGACTCAATCCCTGCGCTGCCATCTTCTGATTGACGAGCGCCATGATGCCAGCGAAAGTTGGAGCCGAGGCCGAGGTTCCACCGACGCCCACAAAGGTGTTAGTCGCCAGGCTGCAGATCTCTTGAGTACCAAAGAAGCCCGCATCAGCCTCGCAGATGATGTAGAAGCTGTTGTTGAAGCCGTTGCTCGCGAACAGAGAGACATCGGGCAAGTCGCGCACTCCATCGGACGGCACTCCGGTTCCGGTTTGCCACGAGGGCTTGCTGTAGCCCGAGAGGCAGGTGCCGCCGCTGTCCTGGGTGGAGCAACTGCTGGGGCCACCACTTCCGCTGATGATATTCAGGTAATTGCTGTTATCCGGGCACTGGCCAATTCCGAAGCCGGCGCAGGAATCGTTCCAGGTGGTTTCCGGGATGTAAGACTTGGCGGAAGCGCCGGTGGTGGGGTCGTTGGTCGCGTTCCAGTAAGTGGGGGCAGTGGCTGGAGTCTGGTTGAAATCGGTGCCGCCTAACGCAACGTTATACGGAGTGGAAGCGAATCCGCTGACAGCGAGTCCGTTCACGGCCGCCGCTTCGGTATCGAAGTCGTCGCAGCCGGCGGAACCGTTGTCGCCCGCCGAGATCAGCACCGTAATGCCCTGTGCCGCTGCTTGCTGCCAGAGCGCGTTGTAGAAGGCGTTGCCGGCATTACCCAGTGTAGCTTCGCATTCGCCGTAGCTCTCGCTCATGACGGGGGCGACGTTGTTGTCCACGATGTAAAGCGCGGAAAGATCGACGCCGAGCGAGGTCTCTGTGGAAGCGGAGACGACAAGGTCGATGGTGGCATTCCTGGCCACAGCGCCCGACCAGGAAACGTCGAGCAAGGCTTCGGTCTCATCTCCGTCCACTCCCGGGTCGGGGCCGTTCAGGATGATCGTAGGATCGTTTGCGGGCAAGCCGAAGAGGCTGCGGAAGGCTTCGACGTCCGAGAGGTGAATGTTCGTCTCGCCAACAATGGCGATGGTTTGGCCGGTACCGTCGATGCCTGCGTTCCACAGCGGGAGCACGTTGTAAATCGTCGCGAAATCGGTGGGACCAAGACCGTAGTAAGTGGTCGTCTGCTGCGTGAAGGTGAACAGAGGTAAGGGCGCAGTTTGGCGTGGTGTGGTTCGCATCGGGATCCCCTGCACCGTGGAGTAAGAGCGCCTGGGGAAGTTGTGCAGGGAGAGTACGCCCCTCACCACCGGCGCGAGTGCAGCGGGAATCGAGGGGTCGCTGGCATTGGCCCAGTGCTCTTCGCCGTTGACCGCGTATCTGTGGATCACAGTGTGAAACGCCTGCTGCACCTGGCCGGCGGAACCGGAGAACTCGATCGCCGTTCGGCCTTTGGAGAGAGCTGCGACTTGAAACCCGTGGGATTCGAGCCACGCTGTGATCGTCTGGAGGTCACTGTCGGCGGGGCCGAACTGCTTGCCGAACTGCTCGGGAGTGAGCCACTTGTGGTAGTTGGGAGACGCCTTGTCCTGTTGGCTTTCGAGCAGCGTGCGGAGCGCGGATTCCTGTTCGGGGCTGCGCTTCAGCACCAACAGCATGCGTTGCATGGGCAGGCTGGCGGGCGCTGTGCCTTGGTCGAACTTCGGGCGCGCCAAAGGATGCGTGTTGCCATTGAGAACCGTGAGCCTTGCCCCATCGACCGGTTGCGTGATGAGTCGCCGCGGTGCCGCTGTGTCGGAAGAAACTGCCTCGCCATTCTGCGCCGCCGCCGCGCAGCAGGCAACAAACAAAAGAGTTAGAAGGGTAATAACAAGCGAGGACTGCGGAGAAGAAGTGGAACAGATTCGCATTACCGGGGCACCTTTTCTCGGAGTAGCTCTACATCCACCGAAACCCAAAAATGCACGGAGAAGAAAACGCAAATGCAGAAAAACTCTTGGGTCAACGACTCTCTTATTGCGCGGGATTTGGCCCACGCTTTGGAAAGAATCACAGTATCTTAGCTGGCGGCAGATTGCAACGAGGTGATTGTATTGGTACCGTCCTGATTTGATCGCAATCAGGACAACATTTCGGGCGTGCTAGAAGGTCTGAACATTCAAGGTGAGCGAGTAAACCAGACTCAAAACTCAAAACAAAAGGCCGCTCTTTTTCGAGCGGCCCGGACTTTCAAATCCTGAAACTTTGAAACGTTAGTCACCCGCCACTGGCTCGCCAACTTCTTCGCTTTCTTTCGCGGCGCCGTTGCCGTTTCCATTAGCCGGAGCAATCGCCGCAGTGATCGCGCCCAGCGGAATGAAGCCGCCTTCATTTGAAGTGGCCGGTTTCTCTTTCAGCACAACTTCCCGATAGAGTTGCGCCATGCGTGCGTCGTAGGCCGCGTCGTTCTTGACCTTGCTGTTCTCGGCCTTCTTGTCGCGAGCCCGCATCTTTTCTTCGCGCGCCGTCTTCGCAATCCCCAGTTTGTCGAGATCGTGCTGCACTTCGTGGGTAACAATCTCTTCCCGCAGATAGAGCGCGTGCTCTTTATCTTCCATGTTGACTTTCTTGCCGCCCGCGAAAATCTCGTGACGCCCGTGCTCTTCATACCACTTAGTAAGTGTCGACGTCATGTGCATCTTCTCGATGATGTTGCGCCAGCCCACGCCCGTGTTATAAGCGCAGAAGCTGATCTCGCCTTCCTGCGTAGCATAAGGAATGATGCACTGCTCGGTGCGCCGGAAGTCGTAGTTAAAGAGATCCTGGAACCACATGCCGGCGATAAACAGGAAGTTCCACCGGTCCTGACGCCGCTTCATCACGTCGTCAATCGTCCGCTCCGGACCGACCTTGCCATAGTTCCTGCCCGTAGCATTGAAGTTCTTGTCGAACTTCTTAAGCAAGTCCATAAGCTTGAAGTGCTTAGGCGATTGGAACGGATCGTAATTCTTCATCAAACAAAGCGCCATGCCAAACACCGTCCAGAATTTCGAGCGGGCCGCATCGTTCACTTTAGCGATATCTTTAGCAAGCTGATCGCCCTTTAAGAAAGCAGTTACTGGAACCGCTTCCTTAGTCTCCTTATCAATCATCATCGCCATTCCCGTGCCGCAGTTAGGATGACAACCGCAGGATAGCTGGCCCCAATCGTTGTTACTATCCTGGGCGTGCATTACGTCCGCCCAATCGCTGAAGGTGCTCATGAAACTGATCGGGAACCAGTCGCGGGCCGGTTCTCCGAAGCCGGTTTGATTTTTTACGTCGTGGGCTAAGTGAGCGAGTGTGTAACGCTGCGCTTCGCGGCGTTCGTCGGTGATGGCTTCGTCTCTTCCGGTGAAGGAGACTGGCTGGAAGCTTAGGAAGCCGATCTTCTTGGGATTGTCTAACGCGAACTGAATGATGCGTCCGACTTGCTCGTTGTTGATGCCGTTGATAATGGTGATCACGGGCACGATTTCGCAGCCGGCGCGATGCAGGTTGTCGATGGCTTTCAGTTTTACGTCGAACAGGTTGCCTACAGCGCGATGATCGTTGGCGGCGTTGCCGATTCCGTCGAACTGCAGGTAGGCGTAACGCATGCCGGCCTCGACCGCTTGTTCGCAGAATTCGAAACTCTTGGCGAACTCGATTCCGTTGGTTGCAGCCTGCACGCTGTTGTATCCGACTTTGCGCGCGTAACGAACCGCGTCCAGGAAGTACGGCGACAACGTCGGCTCGCCACCGGAGAACTGCACCGACATCTGCCGCTTGGGCTTTACGGTGATGGCGTTGTCGAGCACCGTCTTGATTTCTTCCCAGGTTAGTTCGTGGACATAGCCCACCTGGTTAGCGTCCATGAAGCAGGGATCGCACATCATGTTGCAGCGGTTCGTGAGATCGACGGTGAGCACCGCACCGCGTCCGTATTTGACGGTCGAAGTTCCATGGTGATGCAGATGTTCGTCCTTGTGGGCGCGGATATCGCGGCCGGGGAAAACTTCCTCGAGGTGTTGCGAGAATTCGGTGTCGATCGACATGAGGTCTTCGAAGTGACCGTGCTTGGCGCAGTCCTTGACCATCCAGATTTTGCCGTCACGTTCGATGATCTGAGCCTTGATCTCGCCTACTTTTTCGTTCATCAGCACGTCGACCAGCAGGTGGCCGTCGAGAATCTGCTGACGAATTTCAGGCACGCACTTGGGACAGAGCGAATCGGTGGAGCGCGGCCAGCCCAGCGGCGGCTTCGACTTTTCCCAGGACTTAAGCAGGGGCTTGTCGGACCACTTTGGAGTCGGCGCCACATTCGGAGCAACGCGGTTCAGGCGTTCAAAAACGGCCCATGCGCCCGTGGCGGCAACCGTCACGGCCTTCTCAACATATTTGATCGGCTTGTGCATTCTGCTCTCGCTTTCCTCAACTCGGGAGTTAGAACTGTCCCCGTGGTCCCGCGTACGGGAACCTTGCAATAGACTTGTCCACGAGGAAACCTACCTGTGAAACCCAGAAGTTTCGATGCGTGGAATGGGTCACAGTGATCCTATTGAAACCGTGAAAGTTACGCACGAAGAAGGCAATGAAGGGAAGAAAATCGGGGTTAAGCGGGGAATTGGGGGATTTTATGGGGTAAGTTGTTGAAAAGGCAGGGAGAGCTGAGCGCGGCACGGGGCAGCCATTCCACGTCGCCGTGGGCCGGTTACTTCGTCGGCAGCAGGTCACTGGCGGCGAGGACATAGGTAGTCGTCTTATCGAGCTTGATATTGGAATGCCTGGAAGTAAGGGTAACGGCTCCGTCGCCTTGGCGTGTGGACTCTACATCTTTCATCAAGACGCGGCGTTGCGAAATGCTGGACGCGGGCGCGGGCGGCGCGGGGCCGGCTTGGTTAGCGCTGTCCCGGTCAGGGTCTGGAAAGGGCTGCGACGCCGGACTGTTCGGGTCGGGGTAGGTGGCGGTCCTGTTGTAAGGTCTCACGTGGTGTACGGCGCCGGGGGGCTCATCCGCGAGATTCTGATTCGTCAGCAGCGGCACGGGGTAATACCATGGCGTCAGGTAAACCTTGATCGGCGCGGAGCCATTTTTCCACTGCGCGGAGTCCATGCGAATGGCGAGGCGGGATGGGTCGGTGGCAGACTTGGCCACGGACTCGGTAACTTCTCCGGACAAGATGGCGTCCTGCGGAACTACTACGCCATTGACCAGGGTGGCGAGGGCGAGTTTGGCCTGGACCTTAGCGCCGACGGGGGTTTTGCCGGCAGCCACGTTTTGCCGCATGATCACGGGAAACTCGAGGCCTGGCGGGGAACTGGGCGGCGTGGGCTTCGACTGGCCGAGCAACGCGGCGGAAGCGAGAACGACAGCCAGCATCGTGTAGCGCATGGCGCTCGTTTTCGTGCTCGTTTTGCGGAAGGCGTTGCTGGACGTTTTGCCGATCGTCTTGCTGGACATCTACGTCCCCTTTGCTGGTTGACTGAGCGGGACAACGCTTTAGAGCTTGGAAAAAATATGTCTTAGGCAGCTACCAGAATTTTATGTCATTGTACTCGTCCGGTTACGACAGCAAAGCGTTTCTTTAAGTTCGGTAACTCTTACCAAAAGTTGCCGATTCCGGCCTGATTTCACCAAAGAGTTCTCAGCCAATGCCGATCCACTTCCTTATGATCAATCCAATTAGCAGTGCCCACTCTGGCCAAGCCAACGAAGTCTCACACCCGGCTGCTCGTCAGCCACAACCCCCGGCCCAGCCTCCGAAGAGTGACGTGCTCCCACAGGACACAGTTACCCTGAAAAGTGCTGGCGATGTGGACCACGACGGCGACAGCAAATAACCCTGTTTTTGTTGCTACCCTCTCCTGGAGGATGGGCGAACCCGCCTGTCCTCCAATTTTTCCTGGTTGTCCTCACGTATTATTGTTCGTGATTCCGGCCACTCGGTGTGGCTCCGTTAATGCGGTATGCTTCCGGCATGTCTGGGCGGCGATTGCCGGCTGCGGATGGGACGCTGATTCAGATCGTGGACGCTGCTCTGGCGGATGCTGCGCGACGCAGCGGCGAGTGGCTGATGTGCCGTCCGGGATGCACGCAGTGTTGCGTGGGTGTGTTTGCCATTAATCAACTGGATGCGGTGCGGTTACAGCGCGGGTTGGCTGACCTGAAAAAGAAGGACCCGCAACGGGCGCAGCGGATTCGCGAGCGGGCGCGAGATTCGATGCAGCGGTTGTCGGCGGAGTTTCCTGGGAACGCGAAAACGGGCGTGCTTGATGCGGCAGTGTTCGACGAAGGTTCGGAGGCGGAAGAGCGCTTCGCCGCGTTTGCGAACGATGAGGTGTGTCCGGTGCTCGATCCGGAGACGGGATTGTGCGATCTTTACGAGGCTCGGCCGATGACGTGCCGCACGTTTGGTCCCCCGGTACGAGCAGAAGGCGGGCTCGGAGTCTGTGAACTGTGTTTTCACGGCGCGACGGACGAGCAGATTGCGGCTTGCGAGATGGTTGAAGATCCGGATGACCTGGAATCGAAGCTGCTGAGAAAACTGGAGAAGACGCGAGGTCCGCGTGGGCGGACGATACTTGCGTTCGCTGTGAAGTGAAGGACAGTGATTGAAGAATAAACTTCATCAATAGATGACAAGGTGTGGTTTCATTGCCGGGCGCGATACCAGCGGCGCACGGCCACGACCGACCAGATGGCCTCGACCACTCCGAAGGGCCAGGCGCCTTGCAGAAACCCATACGCAGAGCCGAGCGCGCAGGCGACAGCGAATGCCAGGATGAACCAGGTGCTGCGGCTCTCCAACGCGTAAGTGACCAGCATCGCGGTCACCGCGAACAATCCGAATAGCGTCAACATATTCACGGTACTGCTTCCTCCGACTGGCGCGGTGCGCCGTTTGCGCAGTGAATCATCCTACCAATTCTTGCCTAGCCGAATTTGCGGTACCCTCGAATTCTCCGCTGCGGCTGATAATTCGCGGGCGAGGGCGTTCGCGCCACACAGGCAATGACTGAGTCCACAGAAATCCGAGGGGCTTCGCTGAGGGAGATTGCCCTGGTGTTTCTGAAGCTGGGGACGATTGCGTTCGGCGGGCCGGCGGCGCATCTGGCGATGATGGAAGAAGAATTCGTGCGGCGGCGGCGGTGGATTACCCATGCTGAATTTCTGGACCGGCTGGCGACGGCGAATTTAATTCCGGGGCCGAGTTCGACCGAAGTCGCGATTTTTGTGGGGCAACTGAAGCGCGGCTGGCGCGGTCTGATTGTGGCGGGCTGTTGCTTCATCATTCCGGCGGCTCTAATTGTGTCGGCGATTGCGTGGGCCTATGTGCGCTTTGGCTCGCTGCCGAAGGCCGAAGGCGTGCTGTACGCGATAAAGCCGGCGGTGGTTGCGATCGTGATCCAGGCGTTGGGGAAGTTGGGACGAACGGGAGTGCGGACGACTCTGCTGGCGGTGATTGCCGCGCTCGCGGCGGTGCTGAGTTTGTTGGGAGTCAGTCCGGTGCTGGTACTGGTGTTTGCCGGGTTGGTATCGGCGGCGGCTTTTACGATGAAGAACCGGCTGATGGGCGCGGGTGTTGGACTTCAGAAAATTGTCGGACTTCAGAAAGCAGTTGGGCTTCCGAAAGTTGTCGCCGGGGCGACGGCGGTTGTGGCTGTGGGCACGGCTTTTCCTGTGGGGCTCGCGCGGCTGTTTTTGTCGTTTCTGAAAATTGGATCGGTGGTGTTCGGCAGCGGATATGTGTTGCTGGCGTTTCTGCAAACCGAATTCGTGGAGCGTCTGCACTGGCTGACTGATAAGCAGTTGATTGATGCGGTCGCGGTGGGGCAGTTTACGCCCGGTCCGCTGTTTACCACCGCGACGTTTATCGGGTACGTGGTGGCGGGCTGGATGGGCGCGGTGGTGGCGACGGTGGGAATTTTTCTGCCTGGTTTCGTGCTGGTGGCAGTGAGCGGGCCGATGATTCCGCAGCTGCGCAGATCGGCAGTGGCGGCGGCAGCGCTCAATGGCGTGGTCGCGGGTTCGCTCGCGTTGATGGCGGTGGTGGCGATGCAGTTAGGAAAGGCATCGATTGTGGACTGGAAAACGCTGATCGTGTTCGGCGTGAGCTTAATTGCGCTGCTCCGGTTTCGGGTGAACTCGGCGTGGGTGGTGGCGGCGGCAGCGGTCGTGGGATGGGTAGTCGGGATGGGTAATACTGGGTGGGTGATGCGGTGATTTGCAAGTTTCGGATTCGAGGGCCGCAATGAGCGAGATGCGGATGCGGACGGCGGAGCGTGGGGACCTGGCACGGATCACTGAGATTTATAACTACTACGTTCTGAATACTCCGGTGACGTTTGACGTTGAGGCTTACACGGTGGAGCGGCGGGAACCATGGTTCGCACAGTTTGGTTTGGCGGGACGGCATCGGCTGATAGTTGCCGAGGAAAATGGAGTGGTGATGGGATACGCGGGGACGACGCGGTTTCGTCCCAAGGCGGCGTACGAGACCACGGTGGAGACGACGGTTTATTGTGCGCCAGAGGCGGTGGGGAAGGGCATTGGGAGCCGGTTGTATGCGGAGTTGTTTGCCATGTTGAAGGGCGAGGACATTCATCGTTTTGTGGCGGTGTATGTGTTGCCGAACGCCGCGACCGCGGCGCTGCATCGGCGATTCGGATTCAAGGTGGTGGGCGTGTTCAGCGAAAATGGGCGAAAGTTTGGGAAGTATTGGGATGTGTGCTGGGTGGAACGGTGGGGGTGAGAACCCGCGCGGAGATGGGTTTGCGGTTATTCTTCGTCGTTTGTGACGGAGAGGTTAAAATAGGAGATTGCGGCTTGGCCTTCTGGGCGCACTGTGAGCCGGCGAGAAGGTTATCTTGGAGCGGCGTCTCGGGGCGTTGCCTCGGAACGTTCTCTCGGGAAAAGGCACAGCCGTATATTGATTCGTGGAACCTGTGAACAATCTCGAAGAACGGCGGCCGCGGACGTCGCTTGACGCCAGCGCGCCATCTCCGGCCATCGCTCCGCCGCCCCGTCGCTCGCGGCCTTCGTCGCCGGTTTACTGGCGCGTCGAGGGCAGTCTGCTGGAGTTGACCACGGTTCGTCCGATTGCGTTTTTTACCTGGAACAGTCAGACATTTATCGCGCGGGCGGCGCGTCGTAGCCTGGTGCTTGTGATGGCGCTGCTACGGCCATTTTTGTATGCGGCGAACCGCGTGGCTGCTACTCGGATCGTGCACGCCGTGCTGCGCGGGATTACGCGCGACCGGCTCGATCTGCTGGGCGAAGAAGAATTCGAATACAAACTGAAGCCGCTGCTCAAGGAAGAAGGAGTCCGACGACTGAAGGCGTTGCAGGCGACGGGCGTGGACGTGGTACTGGTGAGCCAGGGGTTGGATCATATGATGCGGCCGCTGGCGCGGCATCTGGGGGTGCGGTGGATTATTGCGAACCGCCTCGACTTCCGCGATGGAGTTGCGACTGGTCGGCTGCTGAGTCCGGTGATTCGTCCGCGGGGATTGTTTGCGCGGATTCGCGAAGCGGGGCCGGATGGGCAGCAGAGTCCGGCGCGATGGGTGCGGGCTTTGGGATTGCGCGGTCCTAAGGCACTGGCCGCTGCGATTGTGCCGGAGGTGCGAGTGGAGACGCCGCGCGTTCGTCCGATTGTGTACTTCGACGAAAAGCGGTATCCGGCGCGGTTTTCCGTGCGGAAGGCGCTGGGCGGAAAGCGCGTGATGCTGATCGGCGTTACGGGATTTATCGGCAAGGTGTGGCTGGCTAATACGTTGATGGATCTCTGCTCCAACGGGCCAAAACCGGGCCCGCTGGGGGCCCCGATTCTGCCCGAAATCGGAAAGCTTTATCTGCTGATCCGGCCGCAGAAGTCGAGTCCGGCGCAGACGCGCTTCGAGAAGATGATCGAGGGCTCGCCGGTTTTCGATCCGCTGTTTGAGAAATACGGCGACCAACTGGGCGCGCTGCTGGCCGAAAAGATTGAAGTCGTGGAAGGCGATGTTTCGCAGCCCGGCTTGGGGCTGGACTCTGAGACTGCCGCGCGGCTGCGCAGGGATCTGGATCTGATCATCAACAGTTCGGGGTTGACGGATTTCAATCCGGATCTGCGGGATGCATTGGCAGTGAATGTGGATTCTACGTATCACCTGATCGAATTCATTCGCGGGTCGGATCACGCGGCATTGCTGCATCTTTCGACTTGCTATGTAGCGGGGCAGCGCGATGGGCGGGTGAGTGAGCGGGTGCGTTTGAATTACACGCCGGCGGGCGTGAAGGACTTTGACGCGGAAAAGGAATGGTATCGCCTGCATGATCTGGTGGAGTCGGCGGAAGCGCGGGTGGAAGGGCCGGAAGTCGCCGAGGAACTAAGGAAGCAGGCGTTGGGCAAAGAGCACGCGGCGAAAGGGCTGAGCGGGCAGGCATTGGAGATCCAGGTCCGCAAGAATAAGGTTCGGTGGTTGAAAAATTATCTTACGGAAGAAGGCACCCGGCGCGCGAAGGAGTTGGGCTGGCCGAATACCTACACGTTCACCAAGAGCCTGGCGGAATCGATCATTGCAAAACATGGCGCGGGGTTGCCGATTGCGATTGTGCGTCCGTCAATTGTTGAGACTTCGGTGGCGAAGCCGTTTCGCGGGTGGAATGAGGGGATCAATACTTCGGCGTCGCTGTCGTACTTGCTGGGGACGGCGTTCCGGCAGTTGCCTTCGAACGAACGCAAGCGGCTGGACATTATTCCGGTGGATGCGGTGTGCGCCGGGATGACGCTGATTGGCGCGGCGCTGGTGGAGCGGCGGCACGATCCGCTGTATCAATTGGCGACGTCGTGCACGAATCCGTGCGACATGGGGCGGTCGATTGAGTTGACGAGCCTCGGACACCGGCGTCACTATCGCGCGCAGGAAGGTCTGGAATACTGGCTGCGGTTGCGGATGGATGCGATTCCGGTTTCGAAAGAGCGTTATAACCGCATGTCGGCGCCGGCGCAGAAGATGATTATCAAGTCGATTCAGCGGGTGATGTCTCCGCTGCCATCTTCGATGAAGAAGCCACTGGCGAAAACGGAGCGCAACCTTGAGCGCGTGGAAAAATTGGTGGGCCTGTTCGAGCCGTTTATTCTGCACAACGAGCATGACTTTGTCGCGGATAATGTGGAGAAATTGTCGCAGGCTCTGACGCCCGAAGAGAAGGAAATTTTCGGGTATGACACGGCGGGACTGGACTGGTGGGAGTATTGGATCGACATTCATATTCCGGCATTGCGGCGGTGGACGTATCCGCTGATTGAAGGGCGGCCACTGGAAGCGCGCGCGCCGCGTGTGCTGCAGATGCCGCCGGCATCGAGAAAAACGACCGAAAATGGCGATGCGATGAAGACGGGGACAAACGGAGCAACGTGGCAATTTTCCTGACCGGTGGGACCGGGTACATCGGCGCGCATGTCGCCGCCAATCTGCTGGAGCAGTATGACGCGACCTTGAATCTGCTGGTGCGCGGTCGCGATCCGCGTGACGCGGAGTTGCGGCTTTGGCAGGCGTTGCAGTTGCACCTGCCGTTTCCGAAATTCTACGAATACCTGCAGGCAAAGATCCGGATTTTTCGCGGTGATCTCACGTCGCCGCAATTCGGGCTCGAAGCGAGCGATTACGACCGACTCGTGCACAGCACCGATTCGGTGATCCACTGCGCGGCTTCGCTCAATCGGAAGTCGGAAAAAAGTTGTTTGAATGTGAATCTGCGCGGGACGCTGGAAGTGGTGCAGTTGGCGCGGCAATCGCAGTACTATCACGGGCTGCAACGGTTTTCGAACGTGAGCACGGTGGCGGTGGCGGGGAAACGCAGCCACGAAGTTGTTTTGGAAGACCGGTCGATTGAGTGGGAGCGCTCGGATTACGATCCGTATGCGCGGACGAAAAAATTCTGCGAGCACATGGTGCGCGAGTTGTTGCCGGACGTGCCGTTGACGATCTTCCGGCCGAGTATCGTGTTAGGGGACAGCCGCTATCCGCAGACGACGCAGTTCGATATGGTGCGATCGTTCGTGTTTCTGGCGGGATTACCGGTGCTGCCGTTTCGTCCGCATGACAAGATTGACATTGTAAATGTGGACTTCGTGGCGGATGCAATTTCGACTTTGCACATGAAGGCGAATCCCGAGCACGATACCTATCATCTTTCTTCGGGCAACGATGCGCAGACGTTTCGGGAATTGACCAAAGCGCTGGCAGCGGAGCAGAACAAGCGCGGTCCGCTGTTTTTGCCGATCCTCGAAAAGCCGTTCGGCTCCATCGTTAATACGCTGGCGAACCGCAAAGGACCGGTGGGGCACGGAGCGGCGCTGATGAAGGTCTTCCTGCCGTATTTGACCTGGAATACGGTTTTCGACAACACGCGGGTCACCACGGAAATGGGGCGCAAGCCGGCGCCGTTTTCACAATACAGTTTTCCTCTGCTCCGGTTCAGCCGCGAGCACAACTTTGAATATCCATATCAAGCGTGGCCGGAGAGCACAAGGGCGGGAGGGTCTGCCGCATGATGGATTTCGTTCTGGAAGCGTGGGTATCGAGCATTATCGAGGGCAAGAAAATCCAGTGGATGATGGGCAAGCGGGAGCCGTGGCAGCCGGGCGAGAAATTGAAATTGCTGTTTGCGGGCTACAACGGGACGCGCAATACGGGATCGGATGTGCGAGTGGAAGAGATGTTGCGGCAGATCCGGCGGATTCTGGGACCGGAGAATGTTGACCTCAGCATGATGACGTTTAATTTTGACCGGTCGCGCGGATATTTCGAAGGCACGTCGCAGGTGCGGCTGCCGGATATTTTTCCGCCCTTCCTGGCGAATGAAGTGCCCAAGCATCATGGTGTGGTGGCGTGTGAAGGTTCGATGTTCAAATCGAAATTCGCGAATGCGCTGGCGACGATGATGATCGGGTCGCTGGGCATCGCGGCGGCGGAGAACAAGCTTTCGATCGGCTACGGCGCCGAGGCGGGACACATGGATCCGGTGGTCGCGAAAATGTGCGGGCGCTATTGCAGGAATTCGCTGGTGATCACGCGCAATGACGAGTCGCGGAAAATTCTGCGCGAGCTGGGCGTGCCGACGGAATTGGGCACGGACACGGCGTGGACGTTTGAGCCGCTGGGCGCGGAGTATGGGCAAAAAGCGCTGCGCGATGTGGGTTGGGATGGAAAGACGCCGGTGCTGGTGGTGTGTCCGATCAATCCGTTTGAGTGGCCGGTGAAGGCGTCGGTGGCGAAGGCCGCGCTGCGCAGCCTGACCGGCGCATATGAAGAGAGCCACTACCGCGGGCCCTACTTTCATCATGCGGGGCCGGGGGCGGACCGGGCCTACGAACATTATTTGAGTTCGATTGCCAATGCGGTGGCCGCGTTCCGCCAGAAGAAAAATGTGTTTGTGATTATGGCGGCGACCGAACGCATGGATGCACGGCCTTGCCGGCGTATTTCGGAGAAGCTGGGCGGAGTTCCGGTGCTGACCTCGGACGATTACAACATGTACCAGATGGTCAGTATTCTGCGGGCTTGCCGCCTGATGGTGTCTTCGCGCTATCACGGGATTGTGACTTCGATGCCGGCGCTGGTGGCGTCGGCGGGGATCACGATGGATGAGCGCATCCGGAATCTGATGAACGAGCGCGGGCACCGGGAGTTGCTGATGAATGTGGATGATCCGGACCTGGAGGCGCGGACTCTGGCGGCGATTGAAATTCTGGATCGCGACGGGGAACGGATTGCCGACGGGATCGCGCGCAGCGTGGTGAGGAATTTGAAATTGATGGCGCGCATGGGCGTGTATTTTGAAGAAGAAGTGCAGCGGCGGTATCCGGAGTTTCCCACCCGGCACGGCGAATGGAGCTGGGAGGATTATCTGCCGTCGATGAGCGAGGGATTGAAGCAACTGGTGGCGGCCTACGGGTAGCTGCACTCTTCAAATCACGACTTCATTGCAAAACGAATTCGTATCAAACACATGGCTTTTCTTGAACAAATTTTTGCGAGCCTGGAGCGCAGCGGCGATGCCGTTGTGCTGCAGGAACTCCGCGACGGGCAGGCGGTTCCGCTCACGGCGCGGCAGTTGCTGGCTCAGGTGCAGGTGGCGCGGGCTTATCTGCGGCGCTTGCGGCTGAAGAAGGGTGACCGGTGCGCGCTGCTGGCGCATAACTCGATGCAGTGGGTGGCCATGGATCTGGCTGTCATGGCGGAGGATCTGACGGTGGTGCCGCTGTATGCGCGGCAGGCGCCGGCTGAACTGGTCGCGATGATGAAGGATTGCTGGCCGTCGGTGATCGCTTGCGGCGAGCAGTCGCTGGCCGATGCGATCGTAGAGGAGTGGCCGGAAGCACCGCCGTATTTCTGCTTCGAAAATGTTTTTACGGCCGCGCGCGGGCCGCTGGAGAATCCGGCGCTGGCGGTTGCAGAAGAAGATGTGGCGACGATCATCTACACCTCGGGAACATCGGGCGAGGCGAAGGGCGTGATGTTGAACGCGGGTAACGTCGGTTACATGCTGGGTTGCACTTCGGGGCGACTGGATCAGCTTATGGGGAGTCACCCGGTGAAGACGCGTCCGGCGCAGGACGCTGTGTTTCATTACCTGCCGCTTTGCTTTGCGGGCTCGTGGATTATGATGCTGACCTGCCTGCTATGCGGCAACAAGCTGACGTTGAATACGGATCTGGGGAAGATTGCCACGGAGATGCGGCTGGCGGCGCCGGATTATTTTCTGAATGTTCCCGCGCTTCTGGAACGCATGCGCAAAGCGGTCGACGAGCAACTTTGGAAGACCGGTGGATTTCCGCTAAAGGTGTATACCAAGGCGAAGGGCGCGTGGGTGCGGCGGCAGGAGGGCAAATCGCGCGCCGGGGACGGGCTCTGGCTCGGGCTGGCGAATCGACTCGTATTTCCCACGATTCGAAAGAAGATGATCGGCGGCAAGCTGCGCGCGCTGATTTGCGGCTCGGCGCCGCTGAGTGTGGAGACGCAACTATTTTTTATGATGCTTGGCATCCCGGTGTTGCAGGTGTACGGCCTGACCGAGACGACGGCGATCTGCACCATGGATGATCCGGATGCGCCGGTCATTCCGGGGCGGGCGGGGCCGGCGATTGCGGGCGTGGAGATGAAAATCGCGGAAAATGCGGAGATCGTGGTGCGCGGGCCGAATATTTTTGCAGGCTACTGGAATCGTCCGGAGGAGACGGCGAAAGTGCTGCGCGATGGCTGGTTTCATACTGGCGATCAGGGCGAGGTGGACGCGAACGGGAACTGGAAAATTGTCGGCCGCATCAAAAACCTGATTATTCTTGGGTCGGGGCATAACATTGCACCGGAGCCGATTGAGGATAAGATCCTGCACGAACTGCCCGGTGCGATTCAGGTAGTGGTTGTGGGTAATGCGCGTGGGTATCTGGCGGCGCTGGTCACGGGCAAAGTGAGCGACGAGAAAACGCAGGCGGCGCTGGATCTTGTGAATCCCGACCTTCCACATTACAAGCAGGTGCGCGCGTTTCATCTGGTGGAGGAAGCGTTCAGTGTCGAGAATGGGCTGCTGACGGCGAACGGGAAGCTGAAGCGCGACTTGATTGCGGAGCGGTTTCGAAACGAAATTGACGCGATGTACGAAGTTTCGAGGACTCAGGTCTCGAAGAACCAGACGGCGAAGACGGCATGAACGACTTCAAAGGGCAGACGCTTTCGTGGCAGATCGTGAATGGAGCGATTGAACTTGCACTGCATCGCGATCCCTGCAACGAGATCGGGTCGCTTATGCTGGAAGAGTTGGAGAAATTTGCGACGGCTCTGCCCGAGTTGGCGAATGAAGCGCAGGCGTTGATTGTCCATTCGACGTTAAAGGCCGGGTTTTCGGCGGGCGCGGATTTGCGCGAGTTGTTTCAGCGCGGGCAAGAGATGGAAAAGGCCGCGGCCCTGCGCGGGGTGCGGGAGTTTCTGGAGCGCATCCACTCCGTGATGAATGCGCTGGACGCGGCGCCGCTGACGACGATCGCGGCCGTGCACGGGGTGACGTTTGGCGGCGGGTTCGAGCTGGCGCTGGTTTGCGACATTATTGTTGCGGATCGCATGGCGCGATTTTGCTTTCCGGAATTGCGCCTCGGGTTGATTCCGGGATTCGGCGGGATTCCGCGGCTGAAGCGGGATTTGGGCAATGCGGTGGTGCGCGATCTGCTGCTGACCGGGCGCAGCTTCAATGTGATGAAGGCGCAGCAGATCGGACTGGTAAGCCAGATTGCCGCCGAAGGCGAGGCGTTGCGAGTGGCGCGCGCCACGGCCAGCCAGGTCGGCAAATTTGACCGGCGGACGGCGGCGGTGGCGAAGGAGTTTGTGAAGCCGATTCCGTACGAAGAGTTGAAGCGGGAGATCGATATTTTTTGTGACCTTTATTCGCGTCCGGCAGTCGGAGCCGGACTGCGCAAGTTCGTGGAGAGCACGGACGCGCAGCCGTACTTGCCGTGAATTTCTACTTGGTGATTTGTAATTTGTAATTTGAAGGACATCACACGTTATGTCAGCGCCTTCTGCCGATCGTACACTCGACGAAATTCTGAATCTTGCAGCTTCGCATTTTAAGGTGGCGCGGGAAAAGCTTACTCCCGACGGCGACTTTTTTAAGACGCTGGGAATCGACAGCCTGCAGGCGCTCGATTTGCTGACGCGCCTCGAGCATCATTTCCGCATCGAGTTGCCGGACTATGAACTGCAGGGTGTGTCGGATTTTCGGACGCTGGCGAATCGGATCCAGGCGCGGCTTTAGAACCAGTGGGCAGTGGTCGGTGGCCAGTGGCCAGCGCCCACCAGTAACGATCAACAACTGGCCACTGCCCGCTTCCTTATGGTGAGATTCGAAAATTGAATGCTTGATCTCCGTCAATATGCCAGCCTCGGTGCAGCGCTCAAGGATGCGCTGGAGCGCTGGCCGAACGAAACTTGCCTGATTGAAGCCGATCGCGACCGCGAAAAAGTGCGGCTTACCTATTCTGATTTCAAGGAAATGGCGCGTCCGCTTTGCCGCGCGCTTGAGGACGCCGACTTCAAGGCGGGCGACCGCGCGGCGATCATTATGACGAATCAGTCGAAGTGGCTGATTTCGGCATACGCGATTTTTTTCTGCGGCGGCGTACTGGTTCCGCTCGATTACAAATTGACCGCGGCGGAACATCTGCAACTGCTGGCGCATTCGAAGGCGCGGTTTCTGGTGGTCGAATACTACTTGTGGCGGGCGATCACGCAGTCACCGGAGTTTGCAAAACTAACGGTGGAGATTGTGCTGGTGACGGAAGCGCCGGCGGGGGCGGACTTGCGGGGCGCGTACCGCTGGGAGGAATTCAAGAGAAAGGGTGAGCCGCAGTTTGTGGTGCGACAGCGCGAGGACACAGCCTGCATCGTGTATTCGTCCGGGACGGGCGGGCATCCGAAGGGATGTGTGCTCACGCACGACAGCTATCTGGAACAGTGCGCTTCGCTGACGGCATGGTATCCATTTTGGCCGGGCGTGCGCTATCTGAGCATTCTGCCCACCAATCACGCGATCGATTTCATGGTGGGATTTATCGGGCCGTTCGTGTGCGGAGCTTGCGTGGTTCATTTGCGGACGCTGCGTCCGGAGTTTGTGCGCGATGCGTTTGTGCGCTATCGCATCACTTACGTGAGCCTGGTGCCGATGGTGTTGAAGAATCTGGAACGCGGACTGCGCGCGAAGTTTGATGAACTGAAGCCTCGAAAGCGGTGGATGCTGGACCGATTGATCGGGCTGAACAAAATGCTGACGCGAGGACGTCCGCGGGTCGAGATCAGCCGGCGTCTGCTGCCGCAAGTCCACAAGGCGTTTGGCGGACAGCTGCGGGCGTTGATTGTGGGCGGAGCATTTACGGATCCTTCGACATTGCAGTTTTTCTACGATCTGGGAATTCCGGTGACGTGCGGGTACGGGCTGACGGAAGCTTGCACGGCAGTGACGCTCAACGATCTGAAACCATTTCGCGCGGATACGGTGGGCAAGCCGCTGCCGGGGAGCGAGGTGCGCGTGCTCAATCCGGATGGCGACGGAATTGGGGAAGTGGCGGTGCGGAGCCGCGCGGTCATGTCGCATTATCTGGATGACGCGGAACAGACGGCGCAGACAATCGTCGAAGGCTGGCTGCTGACGGGCGATCTGGGGCGCTTTGATGTTGACGGGCGCGGGCACCTGCAGCTCGTCGGGCGCAAGAAAAATATGATCGTCACCGCGGGCGGGAAGAACATTTATCCAGAGGACATTGAGGCGGTGTTCGATGGCCTGCCGGTGAAAGAGTTCTGCGTGTTTGCGGCGAATTATCTGTGGCCGCAGAACACGCTCGGGAACGAGATGCTGGTGCTGGTGGTGCGACTGGAACAGAATCAGCAGTTTGACGATCGATTGCGCGAAGACATGATGTCGCGGAACCGGCGACTGGCCGACTTCAAGCGCGTGGGCGGGTATCTGGTGTGGGAGAAGGATTTTCCGCGGACGACGGCGCTGAAGATCAAGCGCGGAGAATTGGCGACGGAGATTGGGGCGGGCGCGGCGCGAACGGGAGTGGTGGGGATCTAGCTTGCAGCCGTCAGCTATCAGCCATTCGCACTGCGGCAAAAGCCAAGAGCCCGAACTGAAAGCTGAAAACTGAAGGCTGACACTAAACGTGAACGAAACTTTTCTTGCCATTATCAATCCGGCGGCGGGTGGCGGGCGGTGCGGCGAGCGGGTGGGAGCGGCGCTCGAGCGGTTGCGGGCGGCGGGGATTACGCTCGAGACAGCGGAGACTGGCGCGGCTGGCGACGCTACTCGGATTGCGCGCGAGGCCTATGGGAGCGGCTATCGGAAATTTCTGGCGGTGGGTGGGGATGGGACCTCCTATGAAATCGTCAATGGACTTTTTCCCGATTCGCTGGGAGTGGCGTCAGCAGGCGCTTCATTAGGTACGCGGGAGGACGCGGTTGCAACGCTGGGATTTCTTCCGCTGGGTACCGGGAATTCGTTTCTGCGGGATTTCGCGGGTGGAGGTTCCGGCAAGAACGGTTTGGAGCACGCGATGCAGGCGCTGGAGGCGCGGCGATCGCGGGCTTGCGATGTTTTTTGTCTGGCGCACAAAGACGGAGCGATCTACTACACAAATCTGCTGAGTGTGGGGTTTACGGCGGACGTGGCGGCGCTGCGGCACCGGCGGTTTCTGGGGCTGGGGCAGTTCGGGTATCTGCTGTCTATATTTCTTTGTCTGGCGCGGCTCGATCGGCGCCCGTTTCCGCTGCGGCTGGAGGGACAGCGAGAGTTTGATTCGCGGCGCTGCCTGTTTCTGACGTTTAACAACAGCAAGTTCACGGGTGGCACCATGATGATCGCGCCTGATGCGGTCACGGATGACGGATTGATTGAGTATGTGCGGTGGGGGCCGATTGGGAGATTGGGGCTGATCCGAAACCTGGCGACGCTTTATGACGGTACGCACACCCGGCATCCGCTGGCGGAGCGGCAGGCGATTCGGCGGGTCGAGTTCCAACTCGACGGGCCGGTGGATGTGATGGTGGACGGCGAGGTGCTGACGCTGGAGTGCCGCGCGATCGAAGTGCTGCCTTCGGCGCTGCGGGTGGTGGTGTGAGATGGGGCAACCCCGTCTCTACTCTCTAACAATCGTGATATAAAAACTCCATGTCGCAAGAGCGAAGAGAACGGCGAAACGCAAAACTGGGGATTAAGACTTCGAACCGGAAATGGGGGCGCATTGCGATCTATGCCGTGCTGATCGTGGCGGCGTTCGGGCTGGCCTACTATCTCGGCAACCGCCCCCAGCACAAGCACGATGGGTTCGCGCGCTGTCTGACGGAGCGCGGCGTGAAGATGTACGGGGCATATTGGTGTCCGCATTGCGTAGAGCAAAAGGAAAAGTTTGGCGCTTCGTTCGAATACGCACCTTACGTGGAGTGCGGCATCAAAGGCGACTTGCATGGAGTGTCACAGGTTTGCAAAGACGCAGGCATCAAGCATTATCCCACCTGGCAGTTTCCGCCGACGGGCGAACGAGTGGAGCGCGTCTTCACTCTGCAAGAACTGAGTGATCGCACCGGGTGCGCGCTGCCGTGACCGAGTTGACGCAGCGTTTGATGAGCCTGGTCGCCATCCTGGCGGTGTGCGGAATTGCCGTGTCGTCGGTGTCTCTGCAGCATCATTACGCGACCTCAAAGACGGCGTATTGCGACATCGGGGAAACGTTCAATTGCGACATCGTGAACCGCAGCGAATATTCTTCGATCTTTGGAATCCCGGTCGCGCTGATTGGGATGCTCGGCTACGCGGCTCTGGTGGGATTGGCCACCGTGTATCGCGAGCGGCGCGAGACTCCGGCAATGCTTTTCAGCGCTGCCGCCGCGGGCCTGGCGTTTGCTTTGTACCTGACCTACATTGAAGCGCGCGTGCTAGGAGTCTGGTGCATTTTATGTTTGAGCTCGCTGGCGGTGATTGCGATGACGACGGTGTTGACGGCGGTAATCTGGTGGAAGCGAGACAGTAGACAGTAGCCATTACCCAGTGACCAAGTGCCGGCCCGAATGTTTTCCTGAAAGCTGAGAGCTCGATTCACTCCATGTCCCGGCACACGACGCGAAAACTAATAACAAAGACGAAGGGCGCCACCGCTGCCTTGCCGGTCTCGGCCGGCAACGTTTGGTTGCACGAACTCGGCAGCCGTATCTTCGGGAACACGCGACTGGTACGGGTTTGGCTGCCTCCCGATTACGACGGGTGGGGAGCGACGCGCTACCCGGTCCTGTATTTGAATGACGGACAGAATCTGTTCGATCCGGCAACGGCTTTTGTGGGAGTGCACTGGCAGGTGGGCGAGACGGCGGCGCGGTTGATCGCGGAAGAGAAAATTCGGCCGCTCATCATCGTCGGCATCGACAACACGAAGAACCGAGCTTGCGAGTACATTCCGTACAAGTCAAAAGATCCCAGAGTTTTGAATGCGAAGGGGAAATGCTATCCCGATTTTCTGCAGCGTGAAGTGATGCCGCTGATCGAAGAGCACTATTCGATATTGAAGGGGCCGGAGAATACGGGATTGGGCGGTTCCTCTCTTGGAGGCCTGATCACGCTATACACGCAACTGGCAGCGCCGGGAGTGTTTGGGCGATTGCTGATCGAGAGCCCGTCTCTGTTCGTGGCGAATCGGAAAATTCTGGAAGCGAGCCGTCGATTCCGGAGTTGGCCGGCGCGCACTTACCTGGGGACGGGGACGCGGGAAGTGGGGCATGCGGAGAAAGACGAGAGGATGGTTGGCGACGTCCGCGAGCTGGAAGCCATCTTGCGTGAGAGTGGTTTGGACGAACAACGGCTGAAGGTTCGCATCGAAGAAGGCGCTGCACATAGCGAAACGGCTTGGGCGGCGCGGTTTCCGGAGGCGCTGGAGTTTCTGTATTCGGATCGCGAAGCGCCGCAAACTGCAGATCCCTCGCTCCCCCACCCCATCGCGCCAAAAGCGGGCGTGCTGGGGACCCGGGTCGCTCGGGATGACAATTCATGAGGAGTTATCATTGTCGGTCTTCTACTCACGCGATGACCTCAGCACAGATTTGGTTCGAGCGCTGCAGCTATCTCTGCCCCAGGGAGCTTACTTGGTCAACGGCTTCAGTATTTCTCCCAGAACATCGGACGCTTCGGTACGCTCCAGGTGAGGATTTCTTATCCCGTCGTGGTACGCAATGGAGCAGGTCTTGAAGAACTTCGCATTCTCCACCAACAAGTCAATAGGCTGATTGCTATCTCTTGACGCACGCAGTGCGTCTTGCAGGACATCCTTCGACCAAGCTCGACCGTTGACCGCTACCAGCTTCATCCCCGGACCGATGCCGGCAAGGTAGGCAGGTGATCCGTGAATTACGTCTGCGAATTCGCCGTCCTTCTTCACTACGAAACCCAAGGAGTAAGAAGCATCCACATCCTGGTCGAGCTCTTCTTCGGTGTGGATGAACACATTGGGCCGATCGTTGTAAACCAACCGCCATCCGCCGCGTTCGATGCCGCCGAGGGGCGCGCCCGCCTGCGATGCATGCACTCGCTGCTGCAGGAGTCCGGCCCAGTCGTACGGCGCCACTTGATTCAGCGCGCGCACCAAATCGTCAAACGTGTAAGGCACAACTTCAGGAGGACCGCCTTCGCCACCGTGAAAAAGGCGGCAAAAATCGTTCAGCGACTTCTGGCCGTTGCTCTGCTGCCGGATGATCGTGTCTACCTCCAGCCAGATCAGTTCCCCTTCCGGATAGTAGTCCAAGCCGCGGCGCCAGCTCTGCCATTCCGGCCCCAGCATGCGCAGAATCTGCACCGACCGTGCCGTGTCCTCCAGCGGACGCCAAGTCCGTCCCGCGCGCTGGTCAAGCGCTGCCGCGGTTGCCGCCAAGGCTTCGCGATATTGCTCTGGCGACCAGAGCCCGGAGCGCTCCGTCAAAACATTTCCGAGATACTCGGTCAAACCCTCATACACCCAGAGCAGGTCGCCCGCCATCGGATCCTGATAGTTGCGGGTAGCTAATCCGGCCGGCCGCCGGTACTTCCCATTCCAAGAATGCACAAACTCGTGCGGCAGCAGGCCGGCATAGAGCAGGTGAATATCAGGATCAATGAGCGTGCGCTCTCCTACGCTGTTGTCGCTGGACTGGTGATGCTCGAGGCCGTGGTGGCCGGCCTCGTCGCTGAGCGTCAAAAGGAAGTGATAGTCGAGATAATGACGCGCGCCGAACAGATCTCCGGTCTCGGCGACCAGTTTGCGGTAGGCAGTCTCGTCCGCAGGCGTCATCGCCAGGCCCGCTTCGCTCTCGCTGACCATGTCGATGACGTGCACCGGCGTTTCTCCCGGCTTCGTCAGCTCGATTTTGCGGTAGTGATCGCCTGCGATGAGCGGAGAATCAATCAGCGTGGTGAGCGAGACTGGCTTGAAGACTTCAAAAGAATTGTGGTCGCCGGACGGGCCCATACTTTCCCTGGGCAGTGCAGTCCCAAATTTCCACCCTGCCGGAAGAGACACTGACGACCTTACTTCCACTTCGTCCGAACTCGCACCCTGCGGATAAAGCACAACCTGGTTCCAGTTCAAGTCGAGAACATTCGTCGTCGCCGCAGGCCCGCTCGCGCCGGCGCTGCTGTCGTTGGTGATGGTGTCGAACGAGACCTGCAGCTCGTTCGCGCCCGCCGGCACGTCAACGTGGAAGGCATACATATCCACGGGATCGCGCTCCCAAGCCAGGGTCTGGCCACCGGCTTCCATCTTTACACCTGTGACATTGGCAATGGGTCCGGAGGGACGATGATTGCCAGGGATCCATTTCGGATAAACCAGCGTGAGCGGACCGGGCTTAACCGGAATCGTCAGCCGTGAGTGATAGAGATTGCGGGGCGCGTCGCTCAGATCGACAAACAACTGGATGGACTGAGCGTCAGCGACACTGGAGAGAAATGAAAAAGCGAGAACGATAAAGCCTGGGACAAAAAGAAGCCGGCGCATAAACAGATTCCCTCCAGCAAAACTCAGAAGGAGGTGAGCTTAATGGAGAGCGGAGGGCAGACGCAACTCGGACGAGATTTATGCTCCTACGATCTCTCGCACGGCGCGATAGCCCTGATCAATGGCGGTATTGGTGTAGGCATGACCGTCGGCGTCCGAGTTCGCGATCTTGATTCTCCCGAAGGGCTGCCGGCCAATCACACACGGACGCTCGGACTCCGGCCGGTCGAGAGGCTCGAACAGTTCGTTGTACTCGTAGGCATATCCGTGAGGCCAACGGTTGACCGTAATTGCCTTAATGTCGCGAGCAGGATCGAAGCCGCCGGCTGAGAGTGTGCGACCAAGTTGATCTCGCACCTGACGCTCAAAGGTCTCAAATTTTGTGTTGACGAGTTCCCAGCGTCCTGCCCGGTACTGGTCCTTGCAATTCAGGCCAGGCTCGCACGGAGTGCGAAGAAGGTGCAGCAGGCAGGATTCATCCGGCGAACTGGGATAGTCGTACTCGCCCATGGAGACCGGGAAATCCAATGTAACGTTGGTGAAGTATGCTCCCGGAGCGTAGATCGCGCTAATGCCGAGTTTCTGAAATGCTTTCCAGTTGCTGATTTGCACGTTCGTGTAGACGAGAGGCATCTTCACGCCGTAAGAGAGGGCTTCCTTTTGTTTGGCTGGCATCTCCGGACACAAATAAGGAATGACCATGTTGTAGCAGGCGAGTATGCAATGCGCGGCGCGGATCCGGTGCGCCTCTCCGCCGCGAACGTAGGTGACTTCGACTTCCTTCGCGGTCTTTAGATCGGGATCTGAATCTCCGATGTGTTTGGCTCGCACCGCGGTGCTGTTCAGGCGAATGCGAATCGGGGAGTTGGCATCATCCAGGCGCGCATAGTTGGCACGGGCAGTGACGATGTCCTCCATGGTGTGGCCGGGAAGAGCACCGGGCACCAGGGATCGCACCAGCATTCTGGCAATGGAAGCGTTGCCGTCCGGAAAATGGAAGATGTAAGGCTCATCCAGCTCGGGATTCTCCTCATGGCTCTTGGGGAGACGCATTCCCTTGAAGCCTGGAAATCCCTCCCTGGCGCAGTCGTACGCCGAAACGGCGTCAATCCCAAGGCAATATAAATCGTGCGTCGAACTCTGGAACACTTTGACCACATCGGGGTGGACCTTGACGAATTGCAGCAAGAAATCTTTGTAGCTGGTCTTGATCAGCTTAGATTTTTTCTGCTCCGGCGTAAGGTCTGGCATGTAATCGACGCTGGCGTGCTGCAGACGGAGGAGATCTTTGCGCGCGGCTTCTGCGATGGGGATATGGGAGACATTCTCCATAGCGAAGTTGAGGCCGAAGTAGTGGAAACCTCTCTGTGGCACCAGACGGTCAGCGCCAAATGTTTCCTTATCAAAGAACACGGCTTCTTTCAGATGCGTGGAGTCAAACAATTTTTGGTCGTAGTACTTGTAGAAGCGCCGTACGTTGATTCCCAGTTCTTTCAACAGCCCAATCGACTCCTTGCTGTAATTGCCCGGCGCCTCGATGGATTGGGTCCCACCGTATCCGAGGAGTAGTCGCTTTCCTGCCTGGAATTCATTGCGCTTGGCGTGTCCGCCGAAGTCATCGTGGTTGTCGAGGACCAGAATTTTGGATTGTTGTCCAGCGAACTTGCGGTAGAAGTATGCGCCTGCCAGGCCGCTTAGACCTGCACCGACGACGACCAGATCATACGACTCACCGTCATCGACGGACTGGGCCCAGTCTTTGTCCTTACCGTCGCGCAAGTCGTGCGCAACCTCCCAGGAGCCATCGTGACTGCCGCGAAGGCCGGTTTTAGCAGGCGGGTAATAACCGCGAGCCTTTTCGGGAGCGAACGGCGGTTCGGGCAAACCAAAGGCTTGCAGCCAGGTGGAATTCGCTGCTACGAGGGACGTTCCCACGGCGATGCTTATTCCATTCAGGAAATCGCGACGGGTAATCTCGTGCCCCATGCCCAATTCATGATCTCGATCTTTGCCCTTCATTTGCATTCCTCCCCCAAGTTCACCGCCTAACGATCAGCATAACCATTTTCCGCTAGCCATTGTGCGCTCACTGGTGGCGAGAAATCCAGGCGTCGCACGCGGGGCAACCGGCACGTCATTTAGACTCGTGGGCATGACCAAGAACTGGAAGACGAAGCTGATTCACTCGGACTCCAAGATCCCGGAAGGTTTCCGGTCTCTGTCGGTGGGTGTGCAACGCGCGTCGACGGTGTTGTTTCCGGATGCGGCGTCGGTCAGGGACGACTGGGACCAATATGAGGTGGGGTACACGTACGGGCTTTATGGAACTCCGACGACGCTCGAACTGGCGGCGCGCATTTGCGAGTTGGAAGGCGGGTTCCGCACGCTGATCACTCCGGGCGGGCAGTGTGCGATTTCGCTGATCAATCTGGCGTTTCTGAAAACGGGGGATCAGGTTTTGATCCCGGAAAGTGTATACACGCCGAACCGGAAATTTGCGGTGCAGGTGCTACGGAGGTTCGGCGTGGAAGTCGGGTTCTACGCTCCGGAAGCTGGCGCGGGGATTGAGACTTCATTTCGCAAGAACACGCGGATGGTGTGGTGCGAGAGTCCGGGGTCGATCACGATGGAAGTGCAGGATGTGCCGGGGATCGTAGAAGCGGCGCATCGTGCTGGAGCGATGGCGGTGATGGATAACACATGGTCGGCGGGCGTGTATTTTGACGCGTTCGCGCACGGCGTGGACGTGACGATGCAAGCGCTCACGAAATACGCCGGCGGACATAGCGACTTACTGCTGGGGTCGATCACGACGCGGGAGGAGACAGCGTGGCGGCAGTTAGGTGCTACGCATCAACTGGTGGGATGCGCAGCTTCTCCGGACGATTGCAGTCTGGCGTTGCGCGGGCTGAAGACACTGGCGGTGCGGCTGAAGGCAATTGAAGACGCTGCGCTGACGTTAGCACGCTGGCTGAGTGAGCGGCCGGAGATTGAACGCGTGCTGCACCCGGCGCTCCCGTCTTGCCCGGGGCACGAATTCTGGAAGCGCGACTTCACGGGATCGACGGGGGTGTTCTCGATTGTGTTTCAGCCACGGTTCAGCAAGGCACAGGTCCGGGGATTCGTGGACAAGCTGGAGTTGTTTGAGATCGGGTACAGCTGGGCGGGGGTGACGAGCCTGGCGGTTGCGTACGATTTTCATGCCACACGTGGACGTCCGGATTATGGGCACCGCATCGTGCGGCTGAATATTGGGCTGGAGGATGTGAGCGACTTGAGGGAGGATCTCGGTCGGGCACTCGATGGGTTGTGATTTGCAAAGCGGAGTGGATCAACTTACCGGCGCACCGCAGGCCGCACCATAAAATCGAAGAACACGTCGAATGTGGTGGCGGATGATAGCCGCAGCATCATTCTCGAGTGCCCCCTGGCGAATCGCATCGTACTCGATCGGGAGATATTGGCTCAGCAGGGTCAGCGGGCATGAAAAGCGGCCGAGATTATGCAGCAGACGCTCCACTTCCTCTTGAACGGGAGGTTGGGGCCAGTAATAACGACAGCGGTCGCTGAAACTGAAGGCACGCGAGAGGCGCAATTGGTCGTCGTCGCCGCGGTAGTACGAACGCCAGTAGGCCGGGTTGCGCAGCATCTCCAACTCCAGCGCCTCTCGCACTTGCGACGATCTCACCTCGCGCTTATGGCCAAGGATCTCGCGTTCTATGCCGCTCAGCGCAAAAATCGCTTCCCGATAAGCGAACGTAAGCCAGGGGCCGACTTTCAAAATTGCGAAATGGTCCTCCACCATTTCTACGAGAGCGGCGGGGGGCTGGTAATCGGTGGAATGGGCCTCGTAGACAAGCGCAGGACTTGCAGGCAATCCTGCCGACAGCGAATGCACTTTCTGGCGATCGTAGTCGAAAACCATGGTATCGCCGAATTCCACGGCAGGTTGAACGACCAACCCGACCACGTTCTCCCAGGCGGCGAACAAGCCATGCGCTCGGAACGCGGAGCGAAAGACGTCCAAAGTGCGATGAACATCTTCGACCATCGTCGGGGCTGGACATTTCCCCTCTGCCACTTCTCCGCCCGGAGGCGGGACCTCCGTTCCAATGACGTAAAGCGGTCTCGGCGAACCAGCCGGCATCTCCTCGCAAGCTTCTTCCGCAGCTCGGCACAAAATGGCAGCGCGTTCCGCGACGGTTTTCTCATCGAGGCTCTTTGCGTCGTCACCACATGGCATGCTCGTGTCCAAGTGGATCTTCTGATATCCCGCATGAACGCAAAGACGGGCCAGGTCGCAGGCCTTCGCCATGGCTGTAGCCGACGGTTCACTGCGCCAAGCAAACGGACCCAGGTGGTCAGCTCCAAGCAGAACGCGATCTGCTGGCAATCCCGCTGAGGCGGCAGCGACGCGAATTGCATCAGCGAATTGCTGCGGCGTCATACCCGTATATCCGCCGAACTGGTTAACCTGGCTGGATGTCGATTCAACGTGAAGACAGTTGCCGTCTTCGAGCGCCTGCTGAATGGCTGCATCGATCACTGCCGGGTGCGCGGAGCAAACTGCGTAACTGCCGACAGTCTCGCCGCTGCGGTTTCGTTTGATGACGCTTCGCAGATATTCGCTCGGCCCCTCGGCCACCGACATCACTCTTCTCCTTCATTCCACCTTGGTGGGGCTGCTGGGCCCGCTTGCCGGTTCGCACACCGGCCGCTGGGATCGTCTCCGGCAAGGCAAGTCCACGATTGTTAGCACTTGACAGAGCAGTATAAACGAAAGTAAAAGTTATCAAACGCAACTATACGAAATATTGCGTGCTTGGATCTTTGCCGGAGGCTGTCTATGCGAGTTCCAGGAGTTGAGTATTTGCCGGTTCGCCTTCAGTCGCTCTCCACCATTCTGCTTTCCTTTGTCGCAATCCTGGGTTTGGCTCTGCCGGTTTGGGGCCAGGGAGCGTACCGGGCGCAGTTGCGCGGTTTTGTTTCCGATGCAACGGGCGCGGCTGTCCGCAATGCGACAGTGAACATCAGGGATGTCGGTACGAACATTTCCAGTTCCGCGCATACCGACGACAAGGGCTCGTATTTCTTCACCGATTTGCGCCCTTCCACCTATGCCGTCAAGGTCGAGGCCTCCGGCTTTCGTCCGGCGGAGCGGACTGGCGTGGTTCTGGCGGTCGATCAGGAGTCATCGCTGAACTTCAGGCTGGACGTTGCAGGCACATCGACCACAATCAGCGTTACGGCCGCCCAGCCGCTGCTGGACACGGACAACGCGACGCTGGGCACGGACATCACCGGCGAGTACGTGAAGGAACTCCCTCTGATCAACCGCAGCTTCTTCGGACTGATGTTCTTATCGGCGGGCGTGACCGAGGTCGCAGGGTCGGGCACGACGGATAACTATCCTTCGGGGACCAACTTCGTTTCCAACGGGCAGCGCAACGCGACCGCCGAGGTACGGCTGGATGGCGCTTTGCTCAGCGCGCCGGAACAGGGCGAGGGAGGAAACTCCAACGTTTACTACGAGCCGCTGGTCGAGAGCATGCAGGAAGTGAAAGTCCAGAACAACAGCTTCTCGGCGGAGTTCGGCAACAACGGCGGCACCGTCGTAAACATGGTAATGAAGAGCGGAACAAACGCCTTCCATGGCAGCGGCTGGTATTTCCTGCAGCGACCGCAGATGGACGCCCGCGATTTCTTTAATCCCAAGTACTTTGTGGGCAATCCCGTGCCCAACCCCAAGCCAGACAGCAGGCGCGACCAGGGTGGTTTTTCCTTCGGCGGTCCGATCCGGAAAAACAAAACTTTTTTCTTCGTCGATTTTGAGAAGGTTCGCAGCATCTCAGCGTCCAGCAATGTCGCTTCCGTGCCGACCTTGGCGGAGCGGAATAATGCCGACTTCTCGGCGACTGCTAATGCAAATTATATTTACGACCCGAAGGTGAATTGTGGTACAGCGCTGAACGTGGTCCGACCGCTGCTTGGATTTGATTGCAACAACCAACCCATTGGCCCTGCAAATATAATTCCACAAAACGAAATCGACCCCATCGGGCAGGCCGTCCTCAATCTCTATCCGAAACCCAACCTCCCGGGAGAATTCAGTAACTTTAATTTCAGCACTACCGCGAATTCACCGGATTACCAGTTCGACATCAAGGTGGACCACCAGATCAACGATAAGCAGCGCATTAACGGCCGCTACAGCCGGGGCTGGAGCAATTTCACGACGGCAGAGACTCTGGGAGACGGCTTTGATAATGACGGAATCGCGAATGGTCCGATAACGGCGCAAAACGGCTCGTTCGAATATTCCTGGACCGTCAACCCGCGGATTGTCTGGACAAACCACGTGGCTGTGGATCGGGTGCACGAAGCGGCGACATCCGGTATTCCCTCGATCTCCAGCTTCAATGCTTCCTTACCGAGCGGCGCTCAGGGATTGCCCGCCGTGTTGCAGCAGGCCAACGGCTTGGGCCGGATGCCAACGTTCTATATGGTGGGGGCGTCGCCGTGGACCGATCTTTTCGATCAGTGCTGCATAGACACCACCTTTGCACACACCCTGTACAGTTATTCCTCGCAGTTGGTGATTTCCAAGGGCTCGCACCTGATCAAGGTGGGGGGGGAGCAGAGACTTTTCTACAACAACTTCTTTCAGCCGCCGAATCCGACTGGCCTCTTCAACTTTTCGGATTACGTCACGTCGCCGACTCCCCTCAGCGACACTGATGCAAATGGGAATCCTACAGGCAATCCGTTCGCCAGCCTTCTTTTTGGTTATGCCGACAATATAAACCCATACCCAGACGCCAATACTTCGCTCGCTATCTATCCCTCGGTGGCCAACCGGTCGGCAGAGACGGGGTTCTATTTTCAGGATGACTGGAAAGTGACCTCGAGGCTCACGGTCAATCTCGGCCTGCGTTACCAGTGGAGTACGCCATATAACGAGCGCCACAACCGGATCGAATTCAGCGATTTCACCGCCGACACCGGCGTCAATCTCGATCTAAGCAGTGCCCAAGCGGCGCTGCAGGCGTACGGCGTGAGTTTCCCTTCCTCTGAGGAGTTGCTGGGTACTACGGTGCTCCCCACCTCCAGCAACAGGAGTGTTCCGACATACCGCAAAGACGTTGGACCAAGACTAGGTTTCGCCTACCAGTTCGATTCCAAGACGGTCGTGCGCGGTGGGGCTGGCGTGTATTTCGGAATGAGCCCAGCCACAAACTATCAGTATGCCGGCACCGCCTTCCGCACGACCGCTACCATGTTCTTCACAAACGACAATTTTGCAACTCAATCCGCGACTTTGGAAAATCCGTTCCCCGGCGGATTTACCGGTCCGCAGGGTACGAAGTACGGCGCGTTGGCGAACTGGGGTTACGTCAATAATAACGATCTGGGCACGACGGCAGCGCGCGACGCCAACATTTACCAGTGGAACCTTGGAATCCAGCGAGAACTGCCCAGCCAAATCGTGCTCGGTGTGGACTACTCCGCAAACCGAAGCACCCATCTCCCGTGGTCCGGCACAAACAACCGTGATTTCATCCCGTCGGCTCTGCTGGCGAAGATTTCAGCCGCGGTAACTCCCACCGATTCGAGCTGCCAGACAGACAGCTGCGTGAGCACCTTCCTTCAAAACAGCGTGGCAAACCCTTTCTCCCCTATGTTCAGCACGCCTTGTACGCCCTCCCCCTCCACGCCGTGCTTTAACGAACCCGATTCGAACTACGGCCAGGCGACTATCCCATTGGGAAATCTGCTCAATTCCTACCCACAATTCGCCGGAGACTTCGAAGGCCTGATGTTGGAGGAAGCCAGTTCCTGGTACAACGCGATGCAGATTCGTTTTCAGAAGCGCACCACGCACAACATCAGTTTCGACGGCAGTTACACGGTGTCGAAGGCGACCGACGATTCCTCGGCGGGCAGAAACAATTTCATCGGTTCACTCGCTAACGGCGCGGTGCAACAGCTGGATCGCCTGTTTTTGGAACACAGCATCGGCGCCAACGACACACCGCAGCGTCTGGCGGCCGCCGTCATCGTCGACATGCCCGTCGGCCGCAAGCAGTGGATTGGCGGCAATATGAACCGTGCGCTCGACGCCGTCGTCGGAGGCTGGTCGATCGCGACCATGATCACGGAACAATCGGGCCAACCCATGGCGATTAGTATGGCGACCCCGCGGCTGGCGAATGGCAGCCAGCGTCCCAACGTGGTGTGCCCGCAACTCAAGTCTGGGCTTAGCATGAATGCCGTAGCCATGAGCTGGCAAAGCGCGACACCGCTCTCTTTCTTTAACTCCAGCTGCTTTGGCGACCCTGGCGACCAGAATCCGGGCAATGCTCCACGCTATTTTTCCGGCCTGCGCAGCGAGGGCATCCACAACGCGGATCTGAACCTTTACAAGTCGTTTGTGCCGAAGGAGGGCATGAAGCTGGACGTGCGAGCGGAGATATTCAACTTCACCAATCATCCTCGCTTCGCCTTCGGCAACTATTCGCCGCCGCCGAATTTGGCTTTTGGAAATTCCCAATTCGGGGAAATCACCAATGATGCGCCAGGGTACACGCCCCGGTACTTCCAGTTCGGGTTGAGGTTCGAGTTCTGAGCGTGTCGATTCGCAAAAATGACAGAGGTTTAGCCATGACAAGCGTGCAGCGTAGCATGAGGCTCAGCGGATGGCTCATCGTCGTGTTCACGGCAGCGATGGCAGTCGGCCAGACGCGGCTAGGCGTGCCATCCTATCAGGATCCGGGGTCGGCACAATGGACGGCGTGGGCGGCGCCAGGGGCGAAGGCCATCGGCATCATGATCGTCAACCTCAACAACGGGGACGACGAAACCTACTATCCGAGCGTAGACCGCGCGATCCGCGCCACCCGCAAGAAGGGCATCTTCGTGATCGGATACACATACACAGGCTATGGCGCGCGAGATCCGCAAATTGTCCGGCGAAAGATCGATGCGGTGTACCGCAACTATCTGGTCGATGGCATGTTCTTCGATGAGGCGCCCACCGATTGCAACGCCAGCAATCCATTTCTTCCCACCCAGTTTTTGTACTACGAAGCACTAACAAACTACGTGCGCGAGAAGGCGGGTGCGCGGATCACGGTGCTCAATCCGGGAACCTACAGTCCAAGCGACTGCTGGATGGGGATCACCAACATCCTGATGAACTGGGAAGACCGTGGTCTGGCGAATTATAAAAGCAACTATGTCGATTATGCCTGGGTGCACAAGTACCCGCCCGACCGGTTCTGGCACATTGTCTATGGCATGGGCGCGGACCAACTCCAGACTGCGTTGGCACTGGCCAAGCAGCGCAACGCCGGTTGGGTTTACTTGACGCAGGAAACAGGTAATCCGTATGCGAGGCCGCCGCAATACTGGAAAGCGGAAGCTGCGGCAGTGGAACAGCAGGCCGTGCAGGCCCCGTTTGCCAGCGCATGGCCGGACTCCTTCGATGACCAGGGTGCTCGGATGCGGGGGCGCACCTCGATTCGTTGGGGCGGTGCGAGCGCGGCGAATTGGCAGATCTTTCTCGACACCGATCAGAATTCGAAGACCGGGTACAAGGGCGGCGGCATTGCAGTTGGCGCGGAATACATGTTCGAAACCGAGGGCAGCACGGCCCATTTGTGGCAGTACGCGGGCACAGGCACAGATTGGAACTGGACGGAAGTTGCCGCGCATGCCGCGCTCGACGTCCTTGAGCCCGGCGTTCAGGCCGCGAGCTTCGACACGGCAGGCCTCGCCGGCTCGAGGGCTTTGAATTTTCAGTCTCGTGCTTTGGACGCTGGCGGCAATCCAATCTATGACAGCTACGTCTTGCCGCTTAGCCTGAGCAATACCGGGCTGGTGTTCGACATCACCAACCACCCACAGTAATCGGAAAGCAACTAATGAGAAAGCGTAAGGCTGAGTATGCAACGAAGATCATTTCTGAAAGCCGGCGGTGCTATCGCTGTAGCGGCAGGACTTGGGAGCGAATCGCTTCTGGGGCATGTTCCCACTCACAACTTCGACAAGTACGACTTCGGTGCCGGGCCGCCGGTGTCTGACCGGCTCTATCAGGGACCTTTTTCCGCCGACGATTATCCCAGTTGGAATGTGGTTATGGCCCTGACTCCCTCCGAGGAGATCGTGCCCAACTATGGAATGGGTCTCATCACCTACGTGTGCGATGAGGTGGGGCCAGCGAAAAAAGATGGGGAGCCACTGGCTCAGTCCATCGAAAACTTGGCCAAGTTGCCGCTAGGGACGAAGCTTTATATCCGCGTGAACTGGAAAGATGTGCAACAGCGGCCGGGAAAGCTCGACCTATGTGAGCACTGGAAACTGACCTTTGATCTGGCCCGGAAGTATCAGAAGCGGGTCGGGTTCCGCGTAATGGTGAGTAACCCGGACATTCCCGATCTCGCGCTACCGGACTTTGTGCGGCAGAAGGTTCCGATGGTGAAGCTGGGCGAATGGGAGGGTCGCATGAGATATGAACCTCGCTATGACGATCCCGCATTCCAGTCTGCATTTCGGGAACTAGTGGACCTGCTGGCGGACGCCTACGACGGCCATCCCGACGTGGAGTACGTAGACACGTTCATGTACGGATTCTGGGGCGAGGGACACACCTGGCCGCTGGAGTCGAACCCCTTTCCCGACTCCGTCACTGCGGAGAAAACCTTCGTGAGTATGTTCCAGCATCAGGCAGAGCGCTGGAGGAAAACGCCGCTGGCCACGAACACGCAGCCGGACTTCAGCAAAGTGGGCAATTCTGAACTGCTCGAACGCACCGTCCGAAGTTTCAACTGGCTGCGGACGGATACGATCTTCATTGAAAACGAGCAGATCGAAGAGCTGAGCAACCGCCCGCCTTGGACGGGAGTTACGGTGGAAGTCGGGATGTCGGATGGGTTGCCGCAAAACCTAAGAATGGATGAGGGCGTGACCTATACCGACAACGTCATCCACCACGTGCAGGATGTGGGCGCTTGCTATTTTTCGCTATGGAATTGGCACCACATCCAGGCCGATCGAATCCTCAACTACTACCACCAGTTTCCCGGCGCGATTGACGGACTGGCCCGCAAGATTGGCTACCGGGTTCGGCCCTCCTGGGTGTGGAGCTATGAGGAAGCAGGCTATCCGGGCTTGATTATTGGCTTTGCGAACGACGGGATTGCCGGCGTCCCCGGCGTGTTGCGCGTCTCTGTGACCAGCGAGGATGGGAAGGTGAGCGCGGAAGGGAGCCTTGACGCTGGTTATCCTCTTCCAGGAAAAGTCCGTCAGGCGAAGTTCCCGTTGCCCAAGGGAACGAACTGGAAGGGACTGAGACTCAGAGCGGAAATCGAAGTCAAAGGGCAACGCTATCCGGTGCGTTGGGCTTGCCGGCAAGGTCTGAATACGGATGGCAGTTTGACGCTGCGCCCGACGGTCGGTCTCGGCCAGAACGACGAAACGGGCGGCGTGGCAGCAACTGGTTCCTAGCACGCATCGTCAGCAGCACTCGGATGGCGGAATCGTGCGTGGTAGTAACGGACGTCGCAATCACCATACTCATAACGAGGACTGGGCATGAAACGAAAAAGCTGTCTCGCCGTGTTCTTTCTGGTGCTGTTTGCCGTAATGTTGGCAGCTGCTCCCGACTCACCGGAGCAGAATTGGACGAATTTTGTGCGCATCGCGGCTTACGGACTCCAGAGCCACAACGCCGACCAGATCGTACGAAATGCGCGGGATAGTAACGTGTTCGGCATCGAGGTGGACAACGACATTCCCGGCCGCTACGAGAGCTTCCTGCATCCGGAGGAAAAACTCGCCGCGATTCGTGCCGTGGCCGAGCGCGCGCACAAAGCCGGAAACCACGCGTTCGTTTACATCGCGGGGTTGGAGTGCATCACGGCCAACGCCGCACAATCGCCGCATTCGGTGGTCAAGGACCATCCGGAGTGGTTGCAGCGCAAGATCACGGGCGAGCCCGCGGTCTTTGGCGGTGGTGATGCCTTCTGGATCGTTAAGGGTGACGAGGATGTGTGGATCAGTCCCTACGCGCCGGAGTGGCGCAAGATTTATATGGAGCGAGTGCGGCAGATCGCCGCAACGGGCATTGACGGCATCTACGTCGATATCCCGTACTGGATGACGCACTTCGATGGATGGGAGGACAGTTGGGCGAGCTTCGATGATGCGACCGTGGCGGCCTTCCGTAAGCAGACCGGGCTGGACGCGCGGCGCGAACTGAAGTTGGGCGATTTCTCGGACCCAAATTTTCGTCGCTGGGTCGATTTTCGGATCCAATCGCTGACCGACTTCATGCGGGAGATCGACCAGACGGCAAAGGCTGTGAATCCGCAGATCAAAACGATTCCGGAGATTTACCCGGGCATCGAGGAAGAAGCGGTGCGCGTGGGCGCGGATGTATATAGCTTGTACGCCGTGAACGATGCGATTGCGCACGAGTATGAATTCGGCGGCGGCGATCATATGGCGGCATCGCGAACGCCGCTCGACTGGTTCCGTTACCAGATTGGGATGCAGACGTTCCGCGCGTTCGCCGAGGGCAAGGCAACCTGGATATTGAATTACTCGTGGGATGGCGATCCCAAGGTCCGCGCCCCGGAGGCGATGCAGAATCTATTCATGTCGGAGGTCATGGCGGGAGCGAATGTGTGGGATGCCGCGACGCATGTGATGTCCGGCTCGAACGACCTGGCCACGCGGAAGCGGGTGTTCGCTTGGATTGCAGCGCACGAGAAGACGTTCTATCGTCCACGGAGCGCGATTGATCCAGTTGGCGTCTACTTCTCTCCAGCTACACGCAACTACTTCACAAAAGAGTTCCTGCGTTCGTATCAGGGCACACTCTTGCTTCTGATGCAGAGTCATCGCGAGTATCAGATCGTGACGCCGAGGACGCTCGCTTCGTTCCGCGGGAAGAATTTGATTTTGCCGGATGTTCGCATCCTCTCAAGCGAGGAGACGGCTGCATTGCGAAAGTACGCCGGGAGCGTTGGAAAGATTGTCGCCACCGGCGCCTTGAGCGAAGGATTGCAGGGGGAGACCAACTTAGTCCACGTCGCGGATTCACCGGGGGCCCGCTACATCGCGCTGGCAGAGAGTCACTTCGACGATTGCTCACCAAATAGTGAAAAGCTTTTTCTGGACAGTTTGGGTGGGGGCGAAATTCGAGTAAAGGCATCGCCGATGGTTGCGGCGCAGATCGCGTCCGTGGACGGCGAAGCGCACGTGTTTTTCGCCAACTTCATGGGCCTGCGTGCCAAGGAAAACGCTGTACAGACTCCCGAGAAGCACGCCGAGATAATTGTGCCAGGCAAGGTGCGGGGGCACTTTTTGCCATTTCTCGGCGAGGAAATCACGATCACCGGTCATCTCGAAAACGGGAGCACGCACTTCGATCTGCCGGAGATCGCCAAGGGTGCAGTTGTCTGGTTTGAGCCCGTCGGGACGTAAGACCGCCGTTTGTCGAACCGGTCGCGTATATCGAGGTCTCCCCCGACGACGCGCGCTGGGTTAATGTTGAGAAGTGGGCACAGTGGCGGGAAGGTGATGCTCGGCAGCTTCAGTAAGTGCTTAAAATGAAATGGCTCCTCAGGTAGGACTCGAACCTACAACCCTCCGGTTAACAGCCGGGGAGCATATGCTGGAGTACGCGTACTGTCAATGACTTAGACGGAGCACTTCGGCGTTTTTGGAGTGCTTTCGGCGACAAACGGTTCCAAGAACGGTTCCAAGTTTGGTCGCGGAGAACGGTTCGTCTGGAGCGGTGGTTGCGATGTGTTTGAAGCCTATGTTGTCCAGTGCGAACGACGCGCGAGGTGGGATTCGAACGTAACGTCGAACGCAACTTTGAGGACTTTAGCCGGTACGGGTGGCGTCGGTCACGGATCTAGTCGCCTTCATCGCACCGGTTACCCCGCGCCGGAGCCGAAGCGGAGCCCTGTGCAGCGGAGCGCAGGAGGAGGCGCGGCTACGGAAGCAGCTTTTCTGGTGCTCCGTCTGTTCTCCCCTCTTTCTTTTAGGTCGGCTGCCCTTTGGCCGCACGGCCGACCTTGCAAAATCCATTTCTGTTCAAATTGTATGTCGGTAATCATGGTCCTTTAGCATGGCGATTTCCCCGCGATCTTACTGGCCGGAGCTTACCGACACCGCAGACTCCCCTCCTAATGAACTCGAGGTCGATCTGCATCAGCACCCCATTCGCGGTAAATCGGACCGGATTGCCGCTTGTTTGGCGAAGCGTTTTCGGTGCACACTTCGCCTGCGAAGTCCTCAGCGATCGCCGAAGGCATCTCACAGTGACCAGACGCAATTCGTTGGCGAGAGCGAGAAGCAACTTCCCGGGATCGCGATAGACGTTGATTGCCCTCGACATGCGGAAAAGCGCCTCATGCAGGAAGGATCGATCCGGCCCGGGTTGTGCTTTTTGCGTCATGTTCTCAGGCGGCCTGGACTTCTCATCCCAGGACTGCCTTCTTTTACTCTTGGCTCTGCGCGACGCTCTCTGATATCCCCCTTTTTTTGATGTGACTAGGCACCGGCGGTTGCAGTGTTATCGGGATGAAGGCAGATCGCGGCAGTGCCTGCATGGCACCAATCCCATTCTTTGAGCCGACCATCTTTCGTTCTTCAAGCTGCAGATCGATGCACATCTTCCTCTGCAGGAACAGGGAGCGACTTCCGTAAGCTGCTAAGAGCAAGAGGTTTGTGGGTCCGCTTGGCAATATGTCCAATGGAACAACATGTGCTCGCTTGACGATGGTTACAATGTCCATTAGTATAGTGGGCTTTATTGAATATGTGACAGGAAGATCACGAGAAGAGGCTTATGCGCTGCGGGCTGGTCCACGCATTGCCATTCAGGACTGGCAAACCCGCTCTTAAGCGAGCTTTCGCGCTGAAGACATGATGCCTTAGTTTCTGGTGCCGAGGTTACGGATTTCCCACTTTGGTCGGCGAATACGTCACCGAGCGAGGTGCACATCATCACTGACGAGGAAGTTGAGGGTAATCGAGAATACACGGTGAGCATGGCACGAAGTTTTTATGGCGACCGACAGAAGAGTAGAGGGGACTGACACCGTCAATCTAGGCTACTCATTCGAGGAAGTCCTTTCTCGGCTTCGAGCAATTCAATACTTTCGCAATAAGCAAGGCTCGGTAAATTTGTTTTCTCATAGATGCAAGTAAGTTACTTTTTGTAATGGGAACAGTAGGCATTGAACGCACGGGGAATACCTCCGACAAAATAGCGGTTACCGTGCTACGACCGTCAATTGCGAAACGCTTTCTGTTGCCCCCGGGATGTGTTGTTCGACTAAAAACTCGAAAAGGAGAGGTACGCATTTTATGAAATCAACCAGGCACTTTTTCACGCTCCTAGCGCTGTTGGCATTTTCGGCCGGCGCTTGGGCACAGACTTCTGGTTCAACCGGACCAGTTCCAAAGAAGAAGCACAAGCCGGTCGCAGCGGCACCCGCACCGCCGGCGGTAACGGCTGCCGACGTTCAGGCGTTGAAAGACGCCCTGGCCGCCCAGCAGCAGCAAATCCAGCAACTTACCCAGCAACTGCAGCAGAATCAGCAGAATTGGCAGCAGGCGCAGGCGGCCGCGGCCGACGCTGCCAACAGAGCCGCTGCCGCTCAAACTCAGGCCAGCCAAGACCAGCAAACGGTTATGGCGCTCAGGAGTGATGTCACCGATCTCAAGACAACTACCAACAACACGGCAATGACGCTGCAGGAGACAGCGAAGACCGTCGACGATACGCTGCAGAACCCGCTGTCGATTCACTACAAAGGAATCAGCTTTACCACCAGCGCCTTTGTGGCCGCCGAATTTGTGCGGCGTTCGCGAGAGCTGGGAGCTGATATCGTAACTCCCTTCAATTCGCTCACCATGCCCGGCGCTTCGCAGAGCAATCTGTCAGATTTCTTCGGGACCGCCCGCCAGACGAGGCCTACGCTCTTTGTCGTGGGACGCCTTAATAATGTGGAACTTTCCAGCTACATATCGGGTGACTTTCTCTCGTCGGGCGTCACGTCCACCGCCACCCAGACCAATGGCTACACTCTGCGTCTCCGGCAGGCGTGGGGCCAAGCCAAGTTTGACAACGGCTGGAAATTCCTCGGCGGCCAGGCGTGGAGCCTGGTGACCGAGGGCAAGAAGGGAATCGCCCCCAGCGACGACCTGGGCAAAGTCAACGATGCCCGTCCCAGCACGATCGACGGCGCGTATAACGTCGGGTTCAGTTTCGCGCGGCAGTACGGGATTCGCCTGACGAAAGACTTTGGCGATAAGGTGTCGGTCGCTTTCGCCGTGGAAAACGCGCAAGGCACGCTCACCACGCACAACAACGCGGACAATTTCCTGCTCGGCGAGGCGGGCGCCAGCAATACCTACAACACGGGGGGAACTTATACGGCCAATCCTTCGCCCGATCTCATCGCCAAGATCGCCTTTGATCCCGGCTTTGGACACTATGAGATCTTCGGCCTGGTCGATCGATTCACCGACCGTATCTTCCCGTGCGTGCAGAACCCGAACTACACGACCGCGGCCTGCAACAGTGGGACCGCGCCCAGCGCGCTCAACGCCTACAACGCCTCAAAAGAAGGCGGGGGCATTGGCGCCAACGCCCGTTGGACCTTCGCCAACAAGCACGTCGTTTTTGGCTTGCATGGCTTCGGAGGCAGCGGAATCGGCCGTTACGGGGCATCACAGCTCTCCGATCTTTCCATTCATGCCGACGGAACGATTCATCTGATCAAGAGCCTCCAGGGTCTGACCACGCTGGAGTGGCACGGCAAGAAACTCGACCTCTACTCCTACGTCGGAGCGGAGTATGCCGGGCGGTCGTATGACTACGATGCTGCGTTGAACGCGGCGGGGACAGCACCAATAGGGTATATCGGCTACGGATCGCCCTTCTTCAGAAATGACGGTTGCTATACCGAACAGCCTCCTGCCGTGAATACCGGTTTCTCTCCCACTACTCTCGCCCATTGCACCGGCGACACGCGGGCGGTGATCGAGGGTACGGCCGGCTTCTGGTACACCTTCTACAGCGGGCCCAAGGGCAGGTTCCGGTTCGGCTCGCAGTACTCCTATGTGACTCGTCAGACCTGGTCTGGCGCTAATTCCAGCGGCCCGGCAGGAATCTCGCCGGAAGGACTGGACGGGATGGTCTTCACGTCGTTCCGCTACTACTTGCCGTAAGACCGAAAATGGTCCCGCGCCAGCGTGTGCGCGGGACCACCAGGTTCTCAACGGACTCTCAATTTTCTGAGGGGATTCTCCCTTCAGAAAGCCGCCGGCCCGGTTTTGGCTTACTCTCCTTTTCCGGGCCGGTGGTGCTAAAAGTAATTTACAGCGAGATTTCAGATTAGGGTTACTCGGCGCGGTCGGTTTGCATATTTGGAAGACAGGTTGCTGCCAGGAGTCACAGTCATTCCCTGCGGAACGAGAAACTCCTGCGGGACCTTCCAGGCATGGTCCCGCAGGAGAACTTCTGGTTGAAACTAAGGTTCAGAACGTGAAGATTGGCCCGAACTCCTGGCGCCAATCGTGCGCTTGGGTCACGAGATGGCCCGCGAATTTTTCGCTGTCAAGCGTGGCCGCGTGGGTAACGATGTAGCTGGTTTCATTGACGAACGACACCCATGAGTTCATCTTGTAGGTGATCGAAGCAGTGTCGAGGTCCGTGCGAGCCAAGTTATTGCCGTGCCGGACGTCCGAAGCCTTGCCGCGATCGGTGCCGTACTGCAGATGGAGTACCCATCCTGCATTATGGCCTTCTGGATTGGCGTGGAAGATTCGCGAGAGCGGGAAGCTTAACTCCGTGAATCCACCAAATCCGCCGACGGGCTGAAGGATGGCAGATTGGACAGGTGTGTTCTGGCAATTGACAGTCGCGGCGGGCTGGCCGGTAGTGGTTCCACCTGAGCAGCCGAACAAGATGGCCCGTCCGCTTTCGGAAATACCGTTCCCTACTTCGAACAAGTTGTTACTGCCCAGGTTCGACCAGACGTCGTTGAGCTGGCCGCCGAAGAAGAACCGCAGGTCATCGCCTTTGTAAAACTTGCCAACGAACGTTACCCAAGGCGTGGGCAGTTGCAGCTCAGTTGTCCAGACATTCTGCGGATTGCCGACTTGGGTGCCGGTGGGAAACAACTGCTCGAGATTGCAGGAGCCCGTGGCGCAATTGGTGGCATTGAGAATGGTGGTGGAAGTGGTGAAGCCGAGATTAGGAGTGGTGGCGGTGGTGAAGACTGAGATTGTGCAGGGCAGAACCGTGCAAGTCACGCTGGTTGGGAGTTGCGCCGCGTGGGGAATGATTTCATTCATCCGGGCATGGTGGCCGCTCACGATAAACTGTGCCGGCGCCACGCCTTTCCAGTTATGCGAGAGCGGAAACTGGAACACGATTCTCGATTCCACGCCCGGCTGATCAGAGTCCGAACCCGCCCGGTCTCCAAAACGCGCCCTCTGATCGGGAGTGAGAGCGGATGAAGCTGCGACTGGCAGGACAATGGCAAATTCCGGCTGGATCTTCAAATCGCCAGTGTGAAATTGAACGCCGGTTTTAAATTGCGGGATGCGCTCATAGAGCGAGCCCATGGCCACGCCCAACCCGGTGGTCTCGAACAGACTGGGGAGAGAAGAAGACATGAGACTCCAATCCTGGCCGAACTCGACGAACCAGGGTAGGGTGCCCACCTTGTGATCCAGCCGCATGTAAGCGTACCGGAGGTCAAACTGGCTGGAACGGACGCTGCTGATGTTGCGGTTGCTGACGTCGGTATAGTCGCCCTCGAAGTCCGCTTCCACCCTGGCGGTGATCGTGAAGTCCGAGTGTTTCGGCACCCATTCGAACTGGGCGCCGGCTCGCGTGCTACGAGCTTTGAGATGGAAACTAGGGTCGGAGGTGGGGCCGGTATCGCCGCCGATCAGCATGGGCAGCGGCCAGTCCTGATCGCCAAACGTGGGACCACCGCTGGACGCAGTATCGTTGATGGCGCTGGCCTTGAAGAAGCCATAGAGCTTCACGTTGGCCCCGCTTCCAAGGTGGATGTCCGGAATGAGCCCCCCTTGCTTGGGCAGATCAATGGGCAGTACCCGTACGGGTGCCACCGCCGGAATGAAAGACGGGGGCGGCGGAGTTGCGGGCATAGCCGAGGACGACTGGACCATGTTCGAGCTGTTGAGTACTGCGTTCACCAGACGGGCCCCAGACGAGTCCATGCTCGCGGGCGCGACCGTTGCCTTGAATTCCTGCTGACTGATCAAGCCCTTCTCCACGAGCAATTGAGCGAGGCGCGCATTCGCCTCGTCAGGAGAAGACGCTTGGTTGACCATTGCGACCTCGCTGGGAGATAGAATTCCCTTGGACTGAAGCAATAGCGCGAGAGGGTTGTTGTTGGTTGAGCGGTTTTCCTGCCGCTGGGCCATGGCCGGCAAGGCGAGGGCAAGCGCGGAAATCAGCAAAATCAAAAGCGAGACGGCTCTTCTCATTTGAATATCCTCCAAGAACGAACTTTTGACCTGGGGCGAGATTATAAGCGCATGATCCTGTCTTGCTTGGGTTATTTGTGCAGTGATTGGCGTCACATTGCGGTGTGATGAAGTAGGGGAAGCCGGCTTTGAAAGCTGCACGGCCTGTTCTGTGTCAGAACGCATTGCCGTAGATAGAGCGCGGCAAGCTTCCGGCTAGCTTGATTCTGACCCGACGCTGGCGCCAGAAACTCACTATCTAGAAGGGGAATCGGATCGACAGAATAGCGTTGTGATTATTTGTGTGGAAGTGAGTCGTCGCGATCTGGTATCCGCCGCCGACGGTAAAACCCACCCTTCCTAAGAGACGAAAACGCCCCATGACGAGGCCCGGCGTCACGAAGTTCTGTTTCATGCCATCGTTCTTTCCATCTTGAAAGAATGTTGAATTGAGCTCGACCTCGGGCCAGAATTTGCGCAAAACGCGATACTGGAATGTATTATTCAAGAGATAGCTTCGCCCGACGAGGTTCGTATCGGCGACCGGCAACGCTACCCCGAACGTACCTTGCGCGTCGAAGCTTCCAAAGCCCTTTCCATAGGCGATGGTGGGCGTGATGACCGCGTGCAGGGCTCCGTTACTGTACTGGCCGGTCGGCAAACTCCAGCCCAAAAAAGCAGTCAGGATGTAGTTGCCGTGTTCCTCGTTGGCGGAGAGCAGTCGGTACTTGACCAGAAACGCAACGTCCCCCCAGCCGTCCTTGTCTTTGGGGTTATTGTGGTCGATATGCGGGGGCAAGTTGAAAATCACTTCCACATTTTCGAAGGGAATCAATTCCAGCCCCTTGCCACCATCGTCGTTGTCGGTGGTGATGCCCTTGGCGTTTGTCTGCCACAATTGATCGTAGCGATACTCTTCTTCTAAACGCGGCGTCGTGGTCGCCAACGGCGTGACCCAGTGCGGTTGCTCGTCCTTAAGTCTTGTCGACGCGATCAAACCAGTTTGCAAAGTAGCCATCCTGCGCGTACACCTTCGGGGGCAAGCAGAGAATTGCCAACACAAACAACGAAACGGTCTTGCGCATATCCCCCCTCAATAAACTTTGGTTGAGAAACACACACCGCATGTATGTATATAATATATACGAGTATATGTTAAATAATAATATGTATACATGCGTATTTATATGCGCGCCACGGCGCGACTCGGGCGGGTCTGGAAAAGCGAAAGCCGCCGGTTGTCCGAAGGTTTTGACCTCGGCTCACACTCGCTATAGGATTTCATCCTGAGCTTCTATGAAAACCGAGTTGGTTCGCGCGGCGCAGAAGAATGAAAAGATGCTCAAACCGCGTGAAGCGATTCTGCAGCTTGGAATCAGCTTCCCCACGATAAAACAATGGATTTACGCGCGGAAGATCAAGAGCGTTCGCACTCCCGGAGGGCATCATCGAATTCCCCAGAGCGAAATTGATCGTCTGCTCTTCCGGACGAGAGGCAAGACAGCGCCGGAGCGCAAGCAGGTGGTGCGCCGCGTCAGCGGGCGGAATCAGCTCGTGGGACGTATCGATAGCGTGCGCATCAGCGGTCTGATGGCGGAAGTAAAGATCTCGATTGGTGAACAGCAGATTACGTCCATCATCACCGCCACCTCCGCCCGTGAAATGGGACTCAAGCCGGGGCAGACTGCGGCGGCTCTCATTAAAGCCACCGAGGTCATGATTATTCGGGTGTAATCAGAACTCTCGACCGGTGGTTGTACGAAAGAAATTCGATCTACCAAACTTCTACTCCCCGCAAAGCAAATGTCTGTGTCGAACCTTGATCCTGGAAGATGTGGCGTTCCATTCGATTTCGAGCTTCACTTCCGCCCCCTCTCTTGCGTGCAGCATACTTGAAACCTGTTTGAGGGTCTGGGCAGCCGGGCTGCGGCATCAGCCTCAGGCCGCTTGCTGTCCGTGGACCGATGATGGGGGCAGATCAGCCGATTCACCGAATATTCAACAAATTGTAACCAGCCATTAACAAACAGCGGTCTAGGCTGATAGTTCACAAAAAAAGTGACTACGAGCTGAGAATACCGTTTGTCATGGCTTGGTCTGAAGTCTGGAACTTAATTTCCTCAAGGAGATGGAACGATGAAACGAATTATGGCAGTGGTGCTGTCGATGGCGCTCGCGGGGAGCGTGATCGTGGCGCAGGCCCAGCAAGGTACGACTACTGCAACGACGGCGAAGAGCCCGCGAAAGAAAATGGTTGCCAAGAAAGCTGGGCCCACTGTTTCCGATCAGCTCAGCGACATGAAGCAGGCGATCGATGCTCAGCAGCAGCAGATCAAGCAGTTGAGCGATTTGGTGCAAAGCCGCGATCAAAAGATTCAGCAACTGGAACAGCGGCTTGATCAGAGCCAGACTGCAGCTGTCCAGGCGCAGACCAAGGCGGATACTGCGGTAGCTCAAACCTCAGAACAACAGCAAACGGTCATGGCGCTCAAGAACGATGTCACCGACTTAAAGACAAGCGCTACCAACGCCGCGCTGACTCTGCAGGAAACACAGAAAAACTTCAAAGACGCGTTCGAGAGTCCCGCTGCCATCCACTACAAGGGGATCACGATCACTCCGGGCGGCTTTCTAGCGGGTGAATCGGTGTATCGCAATCGAGCGACGGGTGGCGACGCAACTGCCTTCAACAGCATTTTCATGCCCGGAAGCGGCGCGAACGCGGTTTCTGAATTCTTTGGTTCCGGACGCCAGTCGCAAATCACGATGAGGGCTGATGGCAAGATCGGCGATGCCAAGCTCACTGGCTATTACGAAGCTGACTTCCTGTCGGCTGGCACTACTTCAAACAACAACCAGACCAACAGTTACACCCTGCGGCAAAGGCAGGCTTGGGGCCAGGTTGCCTTTGACAATGGCTGGTCGGTTACTGGCGGTCAAATGTGGACCCTGTTGACAGAGAACAGGAAGGGCATCGACAACCTGACCACAGCTAGGCCGATGACCATCGACCCAAATTATAATGTCGGCTTCAGTTTCGCACGGCAATACGGCTTCCGCGTGGTCAAGAACTTCAACAATCGCTTCACGCTGGCCGCCTCATTGGAGAATCCTCAGACGACGTTTACGGCAAGCAACGCGAACGCGAACTTCGCCTTGGGCAGTAATGGCGTGGGCGCCGGACTCTACAATCCCGGCATCACTGCTTGCAGCACCAGCACCGTCAACAACCCCAATGGCGGCAACCCCATCTCCACCACTACCTGTACCAACGCGTCCAACTATTCCTTCAACGCCATGCCGGACATCATCGTCAAGGCTGCCCTTGACCCTGGTTTCGGCCACTATGAAATCTTCGGTGTCTTCAGCCGGTTCCGCGACCGTGTCTATCCCTGTGCGATAGCTGCGCAGGATCCAAACCTGTGCGGTACTTCCAATTCTGTGCTAGGAGCATACAACTACTCCAGGAACGGCGGTGGATTGGGTGCGAACGCCCGTGTCAGCGTGGCCCACAAGCATGTGGACTTCGGGCTGCACGCACTTTATGGGAACGGCATCGGCCGGTATAGCGCGTCCGGCCTCCCAGATGCCACTGTCGATCCTTATGGCAGGCTGGTTCCGCTACGCAGCTATCAGGGTCTGGCCACGCTGGAATTTCACTACCCAAAGTTGGATGTGTACTTCAATGGCGGCGAGGACTATTCGGGACGCCGTTATCAAACCGACACCCTCGGTACCGGCAAGGTGGTGGGGTATGGATCGCCAACCTACGCTGACGGGGGCTGCTACACCGAGACTTTGCCTTCGGCGTCGAGCCCCATCGGTTACAATTTTGGAGGGTTAGGTAGCTGCAGTGGTCAGACCCAAAGCGTAATCGAAGGCACGTTCGGGTTCTGGATCAAATCCTACAACGGTCCCAAGGGCAGAATCCAATTCGGCCCCCAGTACTCCTACTTAAGCCGGAATGCGTGGGCGGGTGCTGGCTCTGTAGCGGGCACCAGCGTTTCGCCACACGCAATCGACAACATCTTCTATACCTCTTTCCGCTACTACTTGCCTTAGCGTATGCGATCCCTCGCCCCCAGAATTCTCTCCTGCTGGCCAATGGGAGCGAGGGATTTCCTCTGAACCGGAAAGCTCTTTTTTCGCGGAAGGGGCGGCGCCGGATGCAGAGATTGCAACCCGAACTGCTCTCGGTGCGTCAAAGTGAACGGACACCAGTGACGTGTGTGACCCTGGCCGTCCGGTTGTGCTCAGGTATAATCGATTGGCATTCGATTCACCCTGCGATTTGAAATGGCGACACTAGGACATTCTCGCGCACCTGTAACCTTGTTGTTCCGCTGCCGGATCGCAGTCGTTCTTCTAGCCATCTGCTCGCTCACGGCAAGCGTTGCGACTCGTTACACTACGCCGGCTACGGGAGTCCAGAAGGTAGCGACTGTAAAGTCGCAGCCTCCCGATCCCCAGCGGCAGCGACTTCTTGGAAACGCACTCCAGTGGACGGCTCCAGTCGCCAGTTTCACCCTCTTTCAGCCGCCGCGGTCTTCCGTTCTTACCGTCTCGGTGGTCGTCCCATCTACCAATCTTACTTCCGAGAGCTGGCTTTATAACCGGCCTCCCCCTAGCTGCTGACATCGCGCCTTTTGCCGCTAATCTTTTTGCGGCCAATCACTGCTTCTTGAACTCAACCCCGGTCATTGAAATGACCGAGGCAACTCCACTTGAACGCCGATGTTCAGCGCGGCTATGATCGAGTCCCCGGGGTCATTAGTTGGCTAACGATGAGGTTCGAAATGGGTGACCGTAGGCATGCGTAAGAAACCATCTTTGGTGCAGGCTGGGATCGCGGCGGCGATTGCTCTAATCGCCGTCTGTGTTGGCGCCGCCGAGGGATGCGGACATTCCGGCGGCTCCTCTACATCCGTCTCCGCCGATGCGCCCCCCCGCGCTGCAGTCGTACAAGTTCGGCGCGCACCACTTTCCAACACACTCTCTATCGCGGGCGAGTTTCTTCCTTATCAGGAGGTGGAACTCCACGCCAAGGTCGCGGGATACATCCGGAACATCAATGTTGACATTGGCGACCGTGTACGCAAGGGCCAGGTGCTCGCGGTTCTTGAAATCCCGGAATTGGTGGCGCAATTAGAGGCTGCTTCAGCGGGTGTGCGGCATAGTCAAGACGAAATCACTCACGCTCAGAATGAGGTAAGTCGAGCGGAAGCGGATCATGCAGCGCTGCATGCTGCCGCCACCCGATTGCGGCAGGCGTCGGACGCGCGGCCGGGCCTCATCGCGGAGCAAGAACTCGACGACGCCACCGCCAAGGACCGCTCCACGGAGGCGCAGGTGGAATCCGCCAAGTCGGCGTTATCAGCCTCCCGGCAGCAATTGGAGGTCTCGCAGGCTGACCGGCAGCACTACGCTGCGCTGTCTGAATATTCGCGGATTACAGCTCCGTTCGATGGCGTCGTAACTTGGCGGTACGCCGACACCGGATCGCTTATTCAGGCAGGTACTTCCAACGTGAGCTCGATGCCGGTAGTGAAACTTTCGCAGGTGAATGTATTGCGTTTGCGGATTCCTGTGCCCGAGTCTCTAGCCGCCAGCGTGCATGATGGTGAGCCTGCCGATATCCGCGTGAAGGCCACGGATGAGCGCTTCTCCGGCAAGGTCATCCGCTCGACCGATTCGCTCGACCGCTCGACTCGCACCATGCAGGTCGAAGTGGACGTGCCGAATCAGGACTATAAGTTGACGCCCGGAATGTATGCCGACGTTTCCTTGCGGGTGCAAAACGACCCGAACGCACTGACGCTTCCCCTGCAAGCGATCAACCGAGGTGAAGGCAAAACCACCGTGCTTCTGGTCAATACGCAGAACCATGTGGAAGAGCGCGAGATTCATACGGGAATCGAGGGTTCCGATCGAATCCAGATCCTGTCCGGATTGAACGAGGGCGACCGCGTGATTGTCGGCAACCTGGGCGAGTTCCGCGCCGGACAGCATGTCGACCCCAAGATGAGCACCATGGCAGACGAGAAGTACACCGCGGAACAGGGAGCACACTAGGCATGCCCGGGTTCGCCATCAAATACCCGTTTTTCATCGTCATGTTGTGCCTGATCATTGCCGTGGTCGGGGTAACGACCGTGGCACGCATGCCGGTGGATCTGTTCCCCAACATCAACATCCCCGTGGTTGTGGTGGCGACGTTTTATTCCGGCATGCCTCCGGAGCAGATTGAAGCGAATATCACTAACCCGTTCGAGCGTTTTTTCACCCTGGGAAGCGGTATCGACCATATCGAGTCGCGTTCCTTGACCGGGGTCAGTCTTATCAAAATCTACTTCCAACCGGGGACCGACCCAGATGCGGCCGTTAGTGGCATCTCCAATCTGGCGATGGCGCAATTGCGGCGATTGCCTCCGGGAACGCTTCCGCCGGTAGTGCTGAAATTCGACGCTTCCAGTCTACCGGTCTGCTTGATCACACTGAAAGGCCAGGGGCTGAACGAAACGGAGTTGCATGATCTGGGACAATTCACAGTTCGCAACCAGATTGCCAATGTGCCGGGCGCCTCTGTGCCTCAGCCCTTCGGCGGCAAGTACCGGCAGATTCAAGTCTATGTCGACCCTATAAAGTTGCAAGCGCATCAGTTGAGCCTGATGGATGTGGTGCGCACGGTGAATGGCGCCAACACCATCTTGCCGGCCGGCGATGTGCGGATAGGCCCGAAGGATTACAACATCTACACCAACAGCCAGTTGCCCACCACCGCGGCAATGGACCGGCTGCCCCTGAAGTCCGAAGGCAACGCTGAGTTAATGATCGGGGATGTCGGTTATGCCGAAGACGGAGCCGCCATCCAGACCAACATCGTTCGCGTGGACGGGCAAAGATCGGTCTATCTCCCAATTCTCAAACAGGGCGGGAATAGTAACACCATAGCTATCGTTAACGGGATCAAGAAGTCCGTGGGCGACCTGCTCGACGTGCCTAAGTCGCTGGTAACTGAGGTCGTGTTCGATCAGTCCATCTACGTGAAGACGGCGATCTGGAACGTCTTGCACGAGGGCGGCATCGGTCTGTTGCTCACGGCAGTCATGATTCTCTTTTTCCTGGGGAGTATTCGCGGCACTTTCTCCGTCATGCTTTCCATTCCCCTGTCTTGTCTGGCGGCATTTTTGGCTCTCAATGCCAGCGGCGGCACAATTAACACCATGGTGCTGGGCGGCATCGCATTGGTGCTTTCCCGGCTCATCGATAACTCAGTGGTGGTACTGGAGAATATCTTTCGCCATCTGGAGATGGGGGAATCTCCCGTGCTTGCCGCCGAGAAAGGAGGCCGGGAAGTTGCCTTGGCCGTTCTAGCGGCCACGCTCACCACCGCGATCGTCTTTTTCCCGGTGGTCTTTCTTTACGGCGTCAGCCGTTTTCTGTTTACCGCGCTCGCTCTGGGGGTGGTGCTTTCCCTTGCTGGATCGTATTTCGTAGCCATGAGTGTGGTCCCGCTTTTTTGTGCTCAGTTCATCCACGCCCCCCATGAAATCGGGGGAGAAACTAGCAGCAGCGAAGGCTTTCTGCACCGGATTCTGCGCCCGTTCAACCGCGCCTACGACGCCGTCTTAAAGAGGTATGACAGTACGCTGGCGGTGAGCCTGGCGCGGCCCAAGCTCACTGTGGCCATCATTATGGGTGCTTTTTGTTTGAGCCTGGGACTTTCACCGCTGCTGGGAGTGTCATTTTTCCCCCGCACCGACCCGGGACAATTTGTTATCAACATCAAGGCCCCGACCGGCACTCGTCTGGAGCTGACGAACGAGTACATCCATCGCGTCGAGCAAGACATACGGCAGGTGGTTAGGCCCGCCGATTTGGAGCTGATCGTCTCCAATATCGGCATCACGCCCGATTTTTCCGCAATTTACACCAGCAATTCCGGACAGCATACGGCCTTCGTGCAGGTCAGTCTCAAGGAAGGGCACAAGCTGAGCAGTTTCGTATATATGAATCGCGTTCGAGCAAAGCTGTCGGCCGACTTACCCGAACTTTCCACTTACTTTCAAACCGGCGGCCTCGTGGATTCGATCGTAAATCTCGGCCTGCCCGCGCCCATTGATATTCAAGTGAGCGGAAACAACATGCGCGAAGCATTGAAAACTGCTTCGGATCTGGCGAAGAAAATCAAAGAGCTGAAGACCGTGAGTGATGTGCTCATTCCCCAGGACCTTGACTACCCGGGAATCCAGCTCAATGTGCAACGCGAGATGGCATCGCGCCTGGGCCTGTCGTCGAAGGAAACCGTGGACAACGTCATTACAGCGCTGTCCTCGAACGGCATGATCGCTCCCAGTTACTGGGTCGATCCCAACAACGGCAATAACTACATGCTTACGGTTCAGTACTTGGAATCGCAGGTTAAATCGATGTTGGATCTGCGATCGATTCCGCTGCGCTCCCGGGGCAGCGAGAATGCTACGGACCTCGAGGCGGTCTCCGACATGAAGACAATTAACACGCCGACCGAGGTGGATCACTATCAGCTGCGCCGCGTCTTCGACGTCTACGTGTCGCCCTCGGGTGAAGATCTTGGCGGTCTTGCCAAACAAGTGCAGCACATGATTGACGCAACCACTTTGCCGTCCAATGTGCGAGTGACTATGCGCGGATCGGTAGAGGGTATGCGGCAGTCGTTCAAAAGCTTCGGCATCGGGCTGGGACTCTCCATCATCCTGGTGTATTTGATTCTCATGGCGCAGTTTGCTTCGGTGAAGGATCCGTTCCTGATCTTGCTCGCAGTCCCTCCCGGCTTCACCGGGGTAATCCTGTTCCTGCTGATCACCCGCACCACGGTGAACGTCATGTCTCTGATGGGCGTCATGATGATGGTCGGCATTGTGGTGTCGGATTCGATCCTGATCGTGGAATTCGCCCGCGAACTTCGGCGGCAGGGGCAGCCCTTGCTGGAGGCACTGAAGAACGCATGTCATGTTCGTCTTCGTCCCATCCTGATGACTACTTTCGCGACGCTGCTCGGACTTATTCCCTTGGCTCTCGCGCTTGAGGCGGGTAGCGAGCAATATGCGCCCCTGGCGCGTGCCATCATCGGCGGACTGAGCCTCTCTTTTCTGGTGACGCTGTTTCTCGTTCCGGCGGCATACCTGCTCATGCACCGAAATGAAGAACTCAATCCGAAGGAGAAGGCGGTATGAGGAAAACTAACCCGGCGCATTGTCTTCAATTCACCGTCATGGGAGCGCACTAGGGATGTCGGACTTTGCCATCAGATATCCGTTCTTCATAATCACGATCTGTTTGATCATCGCGGTCGTGGGTGTGACCACGGTGGCGCGGATGCCGGTAGACCTGTTTCCCAACATCAATATTCCCGTCGTGGTGGTGGCGACCTTTTATTCCGGTATGCCCCCCGAACAGATTGAAGCCAACATCACCAATCCCTTCGAGAGGTTTTTCACTCTGGGGAGCGGTATCGACCATATCGAGTCGCGATCGTTGACCGGGGTCAGTCTGATTAAGATCTACTTCCAGCCGGGAACGAATCCCGACGCCGCGGTGAGCGGCATTTCCAATTTGGCGATGGCGCAACTGCGGCGATTGCCCCCAGGCACCCTGCCGCCGGTGGTGCTTAAGTTCGACGCTTCCAGTTTACCGGTCTGCCTGATCACATTGAAGGGACAGGGACTGAATGAGACGGCGTTGCACGATCTGGGACAGTTCAACGTACGCAACCAGATTGCTAACGTGCCGGGCGCCTCGGTACCGCAACCCTTCGGTGGTAAGTACCGGCAGATCCAGGTCTATGTCGACCCCGTGAAGTTGCAGGCGCACCAGTTGAGCTTGATGGACGTTGTGCGCAGTGTGAATGACGCCAATACTATCCTGCCGGCCGGTGATGTGCGGATAGGTCCGAAGGATTACAACATCTACACCAATAGCCAGCTTCCGACTACGGAAGAAATAAATCGGCTGCCGCTGAAGTCCGAAGGCAACGCGGAATTGATGGTCGCCGACGTCGGCCACGCCGAAGACGCTGCTGCTATTCAAACGAATATCGTTCGCGTGGACGGGCAAAGATCGGTCTATCTCCCAATTCTCAAGCAAGGCGGCGACAGCAACACTATTGCCATCGTTAACGGGATCAAGAAGGCCGTGGGCGATTTGCTCGACGTGCCCCCATCGCTCACGACAAAGGTTGTGTTCGACCAGTCACTCTACGTGAAGACGGCGATATCGAACTTGGGCAGTGAAGGCGGAATTGGTCTGGTGCTGACCGCTCTGATGATCCTGATTTTTCTCGGCAACGTCCGCGCCACGTTAGCGGTGATGCTCTCGATTCCTTTATCCGCGCTGGCTGCGTTCCTTGCGATTAACGCTAGCGGCGGATCGATCAACACCATGGTCCTCGGAGGACTCGCGCTGGCATTCTCGCGGCTGATCGATAATTCCGTGGTTGTGCTGGAAAACATTTTCCGTCATTTGGAACAGGGGGAAACGCCCGAGATCGCCGCCGAAAAGGGCGGGCGCGAAGTGGCAATGCCCGTGCTTGCTGCCACCTTCACTACGGCGATTGTGTTTTTCCCGGTTGTCTTTCTCTATGGGGTAAGCAGATTTCTGTTCACCGCTCTTGCCGCTGCGGTTGTCTTTTCCTTGTTTGCATCCTACGCGGTGGCGATGACGGTGGTGCCTTTGTTTTGCGCTCGTTTCATCAAGTCACCGCGCGGCGAGGCGGCGCACCATCCCGGGAATAACGCCTTCGAACGTTTTGTCCGGTGGTTTAATCGCCGCTACGACCGCATGCTTATGCACTACGACATCGCCGTAAGGCGCAGTCTCCTGCGGCCCTTGGCAACGTTCATCGGAATCCTTGGCATTTGCCTGTTTAGTTTCGCGCTATATCCGCTGCTCGGCCTGGGCTTCTTCCCGCGGACCGACCCCGGCCAGTTCGTGATCAATGTCAAGGCTCCTACGGGCACGCGCCTCGAATTGACCAATCAGTACATTAAACACGTTGAAGAGGATATTCGTCAGGTCGTCTCGCCGCGGGATCTGGACATGATTGTTTCCAACATTGGAATCACGCCAGATTTCTCTGCGATCTATACCAGCAATTCCGGACAGCATACGGCCTTCGTGCAGGTCAGCCTAAAAAAAGGGCACGCGGTTGGCAGTTATGAATATATGCGCCGGGTGCGCGCAAAATTGGCGGATGATCTACCAGAACTTTCGACTTACTTTCAATCTGGCGGACTGGTGGATTCGGTTGTCAATCTTGGCTTGCCTGCTCCAATTGATATCCAGGTCAGCGGTAACGACCAGAAGCAGGCGTATGCTATGGCGAGTGAGATCGCGCGGCAGGTTCGCCGCATCCACGGAGTCAGCGATGTGCTGATTCCGCAGGACTTGGACTACCCAGGTATCCGGCTCGATGTGAACCGCGAGATGGCGGCGCGCCTTGGGTTATCGTCTCAAGAAGTTATCGACAATGTGATTACGGCACTATCTTCCGACGGCATGATTGCTCCGAGCTATTGGGTTGATCCCAGCAACGGGAACAATTACATGCTCACGGTGCAGTATCCGGAAACGCAGGTCCATTCTATTACCGACCTCAAGCAGATACCGCTGCACGCCGCGGGCAACTTGAACTCCACCGACCTCGAAGCCGTATCGGACTTGGAAATGATCAACACGCCCACCGAGGTGGACCATTACCAGATTCGCCGCGTCATCGATGTATATGTTGCGCCGGCCGGTGAAGATCTCGGAGGGCTGGCCGGCAAAGTAGACAAAGTGATCGCCAACACCAAGCTGCCCGAGAACGTGCGTGTCACCATGCGCGGCTCCGTGGAGGGAATGCGGGAGTCGTTCAAGAGCTTTGGCATTGGTCTCATACTATCGGTGATTCTGGTTTATCTCATCCTAATGGCGCAGTTCTCTTCGTTCATTGATCCTCTGATCATCCTGCTGGCGATTCCGCCGGGCATCACGGGCGTCATTCTATTTTTGCTGGTAACGCATACGACCGTCAATGTGATGTCGTTGATGGGAGTCATTATGATGACAGGGATCGTGGTCTCGAACAGTATCCTCATCGTCGAGTTCACGCGGTCCCTGAGAAGAGAAGGCATGCCCATCGAGGAAGCGGTAGCAACTGCCTGCCGCGTGCGATTGCGACCAGTCTTAATGACTTCTTTGGCGACTATTCTCGGCATGATTCCGATGGCCCTTGCGCTGGAAGCGGGCAGCGAACAGTATGCTCCACTGGCACGCGCCATTATCGGGGGGCTCACGATGTCGGTCATTGTGACCGTCTTCATCGTCCCCGCAGCGTATCTATTGATCCATCGGCGAGAAGAAGAGCCGGCGCCAGCCGCGCAAATCTGAGGTCATAAGTAACACCATGAAGATGAAATTGCTTTTCGTTCTGTACATTGCGCTTGTACCGTGTCTGGGGTATCCGCAAAACTTGCAGGTCGATCAACCGCAAACGGTACAGAGTTTGCCTTCGGCCCCGGCGTCGCAACCTGTTCCCAATCAAACGGCACCGACTATGGCTCCGAATGGCGATCGATCCTCCAATTCTCAGGCCACTCCGGGGACGCAAGTATCTCTGTCATTAAAGCAAGCGGAGGCGCTGGCATTACAGAACAACCCCCAAATCTCGGTGGCTCGGCTGACGGCTCTGGCATCCCGGCAAGTCACGCGGGAAGTGCGGTCAAGTTTGTGGCCAACTGCAACCGGTGACCTGACGGGCGTAGATTCCCACGCTAACAGTCGCATTACTGCTGGTGGACTCAATAATCCCATCATCTATGAGCGCGCCGCCGCAGGTGTCTGGGTAAGTCAGTTGGTCACGGACTTCGGACGCACCACGAATTTGGTCTCAAGTGCCAACCTCGCGGCCAAAGCTGAGGATCAAAACGCCGCGGCTACGAAAGAGCAGGTTCTTCTGGCTGTGGATCAAGCGTTTTACGGCGCATTGCAAGCTCAAGCAGTGCTGACCGTAGCTCAGCAAACCGTGAGTGCACGGCAGACAGTTACTGATCAAGTAGAAGCACTGTTCAAAAGCAAGCTGAGGTCTGAACTTGATTTCAGCTTTGCTAACGTCAACCTCGCTCAAGCCAAGCTGCTCGTCCTGGACGCGGAGAATAACGAGAACGGAGCGCTCGCAACGCTGTCCATGGTACTGGGCTATTCAAGGACACAGACATTTCAGTTAGTCGAGGATGCAACGGCAATTACTGCACCTTCCAGCAATGTGGACGATCTTATTTCGCAGGCGCTAGCGGCGCGGCCGGAAATATTATCGCTGGAATTTCAGGAGCAGTCTGCCCGGAAGTTCCACACTGCCGAACGCGATTTGCTTCTTCCAAATATCCGTGCCGTGGGTGCAGCGGGAGACACGCCAGTGCGCAATCCAGTTCTTTCCAATTGGTATGGTGCGGTAGGGGTGAATGTTGAGATTCCTCTGTTTAACGGCTTTCTCTATACGGCGAGGTCGCGGGAGGCGAGTCTGAGAGCGCAAGCGGCCCATGACCGGTTGCTGGATTTTCGCAATAGAATCGCACGCGATGTGCGCACCGCATGGCTCAATGCGAATACAGCTTACGCGCGACTCAGTGTCACTCGGCAATTGTTGGATCAGTCGAACCTGGCGCTTGATCTTGCTACAACGCGTTATCGCTTAGGGCTAAGTTCCATCGTTGAGTTGAGTCAAGCGCAGCTCCAGCAGACGCAGGCCCAGATCGGCAACGCTCAGGCGGCGTACGATTACCGCCTCGCTTTGGCGGTCCTGCGGTATCAAACTATCGGCTTCTAGGGAACCTCGGCTTTGAAAGGTTGAATGGCTCAAACCTGCGGGACTCTGCGGCAGCCGGTCAGTAGAAACGGAAGCCGCTAGCTACAAGGTCATGCAAGCGACGACTGGCGGTGAGCTGTACATGCGCTGACTACTCTGGATATAGACGGGGTTCTCTTGGAATACGACTCGCCCGATGCCTGACAGCGCGGTGCGAGCGGAGATCAAGCGAATCAAGCCAAACGTCCCAGTTTTGCCATTTGCGGGCGTTGGGATCCAGAAACCGTTTCTGCTTCGTTTCTTTGATTTGTATCTTCAGAACTCGGAAAGACGGGACAGAGTTGTCGAAGATCTGGACGCATAGGTTCGGGAGACTGGAGGAATCGTGAAGACCACAAATGAAACAGAGGTTCAGCAACACAAGGGAAGCATGAGGCGCGCAAGACACCAAAAAATGCGAGAACCACGTTTCTGCTGGGTTTGTTGACGCTAGCTACCGGATTGTTCGGACAGAGTGCGATCCCGCCTGGGACGATATTGCCACTCCAGTTGAACTCCTCTCTGAACTCAAGAAAGAGCAAGCCCGGACAGGTTGTAACAGCGCGACTCATGCAAGATGTCCCGCTACCTTCAGGTGCGAGGATTCGCGCTGGTTCCAGAGCAGTCGGCCGTGTACTCGAGGTAGTCGTGGCAAGGAACGGCAGTGGAGCGAAGCTGTCCTTGCAGTTCGACAAACTCGAGGTTTCGAGACACAGGATGCCTATGACCACAAACTTGAGAGCCTTGGCGTCGATGATGGAGGTAGACGACGCACAGGTTCCGAAGACCGGCCCCGACCCAGGGACTTCGCCAAGTTCCTGGACTACGGTGCAGATTGGCGGCGATGTTGTGTACCGCGGCGGGGGACCGGTGACAGAAGGATTGCAAGTGGTCGGAACTCCAGCCCCCAACGGTGTGTTGGTTCGGATCGCGTCCCAGCCAGGCACGAAGTGCCGTGGGGACATGGACGGGAATGACCAGCCTCAAGCCCTTTGGGTCTTCTCTGCCGATGCATGTGGAATATATGGCTTCCACGATTTGACGATTGTGCATGCGGGTCGCAGCAATCCGGTTGGACAAATTACAGTTGCTTCTGAAAGAAGCAATTTTGACGTCCGGAGCGGGAGCGGGTTCCTTCTGCGGACGAAATGAGATCCTAGAAACGTAGTCTCTTTTTCTTCAACGTCCCCTGGTCGCGAAGAAAATGAGAATAGGCAAGCCACGGGTATCAGTTAAACCGCACAATGACGTCATCATCCAATTCCTGGAGAGGAGGAATCACTATGAAGAAACTATGGTTCGCTCTGCTGCTTTCGAGCAGCTTTCTGCTGGCGCAAGACAGTAATCCCGGCGCGCCGAGCCAGCGCAAGTCAAACGATTCCAAAGGGCAGATCACCGTACAGGGCTGCGTTGCTAAGTCTACTGGCGATTACATACTAATGAAGGTCGATCCAGGCATGACTTATGAACTTCAGGCTACGGGGAAAATAAAGCTCCGCCATTACTTGGGACAGCAAGTGGAAGTAACCGGGAAGGAGTCGCCTTCGATGAGCACGAGCTCCGACGCCCTTGCGCGAATGGGTGCTCCGGCCTCGGTTACGTTGACCATCACCTCGATCAAAACGATCGGGAAGGAATGCACGGCGCGTTAGGTGCCGCAACGGAATCTCGTAAGAGCATTCGCGCCGTGAGCACAAGTCCCATGATTGGCCGTTAGAGATCTCTGCCAACAAGCTTGCCGATTTGACACTGCGTCGGCCTTTCCGTATTGCCCCGCGGCCGAGTTTCGTCGTGCCGTCCATCCGCGCCCTGCATCGAACCGGGTACGGCCAGTACCATGCTCGGCCATATTGCCTTCCGTTTGAGTCGGTTCTCGCCAACTAATCCGAACCTACTATTGATCCGAGAGCGAGGTTCGACGAGAATCGGCGACCAAGCTAGTGGGGTTCCCAATTTTGATTGTGCCACGCCTGTGAGGCCTTCAATCACAGAAAGCTGTGGACTGTAGCCGCCGGAACAGCACGCATGCTCTTCAGGGGCAGGCTGCCTCGGCGTGCCTGTCAGGGGTGGGATCTACCACAACAACCAAGGACAACAACATGAAGTTGTGCGTGGCGACGTGGGTGTGTTTAGCGGGCATCCTCTCTGGAGGATGGGTCCTCGGGCAGCAGTCACTACCTACCCCGGTAGCGCCGTCGGAGCAGTTGACGGAGAAGAAAGAACCCGTGCTTCCGCCCAAGCACAACTTTGGTCCGCTCGAGATTTCGGTCAACTGGCGCACTCGCGCGGAAGGTTGGAACTGGTTCGAAGGTAAGACCGGAAACAGTGACTATGGCCTATGGGATTCGTTGCTTCGGGTTGGCTTTGGGCAAACCGGGGAACACTTTGACTGGTTCATCGAAGGAGAACAGCCATCCATTCTCGGCTTGCCCAACGACGCCGTCGTGGCGGCTCCCCAAGGTCAACTCGGCTTGGGTGGGAACTACTACGCTGCGAACAACAATCACACCAACGTTGCCAACGGATTCGTGAAGCAAGCATTTGTGAAATTCAAACACCTCGGCCCCCTCGGATTGAAGGTGGGACGTTTTGAGTATTTTGACGGTCTCGAGGTCAAGCCCAAAGATCCTCTGCTGGCAACACTGATTCAGACGCGCATTTCAAGCCGCCTAATTTCGAATTTCGCCTTCGCCGCCGTTCAGCGCACATACGATGGCGTCCAAGTCTCTTTGAATTCTGGGCAGAACAGCCTTACCTTCTTCGGCGCGCGGCCGACACAAGGAGTTTTTCAAGTGAAGGGGATGGACGAACTGGATGTGGACACCTACTACGGAGCCTACACTCGGTCGGTTGCGACCCAGCAGAGCGCGGGAGAATTACGTGTATTCGCTTTGGGCTACATCGATCACCGCACGACGGTCCTGAAGACCGACAACCGATCTGCGGCGCTTCGCGCGGCCGATGTGGACAAGATTCAGATTGCGACTTGGGGCGCGGATTATGTTCATGTCTTCCACACGACCAATGCCGGCAGCTTCGATTTCTTGCTTTGGGGAGTTCTGCAAACCGGTTCCTGGGGCAATCTCTCGCAGCATGCCGGTGCCTTCGTCGGCGAAGCCGGATGGCAACCGTCCGTCAAAGTAATGAAGCCATGGCTGAGCGCGGGATACTCCTACGGAAGCGGCGACGGTAATCCTAACGATTCGCATCACGGCACTTTCTTTCAAGTCCTTACCACCCCGCGCCAGTATGCGCGCTTCCCCTTCTACAACATGATGAATAACGAGGATTGGTATGGCACGCTTAACTTGCGGCCAGCCTCGAAGCTTACACTTCGGACCGAAGTGCACGCGCTACGGTTGGCAAGCGCTTCCGATCTGTGGTACTCAGGCGGAGGTGCATTTCAACCGAAGACGTTCGGCTATACGGGTCGCCCTAGCAACAGCTTCCGTGGCCTGGGAAACGTCTGGGACGTCAGCGCCGACTACCAATTTACAAAATCCTTCAGCACGACTCTTTATTACGGCCATGCCTGGGGCAAGAGTGTAATTGCAGCGGTCTATCCGAAAGATGCGAACGGGCAGCTCATCTTCCTGGAGACCAATTATCACTTCTGAAACGGCGGCGTCAGACAAAGCAGAGCCGGATTCTTCCAGCTCGCCAAGAACTCCGATGGCCCGAAACTGCCCGGCGTTCATTAGTGGGGCAACGGAACTGCATGTCCTCGCGAAACAACTCGGAGTCGTGTTATCCCCCCGATAGCACCCAAACGATACACATAAATTGGATAGCCGATAGGACCAGCCGAAGACTGGGACGAATACTTGATTGCAAGGTCAACCAGAGCCTCTGCTGTCGCTGCTGGACTGAGTCTGCGTGATTGGAACGAGCTCCGCCATTGTTGAAAGGATGGAAGCGATCCCAGTGGAGACAAGCTATCTTCAAATGCGGCCTTCAGATTTGTGAATCGCGGGGGAATGGGACACGTCGCGGCTGAGATCCTGCCACAGCGTCGCTGCGTTGTTCGTATAAATCTGCGCGTCATACCGTCCGCGCGAAACGCAGACGTAGGCCATGCGGCTGTTGAGCAGATCCTTAGCGCCCAACTCGGTGTCCACCTGAATCCAGAACACGGTCGGTAGTCTGTCCCTGGCTGGAGTGGCTGGTCATTGCATAGCCGAGGTCGAGATGCGGGTGCTTGCCCGGATCGAGTTCGACCGCGCGGCCGCCGTCCATTTTCAGGTGCACCCGCCCGGCTTCGTCGATGCTCTTGATGGTCCCCAACTCGCGGTTGGCAACTTTCAGTTCGTTGGCCGGCGCGGTGAATTGGATGCGGTCGCCCACTGAAAAGGTCCGCATCTCCTCCCGGAAGACGGAGACACCCTGCTGTCGCCGTGGATCGTAGGTGCGCTGCGTGCCGCCCTGCCGTTCAACCGTCAGCCGGTTGTTCGGAGCGTCGATGCTCTTTACTTCCGCGTACTCGCCTTTCCCGATGCCGGTCTCCTTCGATGCACGCGAATAGCGCAGCACATCGCCCACCTCATAGCGCTCGGCCCATGTGCGGTCCGCGCCGGTGAGGTCTTGGCGCGGCACTAGCGTCCTGATGCGGTGCTCCTCGTTGCTGACGAGGCCGCCCCGCTGCAATTCCACATGGATGCGCTGGTTGATCGCCGCGCGGGAGCGGTTGTCGGGAGAAACCACCAGCGTGTTCTCCGGCGATTTTGCGTAGTCCTTCGCAATAGCTGCGATGCGCTCATCGTGGCCGTGAATCTCGTGGACTCGACCTTGGCGATCTAGATTCTGGATTGCTTCGCACACTTCGCCCCGCGCAAGTTGCTCGACTACCTGTTTTAGTTCCGGGTCTTTCTGGCGCACGATCTCTTCGAGCTTCACCGTTTTCATGCCGGCGTCCTGGAGTTGCGCGAAGGGCTGCCCGGCCTCAACCGCCTCATGTTGCCGCCGGTCGCCGACGAGCAACACACGGTCGTTCGCATGGAGCCGGGTTACAAACTCATGCACCTGCCTGGTCGATGCCAGAGAGGATTCGTCGAGTACATAGAGCCGTTTCTCGCCGGTATCCGGCTGCTGTCCGCACGCCAGATGCTTCTGTAGTGTGGATGTCTCCATACCTGCTTCCCCAAGCTTCTGCGCCGCGCGGGACGTGGGGGCGAAACCTTCCACCCTGTACCCTTCAGCCTCCGCACCCTCGCGGATGACGGACAGAGCTGTTGTCTTGCCCGCGCCTGCGACGCCATCTAAGCCGACAATCTTCTCCCGCGAAAGAAAGATTTCGTCTACCGCCTGGCACTGCGAAGTGTTCAGCTCCGGATGGCGGTCTTCCGTGGAGATGCGCACCTGCGGCGAGACCAGCATGGGATCGCTGTAGTCGCGCCGATTGCCTTCCTGCATCCGGCCAATAATCTCACGCTCCATACGTACCATCATGGCGGTTGTGTACTGTCTGCCAGCGCCAACGTGCGAGACCTCGCGGAACTCGCCGGCCTCAATCCGGCGCTCGAACTCCTGTCGGATTCTGGCATACGTGGTTTCTCCCATGCCGCGCGCCAGCGCTGTTCCAAGAATCGCGCGGTGGTCTTCTACAGCCGATCTCTCGAAGATATGATCGCGCGCCCAAGTGACGGCCCGCTGCGCCTGCATCTCCGGGTCTTGAATCCGAAACTGCCCGTGTTCGCGGGCTTGGGCGACTACACGGTCCGCCTGATGCCCATACTGTGCGGCCAGCTCGCGGTGCCGCTGTAAGACTTCTTCCGGCGACAGCAGTTCCTTGCGGTCGCGCGTATGGTGGGCCGCGATCTGCGCTGCTGCCGCCCCGTCGATGCCTTGCTCCCGGAGATGGTCTTTGATCTGTTCACGCCTCGGACTGGAAGCCTCCAGATATTCCTTGGAGTAGCCTCGAATGTCCGGCTGTCCATTCTTGCCGCGCTCCAGTTCGTAGCCCAGTTTTTCCAGACGCAGCGCCAATTCTGATCGGTAGACTGCAGTGATGTAGCGCTGTGACACGAACATCTCGTGCGGCTGCAAAGCACGCATCTGTTTCCCGTTTTCGGGACTGCTCTCCCGCTCGGTCATGTTGAAGAGCACGGCGTGGGTATGAAGCTGCGGCGCCGCATAGCCATCGACGGGCCGCGCGGTATCGTGCTCGAAGGTGGCGGCGATGAATTTGCCGGTCGTCTCTGGGGCATGGACATTGCCGATCCGCGCCTGCGTGTATCGCTCAAGTTCTTGAAGCGCCGCGCGTACACTTTCCCGATGGGCCTCCCGCACCCGATCATCGCCGCCCACAAGCGCGGTGAGCGATACCGACTTCGGCGCAGAGAATGTGGCGGTTCCAAACGGTTCCAAGTTCGCTTGTGGGGTATTGGCAAATGGCTGAAAAGAATGGCTCCTCAGGTAGGACTCGAACCTACAACCCTCCGGTTAACAGCCGGATGCTCTGCCATTGAGCTACTGAGGAGTGGGAGCACGCTTGCCTGCGTGCTTTCGTTATCAAAGAAATCATATCAGAGGCTACAGCGGATTGGAAACTCACGCCGGGCTATGAGCCATTGAATCATCGCGTGATTGAGTTCAATGATTTAATGCCTCAATGATTCAATTCGCCGGTTCTGCTAACCTAAATTTCGACGTCTCGTCCACAATAAGAGTGAGGTGTTCATGCTGGGAGGTTCGCGTTTGCTGACTTTTTTTCTGATTCTTCTTGTGAGTGTGGTTGCCCTGGTCTCCGCCAGGGATTCGCGAGCTGCGGATCCCACCGCTCCTTCTATTCCTTCTGGTCCTCCGAAAGCCAAAGTTGCTTCGGTCGAGGACACTGTCCAGGGTCACAAAATCGTCGATCGCTACCGGTACCTGGAAAATCCGAACGATCCCGACACCAGGCTTTTCGTCGAGCAGGAACTCAGCTACACGCGCGCCATCCTTGACCCGCTCCCAGGACGCGACAAGATCAATGCGCGTCTTTCGCAACTGCTGGAGATTGGCACTGTCGGAACTCCGCAGATGGGTGGCAAGTATTACTTCCATACCCGGCGCGAAGGCAACCAGAACCAGCCCATGCTCTATGTGCGCGAGGGCCTGAACGGCGACGATCGGATTTTGGTTGACGTCAGCAAACTCGCGGCTGACGGGACAATTGCCCTCGATTGGTGGTATGCGTCGGAAGACGGCAAGTACGTCGCGTATGGGACATCGCCGAGCGGATCGGAACAGAGCACGCTCCATCTCGTCGAGAGCTCGACCGGCAAAGTGTTGCCCGACTCGATTGAACGGACATCGGCCGCCAGCGTTGCCTGGAAGCGCGACAATTCGGGATTTTATTACACTCGTTATCCCAAGAAGGGAGATGTTGCCGAAGGGCAGGAGGTTTACAACCGACACGTTTTTTATCACGCACTGGGCGCGGATCCGGCACAGGACCCGCTGATTTTCGGCGAAGGCCTCGACCCTCAGTGGTGGCCCGATGTGAGCCTTTCAGACGATGGCCGCTGGTTGCTGATTGATGTGGGCGACGGCTTGACGAAGACGGAGATGTATTTGCAGGATCTACAGTCGAAAAATCCTCCTGTCAAAATCACCGCGGGCAAAGATTTCCTCTACAGCGCCGATTTTCTTCAGGGCAAACTCTACATCACCACCAACGAAGATGCGCCCC